>Ga0213840_1000046_pt1 | contig 418627 bp, 422 predicted proteins | sample SWPATP22_FD_160132 | JGI IMG/M metagenome (GOLD analysis project Ga0213840, IMG submission 160132) | Coastal seawater microbial communities from Marineland, Florida, United States - SWPA TP2 #2 | ecosystem: Environmental > Aquatic > Marine > Coastal | place: USA: Florida | collected 2016-08-14
GACCCGTTCACGACCTCGTCGGAGTATTTCACCGCGCTGGGGTCTTCCGAACGGCTGAACTTTTCCTGGCAGCCGACCGCAACCGAGAACCAGTGGACGGTGACGGTCAGCGACAGCACGGGCGCCGACCTGGGCTCGGTCACGGTGGATTTCAACGACTCCGGCTCGCTGGCCGGCTCCCCGGCCTCCTATTCCGGCGTGGTGTCCACGGCGACGGCGCCGGCCGGCTTCGCCTTCGACACCGCCACCGGCCTGGCCACGGTGACCCTGGATGGCGGGACCACCCCGCAAACCATCACCATCGACATGGGCGCGCCGGATACCTTCGACGGCGTTACCCAGTTCGACGGCGATTTCACCCAGACCTTCACCCGCGACGGCTCCAGCGTGGGGGAACTGACGCGCACCGAGATCGACGACGACGGCACGCTGTTCGGTGTGTTCGACAACGGCCAGCGCCGCGCGCTCTATGAGATCCCGGTCGCGGTGGTGTCGAACCCGAACGGGCTGAGCCAGGTGAGCGGCAACGCCTATGCGCTGACCAACGATTCAGGCACCTTCCAGGCGCTGAAGGCCAACACCGGCACCACCGGCGCGATCAGCTCGGAAGAGCTTGAATCCTCCAACGTGGATATCGCCGAGGAGATGACGGACCTGATCCAGGTTCAGCGCGCGTTCTCCACCAATGCCAAGGTGATCACCACCGTGGATGAGATGATGAGTGAGACGGCGCAGCTCAAACGCTGACGGCTGTTGGCCTGACGGGGATAACCCATGAGTCTTTCCAGCGCTCTTAATTCGGCTGCGTCGGGCCTGACCACGGCGCAGACGCAGACGAGCCTTATCGCCGACAACATCGCCAACGCGACGACTGAAGGTTACGTGCGGCGCGACGCGGTGGTCGTCACCAACAAGTCCGGCGGCGCGCAGGTTTCCGAGGTGCGCCGCGATGTGGATGCCGCCCTGGTGCGCATGTCGCGCTCGGAAAGCAGCAAGATGGCGCATCAGCAGGCGATCTATGAGGCGCTGGAGGATTATACCCTCTATCTGGGCGAGGCCGGCGACGGCACCTCGATGGCGGACAAGTTTTCCGGCTTCAACACCTCGCTGACGACGCTGGTGAACATGCCCTCCTCGGCCGACGCGCAATCGGCGGCGGTCTATGCGGCCGAGGATCTGGCTGCCTCGATCCGAGGCGCAAGCAATACGCTGGCCCAGGTGGGCGCCGACGTGGATATGGAAATCCGCTACGAGATCAAGGACCTGAACCAGGCGCTCTACGATCTGGCGGATCTGAACGGCAAGATGCTGACGATTGAGCCGGGAACCGCGGAGGCGGCGACGCTGGGCGATCGGATGGACGGGCTGCTCGACCAGGTGTCCGACATCGTCGGCGTCCGGATCAGCTACAGTTCGGAGAATACGGTCAGCATCTTTACCACCGGCGGCGCGGCGTTGCTGGAAGGCTCGACCGTGCATGACGTGAGTTACAATTCCGGCGATGGCACCTTTTACGCCGGCGATCGGGAGATCACCCCGGGCAAGGACGGCGTGCGCGGGATTGAAGAGGGCAGCCTGGCCGGTTTCGCCGAGCTTCAGCGCGAAATCCTGCCGCAGTTCCAGCTGCAACTGGACGAATACGCCCGCGGGCTGATCCAGGCGTTCGAGGCGTCCGATACCTCGCTCGCCGCTGGTGACGCAGGGCTGTTCACCGACAATGGCGGGGCTTTTGACGCGGCAGATCTTGCCGGGCTGGCAAGCCGGATCCAGGTGAACGAGGCGGTCTCGCATGATGGCGATGCCGAGATCTGGCGGATCCGCGACGGCATGGCCGCCGCCGGAGAGGGCGCGGCGGCGGATGCGACCCAGATCCAGGGTTTCATCGACGGGCTGGGCATGGCGGTCGGGGCCGACCCCGATACCGGAATGTCGGCATCGGTGACGGTGTCGGAGTTCGCCAATCAGCTGCTGACAGCGCAGAATGCTGAGGCCAGCCGTGCCGAGAGCAACTACAACGCCGCCAGTTCGGCGGCCGAGTTGATACAGACCTCGCGCGCGAATGTCGAAGGCGTGAATATCGACGACGAACTGCAACAGCTGCTGCTGATCGAGCAGAGCTATGCCGCCAATTCGAAGATGCTGACAACCGTGGCCGAGATGCTCGACACGCTGTTGGCCGCCGTGTGAGGGGCAGGCGATGAGTTCCATTAACACCGTCTCGACCCTGCAGCTGAGCCTGACGACCCGGAAATATGTCGCCGAGGCGACCCAGGCGCTGCAGGACGCGAGCCAGGAGCTTTCCACCGGGGTGAAATCCGACATCTTCGGCGATCTGGGCGCCCGCGCCGCGCAGCTGCTGTCGCTGCGGGCCCGCGAGGACAATACCCAGGCCTATATCTCCTCAAACGAAATCCTCGACAGCAAACTGCAGGCGATGCTGACCTCGGTCGATGCGGTGCGCGGGCAGGCCCAGGGTGTGCTGGAAACGTCGCTGATCAACGCATCGCGCCCCAGCATCGGCGTGACCGCGCTGCAGGGGGAAGCCAAGTCCGCCATGGGGAGCATCATCGCGTCGCTCAACATCACCTATAACGGCGATTACCTGTTCGCCGGGATCGACAGCGATGCCCAGCCGCTGACCCGATGGAGCGAAACCAACAGCGGGACCGGCACCTCGCCCGAGGCGGTGCTGCAGGCGATTGTCGGCACCGGGCCGACCACGCTGGCCGAAGCCGAAGACATGATCGACCAGATCAATGCGTTCTTCGACTCCGCCAACGCCGACCCGGCCGACAATTTCGAGGGTACCTTCTACAGCGGCACGCCGCTGCTGGACGGCAGCGGCGCCGAGGCCCCACGTGTCACCGCCCGGATCGACGAGGGGCAGGCACTGGAATACGGCGTGCAGGCCAATGACGACGGTTTCCGCGACATGCTGAAGGGGCTGGCGATGCTGGCGGTGACCGATGTCAGCGCGATCGAGAACCAGGAGGTCTATGCCCGCTGGATGGAAGAGGTCAACGACGCGCTGAGCGGCGGGCTGGAGGGCGGCCTGCAAACATCGGCCGATATCGGCTTCAACCAGCAGGTGGTGGAAACCACCCAGGGCCGCCTGGGCGATCTGTCTCTGGTGCAGACCACGCAGATCTCGAACTACGAGGGCGCCGATCCCTATGAGGCGGCAACCATGGTCGAGGCGCTGCAGACGCAGCTGCAGGCCAGCTATTCCGTCACGGCGCGGCTGGCGTCGCTGTCGCTGCTGAATTACCTGTAAGGGCGGTTAGTCGCGCCCTCAGGCGCGGGCCTGAAGCGGGGCCGCCTGCAGCGGCTGCTGTTCGGGGGCGGGCAGTTCCAGCTGTTCCGGCGCGCTCAGCTTGTAGCCGCGGCCATGCACCGTTTCGATGTACTGGGCACCGCTGCCGGCGGCGGCGGCGATCTTCTTGCGCAGCTTGCAGATATAGACGTCGATCACCTTGTCGAACGGCTGATCGGCGCTCATGCCGTAGACCGCGTCATAGATCGCGTTTTTGGAGATCACCTTGTTGGAGTTCAGCGCCAGGTGCTGAAAGATCGAGTGTTCGCGCTTTGACAGCTTGATCCGGGCGCCCGAAACGATCGGATCGCGGCCGTCGAAGAAAGCGGTCAGCTCGCCGACCACGACGCTTTCGGCGGCATGGCCGTGGAACCGGCGAATGATCGAATTGATCCGCGACACCACCTCGCTGCCCTTGATCGGGCTGACGATGACATCATCGGCCCCCCGATCAAGGGCTGCCGAGGTATCCTGCCAATTGCGGAAATCACGCAGCACGATAACGGGGTTGGCGCAGCCGGCCCGGCGGATGGTCCGGATCTGAGCGTGGGTGTCGTCGGACTCTCCGATCAGGATCGCGCGCACTTCGTTCCCCGGCTGGGTCAGGGGCGCCAGCCCGGTCTCGAAGAAGTCTTCGCCCACGAAGTGCGGGTCGACGCCGGCATTTTCCAACTCGGTGGCCAGCGCAGCCTGACGCCGCTCGCGTGGTTCGAAAACATAGGCGCGCATGGACACCTCCGTTCCCGCCGTTATTCATTTCTATTCTTCATCGCTAGCAAGGAAAGACAAGCAATTCAATAATAAATTTTGATAGAGCCAAGTTTAGATTGCTCTGTATATGGACTTTGCAAATACAAATGGATAGGATTTGATTACGGGCCAGGGGTGAGTTCCATGACAGCACGACGGTCTTTGGTGGGGGTTCTGGGCGCGGCCGCAATGGCCGCGGCCTGTTTGCTCGTTCCGGCGGCCTCGGCCGAGGTCCGGATCAAGGATGTCGCCAGTTTCGAAGGCGTGCGCGAAAACCATCTGATCGGCTACGGTCTGGTTGTCGGGCTGCTGGGCACCGGCGACAAGCTCAGCAACAGCCCGTTCACCCGGGAGTCGGTCAAGGGCATGCTGGAGCGGCTCGGTGTGGCCAACCTCGACGGCGATCTTCTGAAGACCAAGAACACCGCCGCGGTGATGGTCACCGCCAAGCTGCCCCCCTTTGCCCGCCGCGGCGCGCCGATTGACGTCAACGTCGCCTCGCTGGGCGACGCGACCAGCCTGCGCGGCGGCACGCTGCTGGTGACCCCGCTGTCTGGCGCCGATGGCGAGGTCTACGCGGTGGCGCAGGGGCCGGTCGCGGTGTCGGGCTTTCTGGCCCAAGGTAACGCGGGCTCCGTTCAGGAGGGGGTGCCGACCATCGCCCGGATCGACAACGGCGCCATCGTCGAACGCGAGGTCGGCTTCCAGCTCAGGGAGCTGGACAGTTTCCGCATCGCGCTGCGCATCCCCGATTTCACCACCGCCACCCGGGTCGAGGATGCGATCAACGGCACACTTGGCGGCGGATCGGCCCGGGTGCTCGACCCCGGCACGGTCGAGGTGCAGGTCCCCGGCAAGGGCGACGTCGCCGAAACCATCGCCGCAATCGAAAACCTGACGGTGCAGCCCGACAGCACCGCGCGCGTCGTGGTGGACGAGAAATCGGGCACCATCGTGATCGGGGCCAATGTGCGGATCGGCCAGGTCGCGATCAGCCAGGGCGGGCTGACGGTGCGCGTGCGCGAACGGTTCAACGTCAGCCAGCCCAACCCGATCAGCATTGGCGGCACCACCGTGGTGGTCCCGGAAACCGATATCGACGTGGAAGAGCGCGAGAGCAAGTTCACCATTCTGGAAGGCGACGTCAGCCTGCAGGACCTGGTTGACGGGCTGAACGCCATCGGCGTCGGCGCCCGCCAGACGATCTCGATCCTGCAGGCGATCAAGGCCTCCGGCGCGCTGCACGCGGATCTGGAGATCATCTGATGACCACGCCGCCGATATCCCCGCTTGCCCCCGGTGTGGCGGACGCGGCCAACGTGTCCACTCAGGGCACCGGCAAGGAGGCCGAACTGGCCAAGGAATTCGAAGCGGTTTTCATCAGCCAGTTTGTCGATGAGATGATGAAGACCGTCGACTACGGCCCGGCTGCCGGCGGGCAGGGGGCCGAGATGTGGCGCTCGTTCCTGTCGCAGGCGCTGGCCGACAAGCTGAGCGAGCGCGGCGGCCTTGGGCTGAGCGGGAATATCACCCAGATGCTGGGCGCCTACCGGCGCTGACGGGCGGGAAGACAGGGAACGCAAGCGATGGTGAGAAAACGCAAGTTTCGGATCGGCGGACGGATGCAGGCGCGTCGCGATGCCGTTGCGGGCAATGCCCCGATCCTGACCGAAGAGGACGAGGCGAATATCACCGCCTTTACCGACAAGGTCGGCGAGGCAATCGATCTGCTGAACCAGGAAGTCGCGGCGCTGACCGAGGGGCGGTTCCAGGTCGTCAGCGAGCTGTTCGAGCGCAAGGCGTCGCTGCTGAAATGGCTGGAGCTGCGGGTGCCGCTGGTCGAGCCGTTCCTGCAGCATGAGGCCGCCAAATCGCGCGGCCTGCCCGAGCGTCTGGCCGAGCTGCAAAAGGCGGTCAGCGACGACAGCGCGATGCTGCAACGCATGGCGACGGCCGCCGGCACCATCGTGCGCGAGATCCGCAAGGCCAGAGAGCGCAGCGGGCTGACCGGGCTTTACGGCAAGTCGGGCCAGAAAATCGGCGGCCAGGAAGGCGGCCGAATGCGCATCGACCGCGAGTTCTGATCGCCAACACAACCTTAAAATTAGTAATTCGTTAACCCTGCTTTAATCGCGGGGCATATATCCTTTGTGCTGGTACATAACCAGTTGCAGTCAGAAGACTGAAAAACAAGGAACTGAGAACTGAGGAGAGCATTAAATGTCGTCCATTCTCAACAACAGCTCGGCAAGTGTCGCGCTGGCCACCCTGAACAACATCAACAAAGATCTGAACGAGACCCAGAACCGCGTTTCCAGCGGCCTGGCGATCAGCTCGGGCAAGGACAACGCCGCCTATTTCGCGATTTCGGAAACGATGTCCGGCGACAGCGGCATGTACAGCGCCATCAGCGAAGGCCTGACCTCGACCATCAACTCGGTTTCGACCGCCCGCCTGGGTGCTGAAACCGTCAGCGGTCTGGCCGAGCAGTTCGCGTCTCGTGTGGCGTTTGCCCAGGGTAACGGTGTCAGCCTGGCCGATGTTCAGGCCGAACTGGACGGGATGGTGGACCAGATCAGCGCCGCCATCGACCAGTCGACCTTCAACGGCGAAGATCTGGTAAGCTCGGCCGCTCCGGCGACCGTCGATGTTGTCACCGGCATCAGCCGTGCGTCGGGCGCCTTCGCGACCACCACCGTCACCTTCAGCACGGTGAACCTGACCGCGATCCGCGATACTCTGGACGCGATCGACCTGACCACCTCGACCGACCTCCAGGCCGATCTGGCCACGGCCGAGGGCGCTCTGGGCGACGCGATCAGCGCGGCGACTTCGCTGGGCGTGACCGAAGGCACCCTGGAAAGCCAGCAGGACTTCCTGTCGTCGCTGACCGACACGCTGGATTCCGGCATCAGCGCCATGGTCGATGCGAACATGGAAGAAGAAGCTGCGCGTCTGCAGGCCTATCAGGTCCAGCAGCAGCTTGCGACGCAGTCGCTGTCCATCGCGAACCAGTCGCCGCAGAACATCCTGAGCCTGTTCCAGTAACAGGCGGGATCGCCGGGGGGTGACCTCTGGCACACCCGTTTCAGGATCGCCTGTAGGCCAAGACTTGAGCCGGCCGCCTCTATCCGGGGCGGCCGGTTTTCGTTTCCTCCGCCGCGCCGGGCGTCATCGGCACGTCGATCCCCGCTTCAAGCAGCATTCTGTACATTTCGGCAAAGCTCTGCTCGGCGCGCATGGTTGCGCCGCGGGTTTGCGACAGGAACGCATTGGCCGCATCGAAGAACCGCGCCGCGGCATCGGTTTCGCGGTCCGAGCCGGGGGTATAGGCGCCGACGCGGATCAGCTCCTCCATATCGGCGTAGCGGGCCAGTGCGCGGCGGGCGGCGTGCATGATGCTGTACTCTTCCGCGCTGTGGCAGTCGGGCAGCATGCGCGAGATCGACCGCTGCACGTTGATCGCCGGATAGCGGTTCTGCTCGGCGATGCGCCGGTCCAGCACGAGATGGCCGTCGAGAATGCCGCGCACGGCATCGGCGATCGGTTCGTTCATGTCGTCGCCATCGACCAGAACGGTGTAGATGCCGGTGATATCGCCCTCACCCGGGCGGCCCGGCCCGGCCCGTTCCAGCAGATGCGGCAGCTCGGAAAACACCGTGGGCGGATAGCCGCGCGTGGTCGGCGGCTCGCCGCTGGACAGGCCGATCTCGCGCTGGGCCATGGCGAACCGGGTGACGCTGTCCATCATCAGCAGGACCTGTTTGCCGGCATCGCGGAAATGCTCGGCCACCGCCGTCGCGGTCCAGGCCGCCTGGCGGCGCAGCAGCGGCGCCTCGTCGCCGGTGGCCACCACCACGACCGAGCGCGCCATGCCCTGTTCGCCCAGGTCCTCCTCGATGAATTCCTGCACCTCGCGGCCGCGCTCGCCGATCAGGCCGATCACGATCACATCGGCATCGGTGTTGCGCGCCAGCATCGCCATCAGGGTGGATTTACCGACACCGGAGCCGGCGAACACCCCCATCCGCTGGCCGCGGCAGAGCGGGGTGAACAGGTCGATGCATTTGACCTGGGTTTCCAGCTTGTCGCCGACCCGGCCGCGCTCATAGGCCGGCAGCGGGCTGTTGCGGCCCCGCGCCCGGCGCGGGCCCGGCCGGAACGAGGGCGCTGGCGACAGCGGCCGGCCGAGCGCGTCGATCACAGTGCCGATCCAGCTGTCGTCCGGGCAGATGCCGTCGCCGTTCTGGATCAGCTCCACCGCGTCGCCGACGGCGACGCCGTCCCAGGTGCCAAAGGGCAGCAGCCGCAGCCCGTCGTCGCCGGCGCCGACCACTTCGCCGGTCACCGGGCCGTGACGGCCGTGCACCCGGCAGCGTTGCCCGATGCCGGCCGCGCGCTCCAGCCCCGATACCATCAGAGACAGCCCGACCACCGATTGAACACGGCCAGCTATCCTTGCGGTTTCAAGGTCTGAAATCTTTTTCCGCAGGTCTGAAAAGATGGCGCTCACAAGAATAAACCCTGTCAATCTTTGCCGTACTTGCTATAATCGCCAAGAACTATTCCGGAGTCCATGATGAATCTCGACAACATCAATCTGTTTCAGCTGGCATCGCGCCGCCTGCAATGGCTGTCGGACCGTCAGAAGGTGGTATCGGAGAACATCGCCAACGCCGATACGGCCGGCTACCGCGCCCGCGAGGTCGAGGATTTCGAAACCTACCTGGATCGCGCGGAGGCGGCCGAGCTGCTGCCCGATGCCGAGGTCGCCGAGGTCGAAGCGACCTGGGCGGAAACGATCTCCGGCAACAACGTGGTGCTGGAGGAGCAGATCCTCCAGGCCTCCGACACCGCGGGACAGTACAAGCTGGCGTCGAATCTGTACCGCAAGGCGCACGAGATGGTGCTGGCCGTGAGCGGCGCGCGCTGAGGAGTATCCTAGATGGACGCACTTTCTTCGATCATCGCCACGGCCTCCAGCGGCATGCGCGCCCAGGGCGAGCGCCTGCGGGTGGTGTCGGAAAACGTCGCCAACTCCGCCACCACGTCGCAGGAGCCGGGCGGCGATCCCTATCGCCGCAAGGTGATCAGCTTCGGTCAGACGACCGATGCCGCCACCGGGGCGGCGATGGTGCGCGTGGCCGAAGTGACCCGTGACCTGAGCGAGTTCTCGTTTCGCTACGATCCCGCCCACCCGGGCGCGGACGAGAACGGTTATGTCAAGCTGCCCAACGTCAACCCGCTGATCGAGATGAGCAACATGCGCGAGGCTTCGCGCAGCTACGAGGCGAACATGTCGATGGTGGAGAACGCGCAGCAGATGCGCAGCCAGTTGATTGATCTTTTGAAATAGAGCTGAGCGATGAGTGACTTCACTTCGATCCAACCGAATTCCCTGATCCAGGCGGCCTATGGCAAGTCCAAGGACCTGACGTCCGGTCAGGCCGCGGCGGGCGACGCCGATATGGGGCAGGCCCAGGATTTCGGGCAGATGCTGCGCAACGCCGCCGCCGACGCGGTGACCACCGTGCGCGACGGCGATGCCGCCGCCACCGCCGGGCTTGCCGGCGAGGCCGGGCTGCAGCAGGTGGTCGAGGCGACCATGGCGATGGAAAGCACGGTCAGGGTTTCGGTCGCGGTGCGCGACAAGCTGGTCGATGCCTACAAGGAAATCATGCAGATGCCGCTCTGACGGCGTCTGGCCCACCGCAACCCGCCAACCCGGAGGGGATCTTTGGACACGGTCAGCACATATGAGGTTCTGCGGCTGACGATCAACACCGTGCTGCTGGCGTCGGCGCCGGTGCTGGCGGTGGCGCTGGTGGTCGGCCTGGGCATCTCTTTCGTGCAGGCGCTGACGCAGATCCAGGAAATGACGCTGACCTTCGTGCCCAAGATCGTGGCGATCTTTCTGGCGCTGGCGCTGACCCTGCCCTTTATCTACGGGACGCTGATGCGGCTGTCGGACCGGGTGTTCGACCTGATCGTCAGCGGAGGGTTCTAGGATGGGCGCAGTGCGTCGCCTTGCCCTGGGGGTTGCGGGGGGCTGTCTCGCCGGCGGGCTGACCTGTGGCGGACAGCCCGCGCAGGCGGAGTATTTCGCGGGCTTCTACCGGTCTTCGGCGCCGGTTGCCGCGCCGGAGCCTGAGCGCGCACCGGCCCCGGCGTTGCGCGGGGCCGATTGTCTGGCTGCGATCCTGGATGCGCAGGCGCGCTACGACATTCCCGACAACCTGCTGCTGGCCATCGGCATTCAGGAGGCCGGGCGGCGCGGGCCGGAGGGGCTGACGGTCTGGCCCTGGACCGTGAACGCCGCCGGCGAGGGCGCGTTTTTCAAGACCGCCGAAGAGGCGCTGACCTGGGTCCGGGCCAAGCAGAGGGCCGGGATCGCGTCGATCGACGTGGGCTGCATGCAGGTGAACCAGAAATGGCACGGCCGCGCCTTCGGCTCGCTCGAACAGGCGTTCGATCCGGCGGCGAATGTGGATTACGCGGCCCGGTTCCTGGCGCAGCTGAAGCAGGAGACAGGCGACTGGTGGGCGGCCGCCGGGCGGTATCACTCCGCGACCGAGGAACACCGCGATGTCTACCTGGCCGCGCTCAAGCGCAACCACGCGGCGGTCAACGCGCAGCTCAGCACGCTGATCGCCCAGGCCAGCACCGCGCAAATGTTCGCGCTGGCCGCGGCCGAACCCGCCGCGCCCGCGGTTCCGCCGCCGCCGGTCTATTGGAGCGCGGGCAGCGCGGTGGAAAAGCCCAGCCGGTTTTCGATCTATTCCAACCATCCGATGCAGCCGGTCCTGCCGGCCTACCGGGTGGTGAAGTGAGGGCGGGATGAGCGCAAGGGACGTCAATCCGCTCGCCGCCACGGCCGCCAAGGGGCTGTCGCGGATCGGCCTGGCCAACCGCGACGTGGGCTTTGCCGTCGGCGTGGTGCTGATCCTGGCGATGCTGTTCGTCCCGCTGCCGCCGGTGATGCTGGATTTCGGGCTGGCGATTTCGCTGTCGCTGTCGGTGCTGATCCTGATGGTGGCGCTGTGGATCCCGACGCCGCTTGATTTCAACTCGTTCCCGACGCTGCTGCTGGTGGTGACGATGCTGCGGCTGGCGCTCAACGTCTCCTCCACCCGGCTGATTCTGAGCAAGGGCCATGAGGGGTCGGACGCCGCCGGCAAGGTGATCGAGGGCTTCTCGCGCTTCATCGTGGCCGGCGATTTCGTCATCGGGATCGTCATTTTCGCGATCCTGGTGATCATCAACTTCGTGGTGATCACCAAGGGCTCCACCCGGATCGCCGAGGTCGCCGCGCGATTCTCGCTGGACGCGATGCCGGGCAAGCAGATGGCGATCGACGCCGATCTGGGCGCCGGCATCATCAACGAGGAGCAGGCCCGCGAGCGCCGCCGCGTGCTGGAAGAGGAAAGCGCGTTCTTCGGCGCCATGGACGGCGCCTCGAAATTCGTGCGCGGCGATGCCATCGCCGGCCTGATCATCACCCTGATCAACGTGGTGGGCGGCATCCTGATCGGGATGGCCAGCCATGGGTTGAGCATCGGTCAGGCCGCCGGGAACTATACCGTGCTGACCATCGGCGACGGGCTGGTCAGCCAGATCCCGGCGCTGGTGGTGTCGCTGGCCGCCGGTCTTCTGGTGACCAAGGGCGGCACCCAGGGCGCCGCCAACGAGGCAGTGCTGGCGCAACTGGGGAATTTCCCCAAGGCTTTGTACATGGCTGCCGCGCTCTGCTTCATGGTGGGGTTCCTGCCGGGCTTTCCGCTGTTTGTCTTCGCCGTGCTGGCGGCGGGGATGGCCGGGCTGGGGTACGTGATGCAGCAACAGGTCGCCGAGAAGGCGCGCGAAGACGCCGCCGCCGAGCAGAAGGCCACCCAGACCCGCGAGGCCGAAGACCCGATTGCCGAGGCGCTGAAGCTCGACGATCTGCGGCTCGACATGGGCGCGGCGCTGGTGCCGCTGATCAGTTCGGCCGACGCGGCGCTGCCGGGCAAGGTCAAGAGCCTGCGCAACCTGTTCATCAAGGATTTCGGCTTTGTCATGCCGCCGGTGCGGATCAAGGACGACAGCGCGCTGCCCAGCATGAGCTACGCGATCTCGCTGCAAGGGGTGGAGACCGCGCGGGGCGAGGTGCGGCCCGGCTCGATGATGGTGATCGATCCCGGCGGCAACGAGACCGACCTGGCGGGCGAACGCACCCGCGAGCCCACCTTCGGGCTGAACGCGATCTGGGTGGATCAGGCCCGCGCCTCGGAGGCGGAGATGCGCGGCATGACCGTGGTCGACCCCGAAAGCGTGATCACCACCCATCTGACCGAGGTGATCAAGGAGCATATGCCGGAGCTGCTGACCTATGCCGCCACCCAGGACCTGATTGAGGGGCAGAGCAAGGAATACAAGAAGCTGCTGAACGACATGTCGAACAAGCAGCCCGCGGTGCTGCTGCAGCATGTGCTGCAGGCGCTCTTGTCCGAGCGGGTGTCGATCCGCAACCTGCCCCGCATCATCGAGGCCGTGGCCGAGGCCACCGCCACCACCCAGAACCTGCGCACCATCGTCGAACATGTGCGCGGCCGGCTGGCCAAGCAGATCTGCCAGGCGCTGGTCGACGGCAACGGTTTCGTGCCGGTGATCGTGCTGGGCTCCGAATGGGAGCGGGAGCTGAACAACGCGGTGACGCCGGGCAGCGAGGAGAACGCCTTTCTGATGTCGCCGGCGCGGGTGCAGGAGCTGGTCCTTGCCGTGCGCAAGGAAATCCAGAAATTCGCCGCCGGCGATCAATGGCCGGCGCTGCTGGTCACGCCCGATGTGCGGCCCTATGTGCGCCAGATCCTCGAACGGGTGAGCCCGGTCACCCAGGTGATTTCCCATAACGAGGTGCACCGCAAGGCCTCGCTGAGGACCGTCGCCACGGTCGGGTCCTGACGATGACGCTGGATACCTACGTCGCCGGTCTGATCTTCGGTTACGTGCTTGTCGTGGCCCGGATCGGCGGTGCGCTGATGTTCATGCCAGGCTTTGGCGAGGTGCAGATTCCGCTGCGCGCGCGGATTTCTCTGGCTCTGGTTCTCTGCGCCGCGCTCTACCCGGCGACGCCGATCGCCGCCGAGATGCCCGATACGACGGTGGGGGTGGCGCAGATGCTGGCCTCGGAGGCGACGGTGGGCATCTGGATCGGGCTGGTGGCGCGGGTGCTGCTGTCGGCGATGGATTTCGCCGGCTACCAGGTGGGCCAGGTCTCGGGGCTGGCCAATGCCTTCGGTCCCTCGCTCGGCGCCTTCGAGGGGGCGACGCTGGTCGCGACGCTGCTGCTGCTGGGGGCGGTGGCAATTATCTTTGCCACCGATGCGCACCATGTGATCCTGCGCGGGCTGATGATGAGCTACGCGGTGTTCCCGCCGGGGCCGCTGATGCCTGGCGACATGGCCGAGCAGATCGTGCGCGCGGGCGCCCGCAGCCTGTATATCGGTACCGCCGTCTCGGCCCCCTTCTTCGTCATGGGGGTGATCCTGAACCTCGGCATGGGGCTGGCCAACCGGATGATGCCGCAGCTTCCGGTGTTTTTCGTCGGCGCCTCGCTGCTGATCGCTTCGGGTCTCTTCGTGTTGGCGGTGGCGGTGCCCTCGATGCTGGAATTCTTCGTCAGCCAGTTCACCGACTGGCTCGGCACCTTCGGGTTCTGACGCCATGGCCGGAAGCTCGGAACAGGACAAGAGCCAGAAGACACAGGAGCCGACGGAGAAGAAGCTCCGCGATGCGCGCAAGCAGGGCGATGTCCCCTCGTCGCGCGAGACCGGCAACATGATGGTGGTGCTGTCGCTGTTCCTGGCCACCGCCTTTGTGCTGCCCTGGCAGGCGCCGCGGCTGGCCGCGGCGCTGGGTTCGGTGTTCGACGGCGCCGGACAGGTTCAGATCGGCAACGGGCGCGCCGGGCTGGCGGCGCTAGGGGTGGTGCTGGAGGATCTGATGCTGACGCTGGGGCTGGTGCTGGCGCCGCTGTTCCTGCTGATCATGGTCGGGGGCGTCGTGGGCGTTCTGATCCAGGGCGAAACCGTGGCCGCGGTGGAGCGGATCAAGCCCAAGCTGTCCAAGGTGTCGCCGGTGGAGGGCTTCAAGCGGCTGTTCTCGGCCAATACGCTGGTGGAGTTCATCAAGAGCCTGATCAAGGTGCTGGTGGTGGGCGCGCTGGCGCTCTGGGTGACCGAGCGGGCGGTTCGCGGCATCTGGCAGGCGCCCGGCTTCATGCCGGAATCGTTGCCGGGGTACATGCTGCAGTCCACCCGCCGGCTGCTGATCGCGGCGACGCTGTTCCTGGTGCCGGTGGCGATCTTCGACATCCTGTGGAACCGGTTCCAGTGGCGCAAGCGCCAGATGATGTCGGTGCAGGAGGTGCGCGACGAGATGAAGGAATCCGAAGGCGATCCGCATATCAAGGGCCGGCGCGCCGCGCTGCGCCGGGCCCGCGCGCGGCAGCGGATGGCCACGGCGGTGCCGACGGCCAGCGTGATCCTGACCAACCCGACCCATTACGCGGTGGCGCTGAAATACGACCAGGGCGTCGATCACGCGCCGGTCTGCGTCGCCAAGGGGGCCGACCTGATGGCGCGGAGGATCCGCGAGATCGCTTTTGAGAACGATGTGCCCATCGTCGAGAACAAGCCGCTGGCGCGCAGCCTCTATGACCAGGTGAAGATCGACGAGATGGTACCGGTGGAACATTGGCAGGTGGTGGCCGAGATCATCAGCTTCGTGCTGGACCTGCGCCACAACCGGCACCGCAAGCCGCCAGCGGGCTCTACCCTGCGCGACAGCCCGGAGTAGGGGGCACTCCCGAAGGGGTACAACCAAGGCCAAACGAAAACGCCCCGGCCAGGGCCGGGGCGCAATAGCGTTGCAGGTCCGAACAGCGCCTACTTCAGCTTGATACCCACCAGATCCTGATCGCCCGGCAGCTGCGAGCGTTCCAGGATGATCTTGGACACGGCACGGGCCCGCACCGGCGACATCTTGGCCAGGATCGGGGCGGCCACGCGCGGTTTCATCTTGGCCAGAACAAGGATCGTCACTTCGATATCCAGATCGTCCATGATCCGCGCCGCCTCGGTCGGTTTCATGTTCTGGTAGAAACCAATCAGCCGCTCGAGATCCTCGGTCTCGGCGGCCTTGACCCGGGCCAGCAGGGCCTCGATGTCCGATTTCAGTTCCAGCAGCGCGGTTTTCTCGATTTCCAGCTTTTCCTTCGCCAGCGCCAGCTCCGATTTCCGGCTGGCCAGATCCTCTTTCTGCGCTGCGATCAGCTCCCGTTCGCGGGCCAGCGATTGCAGCACCTCTTCGGGGGTTTCGCATTGCTCGGGCCGCGCCGGCGCGTTGGCGACCACGGCGGGGATATCGTCCAGCGCCACGGCTTCATGCGGGTCGGTCTGCACGGTGGCCCGGACCGGCAGGTCGGGCCGTGTCATCTGCTCGGACGGAAACGGCAGCCCGGGAAACGAGGTCGCGGCCTTGGCAAAGGCCGTGATCGCAAGCCCGCCAAGAAGCAGTTTGCCGCCCAGTGCACGTGCCATGTTCAGGCCCTCGATTCGCTGCGCGAGGTTTCAAAGAAACGGCGGACCAGATCCTGTTTGCCGCGCACTACCTGCACACCGGGCAGCCGGCGCTGCACCTGGCGGCGGGAGGAGAAGGCCGGTGCCTGGTCCGCCTCGGCCTCTGCCGTGGCGGCCTCCTGCGCGGCGAGCCCTTCGTTCAGGTTGTCGCGCAGGGCATTGACCGAGGATTCGGATTTGTCGACGGCTTCGGAAAACGCCTGCACCAGCGGCTCCAGCTCCTCCAGCGAGGCCATCAGTTTTTGCACCCGGCGCGAAAGCATCACGCCGTAGCCGACGCTGCCTGCCAGCAGAAGGATGATCAGGATATCAGTGATCGTTGCGGCCATGAGTCTTCGCCTCCTCTTCGGGTTCCAGCGCTTCGGTGATGCGGATCGCGGTATTGCCGTTGTTGCGTTTGCCCAGCACGGCGCGGAACATCGGCGTGTCCGCGCAGATGACGGTGGCGTCGTGGTCTTCCTCGACCCAGAGGTTCACCACGTCGCCGGATTTCCACTTCATGATGTCCTGGATCGACAGCTGCACCTCGGCCAGCACGGCCTCCAGTTCGACGGTGGCGCGCTCGATCTGGCTGGAAAGCTGGTCGCGCCAGGGGCTGCCCTCGTCCGAGGGTTCGCCGAAATGAATCTTGCCCAGTTTCGGGCGCACCGGCTCCAGCGCGTCATAGGGCAGGATGATCTCCAGCGCGCCGGTGCGCCCGGCCAGGCCGATGGCGAAATGCAGGCGGACGCAGAGGTTGGCGGGCTGGGTCACGGCGGCTGAATCGGGGTCGGTCTCGACGCGCTCCAGTTCCAGCTCGATATCGCCGACCAGGCCGAAATCGCGCTGCAGTTCGTTCATGATCAGCCGGGCCAGCCGCTGGCCGAAGCCGCGTTCGATGGCCGTGAAGCGCTCGGGCGCGCGCGCGCTGTCTTCCCTGGGCGCGCCGCCCAGCATCAGCTCCATCGCCGTCAGCAGCAGGGCTGAATCCATCGCCAGCAGGATCTCGCCATCGAAACTGGGCGAGGAACAGACCGCCAGCATCGCCGGCGACGGCAGGGCGTCGAGCACCTGGGCCATCGGCACGTAATCAAGCTGGCTCAGCGAGGCCTCGCAGATCACGCCGGTGAGATCGGGCAGCGCGATGGAGAGAGAATCGCCCAGCCGCTCGCCGATGATGTCCAGCATCGGCAGCCGCTCGAAGCTGAAGTCCGACATCCGGATGATCTCGTCGATCAGTTCGCCGTTGCGGTCTTCGATCTCTTCCTGGGACATGATTTTGTTCACTTTGCGCCCCCTATTGTACAATCAGATCGCTGATCAGGATTTCCGTCGGCAGGTCGCTGCCGGCGGCGGCGCGGGCGCGTTTGAGCAGTTCCGCCTTTACGTTCAGGATGCCGGCCATGCCGCGCACGTCGGTCTCGGTCAGGCTGCGGGCGTAGCCGGTGAACAGATCGCGCATGAACGGCTGGCGTTCCTCCATCAGCTCGGCGGCGCCCGGTTCTGGCCGGTAGACCAGCACCACTTTCATCTTCAGGAAGTCCCGCGTGGGCCGTCCGTTGGTGTCGAAACCGTTGATGTTGACGACGAGCTCGTCAAATTTGAGGACCCCGTCGGCGCCACCTTCCGCGCCGTGCCCATCGCCTTCGCCGCCATGCCCGCCCTCCTGACCGCCGCCGTGATCGGCGGCCTCGGCCTGCACGGCCGCGGCCTCTTCGCCGTGGCCGGGCTCGGCATGGCCGTCGCCGCCCGCCTCGACATAGTCCGGCTCGAAGGCTTCGGCGTCCTGCTGGAACGCGAGCTTGGCAAGGACAAACCCGCCGCCCAGCGACGCCACCGCCAGCAGCGCAGCCGCCATCAGCAGGGTGCGCGCCGAGCGCGCCTTGCCCTTTGTCGCCTGTGCCGGCTCGGGGGAGTCGGGGCGCGCCTTCTGTTTCGCTGGCTTGGCCATGGGTCAGGATCTTCGGGTTAGATTCTTTGGTTGTTCCATGAACATCATCCCGGTTTTTCCTTTTCTATGCAAGTATAGACATCCTTATTTACTTGAGTGGCAAAAATAGAATATCGTGACGCTAAGAATAGGCGAAAAACTCCCGGCGAGGATTGGCGTGCAGGACTTGATCAACAACCTCAAAGCGCTCGGTCAGACGCGCCTGATGATTCTGGGCGGGGTGGCCTTCGGTATCGTCGTGGCGCTGCTGCTGGGGATCTCGGCGGTGTCGAAACGGGATTACGCGCCGCTTTACAAGAATTTGTCGATGGCAGCGGCCACCTCGATCGAAACCACGCTGAACGGCGCCGGTTTCGATGCGGTGATGTCCGAGGACGGCGCGGCGGTTTCGGTGCCGCGCGACGATCTGGCGCGCGCCCGCATGGTGCTGGCCGAAAGCGGCCTGCCGATCGAGGGCGATCCCGGCTGGGAACTGTTCGACGAGGCCAGCGGGCTGGCGATGAACTCCTTCATGCAGCGGGTGAACCGGCTGCGCGCGATGGAGGGCGAGCTGGCCCGCTCGATCCAGACGCTGGACGGAGTGCAGAGCGCGCGGGTGCATCTGGTGCTGCCCGAACGCGAGGCGTTCTCGCGGGAGCGGCCGGAGCCGCGCGCCTCGGTCATCGTGCGGGCGGTGCCCGGGCGAACCATCGCGCGCAAACAGGCAATCGCGATTCGCAATCTGGTCTCGTCCTCGGTGGCTGAGCTGGAGTTGGGTCGGGTGACTGTGCTGTCGGCCAGCGGCGAGACCATCCTGGCCGAGAACACCGATGGCGACGGCCAGGCGACGCTTCAATCGGTCAAGGCGGGGATCGAGGACCGGCTGGCACAGCAGGTGCAGAACATCCTGACCGCCCGCGTCGGCGCAGGAAATGCGCGGGTGCGGGTCAATGTGGAGCTGACCTCGGCCCGCGAGGTGATCGTCGAGCAGAGCTTCAACCCCGATCAGCAGGTGGTGCGCGCGACCGACAGCCGGGCCGAGCAGCGCGCGGGCACCGATGGCGGCGGCAATGTCGGGGTGGAGAACAACATCCCCGCCGCGCTGGCCGATCCGAACGGCGGCGCCTCCTCCACCCAGTCGAAAAGCGGCGAGAGTGTGCAGTACGAGATCGGCAACACCCGCCGTGAGGTGGTGCGCGAGGCCGGCGACGTGCGCCGCGTCTCGGTCGCGGTGCTGGTCAACGGGATCTACGCGGTGGACGGGTCTGACGTCACCTACAGCGAGCGCAGCGCCGAAGAACTGGAGCGCCTGTCCGAGCTGGTCCGCACCGCGGTGGGCTTCAACGAGGCACGCGGCGACAGCGTGTCGGTCGATAGCCTGCGGTTCATGGATTACTCGATGGAGGTGGGCGATCCGGTCAACCTGAGCATGATGCAGCAGATCGGCACCAATATCGTGCCGCTGCTGCGGGGGCTGCTGGGGCTGATCATCGTGGCGCTGGTGATGATCCTGGGGGTTCGGCCGGTGCTGCGCCATCTGCAGCAGGCGGCCACGCCCGAGCTGCCCAAGGGCGAGGAGGCCGCCGCGCTGGCCGCGCCTGAAGGCGAGGCCGCGGGCAAGGCCGAGGGCGCGGTGCCGAGCCTGCCCGGGACAGCGGGCGAGCCGGCGCCGGCGCAGGTTCTGGACGTGTCGGAAGAGGCCCGCTCGGCGCCCGGCTATACCAGCATCTTTGACCCCGAGCGCGACGATGGCCCGCATGAATACATCGAGACGATGGGTGTCCGCGGCAGCCTGATCAAGGCGCGGGTCGAAGCGATCCAGAACCTGGCCGAGGACAAGCCGGAAGAGGTGCTGCGGGTGCTGCGCTCCTGGCTGGTGGCGGAGGCTGACGCGCGATGAACCTGTTCCTGCGCGATTTCGATGCGGAGGCTTTGGCGGCGAACCGGCTGGCAGAGCCGCCCGCCGACACCGAACCGCCGCGCGGCCCGTCGCCGGAAGAGCTGGAGCGGCTGCTGAGCGACACCCGCGAGGCGGCGCTGGCCCAAGGCCGCGAAGAGGGGGCCGCCGCCGCCCGCGCCGAGGCCGAGGCGGGCCAGACGGCCCGGGCCGCCGCCGCGCTGGATGCGCTGAACTCCCAGTTCTCCGCGCTGCTGGCAGAGCATGCCGGCCGCCGCCGCGCGCTGGAGCGGGACGTGGTCGACATGCTGATCGAAATCGGCGAGCGGATCGCGCCGGAGCTGCTCGCGGCCTATTCCGCCGATCTGGCCCGGGCGCGGATCCGCGACGGGCTGCGGATGGCGGGCGGGAGCCCGCATCTGATGATCCGGGTCTGGCCGGAACTGGAGCCGGCGATGGCCGCCCAGCTTGCCGGGATGACGGCGGCCTCCGGCGCCGAGACCCCGCCGCGGCTGGTCGCGGATCCGGGCCTGGGCGCGGGCGATGTGCGGCTCGATTGGGACAACGGCGGCCTCGACTACAGCCTGGAAGGCACCTGCGACGCGGTGCTCTCGGCGCTGCGCGAGGCGGCTGCGAAACTGAACGACGATCAGGGAAAGGTCGGATAAATGTCGGATACGGAAACCCAGGGCGCGCCCGAGGACCAAGCCGCGGCAACGGGGGCTGACGCGACCGAGGAGGCGCAGACGCTGAAGGATGCGGTCGCGGCGGCCGGAGAGGACAGCGGCCGCAATATCGACGCGCTGCTCAACGTGCGGCTGGATGTGCGCGTGGTGCTGGGCCGCAGCCGGATGCCGATCTCGGAGCTGCTGGAGCTGTCCAAGGGCTCGGTCATCGAGCTGGATCGCAAGGTCGGCGACCCGGTGGATATCGTCATCAACGACCGGATGGTGGCGCGCGGCGATCTCGTGAAGGTGAACGGCGATCATATCGGCGTGGCCCTGCGCGAAATCGTCAAAGATTTCATCCCCGGGGCCTGAGGCGGACCTGCCCGTGCGTTATCTGCTCTCCATGGCGGCCCCGCGCCGTCTGGTGCTGGCCTGCGGGCTGGCCGGTTTTGCCGTTGTGGCGGGGGCCGGCGGCGCCTGGGCGCAGGACACCGGCCTGGGCGGGCTGATCCGCGATCTGTCGAGCAACCTGGGCGGGATCGATCCGGGCAGCAACGAAGGCGCCAGCCTGTCGGGCCGGCTGATCCAGATCTTTGCGCTGATCACGGTGCTCAGCATCGCGCCGGGTCTGCTGGTGGTGACCACCAGTTTCACCCGTTTCGTCATCGTGTTTTCGATGCTGCGCTCGGCGCTGGGGCTGAACCAGACGCCGCCGAACATGGTGCTGAACGCGATGGCGCTGTTCATGACGTTCTTCGTCATGCAGCCGGTGTTCGACGATGCCTGGCAGGGCGGGCTGCGGCCGTTGATGCAGAACGCGATCACCGAGGAACAGGCGATGATGAACATCGCCGAGCCGTTCCGCGGGTTCATGTTCGCCAATACCCGCGACAAGGATATCGCGCTGTTCCGCGATATTGCGGGCGAGGCGGCGCCGGATGCCGCCGCGGAGGAACCCGCGCAGGTAAGCTGGCGCGTGCTGGTGCCGGCGTTCATGATCTCCGAGCTGCGCCGCGCCTTTACCATCGGGTTCCTGCTGTACCTGCCGTTCATCGCCATCGACCTGATCGTCGCCTCGGTGCTGATGAGCGCGGGCATGATGATGTTGCCGCCGGTGATCGTGTCCTTGCCGTTCAAGGTCATTTTCTTCGTGCTGATCGACGGCTGGTACATGTTGGCCGGATCTTTGATGCAATCCTATCTCAGCGTGGCCGGCGGCGGATAAGGCCGGGATCACCGCCCTGACGGCGCGTTGAAAGAATAAATTCTTGCTTCGTGCGACTAATCCTTGTGTATCATGGATAGTGAAGGTTATTTTGTAGAAGACCATCAAACAAAGCCGAGCCCGGTTCGGACAGAGGCCGATGAACCAGTTTTCCCCCCTTCGCAAGCAGGCCAAGCTGAGCGGCGCCGAGAAATCGGCGATCCTGTTCCTGTGCCTGGGCGAGGAGCGCGGCGGCCAGCTGATGCAGCAGCTCGACGTGCCCGAGATCCGCAAGATCACCCGCGCGATCTCGGCCATGGGCGAGGTGCAGGCGGAGGTGGTCGAGGAGGTGATGCGCGAGTTCGGCGAGAAGATGTCGAGCTATGGCGGCATCACCGGATCGGTCGAGGCTGCGCGCGGGCTGCTCAAGGGGTTCCTGCCGGAGGAGCGGGTTACGGAGATCCTCGAAGAGATCGAGGGCAGTTCGACCGGCGATCTCTGGGGCGATCTGTCAGAGCTGGACGACAAGGTGCTGGCCGATGTGCTGCGCAAGGAGCACAACCAGACCGTCGCGGTGATCCTGTCACGGATCCGCGCCGATGCGGCGGCCAAGGTGCTGCCGCTGCTGGGGCAGGAGCGGGCGGTCGATCTGGTCGAACGGATGGTGGCGATGGAGGAGCTGCCCACCGAGGCGCTGCGCAGCATCGAGGAAAGCCTGCGCCGCGAGGTGCTGGCCAAGGCCGGGCGCAACGCCGGGGCAGAGACCGAGAAACAGCTGGTCAACGTCTTCAACAAGCTCGACACCGCGATGTTCGAGGGGCTGTCGCGCGAGCTGGAGAAAAAGATCCCCGAGAAGTTCCGCACCCTGAAGCAGAAGATGTTCGTGTTCGGCGATCTGGTCGAGCTGAAGCCAGCGCCGCTGGCCAAGGTGATGCGCGAAGTGACCGGAAAGACCCTGCCGCTGGCGCTGCGCGGGGCCGACAAGGAGGTGCGCGACCATTTCCTCGCCTCGCTTCCGGCGCGGTCGCGCGACATGCTGGAAGACGAAATGCGCGCGATGGGCCCGGTGAAAACCCGCGAGGTCAAAGAGGCCCAGTCCGAGCTGGTCGAGGCGGCGTTGCGGCTGGCTGCACAGGGCGAGATCGAACTGCCCACCGGCGAAGACGAAGAGATGATCGAGTAGGCCGCCGCCCGGTCAGCGCCTGAGCGAATAGGTCGACATGGCCACGGGCGCGATATCCCAGGTGATCTCGATGATGCTGGAGCTCAGCGACGAAGAGCTTTGCAGGATGCTCAGCGCGGCGCTGGTGACATTGCTGGTCGGCGGGTTTTCGACATCGGCGATCGCCAGGTACTGGGTGATCAGCCGCGTCTGTTCGTCCGGGTCGGAGAGTTTTTCCAGATCGTAGGATTTGGCCAGCAACTCGGCCTGCTTGTCCACATCGATCGCGGCCATTTCCTCGGGCAGGCCGAGCGCCGTCAGGAAAAACTCGGTCAGATCCTTGTTCTTCAGCACTTTGAACCAGTTGTCGATCTCGCCGACCTTGTCGCGGAATTCCAGGGCCACGCCGACATTCTCGTTTTCCTCGGCATAGCTGTTGGTCAGCGTCTGTTCGTAATACTGGTCGATGATGCTTTGCTGCCAGATGGGGTCGGTGAAATCCGGCACCACCGCCTCGCCACCCTCGGCGGTGAAGCCCATCACCTCGTTCAGTTCAGAAAAGCGGTCATCGGTCAGCCGGTTGACCAGAGAGCTGTCGTCGGCCGGGTCGCTTTCCAGGATCTTGCGCACCATCGCCTTGCCGAAGATCTGATCCTCCAGATCGAAGGATTTCATCACGAAGCTGTAGACCTCGTAATCCTGCACCAGTTCGGCCGGCGTGGTGATTGCGCCGATGCGTTCCTTGAATGTCTCGACCGCGCGGGCGTGCTGGCCCGAGTTGCTCAGCGTTTCGATCTGGCTGTCATGGGTGCTGTCGATCAGCTTCAGCGCCAGTTGGCTGCTCAATCCCGCGATACTCACCACCATGACGCGATCCTTGCCCTATTCCGCCGCCTGCACGCCGCTCTCGGGGCCGGACAGCAGCGTCAACAGCTCGTCCTCATAGCGCATGACTTCGCGCATGGCGCGCATCGCCTTGTAGTAGTTGGCGGCCGAGACGTGATTGGCCGCCTCCATGATGTGACCGGCAATCTGTTCGTTGAAGATCGGAACCAGCTCGGCCAGGCTCTTGTGGATGACCGGGCGCAGGTCCTTGCGGATTTCCGGGCGGAGCAGGGCCGACTGGATGAAGAAATAGACCTTTTTCACCGGCGTTGCCGCCGAGGATTCATCCAGCAGGTCGGCGCCGCGCACCACGTCGGCGTAATTCTCGATCGTCAGGGTCTGGCGGCGGTCCGCGTTTCGGATCACGCAGCCGTTGATCACGATCTTTTCGTTCGGTTTCAGGGTCAGTCGCAGCGCCACCGGGCTACTCCATCACTTGCAACGTGTTTCCGTCCAGCGCGCGGATGATCGTCTGGTTGATATCGACCAGCGGGCGCACCTTTTGCTTGCCCTGAAGAACGCCGCGCGTATGCGTGTCGACCCAGGCCGAAATCGACAGCAGCCCGGCGCGCAGGCTGGGGGGCAGGGTGTTGCCCTCCTGCGCGAGGTCGTGCCGAAAGGCGCGCCAGACCCGCTGGTTTTGCCAAAGCGCCTCTTTCAGCCCGTTGGTCAGCAGGTTCAGCTTGTCCAGGCCCTGCTCGGCGGCGTCGTAGTCCGCGCCGAGCCGTTCCAGTTCCGATGTCACGCGCGATAGAACGCGACGCTCGATCTGCCGCGGCGATTCTGTCTCTGAAATCGTCCGCTTATATGCGGCTATGCTCATCCAGGTTCTTCCGGGTATGTTTTTTCTGCCTCGCGGCTACCCTACTCAACTCCGGTTAAAGTGCAATTAACTCTTTAACCTTTCCGAAATCATACACGAAAAAGCTGAACCTGTTGCGCGATTACCTGTCAGGTTGCGCTGTGACTCGTCCCCGGATGCGTTACCCGCCCCGGACTTGCAGCGGGCGCATGGTTGCTATGCGGGGAAACCGGAAATGACTGCCCGGGTCGTCATGAAAGAGTTAAGATGGCTCGCTAGGCGTCCGGCGAGGTCCGGCACGGTGCCGGACATGACCAGCCAAGAGTCAGGGAACACAAAGATGAGTGATTTCGACAAAAGCGAGCTGTCCGCCGACGAGTGGGACGAGCTGAGCTTTCCCCGCCCCGAGGAAAATGATTTCGACCGCGTGGTCGAGCGTGCCATTTCGCGCCGTGGTTTTCTGAGCGGGGTTCTGGCCTTTGGCTCCGGCGCCGCCGCCATGGGCGCGGGCCTGATGAACGCCACCTCCGCCCAGGCGCAGGCTGCTGCCGCGCGCTTCCCCTTTGCGCCGATCCCGGCCCAGACCGACGGCACCGTGCATGTGCCGGCGGGCTATCGCTGGCACACGGTGGCAAGCTGGGGTGATCCGTTGTTCTCTGACGCCGATCTCTATGACATCACCGAGGGCGGCCCGGTCAGCAAATCCGACCGCGTGTTCGGCGAGAACACCGACGGGATGGAAACCTTCAGCTACCGCGGCCGGCAGCTGATCGCGATCAACCATGAATATGCCAACCGCAAGGTGAACCTGCCCGCCGCGCAGGGCGGCACCCCGGCCAATGCCGGCGACGTGCGCAAGCTGCAGAACCTGCAGGGCGTGACCGTGATGGAGATCGCCGAGGGCGAGACCGGCTGGAGCATCGTCAAGGACAGCCCGTTCAACCGCCGCATCCACCACAACACGCCGATCCGCGTCACCGGGCCCGCCGCCGGCCATGCGCTGCTGCAGACCGAGGCCGACCCGACCGGGACCCTGGTGCTGGGCACCATCAACAACTGCGGGTCGGGCAAGACGCCCTGGGGCACCTATCTGACCTGCGAAGAGAACTTCAACAGCTACTTCGGCATGACCGCGCCGATCGAGCCGGCCGCCGACAAGGCCGGCGATGCGGCCAGCGCGGACCCGGCCAAGCCGGCGCCGGAACTGGTCCGCTACGGCATCGGTCCGGAGGACTGGGGCTATCACTACTACAAGTGGGATGCCCGCTTCGACGTCTCCACCAACCCGAACGAGCCGAACCGCTTCGGCTGGGTGGTCGAGATCGACCCGACCGATCCCAACAGCCTGCCGGTCAAGCACACCGGCCTGGGTCGCTTCAAGCATGAGAACGCAGAGGTGACCCTGGCCCCGGATGGCCGCGTGGTGGTCTATATGGGCGACGACGAGCGCGGCGAGTTCCTGTACAAGTTCGTCTCCAACGGCATCTACGTGCCCGGCGGCTCGACCGAGGGCCTGCTGGACGACGGCACGCTCTATGTCGCCAAGTTCAACGACGACCAGACCGGCGAATGGCTGGCGCTGACGCCCGAGACCACCGGCATGGAACAGGCCGAGATCTGCATCTACACCCGGATCGCGGCCTCGGCCGTGGGCGCGACCACGATGGACCGTCCCGAGTGGGTCGCGGTCAACCCGAACGCGGACGAGGTCTACTGCTGCCTGACCAACAACAAGAACCGCGGCGTCAAGCCGAATGCCGGTGGCGACGACACCCCGGCCAACGGTCCCAACCCGCGCGAGACCAACCGCTATGGCCAGATCGTGCGCTGGAAACCCCGTGACGGCGACCACGCTGCCGCCGGGTTCGACTGGGATCTCTATGTGATGGCGGGCAACCCGACCGTGCACCAGGATGCCTACGCGGGGTCGGCCAACGTGAACGAGGGCAACCTGTTCAACTCGCCCGACGGTATGGCGGTCGACACCAGCGGGCTGGTCTGGATCCAGACCGACGGCAAGGACAATAACGAAGGCGACTTTGCCGGCATGGGCAACAACCAGATGCTCGCGGGCGACCCCGTCACCGGCGAGATCGTGCGCTTCATGACCGGCCCGAAGGGCTGCGAGGTGACCGGCCTGACCTGGTCGGCGGACCGCCGCACCATGTTCGTGGGCATCCAGCACCCCGGCGGCAGCTGGCCCGACGGTGCCGGCCTGCCGCGCTCGTCGCTGATCGCGATCAAGCGCGTCGACAACGAGCTGGTCGGCTAGGGTCTACGGACGAAACGGACGAAAGGCGCGCCAGACCGGCGCGCCTTTTTCTTTTGCAGCACGGCCGCCGGGCCACAGCGGGCAACGGACCGGAGGCCGGTCAGCCGATGCGACGGGCACCGCGGACCCGGGAAACCCGGTCAGCGGTCAGAAACGCCCCGGCCGTCAAAAAACAGTAACGCAGGGCTGCTAGGCGCTGGCGTCGTGAAACATGTCACGCGCTCACGAACAGGAGATTTCCGATGATCCGCACCCTCACCCTGGCCGCCGCGGCCGGCCTTTTCGCCGTTGCCGCCCAGGCCGCAGACGTTTCCGGCAAGCTGGTGCTCTACACCTCGCAGCCCAACGCCGATGCGCAACAGACCGTCGACGCCTTTACCGCCAAGCACCCGGATGTCGAGGTCGAATGGGTCCGCGACGGCACCACCAAGATCATGGCCAAGCTGCGGGCGGAGTTCGAGGCCGGCGCGCCGCAGCCCGACGTGCTGCTGATCGCCGATATGGTCACCATGGAAGGGCTGAAATCCGAAGGCCGCCTGATGCCCTATACCGACATCGATCTCAGCGCTTATGACCCGGCCATCATGGATGACGAGGGGCATTACTTCTCGACCAAGCTGATCACCACCGGCATCGTTTACAACACCGCCGCGCCGATGATTCCCACCAGCTACAAGGACCTGCTGAAGCCCGAGGCCAAGGACAAGATCGCCATGCCGTCGCCGCTGACCTCCGGCGCCGCCACCATCCACATGGCCGCGCTGACCGCCAGCCCCGATCTGGGCTGGGACCTGTACGAAGGTCTGGCCGATCAGGGCGCCAACCCCAAGGGCGGCAACGGCGGCACCTACAAGGCCGTGGCCGGTGGCGAAAAGCTCTATGGCTTCGTTGTCGACTTCCTGCCGATCCGCAACAAGCTGAAGGGCGCCCCCGTCGAGTTCGTGTTCCCCGCCGAGGGCGTCTCGGCCGTGACCGAACCCGCCGCGATCCTGTCGACCGCCAAGAACCCCGATGCGGCCAAGGCCTTCATCGACTTCCTGCTGTCGAAAGAGGGTCAGGAAATGGCCGCCGCGCAGGGCTACCTGCCGGCCGATGCCGCTGTTGCCGGCCCCGAGGGCTTCCCGTCGCGCGACCAGATCAAGCTGATCGACTTCGACCCGGCCAAGGCGCTGAGCGAAGATCAGGCCAACAAGCAGCGCTTCATGGATATCTTCGGCGGCTGAGCCCGTGATTGCGAAGATCCTGCGCGGCGAGGGGCTGATCCTCGCCGCGCTTCTTATTCTGGCGCTGGGGCTGTTCGTGTTCCCGCTGGGGCTGCTGGCCCGGGTCGGCGTGATGGCCGAAGGCGCGCCGTCGCTGGCGCCGCTGCTGGAGGCGCTTGCCAGCCGTTCGGTGCAGCGCGCGCTGTGGCACAGCCTGGAATCGGCCGCCGTCTCCGCCTGCGGTGCGCTGGTGATCGGCACTGTCATGGCGATGGCCATCGGGATGACCGATATCCGCGCCAAGGGCGTGTTCGTTTTCGTCCTGCTGCTGCCGATGATGATCCCGCCGCATGTGACGGCGATTGCCTGGATCCAGGCGCTGGGTCCGGCCAGCCCGGTGCTGAACGCCCTGGGCGTGGCGCCCGAGATCGGCAGCACCCATCCGCTCTATTCCGCCGCCGGAGTGATGCTGTTGCTCACGTTGCAGCATGCCCCGCTGGTCTTTCTCGTGGTACTCGCCGCGCTGCGCGCCCTGCCGCGCGAGATGAGCGAGGCGGCCCGCCTTGCCGGCGCCCGGCCGCTGCGGCTGCTGACGCGCATCCTGCTGCCTCTGCTGGCGCCCAGCCTGCTGGGGGCCTATGCGCTGGCCTTCGTCTCGGCGCTGGGCAATTTCGGCATTCCCGCGCTGTTGGGCATCCCCGCGCGCTATACCACCCTGCCGGTGCTGATCTGGCAGCGGCTGTCCAGCTTCGGTCCCTCGGTGCTCACGGACGTGGCGGTGATCTCGCTGCTGCTGGCCGTGCTGGCGGTGGCCGTGCTTGCGCTGCAGATGGCGGTGCAGCGGCGCATGCGTCGGCAGCTGATCGGCCCGCCGCAACCGCCGATGCACGTGGCGCTGGGACAGGGGCGCTGGATGGCCGAGGCCGGGCTGGGCGCCTATGCGCTGGCCACGCTGGCGCTGCCGCTGGCGGCGCTCTTTGCCACCGCGCTGGTGCGGACCTATGGCCTGCCGCTCAATGCCGAGAGCCTGACCTTCGACAATTTTTCCGAGATCCTGCTGCGCCAGGGCGTGACCCTGCGCGCGTTTGCCAATTCGACGCTGACCGCCGGGATGGCCGCGCTGATGCTGGCGCTGCTGGCGGCGCTTTTGTCCTATTACCTGACCAACCGCCACCGCGGCGGCATGCGCCGGGCGGCCACCGGCGTGGCGGTGTTGGCCGATGTCTGCTACGCGATCCCCGGGCTGGTGATCTCCATCGCCTTCATCCTCGCCTTCATCCGGCCGCTGCCGCTGATCGGTGTCTCGCTCTACAACACGCTTGGCATCATCTTCCTGGCCTATGTGACGGCGTTCTTCTCCATCGCGCTGAAGCCGGTGGCGGCGGCCTATGCCCAGCTCGACCCCAGCCTCGACGATGCGGCGCGGGTGTCGGGCGCGGGGTTCACCCGGCGGATCCGCCGCATCTTCCTGCCGCTGGTGGCCCCGGCGGCGGCCTCCGGCGCGATCCTTGTGTTCCTGACCGCCTATAACGAGGTGACGGTGTCGGCGCTGCTGTGGTCGTCGGGGCATGAGACCATCGGCACCACGATCTTCAATTACGAGGACGGTGGCTACACCACGCTGGCCGCGGCGATGTCCTCGGTGACGGTGGTGGTGACCATCGGGCTGATGGCCGCGCTCGACCGGTTGGGGCGGCGGCTGCCGCCCGGCGTGGTGCCGTGGCGGTTGTAGGACGGGAAGCCAATTCTGCCTGCGCGGAAAAGGCCCGAAGGGTGCCGCGCAAGCGCATCAATCAGGGATCGTCCGGACTTGTCTGCGATTAAGCGCGCTGATCAAGGGTCGCGAGCGTCAGCTCCCGGTCCGGCGCTTGCGCGGCTCGCTTCGTGGAGCGAAGGTCGGCTCCTTCCATCGATTCAGGTCCGCTCTGATACTTGCCCGGCAGCGCCCAGACCGAGCGAATGCTAAGCGCCACCCGCTCCCCAGCCTTCAGCGGCCGGTCGGAGGACACGGGCAGAGGCTCGGCCAGCCCGTCGACCTCGGCGAGCCCTTCCCAGGCCCCGCCGCGATAGAGCGCCGAGCGGAGCGTGGCGGAAACACCGCCCTGTCCGAGCACAACGTCGCCCGGACGGATCACCACTTGGCAAGCTCCGTCGGCAGGCGCGGTCAGCGGCACTCGGACCGGCCCCAGATCGGCCTCGCCGTTGCCGCAACGTGCGTCCAGCACCGCCGCCCTGCCGATGAACCGCGCCACCTCGGCGCAGGCCGGGCGGTCGTGTATCTCCTGTGGCGGGCCGACCTGCAGGAACCGCCCCTCCCACATCACCGCGATGCGGTCGGCCAGCGCCATCGCTTCGCGCTGATCGTGGGTGATATAGATCATCGTCACGCCGGAGCGCGCCTGGAAGGTCGCGAGCTCCTCCTCCATCCGGCCGCGCAGATGCGGGTCGAGATTGGCCAGCGGTTCGTCCATCAGGATGGTGCGCGCATCGCCGGCCAGGCAGCGCGCCAGCGCCACCCGCTGCCGCTGCCCGCCCGACAGGTCCGCCGGTTGCCGCCTGGCCAGCGGCGCCATCGCGACGGTGTCCAGATGCGCCTCGGCCCGTGCGCGCGCCTCTGCCCGGCCGAGGCCTGCGGATTCGGCGGGGAAGGCCACGTTGTCGCGCACGGTCATATGCGGCCAGAGCGCGTAAGACTGGAACACCACCCCCACCTTGCGCGCCTCGGGCGGTACATGGCGATCGGGCCCCGAGACCGTTTCGCCGGACAGCGCGATCTCGCCCTGATCGAGCGGCTCCAGCCCGGAGATCATCCGCAACAGCGTGGACTTCCCGCAGCCGGACGGCCCGAGCACCACGAAGAATTCCCCGGTTTCGATCTCGGCGTCGATGCCGTTGACCACCGGCACCCCGCCAAAGCGCTTGATCGCGCCGGACAGCCTGACAGACATGTTCGCTCCTGTGCCTACCGTCCCGCTGATAGTGGGCGACAGGGAACAAGACAATTACGCCGGTGGCCGCGTTGCAAAAACTTCAAGAAAGGGCCGGTACGCTGCGCGAAACGGCACCGCTGCCGGGACAAGGGGCAATACCGCCGGTCACGGCGCGGTGCAGGCTTGCCGCAGGTCAGAGAGCAGAATTTCCCGTGGTGCCCCCCGGGCCGGGCGTCAGATCTTCACCTCGACATCGGGCAGTTGCAGCGCCTTCATCATGTCGCGCAGCTCCTGCCGTGCGGCGATGTTGGAGATGTTGAGCTGCCGCACGCCGACATCCTTGAGATCCAGCAGCGTCAGCCCGCGCGGGAACAGCTCGCGGAAGATCACCCGCTCGGAAAACCCGGGAGCCACGCGGAAGCCGATCCGCTTCGACAGCATCTTGACCGCGCGTTCCATCTTTTCCTTGTTGACCATCCGCTGGGTGCCGACCCGGTTGCGGACCACCACCCAGTCGACCGGCTTCAGCCCGGCCTGTGCCCGCAGCTGCCGGGCGTTCCAGACCATCTCGGAATAGACCGAGGGACCGAGGATTTTCTCGCCGCTGGGGTCGGTGCGCGCCAGCAGGTCGAAATCGATGAAACTGTCGTTCAGCGGGGTGATCAGCGTGTCGGCCAGCGAATGGGCCACCTGGCTCAGCCGGGTGTGCGAGCCGGGGCAGTCGATCAGGATGAAATCGTTGTCGCCCTCCAGCCCGGCGATCGCCGCCGACAGCCGGTGGTCATAGACATTCTCGCCGGGGTTCAGCGTGGCCGGGTCGATCTCCGGCAGCTCGTGCAGGCGGATCTGCGGCAGGTCGACGGCGTTTTCCTTGATGAATGTCGCGCGGTTCTCCACGTAGCGGCCCAGCGACCGCTGGCGCAGGTCCAGATCGAGCGCCGCCACCTTATGCCCCAGCCGGGCCAGCGTGCTGGCCACGTGCATCGACACGGTGGACTTGCCCGCCCCGCCTTTTTCATTCCCAACAACGATAATATGCGCCATCGCTTCCGTCCCCGGCCTTTTTAGGCTCTGATTTCCCCTTCCAGATACAATATATTGGGTCGGCTGCAAGCAAAACCCCCAAGGCCGCCGGGGATCGCCGCCCTGTGCCCTCTATGCCGACCGGGGCCGCCTCTTGCGCGCCACGCCGATCCGCGCCGCAGCGGCGCCAAACGCAAAAACGCCGCCGCTGATCTTCAGCGACGGCGCTTTCATACCGGCAAAAGGCGGTTGGATCAGAAGCCCAGGCCTTCGTATTTCTTCTTGAACTTCGACACGCGGCCGCCGGCGTCCATCAGGCGGGAAGAACCGCCGGTCCAGGCCGGGTGCACCGAGGGGTCGATGTCCAGCGCCAGCTGGTCGCCTTCGGCGCCCCAGGTCGATTTCATCTGCACCACGGTGCCGTCGGTCATCTTGACGTCGATCAGGTGGTATTCGGGATGGATGTCTTTTTTCATCGCTCCGCTCCTTACGCTTCGGCGCCAGCCGATTTGGGCTTGTAGGTGCTGTCTTCTGCAATCCGGGCCGACTTGCCGCGGCGCGAGCGCAGATAATACAGTTTGGCGCGGCGGACGCGGCCGCGGCGGACAACGGTGATGCTGTCGATGTTGGTCGAGTACAGCGGGAACACACGTTCCACGCCTTCGCCGAAGGAAATCTTGCGCACGGTGAACGAACCGGCGATGCCGGAGCCGTTCTTGCGGCTGATGCAGACGCCTTCGTAGTTCTGCACCCGGGTGCGCGACCCTTCGGTCACTTTAAAGCCGACACGCACGGTGTCACCGGCTTTGAAATCGGGGATGTCTTTCCCCAGGGCGGCAATCTGTTCCGCCTCCAGCTGTGCGATCAGGTCCATCGCATCTACTCCTGAACTGCTCGTGGTTGGTCCACGAAGGTTTGCGCGCCCTCAGAGCTCTTGGTCTTCACCGGGTCCGCCTTGCCCGTCAGAGGGGGCGCCCGCCAGAGTTCAGGTCGTCTTTCGCTTGTCGCGCTGCCATCCCGGTTGCGGCGATGACGGGGAAGAACCCGCCGGTGCCCCGGAACAACAGCAAAACACCTGAGTCGGGTCGCCCCGGTCAGGTCGCGTTCGTTTAGGGGATGCGGGCCGCTATTGCAAGAGGCATGCCGCCCGCGCCCCCGGTCCGGGAATCAGGCTTCGGTCAGGTCGACCAGGGCCGCGTCGGGGGCGTTTTTCTTCACCGACTCGATGCCGTTGTCGCGGGCGCTTTCGCTGCTGTAGGATTCGCTGGTGCCGATCACCTGGCCATTGGTGGCCTTGAGGTTGAACATCGGTTTGCCGGAGGAGGTTTCCTTGCGCTCGTAACGTTCGTCCACGGCGCCGTTCTTGCGCACCGACTCGATGCCGTTTTCGGCGCTGGCGCGCTGCTTGTACCCTTCGCTGGCAAGGATGATCTCGCCATTGCCTGCCTTCAGGCGGAAACGGAACTCGCCTGCTTTGTCCTTGTAGAGTTCAAATTTACCAGCCATTGCCCGGCCTCCCGATAATCTCGTTAAACGTTTTCAGACTATTCCTCAGGATCGCCGGCGCTGCAACGTTTCCCTTGCCGGAGCCTCAGTCCCGCGTCTTGCGGTCCTGATACGCCTGCCACAGGTCCGGGCGGCGCTGTCTGGTGATCTCCTCCGACATCTCGTGCCGCCACTGGGCGATCCGCCCGTGGTGGCCAGACATCAGCACATCGGGGATCGGTCTGCCCTTCCATTCCGCCGGGCGGGTGTACTGCGGATGCTCCAGCAACCCGGCGGAGAAGCTCTCTTCCTCGGTAGAGGCCTGGTTGCCCAGCACCCCGGGCAGCAGCCGCACGGTGGCATCGATCAGCGCCTGCGCCGCAATCTCGCCGCCGGTCATCACGAAATCGCCGAGCGAGACCTCCTGCACGCCGTATTCCTCCAGCACCCGCTCATCGACGCCCTCGAACCGGCCGCAGATCAGCGTCACGCCGTCGGCGCGGGCCAGGTCGCGCATCAGCGGCTGGTCCATCCGCCGGCCCCGCGGCGAGAGATAGATCAGCGGCCAGTTGGGCGTGGCCCCCTCCATCGCCTGTTCGATTGCAGGCCCCAGCACGTCGGCGCGCAGGACCATGCCGGCGCCGCCGCCGGCGGGGGTGTCATCGACATTTCGATGCTTGCCGATGCCATGCTCCCGCAGGTCCAGCGTTTCCAGTTGCCACAGCCCGTCCTGCAGCGCCTTGCCGGTCAGGCTTTCGCCCAGAACGCCGGGAAAGGCGGTGGGAAAGAGGGTGATCACCTTGGCCTTCCACACTCCGTGCAGATCGGGCGTGGGGGTGATCAGCTCGCGCGGTTTCAGCGAGGGGCGGATGGTCTTGCGGCCCAGCGAGCGGACGGGGCGGTCTGGCGTATCGGTCACGGCTGTTTCTCCTGCGCGGCGGCCAAGATCGCCTGTTTGGCGGCCAAGCGCGCGTCGCGGTCGGTGTAATCGCGGTTGGCGGCGAGAAGTGCAAGCAAAACGCTGTCGTCATGGCGGGCGTTGGCGGGGGCTACCCGCTCCAGCCCGCGCTGCGCCTGCTCCGAAATCCCGCACAGATCCAGCAGCGGCGCGGCGGGGCCCAACGGGAGGGCCGCGGTGTCTTCGAGCCAGCTGCGATGCACCGGGCAAGGCAGGGCTTCGGCCATCGCGTCGGCCGCGGCGGCCAGATCGGCACCGGGGCGGGTGGTCGCGGCGAAGTCGTCCCAGCCCAGTGTCATGGAAGACGATTTGACATGTTCCCAGTAGGCGCTGCGCAGCCAGCTCTCCGGCTGGCGCAGGGTCAGGTGGAAGCTGAGCGGTGTGCCGGGGTACATCTCCGCTGCGATCCGCGCCATTTCGGTGGCCAGCACGGTCGCGGCGGAATAATCCGGGATGCCTTCGCGCCCCGGCAGATGGCCCGACAACTCCTCGCAGGACAGGCACAGCACCCGTTTCGGCATCCGCCCCAGCTTGTCCAGAAGGGCGTGGAAGCGGTGGGCGAACTTGTCCAGCGTGAAGGGGTCGCGCCAGGTGGAATAGCCGCGCGCTGCATGGACCAGATCGCGCATCTCGCCGCGCAGCACGATCCGGACCTGCCCCTTCAGCGCCGGGCGGTTGCGGCGCAGCACCTGTTGCAGGGTCGAGGTGCCGGTCTTGTGAAACCCGGGGTGGATGACAATGGCGCGCGGCATCAGCCCGGCCCCGCCAGCAGCTTGTGTTTCGCCGTCCGCAGCGCGGCGTCGTCGAGGTCGCTGCGGTTCAGCGCCAGCAGTTCGGCGCTGCAATCCGCGGGCGGCGCGGTATTGGCGGGTGGCTGCGGCTGCAACCCGGCGCGAAGCGTGGCAGGCAGGTCCAGGAGATCGAGCAACGGGTCGAGCGGGCCCAGCGGGCGGTCGCGGCTCTGCTCCAGCGCGGCGCGGTGGACGGGCAGGGGGGCGAGCGCCGCGGCGATGTCATCGACCACCGCGTCGAGATTGGCGGCGGCGCGGTAGCGCGCAGCGAAGTCCTCGGCGCTCAGCGTCATCCGCATGGCGGCGAGGTGCTGGGCGTGGACACTGGCGAGCCAGTCCTCGGGCGCGCGGGTGGAGAAATAGAACTCCGGCCGCGCCTCCGGGTGCAGCTCCTGCAGTGTCTCGGCAATCGCCTGCATCAGCGGCGCGGCGGCGGCATAGCTCTCCACCCCGTGGCGGCCGGGCATATTGCCAACCAGATCCTCGCAGGAGGCCACGATCGGCCGGGGATCGGCGCTGTCCCAGTCCTGCATCACCTCGGCCAGTTCGTAGCGGAACAGCGCCATCTCCAGAGGGTCGCGGCCGGCCGACCAGGCCCGGGCGGTGCGCCCGGCGGGGATCAGCCGGCTGCGGGCGATCTGCCGCAGATGCGGGCGGAGCGCGCGGCGGTTGCGGTGCAGCGCCTGCTGCAGCGTCGTGGTCCCGGTCTTGTGGACCCCGGCATGCAGGATCACCCGCACCGGCTAGCCGGCCCTGCGCGTTGCGCGCCGCGCGGTTTGGCGGCGGCCGGGCATCAGAACAGCCCGTCGGGCGGGTCGGCGATGATGCGCCCGGCTTCCAGGTCGACGGTGGGAACGATCTCTCGGGTGAAGGGCAGCAGCACCGTCGCCTTCAGTCCCGGCCCGGCGATTTCCAGCAGGTCGCCGGCGCCGTGGTTCTGCACCGATTTCACCCGGCCCAGCACGGTGCCGCCGGTATCCAGCACCTCCAGCCCGATCAGGTCGGCATAGTAATATTCGTCGTCCGGCAGCGCCGGTAGCCGGTCGCGCGGCGCATAGAGGCGCAGGCCCTTCAGCGCGTCGGCGGCCTCCTTGCTCTCGATCCCGCCGAGCCGGGCGGTCAGCCCGTTCTTGATCCGGCCGGTCAGCACGATGGAATAGCTCTGCGCGCCGTCCTCGGTGCTGAGCGGGGAGTACTCCTCGATATCCTCGGGCTCGGCGCAAAAACTTTTCAGCCGCACCTCGCCGCGGACGCCATAGGCGCCTGCGACGGCGCCGACGCAGACCTTATCGCTCATCGGGTATCCTCCGGTTGGCGGCGGGGGAGGGGGGCGAGAACTGGCGCAGCATGTGACTTCGGTCCGTTCGGAAAAACTGGGGGCGGGCCAGCGTCAATCTGGCCCGCCCCCGGCAGTCTTGTCCAGAGCGCGCATCGGCGCCGGAGCGATTATTCTGCCGACTCTTCAGCAGCTTCCTCGGCCGGTGCGGCGGCTGCTTCAGCAGCTTCGGCGGCCTTGGCGGCTTTTTCTTCGGCGCGGTCCTGGGCTTTCTTGCCCGGGACGGCTTTCTGCGGGTTGCTGCGCTCTTTCTTGTCCAGAACGCCGGCGGCTTCCAGCATGCGGGCAACGCGGTCGGTCGGCTGGGCGCCCTTGTCGAGCCAGGCTTTGACGGCGTCGAGGTCCATCTTCACGCGCTCTTCGCTGTCTTTCGGCAGCAGCGGGTTATAGGTGCCCAGCTTTTCGATGAAGCGGCCGTCGCGCGGCATGCGGCTGTCGGCCGCAACGATGCGGTAGAAGGGACGCTTTTTCGAGCCGCCGCGGGCCAGTCGGATTTTCATAGCCATGGTGTTTCTCCTTTGATGGCGTTGACCGGAGGTGTCTAAGCTCCGGTTATTCCTGGTGTTTCTTGTGGTGTCGGATGACTTCCTCAATGATGAAATTGAGGAAAGCCTTGGCGAATTCAGGGTCCAGGTCGGCCTGTTTCGCCAGGTCTTCGAGCCGTGCGATCTGGGTCGCTTCGCGCGCCGGATCGGACGGGGGAAGGTCGTGTGTCGCTTTCAGCTTGCCCACCGCCTGGGTGTGCTTGAAGCGCTCGCCGAGCGTGTAGACGAGGATCGCGTCGAGCCGGTCGATGCTCTCGCGGTGTTCCTTCAGCAGGGCTGCGGCGCGGGTGGCGGCGTCGGTCATGCGGGGCATCCTTCTGCGGTGCGGCGAAGCGGCGCCGGAAACGGGGAAAACCGGGGGGTGACAGATGTGCACCGGGCGGGCACCGCCCGTGCACCGCCGCGGCGCGGCATGTGGAGCGATGCGTCAGTCAACGGCCCAGCCCTCCGGTTTGAACATCGGGTCGGCGTAGTGGCCGATCTCCATCTCGATGCCATGCGCCAGCTGGCTGCCGTCCAGTTGCGCCGGCGATGGGTGGCGATAGACCGCGTCATGGCCGTCGATGCTGGCGGCGTCGTGATCCTTCACCGCGCCCAGCCGTTCGGCCAGCCGGATCGAGTCGAGGTTCTTTGGGTCGATATAGCTGACCGCCGTGGTCCAGCCCTTTTCGCGGTAGAGGTAACGGCGCACCGCGTCGGTCGCCTCCAGCGCGTAGCCCTTGCCGCCCTTGTCGGGCCAGATCACCCAGGCGATCTCGGCCTCGGGCCACATCGCCGGTTTCCAGCCGCCGGCCATGCCGTAGGTCTCGTCGGTCCCCTTGTCGTGGATCATCCACATGCCATAGCCGCGGATCTGCCAATGGCCGATCTCGGCGGCGTAGAGCATCCAGCTTTCATAGGGATTCAGCGGCCCGCCCATGAAGCGGGCGCGGTAGCTGGTGAAGGTCGCCTTGAAGTTCGGGTAATCCTCGGCCGCCGGGCCACGCAGGACCAGCCGCCGGGTTTCCAGAACGGGGATGTCGGTGTGTGCCATCAGGCGGCCTCCCCGATCATGGGGTGGCGGTAGACGTGGCAGGGGTGGCCCATCACCTCGCCCTCGCGCTCAAACCGGGCGCCGAGCCGGTCAGCCAGCGCGAGGGAGCGGACGTTGGCCGGGTCGATATAGGAGATCACCCCATCAAGGCCGAGCTGTTCGGCGCCATAGGTCCGCGCCGCCACGGCGGCCTCATGGGCGATGCCCTTGCCCTCGGCGGCGGCATAGAGGTGCCAGCCCAGTTCCGGTTCGTCCCAGCCGAAGGGGTTGATGAAGCCGACACGGCCCAGCGGGGTGTCGTCCGCCTTGTCCGCAATCATCCACATGCCGTAGCCGTTCAGCACCCAATGACCGAGGCTGCCGGCGAAGCCGCGCCAGGCGGTGGCCTCGTCCTGCGGGCCGCCGATGAATTTGCTGCGGTCGGAGCCCATCAGCGCCACATGGGCGGGAATATCGCTTGCGCGCGGGGCGCGCAGCACCAGCCGCTCGGTCTCGATCACCGGGATGGGGAGGGGGAAGCCGCTCATGCCGCGCCCTCCTTTGCCAGCGCCTCGGGGCCGGGGTGGCGATAGGCCATCTCGGTCTCGTGGGTGACATTGGTGTAATCGCGCTCGTACCGGGCGCCCAGCCTTTCGGCCAGCGCGACGGAGCGTTTGTTGCCCGGGAAGATGTTGCTGGTCAGCGTCGTGAAGCCCATGTGCCCGTAGGCATAGGCGCGGGCGGCCTGCGCCGCCTCATGGGCAAAGCCCTTGCCTTCGGAGCCCTCGAACATCACCCAGCCCAGTTCCGGCTCCGGCCAACCCTCGGGGTTCCACAGGCCGACTATGCCGATGATCGCGCCGTCGCCCTTGGCCTCCACCGTCCAGAACCCATAGCCGTGCAGCGCCCAATGGCCGATGTTGCTGGCGAACCAGCGCCAGGCCTCGTTGCGGGTTTTCGGCCCGCCGAAGCCCCAGCTGCGCCCTTCGTCGGCAAAGAACGCCGCCAGCGGCTCGAAATCGCGCGGCTCAGGCCCGCGCAGGATCAGCCGGTCGGTTTCCACGGTGGGGATGTCGAGAGGGAGTTTCAGGCCGGACGCGGTCATGCGTAGGCCTCCATCCCGCCGTCGCTGGGCGGTTCGGGGTCCGGGTGGCGCCAGACCTGCATGGTGCCGTGGCGCTCATGGGTGAAGGAGCCGCCAAGGCGCGCACCGAGCCGTTTGGCGACGCGGGCGGAGGCGGTGTTGGTGGGTTTCACCAGGCTGATCGCGGTTTCCCATCCCAGCACGTCATAGGCGTAGTCGCGCGCGGCGCGGCCGGCCTCGGTGGCATAACCCTTGCCCTCGGCGCCGGTGAACAGATCCCAGCCGATTTCCGGCTCGGGCCAGCCTTCGGGCTCAAAGAGCCCGACCATGCCGATGGCGGTATCGGTGTCGTCGTCCTTGCGGGTGACGGTCCAGCGGCCGAACCCCTTCATCGTCCAGTGGCCGATCTCCATCGCCAGCATGCGCCAGGCGCCTTCCGCGGTGAGCGGGCCGCCGACGAACTTGGCGCGCGGGCTGGCGTAGAACTCGGCAAACGGTTCGAAGTCCTGCGGGCCGGGCGCGCGCAGGATCAGCCGTTTGGTTTCCAGCGTGGGGATGATGAGGGTATAGCTCATGCGAGCCTCCGCAAATCGTGCACGATCACCAGATCGTCGGAAGCTTCGCTCGCGCCATCGGTGTCGATCGCCCCGCCGAGCCGTAGCCCCAGCGCGATGGAGCGCTTGTTGCGCCGGTCGATGAAATTAACCAGCTGCTCCCAGCCGAAACTCCGGCGCGCCCAGAGCATGACGGCACGGGCAGCCTCGGCGGCGATGCCTTTGCCCTCGGCTTCGGGCACCACGAACCAGCCCAGCTCCGGACCGGGATAGCTGTCGGGCTGATAGATGCCGACTTCGCCCAGGTATTGGCCGGTCACGCGGTCGTCGACGCCAAAGGGGCCATAGCCGCGCAGCTGCCAATTGGCCGTGTCGGAGGCCCAGACCTGCCAGGCGTCGTCGCGCGGCATGATCCCGCGCTCGTAACGGGCGCGTTCCGAGGCGAAGAATGCGGCCCAATGCTCGAAATCGGCAAGCTTCGGAGCGCGCAGGATCAGGCGGTCGGTTTCGAGCGTGGGGATGGCGAAGGAGGTCATGCGCAAAGACCTTTCGCCGTAGCGCGATCAGCACGGCGCAGCCCGACGCCTTGCGCCGTGCAGTCAGTCCCGTATGCGCCGATCATCGCCGTCATCGTGCTTACTTCTTCTTCCCGAAGCCGCTCAGCCCCGAGGGCAGGCCCATGCCGCCGCCGAGCCCCGGCAGGCCGCCGGGCATCTTGCCGCCAGCGCCCATCTGGCGGGCGGCCTGTTCCAGCGCCTTGGGGTCCATGCCCGCGGCCATGTCCTCGGGCGAGGGGCCGCCCTTGCCGAACATGCCCGACATGGCCTGTTTCAGCATCTTGCCTTTGCCCATCTTGCCGATCTTCTTCATCATGTCGCCCATCTGGCGCTGCATCTTCAGAAGCTTGTTCAGATCGCTGACCTCCAGCCCGGCCCCGGCGGCGATGCGTTTCTTGCGGCTGGCCTGCAGCAGCTTGGGATTGGCGCGTTCCTTTTTTGTCATCGACTGGATCAGGGCGATCTGGCGGCGGATGATCTTGTCGTCGAAACCGGCCTCTTCGACCTGTTTGGCCATTTTGCCCATGCCCGGCATCATCGACATCATGCCTTCCATGCCGCCCATCTTGAGCATCTGCTCAAGCTGCATCTTCAGGTCGTTCATGTTGAACTGACCCTTGACCATGCGGCGCATCATCTTTTCGGCCTGTTCGGCCTCGATGGTTTCCTGCGCCTTCTCGACCAGGGCGACGATATCGCCCATGCCGAGGATACGGCCGGCGATCCGGTCGGGCTCGAAGGTTTCCAGCGCGTCCATCTTCTCGCCGAGGCCGACGAAGCGGATCGGCTTGCCGGTGACCGCGCGCATCGACAGCGCGGCGCCGCCGCGGCCGTCGCCGTCCATCCGGGTGAGCACCACGCCGGTGACGCCGATCTTGTCGTCGAACTCGGTCGCGACATTGACCGCGTCCTGGCCGGTGAGGCCGTCGACCACCAGCAGGGTCTCGCGCGGGTTGGCCACGTCGCGGACATCGGCGGCCTGCTGGATCAGTTCCTGATCGATGTGCAGCCGGCCCGCGGTGTCGAGCATGTAGACGTCGTAACCGCCCAGGGCGGCTTGCGTCTTGGCGCGCTTGGCGATGGCGACCGGGTCCTCGCCCTTGACGATGGGCAGGGTGTCGACGCCGATCTGGGTGCCGAGGATGGCGAGCTGTTCCATGGCTGCCGGGCGGTTGGTGTCGAGCGAGGCCATCAGCACCCGCTTGCCCTCTTTCTCGGTCAGCCGCTTCGCCAGCTTGGCGGTGGTGGTGGTCTTGCCCGAGCCCTGCAGGCCGACCATCAAGATCGGCGCCGGCGGGTTGTCGATCTTCAGCGCGCCGGGATCGCCCTCGCCCTGCAGCACATCGACCAGCGCGTCATGGACGATCTTGACGACCTGCTGGCCGGGGGTGACCGATTTGGTCACCGCCTGGCCGGTGGCCTGTTCCTGTACCTTCTTGACGAAATCGCGCGCCACCGGCAGCGAGACGTCGGCCTCCAGAAGCGCGACGCGCACCTCGCGCAGGGCGGTTTTCACGTCCTCTTCGGAGAGCGCGCCCTGTTTGGTCAGACGGTCGAAGACGCCGGAGAGGCGTTCGGATAGATTTTCAAACATGCCCTCGGCCTCCTACGCCGGTTTCCATGTGTCGCCTCCAAGGTAGGGAGGGACGGTTCAATTCTCAAACGCCGCCGCGGGATGCAGGGACATTTCCAAACGGTTTTGCCCCCACGGGCGAAACTCGCTGGTGGGGGGCGATCCCTGCTTGAGCGGGGACCGGAAGGTTTTTCACTTCCGGATATTGCCGCTGCGTCTAGGCGGTTTGCGCCCGCGAGTCAAGCTGGGCCCGGTCTTGCGCCCGGGGGCCGATCGCGGCAGGACGGCGGCGGGTAGCAACAGGAGAATGCGGCTATGGATGCGTCATCGACCTTTCAGGACAGTCTGCCGGTCAGTTCGGATGCGCTGCTGGCGCAGCTCGACGATTGGGGGATCGACTATAGCCTCCATGAACATGTGCCGCTGCGCACGGTGGAGGACAGCAAGGGCGTTCAGTCCGGGCTACTGCCGGCGGGGCCGGGGGTGCTGCACATCAAGAACCTCTACCTGCGCGACCGCAAGAAGCGGAACTACCTCGTCACGCTGGAGCAGGACCGCGCCATCGACCTGAAGGAACTGGGCCGCGATCTGGGCGCGGGCGGGCTGTCTTTCGGCTCGCCCGAGCGGCTGATGGAGTTTCTGGGCATCCGGCCAGGCGCGGTGAGCCCGCTGGCGATGGTCACCGGCGCGCGAACGGGGGTGCGGCTGGTACTCGACCGCGCGGTGGAGCGGGCCGAGACCGTCTGCCTGCATCCGCTGGTCAACGACCGCACGGTGGCGATGACGCCGGCCGCGCTGCTGGAGGTACTGGGGCACTGGGGCGTCGAGATCACCTGGCTGGACTGACGGGCGCGCGGTGGAAAAGGGTGCCGCAAGAAAAAGCGGCGCGCCCGGTCGGGCGCGCGCCGTGCCGGCGGCGAGTGGCGGCAGGATGCCGCCGGCGGGGACGGAGGTCAGGCGACCAGCGCCTCGATCTGCGCTTCGGCCGATTTCAGCGTGGTTTCGGCGTCGAACACCATCTGGTCGGCGTGGACGAATTCCACATCGGTGATACCGAAGAAGCCCAGCATGTGGCGCACGTAGCCGGAGGCGAAATCGATCTCGGAGCCGAACTTGGTTCCGTCCGAGGACAGCACCACGATGGCGCGCTTGTCCTTCAGCAGGCCTTCGGGACCGGCTTCGGTGTACTGGAAGGTCTCGCCCTTGCGGGCCAGGTGGTCGAACCAGCTTTTCAGCTGCGCGGGCACGCCGAAGTTATAGACCGGCAGGCCGATCAGCAGGATATCGGCGGCGCGCACTTCATCCAGCAGGGCGTCGGAGTAGGCGGCAATCTCGGCCTGGGCCGGGCTGCGGTCGGCGGCGGGGGTGAAGACTGCGCCGATCCAGCTGCCGTCGATCTGCGGCACGCCCTGGGACAGGTCACGGGTGGTGACATGGGCGTCGGGATGGGTGGTGGTCAGCCGGGTCTGGGTGCGGTCCAGCAGCTTGCGCGACACCGATGCCTCGCCCTTGATCGAGCTGTCGATGCGAAGAATGGTGGTCATGTCGGGTCCTTTCGAGTGGGAGGAGTGTTTCGAACCTTCCCGTAAGATGATCGTTGCATCACCGAACGCAATCGCCCAAAAAGCAGAGTGAGTGTGAGCTGACGCACATATCGGGAGGCCGCCATGGACAATTGGGACGAGATCCGCACCGCCTATCAGGTGGCGCGCATGGGCACGGTCAGCGGCGCAGCCGACGTGCTGGGCGTGCATCACGCCACGGTTATCCGACATATCGACGCGATCGAGGCGCGGCTGGGCGTCAAGCTGTTCCAGCGCCATGCGCGCGGCTACACGCCGACCGAGGCGGGGCAGGACCTGCTGCGGGTGGCGCAGGCGACCGAGGATCAGTTCAACCAGCTGGCCGGCCGGCTCAAGGGGCAGGGCGACGATGTCACGGGCGAGCTGGTGGTCACCTCTCTGGCGCCGCTGTCGCCGCTGCTGGTGCCGGTGCTGAGCGCGTTTCAGGCCGATCACCCGGGGCTGATCGTGCGGTTCCTGACCGGCGAGCGGCTGTTCCGGCTGGAATACGGCGAGGCGCATGTGGCGATCCGCGCCGGCGCCGCCCCCGATCAGCCCGACAATGTGGTGCAGCGCTTCGCCGATCTGCCGGCGGCGATGTATGCCTCCGAAGACTACATCGCCGAACACGGCAAGCCCGCCTGCACGGGGAGTTTCGTCGAGGATTTCGCCGGTCATCACTTCGTCGGCGCCGACGATCCCGACAACCGGGCGCCCTACAGTAAATGGCTTTACGCGCAGGTGCAGCCGGAGGCGGTGATCTTTCGCTGTAACAGCGGCGAGGCCTCGGACGAGGCGATCCTTGCCGGCGCCGGCATCGGTTTCATGTCGGTCTGGGAGGCCGAGCGTCACCCCAACCTGGTGCAGGTGCTGCCGCCGCAGCCGGAATGGGCCAGCGCGCTGTGGCTGGTCACCCATGTGGACCTGCACCGCACCAACAAGGTGCAGAGCTTCCTGCGCTATCTCAAGGAGCGGTCGCAGGAGTGGTGCAAATGAGCGGCGGCGCGGAAGTGAGCGGGCGCGCGCGGCTCAGCCCGGGCGCGCAGGGGCACCTGGCGATGCTGACGTTTTCGGCGCTGGTGGCGGGCTCGTTCTCGCTCGGCACTCAGGTCGCGAACGAGATCGCGCCGGCGGCGCTGAATGCCGCGCGCTTTGCCATCGCGGCGGTGGTGATCGGCACTCTGGCGGTGAGCACCGGCAAGGTGACGCGGACGGCCTTTGCCGCGCCGTGGCGTTACCTGGTGCTGGGCGGGCTGTTCGCGGCCTATTTCGTGCTGATGTTCGAGGGGCTGAAAACGGCGCGGGCGGTCAGCGCCTCGGCGGTGTTCACCCTGACCCCGATCCTGTCGGCGCTGTTCGGCTGGTGGCTGCTGCGCCAGGTGACCACCTCGCGCATGGCGCTGGCGCTCGCGGTGGGGGCGGGCGGCGCGCTCTGGGTGATCTTCGACGGCGACTGGCAGGCGGCGCGGGCCTTTGAGGTGGGCAAGGGCGAGGCGATCTATTTCATCGGCTGCATCGCCCACGCGGTCTATACCCCGATGGTGCGGCGGCTGAACCGGGGCGAACCCGCGGTGATGTTCACCTTCGGCATGCTGCTGGCGGGCTGCGCGGTGCTGGTGGTGTTCGGCTGGAACGACATCCGCGCGACGGACTGGGGTGCGCTGCCGACGATCGTCTGGGTCGGCCTTTTTTACCTGGCGATTTTCGCCAGTGCGACCACCTTCGTGCTGCTGCAATTCGCCACCCTGCGGCTGCCCTCGGCCAAGGTGATGGCCTATACCTACCTGACCCCCTCCTGGGTGATCCTGTGGGAGATTGCGCTGGGCCATGGCGCACCGGGCGGGCTGGTGCTGGTGGGGATAGCGATGACGGTGGTGGCGCTGATCCTGCTGCTGGAGCAGGACGCGTGACCGATGGGTGACATGAAACGGTCATCTGGCGCGGGTAGGTCCGCGCCATGACTGATACCGATATCCGCCTGACCGTCTCGCTGGCCGCCCGTTCCGGCGGTTCTCTTCTGGCCCCCGTGGGGCTCTCCACCCCGCAAAGCTCGCCGCTTGCCGTCGATGTGACCGGCGCCGATATGCGCCTGATCGCCGATCCGGCCTCGGCGCAGCATGCGATGGTGCTGACGCCCACGGCGGACCAGGTCGAGATCGCCTGGCGCTACACTACCACAGGCGCGCCCTATCCGCAGGCGCTGTTCGCGAAGCGCGACAGCCGTTTCACCCGCAGCGCCGCGGCGTTGGGGGCGGAGGTCAAGGGGATCGCTGACGGCCGCGACCCGGCGGGGATCAAGGACCTGGCCGATCATGTGGCGGCGCTCTTCACCTATGGCCACCCCGAGGACCGGTTCAACGATGGCCATGACGAAATCCCGCAGATCTGTTCGCTGACCGTCGGTTCCTGCGTCGATATCAACGCCTATTTCATCGCCGCCTGCCGCGCGGCGGGCTACGAGGCGGGCTATGTCACCGGCTATTTCATCCCGGCGGAAAAGCACAGCCATTGCGAGGATATGCATTGCTGGGTGGTGACCCGGGCCGGCGGGCTGGTGCAGGAATGGGATATCGCCCATCACCTCAAGCTCGGTACGCGGGACATCCGGCCGGGCTTGAACCCGAAGCCCGGCGTGCGGCTTCCGATGGCGCATTCGATGGGGCTGAACTTCCCTGCCGCAGGCCTCGCCGACATCAAGCTGATCGGCGAACCGTGGTGGATCGAGGCGGACAGAACCCTCAGCCGGCCGGATCTGACGATCCGGCTTCAGGGCTATGATCGTCTGGCGGGCTGAGCTCGACCTCCAGGAACCGCTCGAAAGCGTCGAGGTTGACCGGCTCGAACTGGCCGAAGCCCTGCATCCAGACGCTGGCGGCCCGCAGCGCGTCAGGCTCCAGCTTGCACCATTTGACCCGGCCGCGCCGCTCCTGGCTGATCAGGCCCGCGCGGCTGAGGATGGCGAGGTGCTTGGAGATGGCGGCCAGCGACATTTCGAACGGCTCGGCCACGTCGGTCACCGCCATGTCGTCTTCCAGCAGCATCGACAGGATCGCCCGCCGGGTGGGGTCGGCGAGGGCAGCGAATACCATGTCGAGCGGATCGGTCATGGCCTGCCCCTAGCGCCGGGCTGCGGCAATCGTCAACCGTTTGGTTGAATATGCCTTTTGCGCCCGTTTAGCGCCAACAGGGCCTGACCGGTGCCGCGGCCGCCTTTCATGGTTTCATGAATATCATTTCATAACAAATGCTTACCGCCGTTTTTCCCGGGCCATTCTAACAATTGACTCTGTGGCCGCACCCGCTTAGCACCTTGCTTGAAAAACCGTGGGGTGACCGCCTGTGAGTGACGACGACCAAAAGCAGCGCATGGCGCAGCTTGAGGCGCGGATCGAGGCGGCCAAACAGGCCCAGGCGCCGAAGCCCCGCGTGGATGAGCACTACTCCCAGGCCAACCTGGCATGGCGGATGGTGATCGAACTTGTGGCCGGTCTGGGGATCGGCTTTGGCATTGGCTACGGGCTGGACAGCCTGTTCGGGACAATCCCGATCCTGCTGGTGCTGTTTACATTGCTGGGTCTTGCGGCCGGGGTGAAGACAATGCTCCGCAGCGCGCAGGAAATCCAGGAGCAGAAATTGGCCGAAGAGGCCGGACGAGACGACGAGAGGGACTGAACGTGGCAACCGAAGCGCAAGGTGCAGAACACGCCGCAGAGACCGGCGGCCTGGTATTCCACCCGATGGATCAGTTCATCGTGAAGCCGCTGTTCGGTGGCGACACGCTGGCGTGGTACACCCCGTCGAATGCCGCACTGTGGATGGGCCTGTCGATCGTGGCAATCATCCTGCTGCTGGTCATGGGCTCCTCGCGCCGCGCCATCGTGCCCTCGCGCATGCAGTCGATCGCCGAGATGACCTACGGCTTCATCCACAAGATGGTCGAGGACATCTGCGGCAAAGAAGGGCTGAAGTTCTTCCCCTACATCATGACGCTGTTCATGTTCATCGTCACCGCCAACTTCCTCGGGCTGCTGCCGCTGTCGTTCACCACGACTTCGCATTTCGCCGTGACCGGTGTGCTGGCGATCCTGGTCTTCGTCACCGTCACCGTCGTCGGCTTCGTCAAGAACGGCGCCGGGTTCCTCGGCCTGTTCTGGGTGTCCAGCGCACCGCTGCCGTTGCGCCCGATCCTGGCGATCATCGAGGTGATTTCCTACTTCGTCCGCCCGGTCAGCCACTCCATCCGTCTTGGCGGCAACCTGATGGCCGGCCACGCGGTGATCAAGGTGTTCGCAGGCTTCGCCGCGATCACCGTCGTCAGCCCGGTGTCGGTCCTGGCAATCTCGGCCATGTACGGGCTGGAGATCCTGGTGGCCTTCATCCAGGCCTACGTCTTTACCATTCTGACCTGCGTGTACCTGAAGGATGCGCTGCATCCGTCGCACTAAGGTCCGACCCGCACACGAATATCGAACACCCTAATCCAAACTTTCCATCGTAAGGAGTATCATCATGGAAGGCGATCTCGCACACATCGGCGCAGGCCTGGCAGCAATCGGTTCCGGCGCAGCCGCAATCGGGGTGGGCAACGTGGCCGGCAACTTCCTGGCCGGCGCCCTGCGCAACCCCTCGGCCGCCGCCAGCCAGACCGCGACCCTGTTCATCGGTATCGCGTTCGCAGAAGCACTGGGCATCTTCTCGTTCCTGGTCGCTCTGCTGCTGATGTTCGCCGTCTAAGCACCTTCGGAACATCTGATCCTTACGGTCGGGCGGCGCAGGTCATACCAGCGCTGCCCGATGTAGGCTAAGTTCCTAAGGAGGACGACATGGCAACTGAGACGCACGACGCAGGCCAGGCCGCGGCCGAGATGGCGCATGGCGCCGCCGAAAGCGGTGCGGGCATGCCGCAGCTGGATTTCGCGACCTTTCCGAACCAGGTTTTCTGGCTGGTTGTCACGCTTGTCGTGATCTACCTCATTCTGTCGCGGGTCGCGCTGCCGCGCATCGGCGGCATCCTGGCCGAACGCGCCGGGACCATCACCAACGATCTGGCCGCCGCCGAAGACCTCAAGGTGAAAGCCGCCGAGGCCGAAGAGGCCTATAACAAAGCTCTGGCCGAAGCCCGTGCCGAAGCGCAGCGGATCGCTGCCGAGGCCCGTGCCGAGATCCAGGCCGACCTGGACGACGCCATCGCCAAGGCCGACGCCGAGATCGCGGCGAAAGCCGCCGAGTCGGAAAAGGCAATTGCCGAGATCCGTGCCGGCGCGCTGGAGAGCATCGAGGCCGTGGCCAAGGACACCGCCGCCGAAATCGTTTCGGCAATGGGCTTCAAGGCCGATGAGGCAGCCGTCACCGGCGCCGTCACCGACCGGATGAAAGGGTAAGACAGATGCGTAATTTGACCGCCCTTATCCTCAGCCTCGGCTTCGCCAGCCCCGCGCTGGCCGCCAGCGGCCCGTTCTTCTCGCTGCACAACACCAACTTTGTTGTGCTGATCGCTTTCCTCGTCTTTGTCGCGATCCTGTTCTACTTCAAGGTTCCCGGCATGATCGGCGGGGCGCTGGACACCCGCGCCAGCGGCATCCAGTCCGAGCTGGACGAGGCCCGGGCGCTGCGCGAAGAGGCACAGACGCTGCTGGCCTCCTACGAGCGCAAGCAGAAGGAAGTGCAGGAGCAGGCAGAGCGGATCGTGGCCCACGCCAAGACGGACGCCGCCGCCGCCGCGGAGCAGGCCAAGGCCGATCTGGAGAAATCCATCGCCCGCCGCCTGGTCACCGCCGAAGACCAGATCGCCTCGGCCCAGGCCGCCGCGGTCAAGGAAGTGCGCGATCAGGCCGTGACCATCGCGGTCGCCGCCGCCAACTCGGTGATCGCCAAGCAGATGACCGCCGCCGAAGGCAACAAGCTGATCGACGCGGCCATCGCAGAGGTGGACGCCAAGCTGCACTGAGCCTTGCGCACAGTCCGATACAGATGAGAAACCCGGCCACTGGCCGGGTTTTTCTTTGTCCGGACTGTCGGTGGCGGCGCGATCAGCCGCGCTTGCGATCCCGCCCGGTTTCCCGCTGCAGCCGCTGGCGGGCGATCTCCTCGTTGCGCTCGGCCCGGCGCTGATCCTCCAGCGCCTTCTGCACATAGTCCAGATGCGCCTCCACCGCCGCCCTTGCGCCGGCCGGATCGCGCGCCTGCAGCGCGGTGTTGATCGCCCGGTGCTGGTCCAGCAGGGCCGCGCGCGAGGTGCGCTGCTTGAACATCACCTGGCGGTTGTAGAACACTCCCTGCCGCAGCAGGTCGTACATCGACCGCATCATGTGCAGCATCACCACGTTGTGGCTGGCGTCGATGATCGCCGAGTGGAACTGCGCGTCCAGTCGCGCCTCTTCCTCGGCATTGTTGGGCCGGCTCTGCGCCGCCTCCATCTTGTCGAAGATCGCCTGGATCACCTTCAGATCGCTTTCCGATCCCAGCCGCGCGGCGCGCTCGGCCGCCAGCCCCTCCATGTCGCGGCGGAACGAGAGATAGTCGAACACCGCCTCGTCATGGGCGCCGAACAGGCGGATCAGCGCAGGCGAGAAGGCCGAGCCCAAAACGTCGGCCACATAGATCCCCGAGCCGGCCCTGGAGGTCAGCAGCCCCTCGTCCTGCAGCTCTGCCACCGCCTCGCGCAGCGACGGGCGTGAGACGCCCAGCCGGTCCGCCAGATCGCGTTCGGATGGCAACCGTTCGCCGGGCCGCAGGATGCCGCGCAGGATCAGTTTTTCGATCTGGCGCACCACGGAGGTAGAAAGTTTTTCGGGCTGGACCTTTTGAAACGGCATCGCGGCTTCCGGTTGAGTATGTGCCGTTATAGGGCCGCGCCCCTTTTGCCTCAACCGCAATCGGGAAATTGAAAACGGCCCCGCGATGCGGGGCCGTTTCCGGGTGCGGGCGAATGGAGGGGAGGGGGTTATTCGCCGGGCACCAATGCGGCCTCGGGGATCTTGCCGAAATGCTGCCGGTTCAGCCGCACCACCAGCGCGATCATCAACCCCTGCGAGGCCAGCGCGATGGCCGTCAGCAGCCAGTACGCCAGGCCGAACTTGTCGACGATGCCGGCCCCGACCAGACCCTTGTTGATGAAGAAATGCAGCATCACCGACAGCGCCACGCCGGGGCAGACCAGCGCATAGGACCCGGGCGAGGTCTTCGAGCCGAAAACGAAGTCCGTGAAATACCCCTGCCGGCGCAGCACCAGCAGGCCCAGCAGCAGGAACACCACCTGCACCGTCAGCATCCGCGCCAGAAAAACCAGCGTCTCGCCCGCGGTGCTGTGCACCTCGAAGCCCACGTGCAGCCCGTGCTCCTGCCGCAGGAACAGGATGCCCAGCACGGTCATGATCGGCACGATCACCAACAGGGTCGGACCGGCCTCCTTGGCGGTGCCGTGATGCAGCATCGAGTTGAAGGCGGTGATCGCCGCCACCACGGTATAGAGGATCGACGCAAAGCCGAAGAAGGTGCTGATCACCAGCGCGATGCCGACGGTGACGGTATTGGTGCTCATCGCCGCGGGGGCGGCGGCGCCGACGCCCACCATGGCAATGGCAAAGGCGGGCAGCAGCTGCGCGAAGGAGTTATGCGCGGTGACGTCGAACACGCCACCCCTGGTCAGCACCCGGCCGAGGAAATCGCCGATGATCGACAGCGCCCAGACCCCGATCAGCGTAAAGGCGACCAGCGCCATCGGGAACATGTATTCCACGATCCCCCACAGCCCGGGAACATAGACCATGCCCACGATGAACATCGCGTTCACCGTCATCGCGGTGGCCAGCGGCGCGGCCAGCAGCGTGGTCTCGCCGTTGGAATCGCGCAGCTCGGCATAGGCCCGGGTCTGTTTGAACGCCGCCAGCGCCTGGAAGTTCCAGATCAGGTATCTGACGTTGAGAACGACAAAGACGGCGATGCCCGCCATCGCGGCGGCGACGCCGAATTTCAGCGGCGCGCTGCCGCTGGCAAAAACCGTCATCAGGTCCTCGAACACCGGCACCGGGCGGCCCTTATGGGGCACCCAGAACATCAGGTACATGAAAAAGGTGACGGCCAGTCCCCCCGCGCCGAGCGAGGCGAGGAAATACAGTGGCGAATAGCGGTCGGCGGGGCGTTTCACAGGGTCGGTCATGGAAACATCCATTTCAGTTGCAGGTTTGCTCCAAAACATCTCAAAAATGGAATGTGAGCATTGATCTGCATCAAAACCCGGACAAAGCACCGGAAAGACTTGCTTAAGGGCGCCGTGGCAGACTGACGGCATGCGGTTTTTCTGTCTTGTTATCCTGTGGTGGCTCGCGGCCTGCAATGCGCCGTCGCCGCATTTCAGCGCCGTGCCGGCCACCCGTATCGCCGTTAACGGCTCCATCTTCGATGTGCGCATGCGCGGCACCCTCGCCGAGGCGGTGCGGGTCACCCCGCAATACGCGCCCCGCTTCGGGCCGATTCGTTATCGCGCCGGGCTGGCGATGGCGCTGGTCAGCGGCTGTTCGGTGACCACTGTTCTGGGCGATCAGGCCCAGGCGGTGGGGCGGCTGGACTGTCCCGACCGGCGCAGGCCGACGGTCCGGGTGGACCGCGCCTGCAAACGGATCACGCCGGAGGGGGTCACTTATCCCGCCTATCGCTGCCAGCCCGGGTAATCGGCGGCAATCGGCATCCGGTCGGCGGGGACCCGCGCGAATCCCGCGTCATTTCGTCAATATATTGGGGATAACTGCACCACCCACGCCAGATACAGAGGCAACGCCGTTGACTCGAGGCCCCACCCAGCGCCACATTTCAGGTCCAACAGGAATCACGATGGCCCGCCCGTGCGCTTTACCAAGCTCAGACTGACCGGCTTCAAAAGCTTCGTGGACCCGACCGATCTGCTGATCGCCGAAGGGCTGACCGGCGTCGTCGGGCCGAACGGGTGCGGCAAGTCGAACCTGCTGGAGGCGCTGCGCTGGGTGATGGGCGAAACCCGCGCCAAGGCGATGCGCGGTTCGGGGATGGAAGACGTGATCTTCGCCGGGGCCTCCACCCGCCCGGCGCGCAACTTTGCCGAGGTCGGCCTTTATATCGACAACTCCGACCGGCTGGCGCCCGCGGGGTTCAACGACAGCGACACGCTGGAGATCATCCGCCGCATCACCCGCGACGTCGGCAGCGCCTACAAGGCCAACGGCAAGGACGTGCGTGCCCGCGACGTGCAGATGCTGTTCGCCGATGCCTCCACCGGCGCCCATTCGCCCTCGCTGGTGCGTCAGGGCCAGATTTCCGAGCTGATCAACGCCAAGCCCAAGGCGCGGCGGCGCATTTTGGAAGAGGCGGCGGGAATCTCCGGCCTCTACCAGCGCCGCCACGAGGCCGAGCTGAAGCTGCGGGCGACCGAAACCAACCTCACCCGCGTCGACGACGTGCTCGAACAGCAGGGCGCGCAGTTGCAGCAACTGGCGCGGCAGGCCCGGCAGGCGGCGCGCTATCGCGAGATCGGCGAAAGCCTGCGGCTGGCCGAGGGCATGCTGCTCTACCGGCGCTGGCGCGAGGCGGACGAGGCCCGCGCGGCGGCCCAGACCGTGCTGCGCGAGCGCACCTCGGAGGCCACCAAAGCCGAGGCCGCCGCCCAGCAGGCCGCCCGCGCCCGCGCCGCGGCCGACGAGGCGATGCCGCCGCTGCGCGAGGAAGAGGCGATCGCCGCCGCCGTGCTGCAGCGGCTGCAGGTGGAACGCGACACGCTCAACGACGAAGAGGCGCGCGCCCGCAAGACCATCGAAACGCTCACCGCCCGCATCGAACAGCTCGCCCGCGATATCGAGCGCGAGACCGGGCTCAACCGCGACGCGGGCGAGACCATCGAGCGGCTGGAATGGGAGGCGCGAGAGCTGGCCAAGGCGGGCGAGGGGCAGGACGACAAGTTGTCGGAGGCTGCCGAGCTGTCGCATGAGGCCGCCTCGGTGCTGCAGGAGCGCGAGGAACATCTGAGCCAGGTGACCGAAGATGTCGCCCGGCTCGCCGCCCGCCACCAGTCGGCGCAGCGCCTGCTGGACGACAGCCGCAAGACGCTGGCCCGCTCGGAGGCCGAGGAGGAGAAGGCCCGCCAGGCGGTGGCCGAGGCGCAGGAAGCCCTGAGCGGCGCCGACGAGGCCTTCGAGGCCGCCCAGGAGGCCGCCGAAGAAGCGCAGGAGGCCGCCGAGGCCGCCGAAGAGGCGCTGACCGCCGCCGACGAGTTGCGCACCGACACCCAGGCGCGCGAGGCCGAGGCCCGGGCGCAACGCTCGGAGGCCGAAGGCGAGGCCGGCGCGCTGCGCGCCGAGACCCAGGCACTGGCCAAGCTGGTGGCGCGCGACACCGCCGAGGGCGGCCAGGTGCTCGACCTGCTGCGGGTGACGCCGGGCTATGAAAAGGCGCTGGGGGCGGCGCTGGCCGATGATCTGCGCGCCCCGGTGGTGGAGGAGGATGGCCCCTCCGGCTGGGCCACGCTGCCGGGCTACGGCGCCGCACAGGAACTGCCCGAGGGTGTGACGGGGCTTGCCAATTACGTGACCGTGCCGGAGGTGCTGGTGCGCCGAATCGGCCAGATCGGCGTGATCGAGGCCGACGATGGCCCGCGCCTGCAACCGCTGCTGAAACCGGGTCAGCGGCTGGTCACGTTGGAGGGCGATCTGTGGCGCTGGGACGGTTACCGCGCCTGGGCCGAGGATGCCCCCTCTGCCGCCGCGCTGCGGTTGGAGCAGCTTAACCGGCTGGAGGCGCTGAAGCAGGAGCTGGAACAGGTCACCGCCCGTGCCGAAGGGGCGCGCGCCGCCCATGAGAGCCTGAGCCGCAAGCTGGCCGAGGTGACCGAGGCCGACAAGGCCGCCCGCACCGCCCGCCGCGCCGCCGACCAGCGTGTCGCCGATGCCGCCCGCGCACTCAGCCGGGCCGAGGCCGAGCGCAATCTCGCCGGCGGCAAGCTGGAAAACCTCGGGCTGGCCGTGACCCGCCACAAGGAGGATGCGATGGCCGCCCGCGCGCAACTGCGCGAGGCCGAGGCGGGCCTGGCGGAGCTGGGCGATCTCGACAGCGCCCGTGCCCAGGTCGAGGCGATCAAGCAGACGGTGGAAGCCGCCCGCATCACCATGCTGACCCGCCGGTCGTCGCATGACGAGCTGCGCCGCGAGGGCGAGGCCCGGCTGAAGCGCCAGCAGGAGGTCACCAAGGAGATCAGCGGCTGGAAACACCGGCTCGACACCGCCGAGCGCCGCATCGCCGAGCTGGTGGAGCGCAAGTACAGCTCGGAAGAAGAACTGGAGACCGCCCGCGCCGTGCCCGAGCAGATCGCCGAGAAGCGCGAGGAGATGGCCGAGGCCACCGAACAGGCCGAGGCCCGTCGCGCGGCCGCCGCCGATGCTCTGGCACAGGGCGAGAGCGTCCAGCGCGCCGCCATCCAGGCCGAGCGCGATGCCGAACGCCACGCCTCCGACGCGCGCGAGGGCCGCGCGGCGGCCGAGGCCCGGATGGAGGCCGCCCGCGAAACCGTGCTGGCCGCCGCCGACCGTATCGCCGAGGATATGGAACTGACGCCGAACCAGCTGCTCAACCAGCTCGACGTGGTGCCCGAGGAAATGCCGGGCTCCGACGCGCTGGAGGCGGACGTGAACCGCTACAAACGTCAGCGCGACGCGCTCGGCGCGGTCAACCTGCGCGCCGAGGAGGACGCCCGCGAGGTGCAGGAGGAGTTCGATACCCTCTCGGCCGAAAAGCTCGACCTGGAAGAGGCGATCAAGACCCTGCGCAGCGGCATCGCCGGCCTTAACCGCGAGGGGCGCGAGCGTCTGCTCACTGCCTTCGAACAGGTCAACAGCAACTTCACCATGCTGTTCAAGCATCTGTTCGGCGGCGGCGAGGCCAATCTGGTGATGGTCGAGAGCGAGGATCCGCTGGAGGCCGGGCTGGAGATCATGTGTCAGCCGCCGGGCAAGAAGCTGTCGACCCTGTCGCTGCTCTCCGGCGGGGAACAGACGCTGACCGCGCTGGCGCTGATCTTTGCGGTGTTCCTGGCCAACCCGGCGCCGATCTGCGTGCTCGACGAGGTCGACGCGCCGCTCGATGATGCCAACGTCACGCGGTTCTGCGACCTGCTGGACGAGATGTGCCGCCAGACCGACACCCGTTTCCTGATCATCACCCACCACGCGGTGACCATGAGCCGGATGGACCGCCTGTTCGGTGTGACCATGCAGGAACAGGGGGTCAGCCAGCTGGTTTCCGTCGATCTGAAAAAGGCCGAGGCACTGGTGGCGTGATTTGCCTCAAGCGGATGTTTTCGCTCGCACATCTGCGCGGTGGCGCGATATGATTTGTCATGATCCGCCTTGTTCTGTCCCTGAGTCTGCTGTTGTGCCCCGCCGCATTGCCGGCGCAGGGCTGGGATTGGCCAGAGGCGGACTTCGACGGGCTCTATTCGGGGTTCTCCCCGCGGTTCCACGACCCTGACAAGCCGCGGTTCGCACCGGACGGTTCGGTCCAGCGCCCCTCCGACCCGGGCCGTCCGGTCTATTTCGGGGCCTTCACGCTGCTGCCGGATGGCCGGCTTTGCCTGAGCAACGGCGCGCAGGTCAGCGGGTGCAGCCTTTATATGCGGGACGGCTGGATGCGGATGCGGGTGTCGGAAAGCCGCGGACGGCTGCCGTTCAGGTTCGAGCTGGGAGTGGGGAATTGACGGCGGGCGAAACCCTTGCAAGCAGGGTCTGAAAAGGGGCCTTGCGGAATATCTCCTGCGCGGCTTGCTCCCTGCCTCACAACCTCTGCAACAGCGCTGCCGTGGGCCAGGCGTCCGCCGGCAGGCCGAGGCGTTTCTGCTCCGCCTGCACCGCCGCCCGCGTGCCCGCGCCGAGGATGCCGTCGATCTTGCCCACGTCGTACCCCTTCGCCTGCAGCCGGCGCTGCAGCTCTTTCATCTGCGCCCCGGAAAGCCCCGGCTCGGGATTGCCCGCGTCGTAGACCTGTCCACCCTCCAGCCGGTTGGCGAAATATGCCGCCGTCAGCACGTAGGTGAAGCTCTGGTTCCACTCGAAATAGACCTGGAAATTGGGATAGGCGATAAAGGCCGGCCCCTTGCGCCCCTGCGGCAGGATGATCGAGGCGGGCAGCCGGCCGTTGGCCAGTTGGCCCTGGCGCGCCCGCACCCCCATCCGCTCCCATTCGGAGACCTTCAGGCTCTGCCCCGGCCCGGTTTTCGACCAGTCGAGGCTGTCGGGCACCCACACCTCCTGCAACCACGGCTCGCCCGCGCGCCAGCCCAGGTGCGACAGCATCTTGGCGCCCGACATCAGCGCATCGGGGGCCGAGGTCTTCAGCCGCACATGGCCGTCGCCGTCGCCGTCCACCCCGTTTTCCAGAATGTCGCGCGGCAGCATCTGCACCATGCCGATCTCGCCCGCCCAGGCACCGGTGGTGCGGGCGGGATCGAAATCGCCATGCTCAAAAAGCGTCAGCGCGGCAAAGATCTGCGGCCGGAAGATATGCGGTCGGCGGCAGTCATGCGCCAGCGTGGTCAGCGCGTTCAGCGTGTTGAAATCGCCCTGGAAGCCGCCGTAGTCGGTCTCGAAAGCCCAGAACGCCAGCAGCACCCCGCGCGACACCCCGTAGTCCCGCGCGATCCGGTCGAAGACGGCGGAATATTTCTTGGACATCGCCCGCCCCCGGTCGATCCGGTTCTGCGAGATCAGGCGGCGCGAAAACTCGATAAAGGGTTTCTGGAACACCCCCTGCGCCCGGTCGGCGCGCAGCACCTTCGGATCCTGCCGGACGGGGCGGAAAAAGGCGTCGACCGTGGCGCGGTCGTGTCCTTTGGAGACGGCTTCGGCTTTCAGCCCTTCGACAAAGGCTGGAAACGGGCCGCCGCATTGCGCGTGGGCTGCGGGCGCCACCAGGCCAAGGGCGACGAGAGGGGCGATGAAACGGGTAAAAAGGCGCATGAAATCAATATCCTTGAGAAAATTCGCTTCACCATAACGGCAGCAGCAGCGCGCAGGCAAGAATGAGCAGGAGGAAAACCAGCCAGACCCGCCACAGCAACCTTACGGCAGCGCGGATGTCAGCCGCGCCGATGTGCCGCCGTCCGCCGCCGTTGACCCAGGGCAGTTCGCGCATCTGGCCGTCATAGCTGCGTGGCCCGGCCAGGGCCACGTCGAGCGCGCGGGCCGTCGCCGCCTCCGGCCAGCCGGCATTGGGCGATTTGTGCCGCCGGGCGTCCGCCACGATCCCGCGCCAGTGCCGCGTCTGGCCGGTGAAGACCGCGATCAGCAGCCCGGTCAGCCGCGCCGGGATCAGGTTCATCAGGTCGTCGGCGCGGGCCGCGACCTTGCCGAATTGCTCATAGCGCGGATTGCGGTAGCCGATCATGCTGTCGGCGGTGTTGATGACCTTGTACAAAATCAGCCCCGGACTCCCCAAGATCAGGAACCAGAAGGCCGGCGCGATTACCCCGTCGGAGAGGTTTTCCGCCGCGCTCTCGATGGCGGAGCGAGCGATGCGGGGCGCATCCATGTCCGCGGTGTCGCGGCTGACGATGCGCGCGACCATCTCGCGCCCGGTTTGCAGCGAGCGGTCCAGCCCCGCGGCCACCGCGCTCACATGCTCCACCAGCGAGCGTTGCGCCAGCAGGACCGCGGCGGCGAGGATCTCGGCCACCGGCCCCAGCCAGGCGAGGATCTGGCCCAGCGTCAGCGCCCCCAGCGCCAGCACCGCCACCGCCAGCGCGCCCTTGAGCACCCGCGCCTCGCCCCGGTTCAGCCACCGGTCAAGCGCCCCCACCGCGCGGCCCATCAGCACCGCCGGATGCGGCAGCCGCGACCACAGCCAGCCGGGCTCGCCCAGCACAGCGTCGAGCAAAAGGGCCACGGAAAGCAGCGCGGCGGTGGTCACGGTGCGCGCCCGGGTCGGGGATGGGGCGGGACATGGTGCGGCATCTGGCAAACCCGTGCGGGATCATGGAACGGCTCGCTTCAACCGGAAATTCCACCCCGACACAAGCGGTCACCATCGTGCGGCTTGGAGAATGGGCCGGGTTTCGTTAGTGTACTGACATAATCTCGGCTTTCTTTGGGGGGCGTGCGAAGGATGATCGCGCGCCGGACGGGACACATGCGGATACTGATCGTCGAAGGCAATCGGGACCTTGGCGAACTCTGGGCGCGGCATCTGCGTCGGCAGGGTGGTGAGGTGTGTCTGGTTCACAGTCAGCATGCGGCGATCCTCAAACTGCAGGCCGAGGAGTTCGAAATCATAGTGCTGGACCTGATCCTGGAGAACGGCAGCGCGCTGGCGGTGGCCGATTTCGCCAGTTACCGCAGCCCGGAAACGCGGGTGGTCTTCGTCACCGATACCAGCTTTTTCTCCGACGGGTCGATCTTTGCCCACAGCGCCAATGCCTGCGCCTATGTGCCCAGCAGCACACCGCCGGAAGACTTGGCCGCGATCGTGGAGCATTACGGCGCGGCGCGGTGAGGGGCGCCGCCCGCTGTCCTCCCCGCGGCTTTTTTATCGAGACTGAGCTCACCCCCGCCCGTGCGGTTCCCAGAGATCGGTCTGGGCGATTACGGGCACGATCCGGTTCGGATTGATCGTCGCGTGGCTGTAGTAATAGTGGCGGGTGATGTGCTCGAAATTCACCGTTTCCGCCACGCCGGGCCATTGGTAGAGCTCGCGCGTATAGGCCCGGAGGTTGGGATAATCGGCGATCCGCGCCTTCGCGCATTTGAAATGCACGTGATAGACTGGGTCGAAGCGGATCAGCGTGGTGAACAGCCGCCAGTCGGCCTCTGTGATCCGGTCGCCCATCAGGTAGCGGTTTTCGCCCAACCGCGTCTCCAGCCAGTCGAGTGTGTCGAACAGCGGATATACTGCCTCGTCATAGGCCTCCTGCGTGGTGGCGAAACCGGACTTGTAGACGCCGTTGTTGACGGTGTCGTAGATGCGGGCATTGACCGGCTCGATCGCCGCGCGCAAATCCTCGGGCCAGAAATCCGCGCCGTTGCCGGTGATCCCGTCAAAGGCCGAATTGAACATGCGGATGATTTCCGCGCTTTCGTTCGACACGATGGTTTCGCGCTCCCGGTCCCAGAGGATCGGGACGGTCACCCGGCCGCTGAACGTCGGGTCGGCGCGGGTATAGAGTTGATGCGCAAACTCCAGCCCATGGAGCCGGTCGCCGGTGGCGCCGTCGAAATCGGTGGCAAAGCTCCAGCCGTTTTCCAGCATGTCGGGATGCACGACCGAGACGCCGATATGATCGCTGAGCCCCTTGAGCGCGCGAAAGATCAGCGTGCGATGCGCCCAGGGGCAGGCCAGGCTGACATAGAGGTGATAGCGTCCCGATTGCGCCGCGAAGCCGCCCGTGCCGCTGGGGCCGGGGGCGCCGTCCGCGGTGATCCAGTTGCGAAACTGCGCCGCCCCGCGTTCAAAGCGCCCGCCGGTGCGGGCGGTGTCGTACCATTGGTCGTGCCAGGTTCCGTCGATCAGCAAACCCATCGCTTCCTCCGTTCGTTGCCAGGAAACCTAGGGGCCGATCGCGGGGTCGCCTACCGGTGCGCGGGCACACCGGCCCTGCATTCCTGCACAGGCGGGGCGATCCGGGCCGTTGCGGCGCGTGGGAAAAATACCGCAACAGCGCGGCCGCCGATTCCGCGCGCTTGCCTTTTTTCGCCGTCATGGCACAGACTGGTCCCAGTCTTGGGAGGGATTGCGACGTGACCACCTATCTGCCGGAAGATCTGCGCGCCGGTCTGGATGCCGCCCGGCTGGCCGGGTTGAAAAAGGCCAGCCGCCTGCGCGTGTTGGCGGGGGACGAGTTTCACCCGGTGCTGCGGATGTGGCGCGACGGGTTTTCGGTGGAGGCCGCGGAGGCCGCGCATCTGCGCGGGCTGGTCGATCTCTACGATGGCAGCCGGCACCTCTATCAGTGCCTGATCGTGGCAGCCGAGGAAGAGAGCGGCGAGATGCGGTTCGAGTTCAAGCGCAACACGCCTGCCGCCGACCGCGCGCCGCTGGATTACAGCCGCGATCCGGAGGCACCCGCGGCGCTGTTGCCGCGGCCGGACTGAGGCCGGAGCCGGTCAGATCAGCAGAACACAAGCCGCGCAGAAGCTTTGCACGGTCGGGCAGGGGCGCCCTATGAGGAGAGCGGCGGACGCGGCTTGCCTCCGACGAGATATTTTTGACCAGAAAAGACGGCGAGTTCAGGCGCTTTCCAGCCGCTCCAGAAGCGCCTTGGCGGCGGCCTGTTCGGCCTGCCGCTTGGAGCCTGCGGTGGCCTCCGCCGCCTCGCCGTTTTCCAGCCGGGCGGCGATGGTGAAGACCGGCGCGTGGTCGGGGCCGGAGCGTTTCACCTCGATATACTTCGGCGGTGCCAGCCGGCGCGCCTGCGCCCATTCCTGCAGCGCGGTCTTGGCGTCGCGGGCGTCCTCCTCGACGCTCTGGATCCGCTTGCCCCAGAGCCGCAGGATCATTTCGCGCGCCGCCTCGAACCCGCTGTCGCGGTAGACGGCGGCGATCACCGCCTCCATCGCGTCGCCCAGCAGCGCCTGCTTGCGCCGCCCGCCCGACAGCATCTCGGACCGGCCCAGTTTCAGCACCTCGCCCAGGTCGACCTCGCGTGCCACCTCGGCGCAGGCCTCCTTGCGCACCAATGCGTTGAACCGCGGCGCAAGCTGGCCCTCGGTCGCGGCCTTGTCGTCTAGGAGGAGCGCCTCGGCCATCACCAGCCCCAGCACCCGGTCGCCCAGAAACTCCAGCCGCTGGTTATCCGCCCGCGTCGGCGACGAGACCGAGCCATGGGTCAGCGCACGCACCAGCAGCTCGGGCCGCTGGAACTTGTGGCCGATCCGCGCTTCGAACGCTTTCAGGTCCGCGGAGAGTCTCACTCGATCCCCTTGAAGAAACGGCCGCCGCGCCAGGTCCAGAAGAACAGCATCGAGCGCCCGGCAGAGGAGAACATGATGCGGTCGGCCCGGCCGACGATGTTTTCATACGGCACGAAACCCACGCCGCCGGCGGTTTGCGGCAGTCGGCTGTCGCTGGAGTTGTCGCGGTTGTCGCCCATGAAGAAATAATAGCCCTCCGGCACCGTGTAGATGCCGGTGTGGTCCGAGCTCTGGTCGCCGATATTGATGATCGTGTGGCGGACCCCGTTCGGCAGCGTTTCGATCTGGCGCGATTTCTCGCAGATGCCGCCGTTGCCGACCGGGCCGTTTTCACAGCGCGGGCGATAGCCCTGCGGGCCCTGCGGTTCCGAGACCTCCTGGAACACGCCGTCGTCCTCCAGCTTCACCGCCTCGCCGTTGATATGCAGCACGCCGTCGATCACCTGGATGCGGTCGCCGGGCAGGCCGATCAGCCGCTTGATGAAATCGCGGCCCGAGACCGGGTGACGGAACACCACCACATCGCCGCGCTCCGGTTCGCTGCCCCAGATGCGGGTGTTGTCGCCGTCGAGAAAGCCGCAGATGTCCTCGGCGTCGATATCGATGCCGATGCCCGGCAGCTTGATGTTGGGGCAGGAGGCGTAGGAGTAGCCATAGGCCATCTTGTTGACGAACAGGAAATCGCCGATCAGCAGGGTTTCCTTCATCGAGCCCGACGGAATCCAGAACGGCTGGAACAGCAGGGTCCTGAACACACCAGCGATCAGGAGGGCATAGACGATGGTCTTGACCGTCTCCCAAAGAGCGTGTCCGGGCTTTTTCTCTGTGCTGGCCATGCGGGCCTCCGTTCGGCTTGGGGTTGGGCGCTTCTTGCGGGGTGGTCCGGGCTAAGTCAAGCAGGCGGGTCCGCCGCCGCATCCACGCCGGCAATCGGCCGCGCTTCGATCACCACAAAGGCCTGCGCCCAGGGGTGATCGTCGGTCAGCGTCACGTGGATGATCGGCTCGTGCCCCGGCGGGGTCATCTCGGCCAGCCGTTCGGCGGCCCAGCCGGTGACCTGCATGACCGGCTGGCCGGTTTTCAGGTTGCTGACCGCCATGTCCTTCCAGGCAATGCCCATGCGCAGCCCGGTGCCGAGCGCCTTGGAACAGGCCTCTTTCGCGGCCCAGCGTTTGGCATAGGTGCCCGCCACGTCGCGCCGCCGCTCGGCCTTGCGCTGCTCCACCTCGGTGAAGACGCGGTTGCGGAAGCGGTCGCCGAACCGTTCCAGTGTGTTGGCCACCCGGTCGATATTGGCCAGATCGGTGCCGATGCCCAGGATCATGTGACGCCTGCGCCCTTGCACGACCGTCCGGGGGCGAAAATCATCTGAAGATTTTCACAACGGCTTTTTTGAAAAGTCGTTGCTCGCGCGAGGGTCACGCCCGCGCCTCGTCCATCAGGCGGCGCATCTCGCGGATCGCCGGATCGAGACCGCGGAAGATCGCCTCGCCGATCAGGAAATGACCGATGTTCAGCTCGCGCACCTCGGGAAAGGCGGCGATGGGCTTTACCGTGTCATAGGTCAGCCCGTGGCCCGCATGCACCTCGAGGCCCAGCGAATGGGCAAAGGCCGCCATCTCGCGCAGCCGCTCAAGCTCTGCGTCGCGCTCGTCGAACCGGCCCTCGGCATGGGCATCGCAATAGGCGCCGGTGTGCAGCTCGATCACCGGGGCGCCGATGCGGTGCGCGGCCTCGATCTGCTTGCGGTCGGCGGCGATAAAGATCGACACCCGGCAGCCCGCCTCGCGCAAGGGCGCGATGAAATGGGCGAGCTTGTTTTCCTCGCGCGCGACTTCCAGCCCGCCCTCGGTGGTGCGCTCCTCGCGCTTTTCCGGCACGATGCAGACCGCGTGCGGCTTGTGGCGCAGGGCGATCGCCTGCATCTCGTCGGTGGCGGCCATCTCGAAATTCAGCGGCACGGAAAGGCCCTTCACCAGCCCCTCGATATCGGCGTCCGAGATATGGCGGCGATCCTCGCGCAGGTGCGCGGTGATGCCGTCGGCGCCGGCCTCCTCGGCCAGTTTCGCTGCGCGCAGCGGGTCGGGATAGGCACCGCCGCGGGCGTTTCGCACGGTGGCCACATGGTCGATATTCACGCCCAGCCGCAGACGGGAATCGGTCATTGAGGGACTCCTTGTCAGAGAATTCGCGCCGACACTAATCCGCCTTTGCGCCAAGGTCAGCCTCTGCGCTGGCTTTTTTCTTGATCGCCTCGAACTTGGCCTTGATCCGGGTCCTGCGCCGCTGCTGATAGGCGCGGATCAGCGGCACGCTGAGGTAATAGGCGACGGTGCCGGCCACCACGCCGGGGATCAGCCCGCCGACCATGTAGGGAAAGAAGATGTCGTGATAGAACGCGGTCAGCCCGTTCCAGTCGGCCTCGCGCCCGGTGAAGAGGGCGATCAGGTTATCCTTCAGGTCGGCGGCGGCATGGGCGAACTTGCCCAGGAACCCGGTATGGCGCTCTTCGTCGAAGGTGGTGCCCAGCAGGAAATGCCCGGTTTTCAGCGAGATCACCCCGATCGGCACATAGGTCAGCGGATTGCCGAAGAAGGTGGCGCTGAGCGCGGCCAGGATATTGCCCCTGAGCAGCCGCGAGATCAGAAAGGCGACCACGAAATGCATGCCGTAGAACGGGGTGAAGGTGGTGAACACCCCGGCCCAGATGCCCCGCGCGATGCGCTCCGGCGTGTCGGGCAGGCGGCGGATCCGGTGCTTGACGTAGAGAAAGGCGCGATACCAGCCGCCCTTGGGATAGAAAAACTCGACAACGATCTTGAGGAGCGAGCGGCGATCCCGGCGTTTGAAAACCAACGTCGTCGTCCTTTCGTCCCGCGCCGATCTCAGCTCGCCGCGGCGTGGGCCGGTGGCTTCTCGCGGTAGCGTTCCACCGAGGCAACATCGCTTTCCGCTTCGAGCATTAACATCAATGAGTGGAGCTGCTCCACATCCCGCAATTCCACATCGACCAGCAGACGATAGAAATCGGGCTTGCGATCCACAAATTCAAGGTTGCTGATATTGGCCTTTTTCTCACCGATCAATGTGCAAATCCGCCCCAGCACCCCGGCATCGTTGCCGATGGTCATCTCCAAGGTCACATTATAGGCAGCCGGGTGGGTCCCCGAATGCCAGTGCAGGTCGACCCAGCGCTGCGGTTGGTCCTCGAATTCGCTCAACCGGTCGCAGTCGATGGTATGCACCACCACGCCCTTGCCGCGATAGGTGATGCCGACGATGCGCTCGCCCGGCAGCGGCTGGCAGCAGGGGGCGCGTTCGAAACTCTGGCCGGGCTGTAGGCCGATCACCGCCCGGCGCAGCGGCACCTGGTCGCCCTCGTCGCGTGTCAGTTCGGGATAGACCGCCTGCACCAGGTCATGGGCGGTCAGTTCGGCGCTGCCCAGCCGCGCCAGCAACTCGTCGCGATCCTTCAGCCGCAGATGCCGCGCCGCGGTGTCCAGCGCCTTGTCGGTGGCCTTGCGCCCCACATGATCGAAGGCGGAGCGCGCCAGCTCTTGCCCCAGCTTGATGAAGCGGCCGCGGTCCAGCTCTCTCAACGCCCGGCGGATCGCGGTGCGCGCCTTGCCGGTGGTGGCGATCTCCAGCCAGCTGACCTGTGGCATCTGGCCCTCGGCGGTGATGATCTCGACCGACTGGCCGTTCTTCAGCCGGGTCCAGAGCGGCACCCGGATGCCGTCCACCTTGGCGCCGACGCAGGCGTGTCCGATGCGGGTGTGGATCGCATAGGCGTAGTCGATCGGCGTCGCCCCGCGCGGCAGTTTCACCACATCGCCCTTGGGCGTGAAGCAGAACACCTGGTCGGAGTACATCTCCAGCTTGACCGCTTCGAGGAAGTCTTCGTGGTCCTCCTCGGCGTCGAACTGTTCGGTCAGCGAGGCGATCCATTTGGCCGGATCGACCGCGAACGGGTTCTCCGACCGCACCCCGTCGCGATAGGACCAGTGCGCGGCGACGCCGGTTTCGGCCACGTCGTGCATCTGGCGGGTACGGATCTGTACCTCCACCCGCTTGCCGTCGCGGCCCGACACCGTTGTGTGGATCGAGCGGTAGCCGTTCGATTTCGGCTGGCTGATGTAATCCTTGAACCGGGTCGGCACCGCCCGCCAGCGCTGGTGGATCGCCCCCAGCGCGCGATAGCAGTCGTCTTCGCTGTCGGTGATGATGCGGAAGCCGTAGATATCGGACAGGCGCGAGAAGCCCTGGTCCTTTTCCTGCATCTTGCGCCAGATCGAATAGGGTTTCTTGGCGCGACCGAACACCTCGGCCTCGATCCCGGCCTTTTCCAGCTCGTGGCGCATGTCGCTGGTGATGCGATGGATCACGTCGCCGGTTTCGCGCTGCAGCGTGATGAAGCGGCGGATGATCGACTGGCGCCCTTCGGGGTTCAGCACGCGGAAGGACAGATCCTCCAGCTCCTCGCGCATCCACTGCATGCCCATGCGGCCGGCCAGCGGCGCGAAGATATCCATCGTCTCGCGCGCCTTCTGGGCCTGCTTCTCCGGCTTCATCGCCTTGATGGTGCGCATGTTGTGGAGCCGGTCGGCCAGCTTGACCAGGATCACCCGCAGGTCCTTGGACATCGCCATGAACAGCTTGCGGAAGTTTTCCGCCTGCTTGGTCTCGCGGCTGGAAAGCTGCAGGTTGGTCAGCTTGGTGACGCCGTCGACCAGTTCGGCCACCTCGCGGCCGAAGCGGCCGGACACCTCTTCATAGCTGGCCTTGGTGTCCTCGATGGTGTCGTGCAGCAGCGCGGTGATGATGGTGGCATCGTCCAGCCGCTGTTCGGTCAGGATCGCGGCGACGGCGACCGGATGGCTGAAATACGGCTCGCCGGAGCGGCGGGTCTGCCCCTCGTGCATCTGCCGCCCGAATTCATAGGCGGCAGCGATCCGTTCGGCATTGGTCTTGGGATTGTAGTTGCGGACCAGCGCAATCAGGTCTTCGGCCGAAATCATCTGGTCCGTAACTCCATCGCGTTCAGCCCTGGCCCTGGGCCTCCATCAGCTTGCGCAGCAGCATTTCCTCGGTCATGTCGTCCTCGGCCGGCTTGTCCTGCTCGGCCCCCATGAGGAGCGCCATCTGATCCTCTTCCGGCTCGTCGACTTCGATCTGGGACTGGTTCGACTCGATCAGCCGTTCGCGCAGCTCGTCGGCGCTCTGGGTCTCTTCGGCGATCTCGCGCAGGGCGACGACCGGGTTCTTGTCGTTGTCGCGGTCCACGGTAATCGCGCCGCCGGAGGAAATCTCGCGCGCACGGTGCGAGGCCAGCATCACCAGTTCGAACCGGTTCGGTACCTTATCGACGCAGTCTTCAACGGTCACGCGGGCCATGAGGAGATCTCCACTACAGTTCTGGGTCCAGAGCGGCGGGTTGTACCTGCGAATCTCTGTCTTGACAAGGCGCGATCAGGTCGCAATCGCATAAATCAAGGGCTCAAATCGGTCGGATTTGTGCCAGATCGGCCGGCGGCAGCCCCGCCAGCAGCTCGGCGGCGGTCCGGCCCAGAATCGGATGCGTCCAGCCGGGCGCGATGTCGGCCAGCGGAACCAGCACGAAACCGCGGTCCTGCAACCGCGGATGCGGCAGGATCAGCCGGTCGGGCGCCTGCTGCGCCTGCTCGTTCACCGGCAAATCGCGCCAATGCGCCTGCGTGGCGGCATCGGGCGACACCACGCCGTCCATCGCCAGCAGATCCAGGTCCAGCGTCCGCATGCCCCAGCGCTGCGCGCGTTCGCGGCCGAACCCCTCTTCGATCCCGTGCAGGGCGGCCAGACAGGCGTCGGCGGACAGGTTGGTTTCGACCCGGATTACCGCGTTGACGTAGTCGGGCCCGGCGCCGGGCGGAAAGCAGGGAGTGGCGAAAAACCGGCTCACGGCGCGAATCACCAGACCCCGCGCGGGCATGGCCGCAACCGCCGCGACCAGCGTCCTTTGGGGGAGGCCCGCGCTCGAAGGCAGGTTCGCCCCCAGCGCAATTAGTGCATTTGACCGGAATATGTTCACGTTTGAAGGGCCTTCTTGCCATTGCGGGCCTTGCGATAAATCGGGATTCTCTTATTTTGGTTGGGTCATTTCGCCAAATTTAATCACTCACTCACGGAACACCACGGCGAACTGATCGTACCGGAAGGAAATTTTATGTTTTACAAAGACGAACGGCTCGCGCTGTTCATCGATGGGTCGAATCTTTACGCCGCGGCCAAAGCCCTCGGGTTTGACATCGATTACAAGCTGCTGCGCCAGGAGTTCATGCGGCGCGGCAAACTGCTGCGTGCCTTTTACTACACAGCTCTGCTTGAGAATGACGAGTATTCGCCGATCCGCCCGCTGGTGGACTGGTTGCATTACAACGGCTTCACCATGGTGACCAAGCCGGCCAAGGAATACACCGACAGCATGGGTCGGCGGAAGGTCAAGGGCAACATGGACATCGAGCTGACGGTCGATGCCCTGGAGCTGGCACCGCGCGTCGATCATATCGTGTTGTTCTCCGGTGACGGCGACTTCCGCCCGCTGGTGGCCAGCCTGCAACGCCAGGGCGTGCGGGTTTCGGTGGTGTCGACCATCCGCAGCCAGCCGCCGATGATCTCGGACGAACTCCGCCGCCAGGCCGATAACTTCATCGAACTGGAAGAGCTGAAGGATGTGATCGGCCGGCCGCCGCGGGATGTGCAGCCTGCATCGGACACGCGCAACGTGGCCTACGCCAACGGCTGACGTTTCGGCGGGACCGGGCGCCGTGTCGGGTTGGGGCTCGGCTGCGGCACTTCGGTTTCCGCCTCGGCAACGGGTGCGGCAGATTCTGCGCGCAGGACTACGGGTTAGAAGAGTGCACCAGGAGTTGGGAGGGGCAAAGCCTTCCCGGCCCGCGGGTCCGTGACCGCGGGCGTGCTGCGCATGCTGTGCGTTGACGCTCTTCCGTCCGGTCCGGGTGTGCCGCCCCCCAAGGCCTGCTCCCATCTCTCCGACTGGCGCCGTCCCTTGGGAGATGTTCTGAAGGCCTCGCCCACTGGAAGGTCTATTCACGATTGCGTGAGAGAATGTCCGTGCGGCCCGCGGGCTGGACCATCGCGGTCAGACACCTTACCTGTCGGGACAAGGAGACCGCGCCATGTCCGATGCCATGCCCAAACCGCCCCTCACCCTCTATCTCGCCGCGCCGCGCGGGTTCTGCGCCGGCGTCGACCGCGCCATCAAGATCGTCGAAATGGCGCTGGAGAAATGGGGCGCGCCGGTCTACGTCCGCCACGAGATCGTGCATAACAAATTCGTCGTCGACGGGCTGCGCGACAAGGGTGCCGTCTTTGTCGAGGAGCTGGAGGACTGCCCCGAGGACCGTCCGGTGATCTTTTCCGCCCACGGGGTGCCGAAGTCCGTCCCGGCCGAGGCGGCGCGACGGCACATGGTCTATGTCGACGCCACCTGCCCGCTGGTCTCCAAGGTGCATATCGAGGCGCAGCGCCATTCCGACAACGGGCTGCAAATGATCATGATCGGCCACGCCGGCCACCCGGAGACCATCGGCACCATGGGGCAACTGCCCGAGGGCGAGGTCCTGCTGGTCGAGCGCCCCGAGGATGTCGCCCATGTGGAGGTGCGCGATCCCGAAAGGCTCGCCTATGTGACGCAGACGACTCTCAGCGTTGATGACACCATCGATATCGTCGCGGCCCTCCGCGCCCGCTTCCCCGCCATCGTCGGCCCGCATAAGGAAGACATCTGTTACGCCACCACCAACCGGCAGGAGGCGGTGAAGGCGATGGCGCAGAACTGTGACGCCATGCTGGTGGTGGGCGCGCCGAACTCGTCGAACTCCCGCCGGCTGGTCGAGGTGGGGGCGAAGGCCGGTTGCCGTTATTCGCAACTGGTGCAGCGGGCCGAGAACATCGACTGGCGCGCGCTGGAGGGGATTGCCAGCATCGGCATCACCGCCGGGGCGTCGGCGCCCGAGGTGCTGGTGAACGAGGTGATCGACGCCTTCCGCGCCCGCTACGAGGTGACGGTGGAAACCGTACAAACCGCCGTCGAAAATGTAGAGTTCAAGGTGCCGCGCGTATTGAGGGAGCCCGCCTGATGTCTTTGCACTTCCTGCTGACCGCCTTTGTCGTCGTGATCGCGCCCGGGACCGGCGTGCTCTACACCCTCGCACTCGGTCTGGGGCAGGGGCGGCGCGCCGCGCTCTGGGCCGCGCTGGGCTGCACCTTCGGCATCGTGCCGCACCTGGCCGCGGCCACGCTGGGGCTGGCGGCGATCCTGCATGCCTCCGCTGTTCTGTTCAACGCGGTGAAATTCGCCGGCGTGGCCTATCTGCTCTACCTCGCCTGGCAGTCGCTGAAATCCGGCGGCGCGCTGTCGGTCGCGGCGCAACGCTCGGGCGAGCCCGGCTGGCGCATCGCCCGGCGCGGCGCGCTGATCAACATTCTGAACCCCAAGCTTTCGGTGTTCTTCCTCGCCCTGCTGCCGCCGTTCCTGTCGGGCGATCCCGCCACCGCTACGGTGGAGATGGCCGGTCTCGGCGGTGTCTTCATGGCAATGACGCTGGCGGTTTTCGCCCTCTACGGCGTCTGCGCGGCGCAGGCCCGCACGCTGGTGCTGGGGTCGGAGCGGGTGATGCGCTGGCTCAACCGGTCTTTCGCGGCGCTTTTTGCCGCCCTTGCGGGCCGTCTGGCGCTGGAACGGATCTGAGCGCCGCATGCTGACAGGCATTCCTCCGATCCCGCGGCTGCTGGGGCTGGTGGCGCTAGTCCCCTTTCTCTGGGGCGCGGCGAGCTATCTGAACAGCGATCTGGCGGCCTGGGGCGCGGCGCATCTGGGGCCGCGTTTCGTCGGGCCTTATGTGCAGCTCTTCTTCGGCTCGGTGCTGCTCAGCTTCTTCTCCGGCGCGCTCTGGGGGTTTGCCACCAGGGGCGGCGGCGCTGCAGGCGCGACGGCCTATGTGCTGGCGGCGCTGCCGGCGATCTGGGCCTTTGCGATGACCGGCGGCGGGCCGGTGTCGGCCGCGATGAACCTGATCTTCGGCTTTGCCGGGTTGCTGTTTCTGGACCTTGCCTTCGCCTATTGGCGCTTGGCGCCGTCCTGGTGGATGCGGCTGCGGCTACCGATGGCCGTGGTTACGCTGGCCTGCCTTGCTGTGGGAGTGGTGCTGTGAGCGATCCCGAGACCATCCGGATCTACGACGACCGCGCGGCGGATTACGCCGAGATGACGGATGCCTATAACACCACCGATCCCCGGCTCGCGGCTTTTGTCGCAGCCTGCCCCGAGGGGGGCCGGGTGCTGGACCTGGGCTGCGGCCCTGGCGCCGCAGCGGCAAAGATGGCCGCGGCCGGCCTGACGGTCGAGGCCACCGATGCCTCTGCCGAGATGGTGGCGCTGGCCGGGCGTCACCCCGGCGTCAGCGCCCGGCAGGCCACCTTCGACGAGATTGCGGGCGAGGCGATTTATGACGGCATCTGGGCCAACTTCAGCCTGCTGCATGCCCCCCGCGACGATTTCCCCCGCCACCTGGCGGCGCTGCACCGCGCGCTGAAACCGGGCGGGGTCTTTCTCATCGGGCTGAAGCTGGGTAAGGGGGCGGCCCGCGACAAGATCGGGCGGCTTTACACCTATTACACAGAGGATGATCTGATGGACCACCTGCGCAGCGCAGGCTTCACGCCCAGCGATATCAAACACGGATCGGGCGAAGGGCTGGACGGCACCGTGTCGCCCTGGATTTCGGTGATCGCCCATGGCTGAGCTCTTCGCCTATACAGACGGCGCCTGTTCCGGGAACCCCGGCCCGGGGGGCTGGGGCGTACTGTTGCGCGCGATGGAGGGCGACAAGATCGTCAAGGAGCTGACGCTCAATGGCGGCGAGGCCGAGACCACCAACAACCGGATGGAACTGTTGGCGGCGATCAACGCGCTGGAAAGCCTGAAGCGACCCAGCACGATCACCGTGGTCACCGACAGCAACTATGTGAAGAACGGCATCACCGGCTGGATCTTCGGCTGGAAGAAGAACGGCTGGAAGAACGCGGCGAAGAAACCGGTGAAGAATGCCGAGCTGTGGCAACGGCTGGACGCGGCGCAGCACCGGCATCAGGTGACCTGGGAATGGGTCAAGGGCCATGCGGGCCACCCGGAGAACGAACGCGCCGACGAGCTGGCGCGCGAGGGGATGAAGCCGTTCAAGAAGGGCGCGAAGACGGGGTGAGCGGTGCACGCGCCAGAATAGAGCCGTACCGCTCGGAGCGCATCTGCCTGCCCCTGCGGATCGGCTACTATTGTCCTTTTCTGGCGTCATCCCACTGAACGAGCCGTGCGAGCGCCGGACCGTGGTTTGGCGCAGCCCCATCTGATCGGCGCACTTCATCCAAGCCAAATCCGAACGACCGTTGATCAGCGCGCTCACGTCGACCAAGCGCCGAACCGCGGGGACGGTCCGGCGCTTGCGCGGCGCCCTTCGGGCTTGATTCCGCGCAGGGGAGTGGGCTCACACGGGCGTTTCGGCCCGCTCTCTTACCTCCGCCGGAAATAGGTCTGCCAGACCCAGATCACCAGCATCGCCCCCAGCACCGCGCCGACGAAGCCCGACAGCGCCCCCATCATCGTCAGCAGAGCCCGCAGGATCAGCCCGCCCAGCAGCGCGCCGACGATGCCGATCAGCATGGTGGTGGGAATGTCGGCCTCGATCTTCATCAGCCTTGTGGCCAGAAACCCCGCCGCCGCGCCGATGATGACCAGCGCGATGATGCTCATACCCATATCTCTACCTCCGCCAGTGAAACGGCACGATGATCAGCGCGCCAATCGAGGAGACGATGGCGTTCATCCCCGGTGAGTGAAAGCCGATCCCGAACATGATCCGGATGAAAAAGAACAGGAACGCCCCGCCGATACAGATGATGATCGATTGTAAGATCCCGTTATGGGTAAAGCCGGATTTCTCTGCGGCGTAACCCACGATCCCCGCGATCACCACCGTGCCCATCAGCGTCAGAAACATTCCGCCCGCCTCCTTCGCGCGCCGGTCAGAGTTGCGTGCCCGCCGCCACCGGACGGCCGCGCAGGAACACCTCTGCATCCTGCGCCCCTTTGCCTGCCCGTTGCAAGCGTGTCAGTCGCACCGCGCGCTCGCCACAGGCGACGGTGAGCGTATCGTCGAGTACCTCGCCGGGGCGGCCTGCGCCTTCGGCCAGCCGCGAGGCCAGCAGCTTCACCCGCTCGCCGTTGATCTCGCACCAGGCGCCGGGGAAGGGGGAGAGGCCGCGGATCTTGCGGTCGACCTCTGCCGCTGGCCGGTTCCAGTCGATCTTGGCCTCTGCCTTGTCGATCTTCTGGGCGTAGGTCACGCCGTCCTCCGGCTGCGGCTCGGGCTCCAGGCCATCCAGCCGCTCCAGCGCCTGAACGATCAGCTTCGCCCCCATTTCCGACAACCGGTCGTGCAGCTCTGCCGTGGTTTCCTCCGCGCCGATGGGCGTGACTTCGCGCAGCAGCACCGGCCCGGTGTCGAGGCCCGCCTCCATCTGCATGATGCAGACCCCGGTCTCCGCATCGCCGGCCATGATCGCCCGGTGAATCGGCGCCGCCCCGCGCCAGCGCGGCAGCAGGCTGGCATGAATGTTGAGGCAGCCTTTGGCGGGCGCGTCCAGCACCGCCTGCGGCAGGATCAGCCCATAGGCGACCACCACCGCCACATCGGCCCGGAGCGCGGCGAAGTCCGCCTGTTCCTCCGCCCCCTTCAGGCTGACCGGATGGCGTACCGGCAGGCCGAGCGCCTCTGCCCGTGCCTGCACCGGGCTGGGGCGATCCTTCTTGCCGCGGCCAGCGGGGCGCGGCGGCTGGCAATAGACACAGGCGATCTCGTGGCCGGCGCCGACCAGCGCATCGAGCACCGGCACCGAGAAATCCGGGGTTCCCATGAAGATGATGCGCATTGTCGGATCTCCGCTTTGCCGCCGGGGGCGTCGTCGGCGCGCACCTTAGCCATGCGCCGCCCGGTGTCCAGCTTTGGCGGCGGCCCGACGAGCGAAAGCCCCCTGCGCGGAACAAGCCCGAAGGGCGCCGCGCAAGCGCTGGACCGCCCCGGCGGTCTGGCGCTTGGGGAACTTAGGCGCGTCGCTCGGATTTCGTCCGAATCTGGCAGACATGAAACGCGCCGACCAAAGGTTGCTGCGCCAGCCCACGGTCCGGCGCTTGCGCGGCTTGCACTCGTGGGGCGGGCCGTGGAGAGGGGCCAGCACCCCTCCCGTTTCAGGCGGTCAGGCCGCCCCCTCGCCGCGCGGAAAGATCCCGTTGCTGATGAACTCCATCACCGGCACACCGTCCTGATTGCTCACCGTCACCTTGCTTTTCACAAACCCGATCGGCTTGCTCTTCGACGGGGTCAGCTCCAGCACCTCCATCCGCACCGACAGCACCTCGCCGGGATAGACCGGCTTCAGCCAGCGCAGCATGTCGACCCCGGGCGAGCCCAGCGAACGGCCGGTCTTGTCCAGATTCTCCACCATCATCGCCATGGTCATGGCGCAGGTGTGCCAGCCGCTGGCGCAAAGCCCGCCGAACAGCGAGTCCTTCGCCGCCTCTTCGTCGAGGTGAAAGAACTGCGCATCGTATTTGCTGGCAAAGTCGATGATCTCTTCCTTGGTCACCTCATAGGCGCCGAATTCCTGCACCTGACCGACCTCAAAACGTTCGAAGGGGATGAAGTTCTGCGTGTCCGTGGCCATCTGCGCGCTCCCTGGCTGGTTCTTCTCCCCTTGAAAAACGGCGAGGGCGGGCAGGGATGCAATGGTCAAAACGCGCGGGGCCGCACGAACGCCGCGTCACTTGGCCCGACAGTTGTGGGATCAGCCGGCCAGCTTGCGCGCCTTGCGCAGCAACATGTCGCGCTTCACCTTGCTGAGCCGGTCGAAATACATCCGCCCCGCCAGATGGTCGATCTGATGTTGTACAGAAGTGGCCCAGAGCCCGACGAAATCGCGCTCCTCCATCTCGCCCGCCTCATTGAGAAACCGTACCGTGACCGCGCGCGGGCGTTCGATCCTGGCCGAGACACCGGGCAGGTTGGGTGAAGCTTCCTCGTGAACGCGCGGCTGCACCGAGGCGTGCAGGATCTCGGGGTTGGCCATGCGGACGGCCTTGCCGCGGCTTTCCGAGGCATCGACAACCGCCAGCCGCAGCATCACGCCGATCTGAGGGCCTGCCAGGCCGACGCCGGGCATCGCCTCCATGGTGTCAATCATGTCGTCCCATGTGGCGCGGATCTCGTCGGTGATCTCTCCGACCGGTTCGGCGGCGGTGCGCAGCCGCTTGTCGGGCCAGGGCAGGCAGGGGCGGGCGGTCATGCGGCGGCCTCTTCGAAGCGGCGGATCGCCGCATCGCGGTCCTCCGGCGTGAGCCGGTCGAAGGTCACCACCCCGTCCAGGTGGTCGTATTCATGCTGGGCGCAGCGCGCGGCAAAGCCGTCGAGCCACTGGCGCTGCTGCTGCCCGTTCGCGTCGATCCATTCCATTTCCACCCGCGCAGGCCGCTCGATCGCGGTCAGCACGCCGGGGATAGACAGGCAGCCTTCCTCGCCCGAACTCATCTCGTCGGAGCGGTCCAGAATGCGCGGATTAATCATCACCACGGGGCTCTTCGTCCCCTCTTTCCAGGTGACGTCCATGACGAAAAACCGCTTCATCACGCCGACCTGCGGTGCGGCAAGGCCGCGACCGGGGGCGTCGTACATGGTCTGAAACATCTCATCGATCAGCTCGGAGAGGTCCTCGCCCTCCGTCACCGGCTCGCAAACCGTGGCCAGCCGCGTATCGGGCCAGCGCAGGATCGGCAGCACCGCCATCAGCCCCGCGCCCTGTCGCGCTTCAGCTTCTGCATCTTGCGGGTGATCATCTGCCGTTTCATCGGCCCCAGATAATCGATGAACAGCTTGCCGTTCAGGTGGTCGATCTCGTGCTGCACGCAGGTCGCCCAGAGATCGGAAAAGACCTCCTTCTGCGCGTTGCCGTCGCGGTCCATCCAGGCGACCTCGACCTCCGCCGGGCGGGTCACCTCGGCGTATTGCTCGGGGATCGACAGACAGCCCTCGTCATAGCTGCTGGTCTCGTCCGAATGCGCCACCACCTCGGGGTTGAACATGATCAGCGGGCGGGGCTCTTCGCCCTGCTCCTTGATGCAGTCCAGCACGATCAGCCGGCCCAGCACGCCGACCTGCGGCGCGGCCAGGCCGATGCCGGGGGCGTCATACATGGTTTCCAGCATATCGTCGGCCAGCTTGCGCAACTCGTCCGAGACGTCGGCGACCGGCGAGCACAGCTTTTTAAGCCGAGGGTCGGGATGGATAAGGATCGGGCGTTTCATGGCCTTGATTTAGGGGATCGACCCGCTCACCGCAACGCCCCCCTTGCGCCCGCCCGCATTCCGGGTAGCGTCCCCGGCGAGTAAACGGAGAGACGCCATGAATTTCGACGAGATTATCGACCGCCGCGGGACCGATTGTGCCAAATGGGACAAGATGGAAGAGTACTATGGCGTCTCGCCCGACGACGGGCTGGCGATGTGGGTGGCCGATACCGATTTCCGCGCCCCCGACGTGGTCCTGAATCGGATGCGCGAAATGGTCGACCACGGCATCTTCGGCTATGTCGACAACAGCGCGGACTACACCGGTGCAATCCGCTGGTGGATGCAGACCCGCCACGGCTGGGCGGTGGAGCCGGAATGGATCTTCACCACCACCGGCCTGGTCAACGGGGTGGGCATGTGCCTCGACGCCTATACCCAGCCCGGCGACGAGATCCTGCTGTTCACGCCGATCTATCACGCCTTCGCCAAGGTGATCCACGCTGCCGACCGGGTGGTGGTGGAATGCCCGATGATCTACGAGGACGGCCGCTACGCGCTCGATTTCGACGCCTGGGACAAACAGGTGACCGATAAGGCGAAGATGGTCGTGCTCTGCTCGCCGCATAACCCCGGCGGAAGGGTCTGGACGCGGGAGGAGCTGCAGGGCGTCGCCGATTTCTGCAAACGGCACGACCTGCTGCTGGTCTCGGACGAGATTCACCACGATCTGGTCTTCCCCGGTCATAAGCACATCCCGATGACTATGGTGGACCCCTCGGTCAACGACCGGGTGATCATGCTGACCGCGCCGTCCAAGACCTTCAACGTCGCGGGCCTGCACACCGGCAACGTGATCATCCCCGACGCCGGCCTGCGCGCGCCTTTCGCCAAACGGATGGACGCCCTGCACCTCTCCGGCAACTCCGTGGGGCAGGCGGCGGCCGCCGCGGCCTATTCCCCCGAAGGCGCCGCCTGGGTCGACGAGCTGATGGCCTATATCGACGGCAACCGGAAGATCTTCGATGCCGCCATCGCAGAGATCCCGGGGCTGAAGTCGATGCCGCTTGAGGCCACCTTCCTTGCTTGGGTCGATTTCTCCGGCACCGGCATGACGCGGGAGGAGTTCACCGCGCGGGTTGAACAAGAGGCCAGGATCGCCGCCAACCACGGCCCCACCTTCGGGCTGGGCGGCGACAGCTTCCTGCGCTTCAACCTCGGGACCCCGCGGGCGCGGATCGAGGAGGCCTGCGACCGGCTGAAAGCGGCGTTCTCCGACCTGCAATAACGGGCGGGGCGCATCGCGCCCGCCCCCATACATGGGCCGCTCCCGGGTGCCGGGTGCGGCCCTTTTGCCCTTTCGCTAGCCTTCCTGCGCGAAATCCTCTATCGGAACGCCAATTCATCTAGGGGAATCCCATGACCACACGCGCCGGTTTCGTCGCCCTGATCGGAGAGCCCAACGCGGGCAAGTCCACGCTGACCAACGCCATGGTCGGCGCCAAGGTGTCGATCGTCACCCACAAGGTGCAGACCACCCGCGCCCGCATCCGCGGCGTCGCGATGGAGGGCGAGGCGCAGATCGTCTTCGTCGACACGCCGGGTCTGTTCCGCCCGCGCCGCCGGTTGGACCGCGCCATGGTCGCCGCCGCCTGGGGCGGCGCGGCGGACGCCGATATCATCGTGCTTCTGGTCGAGGCGCACCGCGGCATCACCGAGGGCGTCGAGCGGATCCTCGAAGGGCTGGAAGAGATCGGCAAGGGCCGCACCGTGGCGCTGGCCATCAACAAGATCGACCGGGTCAAGTCGGAGGCGCTGCTGGCGCTGACCAAGGATCTCAACGACCGCTACGACTTTGCCGAAACCTTCATGATCTCCGCCGAAAAGGGCCACGGCGTCGCCGACCTGCGCAAATGGCTGGCCGCAAAGCTGCCCGAGGGGCCGTGGCTTTACCCCGAGGATCAGATCGCCGATCTGCCGATGCGGATGATCGCGGCCGAGATGACCCGCGAGAAGCTGACGCTGCGGCTGCATCAGGAGCTACCTTACCAGCTCACCGTCGAAACCGAGAGCTGGGAAGAGCGCAAGGACGGCTCGGCCCGGATCGACCAGGTGATCTACGTGGCGCGCGACGGCCACAAGGGCATCGTGCTGGGCCACAAGGGCGAGACGATCAAGTCCGTTTCCAAGGCCGCCCGCGAAGAGCTGGAGGAGTTCCTCGGCCGCCGGGTGCACCTGTTCCTGCAGGTCAAGGTGCGCCCGAACTGGCTGGAAGAGGCCGAGCGCTATTCCGAGATGGGGCTCGACTTCAAGGACGGGAACTGAGGCAGATGCGCCTGACCGCCCGGATCTGGGTCGATGCCTATCTGACCCGCCTGCGCCTGAACGACATCCCCGCCTTCGTCACCGCCCATGGCGACGACACCGCCGGCGCGGTACTGATCAAGCTCAACACGCTCGACGGGCAGGCGGTTGTTTTTCAACGCTCCTTCGACCTGATGACGGGTGAGCGGAAATGGATCGAGCTTTCCTCGGGCGAAGAGGCCGCGGTCGACGCCGCCATCGCCAAGCAGCGCAGTTTTGACCCCGACCTCTGGGTGATCGAGGTCGAAGACCGCCGGGGCCGCCACCTGCTGGACGAAGACGGGCTGGCCTGAGCGCGTGACGCCGACCGGGGCAGGGGGCTGCCTGCCCCCACCGCCCTTGCGGGCGGCTCCCCCGGGAGTATTTTGGCAAAGAAGAAGGGCCAAGGGGGCCCGGGAGCGACGGGCGGGTTTGAGCCATGGAATGGCGCGATCACGGCATCCTGCTGAGCATGCGCCGCCACGGCGAGGCGGCGGCGATCATCGACGTCTTCACCGAAGGTCACGGCCGCCACGCCGGCGTGGTGCCCGGCGGGGCCAGCCGCAAGCAGGCGCCGATCCTGCAACCGGGCGCGCAGCTCGACCTCACCTGGCGGGCGCGGCTGGAGGATCATATCGGCACCTACCGCGCCGAGCCGCTGCGCAGCCGCGCCGCCGCCGCGCTCTCGGGCCGCCTGGCGCTCGCGGGGCTGAACGCGGTCACCGCGCTTTTGTCCTTCGCGCTGGCGGAGCGGGAGGTGCACCGACCGCTCTACCGCCGCTCCGAACAGCTGCTCGATCTGCTGGGGCAGGACGAGATCTGGCCGCTGGCCTATCTCAACTGGGAAAAGGCGCTGCTGGAGGAACTGGGCTTCGGCCTCGACCTCAGCGCCTGTGCCGCCACCGGCATCAATGACGAGCTGATCTATGTCTCGCCGAAATCGGGGCGCGCGGTGTCGCGCCACGGGGCGGGGGAATGGGCCGACCGCATGCTGCCGCTGCCGCCCTGCCTGCGCGGCGAGGGGCCGGCGCCGGATGCCGAGATTGCCGAGGCGCTGCGCACCACCGGCTATTTCCTTGAACACCGGCTGGCCCCGGCGCTGGGCCATACGCCGTTGCCGGAGGCGCGGGCGCGCTTCGTCGAGCTGTTCACTCGGCGGCTCTGAACAGCATCTCGCGCCCGGCCCCGTTGCGCAGGATCAGCGTATCGCCGGTAACCTCCGCCTCGGTCATCGCGCTCAGCGCCCCGAGAAAGGCATCCTCGGCCTCCAGATCCGGACAGGCCCGGCGGGTCGAGATCACCTGGCCCGCGTCGAACCACGGGTAAGGCGTGGTCATCGTCCCGGAGTAGCGGTTGCAGGGCGCCTCGCCGGCGATTTGCCCCGGTTCGGGAAAACTCAACGTCGCCGTCGCCGTCGCCGCGAACGGGGCGCCGTCCAGCGCGGTCAGCTGCCAGACCTTGTCCGCGGCGCCGTAGCCGGCGACGGTCTCGTCCCGGTCGCACATGTCGAGCCCCAGCAGGGCGATCAGAAGCAGCATCCGCATGGGCGACAGCATGCCACGCCGCCGCGGCTTGCGCAAAGCCCGGCGCGGGGGTGTACTCGCCGCCGGAGCACAGTGGGAAAGGACAGGCGATGGCAGACGACCGCGAGATCCGCGCAGGCGAAGAACAGCTCGACTTCGACCCCGGCGAGCGGGTGCAGGCCGGTGTCACCTTCATCGGCCATATCCGTTCGGAGTGGCAAAAGGGCACGGCACCGCGCAACCTCCGGCAATCGCGCGAACGCGGCGGCGGCGCGGCGCGGATCGAGCTGGACCCGGTCTATGCCCGCGGCCTCTCGGGGCTGGAGGTCGGCCGGGCGATCTGGGTGCTCTACTGGATGGACCGCGGCCGCCGCGACCTGATCGTACAGGCCCCCGGCCATACAGACGGCCCGCGCGGGGTGTTCTGCCTGCGCTCGCCGGCACGGCCCAACCCGATCGCCATGGCGGCGGTGCGGATCACCTCTCTGGATATGGAAAAGGGCGTGATCGGCATCGACGCCACCGATGCCTTCGACATGACGCCGGTGGTGGATATCAAGCCCTGGCTCGACCGTATCGACGTGCCGCCCGACGCATAAGAAATCGCCGCTGCGCGGCGATGCCTTCGGCGAGGATATTTGCGGCCAGAAAAAGAGAGGGCGCGGCTTTGGAGGCCGCGCCCTTCATTATTTTGCTTCAGATACGGCGGGGGCTGCGCCCCCATTCCCGATCAGCCAAGCAGACGCCGCGCGATCACCTGCGCCTGGATCTCTGCCGCGCCCTCGAAGATGTTGAGGATGCGCGCATCGCAGAGCACGCGGGAGATCTTGTATTCCAGCGCAAAGCCGTTGCCGCCGTGGATCTGCAGCCCGTTGTCGGCGGCCGCCCAGGCCACCCGCGCGCCCAGCAGCTTGGCCATCCCGGCCTCCAGGTCGCAGCGGTGGCCGTGGTCCTTCTCCCAGGCCGAGAAATAGGTCAGCTGCCGCGCCACCATGATCTCTACCGCCATCATCGCCAGCTTGTCGGCCACGCGGGGGAAACTGATCAGCGACTTGCCGAACTGCTTGCGGTCCTGGGCGTATTGCATGGCGATATCGAGTGCAGATTGCGCCACCCCGATGGCCCGCGCCGCGGTCTGGATGCGGGCGCTCTCGAAGGTCTGCATCAGCTGTTTGAAGCCCTTGCCCTCTTCGCCGCCCAACAGGTTTGCGCCCTTCACCTTGAAGCCGTCGAAGCCCAGCTCGTATTCCTTCATGCCGCGATAGCCCAGCACCTCGATCTCGCCGCCGGTCATGCCCTCGGTGGGGAAGGGATCCTCGTCGGTGCCCGGCGTCTTTTCCGCCAGGAACATCGACAGCCCCCTGTAATCGGAGGTGGCGGGATCGGTGCGCGCCAGCAGCGTCATCACATGGGTGCGCGCGGCATGGGTGATCCAGGTCTTGTTGCCGGTCACTTCGTAATCGCCGTCGGCGGTCTTCACCGCCCGGGTCCGCAGCGCGCCCAGGTCGGAGCCGGTGTTGGGCTCGGTAAACACGGCGGTGGGCAGGATCTCGCCGCTGGCGATCTTGGGCAGCCACTGTTCCTTCTGCGCGTCGGTGCCGCCGGCGAGGATCAGCTCCGCCGCGATCTCCGACCGGGTGCCGAGGGACCCCACGCCGATATAGCCGCGCGACAGCTCTTCGGAGACCACCACCATCGAGGCTTTCGACAGGCCCAGGCCGCCGAGGTTTTCCGGGATGGTCAGGCCAAAGACACCCATCTCCGCCAGCTCGTCGATGATCTCCATAGGGATGAGCTCGTCCTTCAGGTGCCATTCGTGGGCAAAGGGCTCGACCTTATCCAGCGCGAAGCGGCGGAACTGGTCGCGGATCATCTCCAGCTCTTCCTCCAGCCCGGTTGCGCCGACGGTGGTCTCGGCGGCACGCTCCTGCATCAGCTCCACCAGCCGGTGGCGCGCGGCGGGGCTGTTGCCCGAGGCGATCAGCGTGGCGATGGCGCCGCGGTCCAGCTCGGCGGTGTCGGCGGCGGTCAGGCCCAGGTCGCTCAGCCGCACGATCTCGCCCTGGCTCATCGGGATGCCGCCGCGGATCTGCGCCAGGTACTCGCCGCAGGCGATCTGGTGGATCAGCTGCTCCACCTCGCCGAACTTGCCCTCGCCGGTCAGCCGCTCCGCCCAGGCCTGCATCTGGCGCAGCGCTTCGACGTAGGTGGCCAGCCACGACAGCCCGTGCGCTGCCGCCTGGTTCTGCTCCAGCAGCACCGCGGAGACCTTGCCGTTCTCGCTCAGCTCATCGCGCAGTTTCGCCTTGGCGACGTCCATCACGATCACCGCAGAGGGGATCGCGGCGCCGGTCAGGGTCAGCAGGTCGGGCAGAAGGACGGTCTCGGTCATGCGTTTGGGCTCCTGTTCATCTTGCGCCGTGAATCCGATCCATGAATCACCCCGTGAATCGGATCCGCGTCAGAGGTCGCTTGCTCCTAATCATTTCGCAGGTGCAGCGCAACAAAAATACGCTCAAAGCCCCGCATTGGTTCAATAGTTGCGTGGAAAGTTTTGCAGTGCAGCGCCGCGCAAGGCGGATTAAGAGGAAAGGCATGGACGCGCTTTTCTCCCTGATGACCCCGCTGCAACTGTGCCTCGCCTTCGCCATCGGACTGGCGGGCGGGCTGGTCAAGGGCATGGTGGGCTTTGCCCTGCCGCTGATCCTGATCTCGGGCATGGGCACCTACCTGCCGCCGGAGCTGGCGCTGGCCGGGCTGATCCTGCCGACGGTGGTCAGCAACGGCATCCAGGCGCTGCGGCAGGGGCCGGCGGCGGCGCTGGCCTCGATCCGCCGGTTCCGGGTGTTCATGATCGTCGGCGGCATCTGCCTGCTGGCCAGCGCGCAGATGGTCTCGGTTCTGCCGGTGCAGGTGATGCTGCTGCTGCTCGGCGGGCTGGTGTCGGCGTTCTGCCTGATGCAGCTTGCGGGGATCAAGTTCCACCTGGCCGCGCCTTCGATGCGCATCGAGGCGGCGATCGGCGCGCTGGCCGGCGCCATCGGCGGGGTCTCCGGCGTCTGGGGGCCGCCGACGGTGGCCTATCTCACCGCCATCGGCACCGCCAAGGCGGACCAGATCCGCATCCAGGGGGTGATCTACGGGCTGGGGGCGGTGGCGCTGATGCTGGGCCATATCGGCTCCGGTGTGCTCAATCAGGTGACGGTGTGGTTCTCGCTGGCGCTGCTGGTGCCGGTGCTGATCGGCATGTGGATCGGCGGGCTGGTGCACGACCGGATCGAGCAGGAGACCTTTCGCAAGATGACGCTGGCGATCCTGCTGATCGCCGGGCTGAACCTGATCCGCCGGGCGCTGATGGGCTGAGCGGCGGTTGCCGTTGGCGGCGATCTGTGACTTTGTGCCGGCAAGACGGGACAAAGGGCAGAGGGCGCGATGGACTGGGAAACGCTGCTGAACCCGGGGCGGCTGTGCCGACCGGACTATGAGGAGAAACCGGGCCGCCCGGCCTATCTGCAGGATTATGACCGCATCCTGTTCTCCGAACCGTTCCGGCGTCTGGCGCAAAAGACCCAGGTGCACCCGCTCTATCACCACGACCACCTGCACCACCGGATGATCCACTCTATGGAAACCTCCAGCGTCGGCCGTTCGCTGGGTATCCAGGTGGGCCAGCGGCTGGTGGACAAGGCTCTGCTTGCCGAGGGACAGCAGCACACGATGGCCGGCATCGTGCAGGCGGCCTGTCTGATGCATGACATCGGCAACCCGCCGTTCGGCCATTCCGGCGAGGATGCGATCGGCGAATGGTTCGCGGCGCAGTTCCGCGCCGGCACCGGGCTGGCCGCCGGGGTGCCGCAGGCGCAGCAGTCCGAATTCATCAGGTTCGAGGGCAACGCCCAGGGCTTTCGCATCGCCGCCAGTCTTGAGATGGGGCGGCAGAGTGGCGGCATGCAGCTCTCCCACGCCACCCTGGGCGCCTTCATGAAATACCCCTGCACCGCGCGCGCCGGGCTGAAAAAGAACGACGCCTACGTGGGCCGAAAGAAATTCGGTGTGTTCGAGACCGAGGCGACGCTGTTCGCCGAAACCGCCGTCGCGCTGGGCCTGCCGCAGGAGGGGGAGGGCGCCAGCCGCTGGTGGCGCCGCCATCCGCTGGCCTTTCTGGTCGAAGCGGCCGACGACATCTGCTACCGCATCCTCGATCTGGAAGACGCCGCCACCATCGGCGATCTGCCCACCGATCAGGTGATCGAAATCCTTGAACGGATCGCACCGTCCAAACGGCCCGCGGAGCCGGGCATGACAGCGCATGAGATCGTCGCCCTGCGCCGGGCAATGGCGATCGGGGCGGCCATCGGCGCGGCGGTCGATGCCTTCATGGACAACTACGCCGCCATCATGGACGGCAGCTTCAACGGCGACCTGATGGGGATGTCTTCCAAAGCCGGGGTCTTTGCCGAACTGGAAAACATCTCCAACGCCCGCATCTTCACCGCCCGCCGCAAGACCGAGCTGGAGATCGCCGGCCGTCAGGTGCTGCATGACCTGCTGGATCATTTCCACGCGCTCTACACCGAATTGAAGGCCGAAGGCTGGGATGCCGAAGCGCTGCAGGCCCGCCAGGACTACTGGGCCAAGCTGATCCGCGCCACCGACCTCGACCTGCGCGACGTGACCGACGATTACACCGCCCTGCACGCGCTGGCCGACTACGTCTCCGGCATGACCGACCGCTACGCCGTGCGCATGCGCGACATGATCGCGGGCCGCACCGGCTGACCTCACTGACCTGCCGGGCGCACCCGCGCGGTCTTTTTCTGGCTCTAAATATCCCCGCCGGAGGCACGCGCCGCAGGCGCGTCCGACCCGGCCGGCCGCAAAGAAAAACCCCGGCGTTTCCGCCGGGGTTCTCCGAAGTCTCTCTGACCGGGCCGGTCAGCCGCCGAATCAACCGATGGCGACGGCTTTCACATCGTCGTCGATATACGGCACATACTGTTCGAAGTTGTCGGCGAACATCTGCACCAGCTTGGCGGCTTGCGCGTCATAGGCGTCCTTGTCGGCCCAGGTCTGGCGCGGGTCCAGCAGCTGGGTGTCGACGCCGGGCACAGCCACCGGCACTTCGAAGCCGAAGTTCTCGTCCTTGCGGAACTCCGCCTCGTTCAGCGAGCCTTCCAGCGCTGCGGTCAGCAGGGCGCGGGTGGCCTTGATCGGCATCCGCGACCCGGTGCCGAAGGCGCCGCCGGTCCAGCCGGTGTTGACCAGCCAGCAGGTCGCGCCGTGCTGGGCGATCTTCTCCTGCAGCAGCTTGCCGTAGGCCTCCGGACGACGCGGCATGAAGGGCGCGCCGAAGCAGGTCGAGAAGGTCGGCTCCGGCTCGACAACGCCGCGCTCGGTGCCCGGGGTTTTCGAGGTGAAGCCCGACAGGAAGTGGTACATCGCCTGCGCCGGGGTCAGCCGCGAGATCGGCGGCAGCACGCCATAGGCGTCGCAGGTCAGCAGGATGATGTTCTTCGGATGGCCGCCCAGGGCGTCGGCGGATGCGTTGGAGATATACTCCAGCGGATAGGCGCAGCGCATGTTCTCGGTCAGCGAGCTGTCCTGGAAGTCGAGATCGAAAGTCTCTGCGTCAAAGACCATGTTCTCGATCACCGTGCCGAATTTCTCGGTGGTGGCGTAGATTTCCGGCTCCGCCTCGGGGCTCAGGTTGATGGTCTTGGCATAGCAGCCGCCCTCGAAGTTGAAGGTGCCGCGGTCCGACCAGCCATGCTCGTCGTCGCCGATCAGGATCCGTGCCGGGTCTGCCGACAGCGTGGTCTTGCCGGTGCCCGACAGGCCGAAGAAGATGGCGGTGTCGACCGGGTTGCCCACCGCGTGGTTGGCCGAGCAGTGCATCGGCATCACGCCTTTTTCCGGCAGCAGGTAGTTCAGCAGGGTGAACACCGACTTCTTGTTCTCGCCGGCGTACTCGGTGTTGGCGATCAGGATCAGCTTCTTGTCGAAGTTCAGCGCGATCACGGTGTCCGAGCGGCAGTCGTGACGCGCCGGGTCGGCCTTGAAACTGGGGCAGTTGATGATGGTGAAATCGGCCAGGAAGCTGTCCAGCTCGGCGCGCTCCGGACGGCGCAGCAGGTGGCGGATGAACAGGCCGTGCCAGGCCAGCTCGGTCACCATGCGGACGTTGATCGCATAGGCCGGGTCGGCGCCGCCGACCAGATCCTCGACGAAGAAGTCGCGGCCCTTCATATGCTCCAGCATATCGGCATAGAGGGTGTCGAAGCCCTCGGGCGACATCGCGGCGTTGTTTTCCCACCAGATGGTGTCGGCCACGCTGTCGGTCTTGACCACGTGCTTGTCCTTGGGCGACCGGCCGGTGAACTTGCCGGTTGTGACCAGGAACGCACCGCCTTTGCCCAGGGTGCCCTCGCCACGCTTCAGCGCGGCCTCGACCAGCGCCGGTTCCATGAGGTTGTAATAGACATTGCCCAGGCCCTCGATACCTTGGTCCTCGAGGCGGAATTGCGGGTTGACCCGTCCGGATGTCATGCGTTTCGTTCTCCTGTGGCGGCGGCTGGCGTCGCGTGTCGTTCTATCGCTGTGCGCTATCGCTCTGCGGGGCGATCCCGGCGCTGTGCCGGGCGGTGCCGGGCGTAATTGCCCGTGCGGGGCGTCTTAGCATGACGTTTTAGGGCATGAACAGGACGCTTTGGCGCAGTTAGCGCAACCAAGGCGACGTTTAGCGCAACCAGTCCGCCAAGTTGCCCGGTGACGCCCCTGCAACCTGAGGCAATTCAACCATGCTTAAGAAATTTTTGCTGCAATCTGAGGGTATTGTTGGTGCGAATCGCAGTTAAGGATTGATTCGCAACGCGAAAAAAGGGCAGAATGAAGGAAAAAACATGGCAGTCACGAGCAGATAGGTGAACCCCGATGTCGAAGATCGCGCTGGTTGATGACGACAGGAATATCCTGACGTCGGTTTCCATGACCCTCGAAGCCGAAGGGTTCGAGGTGGAAACCTACAACGACGGGCAGCAGGCGCTGGACGCCTTTAACAAGAAACTGCCCGACATGGCGGTCCTCGATATCAAGATGCCGCGGATGGACGGCATGGACCTGCTGCAACGGCTGCGGCAGAAAACCCAGATGCCGGTGATCTTCCTCACCTCCAAGGATGACGAGATCGACGAGGTTCTGGGCCTGCGCATGGGTGCAGATGATTACGTGAAAAAGCCGTTTTCGCAACGCCTTCTGGTCGAACGCATCCGCGCGCTGCTGCGCCGGCAGGAGGCGGTCGAAGGCGATGTCACCGGCACCAGCCCCGAAACCAAGGTGATGGAGCGCGGCCATCTGCGGATGGACCCGCTGCGCCATTCGGTGACCTGGAAGGGCAAGGATGTCTCGCTGACCGTGACCGAGTTTCTGCTGCTGCAGGCGCTGGCCCAGCGCCCCGGTTTCGTCAAGAGCCGCGATCAGCTGATGGATGTCGCCTACGACGATCAGGTCTATGTCGACGACCGCACCATCGACAGCCATATCAAGCGTCTGCGCAAGAAGATGCGCAGCGCCGATCCGGAGTTCTCGGCGATCGAGACGCTCTACGGGATCGGGTATCGGTATAACGAGGAATAAGATCCGTTTCGGGTCCGTTTGAAAGGGTTGACGTGCGCGATACCGGCGTCTCTCATCTGCATCACGACGGCGATGTCGTGCTGGGCGACGATTGGGTCGCCCCGCGCGAAACCATGGCCGCGGAACTGCGCGACAAACGCGACCGGCGCGGGTTCTTCTCGCTGCGCGGCTCGCCGCTGACGCGCAAGATCATCGTCTTCAACCTGATCGCGCTGATCATTCTGGTTGCCGGCCTGCTCTATCTCAACGCCTCGCGCGACAGCCTGGTGACCCAGCGCGCCAGCGCCCTGGCGGGCGAGGCGCGGCTGGTCGCCAATGTGTTCGAGGCGCAGCTGCCCGCCGTGGGCCCGGTCAACCTGACCGCCGGCGAGGGCATCGACGTCTCCGAAACGCTCTCCGCGCTGACCCTGCGCGACGGGGTCGAGGTGCTGGTGTTCGACCCCACCGCCCAGGTGGTCGGCAAGACGCTGGGCACCGGCGACGGCCTGCCGCGCGCCGATCAGGACGACGGCGGCCGCACCCTGATCAGCGACGGGCTTTCGGCGGTCTGGAACCAGGCCGCGCGCCTGTTCTCCGCGCAGCAGCCCGCGCCCGAACCCGCCGCGGTGGAGGACCGTTTGCAGGCCCTGCTGACCCCGGCACTGCAACAGGGCGCCACCAGCATCTCGGCCCTGCGCGGCGCTGCGGACGCCACCGAACTGGCGGCCGTCACCCCGATCCTGCAGGGCGGCACCGTGGTCGGCGCTGTGGCGCTAGTCAGCCCGGCGGGCGAGATCGACGCGCTGGTGCGGGGCGACCGCGAGCGGGTGCTGGAGATGTTCATCATCGCGCTGCTGGTGTCCATCGGGCTCAGCCTGGTGCTGGCCTCGACCATCGCCAACCCGCTGGCCGATCTGGCCGAGGCCGCCGAGCTGGGCCGCGACCGCAACGCCCGCAAGATGAACCCCGGCCGCGTCCGCATCCCCGACCTGACTGCGCGCCCCGACGAGATCGGCCGCCTCAGCCGCGCCCTGCGCGGCATGGTCGCCGCGCTCTACCACCGCATCGACGGCAACGAACAATTCGCCGCCGACGTGGCGCATGAGATCAAGAATCCGCTTGCCAGCCTGCAATCGGCGGTCGGCACCCTGCGCATGGTCAAGCGCGAGGATCAGCGCGACAAGCTGCTGGACGTGATCGAACACGATGTGCGCCGGCTCGACCGGCTGGTCAGCGACATCTCCAACGCCTCGCGTCTCGATGCCGAGCTGGTCAAGGAAGATCAGGAAAGCTTCGATCTGCTGACGATGCTGTCGAACCTCAACCAGTATCTCGGCGAGGACGCCCGCACCAAGGGCATCGATTATATCACCGACCTGCCGCCCGACCCGATCGTGGTGCACGGGCTGGAGGCGCGGCTGGCGCAGGTCTTCGTCAACCTGATCACCAACGCGATCTCCTTCTGCGAAGAGGGCGACGCGATTCGCGTCTGGGCCCGCAAGCGGCAGAACCGGGTTCTGGTGGTGGTCGAGGATACCGGCCCCGGCATCCCCGAAGAGGCGCTGAGCAAGATCTTCAAACGCTTCTACTCGCAGCGGCCGGAAGAGCATTTCGGCAACAACTCCGGCCTCGGGCTGGCGATTTCGAAACAGATCATCGAGGCCCACGGCGGCGTCATCTGGGCCGAGAACATCCGCCCGACCGAGGCTGATATCGGCTCCGACCCGCTGGGCGCCCGCTTCGTCGTCGGCCTGCCGGTCTGACCCGTGGCGGATCCCGCCACCCCGGAAACCCCGCCCGTCTCCATCCTGCACGCCACCTGCGTGGCGGTGGCGGGGCGCGGGCTGCTGATCACCGGGGCGTCGGGGCGCGGCAAATCCGCGCTGGCGCTGCAGATGATGGGGCTGGGCGCCGCGCTGGTCGCCGATGACCGGGTCGAGCTGCGGCGCACGGGCAACGCGCTGACCGCCAGCGCCCCGCCCGCCATCGGCGGGCTGATCGAGGCGCGCGGCCTGGGGCTGCTGCGGGCCGATCCCGCCGGGCCGACGCCGGTTTTCGCCCTGCTCGACCTTGACCGCGACGAACCCGACCGCCTGCCACAGGCGCGGAAAATTGACCTGTTGGGGCAATCGGTGACCTTGCTTTTCCGGGTCGATGCACCGCATTTTGCCGCAGCACTCGTCCAATTCCTCAAGACCGGGCAAAGAACGCTATGACCGCCACACCGCAATCCGGCCCCACGCGCCTCGTGCTGGTGACGGGGCCTTCGGGCGCCGGCCGCTCCACCGCGATCCACGCGCTGGAGGATCTGGGCTACGAGGCGATCGACAACATGCCGCTGCGGCTTGTGCCGCTGCTGCTCGACGGGCCGCACCAGTCGCGGCCGCTGGCGCTGGGCATCGACCCGCGCAACCGCGATTTCTCCACCGCCGGCCTGCTCGAACTGATCGAACGGCTCGCCGCCCGGCCGGGCACCGCCGCCACCGTGCTCTACCTCGACTGCCGCGAGGAGGTGCTGATCCGCCGGTTCTCGGAAACCCGCCGCCGCCACCCGCTGGCGCCCGCCGAAAGCCCCGAGGTCGGCATCCGGCGCGAGCTCGACCTGCTGGCGCCGATCCGCGACCGCGCCGAGGTGCTGGTCGACACCTCCGACATCAACCCGCATCAGCTCCGCGCCGAGATCGAGGGCTGGTTCGCCCCCGACGGCGACGGCAACCTTGCCCTTACGGTGCAGTCGTTTTCCTACAAGCGCGGGCTGCCGCGCGGCATCGACATGGTGTTCGACTGCCGGTTCCTCGCCAACCCCTACTGGGTGCCCGAGCTGCGCGCCTTCGACGGGCGCGATCCACGCATCAAGGCGCATGTCACCGCCGACCCCCGGTTTCAGCCGTTCTTCGACCGGGTGCTCGACCTGACGCGGCTGCTGCTGCCGGCCTATACCGAGGAGGGTAAATCGCACCTCTCCATCGCGTTTGGCTGCACCGGCGGGCAACATCGCTCGGTCGCGCTGGCAGAATCCCTGGCCAAGGCCCTTGCAGATGACGGACGGCAGGTGTCAATTAGGCACCGCGAGCTGGACAGCAAGCAGAACTAGGGGCCGGGGGTACGGGGCCGGATGATCGGGATTGTCATCGTCGCACATGGCGGGCTGGCCAGGGAGTATCTGGCCGCCGTTGAACATGTGATCGGCAAGCAACCGGGGCTTGTCGCGGTCTCGATCGAGCCCGATCACGACCGCGACGCCAAACAGCACGAGATCGCCGCCGCCGCGGACTCGGTGGATACCGGCGACGGGGTGGTGATCGTCACCGACCTGTTCGGCGGCTCGCCCTCCAACCTCAGCCTGCGCGCCTGCGCCCCCACCGACCGCCGGATCCTGTACGGCGCAAATCTGCCGATGCTGATCAAGCTGGCGAAAAGCCGCCATATGCCCGTGGGGGACGCCGTCCGCCGTGCCATGGAGGCCGGCAGGAAGTATATCAACAGCCGCAACATCGGCCCGAGCGAAACCTGACGGACCTAAATGACCCAACGCACACTGAAAATCGTCAATGAAAAGGGGCTGCACGCCCGCGCCTCGGCCAAACTGGTGGAGGTGGTCGAAGGCTTCGACGCCCAGGCCGAGGTGTCGCGCGACGGTATGACCGCCGGCGGCGACAGCATCATGGGCCTTTTGATGTTGGCAGCATCAAAGGGAACGACTATTGACGTCCGGACATCGGGGCCGGATGCTGAGGCGCTGGCCGAAGCGATTGAGGCGTTGGTGGCCGACCGGTTCGGCGAAGACTATTGATCGCCGCCGCCCCACGCTGTGATGAACGGGAAATATAAATTGGTCGATACAGCGCAAAACAGCAATTCAGGCCTTGCCGCCAAGACCGAGCCCGCCCAGCAGGGCGAGGTCTATGACCGCCGCACGCTGACCTACGCCAATTCTTTCGACGATCGCTGGACCTCCTTCGCGATCAAGGCGATCGAATGGATGACCGGCAAGCCCAGCATCCTGCGCATGGTCAACAAGTTTGAAAAGCTGAACGCCGATTACCGCGGCCAGAAATTTTGGCGCGGCGCGCTCGACGTGATGGGCATCGACCTGACGACCCCGGCCGAACAGCTTGCCAATATTCCCGTCGACGGCCCCGTCGTCGTGGTGGCCAACCACCCCCACGGCATGGTCGACGGCATGATCCTGGCCGACCTGATCGGCCGCGTGCGCCGCGATTACCGGATCCTGACCCGCTCGGTGCTGACCGGGCTGGACGAGGCCGCGACCTCCTTCATGATCCCGGTGCCCTTCCCGCACGACCCCGACGCGCAGCGCAAGATGGTCGAGATGCGCGGCAAGGCGATGGCGCATCTGGGCGAGGGCGGCGTGGTGGCGCTGTTCCCCTCCGGCGTGGTGATGTCCTCCGATACCTGGATGGGCCCGCCGGTGGAGCGCGAGTGGAACGTCTTTACCGCCAAGATGATCCGCAAATCGGGCGCCCGGGTGGTGCCGATCTACTTCCCCGGCCGCAACTCGCGCGCCTACCAGATCGCCTGCCAGGTCTCGCCGACCCTGCGCCAGGGTCTGTTGCTGCACGAGATCGTGCGCTCCTGCAACAAGCCGCAGGCCCCGGTGGTCGGCGCGCCGCTGACCGAGACGCAGATGGAACGGCTGCACACCGACCCGCGCGGTTTCATGGCCTGGCTGCGCGAGCATACGCTGGCGCTGGGCGACTAGGGCTGAAGCTGCTCTCAAGCCTCACCTGATGACACGCCGGGGACCGCCCGGATAGCGCCGAAGGCGCCGGGATTAGCGAGACCCGGCAAAGAAAAAGGGGCCCGCAGGCCCCTCTCCACCGCCTTGCCACGGCCTCAGCGCGTCGGTACCGGCTCCTCGCCGCGATAGTCGTAGAACCCCCGCTGGGTCTTGCGGCCCAGCCAGCCGGCCTCGACGTACTTGGTCAGCAGCGGGCAGGGCCGGTACTTGGTGTCAGCCAGCCCGTCGTGCAGAACGTTCATGATCGCCAGACAGGTGTCCAGCCCGATGAAATCGGCCAGCTCCAGCGGCCCCATCGGGTGGTTCGCCCCCAGCCGCATCGACTGGTCGATCGACTGCACGCTGCCGACCCCTTCGTACAGCGTATAGACCGCCTCGTTGATCATCGGCATCAGGATGCGGTTGACGATGAACCCGGGGAAATCCTCGGCGCTGGCCGCGGTCTTGCCCAGCCGCTCCACCACGCCCAGGCAGGTCTGATAGGTCTCCTGGTCGGTGGCGATGCCGCGGATCAGTTCGACCAGCTTCATCACCGGCACCGGGTTCATGAAATGGAACCCCATGAATTTCTCCGGCCGGTCGGTGCGGCTGGCCAGCCGGGTGATCGAGATCGAAGAGGTGTTCGAGGTCAGGATGGTTTCGGGCTTCAGATGCGGCTGCAGATCCTCGAAGATCGCCTGTTTCACCGTCTCCCGCTCGGTCGCGGCTTCGATCACCAGATCGGCCGCCCCGATATCGGGCAGCGACAGCGTGGTGGTGATCCGCTTCATGGTGGCCTGCACCACCGCGTCGGCGATTTTGCCGCGCGCGGCCTGGCGCGACAGGTTGCCCTCGATGGTCTCGATCGCCCGGTTCAGCGCGTCCTGATTCACATCGGACAGGATCACCTCATATTCGGCCAGGGCCATCACATGGGCGATCCCGTTGCCCATCTGCCCCGCTCCGATCACACCGACTGTCTGAACGCTCATTGCCCTGCCTTTCGCCGCATTTTCGCGCCGACCATACCGGCGCTGTCCACCGGGGTACAAGAGCCGGCAGACGCATTCATTTTATTCAAATACACCCATTAGCCGAATCGCAACTCTATAACCGCCATCCTGTCCGGCGCAGACCGCAGCGGCCGTCGGAGGGCCGCCAGCCGGCCACCGGACGGGGGCATTACGGGGGGCATTCATGAGCATGCATGTAGCGGGCGTCGGCGCGCTCGAAGATCCGATCTGCCACTATCCCGGCTCGGCGTTGCCGGTGCGGGGTCCCTGCGCCGATCTGACCGCCCCCTACCTCGCCTTCCTGGGCGGCAGCGAGACCTTCGGCCGCTTCGTCGCGGCGCCGTTCCCGGCGCTGCTGGACCGGTTTCTGGGCCAGACCTGCGTCAACCTGGGCAGCATCAGCGCCGGCCCCGACGCGATGCTCAGCGATGCCAAGGTGATGCGCATCGCCGCCGCGGCCGCATCGACGGTGGTGCAGATCCCCGGCGCGCAGAACCTCTCGAACCAGTATTACCGGGTGCATCCGCGCCGCAACGACCGCTTCCTGCGGCCCAGCCGCCGTCTGACCGCGCTCTACCCGGACATCGACTTTACCGAGTTTCACTTCACCAAACACCTGGTCACCAGCCTTTACCGGTGCTCGCCGGGGCGGTTCGCACCGGTCCTGGAGGAACTGCGGGCGGTCTGGATCGCCCGGATGGAGCGGCTGCTGCAGGCGCTGGAGGGGCGGGCGCTGCTGCTCTGGCTGCAGTACGAGGATACCCGCCCGCGCGGCGACGAGCCGCTGGGCCCGGACCCGCTGCTGGTGACCGGGGCGATGATCGGCCGGGTCGCACCCCGCGCGCGGGGGCTGATCGAGGTGCCGGTGGTGCCCGCAGGCCAGCTGGCGGGCGAGACCGAAAAGATGGCCTTTGGCCCGCTGCAGGCCCCGGCGGCCAACCATATGCTGGGCCCCCGGATGCACAAACGCATCGCCGCCCGGCTGGCCGAGGCGGTCAAGGCGCAGCGCTGATCGCTCCGGACGGGGCGGCGACCGGCTTTACACGTCAGTCCCGAAAAAAAGGCCCGCCGGATGGCGGGCCTTTCTGAACTTCGGACCGGGTTCCGGCTCAGCCGAGTTTTTCGGTGAGTTCGGGGACAGCCTGGAACAGGTCGGCGACCAGGCCGTAGTCGGCGACCTGGAAGATCGGCGCCTCTTCGTCCTTGTTGATCGCGACGATGACCTTGGAGTCCTTCATCCCGGCCAGGTGCTGGATCGCGCCGGAGATGCCGACGGCGATGTAGAGCTCGGGCGCGACCACCTTGCCGGTCTGGCCCACCTGCCAGTCGTTCGGGGCAAAGCCCGAATCGACCGCGGCGCGCGAGGCGCCGACGGCGGCGCCCAGCTTGTCGGCCAGCGCTTCGATGATCTTGAAGTCCTCTTCGGAGCCGACGCCGCGGCCGCCGGAGACCACGATGCCCGCGGAGGTCAGTTCCGGACGGTCGCTCTCGGCAACCTTGTCCTCGACCCATTCGCTGAGGCCCGGGTTCTCGGCACCGCCCACGGTCTCGACCGCGGCCGCGCCGCCATCACCGGCGGCGTCGAAGGTCGAGGTGCGGAAGGTGATGACCTTCTTGGCGTCTTTCGACTTCACGGTCTGGATCGCGTTGCCCGCGTAGATCGGACGCTCGAAGGTGTCGGCATCGACCACGCCGGTCACGTCCGAGATCACCATCGCATCGAGCAGCGCGGCAACCCGCGGCATCACGTTCTTGGCGTCGGTGGTCGCCGGCGCCACGATGTGGCTGTAATCGCCGGCGAGCGACACGATCAGCGCCGCGGTGGCCTCCGCCAGGCGGTGGCCCAGCGCGGCATCCTCGGCGACCAGAACCTTGGCCACGCCGTCGATCTTGGCGGCGGCGGCGCCGGCATCGGCGGCCGAGGCCCCGGCGCAGAGCACGGTCACATCGCCCAGAGCCTTGGCGGCACTCACGGCCTTGGCGGTGGCGTCCAGCGCCAGCGCGCCGTCGGTAACTTCAGCAAGCAGCAGAACGGCCATCAGACGATCCCCTTCTCTTTCAGTTTCGCCACCAGCGTGTCGACGTCCGGCACCATCTCGCCCGCCTGGCGCGCTTCCGGCTCGGCGGTCTTGACGATTTCCAGGCGCGGGCTGACGTCGACGCCGTAGTCCTCGGCGCTCTTCTCATCCAGCGGCTTCTTCTTCGCCTTCATGATGTTGGGCAGCGAGGCATAGCGCGGCTCGTTCAGGCGCAGGTCGACGGTGACGATGGCGGGCATCTTCACCTTGATGGTCTGCAGACCGCCGTCCACCTCGCGGGTCACCACGGCATGCTCGCCCTCGACCTTCACTTCGGAGGCGAAGGTCGCCTGCGACCAGCCCAGCAGCGCCGACAGCATCTGGCCGGTGGCGTTCATGTCGTTGTCGATCGCCTGCTTGCCGGCCAGAACCAGGCCGGGCTGCTCCTCTTCCACGACCTTGGCCAGGATCTTGGCGACAGCCAGCGGCTCGATGTCGGTGTGCACGTCATCGGCGGCCACGACCAGGATCGCCCGGTCCGCACCCATCGCCAGCGCCGTGCGCAGGGTTTCCTGCGCCTGCTTCACGCCGATCGAAACCGCAACCACCTCAGAGGCAACACCGGCCTCCTTCAGGCGGATCGCCTCTTCAACCGCGATCTCGTCGAACGGGTTCATCGACATCTTCACATTGGCAAGATCGACACCCGTTCCGTCCGCCTTCACGCGAACCTTCACGTTGTAGTCGATCACGCGCTTGACAGGTACCAGTACCTTCATAAGCGTGGGTCTCCTTGGTTTTGTTAGCCCGGGAAAGGGCGGCATAAACGCTCCGCCATGTGTTAGCGGCTGTGACAAGCGGAAAACAGGGTAAAATCGACCTGTTTGCGCTCGCAGACGCCGCGTCCGGCGGCGGAGTGGACAAAATTCCTGACCAAAGGCGCGCCGGCGCCGCGATTCAGCGGTTGGCGCCCGGTACCCAGAGTACGTCGTCGAGCCCCTCGTTGTTGGCCACCCGGGCGGCGACGAAGAACCAGTCGCTCAGCCGGTTGAGGTAGCGCACCGCCGCCGCGTTCACCGTCTCCTGCGCGGCCAGCGCCACCGCGGCCCGCTCCGCCCGGCGCGCCACCGTGCGGCAGACATGCAGCTGTGCGGCCAGCGGCGTGCCGCCGGGCAGGATGAAACTGCGCAGCGGATCGAGCCCGGCGTTCATCGCGTCGATCTCGATCTCCAGCCGTTCCACCTGCTCGGCCACCATGCGCAGCGGCGGGTATTCGGCCTCGGCATCCTTTTCCATGCCGGGCCGGCACAGATCGGCGCCCAGATCAAAGAGGTCGTTCTGGATCCGCGCCAGCGCCTCGTCCATATCCTCGTCCTCGGCCTCCAGGCGGGCCACGCCGACAAAGGCGTTCAGCTCGTCCACCGTGCCGTAAGCATCCACGCGACCGGCATATTTCGGCACCCGCGCGCCGTCGCCCAGGGCGGTGTCGCCGGCGTCGCCGGTGCGGGTGTAGATCTTGCTCAGCACCACCATGGCTCAGCCCGCCTGGCGCTTGAGATAGATGTAGAGCAGGATCAGCACCACCGCGATGGCCTGCATCACGATCCGCAGGCGCATGATCTTGTTGCTATATTTCCTGTTGAAATCGCCGCCCTTGGCAAAGCCGCCGATGCCCAGCATCAGCACCACTGCCACGGCCAGCACCGCCAGCACCACGATCACGAACAGCGGATCACCCATTTTGCCCTCGCTTGGCTTGTCTCACCTGAGGCTACCTAGCCTTTCCGGGCGCAAAAGCGAACCGGATTCTCAGACCCGGGTGACGATCCAGTCGATCGCCCGGGTCCCCAGCACCCGCCGCAGATAGCCCGCCATATAGGTCGGCACCGTCACGTAATACCGCGGGTTCGGCCGCCGCGCCTCCAGCGCGCGAATCAACGTCTCGGTCACTGCCTCCGGCGGCAGTTCGAAACGGTCCTTGCCGGTCTCGCGGTAGATCCGCGGCAACAGCTGCGCCTCGTACTCCGCCCGCTTGGCCGAATGCTCCCAGTCGATATAGCGCTCAAAATAGGCGATCCCCTTCTTGCGCAGCGGCGTGGTGATCGGCCCCGGCTCGATCAGCACCACCGCGATGCCGCTGCCCTGCAACTCGATCCGCAGCGTATCGGCCCAGCCCTCCAGCGCGTGCTTGGTCGCCGCATAGGCGCCGCGCCAGGGGATCGACACCAGCCCCAGCGACGACGAGCAATTGACGATCCGACCATGCCCCTGCGCCCGCATCACCGGGATCACCTGCCGGGTCAGATCGTGCCAGCCAAAGAAATTCGCCTCGAAGATCGCCCGCAGCCCGTCGCGCGGTAGATCCTCCACCGCGCCGGAAAGCTGATGCCCGCCGTTGTTGAACAGCGCATCGAGCCGCCCGCCGGTCGCATCCAGCACCTGCGCCAGCCCGCTCTCGATACTTTCGGGGTCGGTGTAGTCGATGCGCGGGCTGTCGAACCCCTCGGTTCGCATCCGGTCGCAATCCTTCTGCTGGCGGCAGGCGGCGAACACGTGCCAGCCCCGCTCGCGCAAGCCGCGCGCCGCGTTCAGCCCGATGCCCGAGGAGCAGCCGGTGATCAGGATGGTGTTTTGCATCGCGCTTCTTGCCTCTTCTCCGACCACGCCGGTCGTATGCAATCTATGGGCGAAGCCGGGCCGGGCGCAATGCGGCACACACCGCCAGTCTATCGCGAAAAACTTTTCCCGCGGGCGCCGTGCCCTGGCCGGGGCGATCTCACTCCGCCTGCTTGCTGATCAGCGAGGAGGCAACCCAGCCGATCTGCCGCTCAGGCACGGTGCGCAGCCGCAGCCAGCCGGTGCCGGACTCTCCCAGCACCTCGACCTCGTGACCGATGTTCAGCCGGGCGATCACCGCATAGATGGTGCCCGGCCCGTCGCGCATGTTCACCCGCGTGCCGGTCACCTCGCGGATATCCGGCTCCGGCTCGGTCAGCGGCGCGGGCGGCGGGGCAGGGGCGGCGGCCGGTTCGGGCGCGGCTTCGTGCAGCCCTGCCGCACCCTGCTGCAGCACGCTCAGCTCGATCCCCCCCGCGCCGCCGGTGCTGTCGCTATTCCCGCTGCCGTCCGGGCCGGGATAGAACACCAGCCCGCCGCCAAGCCCGCCACCAAGGCCGCCGTCAAACCCGTTGCCCAGCTCGCTGCGGATCTGCGCCAGCCGCTCGGCGCGCTCCGCCTGGCTCGCCTTCAGCGCCGCGATCCGCTGCTTTTCGCTGATCACCTCGGCGTCGGGGTCGTCCATCCGGAACCGGCGCGGCGCCAGCACCGGCGGATCCAGCTTCAGCTTGGGCCTGGGGGGCGCCTGAACCGCCTGCCGCTCGGGCTTCGGCGGCCGCACCCCGCGCGGCTCGAACTCCGCCCCGCCCGACAGTTCGTAGAACGCAAAGCCCATGAACAGAAAGGAGATGATGATCAAACGCGGCACGCCGCCTCCGTCGCGCGACAGGGTTTCGGGGTATGGCCCGGCTTCTAATCCGCCGGTCAGGTCAGGACCATAGCCAATCCGCCGATTCGGTGCAGCGGGAAGCCCGGCGCGGATTTCCCCGCTGGCAGGATGGGCGCGACACGAAGTGCGAGGGTCCCGCCGGTTCAGCGGTGGGCATGGCTCTGCTTCCTGTGGACAACCGCCGCCGCCGCGCTCACCACGGCTTTACGCCCGCCGCACCCCGGCGTATCACAGCATCTATGAGCGACATTCTCGACGACCCCAACATGCAGCCGCCCGGCGAAACCTCCGAACCGCTGCGCCGTGCCATTGGCGAGCGCTATCTGACCTATGCGCTCTCGACCATCATGCACCGGGCGCTGCCCGACGCCCGCGACGGCCTGAAGCCGGTGCACCGCCGCATCCTCTACGCGATGCGCCAGCTCCGCCTCGCCTCCAACGGCGGCTTCCGCAAATCCGCCAAGATCTCCGGCGACGTGATGGGCAACTACCACCCGCACGGCGACGCCGCGATCTACGACGCGATGGCCCGGCTGGCGCAGGATTTCAACGTCCGCTACCCGCTGGTCGACGGCCAGGGCAACTTCGGTAATATCGACGGCGACAACCCCGCCGCCTCCCGCTACACCGAGGCGCGGATGACTGTGGTGGCCGAGGCGCTGCTGGAGGGGCTGGACGAGGACGCGGTCGATTTCCGCGAAAACTACGACGGCACCCTGACCGAGCCGGTGGTGCTGGCGGCGGCCTTTCCCAACCTTCTGGCCAATGGTGCCAGCGGCATCGCGGTGGGCATGGCCACCAATATCCCGCCGCATAACATCGCCGAGCTCTGCGACGCCTGCCTGCACCTGATCAGGACGCCCGACGCCCGCGACGACACCTTGCTGAACTACGTCCCCGGCCCCGATTTCCCCACCGGCGGGATCATCGTGGAACCCCCCGAGAGCATCGCCAAGGCCTATCGCACCGGCCGCGGCTCGTTCCGCCTGCGCGCCAAGTGGGAGGTCGAGGAGCTGGGCCGCGGCCAGTGGCAGATCGTCGTCACCGAGATCCCCTACCAGGTCCAGAAATCCAAGCTGATCGAAAAGATCGCCGAACTGATCCAGACCAAGAAGGTCCCGATCCTCGCCGATATCCGCGACGAATCGGCCGACGACATCCGCATGGTGCTGGAACCGCGCTCCAAGAACGTCGATCCGGAGCTGCTGATGGGCATGATGTTCCGCAACTCCGACCTGGAGGTGCGCTTCTCGCTCAACATGAACGTGCTGATCGACGGGCTCACCCCCAAGGTCTGTTCGATGAAAGAGGTGCTGCGCGCCTTCCTCGACCACCGGCAGGAGGTGCTGCTGCGCCGCTCCCGCCACCGGCTGGGCAAGATCGACCACAGGCTGGAGGTGCTCGAAGGCTTCATCATAGCCTTCCTCAACCTCGACCGGGTGATCGACATCATCCGCTACGACGACGATCCCAAACCGGCGCTGATGCGCGAGGACTGGTCGAAAACCCACGTCCGCGCCACCGACGAAAAGGACTACGTCTCCCCCGCCCCGGGCGAGGGCGAGCTGAGCGAGGTGCAGGTCGACGCCATCCTCAACATGCGCCTGCGCAGCTTGCGGCGGCTGGAGGAGATCGAGCTGATCCGCGAACGCGACGCGCTGATGGAGGAACGCGCCGCGCTGGAGGATCTGCTGGAGGACGAGGGCCTGCAATGGGCGAAGATCTCCGACCAGCTCAAGGAGACCAAGAAGACCTTCGGCAAGGACTACGAGGGCGGCGCCCGCCGTACCGTCTTCGCCGAGGCCGGCGAGGTTGAAGAGGTGCCGCTGGAGGCGATGATCGACCGCGAGCCGATCACCGTGGTCTGCTCCCGCATGGGCTGGATCCGCGCCATGACCGGCCATATCGACCTGAACCGCGAGCTGAAGTTCCGCGACGGCGACGGCCCCCGCTTCATCTTCCACGCCGAGACCACCGACCGGCTGCTGGTGTTCGGCTCCAACGGCCGCTTCTACACCCTCTCGGCCGCCAACCTGCCCGGCGGGCGGGGCCTGGGCGAACCGCTGCGGCTGATGGTCGACCTGCCCAACGAGGTCGAGATCGTCGACCTCTTCCCGCACCGCGCGGGCCGCAAGCTGCTGGTCGCCTCCAACGCCGGCAACGGCTTCATCGTGCCGGAGGAAGAGGTGCTGGCCCAGACCCGCAGCGGCAAGCAGGTGCTCAACGTCAAACCCGACGAACACGCCCAGCTGTGCAAGCCGGTGGCGGGCGATCACGTGGCGGTGGTCAGCGAAAACAGCCGTTTCCTGGTGTTCCCGGTCTCCGAGCTGCCCGAGATGACCCGCGGCAAGGGCGTGCGGATCCAGAAATACAACCAGGCCCGCGGCAAACAGGGCGCGCTGGAGCTCGACGGCGGCCTCAGCGACCTGACCACCTTCGTCTGGGAAGACGGCCTGCGCTGGCAGATGGGCGGCGGCAAGACCCGGCACGAGCCCGACCTCACCGAATGGCTCGGCAAGCGCGCCGGCGTCGGCAAACGCCCGCCGCACGGCTTCCCGCGCGACAACAAGTTCTCCTGACACACGGCCCCCTCCCTCCCCCTGCCGGGGCGGGGAGGGGGAACTCCGCCGCCATACCCCGGCCGCCGGCGGAAGCATTTGCGCAGAGGCCCCGGGTGGTCTACTGCTCTGGCAACAGACCTGACCCGGAGCGCCCATGATCCGCCTTTTCGCCCTGCTCGCCGGCCTTGCCCTGCTGACCGCCTGCACCGCGCCCACCCCCGAAGACCCGCTCGAAGATCTCGGCGCCTTCCAGCTCGGCCACAACATCGTGGTCGCCCCGAAAATGCAGAAGGGCCCGGTCTCTCGCGATGCCACCCAGGAGGAATGGGTCGAGGTGCTCACCGGCGCCGTCGGCGACCGCTTCGGGCGCTACGAAGGCGGCCAGCTCTATCATTTCGGCATGTCGGTCGAGGGCTTCATGCTGGCCCCGCCGGGCATCCCGGTGGTCTACAACCCGAAATCGGTGCTGATCGTCAATCTCACCGTCTGGGACGACGCCGCCGGCAAGAAGCTGAACGAAAAGCCCAAGCAGTTCACCGTGTTCGAAACCCCCTCCGGCGGGTCGGTTCTGGTGGGCTCCGGCTACGAGCGCAGCAAGGAAGAGCAGATGCAGGGGCTGGCCCGCAACGCGGTTGACGCGATCGAGGCGTGGCTGGTCGAGATGCGCGAGGAGGAGGGCTGGTTCGCCCCCCGCGCCGAGGCCGGCACCACCGGGGACGACGCGGCCGCAAGCGAGCCGTCCGAGCCCAGGATCGCCCCGGAAGAGGCACTGCCCGACGCGGGCTGATCCGCCCCGCTCCTGCGGCACAGGAGATGCTTGATTTTCCCCTCCGAACCCAATATGTGCCGCGCGCAGAGGAAACAGGGTCATTGGGACCCCACCAGTTCAAAAGGGCGCCTAAGACATGGCAAAGGAAAAGTTTGATCGCACGAAACCGCACGTGAACATCGGCACCGTTGGTCACGTTGACCACGGCAAGACGACGCTGACGGCGGCGATCACCAAGTATTTCGGTGACTTCAAGGCCTATGACCAGATCGACGGCGCACCGGAAGAGAAAGCGCGCGGGATCACGATCTCGACGGCGCACGTCGAGTACGAGACCGAGGCACGCCACTACGCCCACGTGGACTGCCCCGGCCACGCCGACTACGTGAAGAACATGATCACCGGTGCGGCGCAGATGGACGGCGCGATCCTGGTTGTGAACGCCGCTGACGGCCCGATGCCGCAGACCCGCGAGCACATCCTGCTGGCCCGTCAGGTCGGCGTTCCGGCGCTGGTTGTGTTCCTGAACAAGGTCGACCAGGTGGACGACGAGGAACTGCTGGAACTGGTGGAAATGGAAGTGCGCGAGCTGCTGAGCTCCTATGACTTCCCGGGCGACGATATCCCGATCATCGCGGGTTCGGCGCTGGCCGCGATGGAAGGCCGCGATCCGGAAATCGGCGAGAACAAGATCCGCGAACTGATGGCGGCCGTGGACGAGTACATCCCGACGCCGGAGCGCGCCGTGGACCAGCCGTTCCTGATGCCGATCGAAGACGTGTTCTCGATCTCGGGCCGCGGCACCGTTGTGACCGGCCGTGTCGAGCGTGGCGTGATCAATGTCGGCGACGAGATCGAAATCGTCGGCATCAAGGACACCACCAAGACCACCTGCACCGGTGTCGAGATGTTCCGCAAGCTGCTGGACCGCGGCGAAGCCGGCGACAACATCGGCGCGCTGCTGCGCGGCATCGACCGCAACGACGTTGAGCGTGGCCAGGTTCTGTGTAAGCCGGGCTCGGTGACCCCGCACACCAAGTTCGAAGCCGAAGCCTACATCCTGACCAAGGACGAAGGCGGCCGTCACACCCCGTTCTTCGCGAACTACCGTCCGCAGTTCTACTTCCGGACCACCGACGTGACCGGGACCGTGACGCTGGCCGAAGGCACCGAGATGGTGATGCCGGGCGACAACGTGGCCTTCACCGTGGAACTGATCGCGCCGATCGCCATGGAAGACGGCCTGCGCTTCGCCATCCGCGAAGGCGGCCGCACCGTCGGCGCCGGCGTCGTGTCGAAGATCATCGAGTAATCACGGCGGCTTTGCCGCCGGGTGGGCGGCAGACGGTTTTCACTGAAAACCGACGAGAGCCCACGCCGATGAAACAATACGGAAAGGGCCTCCCTCGGGAGGCCCTTTTTGTTTGAAGCCGATGATCCCGAGACGCGCCAACAAAAGGCATGTCGAAGATCATCGAATAATCACGGCGGCTTTGCCGCCGGGTGGGCGGCAGACGGTTTTCACCGAAAACCGACGAGAGCCCACGCCGATGAAATCCAAGAGGGCCGCTCCATCCGGGGCGGCCCTTTTGCTTTCCCGGGTCACTGCGTGCCACCGGCGGCCACCGCGCCCGCCGCTTTCCTTCGCCGCCCCGCGCCGCTATCCTGCCCGCAAACAATGGAGGCTCCGGTGAACAACTCTCTCTGATCCCGTCGCAACAGATTTCCGACCGCAGCAGAGAGGCAAGCCATGCCCGGTTTTCCCACCCCCGACACGTCTCATCCCGTCCGCCTGGCCGATGGCGGCACCCATTCCGGCACCGTGTTCCTGAGCGCGGTGATCGACCACCCCCGCTGGCAGGTGGGGGACTACAGCTATGCCAGCGCCTTCGCGCCGCCCGAAGATTGGGCCGCGCACCTCGCGCCCTATCTCTACGACTTCTCGCCCGAGCGGCTGGAGATCGGCCGGTTCTGCCAGATCGCCGACGGGGTGCGTTTCATCACCGCCTCGGCCAACCACCGCTACGACGGGTTCTCCTCCTTTCCCTTCGCCATCTTCGACGGGCCGGCCCCCGGGCGCCCCTCGCTGCCCACGGGACCGTTCCCCGACACCGTGGTGGGCCATGACGTCTGGATCGGGCAGGGCGCGCGGATCCTGCCGGGCGCGCGGCTGGGCAGCGGCGCCATCGTCGGCGCCGGCGCCGTGGTGGCGGGCGCGGTGCCGCCCTATGCGATCGTCGCCGGCAATCCCGCCCGGGTGGTGCGGATGCGGTTCGACGCCGCCACCGTCGCCCGGCTGCTGCAGCTGGCCTGGTGGGACTGGCCCATCGAGCGCATCGTCGCGGCCGAGGCGGCGATCTGCGGCGCCGACCTGGCGGCGCTGGAGCGTGCCTGAAGCGCGGGCCGGTCCGGCGGCGGGAATCCGATTGCCGGAAACGGGCAGATTTCCTCTTGTCTCCGCCCGCCCGCTGACATAGATGAGGGCCCGGCCATAGGGGTATAGCTCAGCTGGTAGAGCGACGGTCTCCAAAACCGTAGGTCGCGGGTTCGAGCCCTGCTGCCCCTGCCATTTCCCTCAGATCGAAATCTCACCGACCCTGCGGCGACTCCAGCCGGGGACCCGCGGGCGTTGGTCCCGGTTAACGCCATCGCTGTTTGTCTTCACTCTCTGTGTACAAAATCGCCCCGAAACTCCCCAAACCGGGGTTTCGGGGGCTCCGGGCGGGCGCCCGGACTGTACACTCCGGCCCCGGAATTCCCCAATCCGCGGCTTGAAATCCGCGCTCCGCCCGGTTATGTCGCCCCCTGATTGACATCAGGATTCCCGCTCATGGCCACCACCAACCCGATCCAGTTCATCCAGCAGGTCCGCGCCGAGATCGCCAAGGTCGTCTGGCCGACCCGCCGCGAGGTGTTCCTGACCACGGTGATGGTGTTCATCATGGCCGCCCTCACCGCGACCTTCTTCGCGCTGGTGGATCTGCTGATCCGCACCGGGCTGCAGGGCGTTCTGAACATCTTCGGCTGAGGCCGCGCCGGCGGGCGAATTCGCCCCAGACCCCTTGATCATTTCGGCCTGTGGCTGTAGGTGAGCCCCTACCTTTGGGGTATGGCGTGCGGCGATTCGAGTTGCGCGCCGCTTTTTATTCCGGGGACGGCAGATCAACTGCCTGAAAAGTTTACAGAAAATCGGTGTCCCGGGATCGGGCGCGCCGGATCAGGACAAGGACATCAGGGCTCATGGCGAAGCGGTGGTACTCGGTCAGCGTTCTTTCCAACTTCGAGAAGAAGATCGCGGAACAGATCAAAACCGCCGTGGGCGAGAACGGGCTCGAGGACGAGATCGACGAGGTGCTGGTGCCCACCGAAGAGGTGATCGAAGTCCGCCGCGGCAAGAAGGTCACGACCGAGCGCCGCTTCATGCCCGGTTATGTCCTGGTGCATATGGAAATGTCCGACCGCGGCTATCACCTGATCAACTCGATCAACCGCGTCACCGGGTTCCTGGGCCCCCAAGGCCGCCCGATGCCGATGCGCGACGCCGAGGTCAACCAGATCCTCAACCGGGTCCAGGAAGGCGAAGAAGCGCCGCGGACGCTGATCCATTTCGAGGTCGGCGAAAAGGTCAAGGTCAACGACGGGCCGTTCGAGGATTTCGACGGCATGATCGAAGAGGTGGACGACGACAACCAGCGCCTGAAGGTGTCGGTGTCGATCTTCGGCCGGGAAACCCCGGTCGAGCTGGAATTCACGCAGGTCACCAAACAGTCCTGACGTGAAGCGAGCGTGGGAGGCGAGGGCATCGCGATGTCCGGACCTGACCACACAACGAAAAGCCCGAGGAACGCGTTCCGAGGGTGTTGGATAGGAGAAGGCCAATGGCCAAGAAACTCGCCGGGACCATGAAGCTGCAGGTCCCCGCCGGTCAAGCGAACCCCTCCCCGCCGGTCGGTCCGGCGCTGGGTCAGCGCGGCATCAACATCATGGAATTCTGCAAGGCGTTCAACGCCAAGACCGCAGACATGGAGCCCGGTGCGCCGTGCCCGACCGTGATCACCTACTATCAGGACAAGTCCTTCACCATGGACATCAAGACGCCGCCGGCGTCGTATTTCCTGAAGAAGGCCGCGAAGCTGAAATCGGGCGCCAACAACCCCGGTCGTGAGACCGCCGGTTCGGTGACCGTCGCGCAGGTGAAGGAAATCGCCGAAGCCAAGATGAAGGATCTGAACGCCAACGATATCGAAGCGGCGATGCAGATCATCCTGGGCTCGGCCCGCTCCATGGGCATCGAGGTGAAGTAAGATGGCTAAGCTTGGAAAACGCACCCGCGCCGCCCGCGAAGCCTTTGCCGGCAAAGAAAACCTGTCGGTCGAGGACGCCGTTGCCCTGATCAAGGCCAACGCTTCGGCCAAGTTCGACGAAACCGTCGAGATCGCGATGAACCTGGGCGTCGACCCGCGCCACGCCGACCAGATGGTTCGCGGCGTTGTCGGCCTGCCCAACGGCACCGGCAAGACCGTCCGCGTCGCCGTCTTTGCCCGCGGCGCCAAGGCCGATGAGGCCAAAGAGGCCGGTGCCGATATCATCGGCGCCGAGGATCTGATGGAAACCGTCCAGGGCGGCACCATCGAGTTCGACCGCTGCATCGCAACCCCGGACATGATGCCGATCGTCGGCCGTCTGGGTAAGGTGCTGGGCCCGCGCAACCTGATGCCGAACCCCAAGGTCGGCACTGTGACCATGGACGTGGCGCAGGCTGTCAAGGACGCCAAGGGCGGCCAGGTCCAGTTCAAGGCCGAGAAGGCCGGTGTGGTTCACGCCGGTGTCGGCAAGGCATCGTTCGACGAAGCCAAGCTGGTCGAGAACGTGCGCGCCTTCGTCAGCGCGGTGGCCAAGGCCAAACCGACCGGCGCCAAGGGCACCTACATGAAAAAGATCGCTCTGAGCTCGACCATGGGCCCGGGCGTCTCGATCGACGTGGCCGACGCCTCGGGCGAATAAGCCCCGGTCGCCCAGGCGACAGTTTGAATTCAAGCGGGCGGGCCGGAAGGCTCGCCCGTTTTTCTGTTTCGGGGCTGCGGCGACCGGGCTAGGTTACCGGCGATCCGTTTGCGGCGCTGAGCCGGAGCCCTGGCAACAGGCCGCCGGCGGCGCGACGACGTGCGTAAGAGGTGGAATGCAGATGCAGGGGGATTGGCGCGCGGCTGCGATCCTGAGGGAAAGCCTGGAGGACACGCTGCGCTTTGCCGCATGGTACCTGGACCAGGGGGCAAGCTCGCTCCTGCTGATGTTCGACGACCCTGAGGACCCAGCCATCGCGGTTCTGGACGAGCATCCCCGGATCGACTGCATGCCCTGCACACCGGCGTTCTGGGAAGGGTTGGGCTGGGCGCCCGATGCCAATTTCCCCAAGCGCCAGAATGCGGCGCTGACCTGGGCCTATCACCGGACCGAGGAGCCGTGGTTCCTGAACGTGGACGCCGATGAGTTCCTGTATGTCGAGGGGCGTTCGATCGCCACGCTGCTGGGGGCGCAGCCGCGGGAGATCGAGGCGGTGCGGGTGGTGACCGCCGAGGCGGTGCGCCCGGAGACGCCCGGCGACAGGTTGCAGTTCCGGCTGCCGATGCCCCGCGACAAGGCGCGCTTTGTTTATGGCGAAAATGCCGCGCTGTTCGGGCCGCGCCGGCTGGGGTTGGTGGGCCATCCGCAGGGTAAATCGGCGACCCGTACGGGCCTTGGCGACATGCGCGTGCGTCAGCACTGGGCCGAGCGGCCGGATGGCAGCCCATTGGCCGAGCGCGAGGTGGCGGCGGCGCAGCGCGGCTACCTGCTGCATATGATCGGCTATGATTTCGAGGCCTGGCGGCGCAAGCTGGCGTGGCGCTCGGACTCGCGCGGGTTCACCACGCCGCTGACCCGCCGGATCGAGGCGGCGATGGCCTCCGACGCGCCGGAACGGGAGCTGCAGAAGCTGTACGACGCGATGCACCGGATGGATGACGCGACACTGGCGCGGCTGGGCGAGGCGGGCGCGCGGCTGGAGCTGGCGCTGGATCTGGATGCCCCGCGCCACCGGATTTTCGGTGCCGCCGGGGGCGGGGGTGGCGGTTAATCGCGGATTGATGTATCGCGCATGTGATTTACCCCTTGGAAATCGTCTCAAATCGGCCTAAGCAGACCCGCGAGGTAAAGCGCGCGATTCGTCGTGCGCTTTTCTTCGTTTCGTCCAAGACGGCGGGTGGCCATTGGCCTTAATCTCCTGCCTGAGACGGGAAAGACCAGATTGGCCGGGGGCTCTGCCTTCGGGCGATTTTTGGCTCAAACCCGTATTTCGGACCTGAACGCCGGATCTGATCCGGCAAACTTGAGCCGGGACGCGGGAATGCGTCCCAAACTTGGAGAGAACTGTGGATAGAGCCCAGAAAGAGAAAGTGGTCGAGGAACTCGGCCAAATCTTCGAAAGCTCTGGCGTTGTGGTGGTTGCCCACTACACCGGTCTGACAGTTGCCGAGATGCAGGACCTGCGCGCGCGTGCACGCGAAGCGGGTGGGTCTGTGCGTGTTGCCAAGAACAGGCTCGCCAAAATCGCCCTTGAGGGTAAGCCCTGTGCAAGCATGGCAGACCTGCTGACCGGTATGACCGTTCTGACCTATTCCGAGGATCCTGTGGCTGCGGCCAAGGTTGCCGAGGACTTCGCCAAGGAGAACAAAAAGTTCGAAATCCTTGGCGGTGCAATGGGTGAGACCGCACTGGACCGGGCTGGTGTCGAGGCCGTGTCGAAAATGCCGTCGCGCGAGGAGCTCATCGCTTCCATCGTCGGCTGCATCGGCGCACCCGCCTCCAACATCGCCGGGGCAATTGGCGCACCTGCAAGCAATATCGCAAGCATCCTTTCGACCATCGAAGAGAAGGCGGAGGCCGCGTAAGCGGAACGCGACTTGTACTGACCGGCGTAGGGTGGACCCCCTCACGTTGGAACACACATCAAAACGGAAAGAGCTGATAAAATGGCTGATCTGAAAAAACTGGCAGAAGAGATCGTTGGTCTGACCCTGCTGGAAGCACAAGAACTGAAAACCATCCTGAAGGATGAGTACGGCATCGAGCCCGCCGCTGGCGGCGCTGTCATGATGGCCGGCCCCGCAGGCGACGCCGGCGGTGCAGCTGAAGAAGAGAAGACCGAGTTCGACGTCATCCTGAAGAACGCCGGCGCTTCGAAAATCAACGTGATCAAAGAAGTTCGCGGCATCACCGGCCTGGGCCTGAAAGAAGCCAAGGAACTGGTCGAAGCCGGCGGCAAGATCAAAGAAGGCGTGTCGAAAGACGAAGCCGAAGAAGTCAAAGGCAAGCTGGAAGCAGCTGGCGCCGAGGTCGAAGTGGCCTAAGCCGGATCGGTGCGCCGCGCGCACCGAGGCTAGAAAACGGGGCTGGATCCGGAGAAAACCGGGTCCAGCCGAACCTGTCTTAGAAAGGGCCCCGCCAGGGCCGGACCTTTTCTAAGGCGTGGTTCAGGGATCGGGAAGGCCGCCAGTCGGGACGGCGGCCACGAATTGATCCGAACACGTGCTCTCGTATGGGCAAGCGGCCGTGGCCCGGCGGCTGTCTTGCCCGGTGAGAAACTGAAAAGGTGACCACTGACATGGCGCAAACCTTCCTCGGCCAGAAACGTCTTCGCAAGTATTACGGCAAGATCCGCGAAGTGCTGGAAATGCCGAACCTCATCGAGGTTCAGAAATCGTCCTATGAGCTGTTCCTGAAGTCGGGCGACCAGCCCGAACCGACCGACGGCGAGGGCATCAAAGGCGTGTTCCAGTCGGTCTTTCCGATCAAGGATTTCAACGAAACAGCCGTGCTGGAATTCGTGAAATACGAGCTGGAAAAGCCGAAATACGACGTCGAGGAGTGCATGCAGCGCGACATGACCTACAGCGCCCCGCTGAAGGTCACGCTGCGGCTGATCGTGTTCGATGTGGACGAGGATACCGGCGCCAAATCGGTGAAGGACATCAAGGAGCAGGACGTGTTCATGGGCGACATGCCGCTCATGACGCCGAACGGCACCTTTATCGTCAACGGCACCGAGCGGGTGATCGTTTCCCAGATGCACCGCAGCCCGGGCGTGTTCTTTGACCACGACAAGGGCAAGACTCACAGCTCGGGCAAGCTGCTGTTCGCCTGCCGCATCATCCCGTACCGCGGCTCCTGGCTGGACTTCGAGTTCGACGCCAAGGACATCGTCTTTGCCCGCATCGACCGCCGCCGCAAACTGCCGGTGACCACGCTGCTCTATGCGCTGGGTCTCGATCAGGAAGGCATCATGGATGCCTATTACGACACCGTCAGCTATACCCTGCGCAAGGGCCAGGGCTGGGTCACGCCGTTCTTCCCGGAACGTGTGCGCGGCACCCGTCCGACCTATGACCTGGTGGATGCCGCCACCGGCGAGATCATTGCCGAGGCAACCAAGAAGGTGACCCCGCGCGCGGTCAAGAAGCTGATCGACGAAGGCACGGTGACCGACCTGCTGGTGCCGTTCGAGCATATCGTCGGCAAATTCGTCGCCAAGGACATCATCAACGAGGAAACCGGCGCGATCTATGTCGAGGCGGGCGATGAGCTGACGCTGGAATACGACAAGGACGGCGAGCTGATCGGCGGCACCGTGAAGGAGCTGATCGACGCCGGCATCACCGAGATTCCGGTGCTGGACATCGACAACGTCAACGTCGGTCCCTACATCCGCAACACCATGGCGATGGACAAGAACATGGGCCGCGATACCGCGCTCATGGACATCTATCGCGTGATGCGCCCGGGCGAGCCGCCCACCGTCGAAGCCGCCAGCGCGCTGTTCGACACGCTGTTCTTCGACAGCGAGCGCTATGACCTTTCGGCCGTCGGCCGGGTCAAGATGAACATGCGTCTGGCTCTCGACGCGCCGGACACCCTGCGCACCCTGCGCCGCGAGGACATCGTCGCCTGTATCAAGGCGCTGGTGGAACTGCGCGACGGCAAGGGCGATATCGACGACATCGACCACCTCGGCAACCGCCGGGTGCGCTCGGTCGGCGAACTGATGGAGAACCAGTACCGCGTCGGTCTGCTGCGGATGGAACGCGCCATCAAGGAGCGCATGTCCTCCGTCGAGATCGACACGGTGATGCCGCAGGACCTGATCAACGCGAAACCGGCTGCGGCCGCGGTGCGCGAATTCTTCGGCTCGTCGCAGCTGTCGCAGTTCATGGACCAGACCAACCCGCTGTCGGAAGTGACCCACAAACGCCGCCTGTCGGCGCTTGGGCCGGGCGGTCTGACCCGCGAGCGCGCGGGCTTCGAGGTGCGCGACGTTCACCCGACCCACTATGGCCGGATGTGCCCGATTGAAACGCCGGAAGGCCCGAACATCGGCCTGATCAACTCGCTGGCCACCTTTGCCCGCGTGAACAAGTACGGCTTCATCGAGACCCCCTATCGCGTCGTCAAGGACAGCCATGTGACCGATGAGGTCCATTACATGTCCGCGACCGAGGAAATGCGTCACACCGTGGCGCAGGCCAACGCGACGCTGGACGAGAACGGCAACTTCATCAACGAGCTGGTCAGCACCCGCCAGTCGGGCGACTACACCCTGGCGCCGCGCGAAAACGTGGACCTGATCGACGTCAGCCCGAAACAGCTGGTGTCGGTTGCGGCCTCGCTGATCCCGTTCCTGGAAAACGACGACGCCAACCGCGCTCTGATGGGCTCGAACATGCAACGTCAGGCGGTGCCGCTGCTGCGCGCCGAGGCGCCGCTGGTCGGCACCGGCATCGAAGAGGTCGTGGCGCGCGATTCCGGCGCTGCGATCATGGCCAAGCGCGCCGGTGTCATCGACCAGGTCGATGCGCAGCGGATCGTGATCCGTGCCACCGAGGACCTGGAACTGGGCGACGCCGGCGTCGACATCTACCGGATGCGCAAGTTCCAGCGTTCGAACCAGAACACCTGTATCAACCAGCGGCCGCTGGTGAAGGTGGGCGACACGGTTCTGAAGGGTGAGGTGATCGCCGACGGCCCGTCCACCGATATGGGGGAACTGGCACTGGGCAAGAACGTGGTCGTCGCGTTCATGCCCTGGAACGGCTACAACTACGAAGACTCGATCCTGATCTCCGAGCGTATTGCGCGCGATGACGTTTTCACCTCGATCCACATCGAGGAATTCGAAGTCGCGGCCCGCGATACCAAGCTGGGGCCGGAAGAGATCACCCGCGACATCCCGAACGTGGGCGAAGAGGCGCTGCGCAACCTCGATGAGGCCGGCATCGTCTATATCGGTGCCGACGTGGAGCCGGGCGATATTCTGGTCGGTAAGATCACGCCGAAGGGCGAAAGCCCGATGACGCCGGAGGAAAAACTTCTGCGCGCCATCTTCGGCGAAAAGGCCAGCGACGTGCGCGATACCTCGCTGCGGGTGAAGCCGGGCGATTTCGGCACCGTCGTCGAGGTGCGTGTCTTCAACCGCCACGGGGTGGAGAAAGACGAACGTGCCCTGCAGATCGAGCGCGAAGAAGTCGAACGCCTGGCGCGTGACCGCGACGACGAGCTGGCGATCCTGGATCGCAACATCTATGCTCGTCTGAAGTCGATGATCCTGGGCAAGACCGTTGCCAAGGGGCCGAAGGGCGTCAAGTCGGGCTCGGAGATCACCGAAGAGCTGCTGGGCAGCCTCAGCCGCGGCCAGTGGTGGCAGCTGGCGCTGGCCGAAGAGGCCGATGCGCAGGTTGTCGAGGCCCTGAACGAGCAGTACGAGGCGCAGAAACGCGCACTCGACGCCCGTTTCGAGGACAAGGTCGAGAAGGTCCGTCGCGGCGACGACCTGCCGCCGGGTGTGATGAAGATGGTCAAGGTCTTTGTCGCGGTGAAGCGCAAGCTGCAGCCGGGCGACAAGATGGCCGGTCGTCACGGCAACAAGGGTGTTATCTCCCGCGTTGTGCCGATGGAGGACATGCCGTTCCTCGCCGACGGGACCCCGGTCGACTTCTGCCTTAACCCGCTGGGCGTGCCGTCGCGGATGAACGTCGGTCAGATCCTGGAAACCCACATGGGCTGGGCCGCGCGCGGTCTGGGTCTGAAGATCGACGATGCGCTGCAGGATTATCGCCGCACCGGCGACCTGACCCCGGTGCGCGATGCGATGCGCGACGCCTATGGCGAGGATGTCTATGACGAGGGCATCTCGGACATGGACGAGGACCGTCTGATCGAGGCCGCCGGCAACGTCACCCGCGGGGTGCCGATCGCGACGCCGGTCTTCGACGGTGCGAAAGAGGCCGATGTGAACGATGCGCTGATGCGCGCGGGCTTCGACAGCTCGGGCCAGTCGGTGCTGTTCGACGGCCGCACTGGCGAGCAGTTCGCACGCAAGGTCACCGTGGGCATGAAATACCTGCTCAAGCTGCACCACCTGGTCGACGACAAGATCCACGCGCGTTCGACCGGGCCGTACAGCCTGGTCACCCAGCAGCCGCTGGGCGGTAAGGCGCAGTTCGGCGGTCAGCGTTTCGGGGAGATGGAGGTCTGGGCGCTGGAAGCCTATGGCGCCGCCTACACCCTGCAGGAGATGCTGACGGTCAAGTCGGACGACGTGGCCGGTCGGACCAAGGTCTACGAGAGCATCGTCAAGGGCGAGGACAACTTCGAGGCCGGCGTGCCCGAATCCTTCAACGTTCTGGTGAAGGAAGTCCGCGGCCTCGGCCTGAACATGGAACTCCTGGATGCGGAGGAAGAGGACTAACGCGCGGGTTTTCCCCGCCCTGCGGATCATCCGCGGGGTGGGGACCAGCCAAGTGCCTCTTCACCGCCAGCCTCTAAGGATTAGAAAATGAACCAGGAAATCACGAACAACCCGTTCAACCCGCTGACCCCGCCCAAGGTCTTTGACGAAATCAAGGTCTCGCTCGCGTCGCCGGAACGGATCCTGTCGTGGTCCTACGGCGAGATCAAGAAGCCGGAAACCATCAACTACCGCACGTTCAAGCCCGAGCGTGACGGCCTGTTCTGCGCGCGCATCTTCGGTCCGATCAAGGACTATGAGTGCCTGTGTGGCAAGTATAAGCGGATGAAGTACCGCGGCGTCGTCTGCGAGAAATGCGGCGTGGAAGTCACCCTGCAGAAGGTCCGCCGCGAGCGGATGGGCCATATCGAGCTGGCCGCGCCCGTCGCCCACATCTGGTTCCTGAAATCGCTGCCCAGCCGTATCGGCCTGATGCTGGACATGACGCTGCGCGATCTGGAACGGGTGCTCTATTTCGAGAACTACGTGGTGATCGAACCCGGTCTGACCGATCTGACCTATGGCCAGATGCTGACCGAAGAAGAGTACATGGACGCGCAGGACGCCTATGGCATGGACGCCTTCACGGCGAACATCGGCGCCGAGGCGATCCGCGAGATGCTGCAGAACATCGACCTCGAAGCCGAGGCCGAGCAGCTGCGCGCCGATCTGGCCGAGGCCACCGGCGAGCTGAAGCCGAAGAAGATCATCAAGCGTCTGAAAGTGGTCGAGTCGTTCCTGGAATCGGGCAACCGTCCGGAATGGATGATCATGACCGTGATCCCGGTCATCCCGCCGGAACTGCGCCCGCTGGTGCCGCTTGATGGCGGCCGTTTCGCGACCTCGGACCTGAACGACCTGTATCGCCGGGTGATCAACCGGAACAACCGTCTGAAGCGCCTGATCGAGCTGCGCGCGCCCGATATCATCGTCCGCAACGAAAAGCGGATGCTGCAGGAATCGGTCGATGCGCTGTTCGACAACGGCCGCCGCGGCCGCGTGATCACCGGCGCCAACAAGCGTCCGCTGAAATCGCTGTCGGACATGCTGAAGGGTAAGCAGGGCCGGTTCCGTCAGAACCTTCTGGGTAAGCGGGTCGACTTCTCTGGCCGTTCGGTCATCGTGACCGGCCCGGAGCTGAAGCTGCACCAGTGCGGCCTGCCCAAGAAGATGGCGCTGGAGCTGTTCAAGCCGTTCATCTATTCGCGGCTGGAGGCCAAGGGCCTGTCCAGCACCGTGAAACAGGCGAAAAAGCTGGTCGAGAAAGAGCGCCCCGAGGTTTGGGACATCCTCGACGAGGTGATCCGGGAACACCCGGTGATGCTGAACCGCGCGCCGACGCTGCACCGTCTGGGCATCCAGGCGTTCGAACCCACGCTGATCGAGGGTAAGGCGATCCAGCTGCACCCGCTGGTCTGCTCGGCGTTCAACGCCGACTTCGACGGCGACCAGATGGCTGTGCACGTTCCGCTGAGCCTTGAGGCACAGCTGGAAGCGCGCGTTCTGATGATGTCCACGAACAACGTGCTGTCGCCGGCCAACGGCGCACCGATCATCGTGCCGTCGCAGGATATGATCCTGGGTCTCTACTATGTGACCCTGGAGCGCGAAGGTATGCCGGGCCAGGGCAAGGTCTTCGGCTCGATCGACGAGGTCCAGCACGCGCTGGACGCGGGCGAGGTGCATCTGCACTCCAAGATCACTGCGCGGATCACCCAGATCGACGAAGAGGGCAACGAGGTTCTCAAGCGCTACGAGACCACCCCGGGCCGTGTCCGTCTGGGCGCGCTGCTGCCGCTCAACGCCAAGGCGCCGTTCGACCTGGTCAACCGCCTGCTGCGGAAGAAAGAGGTGCAGCAGGTCATCGACACCGTCTACCGTTACTGCGGTCAGAAAGAGTCGGTCATCTTCTGCGACCAGATCATGACCATGGGCTTCCGCGAGGCGTTCAAGGCCGGGATCTCCTTCGGCAAGGACGACATGGTGATCCCCGAAACCAAATGGGGCATCGTCGACGAGACCCGCGATCAGGTGAAAGACTTTGAACAGCAGTACATGGACGGCCTGATTACCCAGGGCGAAAAGTACAACAAGGTCGTCGATGCCTGGTCGAAGTGTAACGACCGCGTCACCGATGCGATGATGGGCTCGATCTCGGCCGTCAAGACGGACGACAGCGGTGCCGAAATGGAGCCGAACTCGGTCTACATGATGGCGCACTCCGGTGCGCGGGGCTCGGTCACGCAGATGAAACAGCTGGGCGGCATGCGCGGCCTGATGGCCAAGCCGAACGGCGACATCATCGAAACGCCGATCATCTCGAACTTTAAAGAAGGTCTGACCGTGCTGGAGTACTTCAACTCCACCCACGGCGCGCGGAAAGGTCTGTCGGACACCGCTCTGAAGACGGCGAACTCGGGGTACCTGACCCGCCGTCTGGTCGACGTGGCGCAGGACTGCATCGTGCGGATGAACGATTGCGGCACCGAGAACGCGATCACCGTGGAAGCGGCGGTCAACGACGGTGAGGTCGTGGCCAGCCTGGCGGAGCGTCTTCTGGGCCGTGTCGCGGCCGAGGACATCGTCAAACCGGGCACCGACGAGGTGGTCGCGGCGATCGGCCAGCTGATCGACGAACGCACTGCCGACGCGATCGAAGAGGCCGGCATCCAGTCCGCCCGCATCCGCAGCCCGCTGACCTGTGAAGCCGAGGAAGGCGTCTGCGCCATGTGCTACGGCCGTGACCTGGCGCGCGGCACGATGGTGAACACCGGCGAGGCCGTCGGCATCATCGCGGCGCAGTCGATCGGTGAACCGGGTACGCAGCTGACGATGCGGACTTTCCACATCGGCGGCGTGGCCCAGGGTGGCCAGCAGTCGTTCCAGGAAGCGGGCCAGGACGGCGTGATCGCCTTCGACAACCCCAGCCTGCTGGAAAACGCCGCTGGCGAGCTGCTGGTCGTCGGCCGCAACATGAAGCTGCTGATCAACGACGAGAACGGCGAGGAACGCGCCAGCTTCAAGCTGGGCTACGGCTCCAAACTGTTCGTCAAGGAAGGTGACAAGATCGCCCGCGGCGACAAGCTGTTCGAATGGGATCCCTATACCCTGCCGATCATTGCCGAAAAGGACGGGACGGCGAAATACGTCGACCTGACCTCGGGCGTGGCCGTCCGCGACGAGACCGACGATGCCACCGGCATGACCCAGAAGATCGTGATCGACTGGCGCGCGGCCCCCAAGGGCAACGAGCTGAAGCCGGAGATCATTCTGGTCGACGCCGACGGCGAGCCGGTGCGCAATGATGCGGGCAACCCGGTGACCTACCCGATGTCGGTGGACGCGATCCTGTCGGTCGAAGACGGCCAGAAGATCCAGGCCGGCGACGTCGTGGCGCGGATCCCGCGCGAGGGCGCCAAGACCAAGGACATCACCGGCGGTCTGCCGCGGGTGGCGGAACTGTTCGAGGCGCGCCGTCCCAAGGACCACGCGATCATCGCCGAGATCGACGGTTATGTGCGGTTCGGGCGCGACTACAAGAACAAGCGCCGGATCACCATCGAACCCGCCGACGAGAGCCTGGAGCCGGTGGAATACATGGTGCCCAAGGGCAAGCACATCCCGGTGCAGGAAGGCGACTTCGTGCAGAAGGGCGACTACATCATGGACGGCAACCCGGCGCCGCATGACATCCTGTCGATCATGGGTGTCGAGGCTCTGGCCAACTACATGATCGACGAGGTTCAGGACGTCTATCGTCTGCAGGGCGTGAAGATCAACGATAAGCATATCGAAGTGATCGTTCGCCAGATGCTGCAGAAATGGGAGATCCAGGACAGCGGCGAGACGACCCTGCTGAAGGGCGAGCATGTCGACAAGCAGGAGTTCGACGCGGCCAACGAGAAGGCGATTTCCAAAGGCGGCCGCCCGGCACAGGGCGAACCGATCCTGCTGGGCATCACCAAGGCCAGCCTGCAGACCCGCTCGTTCATCTCGGCGGCGTCGTTCCAGGAGACCACCCGCGTTCTGACCGAGGCTTCGGTGCAGGGCAAGAAAGACAAGCTGGTGGGTCTCAAGGAAAACGTCATCGTCGGCCGTCTGATCCCGGCGGGCACCGGCGGGGCGACCCAGCGGGTGCGCCACATCGCGCAACAGCGCGACAATGTGGTGATCGAAGCGCGCCGCGAAGAGGCCGAAGCGGCCGCGGCCCTGGCCGCGCCGACCGAGGACGACATCATCGGCGGCGATGCGTTCGACACCCTGGTCGATACCCCCGAAAGCCGCGATTAATCCGCGCGCCTCGGGCTATCGCCTGACAAACCTTCGACCCCCGCGGCCTGCGCCGCGGGGGTTTTTCTTTGTCGGGGGTTGGGCGATTGCGGCTTTTCTTCCGGCGCTGGCCGGTGTTTTCTGTGCCGGCTCGGAACGGAGTATTCAAAAGGGGGCAGGGGCATGGACCGTTCGGTCAGGACAGTGGGGCTGCTCAGGTTTTCGGTGCTGACACCCACCTATTATTCGGAGCGGTTCAAGACGCTGGAAGAGACCGCCGCGCATCTGTTTTCGCCGGACCGGATGGAGCTGCGGCTCCGCCTGTTCGAGCAGCTTTGCCTGCCGTCGCTGACCGGCCAGACCGACCCGGATTTCGACATGGTGGTGCTGACCGCCGAAACCATGCCGGAGCCGTATCTGGAGCGGCTGGTCGACCTGATCGAGCCGCTGCCAAATATCCATTGCCTGCCGGTGGGCACCCAGAACCACTACAAGCTGTTGCAGCGTGGATACAACGCGGTGCCGCATGACGGTTGCACCCACCGTATCCTGTTCCGGTTGGACGACGACGACGCGCTGGACAGGAATTTCGTCAAGCGGACCAAGCGGCTGGCCTCTGGCCTGATGAAGTTGAACCGGCCGAAAACACCCTTTGTGATCGCCTATAACCGGGGGTTCTACGTGCGCTCCACCGGGGCGGAGACCGAGATCTTCGACGCCTGCGAACGGGCGCCGCTGTCGACCGGCACCACGCTGGTGGCGCCGGTGGGCCATGGTGCCAATCCGTACCGCTACAACCACCGAAAGCTGGCGCAGCATTTCAACACCTACTCCGATATCTCGGTTCCGGCCTTCATCCGCACCATCCACGGCGACAACAAATCGAACCCGGCGCAGATGGGGCTGACCCACAAGCTGGAGGAAGCGGAGGTCGGGGCCCAGTTGCAGCGGCATTTCGGCATGTCGCTGAACCAGTTGCGGGCGCTCTGAGCGATGACGCCGAATGCGAAAGGCGCGCTGCTGATGATGGGCAGCATGGCGGCCTTCACCCTCAACGATACCTGTGTGAAGGCCACCCATGGCGCCTTGCCGCTGTTGCAACTGCTGACCCTGCGCGGGCTGATCAGCTCACTGCTGATTTACCTGCTTGCGCGCCGGCTCGGGGCGCTGCATCTGCGGATGGCCCCGCGGGATGCGGCACTGTTGGGGGTGCGCTGCGTGAGCGAGGTGGCGGCGGCGTATTTCTTCCTCACTGCCCTGATGAACATGCCGCTGGCCAATGTGACGGCGGTCCTGCAGGTGCTGCCGCTGACCGTGACGCTGGGCGCGGCGCTGTTCTTTGGCGAGAGCGTCGGCTGGCGGCGGATGCTGGCGATTGCGCTCGGGTTCGGGGGGATGCTGCTGATTGTGCGGCCGGGGCCGGAGGGCTTCAGCCTGCATGCGCTCTATGCGTTGGCGGCGGTGGGCTGCGTGACGGTGCGGGATCTGGTCACCCGCCGGATGTCGGCGGAGGTGTCGTCGATGACGGTGACGCTGGCCTCGGCCCTGGCGGTGTTCGTGGCCGCCGGCCTGGCCTCCACCTGGGTGGAGTGGGTGCCGCTGCGGCTGGAAACGGCGTCGCTGATCGCCGCCTCGTCCTTCTTCGTCATGCTGGGTTATCTGCTGAGCGTGTTGGTGATGCGGGTGGGCGAGGTCTCGTTCATCGCGCCGTTCCGCTACACCGGGCTGATCTGGGCGTTGGGGCTGGGCTGGGCGGTGTTCGGTCACTGGCCGGAGCCGCTGACGCTGCTGGGAGCGGCGATCGTCGCCGCTGCCGGGCTGTTTACGTTTTATCGCGGCCGGGTCCGGGCCGGTTAGAGCGTCGTCCAGTGAATCTGCGGTCCGAGGCAAGCTTCCGATCCAAGCCCCCCAGCGCGGAATCAAGGCCGCAGGCCGCCGCGCAAGCGCCGGACCGTCCCGGCGGTCTGGCGCTCGACTGACGCGGGCGCACAGCTCGAATGTCGTCCTGACTTGGCTGCAATAAAGTGCGCTGATCAGAGGTCGCAAGCGCCATCCCACGGCCCGGCGCCTGCACGGCTTGGTCCTTGGCTGGATGAGCGGCCTTTCTCAATCGGAGGCCTGCGCGCCCGAATAGACCCGCCGCACGTGATCGGCGTCGACGTTGTAAACCTGCCGGAACAGATCCTCCTGCGCCGCATCAAGCGGGGTGAGCCGCACCGGCTTCACCCCCGGCTTCTGCCGAGAATCGTTGAAATCGTTATGTCCGCGCAGCAGCATATCCTCGCCCGTAAATGTAACCGTCGGCATCATCCGCGGCAGTTTCTCATGGGCGAAGTTCATCACCGAGAGCTTGACCGAAGGTTTGAACATCAGTGCCAGCGCGGCTGTGGTATAGGGCCGCTGCGTGGGCGTTGCTGACAGTCCCCCGGGGCCGGCGCCGACGATGTAGCCCTGGTTGAAGTCGATGGCGATGTGCCGGTGGTCCCGGCTCAGCTTGCGCAGATCCTCCGCCGCTCCGCGCAGCCGTTCGACATAGACGCGCGCCACCGCATCGTCGTCGTCCATGCGGAACTGCAGGCAGGGCGCCTTGTCGAGGCGGCGGACCGAGTTGATCGCCTCCTGCATCACCTGCCGGTGTTTCGCCGGCGCGCGGGTCTGGATCACCGCCTGCGGCAGATGGGCCACGAGGGCGCGCAACCGCTGCATATAAGGGGCAGGCAGGCTGTCGCCGGTGACGATCAGAAGGGTGAAATCGGGATCGGTCTGCGCCCGCAGCGGCGGCAGGGTCAGCGTCTCGAAGCTGCGGAAGCGCTCTTCCATCCGGGCCGGGTCGTACAGGAAGGCGGCGCGCGCATCGAGATCGTCATGCTCCACCTGGAAACCGCCGAGGCCCAGGTAAGAGAACCGGCAAATCCCGATGACCTGCATGCAAGTGCCCCCTGTTGCCGGCGCCGGGCCGGGATCATGTTCCGATTGCACTGTCGCAACGGCGCGGTTAGATGGCAAGCGCGCGCCGTCGCCGCCGGTCCGCGCCGATACCCGCCGGTGCCTGCCGCGGGCCCTTTGACCGGCTGTTGACACGGCGCGCGACTCCCCATATACGGCGCGCTATCTCGGCACCGGGGGTCGCCCCGACAGTCGACTTCATATTGAAGTGGTCAAGATCCAGGCACTTTTACAGCCTCGATCCTCTGATAACCCACCGCGTCGTTCACCTCGGAATGGGAGCGATTGCGGTTTTTGCGCTTGCGGACGCGTATGGCGCACGAGAATTGAACCGCACGCACATGCGTGCATGACACATGTGTTGCGAAACGGGGAAAGAACCGGAATGCCAACGATCCAGCAGCTGATCCGCAAGCCGCGGCAGCCGAAAGTGAAACGCTCGAAATCCATGCACCTGGAGCAGTGCCCGCAGAAACGCGGCGTCTGCACGCGCGTCTATACCACCACGCCGAAGAAACCGAACTCCGCTATGCGGAAAGTTGCCAAGGTCCGTCTGACCAACGGCTTCGAGGTCATCAGCTACATTCCCGGCGAAAGCCACAACCTGCAGGAGCACTCGGTGGTCCTGATCCGTGGCGGCCGGGTGAAAGACCTTCCGGGTGTCCGTTACCACATCCTGCGTGGTGTTCTGGATACCCAGGGCGTCAAAGACCGTAAGCAGCGTCGTTCGAAATACGGCGCCAAGCGTCCCAAGTAAGGAGAGAGCGAGATGTCCCGTCGTCACGCCGCCGAGAAGCGCGAGATTCTGCCCGACGCCAAATATGGCGACCGCGTTCTGACCAAATTCATGAACAACCTGATGATCGACGGCAAGAAGTCGGTCGCAGAGAAGATCGTCTACAACGCGCTGGATCGCGTTGAAGGCAAGATCAAGCGCGCGCCCGTCGAGGTGTTCCACGAAGCGCTCGACAACATCAAACCCGCCGTCGAGGTCCGCTCGCGCCGTGTGGGTGGTGCCACCTACCAGGTGCCCGTCGAAGTGCGCCCCGAGCGCCGCGAAGCGCTGGCGATCCGCTGGCTGATTTCCGCCTCGCGCGCCCGCAACGAGAACACCATGGAAGAGCGTCTCGCAGGCGAGCTTCTGGATGCTGTTCAGTCCCGCGGGTCGGCCGTGAAGAAGCGCGAAGACACCCACAAGATGGCAGAGGCCAACAAGGCCTTCTCCCATTACCGCTGGTAACCCCCTAGAGGCTCAGACCCATGGCACGCGAATATCCGCTCGACCGCTACCGCAACTTCGGCATCATGGCCCATATCGACGCAGGCAAGACCACCTGCTCGGAACGGATCCTGTTCTACACCGGCAAATCCCACAACATCGGTGAGGTCCACGACGGCGCCGCCACCATGGACTGGATGGAGCAGGAGCAGGAACGCGGGATCACCATCACCTCGGCTGCGACCACCACCTTCTGGGAACGTACCGAGGACGGCCAGACCGCCGACACCCCGAAGCACCGTCTGAACATCATCGACACCCCCGGCCACGTTGACTTCACCATCGAAGTGGAACGTTCGCTGGCCGTTCTCGACGGCGCCGTCGCCGTTCTGGATGCCAACGCCGGCGTCGAGCCGCAGACCGAAACCGTGTGGCGTCAGGCTGACCGCTACAAGGTTCCGCGTATCGTGTTCGTCAACAAGATGGACAAGATCGGCGCCGACTTCTTCAACTGCGTCCGCATGATCGAAGACCGCACCGGCGCCCGCGCCGTGCCCGTCGGTATCCCGATCGGCGCGGAGACCGAGCTGGAAGGCCTGATCGACCTGGTCACCATGGAAGAGTGGCTGTGGCAGGGTGAAGACCTTGGCGCGTCCTGGGTCAAGGCCCCGATCCGTGACAGCCTGAAAGACATGGCCGAGGAATGGCGCGGCAAGATGATCGAGGCGGCCGTCGAAGAAGACGACGACGCCATGGAAGCCTATCTGGAAGGCGAAGAGCCCGACGTGCCGACCCTGCGCAAGCTGCTCCGCAAGGGCACCCTGGCGCTGCACTTCGTGCCGGTCCTGGGCGGTTCCGCGTTCAAGAACAAAGGTGTCCAGCCGCTGCTGAACGCCGTGATCGACTATCTGCCCAGCCCACTGGACGTGGTCGACTACATGGGCTTCGCACCAGATGACGAAACCGAGACCCGGAACATCGCGCGTCGTGCAGACGACGACATGGCGTTCTCGGGCCTGGCGTTCAAAATCATGAACGACCCCTTCGTCGGCTCGCTGACCTTCGTTCGCATCTACTCGGGCCAGCTCGCCAAGGGTGACTCGCTGCTGAACTCGACCAAGGGCAAGAAAGAGCGCGTCGGTCGGATGATGATGATGCACTCGAACAACCGCGAAGAGATCGAAGAAGCCTTTGCAGGCGACATCATCGCGCTCGGCGGCCTGAAGGACACCACCACCGGTGACACCCTCTGCGACGCCAAGGCACCGGTCGTTCTGGAAACCATGACCTTCCCCGATCCGGTGATCGAGATCGCTGTCGAGCCCAAGACCAAGGGCGACCAGGAGAAGATGTCCCAGGGTCTGGCCCGTCTGGCCGCCGAAGACCCGTCCTTCCGCGTCGAGACCGACCTCGAGTCCGGTCAGACCATCATGAAGGGCATGGGCGAACTTCACCTCGACATCCTCGTCGACCGCCTCAAGCGGGAGTTCAAGGTCGAGGCGAACATCGGTGCGCCGCAGGTGGCTTACCGCGAGACCATCGGCCACGAAGTCGAACACACCTACACCCACAAGAAACAGTCGGGTGGTTCGGGTCAGTTCGCCGAGGTCAAGCTGATCATCTCGCCGACCGAGCCGGGCGAGGGGTACTCCTTCGAGTCGCGCATCGTTGGCGGTGCGGTGCCGAAGGAATACATCCCCGGTGTGGAAAAAGGCATCCAGTCGGTCATGGATAGCGGCCCGCTGGCCGGCTTCCCGGTGATCGACTTCAAGGTCGCCCTGATCGACGGTAAGTTCCACGACGTGGACTCCAGCGTTCTGGCCTTTGAAATTGCCGCCCGGATGTGCATGCGCGAAGGCCTCCGCAAGGCCGGCGCCAAGCTGCTCGAGCCGATGATGAAGGTCGAGGTGATCACGCCGGAAGAATACACCGGCAGCATCATCGGCGACCTGACGTCGCGCCGGGGCCAGGTCTCGGGGCAGGAGCCGCGTGGCAACGCCATCGCGATCGACGCCTTCGTGCCGCTGGCCAACATGTTCGGCTACATCAACACCCTGCGCTCGATGTCCTCGGGCCGCGCGCAGTTCACGATGCAGTTCGACCATTACGACCCGGTGCCGCAGAACATCAGCGAAGAGATCCAGGCGAAATACGCCTAAGGCGCAGATACGAGATAGCAGCGTGCGCGGGCTGACCGCGCATCGCTCCAACGGAAAAGGAGGCCATCATGGCAAAGGAAAAGTTTGATCGCACGAAACCGCACGTGAACATCGGCACCGTTGGTCACGTTGACCACGGCAAGACGACGCTGACGGCGGCGATCACCAAGTATTTCGGTGACTTCAAGGCCTATGACCAGATCGACGGCGCACCGGAAGAGAAAGCGCGCGGGATCACGATCTCGACGGCGCACGTCGAGTACGAGACCGAGGCACGCCACTACGCCCACGTGGACTGCCCCGGCCACGCCGACTACGTGAAGAACATGATCACCGGTGCGGCGCAGATGGACGGCGCGATCCTGGTTGTGAACGCCGCTGACGGCCCGATGCCGCAGACCCGCGAGCACATCCTGCTGGCCCGTCAGGTCGGCGTTCCGGCGCTGGTTGTGTTCCTGAACAAGGTCGACCAGGTGGACGACGAGGAACTGCTGGAACTGGTGGAAATGGAAGTGCGCGAGCTGCTGAGCTCCTATGACTTCCCGGGCGACGATATCCCGATCATCGCGGGTTCGGCGCTGGCCGCGATGGAAGGCCGCGATCCGGAAATCGGCGAGAACAAGATCCGCGAACTGATGGCGGCCGTGGACGAGTACATCCCGACGCCGGAGCGCGCCGTGGACCAGCCGTTCCTGATGCCGATCGAAGACGTGTTCTCGATCTCGGGCCGCGGCACCGTTGTGACCGGCCGTGTCGAGCGTGGCGTGATCAATGTCGGCGACGAGATCGAAATCGTCGGCATCAAGGACACCACCAAGACCACCTGCACCGGTGTCGAGATGTTCCGCAAGCTGCTGGACCGCGGCGAAGCCGGCGACAACATCGGCGCGCTGCTGCGCGGCATCGACCGCAACGACGTTGAGCGTGGCCAGGTTCTGTGTAAGCCGGGCTCGGTGACCCCGCACACCAAGTTCGAAGCCGAAGCCTACATCCTGACCAAGGACGAAGGCGGCCGTCACACCCCGTTCTTCGCGAACTACCGTCCGCAGTTCTACTTCCGGACCACCGACGTGACCGGGACCGTGACGCTGGCCGAAGGCACCGAGATGGTGATGCCGGGCGACAACGTGGCCTTCACCGTGGAACTGATCGCGCCGATCGCCATGGAAGACGGCCTGCGCTTCGCCATCCGCGAAGGCGGCCGCACCGTCGGCGCCGGCGTCGTGTCGAAGATCATCGAGTAATCAGCGCAGCTGATCGTTCGTGACTGAATTCCTTTAGGGCGGGGCAACCCGCCCTTCGGGTTCGAAGAGGGCCACCGGATGAGCCGGCGGTCCTCCTATCAACTCCAAAGCCTGAAAGGGCGATAACAATGCAAAGCCAAAACATCCGTATTCGGCTGAAGGCGTTTGACTACCGCGTGCTGGACGCCAGCACCCAGGAGATCGTCAACACCGCGAAACGGACCGGCGCCAATGTGCGCGGCCCGATTCCGCTGCCGAACAAGATCGAGAAGTTCACCGTTCTGCGTGGGCCTCACGTCGACAAGAAATCCCGCGATCAGTTCGAAATCCGCACCCACAAGCGGCTGCTCGACATCGTTGATCCGACCCCCCAGACCGTGGACGCGCTGATGAAGCTCGACCTCGCCGCTGGCGTGGACGTCGAGATCAAGCTGCAGTCGTAAGTTCGGAGGGTTAAGATATGCGCTCTGGAATTATCGCAAAGAAAGTCGGCATGACCCGGCTGTTCATGGAAGACGGGCGTCAGATCCCCGTCACCGTCCTGCAGCTCGACGGCCTTCAGGTCGTGGCGCAGCGCACCTCGGAGAAGGACGGCTACACCGCTGTTCAGCTCGGCGCTGGCAGCCCCAAGGTGAAGCGCGTGAGCAAGGCCATGCGCGGCCATTTCGCCGCCTCCAAGGTCGAGCCCAAGCGTAAGCTGGCCGAGTTCCGCGTCTCCGCCGACAACCTGATCGAAGTGGGCGCCGAAATCTCGGCCGAGCACTTCCTGGCAGGCCAGAAAGTGGACGTCTCGGGCACCTCGATCGGTAAGGGTTTCGCCGGTGCCATGAAGCGGCACAACTTCGGCGGTCTGCGCGCCTCGCACGGTGTTTCGATCTCGCACCGGTCGCACGGTTCGACCGGTCAGTGTCAGGATCCGGGCAAGGTCTTCAAAGGCAAGAAGATGGCCGGTCACATGGGCGCCGCCCGCGTGACGACCCAGAACCTGGAAGTGGTCAAGACCGACGCCGAGCGCGGCCTGGTCTTCGTCAAGGGCGCCGTGCCCGGGTCGAAGGGCGGCTGGGTCACGGTGAAGGATGCCGTGAAGAAGAAACTGCCGGACGGCGTGCCGTTCCCGGCGGCGCTGAAAACCGCGGCCGCGGCGGCCGAGGCGGCAGCCGAAGCACCCGCAGAAGGGGGTGAAGCATGAAACTGGACGTGATCAAACTGGACGGCGGCAAGGCCGGCGACATCGAACTGTCGGAAGACCTGTTCGGTCTGGAGCCGCGTGCCGATATCCTGCACCGCGTGGTCCGCTGGCAGCGCAACAACGCGCAGGCCGGCACCCACAAGGTCAAGACCCGCTCGGAAACCAGCTACTCGACCAAGAAGATCTATCGCCAGAAAGGCACCGGCGGCGCCCGCCACGGTGACCGCAACGCGCCGATCTTCCGCAAGGGTGGTATCTACAAGGGTCCGACCCCGCGCAGCCACGGCCACGACCTGCCGAAGAAATTCCGCAAGCTGGGCCTGCGCCACGCGCTGTCGGCCAAGGCGAAAGCCGGTGAGCTGGTGGTGATCGACGCGGCCGAAGCCGAAGGCAAGACCGCCGCCCTGGCCAAGCAGGTGAAAAACCTGGGCTGGAAGCGCGCACTGGTGATCGATGGGGCCGCGGTGAACGAAGGGTTCGCCAAAGCTGCCCGCAACATCGAAGGCCTGGACGTGCTGCCGACCATGGGCGCAAACGTGTATGACATCCTGAAGCGTGACACCCTGGTGATCACGAAGGCGGGTGTCGAAGCTCTGGAGGCTCGACTGAAATGAGCGCGAAAGCTGAACACTACGACGTGATCCGCAAGCCGGTCATCACCGAAAAGGCCACCATGGCATCCGAGAACGGCGCCGTGGTCTTCGAAGTGGCGATCGACAGCAACAAGCCGCAGATCAAGGAAGCGGTCGAGGCGTTGTTCGGGGTCAAGGTGAAGGCGGTCAACACCACCGTCACCAAAGGCAAGGCCAAGCGGTTCCGCGGCCAGCTGGGCAAGCGGAAAGACGTGAAAAAGGCCTATGTGACCCTCGAAGAGGGCAACACGATCGACGTGTCGACCGGCCTCTGATCTGACCTCAGGTCTGAAAGAACTGGAAAGCCCCTCGCCGGACGGCGGGGGGCTTTTTTGTTGGCGTCAGGTGCGTTTTCGGAGCCGTGGGCCGATTTCTTCGAAGCCTTCGCGCAGGTAGAATTTCAGCGACCGTTCCCACTCCGGCTGATGTGGCGCGCCGACCTCCAGCCGTTTCCAGCCGCGCGCTCCGGCCAGTTCGGTTGCGGCGCTCACCAATTGCGAGGCGACCCCGAAAGAACGGTGTTCGGGCCGAACGTAGAGTTCGGAAATCTCTGCGAACCGACCGCCGGCATAAATGGCAGCACATTCGTTCAACATCATGGCGCCCACCGGCTCCGACCCGCGGAAAGCCAGAAGCCCGGTGACCGTTGCCATTGGCAGAAGTTGCCTTGCACTGTCGGCGATGATGTTACGATCCAGCTCTTCCCCGTCCGATAGCTCACTGAGCAACTCGTATACGAATCCGGACAGGGTTTCTGCGTCGGCGGGTGTGGCCTGCCGGACGGTATATGATGGCTTGGACATGGTATCCTCCCGAAATACGTCTGAATTTTTTTGATCAAATTCTGGGCGGAGGTATTGGTTGTCAAGGCAATGACCGCGGTTTATCGGCGGAGCGGTAGGTACCGGCCAGGCTTCGGAGGCCGCCCCCGGATATGTTGGGGGCCATCCGCTATCGGGATCGCGGAATGTCGGGCCCGGCTATAGACACCTCCTCCCGCCTCTGCTACATGCCACCAATCCTGCGGCCTCGGATTCGTTCCGGGGCCCATGATTTTTCGACCCGGGGACCTTCGGGGCCCTACAAACCGGCCACCTTCGGGGGGCTTTAACATAGCGAAGCCAAAGACAAGAACCTAAGGCTTCGCACGCTAGACGGAAGACAGAAAGCATGGCACTCAAGTCGTATAAGCCGACGACGCCGGGCCAGCGCGGGCTGGTGCTGATCGACCGTTCGGAGCTGTGGAAAGGACGCCCCGTCAAGGCCCTCACCGAGGGTCTGACCAAGTCGGGCGGCCGGAACAACACCGGACGGATTACCTCGCGCCGCCGTGGTGGCGGGGCGAAACGCCTTTACCGGATCGTTGACTTCAAACGGAACAAATTCGATGTGGCGGCCACCGTTGAACGGATCGAGTACGACCCGAACCGGACCGCCTTTATCGCGCTGGTGAAATACGAAGACGGCGAGCAGGCCTATATCCTGGCCCCGCAGCGTCTGGCCGTGGGCGACAAGGTCGTCGCCGGCGCCAAGGTCGACATCAAGCCGGGCAACGCGATGCCGTTCTCGGGCATGCCGATCGGTACCATCGTGCACAACATCGAGATGAAGCCCGGCAAGGGCGGTCAGATCGCACGTGCCGCCGGCACCTACGCCCAGTTCGTGGGCCGCGATGGCGGTTACGCTCAGATCCGCCTGTCCTCGGGCGAGCTGCGCATGGTGCGTCAGGAATGCATGGCCACCGTCGGTGCCGTGTCGAACCCCGACAACTCCAACCAGAACTACGGTAAAGCTGGTCGTATGCGCCACAAGGGCGTGCGTCCGAGCGTTCGTGGTGTGGTTATGAACCCGATCGACCACCCCCACGGCGGTGGTGAAGGCCGGACCTCGGGCGGTCGTCACCCGGTGACCCCGTGGGGCAAGCCGACCAAGGGTGCACGTACCCGCAACAAGAACAAAGCGTCCAGCAAGCTGATCATCCGCTCGCGGCACGCACGTAGGAAAGGGCGCTAATATATGGCACGCTCTGTTTGGAAAGGCCCCTTTGTTGACGCTTACGTCCTGAAAAAGGCCGAAGCGGCACGCGAAAGCGGGCGCAACGAAGTCATCAAGATCTGGTCCCGTCGGTCCACCATTCTGCCCCAGTTCGTCGGGCTGACCTTTGGTGTGTACAACGGCCATAAACATATCCCCGTCAACGTCTCGGAAGACATGATCGGTCAGAAGTTCGGTGAGTATTCGCCGACCCGGACCTATTACGGTCATGCCGCTGACAAGAAAGCGAAGCGGAAGTAAGTCATGGGCAAGGCAAAGAACCCCCGCCGCGTGGCAGACAACGAAGCGATGGCGAAAACCCGCATGCTTCGCACGAGCCCGCAGAAACTGAACCTGGTTGCGGCCATGATCCGTGGCAAGAAGGTCGAGAAGGCGCTGACCGACCTGACCTTCTCGAACAAGCGGATCGCCGAGGACGTGAAGAAATGCCTTCAGTCCGCGATCGCCAATGCCGAGAACAACCATAACCTGGACGTGGACGAGCTGATCGTGGCCGAAGCCTACGTCGGTAAGAACCTGGTGATGAAGCGCGGCCGTCCGCGCGCACGCGGCCGTTTCGGTGCGCTGCGCAAGCCGTTTTCGGAGCTCACCATCAAGGTGCGTCAAGTCGAGGAGCAAGCCTAATGGGACATAAAGTCAATCCGGTCGGCATGCGCCTTCAGGTCAACCGCACCTGGGACAGCCGTTGGTACGCCGACACCAAGGATTACGGTGATCTTCTGCTGGAAGACATCAAGATCCGCGACTTCATCAAGGACGAGTGCAAGCAGGCCGGCGTGGCCCGCGTGATCATCGAGCGCCCGCACAAGAAGTGCCGGGTGACGATCCACACCGCACGTCCGGGCGTGATCATCGGCAAGAAAGGCGCCGACATCGAGGTTCTGCGCAAGAAGCTGGCGAACATGACCGACAGCGAACTGCACCTGAACATCGTCGAAGTGCGCAAGCCCGAGCTGGACGCCCAGCTGGTCGGCGAGAACATCGCCCAGCAGCTTGAGCGCCGGGTCTCGTTCCGCCGCGCGATGAAGCGTGCCGTGCAGAACGCCATGCGCATGGGCGCCCTGGGTATCCGGGTGAATGTCGCTGGCCGTCTGGGCGGTGCCGAGATCGCACGGACCGAATGGTACCGCGAAGGCCGTGTGCCCCTGCACACCCTGCGCGCCGACATCGATTACGCCCATTCCGAAGCCATGACCCCCTACGGGATCATCGGCATCAAGGTCTGGATCTTCAAAGGCGAGATCATGGAACATGATCCGTCGGCGCGTGATCGCAAGGCACAAGAGCTGCAGGACGGCCCGGCCCCCCGTGGTGCCGGCGGCGGCCGCCGCGACCGATAAGGAGAGCAGGATATGCTTCAGCCAAAGCGTACTAAATTCCGCAAGATGCACAAAGGCCGGATCAAGGGCCTGGCAAAAGGCGGTAGCGATCTGAACTTCGGTCATTACGGCCTGAAAGCCCTTCAGCCCGAGCGCGTGACCGCGCGTCAGATCGAAGCCGCACGTCGTGCCATGACGCGTCACATGAAACGTCAGGGCCGCGTCTGGATCCGGATCTTCCCGGACACCCCGGTAACCTCCAAGCCGACCGAAGTGCGGATGGGTAAAGGTAAGGGCTCGGTCGATTACTGGGCCGCCAAGGTCAAGCCCGGCCGCGTGATGTTCGAGATCGACGGCGTCGATGACGAAGTGGCCAAAGAGGCGCTGCGCCTGGCCGCGATGAAACTGCCGATCAAGACCCGGATTGTGGTCCGCGAGGATTGGTAATCCTCGCTGGGTGCGGTGTAGCGGGAAATCGAGGATTTCCTGCGGGCCGCGCACGGTGACTAAATAAGAGCCCCCGCCGATCAAGCGGCGGGGGCTTTTTCGTGGCCGGGGTTGCCGGGGTGTCGTTTCACGCCCTGGCCTGGGCTAATCGGCGCAGGGGCAAACAGGCTCTCGCGCGGCGGATGGCTCTGGGATAAACCGTCCCCATGTCCCAGATCGAATCCCTCTTCGTGACCCGCCTCTATCGTGCCGCGCTGAAACAGCACGGTCCCCCCGTTGATCCTTCCGAGCTGGAGGCGTCCTGCTATTCCATCGCCGAGGATGACGAGGCCGGGCAGGAGTGGTGCGAGGAGAACGGGTACCCGGGATATACCTCCTACGCCTCGCTGACCGATCTGCCCTGGCGGTTCCCGATCTTCGCCGATCTGGTGAAATCGCTGGATGCGCATGTCGCGGCCTTTGTCGAGGACCTGGAGTTCGACCTGGACGGCAAGGACCTGACGCTGGAGGACCTCTGGATCAACATCCTGCCGGAGGGGGGCACCCATTCCTCGCACCTGCACCCGCACAGCGTGATCAGCGGCACCACCTATGTGGCGATGCCCGACGGCGCCTCCGCGCTGAAGCTGGAGGATCCGCGCTCGGCCCGGATGATGGCGGCCCCGGCGCGCCGCAAGGACGCCCGGCGGGAATTGCAGCCGTTCATCTATGTGGCGCCCAAGGTGGGCGAGGTTCTGCTGTGGGAAAGCTGGCTGCGCCATGAGGTGCCGATGAACATGGCTGAGGAGGAGCGCATAAGCGTCAGTTTCAACTACAGCTGGGGTTAAGCGCGGCCTCCGGGCTAGACAGGTGCGCAGGCGCGGCCCGAGCGGCCATTTCGCCTGCAATCGGGCATCGGACGGATAATCGCGCCGGACAGTGCCCGGTGATCGCCTCCCGGGCCACAAGATCATAGACGGGGACCCCAAAAAACATTAACCAAGGACTTGATTCAACTTCTAATTACCGTCTAAGTTGTATTCAAATACATATCGGCAGTGGGTGTATGTAATGGTTTCCGTTTTGTTGTTTGGCCTGGTCGGTGTGGCCGGGCTGGCCGTGGTTCTCGGCGTCTTCGGCGATGATGACGATTTCGCCGATGACGACCCCGACGACGAAGAGGATTCCGACGGCGCGGCCGGGCCGATGAAGACAACGACCGGTCAGGTCTTCATCGGCGACGAAGGGAACGATGCAGCGGCCGGAGCGGCCGCGAACTGCTGACCGATCTACATATCCGAACCAACAGCGGCGACGGCAGCGTCGCCGGGGCGCGGGCGCAAGATAGCGTAATCTCTACGGGCGATGGCGACGATAGCCTTGACGTGGCGGGAATTTCCCGGACGTTTCGGCGGGCGACGGCGATGACACGATGACCGCATGCGGCGGCAACTATACAGCCGTTGGCGGCGGGACGAACCATCGGGCAAACTTTCCCTTGCCCTCCCATACCCCCTCCCTTATAGAGCGTCATCTCGCGGATTCCCGTTTCGACGGGATTCGTGTGTTTGCAATTCATCCACCAGGTCGAAGGTGACCCGTCAAAAGGGGCCTTCTGGTGTATTGAGAAAAGGAAAAGGCGATGAACGCCAACGAACTGCGTGACAAAACGCCGGATCAGCTCCGCGAGGAGCTGGCGAACCTGAAGAAAGAGAGCTTCAACCTGCGCTTTCAACAGGCCACCGGTCAGCTGGAAAACACGGCCGGCATCAAGGCGGCGCGCCGCAACGCGGCCCGCGTGAAGACCATCCTGAACGAAAAAGCTGCTGCTGCAGCCGGCGACGCATAAGGAGCCTGACTGATGCCCAAACGTATCCTTTCCGGCACCGTGACCAGCGACGCCAACGCTCAGACCGTGACCGTTTCCGTGGAGCGCCGCTTCACTCATCCGGTTCTGAAAAAGACCATCCGTAAGTCCAAGAAGTACCGGGCTCACGATGAAAACAACACCTACAAGGTGGGCGACACCGTGCGCATCGTCGAATGCGCGCCCAAGTCGAAGACGAAACGCTGGGAGGTTCTGGAGGCGTAAGCCTGCGAACCTTTCGGTTTGATCGAAACCCTGGGGGGTCGAATAGGAACAACCCCCAAAGGTCGGGAGAAACCAAATGATCCAGATGCAGACCAATCTGGATGTTGCTGACAACTCCGGCGCGCGCCGGGTTCAGTGCATCAAGGTCCTGGGTGGGTCCAAACGGAAATACGCGTCGGTGGGTGACATCATCGTCGTTTCCGTGAAGGAAGCCATCCCGCGCGGCCGCGTAAAGAAAGGTGACGTCCGCAAGGCCGTCGTCGTGCGCACCGCCAAGGAAGTTCGCCGCGAAGACGGCACCGCGATCCGCTTCGATCGCAACGCCGCGGTGATCCTCAACAACAACAACGAGCCGGTCGGCACCCGTATCTTCGGGCCGGTGGTTCGTGAGCTGCGCGCGAAGAACTTCATGAAGATCATCTCGCTCGCTCCGGAGGTGCTGTAATCATGGCTGCGAAACTCCGCAAAGGCGACAAGGTCGTCGTGCTGGCCGGCAAGGACAAGGGCAAAGAGGGCACCATTACCTCCGTTGACCCGAAGGCCGGCAAAGCCGTGGTCGAAGGCATCAACATGGCCATCCGCCACACCCGCCAGACCCAGACCAGCCAGGGCGGCCGCCTGCCGAAGGCCCTGCCGATCCAACTGAGCAACCTGGCGCTGCTGGACAAGAACGGCAAAGCGACCCGCGTCGGCTTCCGCATGGAAGGCGACAAGAAGGTCCGTTTCGCCAAGACCACGGGGGACGTGATCGATGCTTGATGCTGCAACCTATACCCCGCGCCTCAAGACGCTCTATGTCGAGACCATCCGGGCCGCTCTGAAAGAAGAGTTCGGCTACAAGAACGACATGCAGATCCCGCGTCTGGAAAAGATCGTGCTGAACATCGGCTGCGGTGCCGAGGCGGTCAAAGACAGCAAGAAGGCGAAATCGGCTCAGGAAGACCTGACCGCGATTGCCGGTCAGCAGGCTGTCGTGACCCGCGCCAAGAAATCCATCGCCGGTTTCCGCGTCCGCGAAGACATGCCGCTGGGCGCCAAGGTGACCCTGCGCGGCGAGCGGATGTATGAATTCCTCGATCGTCTGATCACCATCGCCATGCCCCGCATCCGCGACTTCCGCGGCGTGTCGGGCAAATCCTTCGATGGCCGCGGCAACTATGCCATGGGCCTGAAGGAGCACATCGTGTTCCCCGAGATCGACTTCGACAAGGTCGACGAGACCTGGGGGATGGACATCGTGATCACCACCACGGCGAAAACCGACGCCGAAGCAAAGGCGCTGTTGAAGCACTTCAACATGCCCTTCAATTCGTAAGCGCGGGAAGGATTAGACATGGCTAAGAAAAGCATGATCGAACGCGAGAAGAAGCGCGAACGGCTGGTGGCGAAATACGCCGAAAAGCGGGCCGCGCTGAAAGAGATCGCGAATGACGAAAGCCGCCCGATGGAAGAGCGCTTCAAGGCGCGTCTGAAACTGGCGAAACTGCCGCGCAACAGCTCGGCAACCCGGCTGCACAACCGCTGCCAGCTCACCGGGCGTCCGCACGCCTACTACCGTAAACTGAAAGTCTCGCGGATCGCCTTGCGGGAACTGGGCTCGAATGGCCAGATCCCCGGCATGGTGAAGTCGAGCTGGTAAGGAGCGCATAGAGATGAACGATCCTATCGGCGATATGCTCACCCGTATCCGCAACTCGCAGATGCGCGGCAAAAGCACCGTGATCACGCCCGCCTCCAAGCTGCGCGCTTGGGTGCTCGACGTGCTGGCGGACGAAGGCTACATCCGCGGCTATGAAAAGGTGACCGGCGCAAACGGTCACCCGGCCCTGGAAATCAGCCTGAAATACTTCGAAGGCGAACCTGTCATTCGCGAGCTCAAGCGGGTCTCCAAACCCGGCCGCCGCGTCTACATGGGCGTCAAGGACATCCCGTCGGTCCGTCAGGGCCTGGGCGTGTCGATTGTCTCCACCCCCAAGGGTGTGATGTCGGATGCAAACGCACGCAACGCCAATGTCGGCGGCGAAGTGCTCTGCACCGTATTCTAAGGAGGTCAGACATGTCTCGTATTGGTAAGAAGCCGGTCGAGCTGCCCAGCGGCGTTTCCGCCTCTGTGTCGGGTCAGACCATCGAGGTGAAAGGGCCGAAAGGCACCCGCACCTTCAACGCGACCGACGACGTCACCCTCACCGTGGAAGACAACCTGGTGAAGATCGAGCCGCGCGGTAAGTCCAAGCGCGCGCGTCAGCAGTGGGGGATGTCCCGCACTCAGATCGCCAACCTGGTGACCGGGGTGACCCAGGGCTTCAAGAAAGAGCTGGAGATCCAGGGTGTGGGTTACCGGGCTCAGATGCAGGGCAATACCCTGAAGCTGAACCTCGGCCTCAGCCACGATGTGGATTTCGTCGCTCCCGACGGTGTGACCATCACTGCGCCCAAGCAAACCGAGATCGTCGTCGAAGGCATCGACCAGCAGCTGGTCGGCCAGGTCGCGGCGAACATTCGGGAATGGCGGCGTCCGGAGCCCTACAAGGGCAAAGGCATCCGCTACAAGGGCGAGTACATCTTCCGTAAGGAAGGCAAGAAGAAGTAAGGACCGGACAGATGGCAAACAGCAAAAGAACCCTGTTTCTGAAGCGCCGCCTGCGCGTTCGGAACAAGCTTCGCAAGGTCAACGCAGGGCGCCCGCGCCTGAGCGTGCACCGTTCGAACAAGAACATCAGCGTGCAGCTGATCGACGACGTTCGTGGCGTGACCCTTGCCGCGGCCTCGACCCTGGAAAAGGATCTGGGCGTTGTCGGCAAGAACAATGTCGAAGCGGCAATCAAGGTGGGCGCGGCAATCGCCGAGCGCGCCAAGAAAGCCGGTGTCGAAGAAGCATACTTCGACCGTGGCGGCTTCCTCTATCACGGCAAGGTGAAGGCTCTGGCCGACGCCGCGCGTGAAGGCGGCCTGAAAATCTAAGGTGCAGGCGGCCCTTCCAGGGCCGCCTCGATGATCCGGGAGCCCTGCGCTCACCTGGATTGACGTTGAAACGGTGCCCCCGGCGCCGGTTACGAAGGAGGCCAGCATGGCCAGAGAACCCAATCAGCGGGGCGGACGTCGCGAGCGCGACGAGACCCCGGAATTCGCAGATCGCCTGGTTGCGATCAACCGTGTGTCGAAAACCGTCAAAGGCGGTAAGCGTTTCGGCTTTGCCGCGCTCGTCGTCGTGGGCGACCAGAAAGGCCGCGTCGGCTTCGGCAAGGGCAAGGCCAAAGAGGTGCCCGAGGCGATCCGCAAGGCCACCGAAAGCGCCAAGCGCAACATGATCCGCGTGCCGCTGCGCGAAGGCCGCACCCTGCACCACGACATGAACGGTCGCTGGGGCGCCGGTAAGGTCGTCATGCGCACCGCGCCGGAAGGGACCGGGATCATCGCCGGTGGTCCGATGCGCGCCGTGTTCGAGATGCTGGGCATCAAGGACGTGGTGTCGAAGTCGATCGGTTCGCAGAACCCCTACAACATGATCCGCGCCACCCTGAACGGCCTGCAGAAAGAGCAGTCGCCGCGCAACGTCGCACAGCGTCGTGGCAAGAAGGTGGCCGACATCCTGCCCAAGCGGGAAGACGCGGCTCAGGCTTCGGCCCAGGTCGCAGAGGAGGCGTAAACCATGGCCAAGACCATCGTTGTGAAACAGATCGGCTCGCCGATCCGCCGCCCGGAAAAACAGCGTCAGACGCTGATCGGGCTGGGCCTGAACAAGATGCACAAGACCCGCGAGCTGGAGGATACCCCCTCGGTCCGCGGCATGATCAACAAGATCCCGCATCTGGTGGAAATCGTCGAAGAGCGCGGCTGAGCCTCTTTCGATATCCAAATGAAACGCCCCGGTCGAAAGGCCGGGGCGTTTTCGTTTTGGGGAGTTTATGGGTCGGAATGTACGGTTTGGGTGCTGCCAATGGGCCACCGAAATCCCAGATTGGGGAGTTTTCGGGGCGAAGTGTACAGTTCCGGAAAAGGCTTCTTCACCCGCGTAGATTACAGATCGAGCTGCGCGAGCGCCGGACCGGGGGATGGCGCTGCAACGGGCGTTCGGTTCACTTTATGGCAGCCAAATCCAGACGACTATTGAACGGCTCGCTTAGGTTGACATAGCGCCAGACCGTCACGCCAGAGGCGTGCCGACCATGAATTGGCGCGCCTTTGGTGCGACGGGCCGCTCCGGCGCTCGCGCGACGGCCTGCGGCCTTGATTCCGCGCAAAGGCGATTATCGGTTGCGGAGTTGTTCGGTTGCGGCGTCGTCAACCTGCGGCGGGGTGCCAGTGAGAGCGACGCCAAACAGCTCGGCGGCCTGCTCAATCGTATAGCGGCCCATTTCCACGTCATAGCGCACCGCTTCCGGCGCGCGGGTCAGCGGGTCGCCGTAGCCGCCGCCGCCAGGGGTGCGGACGTGGACGCGGTCGCCGGGGGCGAGCGGGATGTCCTGATCCTTGGAGAGATGCGGCGGGGTGTAGGGGGTGCCGTCGCGCCAGACGGTGACCTTGTTCACCGCGCCGTCGCCGCCGCCGAGCGCGCCTTGCGGGCCGCTGCGGCCGTGGTCCATCACGAAGCTGGCGCGTGCGTTGCCGCGGCGCAGCTCCACCTCGTAATCGAGGCCGAAGCCGCCGCGGTGGAGACCGGCGCCGCCGGAGCCTTCGTGCAGGGCGTAGCGGTGGTAGAGCACCGGGAAGGCCTGTTCCATGATTTCGACAGGGGGCGCCTTGGAGATGCCGATGGTGGAGCAGCCGTTGGAGAGGCCGTCGTGATCGGCATTGCCGCCGTAGCCGCCGCCGGAAATCTGGTACATCACGAAATCGCGCCCGCGGGCCGGGTCGTGGCCGCCGAGGGCGAAGTTGCCGCTGGTGCCTGCAGGCGCCGCCGTGACGCGGTCGGGCAGGGGGGCAACGAGGGCGGCGAAGACCGCCTCGGCAATGCGTTGGGAGACCTCGGCCGCGCAGCCGGAGACCGGGCGGGGGTATTGCGCGTCGAGGAAGGTGCCCTCGATGCCGGTGACCTGCAACGGCTCGAACGCCCCGGCGCTCATCGGCACTTCGGGGAAGATGTGGCGCATGGCGAGATAGACCGCGCTGAGCGTGGTGGCGCGGACCGAGTTCATCGGCCCGGCGCAGGGGGCGCTGGAGCCGGAAAAGTCGAAGGTCAGCGCCTCGCCGGTGCGGGTGACGGTCAGGGCGATCTTCAGCGGTTCGTTCACCACGCCGTCGCTGTCGATCCAGGCGGTGGCGGGATAGGACCCCTCGGGGATATCGGCGATGAAGGCGCGCATCTGTGTGGCGGCGCGGCGGCGCAGCTCGGCAATCGCCTCGGTCACGGTGTCGTCGCCGTAGCGGTCCATCAGCTCGTTCAGCCGCGCCTCGCCCACCAGCAGGGCGGCGGCCTGTGCCTTCACATCGCCGATGCGCTGATCGGCGACGCGGATGTTGGAGCAGATGATGGCGTAGATCTCCTGATCCATCTCACCCTGTTTGAACAGGCGCACGGGCGGCAGGCGCAGCCCCTCCTGCTCCACCGCGGTGGCCGAGGCGGAGAAACCGCCGGGGACGGAGCCGCCGGTATCGGGCCAGTGGCCGGTGTTGGAGAGCCAGCAATAGAGTTCTCCGTTCCGATAGAACGGCATGGCGAAGCGCACGTCCATCAGGTGGGTGCCGCCGAGGTAGGGGTCGTTGACGATATAGATATCGCCCGGCTGCGGCGCCGGGGTGATCCCGGCGTCGATGCGCTCGATCAGCTGGCGGGTGGAGTCCTGCATGGTGCCGACGAAGACCGGCAGGCCCTGCGCGCCCTGCGCGATCAGCGCGCCGTCTTCGGCCGCGTAGATGCCGTCGGAGCGGTCGTTGGCCTCGGCGATCACCGGCGAGAAGGCGGCGCGGGAAAAGCTGAGGTCCATCTCGTCGCAGACCTGTTGCAGACCGGCCTGGATGACCGAGAGGGTGACGGGATCGAGGCTCATTGCTCCGCTCCAATCTCGACGATGATATTGCCGTCGGCGTCGCCGGTGGCGCGGTCGCCGGGTTCGATCAGCAGGGTGGTGTCCATCTGCTGCACGATGGCGGGGCCGGTGAGGGTGAAGCCTGCGGGCAGGTGGTCGCGCCAGTAGACCGGCGTGTCGTGCCAGCCGCCGCCGCTGTCGCCCGCGGCGAACCAGACCGGGCGGCGGGAGAGGAGGGCGTCGTCGAGCGTCGGTTTGCGCTCTGCCGGGTCGATCAGGGCGGAGAGGTCCAGTTCGGCCCGCGCCCCGATCACCGAGCAATTGGCGTTGACCAGATTGGCGCGGATGTCGGAGAGGGCGACGCGGAAGCGGTTGAAATAGGCCTCTTCGAACAGTCGTTGCAGGGTATCTGTATCGACGTCGGGGCGCTCCAGCGGCACGCGCAGAAGGTGGGTCTGGCCCTGAAACTGCATATCGACGCTGTAGAGGTGGCGGATGTTGCGGATCTCCACCTTTTCCTTGCCGATCAGCGCCTCGCCCTCTGCCGCCTGTTCGGCAAAGACGTGGTGCAGGTCGGTGGCCTCAAGGCTGTGCAGCGGTGTGTTGAGGGTGGTGACGAAATCGTGCCGCAGGTCGGCGACGACGCAGCCTAAAGCGTTGGTGATGCCGGGGCGGGCGGGGACGAGGACGCGCGGGATCGAGAGTTCCCGCGCGAGCGCCGTGGCATGCAGCGGCCCGGCGCCGCCGAAGGCGAACAGGGCGAAGTCGCGCGGGTCGGCGCCGAGGGAGACGGAGACCATGCGGATCGCGCCCGCCATCTTGGTATTGGCGACGCGGATCACCGCCGCCGCCGCTTGCGCGGCGTCGAGGCCCAGCGGCGCGCCGAGGTCGCGGGCGAAGATCTCGCGCACGTGGTCGATGGAGATACCGCCCTCCACCGCATTCAGTCCGGCGGGGTCGAGCCGGCCCAAGAGCAGGTTGGCGTCGGAGATGGTGGGGCGGGTGCCGCCGCGGCCGTAGCAGATCGGCCCGGGCCGGGCGCCGGCGCTTTCCGGGCCGACTTCCAAGAGGCCCGCCGGGTTGACCCGGGCGATGGAGCCGCCGCCGGCGCCGACGGTGCGCACATCGACCATCGGCACGTGGATCGGCATGGCGTATTCGATCTCGATCTCGTTGGAGACCGTGGGTTCGGCGCCGCGGATCAGGGCGACATCGGTGGAGGTGCCGCCCATGTCGTAGGTGATCAGGTTTTCGTGCCCCGCGCGGCGGCCGGTATAGGCGGCGGCCATCACGCCGGAGGCGGGGCCGGACATCACGGTTTTCGCGGCCTCAAGGGCGACGCGGGAGGCCGAGACCATGCCGCCGTTGCCGTTCATCACCAGCACTTCGCCTGCGTAGCCGCCGGTGGCCAGGTGATCGGTGAGGCGGCGGATGTAACGGTCCAGGAGGGGCTGGACGGAGGCGTTGACGGCGGCGGTGACCCCACGCTCGAACTCCCTGCTTTCGGAGAGCAGCGCGTGGCCCATGGTGATGTGATCGTTGGGCCAGATGTCGCGCAGGACCTCGGCGGCGCGGAGTTCGTGGGCGGGGTTGGCATAGGCGTGCAGGAAGTGGATCACCAGCGCCTCGCAGCCCGCGGCGATCAGTTGCCGGGCGGCGGCGCGCAGGGCGTCCTCGTCCAGCGGGGTGAGGACGGTTCCGGTCGCGTCCATCCGCTCGGGCACTTCGAGCCGCAGGTTGCGGGGGATGATCGGGGTGAAATTGCCCTTCATCCCATAGGCTTGCGGCCTTGTGCGGCGGCCCAGTTCCAGCACGTCGCGGAAGCCTTGGGTGGTGATCAGCCCGGTCTTGGAGAGCTTGCGCTCCAGCACCGCGTTGGTGGTGGTGGTGGTGCCGTGGACGATGAGGCCGAGGGTGGGCAGGTCGCATCCGGCCTCGGTCAGCGCGTTGAGCACGCCGTGGGCCTGATTGTCGAGGGTGGAGGCGACCTTGGCCAGCCGCACCTGTCCGCTTCCGGGATCGAGCTCCACCAGGTCGGTGAAGGTGCCGCCCACATCGACGCCGACCACCGCGCCCGCCACCGTGTCCGCCACCGTGCCCGAGGATTCGCCTGCCATGCCCGCTCCGCCAGAAATCATTTGCAGGCAAATGATCATCGCAAGCGGAGGGGGCTGTCAACGCCGGGGCAGGGCCGGTTTGGCCGCAAAAACCGCCGTTGCCGGGGAAAAGGGCAGGGTGGGCGGCTTCCCTTTGGGGGAAGCTTGGGTAAAATCCGGCCATGAAAGCATCCGCGCAAATCGGCTGGATCAGAGGGGCGGCGACCATGGCTGGCGCCGCCTTCGTGTTTGCGGGCGGCGCCGGGCCGGCGCTGGCCCATGCGACCGAGGGCGGGCTGGTGCTGCTGTTGCCGACCGATGTCTATACCGCCGCCGGGGCGGCGGCGGTGGCGCTGACCGTGGTGCTGATGGCGGTACTGCCGGAGCCGGTGACGGCGCGGATTTTCGCACCGCTGGCGCTGATGCGGCTGCCGCGCAGCCGGGCGCCGCAAGCGAGCAGCCTGCTGGTGGCGGGGCTGTTCCTGGCGCTGCTCTGGCAGGGGGCCTTCGGCGAGCGCGATCCGCTGGAAAACCCGCTGACACTTGGGGTGTGGACGGCGTTCTGGATCATGACGGTGACGGTGCAGGGGCTGCTGTTCGACATCTGGCGCTGGGTCAATCCCTGGGCGGGGCCGGCGGCGTTGCTGCGCGGGTTGGGGCTGCGGCCGCTGCTGCGGCTGCCTGCGGCGCTGGGATATGGTCCTGCGATCGTGACATTCCTGGGGTTTGCCGCCTTTCTGATGGCCGATCCGGCGCCGTCGGATCCGGCGCGGCTGGCGGCGTTCGGCGGCGCCTATTGGCTGTTCACGCTGGCGGCGACGGTGGTGTTCGGGCCGCGCTGGCTGCGCCGTGGCGAGGGGATCACGCTGTTAATGCGCAGCTATGCGCGGATGAGCCTGCTGGCGCGCCGCGCCGGGCGGCTGAAACTGGGGCTGAGCGGCTGGCGGGTGTTGCGCGCCCGGGTGCCGCGCGGCGGCTGGGCGCTGTTCATGGTGATGATCCTGGCCTGCGGCAGTTTCGACGGGGTGAACGAGACATTCTGGTGGCTGGGTGTGCTGGGCATCAACCCGCTGGAGTTTCCCGGCCGCTCGGCGGTGGTGGGGCAGAACCTTGTGGGGCTGCTGGCGGCCAATGTGCTGCTGATCGGGATCTTCGCGGCCACGGTGAAGGCGGGGCTGATGCTGAACCGTTCGACCCTGCCGCTGGGCGAGGCGGTGCGGCTGTTTGCGCCGACCATCCTGCCGATCGCGCTGGGCTATCACATCGCCCATTACTACACCGCCTTTCTGGTCGAGGGGCAGTATCTCTGGGCGCTGATCGAGCGGCTGGCAGAGGGGCCGATGGTGCATGGCCATGAGGGACACGGCCATGAGCACGAGATCACCACAGGGTTCTTCAACACCACCGACAGCATGCGGCGGATCTGGCTGACCCAGGCGGGTGCGGTGGTGCTGGGCCATGTGATCGCGGTGATGCTGGCCCATGCGGTGGCGCTGCGGGTGTTCGGCACTGCGCGACGGGCCCTGCTCAGCCAGACGCCGCTGGCATTGTTCATGATCGGTTACACGTTTTTCGGACTGTGGCTGCTCGCCTCGCCCCGCGGGGTGTGAGCAGCGCAAAAAACTGGACAGGAGCCGGGCACCTTTGCACAGTGATGCCACTGACGGTCAGGGATAATGGCCGCAAGTGGGGCGTCCGAGTTCCAAGATACGAGGATAGTGCGATGACCATCAAATCTACCAAACAGACCGGAACGACGCGCCGCGGCGCGCTGAAAACGCTGGCGGCGGGGGCCGCGGCGACCAGTCTGCCGCTCTGGGCGCGGTATGCCGAGGCGCAGACGGCGGAGCCGATCCGCGTCGGCTTCCAGCAGCACCGCACCGGCATCGGCGCCGCCTACGGCCGCTGGTACGGGCGCACCACCGAGGCCGCCGCGCGGCTGATCAACGAGGCCGGCGGCATCAACGGCCGTCCGCTGGAGATCGTGGCGGAGGATGACGGCACCGATCCCAAGCGCGGCGCCGAGGTGGTCGAGAAATTCGCCACCCAGCTGAAATGCGATATCGGCTACGGCACGCTGTTTTCCCACGTGGTGGCGGGCTCCGCCCCCCGCGCGGGCGAGCTGAAGCTGCCCTATTTCATCGTTTCCGAAGGCCACCAGCTCGCCTCCGGCGCGCTGAACCGTTACACGATCCAGCCGGGCATCACCGACGTGAAGAGCCAGGTGAAGGCGATGGCGCCCTTCGTGGCCGCCAACCTCGGCAAGAAGGTCACGATGATCTTCCCCGACTATGCCTTCGGTCACGATCACCGCGATTTCTTCTCCGAGGCGATCGAGGCGCAGGGCGGCGAGGTTGTCGCGAAACTGGCGATCCCGCCGACCGAGACTTCCTTTACCAAGTATTTCCCGAAAATCCCGCGCGAGACGGAAGTGATCTATCACGTGATGGTGGGGCCGGCCGTTCTGACCTTCGTCAAGGAGATGGGCGAGTTCTTTGGCCCGAGCCGGCCGGAGATGTTCGGCTTCATCGACAGCCTTGAGGCGGTGAATATCGCCAGCCCGGGGCTGGAGTTCCTCGAAGGCACCTACTTCTGGGAAGGCATGCCGCGGTATGCGCAGGCCGACCAGACGCCTTATGACAAGTTCTATCGCGAACAGGTGGGTGTGGATGCCAACGGCGCCTCGCTTGCCGATCCGAAGGATGTGTCGACCTATGCCCACATGTTCGCCTGCTGGGAGACGCTGTTCGTCATCAAGGCGGGGATGGAGGCCGCGGGCTATCAGGGCATCAAGGACCGCCAGGCGCTGATCGAGGCGGTCGAGGCGATGACCGAGATGCCGATGTCGAACGAGCATCCGCAGGGGCCGAAGCTGTTCAACGGCAAGACCCACCAGGTGTTCGGGCAGCAGTACATCAGCCAGGTCACCGACGGGAAGCTGCTGGTGAAACAGACCACCCCGATCGAGGATGGCTTCTATCCGGACGAGACCGACTATACCAAAATGTCGTTCTGACCGAAGGGTGGGCCGCCTGGTGATACATCCGAATGCCGGACCGGGCGGCGCACCTCGGGGGCGGTCCGCCGGATCGCCCTCATCCCGCCCGCGACGGGCGGGAGCGGCGCGGTGCGGCCGCGTCTGTCTGCGGAACAGAGGGTTGCTCTAGCCGATGGAATTCGGACCTTATCTGATGCTCGCCATGCTGGAGGGCGCGGTGACCGCCGCTGTCCTTGCGCTGACCGCCGTCGGGCTGAGCCTGGTGTTCGGCGTGATGCGGGTGGTCAATGTCGCCCATGGCGAGTTTTTCATGCTGGGCGCGGTGCTGGCCTGGTGGGTGGCCTCTCATGTGGGCGGGCCGCCGGCGCTGGGTTTCATCGCTGCGCTGGCAATCGCGCCGCTGGCGGTGGGGGGGCTGGCCGCGCTGGCGGATATGACCATCCTGAAGCGGGTGAATTACGACCCCGAGCGCACCATCGTGGCGACCATCGGCATCCTATACATCCTGCAGCAGCTGACGCTGATGACCTACGGGCCGGAGGCGCGGCCGGTGGAGCCGCCATTCAACACGCGCCTCGCGCTGCCGTGGTTCGAATGGGGCGAGGGGGGCTTTCAGCTTTACTGGCCGTGGGGGCTGGGCACGACGAGTTACAAGCTGTTCGTGATCGGGGCGGCGGCGGCGGTGCTGGTCGGGGTCTGGGTGCTGATGGCGCGGACGCGGATCGGGCTGCTGATGCGGGCGACGCAGCTGGACCGCGAAATGGCGCTGGCCTTCGGTATCCCGGTTGAGCGGGTCTATGCCATGGTCTTCGGCATCGGCGGGGCGCTGGCGGCGCTGGGCGCGGTGCTGATCGTGCCGATCCAGCAGGCGCATTACCTGATGGGGGGCGATCCGCTGTTGCTGTCGTTCATCGTGGTGATCATCGGCGGGCTTGGCAGCCTGCCGGGGACGGTGGCGGCGGCGGTGCTGATCGGGCTTTCCGACGGCATCATCTCGGTCTTCTTCTCGCCGACGCTGGCCAAGATCCTGGCGACGCTGCTGGTGGCGCTGGTGCTGGTGTTCCGGCCGCAGGGCCTGTTCGGGACGGGGTCGAAATGAGCGATCGGAGCAAGACCTTTGCGCTGCACGGCGGAGTGCTGGCGCTGCTGTTCGCGCTGCAGTTCGTGTTGCCGGCCTATCACCACGGCAACCTGGCGCGGATCATGGTGCTGGCGAGTTTCGCGGTCGGGTACAACGTGATGTTCGGCTATACCGGGCTGTTGAGCCTGGGCCATGCGCTGTTCTTTGCCGCCGGCATGTACGGCATGGGGCTGGCGGTGCACTATGGCGGCGCCGGGCCGGTCGTGGCGCTGCTGGCGGGGCTGGTCGCGGCGATTGCGGTGTCGCTGTTGGTGGGGCTGCTGGCGCTGCGCACCGCCGGGGTCGGCTTCATGATCGTGACGCTGATGTTCGCGCAGGCGGGCTATCTGACGGTCCTCTATTTCACCACATACACCCGCGGTGACGAGGGGCTGGTGCTGCAACAGGCGCAGCGAATGCTGGGCAGCCTGGACCTGTCGCAGCCCGGGCCGCGCTATTTCGCGGCGCTGGGGCTGTTCGCGGTCTGCATGCTGGCGGTGCTGTGGATGGTGCGGGCGCCCTTCGGCAAGGTGCTGATCGCGATCCGCGAGAACGAGGAGCGGGCGCGCATGCTGGGCTATGACGTGTTCCGCTACAAGCTGGCCGCCGTGGTGATCTCCGGCACAATCTGCGGGCTGGCCGGGGCGGCCTATGGGCTGTTGTTCGGTTATGTCGGCGCGACCTTTGCCTCGGTGCAGTATTCGATCTTTCCGCTGCTCTGGGTGCTGTTGGGCGGTGCCGGCACGGTGCTGGGGCCATTCATCGGGGCGCTCTTCATGTTCTACCTGATCGACCTCTCCAGTTCGGTCACCAGCGCCTACATGCTGGTCGCCGGTGTGGCGCTGGTGCTGCTGACGCTGTTCGCGCCGCAGGGGCTGGTGGGCGAGTTGCGCGAACGGGTCTGGCGGTGGCTGCCATGAGCCTGTTGTCGACCAGGGGGTTGAGCAAGAGCTTTGCCGGGCTGCAGGCGGTGCAGGGGGTGGATTTCGACCTGCCCGAGGGCGAGGTGCGGGCACTGATCGGGCCGAACGGGGCGGGCAAGACCACCTTTGTCGGGCTGCTGTGCGGGCGGATCGCGCCGACGTCGGGGCAGGTGTTTTTCGACGTGCGCGACATCTCGCACCTGCCGGCGCACAAGCGGATCGGGCTGGGGATGGCCTATACCTTCCAGATCACCTCGGTGTTCGCGCGGCTGAGCCTTTTTGAGAACGTGGCGCTGGCCGCCCGGCGGCGGCTGCACGGTACGGCGGAGGTCGAGGCCGCGGTGATGGATGCGCTGGGCAAGGTCGGGCTGACCGAGGATCCGGAGCGGGCGGCAGGCGATCTGAGCTATGGCCACCAGCGGCTGCTGGAGATTGCCATGGGGCTGGTGCAGGCGCCCAGGCTGCTGATCCTCGACGAGCCGACGCAGGGCCTGTCGGATGCGGAGATCGCCGGGTTCAAGGGGCTGATCCGCGAGCTGGCGGCGAGCACCACCATCCTGCTGATCGAGCATAACATGAGCGTGGTGATGGAGGTTGCCGACCGGGTGACGGTGCTGAATTTCGGAGAGGTGCTGGCCGAGGGCACCCCGGAGGAGATGCACGCAAATGCGGATGTACAGGCCGCCTATCTGGGGACGGGCTGATGCTGGAGCTGGACAAGATCAATGCGGGCTACGGCCGGGCGCAGATCCTGCGGGACCTGTCGCTGACCGTGGCGCCGGGGGAGATCCTCTGCCTGTTGGGCCGCAACGGCGCGGGCAAGACCACCACGATGAAGGCGATCATGGGGTTGTTGCCGCTGATGTCCGGCGCGGTGCGGCTGGACGGGCAGGAGATCAGCAAGCTGCCGGCGCACAAGGTTGCGGGCTGCGGCATAGGCTATATTCCGCAAGGCCGCCGGCTGTTCGGCGAGCTGACCGTGGCGCAGAACCTGGAGATCGGGTTGCGGGCGGGTAATTCGGGGCCTGAGGTGCTGGAGGATGCGCTCGATCTGTTCCCGCGGCTGCGGGAGCGGATGGGGCAGCGGGCGCAGACCCTGTCGGGCGGCGAGCAGCAGATGCTGGCCACCGCCCGGGCGCTGTGTCTGCGGCCGCGGATTCTGTTGCTGGACGAGCCAACCGAGGGGTTGCAGCCGTCGATGATCGCGGCGATCCGCGACGTGATCGCGGTGATGCGCGACCGCGGCGTGGGCATCCTGCTGGTGGAACAGCGGGTCGATGCGGTCTTGTCGGTGGCCGACCGGGTGGCCTTTATCGAGAATGGCCAGAACCTGGAAACGCTGGACGCCGACGCGCTGCGCCGCGATCACAGCCTGATCGAGACCCATCTGGGCGTCTGAGCGGCGTTTTGTCCCGCTCGTATCGACGCTTTCGGGCGGTGATTTCGGTATGCGGTGGGGCACAGATATCTTGAATGCATTAAGTTATTTGAATATGTCTTGCGGGTCAGAGGTGCCACCGCGGATGTGCCGGGTGGACCGTTTGGGAACAGCCGGGTTGGGGGCGTGGGACTTCTCCGCCGATTGATGGCCGACCCCGTGAGGAGAGACACAATGGAGATCAAGAAGATCACCGAAGGCCTGTCGGTGAGCCCGCAGATCACAGCGGCGGATATTCCCGCACTGAAAGCTGCCGGCTTCCGCGCTGTCATCTGCAACCGCCCCGACGCCGAGGCGGCCGACCAGCCGAACCACGAGGAAATCGAAGCGGCGGCCGCCGCCGAGGGACTGGAATTCCGGTTCCTGCCGGTGACGCCGGGGATCGTGACCGACGAGACCGCCACGGCCTTTGGCACCGCGCTGACCGAGCTGCCCGGGCCGGTTCTGGCCTATTGCCGTACCGGCACCCGTTCGACCACACTGTGGTCGCTGAGCGAGGCGCCGCACCGGCCGCTGCCGGAGATCCTGGCGGCCGCCAAATCCGCCGGCTACGACATGAACGGCGTGGCCCGCCGCATCGCCAACGGCGGCAAGACGCCGACCGATACCGGCGATGCCAAGTTCGACGTGGTGATCGTGGGCGCGGGCGCCGGCGGCATCGCCGTGGCCTCCAGCCTCAAGGCGCGCAAGCCGGGGTTGGAGATCGCGTTGATCGACCCTGCCGACATCCATTACTACCAGCCCGGCTGGACCATGGTGGGCGGCGGCGTGTTCGAGCCGGAAGAAACCGCCAAGACCATGGGCAGCCTGATCCCCAAGGGCGTGCACTGGATCAAGTCCGCCGTCGCGGCGTTCGAGCCCAAGGACAATGCCGTGGTGCTGGACGGCTGCCGGGTGGTGAAATACGACCGGCTGATCGTCTGCCCGGGGCTGAAGCTCGATTGGGCCGCCGTCGAGGGGCTGGAAGAGACACTGGGGCGCAACGGCGTCACCTCGAACTATCGCTACGACCTGGCGCCCTATACCTGGGAACTGGTGCAGGGGCTGAAGGAGGGCCGGGCGATCTTCACCCAGCCGCCGATGCCGATCAAATGCGCCGGCGCGCCGCAGAAGGCGATGTACCTGTCCGGCGACGCCTGGACCCGGCGCGGGGTGATCAAGGATATCGACATCCATTTCGCCAATGCCGGCGGCGTGCTGTTCGGCGTGAAGGACTATGTGCCGGCGCTGGAGCAATACATCGAGAAATACGGCGCGCAGCTGGACTTCTTCCACAACCTGATCGCGGTGGACGGGCCGGCGAAGAAGGCGACCTTCCGGGTGGCCAAGCCGGACACTGAGCCGACCACGGTGGAGATGGAGTTTGACATGATGCATGTCTGCCCGCCGCAGGTGGCGCCGGACTTCATCCGCGTTTCGCCGCTGGCCGATGCCGCCGGCTGGGTCGATGTCGATCAGGCCACGCTGCGCCACAAGACCTTCGACAACGTCTGGTCGCTGGGCGACGTGATGAACGCACCCAACGCCAAGACGGCGGCGGCGGCGCGCATCCAGGCGCCGGTGGTGGCCGAGAATGTGGCGGCCGACATCGACGGCAAATCGCCGGTGGCGCAGTACGACGGCTATGGCTCCTGCCCGCTGACGGTGGAGCGCGGCAAGATCGTGCTGGCCGAGTTCGGCTATGGCGGGGCGCTGAAACCGTCGTTCCCGAAATGGGTCATCGACGGCACCAAGCCGTCCCGGGCCGCCTGGCTGCTGAAGGAAAAGATGCTGCCGCCGATCTATTGGAAGGCGATGCTGCGCGGCAAGGAATGGATGGCCAAGCCGGAGAAGATTGTCGCCGGCGGAAAGTGATCCGCGTTCCGAGATTGAAAGGGGCCGCTCCGGTTTGGAGCGGCCTTTTCGTTGGGCTGAAGCCCGCCCTGCGGCGCCCCGCGACGTTGCAGGTGGAGGTCGGGCCTCAGCCCGGCACAGCCGCCCTCAGCGCCCGAAATCGGCCAATGCGCGGTAGTCGATGGTCTTCAGCACCCCGAGCATCAGCTCCGGGTCGCCGCCCTTGGCCTGGACCAGGATGCGGCTGTCGACCAGCCCGGTGATCTCGCCGTCCTGCACCATCATCTTCTGCCGGCCGACGCGCTCGATCCTGGCGCCGATGGCGGCGGCGTTGCCCAGCATCCCGGCCATGGCGCCGACCATCGGGTTGTCGGCCATCAGGGTGATGGTGAACGCCTCTTCACCGTCCTTGCTGTACTCGGCTTCCGCCCCGGTGCCGCCGCCCATCATGGCCAGGCCCGCACCCATTTCGGTGCTCACCTCGCGGCTCCAGCCCTCGGGCGGGTCGGGGAGGAAGCTCACCAGCTCGTCGGCCTTCATCGCCGCCATCAGTTGCTTGGCGTATTCCAGCTCTTCCAGCGCGTATTTCACATCGCCGTCCTCATAGGCCTCGATCGCCGAGGTCAGCGCATCGGTGATCTCGTCGGCCGAGGCCGCGGCGGCGGCGCCCAGCGTGATTGAGGCGGACAGCAGGATTGTGCGGATCATCGGACCCCTCCCGGTTTGAATGAATAAAGCAAAATCAGCCGCAGCATGCCGCTGCCGGGACGCGGGTGCAAGCGGGCCCTTCCCAAGACAGGGGGCATTTGCAACACTCGGACATATTTTCCGGGTATGGTGATGTAAATGTTATTAACATCACCTATGTCCATTTCAGGTTTGAGTGTTCAGGAGGGTCCGATGGCGGATTTTGACGCGTTGCTGCGCGAGAGCCAGGAGCAGGTGGCCAAGTCGCAGGGGGAGATCGCGGCGATGACCGCGCGGATCGAGGCCGTGCGCAGCAAGATCGAGGCGGGCGAAGAGGCCGGCATCGATATCGAGACCGCGACGCTGGACGACGTGCACGCCCATACCGAGGTGATGAACGCCAATATCGCCGAGCTGATCATGGGGCTGGACGACGTGACCGCCGGCTTTTCCCGCGATTTCGAGGAGCTGCGCAGCAAGACCGGATGGGAGAGTTTCGTCGGTTTCTTCGCCAAGGACCGCTCGGAAGCGATGCGGCAGGAGCGGATGCGCAGCGCCAGCATCGACGACAAGCTGCAGGACCTGATCGCCAAGTCGGACGTGATCGTAAAGCTGCTGCAGGGCCAGCTGGCGATGCTGGAAGAGCAGAAGGCGAAGGTGGAGACCAACCTGAGCGGTACGCTGGATGACCGCGAGGGCGCGGTGGCCGCGTTGGAATCGGTGCGGGCCGAGATCCTGGCGATGGACCCGCAGATCATCGCGCTGGAAAACAAGATCGCGGTGGAGACCGACGCCGCCGCGCGCACCCAGCTGGAGACCGAGCTGGCGGCGATGAACACCCGCTACAACGCGCTGGTGCAGGATGAGCAGGTGCAGCTGGCCAAGAGCCAGACGCTGGAACGCTATATCGAGAAGGGCAAGACCTGGGTCGATTCCTTGCAGAACCAGGCGGCGACGCAGATGGTGCTGATCAACAAGCTGCAGACGGATACCAACCAGCGGGTGGTGCTCTATGACGCGCTGTCGAAATCGCTGAAGACCGCGCAGCAGCAGGACATCGCCCACCGTATCAACGAGATCGGGGTGAAGACCGATCAGGAGGCGCAGACGGCGATGGCGGCCATCGGCACCGCGACCAACCAGAAGATGGCCGACATGCTGGAGAAGCACGAGGAACATATGGTGTTCGCGCGCGAGGTGCTGGAGGCCAAGGCCAAGGCCGACGAACGCTTTGCCCGCCGATTCCAGGCGATTGTCGAGAAGCACGACAAGAACCTTTATGGCGGGTGAGGTCCCACCAATGACCGACCCCGCCGATACCCTTGCCGACGATCACAGCGGGCTGACCGACACCTTTGCCAGCCGCCGTTATTTCCGCAAGTTCGAGGCGATCACCGGGCATCTGGTCGAGGTGGTCGGCGTGATGCGGGCCGAGGGGGCGCTGAGCCGGGCGGAGGCGAAGATGGTCGGCCGCTACCTGCTGGCGCTGACCTACAGCTTTCGCGCGCTCAGCATGAAATACCTGATGGTGGGGCGCGACACCGGGCGGTTCTTCGGCTCGCTGACGATGGACCGGCGCGACAGCGGGTTTCCGGTGGCGGCCGAGCTGATGACCATGGCCAACGACGCGCAGCAGGCCGGGGTGCATCTGGCCAATATGCCGGGCGTGGAGCAGTACAAGAACGACATGGTGCGCCAGATCATCGGCGAACAGGCGATCCCCACCCGGCTGCAATTCGCGCTGTCGCAGCGGCTCTATTACGAGGAGCTGGCGCGGGGCGCGCTGTTTTGGCTGCGCAACGATCCCGAATGCGAGTGGATGGGCAACCTGCGCGAGGATCGGCGCCAGTTCCTGCTGCACTGGGCGGTTTACGACAGCCAGACCAACCTGCCGGTGCTCTACCTGATGGAGCTGGAGGATACCGGGCGCACCGCCCTGCCCAAGGACGAGGCGCGCTGGCCGCAGGCGCAGGCGCATCTGATGGCGCAGTCGCTGGACGCGCTGAAGCTGGTCACCATCGCCAAGGGGTTCGACGAGGATTTCGACGATCTGCACCCCAAGCGGCTGCGTCGCATCCACGTGGGGCCGATGTATTCGCATGCCTTTACCGAACAGGCCGGGCCGCTGCGCGAGGTGCTGGAGCAGGCCCGGGCGCCGGAGGGGCAGGACTGGGCGCTGGCCTGGACCGAGGAGGAGTTGCGCAGTGAACGCGCGGTCGAGGAACGCTCCGGCTGGTTCGGCCGGGTGGAGCGGGAGGTTTTCGCGCTCGACCCCTTCGGCGGGCGCGGCGCGGAGAGCGGGGCGACGCGGACGGCGCGCAGCCTGATCCTGCCGCAGCGGGTGTTCCAGGTGCTGGCGGAGAAGGACCCGGCGGGGTTCGGGGATGTGCGGAAGTTCGTGGTGGGGGCGGAGGGGCGCGTCCTTCGGTATTGAGGCGCCCCTTGGGGGCGCGACCGGCGTGCCGCCGGTGCCTTCGGCGAGGATATTTGGGGCCAGAAAAAGACTGGTCCCCGTGAGGAACGGATGGGCGTGAGATGAGCCTGACAAGCGATCTGATGGAGCTGCGCGAGGCCGATATCGTCGCGCATTACCCTGCCGCCGAGGCGATGCTGGACGGTTTCGAGCATGCGCCGCGGATCGCGCGGGATGCGGGGGCGCCGGCGGAGGCGGCGGAGCGCTCGCCCGGGATCGCGGCGCGGCGGCGGTTCCGCTCCACCACGCCGGGGCTGGTGACGCGGCGGGCGGCGCGGCCCGACGGGGTGCACCTGCTGGACCGGATCGCGGAGTGTGACAGTGGCGATCCGCTGGTCTCGCCGGCGCAGGCGCAGGTGATGCGGGCGTTGCGGCGGGCGCTGGCGATCTCGCTGGCCTTGGCGGAGACCTTTGGCGAACAGACGCCTTTGGCCGAGTTGAAGCGCGCCAATCTGGCGGGCGATCTGCCGGCGGCGCGCAAGGGGGAGTTTTCCGAGCTGCTGGCGGCGGAGGCGCTGGTCACCCTGCATGTGTTCGGCAATGCGCTGGCCTTTCTGCTGGCACCGCATCTGGGCGAGGTGAGCGTCGAGCCGGGCGAGGTGGAGGAGGTGCTGACCGATCATGGCCAGATCGCGCTGCACGGCGCTTTGTGGGAACTCGACCGCGCGCTGGCGGCGCAGGCGGGCGATGACGCTCGGTTGGTGGCCACGGCGAGCGGCTTTGCCGAGGCGCTGATGGAGAAGGTGGCGCTGCGGGCGCAGAGCGCACCGCATCTGGGCGCCTTTGCCGGGGCGGCCTGGCGGGTGGAGGCGGACGATCTGACGCTGCGCGGATTTACCCCCTCGACGCGGGCGAAATCCACCACGCTGACCATGGCGTTCAAGAGGCCCGAGGAGGTGGTGGGCAACCATATCGCCAAATACCAGGCTATGAAGCTGGCCAAGATGCTGATGGCCTATGATTTCGAGCGCAAGCTCAACCCCTTTGCCGAGCTGGGCGGCTTCATCTTCACCTTCATGGGCGACGGCATGCCGGGGACCGGGAAGACCACGCTCATTCAGATGATGGCGGGGCTGATCCATGAATATTGCCAGAACGCGGGCTATCCGTTCCGCTATCAGAACCTGAGTACCGAGAGCATCGACAGCTATCAGGGTAAATCGGCGCAGAATGCCAAGGCGTTTATCAATACGGTGCTGGATCCCGGCGTGATCGGGTTCGGCACCATCGACGATATCGACCAGCTGGCGGGGAAGCGGGGCGACCGGCAATCCTCTGCCGGGCAGCTGGAGATCACGGCGGTGCTGATGGAGAGCTTTGCCGGGGCCAATACGGTGGTGCGGGGCAATTGCACCTTTGGCATGTTCTCCAACTACCCGGAGAATGTGGACGATGCGCTGCGCCAGCGGGCAGGCGCGCGGTTTCTGGTGGACGGGCCGCAGAGCCGGGACGATTACATCGACATCCTCGCGCTTTTGCTGGGCAAGGGGCATGGCATCCCGCTGGGGGAGCACGATCTTTACGCCGCGCAGGAGATCCAGCGGGCGGTGGCGGCCAGTTTCGCCGCCCACAACCGGCCGAAGGAGGCGGCGCTCCGGGACGTGTTCGATGCGGTCGCGGGGCGGATCGGGCCGCTCGATACCATTGCCAAGATGGGCAGCTATCTGAAGGCGATTCAGGAGGCTGATCCGCGGTTCACCGGGCGGGCGATCAAGAACATCACCGATGCGGTGAAGCTGCGGTCGATGGATTTCGAATTGCCGGATGCCTGGATGGAGGAGCCGGAGCTGTTCCTGTTCCGCGATTACGAGACCAAGAAGGGGATGATCGAGGAGCTGCGGGTGCCGATCACCCCGGAGATGGTGATCCAGGAGATCAACCGCTACGCCGATAGCGAGTTCCGCTACGCCGAGAGCTCGGACGAGGCGGCGATCGAGGCGGCGGTGCGGGACATGGGGCGGATGGACGAGGCCAGGCGGCGGTATTTGGAGGGGAAGGGGTGAATTCTCACTTTTTGAAGATGGTATCATGGATCAAGTCCCAATTTATTTCGGTCAAGGATGGGCTGAATAGCGGGAATCCGTTCGCAGTTGGAGTCTCCCTGACCAAGGTTTTTCTGGGGGCCGTATTGTTGATTTTAATTTTGCCGCAAGGGGGCGCGGATGGCTGGAAAGTTCGATTCTGGGGGTTGATGACTTCTCCTTCTAATGAAATTGGAGACACTTTCGCCGGCATTGCGGGTGTTTTGGCCTTCCTGTGGATTATCGTAACGGTCTGGCTTCAGAGTCAGGAGTTGGCCGCTCAACGTGAGGAGCTAAAGGAGCAAAGAGAAGAGTTTGAGAAGATGAACTCGATCATGGACTCTGAGAAATTCGAGGCCATGGTTTTTGAGTTCATTAAGACCCACAATGAAATTGTCTCAAGTATTGAGATTGAAGCGATGGAGGCGCCGCCAACTCTCTCGGAGGTGCTACTGCATAGAGTCACTTATCGAGGAAGGGGGTGCTTTCCCTATTTATATAAGAAGCTGTCTTCGGAGTATCAGGAGAGAAAGAAAAAGCATGGAGATCGAGTTGCCTTGTACTATGCGTACAAAAAGCTATGGAATGAATATGGTCATTTGCTTGGTCACTACTATCGATTCCTCTTTAACGCCTTCAGGACGATTTCAGAGTCGACACTCGCTGAGCCACATCATTCCAGGCTAATGAGATCTCAAATTTCTGACTACGAACTTCTTCTGCTTTTCTATAACTGTATCTCTCCGCGCGGTGAAAAATTCACAAAATATGCTAGGGAATTCTCCCTTTTTGACAATCTTCCATCCATCAAGGTTTTGGATCATGCTCACTGGGATCTTCTTCCAGGTACATTCGGTGATAATCCGTTGTTGAAGCCTGGTGAGTTTCGTGACTGGGAGGAGAAATACATTTCTAAATTGATGGCAGCGGAAGAATGAAACGCCTCATCACCCGTGGCCTGATGTTCGGCAACCTGTTTCCCGTCGACAGCCCGGCGCTGGTCGAGCGCTATAAACGTGCGCTGGAGCATCTGACCGGCAAGCGCACGGCGCTGGGCGATTTTCATGTGGATCTGTCGGGGTACTCTCCTGAGGTGGGCGATGAGCTGGACGATCACCTCTACCTCAACCACGGCGGGGTGAACCGGCAGTTCATCCTGCTGACGACCGAGCAGAAACGCTGCCCGCTGCTGGGGGCCAAGTTTTCCACCAGCCGCGAGATCCTGCGCAATTTCATCGCCGATAACGAGGCGCAGCTCTTTGCGCTGACCGCGACCGATGCGGTGGCGGGGGAGCTGGTCAATTCGGTGATCGACATCTCCGACCCCCGCCGCCTGTTCGATATCCGCCGGGTGGTGATCGAGGCCGATACCACCACCGGCACGCTGCGCCATGCGGAGCATCTGGCCCGGCTGGTGGAGCGGTTCCGCTCGGAAAACGATGCCTGGTTCGACGATGTGCTGATCGCCGAGATGATCGGGCTGGCGCAGAAATCCGGCGATCTGACCCGCAATCCGGTGCGGCTGAAGACCCGCGAGTACGAGCAGCGCGATTTCTGGACGGCGCATTTCGGCGGGCTCTACCTGTTCCAGTCGGCGGATCGGACCACGGCGATCGCGGCGGGCGGGACCGATGCGCTGGACGGGCTGCCGGTGGAGCGGCTGCTGACACTGCAGGACCGCAACCGGATCGCGCGGTTTCTGGACGACAACGGGCTGGTGGAGCCGATCCTGCGCGCGCGCGGCGTCGATGCGGCGGCGATCCTGCGGCAGAAGATGGATTTCATCGTCATCGACGCGGCCGCCGGTGCCGGGCTCGACCTTCAAAACCTCGACCGGGCCGATCTGCGGCGGCTGGCGCGCACCAATGCCGACGTGCTGCCCGGCGCCTATCACGGGCTGGCGCATCTGATGAGCTGGGCTTCCTCCGACGGCGACTGGCCGCGGATCACCTCGGAGGATCCGGCCTATTTCTATACCCTGCGGGCGGCGGATACACCGCAGCGCGATCTGGTCAACATGCTGCTGGCCGAGCTGACGCCGCTGGACATCCGGCAGCTCTTTATCTGTCACAAGGCGCTGTTCTATCGGCTCTATGCCGGTTGGCCGGATGCCAAACAGGCCTATGTTGCCGATTTCCTTGCGCGCGAGTATCAGGTGGACAAGGCGGGCGCGCGGGCGGCGCTTTACGGGCACGAGCCGGATATGTCGGGCGAGGACCCGCCGCCGTCGTCGCCCGGTGACGACCTGATCCGCCGGGTCGGGCCCTGGGGCGCGGTAAGGAGGCTGTGACATGCTGGTGATGCTGCGATTCCTGCTGCCGCTGCTGGTGGTGCTGACGGTGATCTATATCGCGATCTCGATCTATTCGCGCGCCGTCCGCCGCCGCAAGCTGGCCGAGCGCTGGGACAGCAAGGACGTGCTGACCGTGGACCGCGAGACCTTTATCCGCCGCGGGCTGGAACGCTATGACCGCTCGTTCCGGCGCAAGCTGATCCTGGGGGTCTATATCGTGCCGCTGACGGTGATCGCGATCCTCATCTATGTCACCAATTTCATGTAAGGAGGCACCGATGGTTTACGTCAAATGGGCCCTGATCCTGACCTTCTGGCTGCTGGTGGCGGCATTCCTCCACTACACCCTGCCGCAGCACGATATCGCGCGGGTCACCGACACCTATGAAAAGCGGATCGACCCGGGCGAGAACAGCTGGTTCTGGGCCTCGCACGATGTGGGCAGCGATCCGACCACCGCGAACCGCGACGTGTTCTTTATCCAGACGCGGCAGGCGGGCGGCAGGGTGATGGTCTACCGCAACGAGGATACCGGTTGGTCCTGGCCGCCCTATTTCAAGGTCAACAGCTCCAACCTGCAGGCGGAGGCGGCGGATATGAAATCCACCGCAGAGGCCCCGAAATGGGTGATGATCCGCCACTACGGCTGGCGCAACGAGTTTCTGTCGATCTTTCCCAACGCGGTGAAGATCAAGCCGGTGGCGGGGCCGGACGTGCGGATCATCCCGTGGTTCAACATCATCGTGCTGATCCTGCTGGCCGCTGTGGTCTATGCGATCTGGGTGCGCTGGCGCCGGTTCCGGCGCCGCCGCATCGACCCGCTGCTGGAGGATATCGAGGACAACATGGATCTCGCCGGCGAGGCGATCTCTGAACGCCGCGGCAGGATCCGCCGCTGGTTCGACCGGCTGCGGGGGAAATGACCCCGGGCCCGGCCGGTACGGTCGGCTCAGTCGGCGAACAGGTGGTCGGTCTGCGCCAGGGTCAGCGCCTGGTCGGGCGGGATCGTCAGGAACCCTGACAGGGCGGCGGCGTTGTCCCCGGCCGGGGCGGTTTCGCTGACGATGCAGTGATGGGCAAAGCCGGCATCGCGGATGCGGTCGGTTTCATAGATCAGGTCGTTGCGGATCGTCGGCAGCAGCCGGTTCAGCGTGGCCGGCGCCGTCTGGTCGCCGGCCAGCCCGATGCGCCGGGCATGGCCGGCGAGGTATTCGTCGGAAAACTGGCAGTCGATCTCCAGGAACCGGGTCACCGAGCGGTCGGAGGCGAAATCCTGCATCAGGTCCAGATTGGCCGGGTCCATGCAGATGATCAGCCGGTCGGTCTCGTAATAGTCGAACAGCATCCGCATCAGCGCCCGGCGGTGGCGGGTGCGTTTTTCCAGCGTGCTCTGGATGCCGCCCAGATCGGGCAGGGCGGTGTCGACCTCGTTGAACAGATACTCGATCGCCGGCAGGTTTGTGTGCTGGCGGATCTGGTCCAGCAGCCGCTTGGCGACATGCCATTTCTTGCAGACCACGATCAGCAGCTCGCGCTCGCGGCCCAGCGAGCTTTCGGTTTCCCAGAACCGCATGCCGAAGCGGCGGCCGATGCGGCCCCGCCCGGTGAGGAACTTATAGAGGCTCTGCCCCTCGTTGGAGATGCGGAACTCCACGTCGTGGGCGGCGTAGAGCCTGCCCAGCCGCGCCTTCAGCTCTTCCGCCTCCGGGCTGATCTTGCGGGCGAAGAGGTAATCCTGGCTGAGCAGCAGGTCGTAGTGGTCGTTGTAGAAGGTGACCGGCATGCCGTAGTCGGAGAACATCAGGAAGGTGAGCGAGCGGCTTTCGATCTCGCTCTCCGGGACCAGGTGGCGCACCAGGGTCTGGAAAAAGCTCTCGTCCGGGATCCAGGTGGAGCGGAAGAACCGCATCACGTCGCGCCGCTTGCGGATGAAATCGAGGATCCATTCGACGGTGCGGCGGCGCAGGCACCACCACTGGCTGCCGATCTGGATCTGCAGGTCGGCGGGGATTGCGCGTTTCAGCCCCAGCCACCGCTGCAACGCGACGGAGGCGTAGAACAGCCGCTTGTTCTTTCGCTCGTTCAGGAAGTGGCGATAGATCAGCCGGTCTTCCTTCATCCCGGTCTTGATCCAGTCGCTGTCGAAGAAATCCACGCTTTCGATGAAGTCGACATCGCGGTCGTCGAGGTAGCGATGCAGGTATTCGGCCGATTTGATCGGCATGCAATCGCCCGACAGCATGTAGAAATGGGTGGCGCGGGGAAAGGCCTCGACCGCCGCCCTGACCGCCAGCAGCGTCGCCTCGACCAGCGACCACTCGCCCCAGCCGCAGCGCTGGCGCGGGCGGGCGAAGACCACGTTGGGATTGTCGGCGAGCGCGTCGCGGATGGCGCGGAAATCCTCCAGCGGGGCGCGGGCGTCGAAGTGGATCGCGATATAGTCGCCCGCCGCGGTCAGACGCTCGGCCTGCAGAACGATCGCGTCGGGGTCCTTGTGGCAGAGGAGGATGTACGCGATCTTCGCCATGTGGGAACGACATATACCTGTAAGGGGCTTTCTCCTAACTAGATAAAGGTGAAGGCCAATTGAATAAATAACGATTATTTGCTTTTTTCGGTGCAGACCCGGCGCGCAGACAACACGGCCGGGCGATGAGGAGGCAAGGGCAGATGGGCTTTCCCGGGACATGGATGACCGAGAGCGAGAGCATGGTGTATCGGGTGGTGCCGAAATGCGCCTGTTCGACCATCGGGCAGATCATGTTTTATTCCGACCACGGGCGGTTCTTCGACGGCGATATCCACGATGCCGAGGACGGGCTGCACAAATGGGCGCAGGAGCGCAGCCACGAGCCGATCACCCGCAATGTGCAGGCGCACCGATCCTATGCCTTTACCTGTGTGCGCAACCCCTACACGCGCATCCTGAGTTCGTTCTTCGACAAGATCTGCGGCATCCAGCGCAACGGCAAACGCTATCGCGGCAACCTGGTGCCGAAGCTGACCTATACCTATGGCATCGAGGTGGGCGGCGACGACGGCAAGCAGGAGTTCGACCAGATCAAGAGCTTTCGCCGGTTCCTGCTGTTCGCCCGCGACACCATCCGCTGGCGCCGGCCGATGGATCCGGACATCCACTGGTCGGCGATGTCGGGGCATGTGTCGACCTTCATCGTCAACGGCGGGCGCTACGACAACATCTTCTGGACCGAGAAGTTCAACGAGGGGATGCAGAGCGTGCTGGATGCGGTGGAGACGCCGCACGCGGTCGATCTTACGCAGATCCCGCGGTTCAACGAGAGCGAGGGGCACGGACCCAAGCGGGCGCATCCGGTCGAGGACTATTTCGACGACCTGTCGATGCATCTGGTCTATGAGATCTACAAGCGCGATTTCGACCTGTTCAAATACGATCCGTTCGATCCCTCCAACAAGATGCCGGTGGGGGAGATCGACCTGGAAGAGGTGCAGGCCAAGCTGGGGCGCTAGGGCCGGGCGGAAAATCGCGGCGTCGCCGCGATGCCTCCGGCGGGGATATTTTCAGCCAGAAAAAGACAGGCGCGCGGGGCGATCTTGCGCAATGCCCTGTGCGCGCGTAGATCGGTGCCCATGGCCAAGCAGAAGTCAGACCCGAATTACAAGGTGATCGCCGAGAACCGGCGCGCGCGCTTCGATTACGCGATCGAGGACGATCTGGAGTGCGGCATCATCCTGGAAGGGTCCGAGGTCAAGTCGCTGCGCGCCAACGGCGGCAATATCGCCGAAAGCTATGCCGCGGTCGAGGATGGCGAGCTGTGGCTGGTGAACGCCTATATCGCGCCGTATGAGCAGGCCAAGACCTTCGGTCACGAGGAGCGGCGGCGGCGCAAGCTGCTGGTCAGCCGCAAGCAGCTGGCGGACCTGTGGAACGCCACCCAGCGCAAGGGCATGACGCTGGTGCCGCTGGTGATGTACTTCAATCACAAGGGCATCGCCAAGCTGAAGATCGGCATCGCCAAGGGCAAGAAGACCCACGACAAGCGGGAAACCCAGGCCAAGCGCGACTGGTCGCGGCAGAAACAGCGGCTGCTGAAAGACAACCGCTAGGCGCCCGGAGCGCGGCGAAGCCGCGGGCCGCCCGGTCACGCGGGGCTCCGCCGATGCGGGATTGTGGCGAAAACAAGGAATTTCCAGTTCAAATTCAAGCGCCTGCGCGTTTCGTGCGGTGACGGTCGGCAAGGCCCCGCCGAGCCTCTGGCAGAAACCGGCTGAACGGGGCCGGGCCGAATTGCGCCCCCCGGGAAAATACATAGTAATTTTGGCATGTGTCCTGGCGAGACCGGGCGCGCACCCAAAATGAAAAGGCAGAAGCAATGAAATACGCAGAGTTCGCGAGCGCCGGAGCGCGGTTCCAGTATGGTCACAAATTCGGTGCCCAATTCGGTGGATCGTTCGACGGTACGGTCGAGGAGGACGCGCCGGAGACCAGTGTGCTCCCGGACGATGAGCTGGAGTTCTCCGACGCCCAGCCCATCGAGGACCTGAGCAGTGAGACGAATGCGCCGGAGAGCGATCCGTCCGAAGATGACGCGCTGGAGCTGGCCGAGCTCGAGACGGAAACGCCGGAGGGCGAGGAGGTCGAGAACGATGGGGCCGAGACCGTTCTCTCCCTGGACGACGACGATAACGGCGACGACTACGGTGGCGACGCGGACAGCAGCCTGTCCGAACCCGAAGCGGAGGTTACCCAGACGGTGACCGCCACTTACAGCGCCGAGGCGATTGCCGAGCTGAAGTTCATGATCGAAGAGGAAAAGCTGGCCGGGGACATCTACGAGGTGTTCTACAACATGTACGGCCTCAAGATCTTCAACAATATCGCGCAGTCGGAGGACCAGCACTTCAACGCGCTGATCAACCAGGCCGAGACCATCGGGCTCGACGTGGACCAGTTCCTGTTCGCACCTGTCGGCAGCTTCGATGACCCCGAGCTGCAGGAGATGTACGACACGCTGCTGGCCCAGGGCTCTGTGTCGGAGACGGCGGCGCTCGAGGTCGGCAAGGCGATCGAGGAAAAGGACATGGTCGATATCGCCGCGGCGATCGAGGATGTGGAAGGCACCACGCTGGCCGAGGTCTACGACAGCCTGCTGACCGGCTCCAGCTATCACCTGGAGGCGTTCGAGAACCTGCTGGCGTAACCCGCCGCGCACAAGGCGGCGGCCGGGTTCGCCCGGCCGTCGCGGATTGCCGTTGCACCGGCCGTCCTGGCCGCCAATGCGCCTGTCCGGGCACCCGCTTCCCTTGTTGCCTTGCACCCGTCTCCGGCCAATAGTAGTCAGAGCACTGACTTTGCAAGAAGGGCGGCAGGCATGCAGGACGACCCGAAAACACTGGTTTCCACCGACTGGCTGGCGGCGCATCTGAAGGATCCCGACCTGCGTATTCTCGATGCGAGGATGCCGCTTGCGGGCGAGACGGGCGATCCCCGGGCAGAGTATGAGCTGGCGCATATTCCCGGCGCCCGTTTTTTCGATATCGACGAGATCAGCGACCACCGTTCAGAGCTGCCGCATATGGCGCCGCCGGTTGAGAAATTCATGTCGCGCCTGCGCGCCATGGGGGTGGGCGACGGCCATCAGGTGGTGGTCTATGATTCCCTGGGGATCTATTCCGCCGCCCGCGTCTGGTGGACCTTCCGGCTGATGGGCCAGAGCAATATCGCCGTGCTCGACGGCGGCCTGCCGAAATGGCTGGCCGAGGGGCGCGAGACCGAGGATCTGCCGCCCGTGGTGCGCGACCGGCACATGACGGTGCGGGTGCAGAACCAGCTGGTGCGCGATGTGACGCAGGTGTCGGCGGCGGCCAAGCTGGGCGATCACGAGATCATCGACGCCCGCTCTGCCGGGCGGTTCCGCGGCGAGGAGCCGGAGCCGCGCGAAGGGCTGCGCGGCGGCCATATCCCCGGATCGAAGAACGTGCCGTTCGGCGATCTGATGAACGCGGACGGCACGATGAAATCGCCCGACGATTGCCGCGCGGTGTTCGAAGCCGCGGGCGTCGACCTGAGCAAGCCTGCGATCACCTCCTGCGGGTCGGGCGTGACCGCGGCCATCCTCAGCCTGGCGCTGGAGCGCATGGGCAAGACCGACCATTCCCTCTACGACGGCTCCTGGGTTGAATGGGGTGCCTTCCCGACCCTGCCCGTCGCAACCGGAGACGACTGATGTTCGAGAACCTGAAAGAGCAACCCGCCGACAAGATCCTGGCGCTGATGCAGATGTTCGCCGATGACCCGCGCGAGCAGAAGGTCGACCTGGGCGTGGGTGTCTACAAGAACGCCGAAGGGGTGACCCCGGTGATGCGCGCGGTCAAGGCCGCCGAGAAACGCATCTGGGAACAGCAGACCACCAAGAGCTACACCGGGCTGGCCGGCGATCCGGCCTATGCCGATGCGATGATCGGGCTGATCCTGGCCGACGCCGTGGCGCGTGAAAACGTTGCCGCCGTGGCCACGCCCGGCGGCACCGGCGCGGTGCGTCAGGCGTTCGAGCTGGTGCGCATGGCCAACCCCGAGGCCCGCGTCTGGGTGTCCGATCCGACCTGGCCCAACCACACCTCGATCCTCAACTACCTCGGGATGGAGACCAAGACCTACCGCTATTTCGACAGCGCGACGCGCGGCGTGGATTTCGACGGCATGATCGCCGATCTGAACGGGGCTGCGGCGGGCGATGTGGTGCTGCTGCACGGCTGCTGCCACAACCCCACCGGCGCCAACCTGACCATGGTGGAATGGCAGGCGGTGGTCGATCTGCTGAACGAACGCGGGCTGATCCCGATGATCGACATCGCCTATCAGGGCTTTGGCGACGGGCTGGAAGAGGATGCGGCGGGCACCCGTCTGGTGGCGTCCTCGGTGCCCGAATGCCTGATCGCGGCGAGCTGTTCCAAGAACTTCGGCGTGTACCGCGAGCGGACCGGGCTGCTGATGGCGGTCTCGGCCGATGCCGGCAAGACCAAGCTGAACCAGGGCACGCTGGCCTATCTCAACCGACAGAATTATTCCTTCCCGCCGGATCACGGGGCGCGGGTGGTGACCACCATCCTCACCGATCCGGAGCTGCGCGCCGACTGGGCGGCGGAGCTGGAAGAGGTGCGGCTGTCGATGCTGGGCCTGCGCCAGCAACTGGCGGACGAGCTGAAGCGGCTGACCAACTCCGAGCGGTTCGATTTCATCGCGCAACACCGCGGCATGTTCTCGCGCCTCGGCACCACGCCGGAGCTGGTGGAGAAGCTGCGCGAGGAGCACGGCATCTACATGGTGGGCGACAGCCGGATGAACATCGCGGGGCTGAACAAGACCACGGTGCCGCTGCTGGCCAAGGCCATCGTCGACGTGGGCGTCTGAGCCCTTTGATTTCCTGCGCGCGTCCCGATCCGTCGGGGCGCGCTGTTCATTTCCGCATTGTGCCAGAAAGGACCCCCATGGCCGGACAGAAAAAGTTGCTGCGTTCGCTGGCGGGAGAGGTGTTGGAGACGCCGCCGATCTGGATGATGCGGCAGGCGGGACGCTACCTGCCGGAATACCGAGCCACCCGGGCCAAGGCGGGGGATTTCCTGTCGCTGTGCTATAATTCCGATCTGGCTGCCGAGGTCACACTGCAGCCGATCCGCCGCTATGGCTTCGACGCGGCGATCCTGTTTGCCGACATCCTGCTGGTGCCGCAGGCGCTGGGCGCCGATCTGTGGTTCGTGACGGGCGAGGGGCCGCGGCTCTCCACCATCACCGAACAGGCGGATTTCGACGCCTTGAAGCCGGCCGATGCGATCCACGACAAGCTGGCGCCGGTTTACGAGACCGTGCGGATCCTGTCGCGCGAGCTGCCGGAGGAAACCACGCTGATCGGTTTCGCCGGCGCGCCGTGGACCGTGGCCACCTACATGATTGCCGGGCGCGGCACCCCCGCGCAGGAGCCGGCGCATGCGCTGCGCCAGGGCAATGTGCAACTGTTCGAGGCGCTGCTCGACCGGATCACCAAGGCCACCATCGACTATCTCTCTGCCCAGATCGAGGCGGGGGCCGAAGTGGTCAAGATCTTCGACAGCTGGGCCGGGTCGCTGAAGGGCGAGGCCTTCGACAAATACGCATTGGCGCCGGCGCGGGAGATCACCCAGGCGCTGAAGGCGCGGCATCCGGGCACCCCGGTGATCGGCTTCCCGCGCGGGGCGGAAGACAAATACGTGGGCTTCGCCAAGGCGACCGGCGTCGATTGCGTGGCGCTGGATCAGTCCGTGGATGCGGATTGGGCGGCGGCCAACGTGCAGGTCGACGGCTGTGTGCAGGGCAACCTCGCGCCCGAGCATATGGTGACCGGCGGTCAGGCGCTGGTGGACGAGACCCGGCGGATCGTCAAAGCCTTCTCCAAGGGGCCGCATATCTTCAACCTGGGCCACGGCATCACGCCCGACGCGGACCCGGAAAACGTACAGTTGATGGTCGAAACCGTACGGGGCATGGGGCGGGGCTAATCCGGGGGTGGAACGCCCCTTCGGGGCGTGCCTTCGGCGATGATATTTATCGCCAGAAAAAGAGCCGCGCCCGCCTCGTCTCGTCGCAAAGACTCACATCCGGCAATCGGACCGGGTGCGGCCTCAGCCGCCCTGCTCCATCCGCTGGCGGAAGGCGCGCGGCGGCAGGCCGATGCCGCGGGTGAACACGCGGGAGAAATGCGCCGGGTCTGAAAACCCCAGCTCGTAGCCGATCTCGGCCGCCGTCAGGTTGGTGTAGATCAGCATCCGCCGGGCCTCGCGCAGCACCCGTTCAGCGATCAGCGCCGAGGCAGGCCGTCCCGTTGCCTGGCGCACCACGCGGTTGAGATGGGTGGGCGAGACGGCGAGGCGGCCGGCGTAATCGGCGACCGGCAGGCGCTGGCGGAAGTGCTGATCGACCAGGGTTTCGAACCGGCGCAGCAGCGGGGTGTCGGCGTGCGGGTCGGGCGGCGCCTGTTCGGCGTGAATAGCGCGGGCCGCCAGCCCCAGCAGCGAGCCCGCCTGCGAGCGCAGGATCTGTGCGCGGGCGAAATCGCGGTTGTGGTATTCGGTGTGGATCCGGTGCGCCAGCACCTCCATCTCCGGCGGCAGCGGCACCGCGCAGGGGCTGGCCAGCACCGCGCGCAGCCCTTCGCGCTCGCGCAGCGCCTCGTCCATCAGATCGGCACTGAGCGTGATCACCCAGCCCTCGGTGCCCTGCTGGAAGCGGAAGCCGTGGACGAAGCCGCGTGGCATGTTGATCAGCACCGGCGGCCCCAGCGGCAGGGTCTTTCCCTCGATCCGGGCGCTGCCGCCGCCGGAGCGCAGCAGCAGGATCTGGTGCAGCCGTGCGTGACGGTGCGGGCGCAGTTCCCAGTTATGCAGCTCGGAACGTTCGGGGATCGTCTCGCAATGTACCACATCGGGCACTTCGGCGGTTTCGCCGAACAGGTTGTAATTGCGGATCGCGGCGGTGTCGGAGGTCTCTGGCATGTTCGATATGTACAATAACTTGCGCGGTTGATCCATTCCCGACAAGGCCGGCCGGGGGCATATTTCGGCAATTGAAGGAGGAACGCCCATGACAACCCCCATGAAAACCAAGGTCGGCATCATCGGCGGCGGGCCGTCGGGCCTGTTGCTGTCGCAATTGCTGGACCTGAAGGGAATCGACAATGTCGTTCTGGAAAAGCACAGCCGCGACTACGTGCTGGGTCGAATCCGCGCCGGCGTGCTGGAGCATGGCTTTGCCGAGCTGATGCGCGAGGCGCAATGCGGCGAGCGGATGGACAGCGAGGGCGAGATCCACGACGGCTTCTACATCGCCCATGACGGCATCCGGGACCGGGTCGACCTGCACAAGTACACCGGCGGCAATTCCGTGATGGTCTATGGCCAGACCGAACTGACCCGCGACCTCTATGAGGCGCGCGACAAGATGGGCGGCAAGGTGATCCACGAGGCGCAGGACGTGCAGCCGCACGATCTGAAGTCCGACGCGCCCTATCTCACCTACCGGCTGGGCGACGAGCAGCACCGCATCGACTGCGACTACATCATCGGGGCCGACGGGTTCCACGGGGTCAGCCGCAAGTCGATCCCCAAGGACGTGCTGACCGAGTATGAAAAGGTTTATCCGTTCGGCTGGCTGGGCGTGCTGTCGCGCACCAAGCCGGTGTCGCCGGAGCTGATCTATGCCAAGCACGAGCGCGGCTTTGCGCTGTGTTCGCTGCGCAGCCAGGTGCTGAGCCGTTACTACATTCAGGTGCCGCTGACAGATTCGGTCGAGGACTGGTCGGACGAGGCGTTCTGGACCGAGCTGAAGAGCCGGCTGCCGCAGGATGTGGCCGACGAGCTGATCACCGGGCCCAGCATCGAGAAGTCGATCGCGCCGCTGAGGAGCTTCGTTGCCGAGCCGATGCGGTATGGCAACCTGTTCCTGGCCGGTGACGCCGCCCATATCGTGCCGCCCACCGGCGCGCGCGGGCTGAACTCGGCGGCCTCCGACATCTACTATCTCTACCATGCGCTGCTGGATCATTATCAGGACGGCAACGACACCGGGCTGGAGCAGTATTCGCAGAAGGCGCTGGCGCGGGTGTGGAAGGCGCAGCGGTTCTCCTGGTGGATGACCACGCTGCTGCACACCTTCCCCGACAGCATCGCCTACGATCAGCGGCTGCAGCAGACCGATCTGGAGTACCTGTTCTCGTCCGACGCGGCGCAGACCTCGCTGGCGGAGAACTACGTCGGGTTGCCGTTCTAGGATCGGGGTTGGAGCGGGGGCTCTGCCCCCGCCAGGGCTCCGCCCCTTCGCAGGCGAAACGCTCCACCGGAGCGTTTCCGGGTAGCTTGTTCAGCCCCCGGGATATTTCCGGCCAGAAAAAGACGGGACGTGCGGTCACACCGCGCGTCCCGTTTTCATTTTCCGGGGCGCGTGGTTCCCTTTCGTCGAGGAGAGAGGGAGGAGAACCATGGCGGTTGTCGACTATGAGAAGGATGGGCGCATCGCCCGGGTCACGCTGAACCGGCCCGAGGTGATGAATGCGATCAATGACGAGCTGCCGGTGGAGCTGGCGGCGGCGGTGGCGCGGGCGGATGCCGATCCCGGCGTGCATGTGATCGTGCTGTCGGGGCGCGGCCCGGCGTTCTGTTCGGGCTATGACCTGACGTTTTACGCCGAGGGCAACGGCAGCGGCGAGGCGACGCAGGAGATGCCCTGGGATCCGATCAAAGATTACAGCTTCATGTGGCGCAACACGCAGCATTTCATGTCGCTTTGGCGGGCGATGAAGCCGGTGGTCTGCAAGGTGCACGGGTTTGCCGTCGCGGGCGGCTCCGACATCGCGCTGTGTGCCGATATGACGATCATGGCGGAGGCGGCGCAGATCGGCTACATGCCCGCCCGCGTCTGGGGCTGTCCGACCACGGCGATGTGGGTGTACCGGCTGGGGGCGGAGCGGGCCAAGCGGATGCTGTTCACCGGCGACAAGATCACCGGCCGGGAGGCCGCCGATATGGGGCTGGTGCTGGAGGCTGTGCCGGAGGAGGCGCTGGACGACCGGGTGGAGGAGCTGGCGGCGCGGATGGCAAGCGTGCCGATCAACCAGCTGGCGATGCAGAAGATGGTGATCAACCAGGCGATCGAGCAGACCGGGATGATGCAGACGCAGCGGCTGGCGACGATCTTCGACGGGATCACCCGGCATTCGCCGGAGGGGATCACCTTTAAGACCCGTGCCGAAGAGGTGGGCTGGAAACAGGCTGTGACCGAGCGCGACGAGGGGACCTGGGACTGGACCGCCGACGAACCGCTGCCGCGCCGCAACCGCTAGCGGCGCGGGTTCAGCGCTGCGAATTCTCCCACCTGGGGTTGATCCAGGGTTCGGCATTCTCCGGCGCCAGCGGGGCGCGGCCGAGGATGTGGTCGGCGGCCTTTTCGCCGACCATGATCGAGGGGCCGTTGAGGTTGCCATTGGTGATCTGCGGGAACACCGAACTGTCGGCGAGGCGGAGACCGTCGACGCCGATCACCCGGGTCTCGGGATCGACCACCGCCATCGGGTCGTCGGCGCGGCCCATGCGGGCGGTGCCGCAGGGGTGATAGGCGCTTTCGGCGTGGTCGCGGATGAAATCGTCGAGCGCGTCGTCGCTTTGCACCGCATCGCCGGGCTGGATCTCGTGCCCGGCGAAGGGTTTGAAGGCGTCCTGCGCGAAGATTTCGCGGGTGAGGCGGATGCAGGCGCGGAAATCGCGCCAGTCGTCCTCATGGCTCATGTAGTTGAAGGCGATCTTCGGCGCCGCCCGCGGGTCGGCGGAGGCCAGCGTCACCGCGCCCCGGCTTTTCGAGCGCATCGGGCCGACATGGGCCTGAAACCCGTGCCCCTCGGCCGCCGCCTGACCGTCATAGCGTACGGCGATGGGCAGGAAGTGGTATTGGATGTCGGGGTATTTCACGCCCGCGCGGGAGCGGATGAAAGCGGCGCTTTCGAATTGGTTGGAGGCGCCGGGGCCGCCTTTCGTCAGCAGCCATTGGGCGCCGACCCAGGCCTTGCCGAAGAGGTTCCAGTATTTGTAAAGGCTCACCGGCTGGGTCGCGGCCATCTGCAGGTAGAGCTCCATATGGTCCTGCAGGTTCCGGCCGACGCCGGGGCGGTCGGCGACGACGGGGATGCCGTGAGAGGCGAGATGCGCGGCGGGGCCCACGCCGGAGAGCATCAGCAGTTTCGGCGAGTTGATGGAGGAGGCGGCGAGGATCACCTCGCGCCGGGCGGTGATCACCTCGGTCCGGGGGCCGCGCAGCACCTCGACGCCCTTGGTGCGGCCGTCTTCGATCACCACGCGCTGGGCATGGGCGCGGATCAGGTCGCAGTTGGGGCGTTTGAGGGCGGGTTTCAGATAGGCCTCGGCGGCGGACCAGCGGCGGCCCTGCCAGATGGTCGCCTCCATCGGGCCGAAGCCCTCCTGCGCTTCGCCGTTGTAGTCGTCGGTGACCGGGTAGCCTGCCTGTTTGCCGGCCTCGACAAAGGCGCGGGTCAGGGGATTGTCGCGCTTGCCGCGGGTCACGTGCAGCGGTCCGTCGGTGCCGCGCCAGGCGGGGTCGCCGCCATGGCCGCTGTCGTGCCAGCTTTCCATCCGTTTGAAATAGGGCAGCACATCGGCATAGGCCCAGCCGGTCGCGCCCATCTCGGCCCATGTTTCGTAATCGCAGGCGTGGCCGCGCACGTAGACCATGCCGTTGATCGAGGAGGAGCCGCCGATCACCTTGCCGCGCGGGGTGGCGAGGCGGCGGCCGCCCAGGTGCGGCTCCGGCTCCGACCGGTAGCCCCAGTCGTAGATCTTCATGTTCATCGGGTAGGAGAGCGCGCCGGGCATCCGGATGAAGGGGCCCGCGTCGCTGCCGCCGTGTTCGACGATCAGAACCGAGGCGCCGGCCTCGCTGAGGCGATAGGCCATGGCGCAGCCGGCAGAGCCGGCGCCGACGATGACGAAATCCGCTTCCATCACTAGCCCTTCTCGGCGGGGCGCTTCGGTGGGGCGGCGGGCGGTTGGCAAAGCGCGGTCATGGCACACCTCGGGCTCTTTCGGGGGTCTGGGCGGGCGCCGCCGCCCGGACCGGAATTCGGCGGGATACCCTCTCTAGACCGCATATTGATTGACTCGTCAATCAATAGAGTTGCGAGAATCTCCGATTTGTGGTTCTTGAGTGCAATCAAAATTGTAATGGGGAGTTTCTAACGATGATCAGACTGTCGATTTCGGCGCTGGCCCTGGCGGCCATGACGAGCGCTGCGAGTGCCGCGGATTGCGATACGGTTGCCTTCTCGGACGTGGGCTGGACCGACATCACCGCCACCACGGCGGCCACCACCACGGTGCTGGAGGCGCTGGGCTATGACACCGACATCAAGGTGCTGTCGGTGCCGGTGACCTATACTTCGCTGGCCAAGGGGGACATCGACGTGTTCCTGGGCAACTGGATGCCGACGATGGAGGCCGATATCGCCCCCTATCGCGACGCCGGCACGGTGGACACGGTGCGCGCCAACCTTGAGGGGGCGAAATACACGCTGGCCACCAACAAGGCCGGGGCGGATCTGGGCATCACCTCCTTCGGGGCGATTGCCGCGCAGGCCGACGCGCTCGACGGCACCATCTATGGGATCGAGCCGGGCAATGACGGCAACCGGCTGATCATGGATATGATCGCCGACGATGCCTTTGGCCTCAAAGACTTCGAGGTCAAGGAAAGCTCGGAACAGGGGATGCTGGCGCAGGTGGCGCGCGCCGACCGCAAGGGCGATCCGATCGTGTTCCTCGGCTGGGAACCGCACCCGATGAACGCCAATTTCGAGATGACCTATCTGACCGGCGGCGACGACTGGTTCGGGCCGAACCTGGGCGGTGCGACCGTTTATACCAATACCTCGGCCGGTTATGTCGAAGCCTGCCCGAATGTGGGCAAGCTGCTGGGCAATCTGGAGTTCTCGCTGGCGATGGAGAACGAGATCATGGGCGCCATCCTGAACGACGGCGCGAAGCCGGACGAGGCCGCGAAAGCCTGGCTGGCGGCGCATCCGGATGTGCTGGGGCCGTGGCTGGAAGGCGTGACCGCCAAGGACGGCGGCGATGCCATGGCGGCGGTAAACGCGGCGCTGGGGCTCTGATCGGTCGCCAGAGCGCATCGCAACGCGCTTGACAGGGCGCGTTGCGGCTGTCCGTTTGATATGAGGGCGCCGCCCGGCGCAGGTGCCGGGCGACGCGACGTGACGAGCCGCCGGTAAGAGCGGCCAAATCAAAAGAGAAAAAAAACAGGGCGAACGGAATGAACTGGCTGACCGACCGCAAGATCCCCATCGGCGATGCGGCCGAGGGGTTTTTCCTCTGGCTGCAGGATCACGGCGCCTGGTTCTTCGACGGGCTGGCCGTGGCGATGGAGGGGCTGATCGACGGCATCCTATGGGTGTTGCAGACGCCGCCGCTGCTGGTAATCGCGGTCTTCGTGGCGATCACCTGGGGGCTGCAGCGCAACTGGAAGACCTGTCTGTTCGTCGCGCTCGGCTTCCTCTTCATCCTCAATCAGGATTACTGGGAAGAGACCACCGAGAGCCTGACGCTGGTGCTGTCGGCCTGCGTCTTCTGCATGGCGATCGGCGTGCCGCTGGGGATTGCCGCGGCGCACCGGCCCAAATTGTATCGCGGCATGCGGCCCGTCCTCGACCTGATGCAGACGCTGCCCACCTTTGTCTATCTGATCCCGGCCATCGTGTTCTTCGGCATCGGTATGGTGCCGGGGCTGATCGCCACGGTGATCTTTGTCGTGCCGGCGCCGATCCGGCTGACCCATCTGGGGGTATCCTCCACCCCGCAGCCGCTGTTGGAGGCCGCGCAGGCCTTTGGCGCCACCGACCGCCAGACGCTCTACAAGGTCGAGCTACCCTATGCCCTGCCGCAGATCATGGCGGGGCTGAACCAGACCATCATGCTGTCGCTGTCGATGGTGGTGATCGCGGCGCTGGTGGGGGCCGACGGGCTGGGTGTGCCGGTGCTGCGGGCGATCAACACGGTGAATATCGCGCTGGGGTTCGAGAGCGGATTTATCATTGTGGTGTTGGCGATCATGCTGGACCGCATGCTGCGGATGGAGCGCTGAGCCATGGTCACAGCGGTGAAATTCGATCGCGTTTCCATCGTCTTCGGCGATGCGCCGCAAACGGCGCTGCCGTTGATGGACGCGATGCAGGAGCGGGCGGAGATCCAGGCGCAGACCGGGCAGGTGCTGGGCGTGCACGATTGCTCGCTTGAGGTGGAGGAGGGCGAGATTCTGGTGCTGATGGGGCTGTCCGGATCGGGCAAGTCCACGTTGCTGCGGGCGGTCAATGCGCTCAACCCCGTCGCGCGGGGACGGGTGCTGGTGCATGACGGCGCGGCGATGGTCGATGTGACCGGCGCCGATGCCGCGACCCTGCGCCGGATCCGGCAGCAACAGGTCGCCATGGTGTTCCAACAGTTCGGCCTGCTGCCCTGGCGCACGGTGCGCGAGAACGTGGGGCTGGGGCTGGAGCTGTCCGGCGTGGGCAAGGCCGAGCGCGCCGAACGGGTAAACCGGCAACTGGCGCTGGTCGGGCTGGCCGACTGGGGCGACCGCAAGGTGGGTGAGCTGTCGGGCGGTATGCAGCAGCGGGTGGGGCTTGCCCGCGCCTTTGCCACCGAGGCGCCGATCCTGCTGATGGACGAGCCGTTCTCGGCACTCGACCCGCTGATCCGCACAAGGTTGCAGGACGAGCTGCTGGACCTGCAGAAAGAGCTGAAGCGCACCATCATCTTCGTCAGCCACGATCTGGACGAGGCGTTCAAGATCGGCAACCGCATCGCCATCATGGAGGGCGGGCGGATCGTGCAATGCGGCACCCCGCAGCAGATCTTCTCGGACCCGGCGAACGAGTATGTGGCAGATTTCGTGGCGCATATGAACCCGCTCGGTGTGCTGTGTGCCCGCGACGTGATGCAGCCGGTGAGCGGAACGCCGGAGCTGACTGTGCCGGGGGATGCGCATATTCGCGACGTGATGAGCCAGGTGATCGAAACCGGCCGGCCGGTGGGGGTGACCGAGGGCGGCGAGCTTCTGGGCGAGATCACCAAGGACGGGGTGCTGGCAAAGCTGCTCGACCCGCGGGGGTGATTGGCCCCAGAGCGCAGCAGAGGGCGGCGCCCGCCCATGGGGGCGGAGGGGCGCTGCCCGGCGGCGCTGCGCGCCTCGATTCCGGGCGGCTCTGATCGAGCGTTGAGGCGGCGTTAAGCCGGGGGTGGCCGTGCGGATAAACGACCTCTTGCCCCAACCCCGCTTCCGCGATTAGCTTAATTCATAAGCGCAATGCCCACAAAATGAGCGGCTCAAGGGCGCGCCGACGGATAGCCGCAGCACCGCTTCCGGGGCCCCTTGCAAAGCCGTTTTGAACCGCCGCTGATCAGCCTATGGACCAGAGTGACCGATTTTTTGACGAGATGTTCTCAGGCCCCGAGGCGGCCCGTCCGCCCTATGAGGGCTATTACCAGTGGTTCCGCGGCGAAGACCTCAAGGACCTGCGCCGCAAATCCTCCGAGGCCGAGGCGTTCTTTCGCCGCATCGGCATCACCTTCAATGTCTACGGGCAGGACGAGGCCGACGAGCGGCTGATCCCCTTCGACATCGTGCCGCGCATCATTGCCGCCCGCGAATGGGCCAAGCTGGAGCGCGGCATCGAACAGCGGGTACGGGCGATCAACGCCTTTCTGCACGACATTTATCACCGTCAGGAAATCCTGCGCGCGGGCCGCATTCCGGAGCATATCATCGCCGGCAACGAAGCCTTTCTGCCGCAGATGATCGGGGTGAACCCGCCCGGCGGCGTTTATACCCATATCGTCGGCGTCGATCTGGTGCGCACCGGCGGGAACGAGTTCTTCGTGCTGGAAGACAATGCGCGCACCCCCTCGGGCGTCTCCTACATGCTGGAGAACCGCGAGACGATGCTGCAGATGTTCCCGGAGCTGTTCACCCGGCTGAACGTCCGGCCCGTCAGCACCTATCCGCAGCTTCTGCGCCGGTCGCTGGCCGATTCGGCACCGATGAACTCGCCCAATGACAGGCCGGTGGTCGCGGTGCTGACGCCGGGCATCCACAACTCCGCCTATTTCGAACATGCTTTCCTGGCCGACCGGATGGGCGCCGAACTGGTCGAGGCCAGCGATCTGAGGATCGACAAGGGCCGGGTGGCGATGCGCACCACCCAAGGGTATCAGCCGATCGACGTGATTTACCGCCGGGTCGACGACGATTACCTCGATCCGCTGAACTTCAACCCCGACAGCCTGCTGGGCGTGCCGGGGATCATGGACGTCTATCGCGCCGGCAATATCACCATCGCCAATGCGCCGGGCACCGGCATCGCCGACGACAAGGCGCTTTATTCCTACATGCCGGATATCATCGAGTTCTATACCGGCGAGCCCGCGATCCTGCCCAATGTGCCGACCTGGCGCTGTTCGGAGCCGGACGCGCTGGCCTATGTGCTCGACAACCTGTCCGAGCTGGTGGTCAAGGAGGTGCACGGATCGGGCGGCTACGGCATGCTGGTGGGGCCGGTGGCCAGCAAGAAGGAGATCGCCGCGTTTGAGAAGAAGCTGCGCGCCAAGCCGGGCAACTACATCGCGCAGCCGACGCTGGCGCTGTCGACGGTGCCGATCCTGACCAAGGCGGGGCTGGCACCGCGGCACGTGGACCTGCGCCCTTTCGTGCTGGTCTCGCCCAACCGGATCGACATGACGCCGGGCGGGCTGACGCGGGTGGCGCTGAAGAAAGGGTCGCTGGTGGTGAACTCCTCTCAGGGGGGCGGCACCAAGGACACCTGGGTATTGGGGGACTGAGGCATGATGCTGGGAAAGAACGCCGGCGGACTGTTCTGGATGTTCCGCTATATCGAACGGGCCGAGAATATCGCCCGGTTGCTGGAGGCCGGCTGGCATATCGCGCTGACCCGCTCGGGCGGCGGCGCCAACGAGTGGCAGTCGATCCTGACCACCGCCGGGATCAACGCCGCCTATCGCGAGAAATACGAGGATTACGAGGCCAGCCAGGTCATCAACTTCCTGCTGCGCGACAAGACCAACCCCTCCAGCGTGATGAGCGCGATCGAGGCCGCGCGCACCAACGCGCGGATGGTGCGCACCGCGCTGTCGGGCGAGGTCTGGGAGGCGGTCAACGAATCCTGGATGGTGCTGAAATCGGCGCTGGCCCGCCCGGTGACCGAGCGCAACCTCTATGACACGCTCGCCACCATCCGGAACCGAACCACGGTGGTGCGCGGGGCGCTGCATGGCACCATGCTGCGCAACGATATCTACGCGTTCTCGCGGCTCGGCACCTTTCTGGAGCGCGCTGACAACACCGCCCGTATCCTCGATGTGAAATACTACGTGCTGCTGCCCTCGGCGGCCTATGTGGGCACCACCATCGACAATGCGCAATGGGAGGTGATCCTGCGTTCGGTCTCCGCCGAGCGGTCGTACCAGTGGCTGAACGGCGGCGAGGTTTCGCCCTTTGGCATTGCCGAGTTCCTGATCCTCGACAAGCGGATGCCGCGGTCGCTGGCGTTCTGCTATTCCAAGATCGGCCAGTATCTGGACCTGCTGGAGCAGGAGTACGGCCAGCGGCAGGACAGCCAGATCCAGGCGGAGCGGATCTGCATGCGGCTCAAGTCCGCCACGGTGCAGTCGATTTTCGAGGACGGTCTGCATGAGTTCCTGACCGAGTTCATTGCCGACACATCGCTCCTGACCAATCACATCGAGACCGATTTCCGATTTTACAGGTAACGCCATGCGGCTGAAGATCACCCACGTCACCACCTATACCTATGACACCCCGGTGCACTACGCGCTGCAGCAGCTGCGGCTGATCCCGAAATCGGGGCACGGCCAGGGGGTGATCGCCTGGTCGTCGTCGATCAACGGCGGCAGCAAGCAGCTGGAATTCGACGATCAGTTCTCCAACCATACCGAGGTGGTGATGGTCGATCCCGGCGCGACAAGGATCGAGATCGTTAGCGAAGGCGATGTGGAGATCGAGGATCGTGGCGGCGTGATCGGCAAGCACCGTGGCCCGGCGCCGCTCTGGCTGTTCCGGGAAACCACGCCGCTGACTGCGCCGGGGCCGCAGCTGCGGCAGCTGGCCAGCCAGATCCGCGGCAGTTTCGACGAATTGGGCGGGGTCGATCCGCTGCACGCGCTGTCGGCGGAGATCGCCGGCGCGGTGGCCTATGAGACCGGCCGCACCGACAGCGCCACCGGCGCCGAACAGGCGCTGGCGGCCGGGCACGGGGTCTGTCAGGACCACAGCCACATCATGATCGCCGCCGCCCGCCTGTTGGGTTATCCGGCGCGCTATGTCAGCGGCTACCTCCTGATGGACGGGCAGGAGGAACAGGATGCCAGCCATGCCTGGGCCGAGGTCTGGACCAAGGGGCTGGGCTGGGTCGGCTTCGACGTCTCCAACGGCATCTGTCCCGATACCCGTTATGTCCGGGTGGCGACCGGGCGCGACTATCGCGATGCGGCGCCGATCCACGGGCTGCGTCAGGGCGCGGGTGGCGAGGCGCTGCATGTCTCCTTGCAAGTTCAGCAATAGGCTGGTTGATAGGGTCTAAAAAGGTACTCTGCCATGACCTATTGCGTCGGTCTGATGCTGAACAAGGGGCTGGTGTTCATGTCGGACACCCGCACCAATTCCGGTGTCGATAACATCTCGACCTTCCGCAAGATGTTCACCTGGGCGGTTCCGGGCGAGCGCAACATCACCCTGATGACCGCTGGCAATTTGGCCACCACCCAATCGGTTGTCAGCCTGCTGGAGGAGCGCAGCAAGGAGCCCGCGGCGCGCCAGCCCGGCATCCTTGAGGCCAAGTCGATGTTTCAGGTCGCTACCCTGATCGGCAACACGCTGAAAGAGGTGATCGGCACCCATGCCGAGACCGGGCAGAAGGCCGACGCCGCCTTCAATGCGACGATGATCCTGGGCGGTCAGATCGACGGCGGCGCGCCGCGGCTTTTCCTGATTTACCCCGAGGGCAATTTCATCGAGGCCAGCTTCGACACCCCCTATTTCCAGATCGGTGAGACCAAGTACGGCCGCCCGATCCTGGTGCGCGCCTACGAACCGGACCTGAGCTTCGAGCAGGCGATCAAGCTGTTGCTGGTGTCGTTCGATTCGACGATCAAGGCGAACCTCTCGGTCAGCCTGCCGCTCGACGTGCATGTCTACGAGGCCGACAGCCTGCAGCCGGGGCCGCAGTTCCGGGTTCAGGCCGACGATCCCTATTTCGAAGAGATATCCAGCGGCTGGGGTATCGCCCTGCGCGAGGCGTTTGGGCATCTGCCGGATTTCAGGTTTCCCGACGACGCCGGTTGATCCTGCTGCGGGACGCAGAGAGCAAGCCGCGCAAGCGCCGGACCGGGGGCTGGCGCTCGCACCTCTGATCGATGCGCTTTATTCTGGCCCAATCCGCACGACATCTGATCGGTGCGCTTACGTTGACCAAGCGCCAGACCGCGGGGACGGTCCGGCGCTTGCGCGGCGGCCTGCGGCCTTGTTCCGCGCAGCGGGCTTTGGCCGGAGGCGGGTCGCCGGACACCCCCAAACGAAAACCGCGCCCGCCGGAGGCGGACGCGGTCTGGCGTCTTCCGTGAGTGAAGTGGCGCCTACCCGTAAACCAGCCTGGGCAACCAGGTTATGATCTCGGGGAAGAACATGCACAGCAGCAGCCCGACCACCTGCAGCGCCAGGAAGGGCAGGGCGGATTTGAAGATATCCGTCATCGGGATCTCCGCCGGAGCCACGCCGCGCAGGTAGAACAGCGCATAGCCGAACGGCGGGCTGAGGAAGCTCATCTGCATGTTGACGAGGTAGAGCACCCCGAACCACAGCACCAGGTCATCGGGGCTGTCCAGCCCGAAGGACTGCGCCCCCAGCGCCTTGACGATCGGCACGAAGATCGGAACGCAGAGCAGCAGGATGCCGACCCAGTCCAGGAACATGCCGAGGATGATCAGCACGATCTGCATGATGATCAGGATGCCCCAGGGGCCGAAGCCGGTGGCCTGCAGCGCGTTCTGCACGAACTGCTGGCCGCCCTCCAGCACGTAGAGCCCGACGAAGATGGTTGCACCGAACATGATCCAGAGCACCATGGCGCTGGCCTTCAGCGTGCCGATGGAGGCCTCGCGGATCGTCTGCCAGTCCAGCTTGCGGTGGATGGCGGCGACGATGAAGGCGCCGAAGGTGCCGATGCCCGCGGCCTCCACAGGCGTTGCGACGCCGGTGAAGATCACCCCCAGCACCACCGCGATCAGCGCGATGGGGGCGGCCATATTGCCCAGCAGCCGCATCTTCTCGGCGGTGCTCACCCGCTCCTCCATCGGGATCGGCGGGCCGAGCTGCGGGTTGATGGTGCTGCGCAGCACCACATAGGCCACGTACATCCCCGACAGCAGCAGGCCGGGAATGACCGCGCCGATGAACAGCTCGCCCACCGACTGCTCGGCGACCACCGCGTAGATGATGGCCAGGATCGACGGCGGGATCAGGATGCCCAGCGTGCCGCCGGCCATGATCGAGCCCATCGCGATCTTGGGATCGTAGCCGCGCTTGAGCATGGCGGGCAGGGCGATGATCCCCATCGTCACCACCGCCGCGCCGATCACGCCGACCATGGCCGCCAGTACGGTGGAGGCGATGATGGTCGCCGCCGCCAGACCGCCTTTGACGCCGCCCAGCACCTTGTAGATCACATCGAACATGTCGTTGATGATCCCGGCCCTCTCCAACATCGAGGCCATGAATATGAACAAGGGGATGGCGGAGAGCTGGTAGTTCGTCATCTGCGGAAAGATCCGGCTGGGCACGATGTTCAGCGCCCGCTCGTCGCCGAGGATGAACAGGAACACGCAGGCCAGCCCGCCGGTGACGAAGGCCAGCGGCAGCCCCGCCAGCAGCAGCACCAGCAGCGAGCCGAACATGATCAGCGTGAGCCACTCGATTCCGATATCAAGACCCATGGCTTACGCCCCCTTCACGACGGCGCGCAGATCCTGCGCAAGTTTCGAAATGCCCTGCAGCACCAGCAGCAGACCGCCGATGACCATGACCCACTTCATTGGCCAAAGCGGAACCTCCCATTCATTGAAGCTGATCTCGCCCCAGCGGATGTTCGGATCGGTCCACTGCGCCAGGTTGAGGCTGGACAGCATCTCGCCGAACCCGAGCTCGCCCCGCGCCCAGTCGGAGACGACGGAATTGCCCGTGGGCACCGCGATCGCGTCGAAGGCGAAGATGTAGGATGTCGCCAGCAGCGTGCCGGCGAAGATGAAGAAGAACACCGAGGTCAGCAGATCGACCCAGGCCTTGTTGCGCCGCGTCATCGGCGCGTAGAAGATGTCGACCCGAACGTGGCTCTCGGTCAGCATCGCGTAGGAGCCTGCAATCAGGTACTGCATGCCGAACATCAGGTACATGGATTCATGCGCCCAGTTGGTCGGGCTGTTGAACACATAGCGGCCGATGACTTCGAAATAGTAGACGAAGACGGCGATCACCGCCCAGTAGCTGACGAATTCGCCGCAGAACAGCGACAGCCGGTCGATATAGCCGGTCCAGCCTTCGGAGACGTGGCGGGAATCCTCCTGCATCTCCTCGGCTTCCAGTTCCTGCAGCTTGCGCTCCGTTTCCGACAGCGGCTCCTTGGCGGGCAGGTTGGCGTTTGCCTTGCGCACCAAGCCGGGCAGCAGCACCGCGTCCAGCAGCATGCCGGCCAGCAGCAGGTAGAAGGCCCAGGTCGAAATCTGTTGCCAGAAGGTCAGGCGGTCGCGCGCCTCCACCTCTACGGGCTCGGCGGCGGCCAGATCGCTGCGCGCGGTCTCGATGCTCTCGCGGCCCTTGGCGATCCGGTCCTCGGCGCGCTGGATTTTCTTCTCGGCGCCGCGCTTGGCGAAGCTACCCTCTTCGGCGGCTTCGAAATCGGCACGCAGCCCCGGCAGGCTGGCCTCGGCCGAGGCGATGCGGTCTGTCTCGCGCTCGATGGTGCCCTGCGCCATGCGCACGGTATTGGCCGCGTTCGACAGCTCGGAGCGCGCGGTGGCGCCCTGACCGTTGGCGATCAGGATGGCCAGGAACACGGGGATGAAGGCCAGGCCGACCAGGCTCTTGAGATAGAACCGATGCAGCCCCAGCATGCCGCCGGTCACCAGGATCATGTACCCCAGTGCGTTGCTGTATTTCGGGTTTTCGGATTTCGGCCGCTTGGCCAGCGCCATGGCGAGTATCGGGAACAGGATCAACCCGGCCCAATACGCCCAATGGGGCAAGGTGAAATCGAGACTTGGCATGCGTGCCCTCTTAGTCGCAATGCGGAAAAACAGACATGGCCCGCGCCGCTGTGGGACGCAGGCCATGTCCTCGATGAGTCAGATCAGAGGTCCAGTTCCAGGCCTTCGATCTGTTCAGGTGTCACATAGCCCAGCGAACCGGACATCATGTAATCGAGCTGAATCTTGAACACCCGCGCCGCGTTCTTGTCGCGGTTGGCGTATTTGAACCAGATCGGCACCGCGACCTCGGTCATCAGCTCGACGTCGTCCTGGGTCAGGCGGGTGACCTCGGTGCCGTCGGCCTCGAACTTGGCCCAGGCGTCCTGGTCGGCCTTCTGGATCGCTGCATGGTGATGGATCGAGTAGGACTGCGTCTCCATCTCGACGAACTGCTGCATCTGCGGGCTCAGCTTGTTCCAGGAGTCCATGCCCACGGTGACGTCCATGATGTCGACCGGTTGGTACACCGACATGAAGCCCGGCGGGCCCATGGAGATATACTTGGTCACCTGGCTGAACCCGAGGCTGTAGTTCACCGCCGGACCGACGTAGTCGGCCACGTCGATGGTGCCCTTTTCCAGCGCCGGGAAGATTTCCGAGCCGGGCAGAACCGTGGTCTCGGCCCCCAGTTCGGTGAACAGTTCGGCGACCATGCCGCCGGGCATCCGCATCTTGCGGCCGCGGAAGTCGTCGACCGAGCGGATCGGCACCTTGGAGTGGATGATGTTCGGGCCGTGATGTACCGGGCCCACGAAATGCATGCCCTGCGCGGCGTAAAGCTCGCGCGCAATATCCAGCCCCCCAAGGCCGTAGTAGAACACGTCGAATTCATGCGGGTTGCGCATCGCCAGCGGGTAGCTGGTCAGGAACGTCGCCGCCGGGATGATGCCCTGGGCGTAGATGGTGAACGGGTTGACCGCGTCCAGCACGCCGTTCTTCACCGCGTCGAACAGTTGGAAATCGCCGACCACGTCATTGGCGCCGAACGGCTGAAAGGCCAGCTCGCCGCCGGTCTTTTCCACGATGGTGGCGCACCAGTCCTTGAAGATCTGCAGGCCGGCGCCGCCGGGCCAGGATGTCTGGATCTTCCAGGTGGTGGTTTCGCCTGCCGCGCTGGCAATCGACGGCGCCGCCAGGCCGGCCGCGCCGGCAAACGCCACCTTCTGCAAGGCGGCACGGCGAGAAATGAGTGTCTTCGTCATGGTATCCTCCCTATGTCGCCGAGCGGTCTCCAGCCCGCCCGGCCGCATGCTATGAATGCACACCGTTAAATTGGTAACTTTGTTTAGCCAATTTGCCTAGGGGATTTTTTGAGATTGTTTGACCAATGGGGCGCTATGGCAAGCCTCGGGCCGCCCCGGGTTCCGCCCCGGGGTGCCGCCCGGTGGGGTTTGGTCACTTCTGTTGACCTGAAGGCCCGGGGATGTCGGCTTTTGGCTTTGGGACCGAAAGCGCAACAGAGGGCCGCGCGCCGTGATTCCGGGCCGCGGGAATGACGGCGGCGGGCGGTGCATCCCCGTGCACCCAAAAAAGAAACCGGCAGCCCGAAGGCTGCCGGTGTTTGTGTGTTCCGATCGCGGCCATTGCGGGCCGCTCGGGCCTTAGGCGATGCCTTCGGCCTTCACCCAGTCGGCGGTGCGGTCCAGCACCCGGCCCAGCCGGGTGACGATCTCCTGCACCTGCGCCTCGGTGATGATCAGCGGCGGGCAGAGCGCCAGCGTGTCGCCGACGTTGCGGATGATCAGCCCCTCTTCATGGCCGTAGTTGAAGGCCGCGAGGCCGACCTTGCCGATCGGGTCGAACGGCGTCTTGGCGGACTTGTCGGCCACCAGTTCCAGCCCGGCGATCAGGCCGGCGCCGCGCACCTCGCCCACCAGCGGATGATCGGCGAACTGCTTCAACTGTTCCTGCATCACCGCGCCGACCCGGGCGGCGTTGCCCATCAGGTCCTGCTCTTCGATGATTGCCAGGTTTTCCAGCCCGACCGCGGTGGCCACCGGGTGGCCGGAGGCGGTGAAGCCGTGGCCGAAGGTGCCGATCTTGTGGGTGTTGTCAGCGATGGCGTCATAGATCTCTTCCGAAAAGATGATCGCCGCCAGCGGCATGTAGGAGGACGTGAGCTGTTTCGAGGTCACCATGATGTCGGGGGTGAAGCCGTAGTGCACCGCGCCGAACGAGCTGCCGAGGCGGCCGAACCCGTTAATCACCTCGTCGGCGATCAGCTTGATGTCGTACTTGCGGCACAGCGCCTCGACCCCCGGCCAGTAACCTTCGGGCGGCGGCATCACCCCACCTGCGGCCATCAGCGGCTCGCCGATGAACCCGGCGATGGTGTCGGCGCCTTCCTCCAGGATCACATCCTCGATCTCTTTCAGCAGGCGGGCGGTGAAATCAGCCTCGCTCTCGCCCGCTTCGGAAAAGCGGTAGTAATGCGGGCAGGTCACGTGGCGCACCGGGATCGCCGGCAGGTCGAAATCGCGGTGGTTGGCCGGCAGGCCGGTCAGGCTGCCCGAGGCCACGGTGATGCCGTGATAGCCCTTGGTGCGGGCGAGGAATTTCTTCTTCTCCGGGCGGCCAAGCGCGTTGTTCATGTACCACAGCATCTTGACCACGGTGTCGTTCGCCTCCGACCCGGAGGAGGTAAAGAACACCCGGGTCAGGTTCTCCGGCGTCATCTCGACCAGTTTCTCGGCCAGCCGGATCGACGGCTCATGCGCCTTGTGGGCGAAGGTGTGGTAATAGGGCAGCTGATCCATCTGTTTCGCGGCCGCCTCGCGCAGGCGCGGCTGGTTGAAGCCGACGGCGACCGACCACAGCCCGGCCAGCGCCTCGATATACTGCTTGCCGGACTGGTCGTAGACATAGATGCCTTCGCCGCGGTCGATCACCAGCGGCCCCTTCTCCTCGTGGAGGCGCGCATCGGTATAGGGGTGCAGCGTGGTGGAGATATCCACGTGCTGGGCCGAATTGGACATGGGTTTCATCATCGGTTCCTTTGCATTGCATCGAACGGCCGCCGGGGCAGGTTTCGGGAGGGCGTCCCTCCTTCTGCTCTGCCTCCGGCGGGGCCATGGGTCAAGGGGCGACGGGCACCGTGTCGCCGATCGCCTCGCCCGCATCCAGCAGCAGATCCTCGCGGAACTGGTTGGCGACAAGCTGCACGCCCACCGGGGTGGGGCCATGCGGCCCGTCGACCGTGCCGGTGGTGACGGTCAGCCCGGGCAACCCCATGAAGGGCAGGCCGATCTGCGGCATCTGGGCGGCGACCACCGCGTCGAAATCCGCCTGGGAGCCGACATCGCGCTGATCGGCGAACGGCAGCTCGCCCGACACCGGGCAGAGCAGCACCGGGTAATCGCTGAGGAAGGCGCGCCACTCCCGCGCCAGTTTCGAGCGCGCCTGCAGCGTGTCGAGCAGCCCGTTGACATCGACCGGCGGGCAGAAGGCCGACAGACGCTCGTAGACCAGGTTGGCGTCCGGGTCGTCCTCCTTGCGGATCGCCTCGTCGCCGCCGCGCCGGGTCTCGGCGAGCCAGAGGGTGAGTTGGCGCATCATCGGCTCGCGCATTGGCGGGGTGTCGACCTCCTCGACCGTCCAGCCGGCGGTCTCCAGCCTGGCGGCGGCGGCGCGCAGCGCGTCCTTGATCTCGGGCGCGACCTCCATCCCGTCGGGCGCCAGGCACAGTGCGGCGCGGCGCGGGGCATCGGGGCCGCGCATCGGCGCCGGCATGTACCAGGCGTCGCGCAGGTCGGGCTGGGCCATCGCCTCCAGCCCCAGCCGCAGGTCGGCGACAGAGCGGGCGATGGGGCCGGAGACCGCCATCAGCTGGCCGCCGATATGGCGGTCGGGCCCGGTGAAGTTGAAGGCCGGGATGCGGCCCAGCGACGGGCGCAGACCGTGCAGCCCGCAGGCATAGGCCGGATAGCGGACAGAGCCCGCGATATCGGTGCCATGGGCCAGCGGCCCCATGCCAGCGGCCACCGCCGCCGCCGCGCCGCCGGAGGAGCCGCCGGGGGTCAGCGCGGGATTGCGCGGGTTCCTGGTGTGGCCGTGCAGGCTGTTGCGGGTGAACCAGCGCAGCGAGAAGGCCGGCGTATTGGTCCGCCCGACGATCACCGCGCCCGCCTTGCGCATATTGGCGACCACCGGGTTGTCCTGCGCCGCGATCAGGTCCTTCTGGATGCGCAGCCCGTTGGTGGTGGCATAGCCGGTCTGGTCGACGTTGACCTTGATGGTCACCGGCACGCCCGCGAGCGGCCCCAGCGCCTGACCCGCCGCACGGGCGGCATCGACCGCATCGGCGGCGGCCAGCGCCTCGTCATCGCAGCGGTCGATCACGGCGTTGACCGCGCCGTTGGCCACGTCGATGCGGCCCAGCACCGCCTCGGTCACATCGCGCGCGGTCACATCGCCCGCGCGGATCTGTGTGGCGATCTCGCTCGCCGTCAGGTTCCAGAGGTCTGTCATCTTTCCATCCTGTACAAAAGGGCGCCAAAATTCCCCAATTCACGCTACCCCGTTGCGGCGACCGTGTCGCCCCAATCCGCTCCCGGCACCGCGGCCAGGAGGTTGCGGGTGTACTCGGCCTGCGGCGTCAGGAAGACCTCCGACACCGGCCCGATCTCGATCAGCCTGCCGCGCTGCATCACCGCGATCCGGTCGCAGAGCTGGGCGGCGACGCGCAGATCGTGGGTGATGAACATCAGCGACAGACCCAGCCGCTGCTGCAGGTCGCGCAGCAGCTCCAGCACCTGCGCCTGGATCGACACGTCCAGCGCCGAGACCGCCTCGTCGGCGATGATCAGGTCGGGATCCATCGCCAGCGCCCGGGCGATGCCGATCCGCTGCCGCTGGCCGCCGGAAAACTCATGCGGGTAGCGCTCGGCGGCAGAGGCCTCCAGCCCCACCGTTTGCAGCAGCTCGCGCGCCCGCGCGTGGGCTTCGGCCACCGGCACGCCCTGGGTGATCGGGCCCTCGCTGATCGCCGAGAGGATCTTCTTGCGCGGATTGAGCGAGGCATAGGGGTCCTGAAAGATCATCTGCACCCGCCGCCGCGCATGGCGCAGCTGGTCCGGCGACAGCGCGTTCATATCCTCGCCGTCGAGCAGGATCTGGCCGCTGTCGGCCTCCACCAGCCGCACGATGGAACGGCCGACGGTGGATTTGCCGGAGCCGCTTTCGCCGACGATGCCCAGCACCTCGCCTTTGGCGATGGTGAAGGAGACGCCGTCGATCGCGGTCACGCTGCGCTTGGGTTTGAACATGCCGCCGCTGGTGACATAGGTCTTGCGCAGATCGCGCACCTCCAGCACCGGCGCGGCCTCCACCGGTGCGGTTTCCGGCACGCTGTCCGAAGGGATCGCCTCCAGCAGGGCGCGGGTATAGTCGTGCTGCGGTGCCTCAAGCACCTCGGCCGCGCTGCCCTGTTCGACGATCTCGCCGTAGCGCATGACGATGACGCGGTCGGCGATTTCGGCCACCACGCCGAAATCGTGGGTGATGAACATCACCGCCATGCCGTGGCGTTTCTGGATCGTCTTGATCAGCTCGAGGATCTGCGCCTGCGTCGTCACATCCAGCGCGGTGGTGGGTTCATCCGCGATCAGGATCGCCGGGTCCAGCGCCAGCGCCATGGCGATCATCGCCCGCTGCCGCTGGCCGCCGGAGAGCTGGAACGGATAGGCGCGGATGATCTTTTCCGGGTCGGGCAGGCCGACCTCTTTGATCAGCGCCAGCGCGCGGTCGTGACGTTCGGCCGGGGTGTAGCGGTCGTGCGCCTCGTAGACCTCGGCGATCTGGTCGCCGATCCGCATCAGCGGGTTCAGCGCCGACATCGGCTCCTGAAAGATCATGCCGATACGGTCGCCGCGCAGCGCCCGGCGCTGCGCTTCGGGTAGGGCGAGCAGGTCGCGGCCTTCGAACTCGGCGGAGCCTTGGGTCACATGCACCAGATCGGGCAGCAGCCCCATCAGAGCGTTGGCGGTCATCGACTTGCCGGAGCCGCTTTCCCCCACCACGCAGAGGATTTCGCTTTCGGCCAAGTCAAAGGTGATGTTCTGCACCGCGAGCTCCCGGTCGGCGCCGGCGGGCAGGGCGATGGCGAGATCGCGGATGGAAAGTACCGTGCTCATGTTACCGCCCCTTCCGTGCAAGCCGCGGGTTGAGGGCATCGTTCAGCCCCTCGCCGATCAGGTTCAGCGCCAGCACCGTCAGCAGGATCGCCACCCCGGGAATGAAGCTGAGCCACCAGGCGGTGCGGATCACCGTGCGCGCGGCGCCGATCATGTAGCCCCAGCTCATGATGTTCGGGTCGCCGAGGCCGAGGAACGACAGCGAGCTTTCCAGCAGGATCGCGGTGGCCACCATCAGCGAGGCCATGACGATGATCGGCGACATCGCGTTGGGCAGGATGTGGCCGAACAGGATGCGCAGGTTCGACAGGCCGGCCAGCCGCGCGGCATCGACGAATTCGCGGCCGCGCAGCGACATCACCTCGGCCCGCACCAGGCGGGCGACGGGCGGCCAGCTGACGATGGCGATGGCGAGCGTGATGGAGGTCAGGTGCGGTTCAAGGATCGCGACCAGCACGATGGCCAGCGCGAAACTCGGGATGGTCTGGAAAAACTCGGTAAACCGCATGGCGCCCTCGTCCACCCAGCCGCCGTAGAAACCGGCCAGCGCGCCCAGCGGCACGCCGATCAGCAGTGCCACAGCGGTGGAGACGAGGCCCACGATCAGCGACACCCGCGCGCCGTGCACCAGCCCGGCGGCGACGTTGCGGCCCAGCGTGTCGGTGCCGAGCGGCAGCCCATCGGCCGCGAAGGGCGGCAGGAACGGGCGCTGGACCATCTTCCACGGGCTTTGCGGGAACAGGAGCGGGGCGAAGACGGCCAGCAGGACCACCACGATCAGGATCAGAAGGCCCAGCAGCGCGCCGCGGTTGCGGGCGAAACGTTTCATGAAATCCATCATGCCGCCCCTCCCGCCGCGATCCGCGGGTCGATCAGCCGGTAGACGATGTCGGTGACGATGTTGAACAGGATCACCATCGCGGCGGAGACGAGGAAGACGCCCAGAAGCGTGTTGTAGTCGCGCGCGGTCAGGCTGTCGAACATCAGCCGCCCGATGCCGGGCCAGGCGAACACCGTCTCGGTCAGCACCGCGCCGCCCACCAGTTGGCCCGCTTGCAGGCCGGCCAGCGTGACCACCGGCAGCAGTGCGTTGCGCAGGATGTGGCGGCGGCGGATGATGCCTTCGGCGAGTCCCTTGGCGCGGGCGGTCTTGACGAAATCCATCTGGCTGACCTCCAGCACCGAGGAGCGGGTCATGCGCAGGTAGACGGCCATGAAAAACAGGCCGAGGGTGAGGGCGGGGAGCACCAGATGCTCCAGCCGGTCAAGCACCATGGCAAAGCCGGTGTAGCCGGCGCCGACGGTTTCGTAGCCGAAGGCGGGCAGCCAGTTGAGCTGGACCGAGAACAGCAGCACCGCCATCAGCGCCACCCAGTAAAGCGGCGTGGCATAGAACAGCAGCGCCATGCCGGTAATCGCACTGTCGGACCAGCGCCCGACGCGGGCGGCAGCGGCCAGCCCGAAGACGATGCCGAGGAGCAGCGACATGCCGAAGGCGGTGAGCGTCAGCAGCAGCGTGGCCGGCAGGCGATCCAGGATCAGGTCGAGGACCGGCATCTGCTGGCGGTAGGAATAGCCGAGGTCGAGCTGCAGCACCCCGCCCACGTATTTGTAGAACTGCACGTAGAGCGGCTGGTCGAGGCCGAAGCGTTCGCGCAACTGGTCGATGTAGATCTGGTCCGCGGCGCCGTTCTCGCCCGCCATCACCGCGGCGGGATCGCCGGGCGCGGCATGGATCAGAAAGAAATTCAGCACCACGATCAGCAAGAGCGTGATCGCGGCTTTGGCGGCCCGGGTGAGGATCGCTGCAAGTAGGGTCATCGGCCGGTTGGGTCCTGTCCGTTGATCGGTTCGTTGTATCGGGTCGGGAAAGCAGGCGGCCCGCATTCATCTGCGGGCCGCCCGGGGTCTCGATCAGGAATGCGTCGGGCGCATCACTTTTCGATCCAGGCGTCGCGGGCGCCGTCGTTGACGCCGATCGCGGTGGTCACCAGATCCTTGACGTCGCAGCGGTAGATCGTCGGGAACTCGATCTCCAGCAGCCAGGCCACCGGCACATCTTCGACGATCTCCTGCTGGATGTCGTCATACATCTCCTGGCGTTTCTCGACGTTCGGCTCGATCGCGGCGGCGGCCCATTTCTCGTCCATGCCGGGCTTGTCATAGCCTTCGACGTTGTTCCACGGGCTGCCCTTGGCGATGTTGGAGGCCAGGTAGTTCCGCGCCACGCCCAGGGCCGGATCGCCGTACTGGTACATGTAGGTGAAGGCGATGTCGTAGTCCCAGTCGCCCAGCTTCTGGTTCCAGCCGGCGACGTCGGAGGCCACCATCTCGACGGTGACGCCGACCTCTTCGAGGTTCTGCTTCATCGCCTCGCCCCAGCGCTGCCAGGTTTCGCCATAGGGCAGCGGCAGGATACGCACCGGTTCGCCGTCATAGCCCATCTCGGCCAGCAGTTCGCGGGCCTTGTCGGGGTTGTAGTCGTAATGGTTGACGTCGTCGGAATAGAACTTGGTCCGGCTGGAGATCGGGCCGGTGGCGACGGTGCCGTAGCCGTTCCAGATCACGTCCTTCACGAACTCGCGGTCCATGGCGTACATCAGCGCCTGGCGGAATTCCTTGTGCGAGGTCGGCCCTTCGCGGTTGTTGAGCCAGGCCAGCGCGTGCGGGGCGAAGTATTCCCAGCCCTTGCCGGTGGAGCAGACGTTGTCCATCTTGATCAGCCGGGCCACGTCCCAGTTTTCGATGGAACCGCCGGGCAGGACGTTGACCTCGCCATTCTCGAAGGCCACGGCGCGGGCGGCGGCATCGGGGATCACGCGGTAGTAGACTTCATCCAGGTAGGGCTGGCCGTCGAGGTAGTAGTCCTCGTTCTTGACCAGGTGGATGTAGCTGCCCTTTTCCCACTTGTCGAACTTGAACGGACCGGTGCCGATCGGCGTGTTGTTGGCCGGGTTGTTGGCGTAATCGGTGCCCTCGTAGATATGTTTCGGGATCATCGGCATGGTGCCGGCCTCGAAGACGCCGATGAACGGGCCGAAGGGTTGTTTCAGCTGGAACACCACGGTCAGGTCGTCGGGCGCGGTGATGCTTTCCACGTGCTGCAGGCTGACGCGCAGGCGGGCGTGGGTCTTGCGCAGGAACTTGTCGGCAGAGAACACCACGTCGGCAGAGGTGAAGGGTTCGCCGTCATGCCATTTCACACCCTCTTGCAGGTGGAAGGTATAGGTCAGCCCGTCCTCGGAAATCTCCCAGCTTTTCGCCAGCGAGGGCTGTGGGTTCAGATCAGTGTCGTAGCGCAGCAGGCTTTCGTAGATGTCGCCGGCGACCAGCTGGGTGGGGCCGTTGCTGACCAGACCCAGCATCAGGCTGGGCGGTTCGGGCTGCACCACGATGTCGAGCCGTCCGCCGGCCTCCTGCGCCTGCGCCGTCGCGGCGAGGCCGAGCGATACCAAGGTCGCTGTAATGAGATTCTTCATGCTTTTCGTCTCCCTGTTCGGATTTCTGGCTGCGAGCCGGCTGATGGCGTGTCGAACGCGCGCGGTCTCCGCATATGACGGGCCGGGCTTGAGGTGCCCGGTTCTGTTCTGGTCGGCGGGCGCCCGACGGGCCCGGTCGCTGCCCGGGTGGCCGCGCTGCGGTCGCAACGCTTGCGCTCCGGATCTGGGGACAGGTCATCGGGGACGGTTGCGGATGTCAAGAAAAATTGTCGACAGAATACAATCCGAGGACTAGGTTTCCCGATATGAGCGAAAAATCCGACACGCCGCTTTTCGCTCCGCTGACGCGGGATGCGCTGTCGCAGAAGGTTGCCAAGATGCTGACCGATGCGATCATCGCGGGCAAACTGAAGCCCGGCGCCCGCGTTTCGGAGTCCGCGATTGCCCGTGAACTGGGCGTCAGCCGCGCGCCGGTACGCGAGGCCGGTCGCCTGCTGGAAAGCGCGGGGCTGCTGATCTCGCGCCCCAACCGGGGCTTCTTCGTGCGCACGATGGATTCCGAGGACCTCGACTCGCTCTACGAGCTGCGCATGGTGATCGAGCGCGAGGCGGCGGCGCGGCTGGTGCGGCAGGAGCCGGAGGCGGTGATTCCCGCGCTGCGCCGGCAGTTGGACAAGATGGTGGAACTGGCCGGCACCGAGCAGATCGCGGCCCAGGTTCAGGCCGATATGGAGTTTCACCGGCTGATGATCAAAGGCTGCGGCAATCGCCGTTTCCTGTCGGTGTTCGAGCAGGTGGCCTCGGAAATTATGCTCAGTGTGGCGCTGATCGGCCATGTGAACGATGCCCCCGCCAATATCGCCCGGAACCACGAGATGATCATCGAGGCGCTGGAAACCGGCGACGAGGACGCGGCCCGCGCCGCGATGGATTATCACATCGGCGTGGCCCGGGTCGCGGTGGTGGCGCATTTCCGCAAGCTGGAGGCGGCGGGCAGCGCGTCCTGACGCCGCCCTGTGCCGTCATGGCCAGGCGGCGTAGGATTGCGCGCCTTCGGGCTGGCGGCCTTTCCGGTTGCGGCGAAACTGCGCCGGGGTCTCGCCGGTCTGCCGGGTGAAGAACCGGGTGAAATAGGCCGGATCGGAAAAGCCAAGGCGGAACGCCACACGCCCCACCGGCATCCCGGTGCTGGCCAGAAGCTCGGACGCCTCGCGCAACAGTTCGCGGTGCAGATAGGCCTGCGGCGACAGCCCGGTGGCCCGCTGCACTGCAGAGCCGAGCCGGTCGCGGCTGACGCCGAGGGCCCGGGCGTATTGGCCGACTTTCCAGTGCTCGCGCGCGTGCTGGCCCGCCAGCAGCACGAAGCGTTCGGCCAGCCCTTGCGGCGCGCGGCCGTGGGCGACCAGATCGGCCCGCGCCATCCGCCAAACCTGCAACAGCAGCAGCGACAGGTAGTGGGCGGCGGCAACGTCCGAGCCGGGCTCGGCGCCGCTGCGTTCGGTTTCCAGCCCGTCCACCAGCGCCGCGATGCGCTCTGCGGTTTCCAGCGGAAAGGACAGGCCCTGACCCAATGTGCGGCGCATCTGTTCGCCCAGCGGCGTGGCCGGCAGCGCCCGCATCAGCGCTAGTTCGGGGACCGAGACCAGGGTGGCGCGGGTGCCGGCCTCGGCGGTCAGCTCGTCGCCCCGGCCATCGGCGCGCCAGACCAGGCGCGGCGCCTCGATCTGCGGCGACGTCTCGCCGGCCCGTGCGCCGATCCATGCCGTGCCCGACATCAGCAGCAGCAGATGGCCGCTGCCGGAGGCCAGCGAATAGCCCACCCGCATCAGCGGTGTGCGGATTCGCTGGACGCTGGCGGCCAGGTGGCGGGTTGGGTGTGGGGCGGTCTGGGTCGGCATGGTTCCGCAAGGCTGATCGAAAAAACAGCAGAAATTCAAGCAAAAGTGCAAATCATAGCCGCATAAGTGCATTTCTTGCGGGATCGGCTTCGGATTAGGGTTCCTGCACGGGTTCTCGCTGCCACGCGGCCGGCCGACTCTGTCGGGCCGTGGCGCAGAGCGCTGTCAAGATCGGCCCGGGAGGGGCCACAAGGGAGGATCACATGAAAACGATTTCGCGGCGCGCGGCGATGCGCGCCTTCGCACTCAGCATGACCTCGGCGCTGGCTCTGTCCTGCGGCGCGGCGCGCGCGCAGGACGATACGGTCAGGATCGGGTACGCCGTTGCGCGCACCGGCCCGAACGCCACCGGCGCCGGTATCACCACCATCCCGAACTACGAGCTGTGGGTGAAAGACGTGAACGAGGCCGGCGGGCTGACCATGCCCGACGGCTCAAAGCGGATGATCGAGGTGGTTGAATACGACAACCGCTCGTCGAACGAGGATCTGGTGCGCTCGATCGAGCGGCTGGCCTCGCAGGACAAGGTCGACCTGATCCTGCCGCCCTGGGGCACCGGATCGAACCTGGCGGTGGCGCCGCTGTTCGCGCGCTTCGGCTATCCGCAGCTGGCGGTGACCGCGGTGACCGACAAGGCGCCGGAGTTCGCCAAGCGCTGGGACCGCAGCTTCTGGATGCTGGGCGGCGGCCATGATTATGCCAACGGTCTGGTCGAGGTGCTCAAGGCCGCGCGCGACGCCGGCAAGATCAACAACAAGGTCGCCGCGGTCTCGGTTGCAGACGGCTTCGGCATCGACCTGATCAAGGGCGCGCGCCCGACTTTTGAAGAAGCCGGTTTCGAGCTGGTCTACGACGAGAGCTATCCGCTCGGCACCTCGGACTTCGCCGCGATCATGAGCGAGGCGCAGAACTCCGGCGCCGACAGTTTCGTCGCCTTCTCCTACCCGCCGGGCAGCTTCGGGATGACCAAGACGGCGCAGTCGATGGGGTATAACCCCAAGGTGTTCTACATCAGCGTCGGCGGCGCCTTTCCGATCTATCCCGGCATTGCCGACGGCAAGGCCGACGGGGTGATGGCGATTGGTGGGGTGGACGCGAACTCGCCCAGGATCCAGGGCTATTTTGCCCGCCATACCGAAGTGGTCGGCAACCCGCCCGACAGCTGGGCCTCGGCGATCACCTATGCGTCGCTGGAGATGCTGGCGCAGGCGGTGGAGCGCGTGGGGCTCGACCACGGCGCGCTGGCCAAGGAGCTGTCGGACGGCAGCTTCGACACCATCATCGGCGAGGTGAAGCTGGAGGGTAACCAGCTGCGCGACCTGTGGTGGGTCGGCCAGTGGCAGGACGGCGCCTTCCGCGCGGTGAACCCCGGCGACAAAGCGGGCGCCAGCGGCGCGGTCATCCCGAAACCGGAATGGTAACGGCCGCGAAAACGCCCTGAAATCCTGCGCGGGCCAGGTTGTCCGGCCCGCGCAGCCTCAACACGATCTGGAAAATCATGCTGCTGACGACGCTCATCCTCGGCCTCGTGCTGGGCGGGACATATGCCTTGCTCGCCCTTGGCCTGACGCTTCAATACGGGATCGCCCGGATCATGAACCTCGCCTATGGCGAGCTGACGCTGATCCCCGCCTTTATCCTTGTCGCCCTGTTCCAGGCCAGCGGGCTGTCGCCGCTGCTGTCGCTGGTGATCCTGGCGCCGGCGGGCTACGGGCTGGGCTGGCTGCTTTATACCGTGATGATGCGCCCGCTGGTGGCGCGCTCCGGCGCCAGCGGCCGGCTGGAGGTCGACTCGATCCTCGCCACCTTCGGCCTGCTGTTCCTGATCCAGGGCGTGCTGCTGGTGGTGTTCGGGGCCAATTTCACCTCGATTTCCTATCTCGACCGCGGCGTCGATATCCTCGGCGTCTCGGTGGCGCTGAACCGGGTGATCGCCTTCGGCATCTGCGTGGTGGTCGCGGCCGGGCTGATCGTGGCGCTGGCGCGCACCCGCTGGGGGCTGGTGATGCGAGCCGTGGCGCTGACTCCGGGCTCCGCCCCGCTGGTCGGCATCGACGTGAACCGGGTGGCGCGGCAGGGCTTTGCGCTGGGCACCGCGCTGGCGGCTGTCGCCGGATCTTCGGTTGCGATGTATCAGACGTTTTCGGCCACCGGCGGGGTCGTTTTCACCATGAAGGCGCTGGTCATTGTCATCATGGGCGGGGTCGGCAACGTCACCGGCGCGCTGATCGCCGGGCTGGCGCTGGGGCTGGTGGAGACCTTTGTCGCCACCGCCATCGACCCCGGGCTGACGCTGGCGGCCACCTTCGCGATCTTCCTCATTGTCCTGCTGTGGAAACCGCAGGGCCTGTTCGGGGGACGCTGAGATGCTGAAGATCCTGCTTCCGCTGCTGGGCCTCGCGGCGCTGGCGTTCCTTCCCAATTTCGTCTCCGACTACGGGCTGGGCCTGCTGATCGGTGCGGTCACCTATGTCACGCTGGCCTCCGCCTGGGCGCTGTTTTCCGGGCACACCCGCTATGTCTCGCTGGCCACGGTCGCCTTCTACGGCACCGGCGCCTATACCGTCGCCGTGCTGAACGAGGCGATGCCCTACCCGGCGGTGCTGGCGGTGACCGCGCTGATCGGGGCGGCGATGGCGCTGGTCGTCGGCCTCTCCACCCTGCGGCTGGCCGGCGTCTATTTCGTGATCTTCACCTTCGGTCTGTCGGAGCTCGTCCGCCAGCTCATCACCTGGTACGAGGTCAATGTGACCGGCACGCTGGGCCGCTACATCTTCCTCGACGTGACGGCACGGGGGATCTACTGGCAGATGCTGGCGCTGGCGGCGCTGACCATCGGGCTGACCGCCTGGATCCACCGCTCGCGCCTCGGGCTCGGCCTGCGGGTGATCGGCGACGACGAGACGGTGGCGGCGCATTCCGGCATCAACCTGGCGCGGACCAAGCTGATCGCCTTCGTCCTGTCGGCCGTGGTGCTGACGCTGGCGGGCGCCATCGTATCGCCGCGCTGGGTCTATGTGGAGCCGTCGATCGTCTTCAATCCGACTGTGAGCTTCCTCACGGTGATCATGGCGCTGCTGGGCGGGGCCAACCGGCTCTGGGGTCCGGCGCTGGGCGCGGTGCCGCTGTTCCTGGCGTTCGAATGGCTGTCTTCGCATTTCCCCGACACTTATCCGATCTTCCTCGGGCTGCTGTTCATCGGCGTGGTCTTTGCGCTGCCCGACGGCGTGCTGGCCGGGATCGAGAAACTGCGGGCGAAACGGAAGGGGGCGGCGCAATGAGCTTTCTGAGCATCGACAATGCCCGCAAGGATTTCGGCGGGCTGCGCGCGGTCAACGACGTCTCCTTCACGCTGGAGCGGGGCGAGATCGCCGGGCTGCTGGGCCCCAACGGATCGGGAAAGACGACGCTGATCAACCTGATCTCCGGCGCGCTGCCGGCGAGCGGTGGACAGATCACGCTTGACGGCGTGCGGCTGTCGGGCAGGCGGCCGGACGTGATCGCGCGGGCCGGGGTTGCGCGCACCTTCCAGCTGGTGCGCATCCTGCCCTCTCTGACACTGACCGAGAACGTGATGATCCCGGCGGTGTTCGGCGCCAAGGCGCATTGGGGGGCCGCCGCCCGCGCGGTGGCCGAACAGGCGCTGGAGACCGTGGGCCTCAGCGACCGCGCCGGCGCCACCGCCGGGGAGCTGACCTATATCGACCAGAAACGGCTGGAACTGGCCCGCGCCGTGGCGGCGGAGCCGAAGCTGCTGCTGCTCGACGAATGGCTGGCGGGGCTCAACCCGACCGAGCTGACCGAAGGGATCGAGCTGGTGCGCAGCCTGACCCGCTCGGGCATCACCATCCTGATGGTGGAACATATCCTCGACGCGGTGCGCGCGCTTTGCCCGCGGGTGCTGGTGATGAATTCCGGCAAGCTGATCGCCGATGAAGAGACCGGGGCGGCGCTGTCCGATCCGGCCGTGATTGCCGCCTATCTGGGGGAGAGTGCCGATGATTGAGGTGCAGGACCTGACCGTGAGCTACGGCAAGCACGTGGCGCTCGACGGCGTGTCGCTGAAGGTGGAAGCCGGGCAGATGGTGGCGATCCTCGGCGCCAACGGGGCGGGCAAATCCGCGCTGCTTGGGGCCATCGCCGGGCGGGTGTCGCACAAGGGCGGGGATATCCTCTACAAGGGCCGCTCGCTGGCCGATGTGCCGCCCCATCGCATCGTCGATCTGGGCATTGCCATGGTGCCCGAGGGGCGCGGCATCTTTCCCGCCCTCACCGTGGCCGAGAACCTGAAGCTGGGCGGCAACCCCACCCATGCCCGGGCGGGTGCTGCGCAGAAGCGCGACGAGGTGCTGGCGTTGTTTCCCAAGCTGGCGGAGCGGCAGGGCCAGATCGCCGGCACCATGTCGGGCGGCGAACAACAGATGGTCGCCATCGGCCGCGCGCTGATGTCGGCGCCGGAGCTGTTGCTGCTGGACGAACCCTCGCTGGGCCTTGCGCCGATCGTCACCAAGGAGGTGTTCGCCGCGCTGCACCGCATCCGCGACACCGGGCTGACCATCCTGATCGTCGAGCAGAACGCGCGCGCCACCCTGGCGCTGGCCGACTTCGCCTATCTGGTGGAGGCCGGACGGATCACCGGATCCGGCCCCGCCGCCGAGCTTAAATCCGATCCCGCCGTGATCCGCGCCTTCTTGGGTGGTGCGGCGGCGGGATAGACATGAGCAGACCTGAAAGGACCGTCAAATGGAAAGCCTGAACCTCTATATCGAAGGCAAACACATCCCGGCAGAGGGCGACCGCCGGTTTTCACGCGAAAACCCGGTCACCGGCGAGGTGGCGACGCAGGCTGCCGCCGCTTCGGTCGAGGATGCCGCCCGCGCGGTCGATGCCGCCGCCCGTGCCTTTCCCGCGTGGTCGCAGACCGGCCCGGGCGAACGCCGGGCCAAGCTGCTGGCGGCCTCCGACAGCCTCAAGGCGCGCGGCGACGACATCGTGCAGGCGATGAAGGACGAGATCGGGGCGACCGAGGGCTGGGCGCGGTTCAACGTCATGCTGGCCGCCGACATGCTGGTCGAGGCCGCAAGCCTGACCACCCAGATCAAGGGCGAGATCGTGCCGTCGAACCGCCCCGGCTCGATGGCGATGGCGATCCGCCAGCCGGCGGGCGTGGTGCTGGCGATGGCGCCGTGGAACGCGCCGGTGATCCTTGGCGTGCGCTCGATCGCGACGCCGCTGGCCTGCGGCAACACGGTGGTGATGAAAACCTCCGAGCTGTGCCCGCGCACCCATGCGCTGATCATCGAGGCGGTGGCCGAGGCCGGTTTCCCCGATGGCGTCGTCAACGCGATCTCCAACGATCCCGCCGATGCGCCGCAGATCGTCGAGGCGCTGATCGCCAACCCGGCGGTGCGGCGGGTGAACTTCACCGGCTCCACCCGGGTCGGCAAGGTGATCGGCGAGCTGGCCGGGCGGCACCTGAAACCGGCGCTGCTGGAGCTGGGCGGCAAGGCGCCGATGATCGTTCTGGAGGATGCCGATATCGAGGCCGCGGTCGCCGCCGCCGGCTTTGGCGCGTATATGAACCAGGGCCAGATCTGCATGTCGACCGAGCGGATCATCACCGTGGGCGAGATGGGCGACAAGTTCGTCGAAGCCTTTGCCGAAAAGGTCAAAAGCCTGACCGCCGGCGACCCGCGCGAGGCCAGGGCGCCGCTGGGTTCGCTGGTCAACCAGGCCGCCGCGAGTCGGGTGCAGGAGCTGATCCAGGACGCGGTGCAGAAGGGCGCGACGCTGATCGCCGGCGGCGGTGACGGCACCGTGCTGAATGCCGCCGCGCTCGATCATGTGACGCCGGAGATGCGGCTCTATTCCGAGGAAAGCTTCGGTCCGGTGGCGGCGATCATCCGCGCCGGTTCGGTGGACGAGGCGGTGCGGATCGCCAACGAGAGCGACTTCGGCCTGTCCTCGGCGGTGTTCGGGCGCGACGTGATGCAGGCGATGGCGGTCGCCCGCCGGATCGAAAGCGGCATCTGCCATATCAACGGGCCCACCGTGCATGACGAGGCGCAGATGCCCTTCGGTGGCGTCAAATCCTCGGGCTATGGCCGGTTCGGCGGCACCTGGGGCGTGGCGGAGTTCACCGAGCTGCGCTGGATCACCCTGCAGGACGGCCCGCTGCACTACCCGATTTAAGGCGCGAAACGTACAGTTTGGCGGGCGGGGGGATTCCTCCGTCTGCCAAACAGAGCAAGCCGTGTGAGCGCCGGACCGTCTCCGCGGACGGGCGCTTGCGCGGCGGCCTTTGGCCTTGTTCCGCGCTGGGGGCGAAGCTCAAACCCGGTCGAGCTGCCGGTCCTGCGCCGGGACGTCAGTTTCACTGGCAAATACTTCACCCGGTGTCTTCCCGAACAGCAATGCATCGGCAGGGTCCGCCGCGGCGACGAAATGGCCCTCGGCGACCTCGATCATCCGGGCGCGCAGCGGCGTCTCGCCCGTGGGCAGCAGCAGCTTGGGCGGCGTCAGTTTCGGCAGGTCCGGGGCGCGGTCGTCGCGCCGCGCCGGGTCGGGCACCGGAACGGCGGCCAGCAGCCGGCGGGTATAGGGGTGCCGCGGGTTGTGCAGCACCGCCTCGGTCGGGCCGGTCTCGACGATCTGGCCGGACCACATCACCGCCACCCGGTGGCTGACCCGCTCCACCACCGCGATGTCATGGGAGATGAAGAGGAAAGAAACCCGGTCCTCTTCCTGCAGCTTCGCCATCAACTCGGTCACCTGGCGGGCGACAGAAACGTCGAGCGCCGAGACCGCCTCGTCCGCCACGATCAGCGCGGGGCGGACCGAGAGGGCGCGGGCGATGCAGAGCCGCTGACGCTGGCCGCCGGAGAACTGATGCGGGAAGCGGTTGGCCGCGTCGGGTTCCAGCCCGACCTTTTGCAGTAGCTCCTCGGCCAGCGCCTGCCGCTCGGCGCGGCTCATGCGGGTCTGGATCTGTGCCGGTTCGGTGATCAGATCGCGCACCGCCATGCGGGGATTGAGGCTGGCGAAGGGGTCCTGGAACACCATCTGGGCCTCTTTGCGCATGCCGCGCAGCTCCGCGGTTTCCAGCCGGGTGATCTCGCGCCCGTTGAGATGCACGCGGCCCGCGGTCGGATCGACCAGCCGCAGCACGGCGCGGGCCAGGGTGGACTTGCCGCAGCCGCTCTCGCCCACCAGCCCCAGCGTTTCGCCCGGCGCGATGGAAAGCGAGACGCCGTTCACCGCGTGATAGTCCAGATGCGTGCCGGGGCGCAGCCCGCGCTGCACCGGGAAGCGCACGGCCAGATCCTCGACCGCCAGCACCGGCGGCTCGGGCCGGCGCAGCGGTTTTGGCGCGCCGCTGCCGAGCTTCGGCGTCGCCGCCATCAGCCCTCGGGTATAGGGCGCGCGGGGGCGCAGGAAGACATCTTCGACCGGGCCTTCCTCGACCTTGTCGCCGCGGCAGAGCACCACGACACGGTCGGCGATGTTGGCGACTACGCCCATGTCGTGGGTGATGAACAGCACCGCCGTGCCGATCTCCTCCTGCAACTGGCGGATCAGGGCGAGGATCTCGGCCTGGGTGGTGACGTCGAGCGCGGTTGTGGGCTCGTCCGCGATCAGCAGATCGGGGCGGCAGGCCAGCGCCATGGCGATCATCACCCGCTGCCGCAGTCCGCCGGAAAGCTCATGCGGGAATTGATCGAGGCGGCGGTCTGGTTCCGGGATCTTCACCCGTTCCAGCGCCTCGCGCGCGGCCAGCCGGGCGGACTGGGCATCGAGGCCCTGATGCAGCCGCAGCACCTCGGCCACCTGTTCGCCCAGCGGCATCACCGGGTTCAGCGCCGTCATAGGCTCCTGAAAGATCATCGAGACGCGGTTGCCGCGTACCTCCTGCATCTGCCGGTCGGTGAGTGAGGAGAGCTCAAGTTCGGGCGTTCCGTGCAGCCGGACGCGTCCGCCGGAGATCGAGCCGCCCTCGCGTTCGATCAGCCGCAGGAGCGCCAGCGCGGTGGCCGATTTGCCGGAGCCGGATTCGCCCACCAGCGCGACCGTCTCCCCCCTTGCGATGTCGAAGGAGAGGTCGCGGACCGCGTTGAACGATCCGAAATTCAGGCTCAGGTTTTCGACGGAAAGAAGGGGGGAGCGGGTCATCGGTCAGCCCTCGGTCCGGGTGTGGCGCGCGCGCAGTTCGGGATGGGTGCGGAACTCCGGCAGGGCCGGGGTCCAGCGCCGGGCGCTGGGGCGGAACGCGGTGCTGAAGGGGTCGTCGCCGGCCACCTCCCAGCGGACGGTGTCGCCCAGCTCGATCACCCCCATGGCGCCGGCGGGGGCGCCTTCGTTGGTGAAGCTTTCGGTCAGCGATTGCTGGGTCAGATGCGGGATGCCGTCGACCGTGGTCACGGTGTTCCAGTGCACGTGACCGGCAAGGCAGACCACCGGCACCCTGGCCTGGGCCAGGGCGGCGCGGGCGCGCTCGGCCATCGGATAGGTGGAATGGCCCGGGTTGTTCTGGAAGTAATAATTGCCGATCTGCGAATGACCCGAGAGCGGCACGTGGCTGACCACCAGCAGCGGCCGGTCGGCGGCCTGCGCGGTCCGCGACAGCCACAGCAGATCGGCCTCGCGCAGCACGAAGCCGGAGTGATCGGCGCCGCGATAGATCCGGCTGTCGGCGCGCCACAGCGCGATGCGCCAGCCGCCGACGTCGTGGGTTTCATGGCCCAGCGACTGGCCGAGGATTTCCTCGTTCTGCGCGACGCTCAGGTGGTCGCGGTCGTGGTTGCCGTTCAGGTGCCAGATCGGTTTCTCGACGGCGCGGAAGGCCTCGGCCACCTCGGCCTCCAGCCGAAGGTCGGTGTCGTGGTCGACGTCGGAGATCCGGTCGCCCAGATCAAGCACATGGGTCACATCGGCGTCGCGGACATAACGGGCGAACTCCTCCATCAGCCCCATGGCGGTATCGCCGCGCTTGGTGGCAGAGGGGGTGCCGTGGTGGATATCGGCGACGATGGCAAGGCGGAGGGTCATGGCGGGGTCTTTCCTGGATAATGTCTTGGGGTCGGCCCGCCGCAGAGGAGCGGCGGGCCGGAGAGTGTTCAGTTCGATGCAAACGAGATCGAACCGGCGCGGAAATCGAGCACGTAGGGAATGTGGCCCGGCTTCGGCGCCCAGCTCACGTCCTTGCGCATCGCCCAGCTTTCGAACGGACGGTAGAGCGGCAGCACCGGCGGGTCCTGCTTGATGCGCTCCATCAGCTCGGCATAGGCGGCCTTGCGCGCCTCGACGTCCTTGGAGAAGCGGAAGCGTTCCCAGATCGCCGCATACTCTTCGTCGGTGTTGAAACGGCCTTCGCCCTCGGACGGGCCGTTCGGCGCCCACATCACCCCGAAGGAGCCGAACGGGTCGGCGAAATACATCGGGTTCGACCAGTTGCGCGCCATCAGGTCGGGCGAGCCGCCGGACCATTTCTCGGCGATGTTGACGCGGCCGTTGATGCCCACTTCTTTCCACATCTCGGTGATGGCCTGGGCGGCCAGCAGACCGTTGGTGTAGTAGGTGGGGTGGGTGTCGAAGGTGATCTCGAACCCGTCATAGCCGGCCTCTTTCAGAAGCTCCTTGGCCTTTTCCGGGTTGTATTCGAAGGTGGTCAGCTCCGGCATGTAGAGCGCGCCGAATTCCTTGTAGGTGTGGGTCGACGGCACCACGGCCTTGCCCAGCCACAGCGCCTCGTTCAGCGTGTCGCGGTCGATCGCGAGGCTCATCGCCTGACGGATGCGCGGGTCCTGCAGCTTGGGGTGGTTCACGTTCATGATCATGACGTGAAAGAGCGGCGTGGCGCTGCCCACGGTGCGCAGGTTCTGGTCGGCCTCGATCATCGCCAGCTGGTCGGGGGCGATATTGGTGATGATGTCCGCTTCGCCGGTTTTCAGTGCGGTCACGCGCGAGGCGGTTTCGGGGATCTGTTGCACGGTGGCGCGGGCCAGCGGCGCCTTTTCACCCCAGAAGTTTTCGAAACGCTCCCAGACCACGCGCTCGCCGGGGATGAACTCCGCCACGCGGTAGGGGCCGGTGCCGACGGGGGCCAGCGAGAAGGCTTCGAAATCGTCGTCCTCGGCCACCTTGGGATCGCCGGTCAGGCCCTTGGTGTAATCCTCGGGAATGATCATGACCTGCTGCAGGTTCAGCAGGGTGTTCCACAGCGGCTCTTCCTTCTCGACGGAGATCCGCACGGTCAGGTCGTCGATCTTCTCGGCCTTGACAAAGTTGCCCAGACGGTCGCGCGAGCGCACCACGTAGGGCGGGAAGGTCGCCTGGTACATGCGGTTCAGCGAGAACACCACGTCATCGGCGGTCATCGGTTCGCCGTTGTGGAAGGTGACGCCGTCGCGCAGCTTCAGTTCCATGGTCTTGGGGTCGACCAGTTTCCACTCGGTCGCCAGCGCCGGCTGCCATTCGGCTTCCAGCGTGTCGTGGTTGCGGTCGATCAGGGTGTCGAAGCTGTTGTAGTAGAATTGCGACCCGACGTTGGAGTGGTCGCGGCCGGGGTCGAGGTAGCTCGACACGTTGGCGGCGCCGACGGTGATTTCCTGCGCGGCAAGGCCGGTTGCAAGGCCGGCGGCAAGAGCGGTGGACAGCAGCAGTCTCAGCATTGGTTTTCTCCGTAGTGCTGGATTGACAGGTGTAGGTGCGGGGGCCTTGGCAGCCCTCTGTTGTTGGTTTTCCGGGGTCATCGGGCGCGCAGCCGCACGTCGGCGCCGTCGCGCAGCCAGTCGCCGAGGATCTGCACGGCGAAGGTGATCAGCAGGATCATCATCGCGGGCGCGATCACGATCCAGGGCGCGGTGGGCATGTAGTCGCGGCCGATGCCGACCATGGAACCGAGCGTGGCGGTGGGCGGCTGCACGCCGAGGCCGAGGAACGAAAGCGTGCTTTCCAGCAGTACGATGTTCGACAGCGACAGGGTGAACTGCACCACCAGCGGCGAGACGATATTGGGCAGCAGGTGGTGGCGGGCGATCCTGAGCGGGCCGGCGCCGGCGGCCCGGGCGGCCTCGATGAAGGGCATGTTCATCAGCCGCTTCACCTCGCCGCGCACGATGCGGGCGTATTGCTCCCACCCGGCGAGGCCGAGGACGAGGACGATCACCTGGATCGAGCTGCCGAGGATCGCCAGCAGGAACAGCGCGACCAGGGTGAAGGGCACGGCGATCTGGGTGTCGACCGCGGCCATGATGCTGGCCTCGGTGCGGCCGCCCGCGATTCCGGCCAGCAGCCCCAGCGTGCCGCCGATCATCAGCCCCAGCGTGGCGCCGAGGCCTGCCAGCATCAGGGTCAGCCGCAGTCCGTAGAGGCTGCGCGAAAACACATCACGGCCCAGTTCGTCGGTGCCCAGCAGGTAGCCGGCCTTGGCGCGTTCGAACCCCAGTGGCGGGCGCAACCGGGCGATCAGGCTTTGCGAATTGGGGTCGAACGGCGCGATCAGCGGTGCGAAAATCGCGAGTACCACCAGCGTGATGCCGATCAGGATCGCGACCTTCTGGATCACGTCGGCGCTGCGCCAAAGCTGATAAGCGGCGGCGGGCAGCGACGGGGCGGGGACGGCGGGATAGGTCATGTCGGCCTCACGCTTTCACGGTGTGGCGCAGCCGCGGATCGGCCCAGGCATAGGCCAGATCGACAGCTGCGTTGATGACGATGACGGCGAGCGCGACGGTCAGCACGCCGAACTGCAGCACCGGGTAGTCGCGGCGCAGCGCCGAGCTGACCAGGAGATCGCCGATGCCGGGCCAGGCGAAGATCGCCTCGATCACCACCGATCCGGCGGCGGCGAGGCCTGCGACCTGCAGCCCGATCACCGACAGGATGGTGATGCCGGCGTTGCGCAGCCCGTGTTTTACGATGACGCGCGCCTCCGGCAGGCCCTTGGCCCGGGCGGTGCGCATGAAATCCTGCCCCAGCACGTCGAGCATGGCGTTGCGGGTGAACCGGGTGAGCGCGGCAATCAGCACCCCCGCCATCGCCACGGTCGGCATGATGAAGTGCAGCGCGGTGCCGTTGCCCACCACCGGCAGCCAGTTCAGCCAGTAGGAGAAGACCAAAACCATCACGATGGCGAGCACGAAGTTCGGTACCGCATAGCCGAGGAAGGCCACCGCCATCACCGCGCTGCCGACCCAGCTTTTGCGCCAGATCGCGGCGGCGATGCCCAGCGGGATCGACACCAGAAGCGTCAGCGCCATCGCCGAGAGCAGCAGTTGCGCCGAGGGCCAGAGCCGCTCCACCACGATCTCGGAGACCGGGCGGCGCTCTATGAACGACAGGCCGAACTGCCCGTCGGTAAAGGCGCGCAGGAAGGCCAGGTATTGGCTGAACAGCGGCTTATCCAGATCGTAGTACTCGATCAGCAGCGCGCGGTCTTCGCTGGTGATACCTTCGCCGACGACGTAGTCGATCGCATCGCCCGACAGCCGGGTGGCAAAGAACACGATGGTGACGATTGCGAAAAAGGTCAGCGCCATCCGCGTCAGGGTGCGCAGGGCATAGCTCAGCATTGGCAGGCTCCGGTTTTCTCGGCGGCTCTGTGGGGTGCGGCGACGGGTTCGCCCGGACGGGCGAGGCGGAGGAATTCGACGCCCGCCGCCGCGGCGGCCTCGCCGTCGGTTTCCGGGGTGTCGCCGATGAAGACGGCCGCGCCGGGGGTAACGCCCGCGCGTCGCAACGCCTCGCGCGGCAGGTCGGGGGCGGGTTTGCCCAGGCTCGTGGCGATGGCCTTGGGCACGATGGCCGCGACGGCGGCCCAGAGCGCGCCGGTCTCGGGCTGCGGCGTGCCGTCGGCGCCGGGGTGGAACGGGTCGGGGTTGGCCAGCGTCACCGGCACACCGGCATGCGCCAGAGCCGCGATGCGGGCGATATCGGCAAAGCAGAGCGCGCGGTCGCGCGCGAGGATCACCATATCCGGGGTGTCGCGATCATGGATGAGGCCGAGGCGTTCGGCCAGCGCCTGCAGCGGCGGCTCCGCATATAGCGCCAGCCGCGCCGCCGGGCGCGCCTGCTGAACGGCGCGCAGGGTCATTTCGCCGGCCAGCACGATGCGCTCTGCCGGCAGCGACAGGCCCAGCCCGGTCAGACGCCGCGACAACGTCTCGGCGGTGTCGGAGGAGTTGTTGGAGACCACCCACAGCCGCTCGCCGCAGCGGTCGAACAGCTCCGGCACATCCGGCAGGACTGTGTTGCCGGAGATCAGGCAGCCGTCCAGATCGGCGAGGATCGCGGCCCGGTCCGGCCAGGGTCCGTCAAGAAAGTGCTGCAGTCGGACCGGTTGGATCATGCCAATAGTTCTCCGTTCGGGGGAATGCCCCGGTGTTGCCTGTGGCGGCGTCTGTCTGGGTTGTCGCGGGCCGGCGGTGAACCGGCCGTTGGGGGCGGTATGGCGGCCGACTGTAACCGCGTCGTTACGTATGCAAGCTTATGTTGCAGGCTATGAAAGCATCGGTTTCAGAAGCGGCCCCTGGCCTCTCTCTTTCGCGTTTGCGCGCTTTGACGGCGGTCGCGGAGGAGGGGTCCTATTCCGCGGCAGCCCGGCGAATCGGCGTCTCGCATTCCGCCGTCGCGCAGCAGGTCCGCGATCTGGAGCGCGCCTATCAGATCCACCTGTTCGACCGGGTGCGCGGGGTGCTGCGGCCGACGCCGGCATGTCTGGAGCTTTGCGATATCGGCAACCGGATGCAGGAGGCCGCCCACGACGCCGCCCGGGTGCTGGCGCGGCGCGGTCCCTCCGGCCAGCACCGGCTGCGGGTGGGGCTGGGCAATTCAATGCCCGGGATCGCCATCGTCGGGCGGGTGCTGGCGCAGCATCCGACGCTGACCGTCACCGTGGACAGCGGTTCGCATCAGGAGATCATGGCGGCGGTGTCGCGGCGCGAGGTCGACGTGGCGGTGCTTCCCGACCTTCCTGCCGACAAACGGTTCCGCCGTGCGCCGGTGCTGAGCCAGGAGGTGGTCGCGATCGTCTCGCCCGACAACCCGATGGCTGACCGGGGCGAGGTAACGCTGGAGGAGCTGGCCGCCAGCCCGCTGGTGTTCCGTTCGCCCGGGTCCTCGACGCAGAAGGTGGTCGACCGCGCCTTTCGCCTCGCCGGGCTCGCCCCGCAGCCGCGTCTGACGGCGGATACCCGCGATGCGGTTTACGAGGCGGTGGCGCTGGGCATCGGCGTGGGGTTCATGTGGCGGTTCGGCACTTATCGGTCTGATATCGTGCGCCGCCTCCCGGTGCCGGAGTTCCGCTCGACCGTGGACGAGGTGGTGTTCGCGCTGGCGGATGAGAAGAACGCGTTGGTCGATGTGTTCTTCAACGTTGCGGGGCAGTTTCGCCCGGAGACGATTATGCAAATCTGATGCAGAGCGGCATGTTGCGCGGATCCAAGTGCCGCGTGCAAAGGCGCCCATTCCTTCGACATTTTAATTATATCTGCACTTTTGCCCATTTGATTCAGGCGGCGTCATCGTTCCTGACGTGTGGAAATTTCGCAGCCGTAGCCGCAACAAAAATAGGCATATCGATTGATTTCTTTTCGCAGAATGATTCCCCTGATTACCTGTACGGTCGCAATTACCGCGGCCCTCGGGGTGATTTATCTGTTCAATGAGCATGCAAAGGAAATCTCGCTCAAGTCTTCGTTGAAGAAGATGGCAGACGAGACGCAGCTCCTTGCACATCATTATCGTACACGCCACGATCAGGTCTCCGACGATGTGAGACTTCTGGCGCAGGAAAGCAACGCGCGCAGCCTGATAGAGCGCCAGGCCGGCACCGAGAGCAACGCTGTGCCGGAGGCTGGAGATGATGTCTTGAAGCAGCACGTTGCCGATCTGTTCGAGGCGTTGCTGGAGATCAGGCCGGATTATACGCAGGTCAGGCTGATCGGCGTGCGCAACGGCGGCGCGGAGATCGTCCGCGTCAACAGGAATGCCGAGGGCGAAATCTCCAGGACACAGGAAACCTCCCTTCAGGTGAAATCCGGAGAACCCTATTTCAAACAGGCAATCGCGCACGACTGGGCCGGGCATTCGGTCGCTGCGGCGCCGGTACCGCGCGCCCTGTTTTCACGGATCGGCTTCAAGCGCGAGAACGGGCAGATCTCCTATCCGCTGTCCTATACGCTGCGGGCCATGTATCCGCTGCTGGACGACAGCAACAGGCCCGCCGGGTTCATCGTCATCAATGTCGACTACGCCAAGTTCCTGAGCAGTGCTCTCGGCGGCGTTGCCCTTGAGTCCAACGTCTTCGTTCTGAACGGTCGTGGCGATTACCTGAGCTATTTCGGGGGCGGCAGGATCGCTGGCCTGGAGATTCGCGGGCAATACACGCGCCCCCCGTCCGCGATGGTCCAGGCGCTGCTGGAAACCGATCAGGCCTCGGGCGTTCTGCAGGACAGCGAGGCGGTCTCCTACTTCGAGACGGTGGTGCCCGGTGACGATCACTCCGACCTCTGGATCAAGATTGCCTTTGTTCAACCGATGGAGACACTGCTGCAGGAGGTCGGCGGCGTCGGTTGGCAAAGTGTGCTGGCCGCGGCGCTGATCGTCGCGCTGGCGCTGGTCGTGGTGATGATCCTGATTTCGCTGATCCTGCGCCCGTTCAAGATTCTCGAAACCGAGGTCAAACGGGCGGAGGAGGGCGAAACCGCGCTGAACCTCCCTGTCCAGTGGAAGAATGAACTGGGCCAGCTTGCGAAGGCGTTTCAAAGCCTTGTCGACAAGCATGTTCAGGCCGAGACGCGGTTGGGGCTGATCATCGACAACATCGGCGAAGGCGTCGTCACCATCGATGAGATCGGGACCATCATGACCTTCAACCCCGCCTGCGAGCGGATCTTCCAGTATGCGGCGGACGAGGTGATCGGCAAGAACATCGGCATGCTGATGCCGTCGCGGCAGGCCCGCCGCCATCATCAATTCCTGACGCGCTACCTAGAAGAAGGCAAACGCGGAACCGACTGGTCGGCACGACTGGAGACGGGCAAGAGGTCGGACGGAACCGAATTCCCGCTCGAGCTGACGGTGACGGAGCTGCAGTTCGAGAAGAAACCGCTGTACGTGGGAATCCTGCGCGATGTTTCCGAGCGTCAGATAGCGGAAAAGGCGAAATTAGATTTCCTTGCCTCGATCAGTCATGAATTGCGGACACCGCTGACCTCGATCAGGGGGGCTTTGGGATTGCTGCAGAGCGATGCGGTGGCGGCTTCCCCCGAAAAGAAACACAAGATCACCGCTGTAGCCGTGAAAAACTGCGAACGTCTGCAGGACCTGATCGACGGCCTGCTGGACATGGACCGTCTGGAAGGAAAACGGTTCCGTCTGAACAAGGAGCTGCTTGACCTGCGCGACCTGCCGAAGAACGTCAGCCCCCTGATGCAGAACCTTCAGGACCAGTACGGGGTGCATTTCGAGATCGCAGGCGACAGCCAGTACGCGCAGGTGTTGGGCGACCGCATGCAGTTGCGGCGGGTCCTGGCGAACCTGCTCTCCAATGCCGCGAAATTCTCGAAGCCGGGCGACAAGGTCGTCATCCGTGTTCTCAGGGATACCGAACGCAAGGTTGCCCGCCTGACCGTCTCGGACCGCGGTTCCGGCGTGCCGGAGGCCGCGCGCGCGAAAATCTTTGAAAAATTCTCGCGGGCGGAGTCCTCCGACGCGGGTTCGCAGGGCGGGGCCGGGATCGGGCTGGCCATCGCGGCGGAGCTGATCGCGCTGCACGGCGGCTCCCTGCAATATATGCCTGTGGACGGCGGCGGTTCGGCGTTCTTCTTTGATCTGCCTCTGGCAAACAACGCCACGACGGGCGCGGTGAGCCGCAAGCTGTGAGGCGGCTGTGGCGCCGGGTATTCCGAACCAGGTCGGAGCCGTTGCAACGCCGCGTTAGGGTTTGAACGTGCTTTCGTACCCCTCGGACGAGAGCGATTTCCCGCAGGCGACCAAGGCGGCCAGGCGCCCCAGCTCATCGGCGCATTTCGCGCTGGCGCCGTTGCCGCCGGTCAGGGCGATCCGCCTGTCGGTCTGGGGATAGATCAACGGCGTTCCGGTGGGGGTAAAGGACGTCGCACAGCTTCCGAAACTGATGGAGCGATAGCTCAGGTCCGGCATGAGTGTCAGAAGCTGATCGGCGAGGCGCTGGCCGACTTCGGGGTTTCCATCGCCGCGAAACCACGCCTTCATGTCCGCGACGGTCTCAAGCTCCACATCCACCGGATCGCCGCCGATCTTCAGGTAGGTCTTGCCATCGGCATACCGTACCGGCGGCAGGATGTAGGCATCGCAGGACAGGTCCGGCGAGAGGTAGACCAGCGAAGGCATGTCGTGCAGGCGGTCCGCTTCCCGCTCCGTGATCTCGACAAAGGCGATGGTGCGCGCACAGACCTTCATCTCGACGGGCTCCGCCAGCAGACCGGCCGCTTTCGAGAAGGCGCCGCAGGCCACGATCACCTTGGCGCCGGTGACTTCTGTGCCGTCGGCGCAAATCACCCGCTCGTGGTCCACTTCCGCCATGATCTCCACCACTTCGCTGCGGTAAAGGCTGGCGCCCTGCGCGGTGGCGGCGGCGATCTCGGCCAGCACATGGTCGCGCGGGTTCAGCCAGCCGGCCCCGGATTGCTCGTAGAGGGCCAGAACGCCGTCGGGAAAAGAGAAATAGGGGAAACGCGCCTGCAACCGGTCCGCGCGCAGGGCCTCATGGGGGATCGCCCTCTGCCGCGCGACGCGCCGGCACTTCTGAATGAAGTCTTTGCCGGCACCGGTTTCCGGCCCCGCCATCATGGCCCCGACCGGGTGGAAGAACCGGCGCTGGCCCTTTTGCTCGATCTCGCCGTAGCGCTCTATCGCGGCCTCGGCCAACCGCGACCAGTCGCCGTTGCTGTCGAGTTTGCGTGTGATCCGGGCCTGATCGTAGTGGCTTGCGAAGACACCGGTGTGCGGGGCCTTGAGATCCGGCTCGGCCGGGCCGATCAGCGCGACCCTGGCGCCGGCTTCGGCGAGGTGGCGGGCCGCCGCACTTCCCATCAGCCCGGCGCCGACGACGATGACATCGAAATGAATGGTTTGCTCTGCCATGAGGACGCTCCGAAACGCAGGACGGTTGAGGCAGCCCCATTTGTGCCGGGCAGACCGGGACGCGCAACCGTTTGCCGCGAGGCGGGCGATCCAATGTGTGTAATTGCGCGACCGCGCGTCTGTGCTAATCTTCCCGGCAGGGAGGAAGAACGCAGGTGTTGGAGTTCACGCACAATCCGTGGATGGTTGCGGCGTCGTTCGCGGTTGCTTTGTTCGCGGGCTTCAGCGGCCTGTCGCTGTTGCGCGGCGCCTCCCGGCTTCCGGTGGTTCAGCGCAAGTTCCTGGTGGCGGTGGCGGCCATCGTTCTGGGCGGCGGCATCTGGTCGATGCATTTCGTGGCGATGCTGGGCCTGCAGCTGCCGGTGCTGTTTTTCTATGACGGGCTGACGACGCTGCTGTCGGCGCTGGTGGCCATCCTGATGGTGGGACTGGCGCTTCTGCTGCTGCATTTCGGGCGGCGGACACCGGCAACGATCACGCTGGCCGGCGGCATCATGGGCGCCGGGATCGCCGCGATGCACTATATCGGCATGTTGGGGATGGAGCTGTGCGGACCGGTGTTCCTGCCCGTCGGCGTGGGGGTCGCGCTGACCGCCGCGCTGATCCTGTCGAACCTGGCGGTCTGGGTGGCGTACGGATCGCGGACCCATGGGCATATCCTGCTGGGCACGCTCTGTTTCGCGGTCGCGGTTGTCTCGATGCATTTCATCGCCATGACGGGGACGGAATTCTATCGCGACGATGTGGCCTCGACGGCGGGCCCGGTGCTCAGCAACGCCGTGCTGGCGATGCTGGTTGCGGTCTCGTCCTTCGTCATCAGCGGTGTGTCGCTGCTCAGCGGGGTTTCCTTCTTTGGCTCTGGCACGCCGGCAGAGCTCGGGGAACCGGAGGCGGCTGAGCCGCCGCTCCCGACTGCCGTCGCCGCCCTGGCCGAGCCGGCGGAGCTTCAGGCGGAGGCGGGCGTGGCGTCGCTGCCTGTTCCCTACGAACGGGACGGCAGCACCCATTTCGCCGATTCATCGCAAATCGCGGCGGTCCGGGCCGAGGGGCACTACACGCTGCTCTATACCGGCAAGGACAAGTACCTTTGCCCCTGGTCGATCTCCGAGGCCTACAGCCGGCTGGGGCCGCACCGGTTCATTCGGGTGCATCGGTCCTATCTGATCAACCCGGCCTATGTCAGCGAGTTCCAGCGCACCAAGGACACCGGCGTGTGCTTCTTCAAGAACACCGAGTCCCTTGCCAAGGCGCCGGTCAGCCGGTCGCGCCTGGCCGATGTGCGCGCGGCGCTCGGCGTGTGAAATCGCAACTCGTGCAGCCTTTTCGCAGTTCGTGCAGAAACCCGCGACATTCGGTAGCGGCCGTTTGAGGCGCCGGTCATCCCCTCCCTAACATCGCGGTGACGACACCGACAGCGGTGCCGCAGGGAGGACAACATCATGATACCAGCCGGGTTCGAGTATCATCGGCCCGCCGACCTGACGTCGGCGATTGGCATTCTTCAGGAGCATGGAGACGAGGCGCGCGTGGTCGCGGGCGGGCATAGCCTGATCCCGATGATGAAGCTGCGCATGGCCGATCTGGGCCATCTTGTCGATTTGCAGGACATCGACGCGCTGAAAGGCATCGCGGTGGGGGGCGATACGGTCACCATCGGCGCGATGACCACGCAGCATGAGCTGATCACGCACGACGGTCTGGCCGACGCGCTGCCGATCCTGCGCGAGGCGGCGTTGCAGATCGCCGATCCGCAGGTGCGCTATGTGGGCACCATCGGCGGCAATGTGGCCAACGGCGATCCGGGCAACGACATGCCCGGGCTGATGCAGTGCCTGAACGCGCGTTTCTCGCTGACCGGCCCGGACGGAAGCCGCGAGGTGGCCGCGCGCGAGTTCTACGAGGCCGCCTATTTCACCGCCCGCGAGGACGAGGAGATCCTGACCGTGATCACCATCCCGCTGCCGGCGCCGGGCACCGGATACGCCTATGCCAAGCAGAAGCGCAAGATCGGCGATTACGCCACCGCCGCTGCCGCCGTGCTGGTGGGGGGCGGTACCGCCTCGGTCGCAATGACCAACCTTGCGGACACGCCGATCTGGTCGGAGGCGGCCAGCGCCGCGCTGGCAGGCGGCGATACCGAGGGCTGCGTCGCGGCCATGCTGGCGGCGATCGATCCGCAAGAGGACATGCGCGGCCCGGTCGCGTTCAAGAAACACGTTGCCGCGGTGGTTTTGCGCCGCGCCATCGACAGCGCGCTGTCGCGCCGGTCGTAACGGAGGCAAAGCCATGAGCAAGATGCACGTCAAACTCACCCTCAACGGTCAGGAAGTGGAAGGGCTCGCCGAGCCGCGCATGCTGTTGATCCATTTCCTGCGCGAAAACCTCAAGGTCACCGGCCCGCATATCGGCTGCGAGACCAGCCATTGCGGCGCCTGCACCGTCGATATGGACGGCAAGTCGGTGAAATCCTGCACCGTCTTCGTCGGCCAGGCCAACGGGGCGGAGATCACCACCGTCGAGGGGCTGGTCAACGAGGACGGCAGCCTCGGGGTGCTGCAGGAGATGTTCCGCGAGCACCACGGGCTGCAATGCGGCTTCTGCACGCCGGGGATGATCACCCGCGCGCACCGGCTGCTGCAGGAAAACCCCAACCCGACCGAGGAGGATGTGCGGTTCGGCATGGCGGGCAACCTGTGCCGGTGCACCGGCTACCAGAACATCGTCAAGGCCGTGCTGGCCTCGGCCGCGCAACTCAACGCAGTGAAGGAGGCCGCGGAATGAAGGACGAGGTCCAAACCCCCGAAGACCGCAGCGCCAGCCTCAAGGGCATGGGCTGCTCGCGCAAGCGCGTGGAGGATGTGCGTTTCACTCAAGGCAAGGGCAATTACGTCGACGACATCAAGCTCGACGGCATGCTGACGGGTGATTTCGTCCGCTCGCCATACGCCCATGCGCGGGTCACCGCGATCAACACCGAAGTGGCGCTGAAGGTGCCGGGCGTGCTGGCGGTGCTGACCGCCAAGGATCTGGAGCCGCTGGGCCTGCATTGGATGCCGACGCTGGCGGGCGACAAACAGATGGTACTGGCCGACGGCAAGGTGCTGTTCCAGGGCCAGGAGGTGGCATTTGTCGTCGCCACCGACCGTTACGCTGCTGCCGATGGCGTCGCCGCGGTCGAGGTCGACTACGAGGAGTTGCCGGTCGTCACCGACCCGTTCAAGGCGATGGACGCGGATGCGCCGGTGCTGCGCGAAGACCTTGAGGGCCAGACCGAGGGCGCCCACGGCCCCCGCCGCCACCACAACCACATCTTCACCTGGGAGATGGGAGACAAGGACGCGACCGAGCAGGTGCTCGGCGAGGCCGATGTGGTCGCCGAAGAGATGGTCTATTACCACCGCACCCACCCGATGCCGCTGGAAACCTGCGGCTGCGTCGCATCGATGGACAAGGTCACCGGCAAACTGACCGTCTGGGGCACCTTCCAGGCACCGCATGCGGTGCGCACCGTCGCCTCGCTGATCTCCGGCATTGCCGAACACAACATCCGCGTCATCAGCCCCGACATCGGCGGCGGTTTCGGCAACAAGGTTGGGGTCTATCCCGGCTATATCTGCTCCATCGTCGCCTCGATTGTCACCGGCAAACCGGTGAAATGGGTCGAAAGCCGGATGGACAACCTGATGTCCACCGCCTTTGCCCGCGATTATTGGATGAAGGGCAAGATCGCCGCCACCAGGGAGGGCAAGATCACCGGGCTCTGGTGCCACACCACCGCCGACCACGGCGGCTTCGACGCCTGCGCCGACCCGACCAAGTTCCCGGCCGGTTTCATGAACATCTGCACCGGGTCCTATGACATCCCGGTCGCTTATCTGGCGGTTGACGGCGTCTATACCAACAAGGCGCCGGGCGGGGTGGCCTATCGCTGCTCGTTCCGGGTGACGGAGGCCGCCTATTTCATCGAGCGGATGATCGAGGTGCTGGCGATCAGGCTGGGCATGGATGCCGCCGAGCTGCGCCGGATCAACTTCATCAAGGAGGACCAGTTCCCCTATCAGTCGGCGCTGGGCTGGGAATACGATTCCGGCAATTACCACGCTGCCTGGGACAAGGCGCTGAAGGCGGTGGGCTACGACGAGTTGCGCAAGGAGCAGGCGCAGCGGATCGAGGACTTCAAAGCCGGCAAGACCCGCAAGCTCTTGGGCATCGGCCTGACCCATTTCACCGAGATCGTCGGCGCCGGGCCGGTAAAAAACTGCGACATCCTCGGCCTCGGCATGTTCGACAGCTGCGAGATCCGCATTCACCCCACCGGCTCCGCCATCGCACGCCTCGGCACCATCAGTCAGGGGCAGGGCCACGCCACCACCTTCGCCCAGATCATCGCCAGCGAGATCGGCATTCCCGCCGACGACATCACGCTGGAGGAGGGCGATACCGATACCGCGCCCTATGGGCTGGGCACCTATGGCTCGCGCTCGACCCCGGTTGCGGGGGCGGCCACCGCCATGGCGGCGCGCAAGATCCGCGCCAAGGCGCAGATGATCGCGGCCTATCTGCTGGAAGTGCATGACGACGATGTGGAATTCGACGTCGACCGTTTCGTGGTCAAGGGCGCGCCGGAGCGTTTCAAGACGATGAAGGAGATCGCCTTTGCCTCCTACAACCAGGCAATCCCGGGGGTGGAGCCGGGGCTGGAGGCGGTCAGCTATTACGACCCGCCCAACATGACCTATCCCTTCGGTGCCTATATCTGCGCGATGGAGATCGATGTGGACACCGGCGAGCATCAGGTGCGCAGCTTCTACGCGCTGGACGACTGCGGCACCCGGATCAACCCGATGATCATCGAGGGTCAGGTCCACGGCGGGGCCACCGAAGGCTATGCCATCGCGATGGGGCAGGAGATCGCCTATGACGACATGGGCAACCATAAGACCGCCACGCTGATGGACTTCTTCGTGCCGACCTCGTGGGAGACGCCGCATTACACCACCGACCATACGGTGACCCCCAGCCCGCATCATCCGATCGGCGCCAAGGGGGTGGGCGAAAGCCCCAATGTCGGTTCGGTTCCGTGTTTCTCCAACGCGGTGCACGATGCCTTCCGTCCGTTCGGGCTGGTCCAGAGCCACATGCCGCACGATCAATGGCGCATCTGGAAGATCGCCGACGATCTGGGCATGCACGGCTAGGGCCTGATCGCCGCCCGCCACCGGGGATGGGGCGGGCGGCGGTTGGCAGGCGGATCGATCATGACGACCGGACCCCATATCGAACTGAAGCAGGCGCTTGGCCGGATCGGCTATGTCGCCGACGACAGCCTTGCAATGGCGCTGCATCTGGCGCTGTCGCTGGGCCGGCCGCTGCTGCTGGAGGGTCCTGCCGGGGTCGGCAAGACCGAGGTGGCCAAGGCGTTGACCGAACATCTCGGCACCAGGTTGATCCGCCTGCAATGCTACGAGGGGCTCGATGCCTCCCACGCGATCTACGAATGGAACTACCAGCGGCAGTTGTTGGCGATCCGCGCCGATCAGGCGGCGGAGGAGGAGCTGTTTTCAGACAAGTTCCTGCTGAGACGCCCGCTGCTGGAGGCGATCACCCAGGACACCCCGCCGGTGCTTCTGATCGACGAGATCGACCGCGCCGATGAGGAGTTCGAGGCCTATCTGCTGGAGATCCTCTCCGATTTCCAGATCACTATTCCGGAGGTCGGCACCATCGCCGCGAAGGCCCGGCCCGTGGTGATCCTGACCGCCAACGGGACCCGCGATCTTTCCGATGCGCTGCGCCGCCGCTGTCTTTATTCTTACGTCGATTACCCCGACCGCGAGACGGAGCTGGCGATCCTCGCCAAGCGCGGGCCGGAGATCGAGGCCAGGCTCGCCCGCCAGATCGTCGGCGTGGTGCAGGCGCTGCGGCGGGAGGAGCTGGAGAAGAAACCCGGCATCGCCGAGATGCTCGACTGGTCCGCCGCATTGGCCGGGCTGGGGATCAACGACCTGACCGAGGACCGCACGGCGGTTCAGGCGACGCTCGTGTGCCTGCTGAAAACCGCCGCCGACCGGGATGCGGCGCCCGCCGAGGTGATGGACCGCATCATCGGTAAGGTGGCGTGATGGGCGTGACCCGCTTCCCCTCCCGCGCCGACGGGCTGGCCGACCGGATGACCGGCTTCATCGCGCATCTGCGGATGAACGGCATGAAGCTGGGCCCCGGCGAGACACAGGATGCGCTGGCGGCGCTGGGCGCGGTCAATGCCACCGACCCGGGGCAGGCGCGGCTGGCGCTGAAAGCGCTGATTGTCCCGGATGCCGAGGGCTGGCGGCAGTTCGATGATCTGTTCGACGCCTATTGGTTCAACAGCGGCAAGACCCGGACCGGCACCGAAAATGCCCACGTCCGGGTGCAATCGGCGCGGCCTACGTTGTGGCGACAGCATCTGGAGGCGCCGGGCGAGGGGGCGGAGAGCGACGGCGACACCACTCCCGGCAGCGGCGAGGGCGAGGCCGAGGGCATCGACGGCCGGCTGATTGCCAGCCGCACCGACAACCTGCGCAAGCGCGATCTGCGCGAGCTGATGGACGAGGACAGCCTGCGCGCCGCCGAACAGGCAGCGCAGGACCTTGCCCGAGCCATCCGCGACCGCCGCTCGCGCCGCCGCCGGCAGGCGCGGCGCGGCGAGATGCCGGATCTGCGCCGCATCCTGCGGGCCAGCCTTGCGCGCGGCGGCGAGCCGCTCGACCTGTTTCGCAAGCGGCGCCCCGAGCGGCCGATGCGGATTGTCGCGCTCTGCGATGTCTCGGGCTCGATGCAGCTTTACGCGCGGGTGTTTCTGGCCTTCGTCAAAGGGTTGATCGACGTCGACACCACGGCCGACGCCTATCTGTTTCACACCCGGCTGATGCGGGTGACCCCGGCGCTGCGCGATCACGACACGCTGCGCGCGGCCGGGCGGCTCAGCCTGATGGCCGAGGGGTTCGGCGGCGGTACCGATATCGGTGCCGCGCTGGGCGAGTTTGCGGAGACCTACGCGGCCCGGGCGCTGACGCGGCGGACGGTCGTGATCATCTTGTCGGACGGCTATTGCACCGGCGCCCCGGAGCGGTTGGCCGAGGCGCTGGCCCGGATCCGCCGCAAGGCCGGCCGCATCGTCTGGCTGAACCCGCTGCTGGGCTGGAAAGCGTATGCGCCCGTCGCCGCCGCCATGGCGGCCGCGCTGCCGCATCTCGACGCGCATCTGCCCGCCAACACCATCGAAGCGCTGGCCGCGCTCGAACCCGAATTCGCGCGGCTCTGAAAAGGAAAGACGCCATGGGACCATTCGATATTTTCGACACCATCGACCGGCAGCGCCGGACCGGGCGTCCGTTCTGCGTTGCGACCGTGGTGCGGACCGCCGATGTGACCTCGGCCAAGGCCGGGGCCAAGGCGGTGGTGACCGAGAAGGGCGAGATCCTGGGCCATCTGGGCGGCGCCTGCGTGAAACGCGCGGTTCTCACCGCCGGGAAGGAGGCCATCGGCAGCGGTTTCACCCGCCTGATCCGGGTGAAACCGTCGGAGAAGGTCGTCTCGCTCACCGATGCCGACGGCACCCAGGTGTTCAAGAGCGGCTGCCCCTCGGGCGGCACCGTGGACGTGCTGATCGAACCCTATGAGCTGCCGCCGATGCTGGTGGTGTTCGGCGACACCCCGATCAGCCGCGCCCTTGCCGCCCATGCAGCGCTGGCCGGATATCGGCTGGCGTTGCCCGAGGGCGCCGAGGGGCCGGAGGCGGCCGAGCGGTTTGCCGGCAACGACATTTCCGCGCTGCCGCTCGGGCCGCGCGACTTCGTCGTCGTGGCCAGCCAGGGCACGCAGGACCTGGCCTGTCTGCGCGCCGCGCTGGACAGCGCCGCCGCCCGTGTCTCGATGATCGCCTCGCGCCGCAAGGCGGACACGCTGACCGCCAAGCTGGCCGCCGAGGGGATGGAGGCCGGCCGCATCGCGCGGCTCAAATCCCCCGCCGGGCTCGATCTCCACGCCATCGATCCGCAGGAAATGGCGCTCTCGGTGCTGGCCGAGATCGTTCTGTGGCGCAACACCGACCGCAAGACACAAGCAGGAGAGGACCATGAAAACCATGCGTAAATGGCTGGCGCGCCTTTGGGCGCCGCAGGCGCCCGCACTCACCCCCGAACAGCGGCAGGAGATCCTGTTGCACTGCCACCCCAAGTGTTGCTGAAGAAAGGTTGAAGACACCATGGAGCTGAGCGACGAAATCGTCATCAATGCGCCCAAGTCCGTCGTCTACGAGGCGCTCAACGATCCGGAGATCCTCAGGCGCTGCATCCCGGGCTGCGAAGAGTTGGTGCAGCATTCCCCGACCGATCTGGAGGCGAAGGTCGTCCTCAAGATCGGGCCGGTCAAGGCCAGGTTTGCCGGGACCGTCACGCTCGACACCGCCGGCGCGCCGGATGCCTTCAGCCTGACCGGCGAGGGTAAGGGCGGGGCCGCCGGTTTTGCCAAGGGCGGGGCGGATGTCACCCTGACAGAGGTCGAAGGCGGCACCCGGCTGGCCTATGAGGCGAAGGCGGAGGTCGGCGGCAAGCTCGCCCAGCTGGGCAGTCGCCTGATCAAGGGCACCGCTGCCAAGCTGTCGTCCAAGTTCTTCGTGGCCTTTGCGGAGGAGGTGGCCGAAACCCCGGTCGAGTGATGGCGCATCCCTGGCCGGACCCGTCAGCGTGGCGGCAGGTGCCAGGGAAACGCCGGGGCGGCGGGCGCGTTGGCCCAGGACTGCAGTGTCTGGCCGCCGTCGATCAGCCAGTCGACGCCGGTGATATGGCGCGCCTCGTCGGAGGCGAGGAAGGCCACGGCGGCAGCGACATCCCCGGGCTGGCCGATCCGGCGCAGCGGGATCCGGTCGGCAAAGCGGCGCACGCTGTCGAGGTAGCCGTCGCGGTCCGCCGCCGGCACGCCCAGCGGGGTTTCGATCACCCCGGGGCAGATCGCGTTGACCCGGATGCCGTGGCCCGCCGCATCCAGCGCCGCGCTGCGGGTCAGGCCGGTGACGGCGTGTTTGCTGGCGATATAGCCCGGGCTGCCCGACAGCACGTCCCAGCCTGCCATGGAAGAGCCCATGTTGACGATGGACCCGCCTTGTCCGCCGTCGATCATCGCCCGGATCGAGGCGCGCAGCACCAGGAACATGCTGCGCAGGTTGGTGCGGATCACGTGGTCCCATTCCTCCGGCTCCAGCTCGAAGACCGGGCGGATCGGGCCGGAGATGCCGGCGTTGTTGAAGACGCAGTCGAGACCGCCGAAGGCGTCGAGGGTGCCTGCGATGGCGGTCTCGGCCCCCTCGGCCTCGCTCACATCGGCCTCGATGGCGACGGCGCCGTCCAGCGTCGCGGCTAGTTCGGCGGCGCGTGCCGCGTGCAGGTCGGCGATAGCGACCTGCGCGCCCTCGGCCGCGAACCGCTGCGCGGCGGCCCAGCCGATGGATCCGGCGCCACCGGTGACCAGCACGCTCTTTCCCTCGAACCGGGTCATTGCGCCGCGCCTTCCTGCGGGTAGTCGCGCCAGCTGAACTGCGCGGCAAAGCCCAGCTCTGTGCCCGCGCGGGCGCAGTCGATCAGGGCCGCGTGGCCGCTGAGCGGGCGGGTGAGCGGAACCGATGAGCGGAAGGCGGTTGCGATCAGCTCCTGCGTCGGTTGTTGCGCATAGCTGTCGGCGGCCGAGAGGTAGCAGCGCAAATGCCCCGATCCGGCCCAGTCCAGCGCGGCGGCGAAGGCGGCGCCGGCATCGCGCGCGTCGAGATAGGCCCAGAGATCGGCGGCGGCGTCGGGCGTGTCGCGTCGGGGGCCGATGTCGCGGGTAAAGCTCTCGGGTGTCTGGATCCAGGGCATCCGCAGACTGATCGCGCGGAAGGCACCCTGCCGCACCATCGCCTCCACCAGTTCCTCGCCCAGCCATTTGGTGGTGCCATAGATGTCCTGCGGCGCCACCGGGTGGGTTTCGTCGATCGGCAGTTGACGGGGCACCGCCAGCACCGGGGCAAAGGGATAGCCCAGCACGCTGAAGGAGGAGGCGTAGAGGAACAGCCCCGCACCGCACAGGCGGGCGGCCTCGGTCGCGGCGTAGACGGTCGCCATGTTGACCCGGTAGACCTCGGCCGCGGCGCGCCCGGTGGGTCGGGGGATGGCGGCGCAGTGCAGCACGGCCTCGGCCCCTTCGAAAAGCTGGGCGGTCGTGCCCAGATCGCAGAGGTCTGCGGTGGTCCGCTCCCATCCGCCATCGGGCTGCCGCGCGGCGTCGATCCCGCGCACGCTGTGCCCCCTGGCCAGGCAGGCCGCCGCGACATGCCGCCCGAGCAGCCCGGCGGCGCCGGTCACAACGACCCTCATCCGATTCCCTCCGTGCGAAATTACTAGCTTTGGAAACTATCTTCGGGGGCGCGGGGGATAAAGCCGGGGCGCCGCGCTGCCGCCCGGCGGGCAGCCATTCGGCACGACTCGCCGGAAGACGTGCAAGATTATTGGTCATTTCGCAGGCGTTGCTGCCCCTGCACGGTCCGCGCGACCCCGCTGCCACCTCATTCCGAGATGAAGCGTTCGGCACAGTCTTGTCCGCAGCCATGACAAATCGCCCCAGCGACCATTGGGAGCTTGTGCGGGGCGGGCGGGCAATCTAGCTAAAACGTCATGTTGTCGAGAGGCCTGCAATTCGCCCTGCGGACGCTTGTCCTGCTGCTCATCGTCGCCTTCGCGACGCAGAGCTTCGCGCATCGTCTGCGCCCGGCCCCTGACGTGCAGTCCGAAATCTATGCCGCGACCTACGGAGTCAGTGCCGCCGACCTGTGTGGCGGCGGCTCCGACCAGGGCGTCAAAGGCAAAGGCTGCGAGGTCTGCCGCCTGCTGGCCAGTTTCCATATGCCGCCAGTCGAAAGCGGGGATCTCCGGCTGACCCTGGTGAGCGCCCTGGCGTCGCCGGCGATGGTCGGGCAGCGGATGTCCGCGCTCCGCTTCGACGCGGCCGGGTCTGCGCGGGCGCCGCCGGCGGTCTGATCGCCGATTTCGCCCCCGACAGACCGTCCCGGCCTTTTTGGTGCCGGACCTTACCGATGGACATCTCAATTGACGCTCGTCCCCCGTCCCCCGGGTTTATCCGCCGCGTGGCCTGACCGTATCGGCGCCCTTCGCAAGGGAGCGCGCTGAGCAGCCATGTCTTTCGCCCGCCTCCTTCTCCGTTTCGTGCTCTTGCTCGGGCTGGTGCTGACCGGCACCGTGCCCGATGGCATGATGCGGCAGGCCGGGCCGGAGGGGGGGCTGCGGCTGGTGCTTTGCACCCCGGACGGAACGAAGGAGGTCTGGCTGACCGAGGATGGCGAGACCGTTCCGGTCGAGGCCGCCTCGGAGGAGGGCGGAAGCCACGACGGCGGCAAACCGCACTGCGTTCAGGTCGCCCTGGCCTCGCAGGACGCCCCGCCGCCGCTGGCGGAGGCGCGGGTTCTGGAGCTGAGGCCTGCCGACCCTGCCCAGCTACCCCACCAGGTTGCGCGCTGGAGAAACATCGAAGACGCACGGCGGACGCGCGCGCCGCCTGTTCCCCTCGTCTGAACACCGCGGGCCAGCGCCCGCACACCCCGAACAGACATCGGAACAGGGAAGCGCAGGGCCGGCAGGATCGCCGGGCCATGCGATCTCCCTCCGGAAGCCCGCACCGCGAAACGCGGGCGCGGACAGAAAGGAGACGCAAGATGAATGCGATAACGCAATCGTGGCCGGTTCTGGGCCAAAGCACCCCCCCGCGGATCGGCGGCAAGCGGCCGAGGCTGTTCCGCGGACTGACTGGGCCGCAGATGACCATGGTCCGCCAGGCTTTCACCGAAGAGCTCTACCGTGACGGCGACCCTGTCCCGCGCGGCGAGCCGATTGTCGGCATCGTCCTGCGCGGAGCGCTGCGCGAGGACATCACAGACGCGGACGGGGTCAGCCGGCTGTTTGGCCTGACCTTCGTGGGAGAGGTCATTTCGCCGGTCGGTCCCCGCACCGCGGCGTCGCGGCTGTCGGCGCTGGGCGATACGACCATGCTGTTTTGCGAAGCCGAAGCCTTCACCGCCCTGCTGGACGAGATCCCGCGCCTGCGGATGAATTATCTCGACGCGCTGCAGGACCGGCTTGCCGAGGCGCGCCGCTGGCAGGTGGTGCTCGGGCGCAAGACGGCGACGGAGCGGGTGGCCTCGATGCTGTACTGTTTCTGGGAGCGGCAGGGCCGGCCCAGGGAGATGAGCCTGGGTCTGCGGCGTGCCGAGATCGGGCAGCTTCTGTGCCTGACCTTCGAGACCGTCTCGCGCCAGGTCAAGGCCCTGGAGCAGGCCGGCGCGATCGAGCTGCCGCAGCCCTCCTGTGTGCAGGTTCGCGACCCACAGTACCTCTACACCGCCAGCGGCGAGGCCGCGGTCCTGCGCCGGGCCGCGTGATCCTTTCGGGCGCAACGGCGGGGGTGACGCTGCAGCCTATGCGGCCCGGTCCGGACGAAGGCAGGCCTTCGCCATGACCGGGTCACACCGGCAGGGTCCCCCGCCCGTTCGGCGGCATCCTCGATCCGCCCGGCCGTAGTGGCGATGGATCGCCCGCGGTTCTGCACGTCGGCATAGCAACGGACCTGGCCGGAGTCGGGTATGATCGGGTGGATGAACTTCACCTCGGTCCCGAGCGAGGCATAGGTCTCTCCCGGCGCCAGCGTGGTCTGCACCGTACAGCCGAGCGCGGAATCGAGCCGCGTCATCGCCCAGCCGCCGTGGATCATCCCCAGAGGGTTCAGGTGGCGCGGATGCGCATCGCCGAGGAAGGTAATATGGCCCTCGCCCAGCTCGTGGATCCATTGCTGCATGACCTCGAAAACGGGCGGCGTCGGGAAACGCTGCGCGACGATGGCCTGCATCCGTTTCAGCCCGGTTATCTGCGATGCCTGGGCCGGATCTGCGAGGCCGAAGGCTAGGCTCAGGACGCATAGCCAGAAGATGACGGCTGCGGCGGGAGCGACGGCGGAGAGGAAGACCTTTGGGCATCTGTCGTAGCGTGTCGCTACCCGTCGCCAGTCCTTCAGCCTTCCGAACATGACCTCGATGCGGTTGCGGCGTTTGTATCGGCGCCTATTGTACTTGACGGGCTTTTCGCGGGACGTCCGGCCCGGGATACAAGCGCGTATTCCCTTGTCTTTCAACGCGTCCCGGAGCCAATCTGCGTCGTAGCCTCGGTCGGCGATCAGCCAGTGGGCAAGAGGAAGACTGCTCATCGGTTGGCCAGAAGAGATCTTTCATGTCCCCTCCGTCAGTTCGGGAGCATGAATCGTGAGGCCCCAAGAGCTGTACGCCGACTAATGGGTCCTGCGCCTAAAGGCTCCTGCTCACCATGACCCCGGCCCAGGCTGCGAACCCGGTCAGTGCGCCACCCCAGAGCGTATCGACGATCACCTGTTCCGGGCTCCAGTCGCGAAGGGTCGCGTAGTTGGTGAACTCATAGGTGCCATAGGCCATCAACCCCAGAAGAGCTCCGCCGATCAGGGCCGCAACCGGATCTCCTGCACGCAGGGCCGGGACAGAGACGAACCAGAGGATCCCGGCCACGTAGCCCAGGTAGAACAACCCCGCCGCCTCCAGCCGGAACGGGTCGGCGAACAGGTGCCCGACATGGCGTTCGAACACGGGTTTGACCAACAGGCGCAGCCCGATCAGGTCAATCAGCAGAAATACAAGCACGGTGGTGAGGTAGAGGATCGCGATCTTCATCGTTTCGGCTCTTTCATCAGGGTCAGCAGGGCACGCGCACCGAGGAGCACGATACCCAGGCAGGACAAAAGGATGACAGGCAGGTTCGGCCCCTCCGCATTGGCGGCGATGACACCGATCAGCGCCCAGATCACAGCCGTCGGATAGGCCCATTCCCCGGGGCGCCGGGCCTGGACGGCGAGCGCGACGATCAGGACGGTGACCAGACACATAATGGCGGCGGATTGCGCCGACAGGATGCCATAGCCCCCAAGCACAACGCCGGTGGCGACGCCCGACGCCGCCGTCAGCCACCCGGCATAGAGCGCGACGGGACGGACCAGAAGCCAGGCCGTGCCGGTTCCGGCGCGGAGCATTGCGCGAATCGCACTCGCGGCCATGACCAGGATCATCGCGGTGGCCAGCAGCGGGGAGGCATTGGCCGCCGCGATCCAGAACGTCCCCACGCCCAGGCTGACGGCGAGCGCCGGGCGCATTGCGGCCCAGTGCGGGTGATCCGCCGCCCGCCTCAGCCCATAGAGCGCGCCGGCGATCAGCCACAGGTAAATCACGCCCCAGATTGAAAACGCATAGCCCGCAGGCTGCACAGGCGGGTCCACCTGCGGCAGCGGGAACTGGTCCGCCGTGAAGCCGTTGAAGCCGCTGCTGAACAGCGGCGACAGGGCGAAGCTCACCGCCAGAACGGCCACCAGCAGCGGTAGGAAGGCATCGACGCGGCTCATGCGGCCAACCGTTTCAACAGGGGCAGGCTGACCCAATAGGGCAGCGCGCGCAGCAGTTTCAGGGTGCGGGTGAAGCGGCGGGGGAAATGCACTTCGAACCGCCGCCCGTCCAGCCCCGCTATGATCGCCTGCGCGGCCCGAGCCGGCGTGGTCAGTGCGGGCATGGCAAAGTCGTTCTTGCGCGTCAGCCGGGTGTCCACGAAACCGGGCGAGATCAGGCGCACGTCGATCCGTCCCGCCCATTCCGAACGCAGGCTTTCGGCAAGGTTGATTACGCCGGCCTTGCTGGCGGAATAGATCTGGCCGCGCGGCAGGCCGACGTAACCCGCGACAGACCCGCACAACGCCAGCTGGCCGCCGGGGCGCAACAGCCGCGGCGCGAGCTGGGCCACGTGGAAGCTGCCGGTCAGGTTCACCGCCACGATGCGCGCGGCCATGTCCGGGTCCAGTTCCGCCACCAATCCGGGATCGTAGAGCGCGGCCAGATGCACGATCCGGTCCACTGGCCCGTCTGCGGCAATCCGGTCCGCGGCTGCGTTCAGCTGCGCTCGGTCGCTCACATCCAGCGGCAGGATCGTATGACCGGGGCCGAGGCCCCCGGCCAGCGCGGTCAGACGCGCCTCTGACCGCGCCGACAGAATCAGACCGACCTCCGGACCGGCCCAGGCGCGCGCCAGGGCCGCGCCGATGCCGTCCGAGGCACCGATGATCCAGATGCGCTCGCGTCTGGCGGCGGCTTCAGGCATGGGCCAGTTCCACCTGCACGACATCGGTTTGACCCACGGCGAAACTGGCCGCGCAAATGCTGAGGTAGAACCGCCAGTTGCGCAGGAAACCGTCGTCATGGCCCAGCTTGCGCACCTTATCGGCCTGGCGATCCAGCGCCGCGGCCCATTGTGCACAGGTCTCGCCGTAATCCGCACCGAAGGCATGGCTGTCACGCACGCGCAGCCCTGCGCGGGCCGCCTGATCGGCGATCACACGGTTGCTCAGCAGCATGCCGCCAGGGAAGGTGTAGTGGCGGATGTAATCCGAGCTGCGCCGGTAGGTCGCAAAATAACTGTCGGGCACGGTGATCGCCTGGATCACTGCGCGGCCCTGTTCGGCCAGCCGCGCCTTCAGCGTGGCGAAATAGGTGGGCCAGTACCGTTCGCCCACCGCCTCGATCATCTCGATCGAGACGATGCTGTCAAAGCGGCCCCGGACCTCGCGGTAATCCTGCAGGCGGATCTCGGCCCGCCCGTCCAGACGCGCATCGGCGTACCCCTTCTGGCTGGGCGAGATGGTCAGCCCGGTCACCGCATGGCCGCGATCGGCGGCCCGTTCGGCAAAACCGCCCCAGCCGCAGCCGATTTCCAGCACCTTTTCGCGCCCCTCCAGCCGGTTCAGGATGCGGTCGTATTTGCGGTTCTGGCCGCGTCCCAGATCGGTGTCGGCCCCTTCAAACAGGGCCGAGGAATAGGTCATGCTCTCGTCCAGCCAGAGCTGGTAGAATTCGTTGCCCACATCGTAGTGCGCGCGGATGTTGCGCGCCGCGCCGCGCCGGGAATTGGCGCGCATCAGGCTGTTGACGACGCGGAATTTCAGGCTGTTCCAGGTCCCGGCATAGGCGTAGCCGGCGAACTGGTCGAGATTGCCCAGCGCCAGTTCGGTCAGCCCCTGGATCGAAGGCGTGTCCCACAGGCCCGCCACATAGGTCTCGCCCAGGCCGATATCGCCCCGCGCGGCAATCGCGGGGACGACGGACCAATCGTGAATCTGCATCTCTGCCGTAGGGGCGCCTTGCCCGAAATCGTGAATCTCGCCCTCCGGGGTGTGGATGCGGAGGCTGCCGTCGGTGATGCGGGCGCACGTATCCAGAAAGTCATGCTTCACGCGCTTGGTCAGAAACAGCATCAGGTCACCTCGTGGTTGGGCGGTTGTGGCCGGGTACGGTAGTGCGCTCCCTTGAGCTTCAGGCGCAGGGCCTGCCAGTGGATCAGGATCGTGGTGCGCAGGGCGCCCAGCGGACGGCGGCTGAAGGCGCGGATCAGTCCGCGATCGGTGAGCGGCGCGCGAGGGCCGGAGAGCGTCGCCACCACCCCCTCGGCCCCGTTGCGGAAATGGATCTGAATGGCGATCTGATTGGCGCGGATGTCGAAGCCGAAGCGGTAGCAGCCCGCAATCTCCTGAAAGGGCGAGACATGCAGCGACTTGGGTCGGTCGATCCGTGTCTGGCCGGTGATGGGCGCAAATCCGGGCCGATGGCACAGATAGGAGTGGCGATCTCCGAACGGGGTCGAAACCTCGGCCACCACTGCCACCAGGTCTTCCGCACACCAGACCAGCCAGAAACTGACCGGGTTGAAGGAATACCCCAGAAAGCGCGGCTGGGTCAGCAGCTCGACGCGCAGCCCCGCACGGGAGAGGCCGTTCCGCGCCAGCACGTCGTACAGCCAGTCCACCCCGCGCCCGCGCTTCATCGGGCCGCCATGGTCGCGGTCATGGACAGACGCCAGGTTGAACCGGTTGCGCGAGAACAGGAGCGGTCCGGGGGCATCTGCCTCCGGATCGATCAGCACGTAGTCGACGCCGTAGCGGAACGCATGGCTCAACGCGCCGCGCCGGGTATGGGTGGTCACCCCCGCGATATGTTCGGGACCGCGGGTCATGCGACCTGTCGCATCCACTCAGGTTTCGTGATCTGATCGAGCCTGCGCGCAATCCGCACGGCGCTGGCAAAGCCGTCTTCGTGAAACCCGTGGCGCGTATAGGCACCGGCGAACCAGGTGGCGTTCCGCCCCTGGATCTCGCCCAGTTGCTGCTGTGCGGCCAGCGCCGGACCGTCAAAGACCGGGTGGCGGAATGTCTTTTGATCGTAGATCAGATGCTCGGGCACCTCGGTTGCCGGGTTCAAAGACACGAACAGCGGATCGCATTCGGGGATATTTTGCAACCTATTCATCCAATAGGTCACGCCGATTGCCGTCTCCTCCCGCCTGCTGTCGGCGCGATAGACCCAGCTGGACCAGACCTTGCGGTTCCTGGGCATCTGCGCACTGTCCCGGTGCAGGATCATGTGGTTGTCCTGAAACCGGATGGCGGAGAGCGCCGATTGCTCCTGCTTCGTCGGACGGGCGAGCAGCGCCAGCGCCTGATCGGCATGGCAGGCAAAGATCACCTGATCGAAAACCGCTGTCCCGGCGGCGCTGCGAATGGTGACGCGCCCGATGTTGCGTTCCACGGCCTGCACCGGCGTCCCGGGGCGCAGGGCCACGCCGCGGCCGCGCAGGTGGTGTTCCAGGCGGCGGACATATTCGGTGCTGCCGCCATCGACCGTCCACCATTGATGCTGCCCGGTCGTGCTGAGCAGCGCATGGTTGCGAAAGAACTGCACCAGGGCGCGGGCCGGAAAGGCGCGGACCTGACCGGGCGAGGTCGACCAGATCGCCCCGCAGAGCGGCATGAGGTAGTAACGCTGGAACCACGCCCCCAGGCGCAGCCTGTCCATCAGCTCGCCAATGGTGACGGCGTCGTCCTGCGCCAGCGCCTCGGCATGTTTGTTGAAACGCAGGATGTCGCGCACCATGCGGGCAAAACCCGGCCGCGCCAGATTGCGTTTCTGCGCCGTCAGCGCGACCAGATCACGCAGCCCGTATTCGATGCGGCCATCGTCGATCGTGGCGCCGAAACTCATGTCGCTCTTCGCCACGGGCACGTCCAGGTCCTGAAACATGCGCGTCAGATGCGGGTAGTTGGCGTAGTTGAATACGATGAACCCCGTATCGACCGGCTGATCCCCCCGCAGACCCGCCATCACCGTGCGAGCATGTCCGCCCAGGCGCGGGGCGGCCTCATAGAGGGTCACGGCATGTTGCGGCGCCAGCAGATAGGCGGCCGCAAGCCCCGAGATGCCGCCGCCGATGACGGCGATGCGCTGGGGCTGGCGTGTTGGAATATCCATAGGTGTGGCGCCTCGCTTGTTCTTTCGGATTGACTACGCCCCCCGAACAAATCCGGATCAAAAAATGATCCGGTTTCCCGGTGCCACGTATTGGTCCTATGATGCTCGAGAATCTGGATATCACGACACGGGCGCATCGCCCCGTTCGAAAGCGGTCGGCGCGGCCGCGGAAGGAGATCAAAGCGGTGACCTGCCCGTCCCCAGAGATCTCGCGCGAGACAGACTGCATGCTGGCGGTGCGCGACCGGCGTGACCGGGCGGCTTTTGCCGAACTCTTCGACCATTTCGCGCCGCGCCTTAAAGGGTTCATCATGCGCCGGGGGACCGGGGCAGGGCAGGCCGAGGAGATCGTGCAGGAGGTCATGCTGACCGTCTGGCACAAGGCCGACCAGTTCGACCCGGCGCGCGCGCAGGTGTCGGCCTGGATCTACCAGATCGCGCGCAATCGCCAGATCGACATCGCGCGCAAGGAAAATCGCCCGCTGCCGGAGGAACTGGCCGAAGATCCGGAAGCCGAGCCCGACGCGGCCCAGATGCTGGCCCTCGAACAAGAGGCCCAGCACCTAAAACGAGCCCTTGCCAAACTGAAACACGACCAGCGCGAGATCATCGAACAGGCCTATATGGGCGAGTTGACCCATCAGGAGATCAGCGCCCGCACCGGCCTGCCGCTGGGAACCATCAAGTCGCGTATCCGCCTCGGGCTGGAACGACTGCGACATGATCTGAAGGACATGCGTTGAGATGACGACAATCCGACATCATATCCCCGACGCCCTGCTCGCCGCCTATGCGGCCGGCAACCTGCCGCAGCCCTTTGCCCTTGTGGTCGCGGCCCATGTCTCGATTTGCCTGGACTGCCGCGCCGCGCTTGAGGCGCATCAGGCCGTGGGCGGGCTTGTGCTGGAAGGCACCGCGCCCGAGGGGCTGTCCGATGGGATGAAATCGCGCGTGCTGGACTTGCTGGACGGTCCCGCACCCGCGTCTGCGCCGCGCCAGCCGCGCTCCGGCATTTATCCCGGCCCGGTGATGGAGGCGCTGAAGGGCAGGCCACCACGCTGGAAGCCCCTTGGCGGCGGCGTTCGCCAGGACATCCTGTCGGCCTCGGACGATGGCTCGGTCCGGCTTCTTTACATCCCCGCCGGGCAGGCGGTGCCCGATCATGGCCACGGCGGGCTGGAGCTGACCCTGGTTCTGCAGGGCAGTTTCAGCGACGAGACCGGTCAATACGGTGTCGGCGACCTGGAGGTGGCCGACGAAAATCTGGAGCATGTGCCGATCGCCGGTGCCGGGCCGCCCTGCATCTGCCTGGCGGCGACGGACGCGCCTTTGCGCTTCAACTCGCTGATCCCGCGTCTGCTGCAACCCTTGTTCCGGATCTGATGAGCTGACGCTGCTGATCCTTCCCGGGCGATGGGTTTTCCGGTGCCCTTTCCCTTTGGGCGGTTTTTCACCGCGCCTCACGCGGGCCTGAGGAAAAAGCCAAGGTCCACACCCTGCCCATCGGCAAAGCTCGCGAGGGCGGGGGGCTCCGATTGGGGAGGGCGAGCGGCAAGACGGCGGTCGAAGCGATGCCGGAGATGCGCCGCCTCCGCCATGGCAGCGCCTTGCCGTGGGCTGCTTCGGTGACTCACCGGCCCGGGTCTGAAAGGGCGCCACTCGCTTCGAGAGCGGCGATCTCTTCGTCGTCATACCCCAGCCACTCCGCAAGAACCGCGTGCGAGTGTTCCCCAAGCAGGGCCGGTGGTCGCGCCGGAGAGGGGCCCTGACCATCGAACAGGATCGGGCCGCGGACCAGCTTCATGTCACCGACTTCGGGATGGGAAACCGTTTCGATCAACTCATGAGCCGAGACGTGTTCCTGCTCCAGGGCTTCGCCAATGGTCAGGATCGGTGCGTTCGGAACATCATACTCCGACAACCGCTGCAGCCAGACCTCCGTCGGCTCTTGCCGCATGATCTCGCAGATCACCGGTTCAAGCGCGTCGCGGTTGGCAAGCCTCTGCTGATATTCGGCAAACCGCGGATCCGTGATCAGGTCTTCGCGATCCAGGCATCGGGCAAAGTTGTGCCAGAACCGCTCTGTCAGGCAGGCGACGATGACATAGCCGTCGCGGGTCGGGAACGATCCGTAGGGGACGATGGAAGGGTGCCGCGTGCCGACCGGCTCGGGGCTGTTCCCGGTGACGAAGTAGATTTGCGAGAGATAGCCCTGCATGGCGATCAGGCTATCGAGCATCGCGACTTCCACATGCCGTCCGCGCCCCGTCGCGTTGCGCTCGACAAGAGCGGCAAGCAATCCGAAAAGGGAGAAGATACTGCCCGCCATGTCTCCGAGTGGGAGGCCGAGCTTGTTGGGGGCTTGCCCCGGCTCGCGGTTGATGCTCATGACGCCGGAAAGGGCCTGCGCGACGATGTCGAACGCCGGTTTGTCGCCATGGGGGCTGTTGCGCCCGAAGCCTGTGATGGAGCAGTAGACGAGCCCCGGGTTGTCTTCCTTCAACGTCTCGTAGCCGAGGCCCAGGCGCTCCATGACACCGGGTCGGAAATTCTCCAGCACCACGTCGCACCGGCTGGCCAGCTCACGCGCCACCTTGACGCCTTCGGGCGACTTGAGGTTCAGGGTGATGCTCTGTTTGCTGCGGTTCAGCGCGATGAAATAGTGGCTGAGCGGCCCCTTGAAAGGCGGGAAATTGCGGGTTTCGTCGCCGCTGCCAACCGGCTCCACCTTGACCACTTCGGCGCCGAGATCGGCCAGGACCATGCTTGCGTAGGGGCCGGACAGAATGCGCGAGAAATCGAGCACCTTGATGCCGGCGAGTGGTCCGGTTCTGGAGGGCGTGTCCTGAGTGTTCATGTCTTTTCCTTTTGAGCGGCGATCTTCATGACGGCGGTCGCCGTGGCGACAAGCTGGCCGCCGGAGTGCACCTCGGCATCGACGAACAACATCGAGCGCGTTCCGTGCCGCAGCGTGGCGCAGGCCTCCAGCAGGTCGCCGGCGCGGGCCGCCTGGATGAAGCGGGAATCCATCTGGAGGGTGACGGTGGGGCGCCTGTCCGCCGCATTCCAGGCCTCGATGGCAATCGCCTGGTCGAGCAGGCTGGTCAAAACGCCGCCATGCACCGTGCCGATGGCATTGCAATGCGACGGGTCGGTCCGGAAACCGTAAATCGTGCGTCCATCCAAATCCCGGGTCCGCAGAACCGGGCCGATCCGGTCCATGAACGGGCCCGCCTTCAGTTCTTTCCAGCCTGTCTGTTCCTTGTGCTGGGGCACTGCCTAACTCCCTGTTTCGATTTGCATGGCTTCGATCTTGTCGCGCAGCTTCAGAAGCGACTTGGCGAGCGATGCGACCTGCTTGTCGTCCATCCGCTCTGAAATCCCGATTGCAACCAGCGACCGGATCATGTGGCCGGCGGCGTTGAATACCGGCACCGCCACGACCGTCACGCCCGAGATGTAGCTGCCTCTGTCCACGGCATAGCCACGGGTTCGCGTCGCTTCGATTTCATCGAGCCATTCCTCAAAGCTTGGCGGATGGTCCCAGACCAGTTTGTCAAAACCGCTGCGCAGTTCCTCGGCATTCTCGGCGTTGAACGCCGCGAACAGGCGCCCCGTCGCGCTGATGAGAATGGGGAAGCGGCTGCCGAGATCGACCTGGAGGCGAAAGGGCAGGGTCGATTGCGACAAGGCAATGACCACCATCTGCGACGGTTCGGCGAGCTGTGTCGCGATGGATGTGACGCCGAATTTCTCCGACAGTCCGGAGAGCAGCGGCTGCACGAGGACCGAGAAGGTGTTCTTCTGCAGCGCAGAGCGGGCGAGGGGAAGGATGCCGATTCCGATCGAATAGCGTTTCGTTTTCGAATCAAATTCGACAAGCCCCTCGTCCTGAAGGACCCGAAGAATGTGCAGGCAGGTACTCGGGATCAGGTCGAGTTCCCGTGCGATCGGATTGACGCCCAGAGGTTCGTCCGACCGGGCCAGAAACCTCAGTATTGCAACGGCGCGGGTGACGGCGGGCACCTGTCTTTTCGTCGTGGTCTCGGTTGATTTCGCGGCCATTTCTTACCTCTGTGACGCTTGATTTTATTGTACATATACAACAAAGATAGCGTATTGACAATAACATATCCTGATCCCTACCGTTGTCAACGAACACGGGCAGGCCGCGACGGTGCGCTTGCCAGACGACGAAAGGGAGAGGATCGGCGATGCACCGCCTGACGGATTTCACATCCTATGCAGACGCTCAGAAGCACTATTCGAAGGATGCGTTGTGGGCGCTCTTCGACGGGAACCGCGCGCATTTCAACATTGCCCACGAATGCGTGGACCGTCACGCCCAGAGCGATCGCACGGCGCTTCGGATCGCTCATGCGTCTGGACGCGATGAGATCGTTTCTTTCGCGGAACTGGCGAGCCGCTCCTCGCAGGTGGCGCATTACCTGGTGTCGCAAGGGGTTGAGAAAGGCGACCGCGTTGCGGTGATGATCGAGCCGTCCCTGCCGTTCTACAGCGTGATGTTCGGGGCGATGAAAGCCGGGGCCGTCGCGGTGCCGATGTTCACCCTGTTCGGTCCCGACGGCATCCGGTTGCGGGTCGAGGACTGCCAGCCGAAAATCCTGTTCACCACGTCGGAGAAGGCGCCGGAGGCAGAGGCGGGCGGTGCTGAAAAGGTCGTCGTGGCCGACGCGGATTTCCTCGATGGCCTTGACGGTTTTCCGGGAACATTCGATTGGACGACATCGGCCGATGATCTTGCCGTGCTGCAATACACCTCCGGCACCACGCGCCTGCTCCCGGCGGCGGTCAAACACAATCACCGCTCAATCGTAACGCTGATGGTGGCGGCGCTCTATGCGACGGGCATTCGCCCCGGCGACCGCTTTTTTTGTCCTTCATCCCCGGCCTGGGGGCATGGCTATTGGCACGGCACGCTTGCTCCCCTGGCGCTTGGGGTGTCGACCGGCACGTTCTCGGGCAAGTTCGACCCGGTGCGGCTGTTGCAGGCCCTGCATGATTTCAAGATCACCAACCTCACGGCGGCGGCCACGCATTACCGGATGATGCGAAACTCCGGCCGGGCCGAGGATTTCACCTACAGTTTCGAAAAGCTTTCCTTCACGGGAGAGCCCATCGACAGCGAAACGGCAAGCTATGTCGAGCGGGTGTTCGGCACCAAGGTGCGGTCGATGTACGGCACGACCGAGATCGGCGTCATCATTGCCAATTATCCCGGTGCGGACGATCTGGAGGTGCGCGACGGGGCCATGGGCAAGGCCGTCCCCGGCGTCGAGGTCGAGGTGCAGGATGCCGACGGCAACCCCTGCGCGCCCGGCGAGACCGGCGAGCTGATGGTCAAGAAAGGTGGACGATGGTTCCCGACCAAGGACCTCGGCCGGGTCGATGAAGACGGGTACTTCTACCATGGCGGCCGTGCTGACGATGTCATCATCTCGGCGGGCTGGACCATCGGGGCGGTCGAGGTCGAGGACGCGCTTCTGAGCCATCCCTCTGTGGCCGAATGCGGTGTCATCGGTGCGCCGGACGACCTGCGCGGCCAGGTGGTCAAGGCCTACATCATTCTGAAATCGGGCGAAACCGAAGGGCTCAAAGAGAGCATTCAGGAGCATGTGCGCTCCAAGCTCGCCCGCCACGAATACCCCCGGCAAATCGAATTCGTCACCGAACTGCCGAAAACCCCGGCCGGGAAGGTGAACCGCAAGGTCCTGAGAGACCAGCAGGCCAGACAACTGGAGGCCGCGGGCTGAGGCGCGCGCCACAATCGCATTCTAGGAGGAAAGACAAGATGAACGACATGACACGGAAATTCCCTAAGATCACCGAGGAAGGCCTCGACGATCTGCGCAAGCGCGTCGGCGTCAAGATCGAGAGGACGATCGAGCCTTGGTGCTACGAGGCGACCCGTGACAATATTCGCCACTACGCCCACGGTATCGGCGATGACAACCCGCTTTGGTGCGACCCGGACTATGCAAAGACCACGAAATACGGCGACGTGATTGCGCTGCCCAGCTTTCTGTTTGCGACCAACCGCATCATCTCGGGCTACGTGGGCGGCCTGCCCGGCGTCCACGCGATGTGGTCGGGCGCCAATTGGAACTGGCACAAGACCATTCCCCGCAATACCGAGTTCCGCACCGAAGCCTATCTCAAGGATCTGGTCGAACACGAGACGCGTTTTGCGGGCAAGGCGGTTCAGCAGATCTACCATGTCGATTTCTATGACGCGAAATCTGGCGATCTTCTGGCGGATGCCGACAGCTGGTGCTTCCGCACCGACCGGGACGCAGCCCGCGAAAACGGCACCAAATATACCGAGGCCAAGGAAAAGGGGCGTCGGGTTTGGACCCAAGGCGAGCTCGACGACTACTACAAACATTACGAGCAGGAGGAGATCCGCGGCGCTGAAACCCGGTATTGGGACGATGTCGCCGAGGGGGAAGAGCTGCCGACCATGGTCAAGGGGCCGATGACGGCCACCGGCTTCATCGCATATGCACAGGGGTGGGGCGGTCTATACATTCGCGCCAACAAGCTTGCCTGGCAGCTTCAGCAGAAGCACCCAAGCGCCGGCCCAAAGAACCGCTACGGCATTCCCGATTGCCCCGAGCGCGTCCATTGGGAAGAAGAGTTCGCTCTCGAAGTCGGGGCCCCCGGCGCCTATGATTACGGACCCGAGCGGACATCCTGGCTGACGCATCAGATCACCAACTGGATGGGTGATGATGGTTTCCTGCGCCAGGCCAAATGCCAGGTTCGCCGGCACAACCCCGAAGGCGACATCATCCTGATCCACGGCACCGTGATCCGCAAGTTCGAGGAAAACGGGCGCCATCTGCTGGAGATCCAGCAGCGTGCCGAACAACAGGACGGCGAGTTGTCGGCCATGGGGTCCGCCATCGTCGAGTTGCCCAAGCGCTGAACCATGGGCGCTCGCGTCAACCAGAAGGGAGGCTGGTTCGATCGTGACTGAATGGATTCTGAGAAAAATCGAGGACACCCTGCATCTTGCCGGGTGCCTCGGACTGGTCGCAGTCGCGGCTCTGATCAACGCCGACATCCTGTTGCGCCTGATCGCGAACCGGCCGGTCCAAATTCAGTTCGAGTTGACCGAGCTCTACCTGATGCCGGCGCTGGCGACGTTGTCGTTGTCGCGCGTGTATCGCGACGGTGGGCATCTCGCCCTGGATTTCGGCCCGCAGGAGCTCTCGGGGATCTTGGGGCAAATTGTGGAGAAGGGGCGGCTTTTGCTACCTGCCGCGTTCTTCGCCGCCATCACTTTCATGTCCGCAAAATTCGCCTGGGGTGCCTTTGCGCATCACGAGGTCGAGTACGGCGTGATCGACTGGCCGCTCGGGTGGGCCTATGCCGTCGTTCCCTTGGGATGCGGCGTGTTGGTTCTGCGGCTGATCCACGATGTGTTCCGTCCAGCGGAGCCGGATTGCACCCGCTAAATCAAGAAATGGGAGGAAACGAAATGAAAATTCTGAAGAAAATCGGTGCTGTGTCGGCGGTCGTTGCCGTCGGCATGACCGCGACGGCGACTATGGCTGACACCCTGCGCCTGGGCGATTTCCAGTCCACCAGTCATATCGTGTCAGTCGAAGGCACGACGCGCTGGATGGCTGCGGTCGAAGAGGCCACCGGCGGGGCGGTTTCGTTCCAGCACTTCCCGTCACAACAGGCGGCGAAATCCAAGGCCCAACTCGATGCGGTGAACAATGGCATCCTGGACGCGGCCCTGCTGGGCGCCCTCTACCATGCCGAAGCCTTGCCGTTGAACTCGGTCATCGGCCTGCCCGGCTTTTACGGCTCCGCCCTGCAGGGAACCGAGGCATTGCAGACGATGCTGGAGAAGGGGCCGCTGCGCGATGAGTTGCTCGCAGCAGGCGTCACGCCGATCTTCGGTTTCGTACTGCCGCCCTATCAGGTGCTCGCCAAAAAGCGGCTCGGCATGCCGGCCGATTGGGCGGCGCTCGACATCCGGACCTCGGGTTCGACACAAGCGATGACGGCGCGTTCGATCGGGGCGGTCGGCATCTCCATCCCGGGGCCCGAAGTCTATACCGCTGTCGAGCGCGGACGCCTCGATGCCGTGCTGTTTCCGCTCGCCTCCGTGCCCGGCTACAAGCTGAACGAGGTGGTCAGCCATATCTCGACCAACGGCTCTTTCGGTGGCTACAGCTTTGTCATGGTGGTCCGCAGCGACCTTTTCGACGGGCTGCCCGCGGATGTGCAGGCCAAGATGATCGCGCTTGGCCGCGACACCGCCGTGCATGTGGCCAAGGCTCAGGACGCATCGGTCGAGGGCCTGGTGACGCAGTGGCAGTCGGAAGGGATCGACACCTACCAGTTCACCGACGAAGAGCTGACGGCGCTGCGTGGCAGCATGAAACTCGTCGGACAGGACTGGCTGGACCGTATCGGCGGCGAAGGGGCCGAGGCGGTGCTGGAACGCTATCGCGGCCTGACCTCGAACTGATCCTAATGACAGAAACGACCCGGGTGGCTGCCCCTGCGGCCGCCTGGGTCCTGAAGACTGAGCCGCGAATATGCTGACGTTCCTCGCCCTTCTCTGTCTGCTAGCCCTGTTCATGGCGTTCCGGATGCCGATCGCATTCGCCATGGGGCTGGTGGGCTTCTTTGGCCTTGCCCTGCAACTTGGGTGGCGACCCGCCTTTGCCGTTCTCGAGCGCGCCTTCTTCGACAGCTCGTCGTCCTTCATCCTTGTGGCAATCCCGTTGTTCATCCTGATGGCGGAACTGCTGACCTCGGGCGATGTCACCCGGAGGGCGATTCTTGCCTGCCAAGCCTGGATTGGGCATGTCAAAGGCGGCCTGGCCATGGCGACCGTGGCGTCATCCGTGCTCCTCGCGGCGCTGGTCGGCAGCTCGACCGCCTCGACCGCGGCAATGGCGGCGTCTGCCTTTCCGGAAATGCGCAACCACAACTATGCCGACAGGCTGGCGGCGGCCGTGGTCAGCGTCGGCGGCACACTCGCTGTGGTGGTGCCCCCCTCCATCGTCCTGGTGGTCTACGGCGTTCTCACCGAAACTTCGATCGGTCAGCTGTTCATTGCCGGCATCGTGCCGGGATTGCTGACGGCAGCGGGGCTGGCGCTTGCCATCAAGATCATCGCGATCCGCACCGACCAGGCGCCCAAAGGCGATCCCTTCAAACTGGGGGAGGCCGCGAAAGCCAGCCGCCATGTGGTGCCAATGGCGCTGCTCATGGTCGGCGTCATCGGCGCAATCTACGGCGGGCTCGCCTCGCCATCGGAAGCCGCCGCGCTCGGTGTCATGGGCTCGCTGATCATTGTGCTGTTGCAACGCACAATGAATTTTGCGCGCTTCAACAGATCCGTGTCGCGGGCCATCCGGGCCACGGTGATGATCGTGACGATTGTCACCTGTTCGGCGATCTTTGCGAACTACCTGGCCTTTACGCGCATCACCCATGCGCTTCTGGAGTTCGCATCGACCACCGACATGCCGCGCGAGCTGATCCTTGTTTTCATGATCCTGATCCTGCTGGTCATGGGGATGTTCATGGATCAGCTTGCGATCCTGTCACTGGCCATGCCGCTCGCGTTTCCCACGGCGACGGCGCTGGGATACGATCCGGTCTGGTTCGGGATCGTGGTCACCAAGACCGTCGAGATCGGCCTGCTGACGCCGCCGCTCGGTCTCAACGCTTATGTGGCCTCGGCCCAGACGGGCGTGCCGTTGCGCACCATATTCAAGGGACTGGTTCCGTTTCTCCTGATGGAGGTTCTGGTGTTGGTGCTGCTGGTCTGTTTCCCGCAGATTACGCTGTGGTTGCCGTCCCTTATGCTGAAATAACGCGGCAAGCGTGCGTTTCGGGGGCGCTCGGGATGCCGTTGCTCCGGGTCCCGGTGTCCTGCCCTGTCCGGGCGCGGCGGTGACGGTGCGTGCAGTGCCGTCGCCCGAAACGGCAGGGCTGATCACGGCCTTCCCCGCCCGGGCATCAGGTCTGCTCTGGACTGCGTCCATGCCGCTCGCCTGATGGCAGCCCCTCCAACACCAGATCGACGGCATCGCTCAGCCAGAAGGTCCGGTTGACCATGACCACCTGCTCCTCGAAGGAACTCGCGAAGGTGAAGCTGAGGCCGAGCGCGTCATTGCCGACGCCGAGGTGGCGGGAGGCGACGAAACCGATGTTGGTGACCCGCATCCGCATCCATGTGTTGCGTGGATAGACGCCGTAGTTGCGTTCCAGGTTCTGGGTCAGCGGCGAGACATAGGGCCGGTCGGCATAGCCGGGCAGCGCGTCAAGCAGCAGGCAATCCTCGCTATAGCCCACGCGCCGGTTCTCCACCGCAACGACGGACCGTTCCAGCGCCAGCGGGGTTCCTGCGGGCACCTCGAACTGCGCGGCATGCCAGGGCGTCGCCTCCAGCAACTGGCGGCCGAGATAGATGTTTTCGGCCAGCAGCCCCTGTTCACGGATCTGCCGCATCAGGTTGGCCGAGCTGGCGGGGTTATAGCGGAACCGCGGCGGGCTGACGAAATACCCCTGGCGGCCGACGCTGTAGATGGCGCCCTCGGCTTCGAGCGTCCCCAGCGCCTTGCGCGCCGTCATCCGCGCCACCGCATGCTGCGCCGCCAGCTCGCGCTCCGACGGCAGCCGCACCCCGGCGGGCAGCTTTCCGGAACGGATGTCCTCGGCCAGCGCATCGCGAATCGTCAGGTACTGCGGCAGGTCGGCGTCCTCTTCCGTCGGCGCCTGAAACATCAGCAGCGACGGATCGCGATAAGCTCCGCTCGGGTCATTCGCTGTCATCAATCGGTCCTATGACTGGGGTATCAGAAGGGCGCGGACCGCCGGACAGGTCCCGGCGGCTTTGTCATGAAACCTACAAAGGACTGGTATAGACCACAAGCGCAACCACTGGTCTATACCAGAGTTCTTGCCCTCGAATTCCGATACCGAACCTGCAGAGGACCCCCTCATGTCGAAGCCCCATTCCATCGCCCTCGCCGCCCTGGCGGCGGTCGCCCTCTCCGCCTCCGGCGCGTTTGCCAGGGATCTGAATATTGCGGTCCAGAAAGTCGCGGACAGTCTCGATCCCGCGACCGAAAACTCCAACGTCAACCTGCGCACCACCTATTCGATTTTTGAAACGCTGGTGAAAACCGACTACCGCGACGGCGGCAAGCTCAAGCCGGGTCTGGCCACCGAGTGGAAAGTGATCGACGCCAAGACGCTGGAATTCAAACTGCGCGACGGCGTGGTGTTCCATAACGGCGACACGCTGGATGCCGCCGATGTCGTGGCCACCTTCGCCCCGGTGCGCCGCGGCCTCGATGAAAACGTCTCGGTCGAATCGCGCCAGTTCCTCGGCGGTATCGACAGCGTCGAGGTGATCGACGACATGACCGTGCGCATCCATATGGCCGAGGCCGACGCCATCGCGCTGAACCGCTTTGCCGGTTTCCCCTCGCATATCATCTCGGCCGATGCCTTTGACGCCGCCGCGAGCTACGAAGATTTCGCCGCGCTCGCCATCGGCACCGGCCCCTACAGGCTGGTCGAGCATGTGGTCGGCGATCACGTGACCCTGGCCCGCTTCGACGACTACTGGGGCGAGCCGAAGGCCGCCGCCGACACCGTGACCTTCACCGCCGTGCCGGAGCTGTCGACCCGCCTGGCCGGTCTGTTCTCGGGCCAGTTCGACGTGATCACCGAGATCGGCGCCGACGAGTTTGCCCAGATCGATGCCGAACCCAATGCCGAAGTGGTCGGCGGTCCGGTCGAGAACATCCGCGGGCTGTTCTACGATTCGACCAACTCCACGCTGGACGATCCGCGCATCCGTCAGGCGCTGAACGTGGCCATCGACCGCGACATGCTGGTCAAGGCGTTCTACGACGGCCGCACCACGGTGACCAACGGCTGGCAGATGGACATCTTCGGCGACATGTACCTGGCCGATTATCCGATGCCGGAATACAACGTCGAAAAGGCCAAGGCGCTGCTGAAAGAGGCCGGCTATCAGGGCGAGGAAATCCATTACCGCGTCCTGCCGAACTACTACACCAAACAGCTGGAAACCGCGCAGGTGCTGCAGTCGATGTGGACCCAGGCCGGGCTGAACGTGAAGCTCGAGGTGATGGAGAACTGGGGCCAGATCGCCGAGGATACCGAAACCCGGCACATCATCGACGGTTCCTTCACCGCCTATTACCCCGATCCGATGGGCCAGTTCTGGCGCCGCTTCGGCCCGAACTCGGGCAAGGAAGGGCTGCTGTGGAACAACAGCCCGGAAATGCTGGCGATGGGTGAGACGCTGGCCACCTCGACCGACACCGGGGAACGCCGCGAGGTGTTCCGCAAGATGCTCGAAAACTTCGAGACCAACCCGCATGGCGCGTTGCTGCACACGCTGGCGGGCTTCATGGCGGTGCGTTCCGACCGGCTGAGCATGGATCCGATCCCGTCGGAGTACCTCGACCTGACCACCGACGGCGTGACCTTCAAGTGATGGCCGCCGACTCCGGTCGATATGAGGATGCCCAGCCTCTCCTGACGGTGGAGGGGCTGGGTATCCGGTTCGGCGGGCCGGCGGAAACGCCGGCCTGCGACGACGTTGCGTTCAGCGTCCGCGCGGGGGAGATCCTCGGTCTGGTCGGCGAAAGCGGCTCGGGCAAGAGCGTGACCTGCCGCGCGCTGATGGGGCTGTTGCCCGATGCGGCCGGGGTGTCCGGCCGGATGCGCTTCGGCGGGGAGGAGCTGGCGCTTTGCGACCGCCGCGCCGTGGCCCGGCTGCGCGGGCCCGGCCTGTCGATGATCTTTCAGGACCCGATGAGCGCGCTGGACCCGCTGATGACGGTCGGGCGCCATATCGCCCTGCGCACCGACGCCGATCCGGTGGGGATCCTGCATCAGGTCGGTCTGACCGATCCCGCGCCGCTTCTGGACAGCTATGCGCACCAGCTCTCCGGCGGGCAGTGCCAGCGGATTGCCATTGCCTGCGCGCTGGCCCGCAAGCCGAAGCTGCTGATCGCGGACGAGCCGACCACCGCGCTCGACGTGACGGTGCAGGCGGGCATTCTGGATCAGATCCGGCGGCTGGCCACTGAGCAGGGCATGGCGGTGATCTTTGTCACCCATGATCTGGCCGTGGTGCATCAGCTCTGCGACCGGGTGCTGGTGATGCACCGGGGTCGGGTCGTCGAACAGGGCCCGGTCGATGCGGTGCTGCGGGCGCCGCAGCACGATTACACCCGGCGCCTGCTGGCGGCGATTCCGCGCCCGGCGATGCGCGGGCGCAGGCTGGGGCTGTTGCCCGACGCGGCGCCCGCACCCGCCGCCCCGGCCTCTGTCCGGGTGCTGGGCGAGGCGCCGGTGCTGAAATTCGACGATATCCACGTGCAGTACAAACGCGGCGACGGCAGCCTTGTCGACGCGGTCAAGGACGTATCCCTGAGCCTGCGCCGGGGCGAGATCCTCGGGCTGGTGGGCGAAAGCGGCTCGGGCAAGAGCACCCTGGCCAAGACCGCCGTGGGGCTGGTCACGCCCGCCCGGGGACAGGTGGTGCTGAAGGGCGAGCCGCTGGACTGGAACCGGCCGCAGATGCGCTGGCGCCGCGACGTGCAATACATCTTCCAGGACCCGCGCGGCGCGCTCGATCCCGCGGCACGGCTGCTCAATCAGGTGCGGCTGCCGCTCGATCTCCACCGTGTCGGCACCAGGGCCGAGCGCGATGCCCGCGCCCGCGAGTTGCTGGGGGAGACCCGGCTGGAAGAACACCTCTTCCTCCGCAAACCCGGCAGCCTCTCGGGCGGCCAGCGGCAGCGGGCCACCGTCGCCCGCGCGCTGGCGCTGCAGCCCGAGGTGCTGATCTGCGACGAGAGCGTTTCGGCGCTCGACGTGTCGATCCAGGCCCGGGTGCTCAATCTGCTGATGGACCTGCGCGAGACCCACGGCATCGCGATCCTGTTCATCAGCCACGACCTGTCGGTGATCCACCACCTCTGCGACCGCGTCGCGGTGATGCGGCGGGGCGAGCTGGTGGAGCAGCGGGGGACCGAAGCGCTCTTTGCCGAGCCCGCGCATCCCTATACCCGCGCGCTGCTGTCGGCGATCCCGCACCTGCCCGATCAGACCGGGGCCGCCGCTCATCCGAAAGAGGTCGAACCGGCATGACCTGGCTTGTTATTCGTTTCGGCCGCGCCGTCCTGACGCTGCTGCTGCTCGTCGCCTTTGTCTTTTTCACCCTCGCGGCGAACGGCGACCCGGCGCTGGCCAAGTTCGGCGACGACATCGACGCCCAGACGCTGGAGGCATTCCGTACAAAATGGGGGCTGAATTACCCGTTGTGGAAACAGTTTCTTATCTATCTCGACGGGCTGGTGCATTTCGATCTCGGCCTTTCGTTCCGCACCGGGCGCCCGGCGTGGGAGCTGATCTTTGACCGTCTGCCCGCGACGCTGTCGCTGATGGCTCCGACGGCCTTTTTCTCGGTCGCCATCGGCGTACCGGTCGGCATCTACGCGGCGATGCATCACGGCGGCCGCGCCGACCGGCTGACCATCCTTGCCGCCGTGGTGGCACTGGCGATCCCGAGCTTCCTGTTGGGTCTGCTGATCATGTTCGTGTTCTCTGTCTGGCTGGGCTGGCTCGATCCCAGCGGGATCACCGGCTGGACCTCCTACATCATGCCGGTTGCGACGATGGCGATCGCGGCCTCGGCGATCTTTGCCCGCTTCACCCGTTCGGCCATGGTCGAGGTGATGTCGCATCCGATGATCGAGACGGCGCAGGCCAGCGGTCTGACCCGGCGGCTGATCCAGAGGGTGCACGCCCTGCCGAACGTGCTGCTGCCGCTGATCACCATCGCCGCGTTGGAGTTCGGCAATCTGATCACCTACGCCGTCATCGTCGAAAGCGTATTCGGCTGGCCCGGTGTCGGGCGGCTGCTGATCGAAAGCGTCGCAGGCCGCGATTACGCGGTGGTGCAGGCGGCGATCATGATGACCGGGGTGACCATGATCCTCGCGAATTTCCTGGCCGATCTGGCATATGGCTTTGTCGATCCGCGCATCGCAGACGCCCGCCGTCTGCGGCTTCGGCGCACGCCGCGGGAGGCCCGGGCATGACCATTTTTCGCACATACCCGCCGCTGATCCTGGCGTCCTTCGCCGTGGTCGCCGTGTTGTTCATCTGCGCGGCCTTCGCCGGGCCGCTCGCGCCGCATGACATTGCGCAGGTCGATCTGCTCAACCGGTTCCGGCCGCCGGCGCTGCTGGGCGGGGAGTGGCGCAATCCGCTGGGCACCGACAGCCTTGGCCGCGATATCCTCAGCCTGACGCTGCGGGGTATCCAGGTGTCGATGATGATCGCCGCGATCGGCACCATCGGCGGCGCGGTCTTCGGCTCCGCGCTGGGGTTTCTCGCGGCCTGGGTCGGCGGCTGGGTCGACAACCTGATCGGCATCCTGATCGATTTCCAGGCCACCGTTCCCAACCTGATCCTGGCGCTGGCGCTGCTCGCGGCCCTTCCGGAGGCGAGCTTTGCGCTCTTTGTGCTGATCATGATCATCTACGGATGGGAACAATACGCCCGGCTGGCCCGCGCCATCGGCCTGTCGGCGAAAAGCCAGCCCTACGTTCAGGCGCAGCAGGTGCTGGGCGCCGGGGCGGCGCGGATCGTCACCCGCTCCATCCTGCCCAACGCGATGGCGGTGCTGCTGGTCAACATGTCGATCAACTTCCCGCGCACGATCCTGGTGGAATCCACGCTCAGCTTTCTCGGCATAGGCATCCAGCCGCCCGATACCTCGCTGGGTGTGCTGATCGGGCAGGGGCGCGATCAGCTCTACAACGCGCCCTGGGTGGCGCTGGCGCCGGGCGCCGTGATCCTGGTGGCGACGATTTCAATCTCTCTTCTGGGCGACTGGGCCCGCGATCTCGTGGATAAGGACTGACCGCATGAGCCAATATCAAGACCAACTGCTGAAACTCGTGATGATGAGCGATATCCACCTGCTGCCCAAGGGCGAGGTGAAGCGCGATCTGGACACCGCGCCCCGGTTCGAACGGGCGATGGCGGATCTCGACCGGCTGCACGCCGATGCCGACCTCTGCGTCTTCGCGGGCGATATTGCGGACGCCGGAGAGCGCGAGGCCTATGCGCTGTTCGACCTGATCCGCGCCGAAAGTGAGGTGCCGCAGCGGGTGATGCTGGGCAATCACGATGACCGGCCGACTTACCTGGCGTACGCCGACGCGCCGATGGTCGACGACAACGGCTTCGTGCAGGGCTATGAGGACATCAAGGGCCACCGCATCGTGATGATCGACAGCTCGGAGCCGGGGATGGTCGGCGGCCGCCTGTGCCAGGCGCGGCTGGACTGGCTGGCCGAACGGCTGGTCGAGGCCAGAGAGGCCGGGCTCAAGGTGATCCTGCTGATGCACCACAATCCCGCCGCGCTGCAGATGCCGGTGGACACTTACCGGCTGACCCAGCCCGAGGAGCTGCTGGCGGTGCTGAAGGGCAGCGGCGCCGAGATCATCCAGATCCTCGCCGGGCACGTCCACATCGCCACCGCCGGAAGCTGGGGCGGCATTCCCTGCGCCACGATCAACGGCAACCAGCACCGGGTCGAAGCCTTCCTGCGCGGGCGGACCGGGCAGCAGGCCTGCTACACCTCTCCGGCGCAGTTCGCCGTGCTGATGTCGGACGGGATCAACTGCGCGGTTCATTTTCACAATTATCTGGACGACAGCCCGGAGATGGACCCGGCGCATTTCCCGCACAAGATGAACCAGCCGTTCGAAGAGCTCGGCTGAAAGGTTGGCCGAGGGGCGGCTGACCGGCCGCCTTTCGCTAGACGGAAACGTCGGGCCATTGCCTGCCTCATCGCGGCCCCTACGCGCGCCATGTCTCTGGTGTCGATCGGTTCGCTGTCGCCAGCCGTGGCGAGCGAACTGTGGCAAGCGGGCCGGGCTGCATTTCCTGCCTGACTCAACTGTTTCAAATATTGACAGGAATTGAAACGGATGAGACGTTGAGACTCAACGAAAACGATACTGCCAACCAGGGGCCCTTTTGCCGCAAGGATTCGAACACAGGCTCGCCGAGAAATACGGCGAACTGAGCGCCCGCCTGCAACAGGCGGGCGATTATCTTGCGGCCAATCCGCTGGATACCGCCTCGCGGTCGCTGCGGACCGTGGCGGAGGAAAGCGGCATTGCACCCGCGAGCTTCAGCCGCCTGGCGCGGGCGCTGGGCTACGAGGGGTTCGAGGATCTGCGCGAAGCGATGCGGGTGCAGATCGGTCGCCGGGTGTCGAGCTTTGCCGCCCGGGCCGAGGACCTGCGCCAGACCCAGGGCGAACAACCGCAGGTTTTCCTCGACAACGCGCGGGCCAGCGCCATCGCCAACCTGAACCAGCTCGCCGCAGGCATCGACACCGCGCAACTGGAACAGACCGCCGCCCGCCTTGCCACGGCGCGCAACGTGTTGATCCTCGGCGCGCTCGGCTCCACCGGGATCGCCGAATATGCCGGCTACATGGGGAATTTCCTGGGGCCCAACTGGAAACAGGCGGGCCGGATGGGCGGCTCCATCGGCAGTGCGATCTGCGATCTGACAGATCGGGACGCGCTGATCCTGATCACCAAGGCGCCCTATGCCACCGTGTCGATCCGCGCCGCCGAAGAGGCCCGGGCGCAGGGGGCCTATGTGGTGGTGATTTCCTCCAGCCATACCTGCCCGGCGCTGCGCGGGGCGGATTCGGGATTCATCGTGCCCTCCGAAGGGCTGAACTTCTTTTCATCCTATGTGGCGACGGTGTTTCTGCTGGAAACGCTCGTCGCAATGATTGCCCGCAGCTCCGGCCCGGAAACCTCTGAACGCATTGCAGAAATTGAGCGTCAGAGCCGTGTATTGGGAGAGGTTGTGGGGTAAACCGGGGAATTTTTCCCCTAAACATCGCGGAAGGAACGCGGTGAGCTTTCGTAACGAACCAAGAAACCAGTGGGAGACTGTAATGATGAAACACATGAAACTGGGCTTTGCAGCCCTCGCCACCAGCGCGATGTTCGCGTCCGCGGCGGTTGCCGAGGAATTCGTGACCATCGGCACCGGCGGCGTGACCGGCGTCTACTACCCGACCGGCGGTGCGATCTGCCGTCTGGTCAACAAGGGCCGCAAAGAGCACGGCGTGCGTTGCTCGGTCGAATCGACCGGCGGCTCGGTCTACAACATCAACACCATCCGCGAGGGTGAGCTGGAATTCGGCGTGGCGCAGTCCGACTGGCAGTACCACGCCTATCACGGCAGCTCGAAATTCGAAGAGCAGGGGCCGTTCGAAGAACTGCGCGCGGTGTTCTCCGTGCACCCCGAACCCTTCACCGTCGTGGCCCGTGCGGATGCCGGCGTGAAGACCTTCGAAGACCTCAAGGGCAAGCGCGTCAACATCGGCAACCCGGGTTCCGGTCAGCGCGGCACCATGGAAGTGCTGATGGATGCGCTGGGCTGGAGCACCGACGATTTCGCTCTGGCGACCGAGCTGAAGGCATCCGAACAGTCCGCCGCGCTCTGCGACAACCAGATCGACGCGATGGTCTATACCGTCGGCCACCCCTCGGGCTCGATCCAGGAGGCCACCACCGCCTGTGACTCCGTGCTGGTCGAAGTGGCCGGTCCCGCGGTCGACAAGCTGGTCGCGGACAACTCCTTCTACCGCGTGGCGACCATTCCGGGCGGCATGTACCGCGGCAATGACGGCGATGTGAAAACCTTTGGTGTGGGCGCGACCTTCGTGACCTCGGCCAATGTGTCCGAAGACGCGGTTTACGCTGTCGTCTCCTCGGTCTTCGAGAACTTCGACGACTTCAAGGGGCTGCACCCGGCGTTCGCCAACCTCAAGCCGGAAGAGATGATCAAGGACGGTCTCTCCGCGCCGCTGCACCCCGGTGCCGCGAAGTACTACAAGGAAAAAGGCTGGATGGAGTAATCCAGCCATCCCGTCGCGACCCAGCGACCGATGCGGAGGGCGGCGTGCCCGCCCTCCGTCCGTTCATAACAAATACAAAAGGTTCAACCGGCTGACCGCAACCGCACGCGGCCGCCGGGACCGGGAGGCCACATGACCGATCGCGAACAACGCGCATTGAACGAAGAAGAGCTTCAGGAACTGGTCGCCGCCTCCGACAGCGGCGCCCGTGTCGTTCCCGGTGCCATTGGCACGATGATCGCGGCGGTGGCGCTGATCTGGTCGGTGTTCCAGGTGCTGCTGGCCTCGCCGATCGCGCCCTATGTGCTGCCGGGGGATCTGATCAACAACTCGCGGCAGATCCACCTGGCCTTTGCGATCTTCCTCTCGGCAATGGCCTATCCGCTTTACAAATCCGCGCCCCGCCACCGGGTGCCCTGGTACGACTGGGTGCTGGCGCTGGGCGGCGCGGCCTTGGCCATGTACGGCTATTTCTTCTACGAAAAGATCGTCAACAACGGCGGCCTCGCCGATGCCGCGGACGCCTGGTTCTCGCTTGCGGGGCTGGCGTTCCTGTTCATCGCCGCCTACCGCACCCTCGGGCCGGTGATGGTCATCCTGGCGATCGTGTTCCTGGCCTATGTGTTCTTCGGCGCATCCGAGGCGGTGCCCGACCAGATCCGCTGGGCCGGCGCCAGCCTGCGCAAGGCGATGAGCCATATGTGGATCACCTCCGAGGGGGTCTTCGGCATCGCGCTGGGCGTTTCGACCAAGTTCGTCTTTCTCTTCGTGCTGTTCGGCGCGCTGCTCGATAAGGCGGGCGCGGGCAATTATTTTATCAAGATGGCGTTTGGCGCGCTGGGTCACCTGCGCGGCGGCCCGGCCAAGGCCGCGGTCGTGGGCTCTGCCGCCACCGGCCTGATCTCGGGTTCTTCGATCGCCAATGTGGTCACCACCGGCACCTTCACCATCCCGCTGATGAAGCGGGTGGGCTTTTCCGCCGAAAAGGCCGGATCGGTCGAGGTGGCCTCTTCGGTCAACGGCCAGATCATGCCGCCGGTGATGGGCGCCGCCGCCTTCCTGATGGTGGAATACGTCGGCATTTCCTATTTCGAGGTGATCACCCACGCCTTCGTTCCGGCGATCATCTCCTATATCGCGCTGGTCTATATCGTTCACCTTGAAGCGGTGAAAAACAACATGCCGACGCTGGGCAACAAGGTGGTCTCGCTGGGCCGCACCATCGGCGGGATGTTCGTGTTCTTCGCGGGCTTCGCGCTGCTGTGCTACGCGACGCAATTCCCGGTCCGGGCCATCGTCTCGCTGGTGCCGGAGGGGGCGGGCTGGCTGCTGGCCCTGCTGCTCGGCGCGATCTACGTGGGGCTGGTCCGGCTGGCCGCCTCGGTCGACGAGTTGGAGGCGGACGATCCGAATTCCGAGATCGTCGAGCTGCCGGATGTGGCCAGGATCTGGAAGGCAGGCCTCTATTACCTGATGCCGATCGTGGTGCTGGTCTACTTCCTGATGATCGAGCGCAAGTCGCCGGGGCTGTCGGCGTTCTGGGCGACCTTCCTGCTGTTTTTCATCCTGCTGACCCAGAAGACGCTGAAAGCGTTTTTCCGGGGCGAGCCGAACGCGATCTCGCAGCTTCGCGTCGGGCTGACCGACCTGGTCGAGGGCATGATCGACGGCGCGCGCAACATGATCGGGATCGGCCTGGCGACGGCGACGGCGGGGATCATCGTCGGCACCGTGTCGCTGACCGGTATCGGCCAGGTGATGGCGGATTTCGTCGAGTTCCTGTCGGGCGGCAACCTGATCCTGATGCTGATCTTCGTGGCGATCCTGTCGCTGATCCTCGGGATGGGGCTGCCGACGACGGCCAACTACATCGTGGTTTCCTCGCTGATGGTCGCGGTGGTGGTCGAGCTGGGCGCGCAATCGGGCCTGGTGGTCCCGCTGATCGCGGTGCACCTCTTCGTGTTCTACTTCGGGATCATGGCGGATGTGACGCCCCCCGTGGGGCTGGCCAGTTTCGCCGCCGCCGCCGTTTCCGGCGGGGACGCGATCCGTACCGGCTTCACCGCCTTTTTCTACAGCCTGCGCACCGTAGCGCTGCCCTTTGTCTTTATCTTCAACACCGATCTGCTGCTGATCGACGTGACCTGGTACCAGGGCATCATCGTCTTCGTCATCGCCACGGTGGGGATCCTGGTGTTCACCGCGGCGACCATGGGCTTTTTCCTGGCCAGGTCGCGGATCTGGGAAACCGTCGCGCTGCTGCTGGTGGCCTTCGCGCTGTTCCGGCCCGGGTTCTTTATGGACCAGATCCAGCACCCCTATCACGCGATCGAGCCGGCCGCCCTTGAGACCGCCTTGGCCGAGGCGCCGGCAGGATCGCAATTGCGGGTTGTCGTCTCGGGGCCCGATTTCGACACTTCCGAGATGAAGGATCTGACCCTCGTGCTCGACGTTGCCGAGGCGCCCGACGTGCAGGCGCGGCTCGATGCGCTGGGGCTGCTGCTGATGCCCGAAGGCGACCGGATGATCATGGACGAGCCGATGTTCGGCACGCCGTTGTCCGAAAAACTGGCCAACTTCGATTTCTACGGCGATGATCCGGTGGAAATCACCGCGGTGAAGGCGCCGGTGGATCAGTTGCCGAAAGAGCTGATCTTCATCCCGGCATTGCTGCTGCTTGGTCTCGTGGCCTTGCTGCAATCCCGCCGCGCGGCCGTTGTCAAAGGAGTTCCGGCATGACCCTCAACACCATCCTGTGCGCCGTAGACGTGAACCGCCCCAAGGACGAGGCCAAGGTGCTTGAACGCGCCGACCGTCTCGCCCGGCTGGAAGGAGCCCAACTCGACGTGATCACCGTCATCCCCGATTACGGGATGAGCGTCGTGGGCGGCTTCTTCAAAGAGGGGCACACCGCCAAGGCCATCGAGCATGCGCACGATGTGCTGGTCGAGATGGTGACCGATGCCCTGGGCGAGGAGACCAACGCCAAGGTCCGCCACATCGTGGCGGTCGGCACCGCCTATCACGAGATTCTGGACACCGCCGAGAAGGACGGTGCGGATCTGATCGTGCTGGGCGCGCACCGTCCGGACCTCAAGGATTATCTGCTCGGCCCCAACGCGGCCCGCGTGGTGCGCCATTCCACCTGTTCGGTCTACGTGGTGCGCTGAGGCGCGCGGGGCGGGTTAATCCCGGGCGAGGGGCGGATCACCGCATTTCCAGCGCCTGCACCTCGGCCAGCGACATCACGTGGCAATAGATCATGTTGATGGTCCTGAGCTCGTTCTCGTGCAGCTCCCTGGTGGCCGCCGCGCAGCAATCCTCGATCACCAGCACCTCGAAGCTTTCGTCCGCCAGGCTGCGCACGGTGGAGGAGATGCACTGATCGGTGAAGATGCCGGCGCAGATCACCCGCTCGATCCCCATGTTGTGCAGCACGATCCGCAGGTTGGTGCCGGTCAGCGCGGAATCGGTGGTCTTGGTCACCACGATCTCGTCGTCGCGCGGGGCGACCTCCGGCACGATCTGGCTGTCTTCGCGCGTCATCGGCAGCAGCAGGTAGTTGAAGCCGGGCTTCTTCTGCGACAGCGAGCGGTCGCGTCCGTCCTCCTTCAGGCAGGCGATGCGGGCATGCACCACCTCGATGCCTTTTTCCCGCGCCCAGTCCTGCAAGGCGCGGGTGTTGGGGATGACCGTTCCGTGCATCCGGTCGTGGAACGGCGCCCAGCGGGCGGCCTCGCCCGGGTCGTCGGAAACCTCCAGATAGGTGTTCTGGATGTCGATCACCAGGAGCGCGGTTTTCGCGGGGTCGAGGGTAATATCCTCCGGCTCCTCGGCCGCCTCGTAGTAGAAGGAGCGCCAGTCGGTCTTCCAGCCCATCGCTTAAATCTCCGCAATCGCCTCAAGACTTTCGGGCAGGATCTGGCCGCCATCGACGACGATCTGCTGGCCGGTGATATAGGCGGCCTCGTCGGAGGCGAAGAACAGCGCCGCATTGCCGATGTCCTCCACCGCGCCGAGGCGTTTCAGCGGGATCGAGGCGGCCATGGTGGCGAGGTAGTCCTCGCCCAGATCCTGCAGCCCCTCGGTATAGATATTGCCCGGCATCACCGCGTTGATGGTGGTGTTGTAGCGCGACAGTTCCATCGCGGCGGTCTTGAGGAAGCCCAGCTGCCCGGCCTTGGAGGCGCCGTAATGCGACCAGCCGGGAAAGCCGGTGACCGGCCCGGTGATCGAGGAGGTGACGACGACGCGGCCTTTCCCGGCGGCCTCGAACTCGGGGATACAGGCCTTCACGCAGAGGAAGGTGGATTTGAGGTTGGTGGACAGCACCTGATCCCAGTCCTCCGGCGCCATGTCGATCATCTTCTTCTGCGGAAAGATGCCCGCGTTGGCGCAGAGGATATCGACCGAGCCGAAGGCCGCCTTGGTGGCCGCCACCAGCCCCTGCACATCCTCCCAGTCGGAGACGTCACAGAGGTGATAGGCCGCGGTGCCGCCTGCCGCCTCGATCTCGGCCACCGCCGCCTTGGCGGCCTCCTCGCCGCGTGCGGCGATCATGATTTTCGCGCCCTGTGCGCCGAACACCTTGGCGATGCCCTTGCCGATGCCCTTGGAGCCGCCGGTGACGATGGCGGATTTACCTGCGATGGAGGTCAACATTGTGATCCCTTTCGTGAAGTCCGTGAGGTTATGTATCGGGGCGCAGGCGCCTGATCGCCCACGCGAGGAGGAGGCCGCCGATGACCAGCACGGCGGAGGTGGCGACAGTCAGCATGCCCACGGTCGGCACCAGCGGCGAGTAGCCGGAGACCATCTTAGCAAACAGCCATTCGGGCAGGGTGCTGTCGGCGCCGGTGGAGAACAGCGACAGCGGGAAGTTGCCCCAGCTCAGCAGAAAGGCGAACAGCCCGGCAGAGGTCACCCCCGGCATCAGCAGGGGGATGGTCACTTCCTTCAGCGTCTGCCACTGGCTGGCACCCATGTCGCGCGCCGCCTCTTCCAGCGCCGCGTCGAAGGAAAAGGCTCGGATCGAGACCACCAGCGTTGCAATCGGCGCGATCCAGACCAGATGGGCGATAATCGCGGTCTTCCAGCTCGGCACCACGCCAAGCGCGTTGAACCACATCAGCAGCGCCAGCCCCAGCACCGTCTGCGGAAAGAAGATCGGCAGCAGGATCAGCTTCTGATAGGTCTTGCGGAACCGCCAGTTGTAGCGGGCGAATGCCAGCGCGCCGAAAAAGCCGATCACCATGGAGGCGACGGTGACGACACCGGCCACCTTGAGCGAGATCACCAGCAGATCGCGCACCGTGTCGGAGGTCAGCGCCTCCTCATACCAGCCGAAGGCATATTTGCGGATCGGGAAGGACAGGTAACGCGCCTTGGAGACCGAGGCGAGCCCGACCGAGACCAGCGGCAGGTAGAGAAAGCCGAGGATCGCGATGCCGTAGGCGATGAGAAGGGCGGTGGAGAGGCGGGAGGTCTTCATGATTTCCGCCCCATCATCGCGTCGAGATCGGCCTTGGAAATCGCCCAGATCGCCATCGTGCCGATGATCGCGATCAGCACCATGGCCAGCGCCGAGCCCAGCGGCCAGTTCTGCCCGTAGGTGAAGGCGGTCTGCACCTCGTCGGCGATGGTGATGATGGCGCGGCCGCCCAGCAGCTTGGATTCCGCCATGGCCCCGGCGGCCAGCACGAAAGTAAGGAGCGACCCCACCATGATCCCCGGCATCGCCAGCGGCAGGTCGATCTCCTTCAGGATCTGCCAGCGGGTCGCGCCCAGATCATAGGCCGCCTGCCGCGCATCGTCGGGCACCATGGAGATGCCCTGCGCCAGCGGAAACAGCATGAAGGGCAGGTAGACATAGACCAGACCGAACACGATGATCGGCCCGTTGTAGAGCGGCGCGTCGAAGCCCTGGCCGGTCCAGTACCGCCAATAGCCCTCGATCAGCCCGCCCTTCATCAGCGTGAGCACCCAGCCGAACAGCCGGATGTTCTCCGACACGAACAGCGTCATCACCACGCCGATGGTCAGCACCAGCGTGAAGCGTTTGAACACCTTGGCCATGCCATAGGCCAGCGGCCAGCAGATGACCAAGAGGATCAAAGTGGCCAGCAGTGCCATGAACAGCGACCACGCAACCGACTTCCAGTATCCCTGCGTCAGCACCGTGCGATAGGCGGAGAAATCTGGCATCTGGGTCAGGCTGAAAACCTTCTCAGGCATGGTGGAGAACCCCGCCACCAGCAGGATCGGCGCAAGGAAGGTCAGCAGCAGAAACAGGGAGAGGGGCGCAGCATAGAGCAGCCCCAGCTTGCGCTCACGCCGCTGCATCGGCGGCCTCCGCGATCAGATGCGCGGCGGTCAGGTCGCAGCCCACCCGCAGATGGGCGCCGATGCCGTCCTCAACCGCGTTTTCGCGAAGCACCTCGACGATCATCTCCTGCCCGGTGGTCAGTGTCATGCGGTACTGCATCCGAGAGCCCAGCAGGTATTCGGCGGTGACGGTGCCCTCGAACGACAGATCGGCGCTGGCGCCGCCGCTCAGCTTGCGCAGGCTCTCGGGGCGGATCGTCAGCGTGCCGGAGCGACCCGCCAGCGCGCCCGTGGCCGCGGGCGAGAGCATCACGCCGGGCGCGGCACCGTTTTCGAGATCGAAGAAATTCACCTCGCCCATGAACTCGGCCACGAATTTCGACACCGGGCGGGCATAAATCTCTTCCGCCGGGGCGATCTGTTCGAACCGCCCCGCCTTCATGATGGCGATGCGGTCGGACATCACCATCGCTTCTTCCAGCGAATGGGTGATGTAGATGAAGGTCTTGCCGGTGCGCCGGTGCAGATCCTTCAGCTCTTTCTCCAGCGTCTTGCGCAGCCGGTAATCGAGCGCCGACAGCGGTTCGTCGAAAAACAGGATCTCCGGATCGAAGGCCAGCGCGCGGGCCAGCGCCACCCGCTGCTTCTCGCCGCCGGAACATTGCTGAATCCGCTTGGTGTAATAGTCGCGCGGCAGCCGCAGCGTCTCCAGCAACTCCAGCGCGCGCTCTTTCCTCTCCGCGGCCGGTACGCCGCGCAGCTTCAACGGAAATTCGATGTTCTGGCCGACGGTGCGATGGGGAAACAGCGCCAGCGACTGGAACACCATGCAGGTGGGCCGCTTGTTCGCCGGTACCACGTCGATCCGGTTGCCACGCAGCCAGACCGCGCCGTCGCTCGGCTCGTCCATGCCGACAAGGATGCGGATCAGCGTCGTCTTGCCCGAGCCAGAGGGGCCGACGATGGCCAGAAATTCACCATCGCGCACGTTCAGGTCGATGCCGTGAAGCGCGGTGAAATCGTCGAATGTCTTGGTCAGCGCGCTGATGCGCAGGATGGGGGAGGAACTGTCTGTCATGGTCTTTTCTGTCGGGCAAAGGGCGGCCGCGCCCCGGGAAACGGAGGGCGCGGCCGCAAGGGATCAGCCGCGGCGTGCGGCGGTATAGATCTCCATCAGCTTGTCGTAGTCGGCGACCGAGTCGTACTCGACCGAGCGGGCGCCTTCCTCTTCCAGGCTGTCCCACTGGATCGCGTCGAGCTCGTCGGCGTCCCACTGTTTGAACACCTCCGGGTCGCCCATCTGCGCCACCGGGTTATAGGTGCCCTCGGCAAAGCCCACCGCCTTGCAGATCTCGGGTTTCTGCACAAACTCGAGGAAGTCGGAGGCCAGCGGGCTGGGATCGGGGTTGTTGACCAGAGAGGTGACCTCGGCCCAGACCACGCCGCCCTTGCCGTCGATCGGGCCGGATTTCGGGGTGATGCCGCGGATCTGGGTCATGCCGTCGAGCCGCGCGGGCGAGGCGGTATAGGTGCCGCCGGTGAAATAGGCGTCGATTTCGCCGTTGATCAGTGCGGTGTTCATCGCCACCAGATCGTCAGTCATCATCTTGGCGCCGGCAAAGATTTTCTTGGCCACGCCTTCGAAGGTGGCAAAGCCAGCCTCGTCCAGCGGCTTGAACGGGTTCAGATCGCCGGTCAGGCACATGTGGATCAGGTTCCAGTTGTCATAGGTCAGGATGCCGAAGCGGTCCGCCATGTCGGGCTCCAGGAACAGTTTCCAGCCCATGTCTTCGGCCATCTCGCGGCTGATCTTGTCGGTGTTCACCACGAAGGAGAACGGGCCGTAGCGCTGTGGCATGCCGATCAGCTCACCATCGTCGGCAAAGGCCAGCGGATAGGGCGGGGAGCCGTATTCCGGCGTCATCTTCTCGAAGAAGGGCATGAACCGCTCTTTGTCGAGCGGCTTGATCAGCCCCTCGGGGTACAGCTGGCCGCGCGCCCACGGCTGGTTCAGGTTGATCAGGTCCCAGACCTTGACCTCGCCCGCGCGCAGCTTGTTGATCATGTCGGGGTCCGATGTGCCGGATTCGGCGCGCACCGTGGCGCCGGGGTTCAGATCGCGGAACGGGCCGAGCACGTCGTCGGTGTTGTAACCCTCCCAGCATAGGATATTCAGCTCGTCGGGGCGGGCAGCGAAGGAGATCGAAGGGGAGAAGAGCGAGGCGGCGCCAGCGGCACCGAGACCTGCGGTGAAAGAGCGGCGGGACAGTTTCATGTGACACTCCATATCTGTTGGACGCGCGGGCGTGTCTGCCCGCGCTGTTCGGTCGGCCCCCGCGGGGCGCGGATCGCGCCGGGGCGGGGCAAGTGACGTGTTTTCGCGGCGGCCTGTTTCGGCGCCTTGAGGTGACGCTTCCAAAATTTTTCTGCGCTTGCAAGAGAAATGTTGCAAGTTGCAGATTTATTGTTTTACTGAACAGAAAAGCAGCTCCGGAATGAGGAATTTTTGACCGTGCTCTACCAGGAAGATTTCATCGCGCGGCTGGAAGACGGCCTGAAACCCCTTCTGAAACAGTGGGATATGAGCGATTCCACCGAAGTAAAGCTGCTGACGGTCTCTGAAAACGCCACATTCATCGCCCGGGACCCGGAGCGGGCCAACCCGATCATTCTGCGCGTTCACAGGCCGAACTACCACGAAAAGGCAGAGATCGAGTCGGAACTGGCGTGGATTTCTGCATTGCGGCAATCGGGCGCGGTGGAGACGCCGGCGCTGGTGCCGACCACCTCCGGCAGCTATCTGACCTCGTTTCAGGACGGCGACGACACCCGCTATGTGGTCGGCTTCGAGTTCATGGAAGGGCACGAGCCCGACGCCGACGCGGCGCTGGTGCCGGGCTTTCGGCTGCTGGGCGAAATCTCCGCCCGGCTGCACCATCATGTGGAGGGCTGGGAGACGCCGGAGGGCTTTGCCCGCAAGACCTGGGACTTCGACAGCGCCTTCGGGGCCGAGCCGCTCTGGGGCGACTGGCGCGCGGCGCTGGGGCTGGACCAAGCCGGCGAGGCGCTGCTGGAACTGGCGCTGGGCAAGCTGAAAGCGCGGCTCGACGCCTATGGCAAGGGACGCGACCGTTTCGGCCTGGTCCATGCTGACCTGCGGCTGGCCAACCTGCTCGTGCGCGACGACGGGCTGGGCGTGATCGACTTCGACGACTGCGGCTATTCCTGGTTCGTCTACGATTTCGCCGCCGCCATCTCGTTCCACGAGCTCAACTCCATCGTGCCGGAGCTGGAGCGCGCCTGGCTCGAAGGTTATCGCAGCGTCCGCCCGCTGCCGGAGGAGGACGCGGCGATGATCCCCGATTTCATCATGTACCGCCGCCTGCTGCTGACCGCCTGGATCGCCAGCCATGCGGAGACCGACACGGCGAAGGACGCGGGCCTCGCCGCCTATACCGAGGGCACGCTGGCGCTGGCGAAAAGCTATCTGGAGGGCGCGGCATGAGCGCGCCCAACGCTCACGGCGAGGTGCGGCAGATCCTCGACATGAATGCCTTCAGGCCGGGCGATACCAAGGCCCAGGCGGTCGAGCGGCGGCTTGCCAACCTCGGCGCCGCCTCGGTGCTGTTCTACCGCGAGCCGATCGAAATGGTCGCCGCCGAGGGCGCCTGGATGACCGCCCGCGACGGCACCCGCTATCTGGATTTCTACAACAACGTGCCTTCGGTGGGCCATTCGCACCCCAAGGTGGTCGAGGCGGTCGCGGCCCAGATCGCCAAGCTCAACACCAACACCCGCTATATCGTCGCCATCGTCGACGAATATCTGGAGGCGTTGAAAACCCACCTGCCTGACGCCCTCTCCAACGTGGTGATGACCTGTTCCGGCAGCGAGGCCAACGATCTGGCGATCCGCGTCGCCCGCGCGGCCACCGGCGGCAGCGGCATCATCGTCACCGAGACCGCCTATCACGGCAATACCGCGCTGGTGACCGAGGCCTCGCCCTCGGCGCTGAAACGCGGCAGCCTGCCCGATCACGTGATCGCCGTGCCGCCGCCGGGCGCGGGGCATTTCGGCGAGGATATCGCCGGCGGCTTCCGCGCCAGTGTCGAGGCGGCGATTGCCGAATTCGCCCGTCGCGGCATCCGTCCCGCCGCCCTGCTGGCCGATTCCATCTTTTCCTCCGACGGCATCTTCTCCGATCCGGCGGGGTTCCTGCGTCCCGCCGTCGAGGCGGTGCGCGCCGCCGGGGGGCTGTTCATCGCCGACGAGGTGCAGCCGGGTTTCGCCCGCACCGGCGAGGCGTTCTGGGGTTATGCCCGCCACGGGGTGGAGCCCGATCTGGTCACCATGGGCAAGCCGATGGGCAACGGCTTCCCGATGGCCGGCATGGCGGCGCGGCCGGACCATCTGGCCAGCTTCTGCACCGATGTGGGCTATTTCAACACCTTCGGCGGCAACCCGGTGGCCGCCGCTGCCGGGCTCGCCGTGCTGGAGGTGATCCGCGAGGAGGGCTTGCAGCAGAACGCGCTGGAAACCGGGCGCGTCCTGCTCGACGGGCTGCGCGACATCGCCGCCGCCGACGCGCGCGTCGCCGATGTGCGCGGCGCCGGGCTGTTCATCGGGGTGGATCTCGCCGACGAGGAAACCGGCCGCCCCGATGCGGATTTCACGGTGACGGTGATCGACGCGATGCGCGCACAGGGCGTACTGATCGGAGCGGCGGGCCGTTATGGCGCGACGCTCAAGGTCCGCCCGCCGCTCTGCCTCAACCGGGAAGAGGCGGAGCGTTTCCTCACCGCTTTCCGCGCCGCCATCAGGGTCTGAGCGCAGGGGCCCCGCGCCCTACAGAACAAGCCGCGCAGGGGGGTGGCTCAGGGGGGCTCAACCTTCCGCCTGAATAAACCGAACCTCGCTCCGTTCCAGCGCCCGCATCAGCGGGCCCTCCGGGCGGCGGTCGCTCACCAGCACCTCGATCTCGCTCCACTGCGCATAACGGGCGGTCGCCATGCGGTCGAACTTGGTATGGTCGGCGACGATCATGTTGTGGCTCGCCTGTCGCAGCATGGTGGCATAGACGTCGCCTGCCTCGATCAGTGCATCGCTCGGCCCGTCCGGCGACAGCGCCGAGGCACCGAGGATCGCCCAGTCGGCGGTGTAATCCTGCAGAAACCGGATCGTCTGCGCCCCGTGCATCGCGCCTTCGCCCGCGTGGTAGACCCCGGGCGCCAGCACGATGCGGATCGTCGGGTTCTGTGCCAGCGCGGTGGCGACGGCGAAGCTATGGGCGATCACGGTGACATTGCGCAGCTCGAACGCCAGCCGCTTGGCCAGGATCGCCGTGGTCGCGCCTGACCCGATCATGAAGGTCTTGCCGGCCGCACATTCGCGAAAGGCGCGGCGGGCGATGCCCTCGCGCTCCTTCACCAGTTCCCGTTCGCGGTGGGACAGCACCGGCTCGGCCTCGGTGCGCAGCATGGCGCCGCCATAGGTGCGGCTGATCAGCCCCTGTTCGGCCAGATCCTCCAGATCGCGCCGGATCGTCTCGGTGGTCACGTCGAGCCGCCCGGCCAGCGCCTTGACGCGCATCGTCGGCTCCTCGGCGAGGATCTGCAGGATCTCCTGCTGGCGCCGGGCCCGTTTCGAATATTTTCCGGGGCTCTGTGCCACGGTGTCGCTCTCCATGCTCGATGTGCCTGCCAGGGCCAAGCGATTGGCGTTGCGCCGCTTTTTCCGCCCCGGCCCGGTCTCCCTAAGGATGTAAACCAGATTTGCGCCGAACGGTATAGTTTCGCGTCGCCGAAGCGCCGCCCGGATCGTTGGGGCAGGGGGAATGGCCAAGAGTTGATCAGCGCCTCGGTCACAACCCTGCCGCACATACGAAAAATCCCGGCCTGAAACAGGCCGGGATCGCTGCAACCCACAAGGGCAGGGGCGCTTAGCCCAGAATACCCGGCAACCGCAGCCCGTGTTCGCGGGCACACTCCCGCGCCAGCTCATAGCCCGCATCCGCATGCCGCCAGACGCCGGAGGCCGGATCGTTCCATAGCACCCGCTCCAGCCGCTTGGCGGCATCCTCGGTCCCATCGGCGACGATCACCATCCCTGCATGCTGGCTGAACCCCATGCCGACCCCGCCGCCATGGTGCAGCGACACCCAGGTCGCGCCCGAGGCGGTATTGACCAGCGCATTCAAGAGCGGCCAGTCCGACACCGCGTCGGAGCCGTCGCGCATCGCCTCGGTCTCCCGGTTCGGCGAGGCGACCGAGCCCGAGTCCAGATGATCCCGCCCGATCACCACCGGCGCCTTCAGCTCGCCATTCGCCACCATCTCGTTGAACGCCAGCCCCAGCCGGTGCCTGTCGCCCAGCCCCACCCAGCAGATCCGCGCCGGCAGCCCCTGAAAGGAAATCCGCTCCTTCGCCATGTCGAGCCAGTTGTGCAGATGCGTGTTGTCGGGCAGCAGCTCCTTCACCTTCTGGTCGGTCTTCCAGATATCCTCCGGATCGCCAGAGAGCGCCGCCCAGCGGAACGGCCCGATGCCCCGGCAGAACAGCGGCCGGATATAGGCGGGCACGAAGCCGGGGAAGGAAAACGCGCGTTCAAGCCCCTCCTCAAAGGCCATTTGCCGGATGTTGTTGCCGTAATCGACCGTGGGCACGCCCTTGTCGTGAAAGCCCACCATCGCCGCCACCTGCACCCGCATCGACGCGCGGGCGGCGCGCTCCACCGCCTTCGGATCGCTCTCCGCCTTGGCCCGCCACTCGGCCACGGTCCAGCCCTGCGGCAGGTAGCCGTTGACGGGGTCGTGGGCGGAGGTCTGGTCGGTCACGATATCGGGCCGCACGCCGCGCTTCAGGATCTCGGGGAACACATCCGCCGCATTGCCGATCAGCGCCACGGATTTTGCCTCTCCCGCCTTGGTCCAGCGGTCGATTAATTCCAGCGCCTCATCCAGCGAATGGGTTTTCTCGTCGACATATCGGGTGCGCAGGCGGAAATCGGCGCGGGTCTCGTCGCATTCCACCGCCAGGCAGCAGGCCCCGGCCATCACCGCCGCCAGCGGCTGCGCCCCGCCCATGCCGCCAAGCCCGCCGGTCAGGATCCAGCGCCCTTTCAGATCGCCGCCGTAATGCTGGCGCCCGGCCTCCATGAAGGTCTCGTAGGTGCCCTGCACGATGCCTTGGCTGCCGATGTAGATCCACGACCCGGCGGTCATCTGGCCGTACATCATCAGGCCCTTTTTATCCAATTCGTTGAAATGATCCCAATTGGCCCAATGCGGCACCAGGTTGGAGTTGGCGATCAGCACCCGCGGCGCGTCCTTGTGGGTGCGGACAATCGCCACCGGCTTGCCCGATTGCACCACCAGCGTCTCGTCGGCTTCCAGCCCCTTCAGGCTCTCGACGATCAGGTCGAAATCCTTCCACGTCCGTGCCGCGCGGCCGATGCCGCCATAGACCACCAGCTCATGCGGGTTCTCGGCCACGTCCGGGTGCAGGTTGTTCATCAGCATCCGCAACGGCGCCTCGGTCAGCCAGCTCTTGGCGTTCAGCTCGGGTCCGGTCGGCGGATAGATGTCGCGGGCGTTATGGCGCGGATCGGTCATGGGTCAGCCTTTCAGCGTGGGGGCCAGGTCGGCCAGGGTTTCGAGGATCGTTTGCAGATGCGGGCGCAGCTTCGCCGCCTTGTCGGGGGCATAGGTCCAGCCGCTGTTCTCGTCCTGCAGATAGGTGGATTGGGCGAGCTCCATCTGGATCGCGTGCACGCCCTGTTCGGGGCGGCCGTAGTGGCGCGTGGTCCAGCCGCCCCTGAACCGCCCGTTGAGGGTGGTGCTGTAGGCCTCGGCGACCTCGCACAGCGCGGTCACCGCCGCCTCGATCTCCTGTGCGCAGGTTGTGCCCTCATTGCTGCCGATATTGAAATCCGGCAATCTTCCGGGAAAAAGATGTGGAATAACCGAGCGGATCGAATGGCAATCGTACAGGATCGCGATGCCATGCCTGGCGCGCACCCGGTCGATCTCTGCCGCCAGCGCGGCGTGATAGGGGGCGTGGAACGCTGCCCGCCGTGCCTCGACTTCCGCCGCATCCGGCTCCTCGGACCAGATGGGCACTCCGTCGAAATCTGTCAGCGGCACCAGCCCGGTGGTGTTCTGCCCGGGGTAGAGCGAGGTGCCGGAGGGGTCGCGGTTGGCGTCCACCACGTAGCGGTGGAAGGTGGCCCGCACCGTCGTCGCGCCGGGCAGCAGCCCGTCATAGAGCCGGTCCACATGCCAGTCGGTATCCGCCAGCTCCCGTCCGCGCGGGGTGAGCCGGGCGAAGATCTCGTCGGGCACATAGGTGCCGGTGTGCGGCAACCCCAGAATGACGGGGCTGTCGCCTTGAACAACCTCGACCGGGGTCATGCCATGCCCTCCTCAAGCTCCGGCAGGGCCAGCCCTTCGGTCAGCCGGCCAGAGGCCACCAGCGCACCGGCCTTGGCCAGATCGGGTGCCAGGTAGCGATCCTCGCGCATCGCCGGGATCTCGCCCCGCAGCCGGGCCACCACCTGTTGCAGCGCCGGGCTGGTGGCCAGCGGCGCGCGGAACTCCACCCCGCTGGCGGCGCAGAGCAGTTCGATCCCCAGAATGTGGTTCAGGTTCTCAACCATCCGTTCCAGCCGCCGCGCGCCGTGGGCGGCCATCGACACGTGATCCTCCTGATTGGCGGAGGTCGGTGTGCTGTCTGTGACGCAGGGATTGGCCAGATGCTTGTTCTCGCTCATCAACGCGGCCGAGGTCACCTCGGCGATCATCAGCCCCGAATTCAGCCCCGGATCGGGCGTCAGGAACGGCGGCAGATCGTGGCTCAGCGCCGGGTCCACCATAAGCGCCACCCGGCGCTGGGCGATGGCGCCCATTTCGGCCAGCGCCAGCGCGATAATATCGGCGGCGAAGCCCACCGGCTCGGCATGGAAATTCCCGCCCGAGACGATCAGCCCGGCCTCGCTCAGCACCAGCGGGTTGTCGGTGGCGGCATTGGCCTCGGTCAGCAGGGTGGCGGCGGACTGGCGCAGCACGTCCATCGCCGCCCCGGTCACCTGCGGCTGGCAGCGGATGCAATAGGGGTCCTGCACCCGGCTGTCGCCGTCGCGATGGCTTTCGCGGATTTCGGAGCCGGCAAGGATCGCCCGCATCGCCTGCGCCGCCTCGATCTGGCCGCGATGGCCGCGCAGGGAATGGATCTCCGGCTGCAGTGGCGCGGTGGAGCCCATGATCGCGTCGGTCGACAGCGCCGAGATCACCAGCGCGTTCTGCATCGCCCGCCAGGCGCGGAACAACCCGGCCAGCGCGTAAGCAGTCGTGAATTGCGTGCCGTTGATACAGGCCAGCCCCTCTTTCGGTCCCAGCACCACGGGCGCCAGGCCCGCCTGCGCCAGCGCCACCGCCCCCGGCAGAACGGTGCCCTCAACCTCCGCCTCGCCTTCGCCGATCATCACCGCCGTCATATGCGCAAGCGGCGCCAGATCGCCAGAGGCGCCGACCGAGCCCTGCGCCGGCACTACCGGCGTCACGCCGCGCGCCAGCATCTCCTGCAACAGCTCCACCAGCTCCCACCGCACGCCGGAGGCACCGCGTCCGAAGGACAGCAGTTTCAGCGCCATCATCAGCCGCACCATGCGACGCGGCATCGCCTGGCCCACGCCGCAGCAATGGCTGAGGATCAGGTTGCGTTGCAGCGTCGCGGTGTCCTGCGGCGCGATTTTCAGGCTGGCCAGCTTGCCAAAGCCGGTATTGACGCCATAGACCGGCACGTCGCCCGCCGCCGCCGCGGCGATCCGCCCGGCGGCCTGCTCCACCGCCGGACGGCAGGCGGGGTCGAGCCGGGCCGGGGCCTCGGTCCAAAAGAGATCGGCCAGTTGCGACAGCGTCGCCTCGCCCGGGGAGAGCGTTTGCGTGGTCATGCGATGCCTCCGAATACACGTTTGTGGATGGGATTGAACCCGATGCGGTAGGACAGCTCCGCCGGCTGCTCCACATTCCAGATCGCCAGATCCGCGCGCAGGCCCGGCGCGATCTTCCCGGCATCCGACAGCCCCAGCGCCCGGGCGGCGTTGCGGGTCACGCCGGCCAGCGCCTCCTCCGGGGTGAGGCGGAACAGGGTGCAGCCCATGTTCATCGCCAGCAGCAGCGAGGTCAGCGGCGACGAGCCGGGGTTGCAGTCGGTGGCCAGAGCGATCGGCACGCCGTGCCGGCGCATCAGCCCGATCGGCGGCAGTTGCGTTTCCCGCAGGGTGTAGAAGGCACCGGGCAGCACCACGCCCACGGTCCCCGCCTGCGCCATCGCCTGCACGCCGTCTTCGTCGAGGTATTCGATATGATCGGCCGAGAGCGCGCCATAGCTTGCCGCCAGTTTCGCCCCGCCCAGATTGGAGAGCTGTTCGGCATGCAGCTTCACCGGCAGCCCCAGCTTTTTCGCGGCATCGAAGACCCGGGCGATCTGGTCGGGCTGGAACGCGATCCCCTCGCAGAACCCGTCGACCGCATCGACCAGCCCTTCGGCATGGGCCGCGCGCAGGGTGGGGATGCAGACCGTGTCGATATAGGCGTCGGCGCGCCCCTCGTATTCCGGCGGCACCGCATGGGCGCCGAGATAGGAGGTTTTCACCCGCATCGGCCGCAGGGTTTCGATCATCCGCGCGGCGCGCAGCATGCGCAATTCGGCCTCCTGCTCCAGCCCGTAGCCGGATTTGATCTCCAGCGTGGTCACCCCCTCGGCGATCAGCGTATCGACCCGGGGCAGGGCGTCGGCGACCAACGTATCGAGGCTTGCCGCCCGCGTGGCCGTCACGGTCGAGACGATGCCGCCGCCGGCGCGCGCCACCTCCTCGTAGCTGGCGCCGTTGAGCCGCAGCTCGAACTCCGCCGCGCGATTGCCGGCGAAGACGACATGGGTATGGGCGTCGATCAGTCCGGGCGTGACCAGCCGCCCCTGCAGATCCTCGCTGGGCCAAGCGGCGTAGTCGGCGGGCAGATCCGCCTCCGCCCCGACCCAATGCACCTTGCCGCCGCGCAGAGCGACGGCGCCCTTTTCGATCAGACCATAGGGGGTGTCGCCTGCTGCCATCGTGGCCAGACGGGCGTTGCGGAAGATCACATCGTTGCTCATGCCGATTCGATTTCGAAGTTGATCAGGATGCCCTGATTGCTATATTTGAAAAATTATAATGTCTAGACATAAGGTGGAATATGACGATCCACGCAAAACGGGCGCTGCTGGCCGGGGGCTGGGCACAGAATGTACATTTGAGGGTCGAAAACGGACAGATTGCCGGGCTCAGCACCGACACCCCGGCGCGTCCCGGCGACGTGCGGGTGGACACCCTGCTGCCGGCGCTCGCCAACCTGCACAGCCACAGCTTCCAGCGCGCCATGGCCGGGATGACCGAATACCGCGCCGCCGGGCGCGACAGCTTCTGGACCTGGCGGGACCTGATGTACCGTTTCCTCGACCACCTGACGCCGGAGGATATCGAGGCCATCGCCGCGCTGGTCTTCATGGAGATGCAGGAGGCCGGCTATGCCGCCGTGGGCGAGTTCCACTACGTCCACCACCGCCCCGGCGGCGCGCCCTACGCGGCTCTCTCCGAGCTGAGCCAGCGCATCTTCGCCGCGGCGGCGGAGACCGGCATTGGCCTGACCCATCTGCCGGTCCTCTACAGTTATGGCAGTGTGGAGCAGCAGCCGCTTGCCGGTGGGCAACTGCGGTTTTCCAATGACGTGGATCGCTTCCTGAAGCTGGTGGAAGACTGTGAAGCGGCTCTCCAGACGCTGCCCGCCGATGCCGCGCTCGGCATCGCGCCGCATTCGCTGCGGGCCACCGCGCCGGCGGATCTGGCGCGGGTCGTCGCCGCGCGCCCCGGGTGGCCGGTGCATATCCATATCGCCGAGCAAACCCGGGAGGTTGAGGAGGTCGAGGCGCATCTGGGCCGGCGCCCGGTCGCCTGGCTGCTGGACAACGCCCCGGTCGACGCCCGCTGGTGCCTGATCCACGCGACCCATATGACCGACGCCGAGACCGACGCGCTGGCGCAGAGCGGCGCGGTCGCCGGGCTGTGCCCGATCACCGAAAGCAATCTGGGCGACGGCATCTTTCCCGGCGCGCGCTACATGGGGCAGGGCGGGGCAATCGGCCTCGGCTCGGATTCCAACGTCCGCATTGCGCTCACCGAGGAACTGCGCACGCTGGAATATTCCCAGCGCCTGCGCGACCGGGCGCGCAATGTGCTGGCCCCGGGCACAGGGTCCACCGGCCACGCCATCTATGCCGCCGCCGCCCGGGGCGGGGCGCAGGCGCTGGCGCGCAAAGCGGGCGAGATCGCGGAAGGTCGGCTCGCCGATCTGGTTGCGGTGGACAGCACCGCGCCCGCGCTCTGCGCCCTGAGCGATGCGCAGCTTCTCGACGGGCTCTGTTTTGCCGCCGCCGATACCGTGATCACCGACAGCTGGTCGGCCGGTCGTCACATGGTCCGGCAGGGCCGCCATGTCGCCCGCGACCGCATTGTCGCGCGCTACAGGGCAACCGTCGCGGGGCTGGTGGAGCGGCTGTGAAAAGGTGTGGCAGGATAGCCGGTTCTCGCAACCCGCATATGTCTATATATCGCTTTCGATAAGCCCACCTACCAGCGGATGTCCCAATGCCCCAGCCTCGTGCGACCCTGAGCTTCCGCGATATCAAGCGGGTGGTGCTCGACCGGATTCAGACCGGCGCCTGGCCTGCCGACAGCCTGCTGCCCAGCGAAAAGGATCTGGTCGAGGAGTTTTCCAGCACCCGCACCACGGTCAACCGTGCCCTGCGCGAGCTGGCCGAAGAGGGTTATCTGGAGCGCAAGCGCAAGGCCGGCACGCGGGTGCTGCCCTCGCCGGTGCGCCAGGCGCGTCTGGCGATCCCGCTGGTGCGCGACGAGGTGGCGGCGACCGGCGCCGCCTATCGCTATTTCCTGGTCAGCCGCGAGACGCAGAGCGCGCCCGACTGGCTCTGCGCCCGGTTCAATCTGGAGCATGACGCGCCGGTTCTGCACCTGCGCTGCATGCATTACGCGGGCCCCAAGCCGTTTCAGTTCGAGGACCGCTGGATCGTCGCCGACAGCGTGCCCGGTGTGCTGGAGGCCGACTTCTCGGACATCGGGCCGAACGAATGGCTGGTGCAGCGGGTGCCGGTCTCCAATATCGAGCTGAGTTTCTCCGCCAGCCGCGCCAATACGGAGCTGGCCCGCTTCCTCGATGCAGCGCCGGACGATCCGCTGTTCACGGTGGAGCGGCTGACCTGGCTGCAGGGCCGCCCGATCACCTACGCCAGGCTGCACTACGTGCCGGGCTACCGGATGACGACGCAGGTTTGACCGCAGCGAACGTGACGCTTGCCAGCGGCGCGCTCAGTTTCGATACTACCCCGCATCCGAAACGCGGCGGAGCGGGTGCGTGAACCTGACGGACGACGAAACCAGGCTGATCTTTTCGATCATGCAGGACCTCAGCGGCGACTTCGCCCATGCGGAGGTGCGCCAGCGTGTGGGCAAGACGCTGCTGGACCTGTTGCGCGCCGACTACTTCGCTTCCTACGTCTGGGACGAGGAGGCCGGACAGTTCGTCTCCTGCGTGCAGCTGAACATGAGCGACGACAACCTGCGCAACTACGAGGCCTATTTCCAGTTCCGCGATCCGATCACCCCCACCCTGCAAAAGCGCCGCAAGGCCACCCCGGTCAGCCAGATCATGCGCCACGACCGGCTGGCGCGGACCGAGTTCTTCAACGATTTTCTCAAGCAGGACGGGCTGTGCTACGGCATCAACTATTTCGCCTATGACCGGGGCGACAACATCGGCGACCTGCGGATCTGGCGCGGTCAGGGGCGCGAGGATTTCACCCCCCGCGACGCCCAGATCGTCGATGCCATCGGGCCGAGCTTCGTCAACGCGCTGGTCCGTGCCCGGCATGTGGATGACCGCGGCCGGTCGCTGCGGTTCCAGCAAATCAAGGACGCCATCGGCTTCACCCTGCGCGAGGCAGAGGTGGCCGATCTGCTGGTCACCGGCCTCAGCGACGAGGAGGTCTGCGGCAAGCTGGGTTTCTCCAAGCCTACCCTGCGCAGCCATGTCACGTCGATCTTCCGCAAGTCGGGGCTGAACCGGCGCACCCAGCTGGCGCAGTTCCTGGCCGAGCAAAATCATCATTTGTGATGATAGGCGGCCGATAGCCCCGTTTTCTATCCTTCCCTCCAAACCGACAGGAGGGACGAATGACCAAGGATCTCGGCGCGATGGATGCGGTGGCCGCCGTTGAGGCGATGCGCGAGGGGGCGGTCACGCCCGGGGCCTATGCCGCGGCGCTGGCCGAGCGGGCCGAGGCAGCGCGCGATCTGAACGCGCTGCAATCCTTTGATCCCGACCGACTGGCGGCGGAGGCGGTGGCGGCCTTTGGCGCCCATCCCGACGGCGCGCTGGCCGGGCTGCCGGTGGTGGTGAAGGACAATATCAACACCACCAACTACCCCACCTCCGGCGGCACCGGGGCCCTGCTGGGCCATGTACCGGCGTGCGATGCGGGCGTCGTGCAGGCGATCCGTGGTGCCGGCGGTTTCGCCGGGGCCAAATCGGGGATGCATGAGCTGGCCTTCGGCATCACCTCCAACAACGCGGTGACCGGCGCCATCCACAACCCGGCCAATCCCGGGCTGATCCCCGGCGGCTCTTCCGGCGGTACGGCGGCGGCGGTGGCGGCGGGCATCTTCCCCGCAGGCCTCGGCACCGATACCGGCGGCTCCTGCCGGATCCCCGCCGCACTCTGCGGCGTCATCGGCTTCCGCCCCACCACCGGCCGCTATGACGGCGGCGGCATCGTGCCGATCTCGCACACCCGCGACACCCCCGGGCCGCTGGCCCGCTCGGTGCGCGATATCGCGCTGTTCGACACGGTGCTGAGCGGCGCGGCGGCCACCGATCTGCCGGAACGGAGCCTCGCCGACATCACGCTCGGCGTCCCGCGCGCGGTGTTCTTCGACAACCTCGACCCGGTGGTGGCGACGGCCACCGAGACCGCGCTCGATACGCTCGCCAGGGCGGGCGCCAGGCTGGTCGAGGTCGCCTTCGATCCGATCTGGCCGCATAACGAGGCGTTCGGTTTTCCCGTCGTGTTCTACGAGGTGATGCGCGATCTGCCCGCTTACCTCGCCGAACATGCCCCCGAGGTCAGTTTCGACGCGCTGGTCAGGGGCATCGGCTCGCCGGATGTGATCGGCGCCATCTCCAGCCAGCTGGGCGATGAGGCGATGCCGGAGGCGGCCTATCGCGCCGCGATGGAGACCCACCGCCCGGCGATGCGGCAGATCTATGGCCGGGTGTTCGAGGACAACGCGCTCGACGCCATCGTCTTCCCCACCACGCCGCTGCCGGCCCGCCCGATCGGGCAGGACGAGACGGTGGAGCTGAACGGCGATGAGCTGCCCACCTTCCCCACCTACATCCGCAACACCGACCTGGGCTCCAACATCGGCGCACCGGGGATTTCGCTGCCCTGTCACCCGGCGGGCAGCCTGCCGGTGGGGATCGAATTCGACGCAAGACCCGGGGAGGACCGCGCGCTTCTGGCATTGGCCCGGGCCGCGGAACGGGCGCTGGCGCGCTGAGCGCCCAAACAAGACGACCAAAAGGGAGAGAGACCATGAAAACCAAACTGACCCGCCTTCTGGCCGGGGTGGCCGCGGCCGCCTGCCTGAGCGCCGCCCCTGCAACCGCAGAGATCAGGATCGGCGTGCTGGTGCCCGACTCCGGCCCCGCCGGGCTGTTCGGCCCGTCCTCGCGCAACTCCGCCCAGCTCGCGGCGGAGGAAATCAACGCAGGCGGCGGCATCAACGGCGAAGAGATCGAGCTGGTCTTCGCCGACGCCGGTGTGCCGCCCGCGCAGGCCGCCCAGGCCGCGCTGCGGCTGTGGAAGGGCGAGGGCGTGCAGGCCTTCGTCGGCATGCACGACTCGGCCGTGCGTGAGGCGCTGATCGGCCGCTTCGGCGGCAAGGTCCCTTATGTCTACACGCCGGTATACGAGGGCAATTCCTGCGCCCCCGGCCTCTACATCACCGGCGAAACACCCAGCCAGCAGCTGGCCCCGGTGATCCCGTATCTGGCCGAGCATGAGGGCGCGTCGAAATGGTACCTGATCGGCCATGACTACAACTGGCCGCGCGACACCAATGCGCTGGCCAAGACCTATATCGCCGAGGCCGGCGGCGCGGTCGTGGGCGAGGAATACGTGCCCTTCACCGTCAGCGAATTCGACAGCTCGCTGCAGCGCATCAAGGAAAGCGGCGCCGACGCCGTGCTGATCACGCTGGTGGGCGGCGGCTCGGTGGGCTTCAACGTCAGCTTCGCGGGTTTCGGCCTCGATCAGCAGGCGCTGCGCCTTGGCACGCTGATCGAGGAAAACACGCTGGCGGGCATCGGCGCCGGCAATGCCAACCGGCTCTATGCCTCTGCCGGCTATTTCGGGTCGATCGACACGCCCGCCGCGAAGGATTTTGCCGCGACATATGCGAAGGCGTTCGGCGCTGACGCCGCCCCGCTCAACGATCTGGGGCAGTCGGTCTACGAGGGGCTGATGCTGCTCGACGCGCTGGCGGAAAAGGCGGGCAGCCTCGACGTGGCGGCGATGGACGCCGCCGCCGAGGGCACCCAATGGACCACCCCGCGCGGCGACAATACCCTGCGCGGCCGCCACATGGCGCAGACCATCTATCTGGCCGACGGCAGCGGCGGGGCGTTCGAGATCGTCACCTCCTTCGCCGATGTCGCCTCTTCCGAGGCCTGCGGGGACTGACGACCCAGATGTCCACAGTCCTGCTGCTCAACCTGCTCTGGCAGATCGGCACACTGGCGCTTGTGACCCTGGGGCTTGCCATTGTCTTCGGCAAGCTCCGGATCATGAACATGGCGCATGGCGAGTTCGTGATGCTCGGCGCCTATGCGCCGGTCATCACCGCCGGGTTCGGCCTGCCGGGCTGGCTGCAACTGCCGGTGTGCCTGATCACCGTTGCGCTCGTGGCCTTTGTGCTGGAACGGGCGATCATCCGCCACCTCTACGGTCGCATGTTCGACAGCCTGCTGGCGACCTGGGGTATCTCCATCCTGCTGCGCGAGGCGGCGGAGCTGGTGTTCGGCCGCGGCTATCAATCCGTCAGCCCGCCGATCCCCGGCACGCTGCATCTGCTCGGCACCGATTACCCCGCCTACCGCGTCGCCGCCATGGCTCTGATCGCGCTGGGCTTTGCCGCGCTGGCCTGGTGGAACGCGCGGTCCAAGGTCGCCACCCGCATCCGCGCGATGACCGGCAATCCGGCGCTGGCACAGGCCATCGGCATCAACACCGGGCGGCTGTCGGCGGCAAGCTTCGTCTTTGGCTGCACCACCGCCGGGCTGGCCGGGCTGCTCTTGGCGCCCACCGTGCGGATCGAGCCGATGATGGGCCTCGATTACCTCGTGCGGTCCTTCTTCGCGCTGGTCACCGGCGGGCTTGGCAGCCTCGAAGGCCTCGGCATCGGCGCCACCCTGATCGCCGGCACCCAGTCGGTGCTGGGCGCGCTGGTCAACCAGACCTCCGGCTATCTCGCCGTGCTCACCCTTTCCATTCTCTTCCTCTGGCTGAAACCCGATGGCATCCGTCCTTATTCCCGTTAGCCTGCTGCTCGGCGCGCTGCTGCTGGTGCCGCAGGCGCTGGGAGAGTTCACCGCCTATCAGCTGGGCCTCTACCTGATCTATGGCATCGCCGCGCAGGGGATCGGCTTCCTCTGGGGCAAGACCGGCATCCTGCCGCTGGGACAGGCGCTGTTCTTCGGCGTGGCCGCCTATGCCACTGGCATGGCGCTGCGCGACGGCGGCGGGCTGGTGCTGCATCTGGGGCTGGCGGCTGTGGTCCTTGCGGCGATCGCGCTCGCGGCCTTCGGCCTTGCTGCGCTGATCTTTCGCGGCCGCGCCGACAGCGGCCCCTATTTCTCGCTGATCACGCTGGCGCTGGTGATGATCGCCGAACAGGTCGCCGGCACCACCACCTCGCTCACCGGCGGCTTCAACGGCTTCAGCGGTTACGACAGCCTCGCCGGGCTCGATCCTTTCGGCGGCTTCTACTACGTGATCGTCGCCGCCACCGCGGCCGTCACCCTGCTGCTGCTCACCCTCAACCGGCTGCCCGCCAACCTGATCGCGCGGGCGGTGCTGGACAACGAACCGCGGCTGCAGCTGCTGGGCTATCCTACCCATGCGATCAAGGGGCTGGCCTTTACCGTCTCCGCCCTGTTGGCGGCGCTGGCGGGCGGGCTTTTCGCCTCGCATCAGGGGATCGTGACGCCGGATGCCACCGGCTTCGCCCTTTCGGCGCAACTGGTGATCCTCACCGCGGTCGGGGGCCGCTTCCACGTGCTGGGTCCGCTGGTGGGCGCCGTCGCCATCGGCTGGGCGTCGGACAGCCTGCGCGACAGCTTTCCCTATTGGGAGCTGCTGCTGGCCTGCCTCTTCATCCTCGTGGTGCTGAAGGCACCCGGTGGGCTGGCCGAGCTGGTGGAACGGGGCTGGCGCCGGATTATCCCGGCGCGGCCCGCCGTCCTGCCGCCCGCAACCGAGGCCCCGGCGCCGCGCGCGCCGCAAGATCCCGGCGCGCTCGCCTTCGAGGACGTCCGCCTGCAGATCGGCGTGGTGCGCATTCTCAACGGGGTGACCTTCGAGACGCCCGCCGCCGGCATCGTCAGCGTCATCGGCCCCAATGGCGCCGGCAAGACCAGCGCGCTCAACACCATCACCGGGACCCTCAGGACGACCGGCGGTGCGATCCGGCTGGGTACGCAACGCATCGACAACCGCCCGCCGCACAAGGCGCTGGCCAGCGGCATCGGCCGCAAGCTGCAGGTGCCCTCGGTGTTCTTCTCGATGAGTGTGGCGGAGAACCTGACCATCGCCATGATGGCGGGTCGCGCCCGCTGGTCCGATGTCCTGTGCCGCAGCCCCTTTGGCTGGCGGTCCGGGGGGCTGACCCGGGTTCTGGAACACGCGGCTGTCCCGCTCGCCGCCGAACTCTCCCGCCCCGCCGGCACCCTGCCGCAGGGCCACCGCCAGTTCCTGGAGTTTGCCATGACGGCGGCGGCGGAACCGCCGGTTCTGCTGCTCGATGAACCCTGCGCCGGTCTTTCGCCCGAAGAGACCGCGCTGATGACCGATCTGGTGCGCGCCTATCAGGCCGCGACCGGCGCGCTGGTGATCATGATCGAACATGACATGAGCATCGTCGAGGCGATCTCCGACCGGGTGCTGGTGCTGCATCAGGGGCAGGTGCTGGCCTTCGACAGCTACGCCGCCGTCAGCGCCGATCCGGCGGTGCAGGCGGTCTATGCGGGGGGCACGAAATGAGCGCGCATCTGGAGATCGAGGCCCTCACCGGCGGCTATCACGACACCAACGTGCTGTTCGATGTCTCCGCCCGGGTGGACCGGGGCGAGGTGCTGGGCATCTTCGGCCGCAACGGGGTGGGCAAGACCACGCTGGCGCGGCTGGTGCAGGGCGGGCTGCGTCTCGCCGGCGGCGCGGTGCGGCTGAAGGGCAGGGAGGTTTCCAGCCTCGCCCCCTGGGACCGCCGCGCGCTGGGGCTGGGGTACATGCCGCAGACCGAAATGGTGTTCGACGACCTCACCGTGCGCGAGAACCTGATGCTGGGCGAAAACGCCCGCGCGCCGGAGGAGTATTTCGACCTGTTCCCGCGCCTTGCCGAACGACAGGGCCAGCTTGCCGGTTCGATGTCGGGCGGCGAACGCAAGATCCTCGCCTTCGTTCGGACCATGATCGAGGACAGCGACGTGCTGATCCTCGACGAGCCCTCCGAGGGGGTGCAGCCGGAGAATATCGAGCGCATGGCGCAGTGCCTGCGGGCGCGCGCCGAGGCCGGGGCGGCGGTGGTGCTGAGCGAACAGAACATCGGCTTTCTCACCTCCATCGCCGATCACCTGCTGGGGCTGGATGCGGGGCGGGTGGTGCTGCGGGAAACCGCCGGGCGGGTCTCGGCGGAGGAGGTGCGGGCGTTGCTGACGGTTTAGCGAGGCATCGCTTGCCTTTTGACCCACAGGGCAAGACGCGCGGGGGGGCTTTGCCCGGAGGACCGTGTCCCACCGCCTTCCTAAATCTCGATCCCCAGCCGCTTGATCATGCGGTCCCGCTCGGCCAGCGCCTGTTTGGTGCGCTCGGCATCCACCGCGGCGCAGCCGTTGATCAAACATTCGGCGGCGAGGATGAAGGTGGTCAGCGAATTGGACAGAAAACTGGTGTCATGCGGCACCAGCACGGCGGCCTGCGAGTGCCGCACCAGCGGCGAACTGGCCCGGTCGGTCACCGCCACCAGCGACACCCCATGCTCGGCGGCGGCCTGCGCGGTGTCCGCCACCTGCGCCGAATAGGGCGCGCAGCTGGCCGAGACCAGCACATCGCCCGGCGTCATCGCCGCGATCCCCTCGGCGGTGCCGAGGTTGCTGCCGTCCAGCAGGTGCACGTCGGAGCGGATCATCCGCAACCCGTAGACCAGGAAACTGGCAAAGGCATGGAATTGCCGGATGCCATGCACCATCACCCGCGGCGCCCGCGCCATCAGCTCGGTGGCGGTCTGAAACTGGTCGATATCGCAGTGCTCCAGAAAGCGATCGATATTGGCCTGGTTCTCATGACAAAGCCGCGCCACCCCGCCGAGGCCGGAGGCATCGCCGCTCTCCAGCGCGACCTGCGCCTGACGGGTATAGAAATCGCCCGGCGCGGCCATCGAGGCATCCAGCAACACCTGCTGGAACGCCCCGAACCCGGCATAGCCCAGGTTGCGCGCCAGCCGGGTGATGGTCGAGGGGTTCACCTCCAGCTTGTCGGCCAGCGCGGTGATCGACAACAGCGCCGGATCGCCGCGCAGGTCGAGGATGCGGGCCAGCGCGTCGCGCGCCTTGGGGCCCAGCGCGATCGGTGCCTCGTCGCGGCCGATCCGCAGCATCAGCTCGCGCAGCCCGGCCATGGTCTGCGGCGGGGCAGGGGGCGCGTCAGTGCCGCTCTGTCGTTCCGGTGTAGATCGGCTGCGGTGCGCTTTGGTCATAGATCCTCCAGTCCACACCGGTTTGTCCGACATGCATCACCGCGGTGGCAAGGGTATTCTCGCAATCGGGATCGTCTTCGGCGGTCCTGTGGATCGGCAGCCCCGTCCCCCCGGTATCGCGCAGGATCGCGACCGGGTCGCGCGCGCCCGCCGCGATCAGCGCGGCGCCGCGCGCCTGCCGGTCGGCGGAGGAGGTGGTGATCGTCTGATCCGCCGCGCCGCAGTCGAGCGTCAGCGCATGGTTGGCATGCAGCGCCGGCGCCTCAAGCACCCGCTGCGCACACTGCCCGCCGCCGAATTCCACGCTGACCAGCCGGTCGTCGCCGCTCTGTGCGAGGGTGAAGTGGAACCCGCCGCTGGCATTCTCCGCCCGCAGCAGCCCCAGCGCATCGTCCAGGGTTGTGCTGCGCAGCACGCTGCGCCCCAGCGCCATCCGCGGCACCTCGGGCACCACCCCGCACAGGCGCAGGTTGTTGACCGCCTGCGCCAGCCCGGCCCGGGTCACCGCGAAGGTATGGCCGGGGATCGAGCCGGGATAGCAGAAGGCGAGGAACCCGGGGCCGTCCTCCGGCGACACATCGGCGATGAAGGCCGCACCGCGGAACCCGGGCAGGCCGTCCTCGTTATGGGCGATCACCGGTGTCGCACCGGGCAGCTGCACGGTGGTGCAGCCATCGGGCACGTTGGAGATCAAATCGCCGCGGCAGTTCCAGGCCACCACCTGCTCGACCGGCAGGCCCAGCCCCTCGGCCATCCCGGCGATCTCGTCCAGCACGGCGGGAAACCGCGCCGCCAGCGTGTCGGTCATCCGCTGCACGGCGATGGCATGGACGGGGTCGGTGACCGCCGCCCAGTAGTCCGAGCCGAGCAGCACCCGGCGCACCGCGTCGCGGCCCGCGATCCCCAGCGCCCGGCCGATCGCGCGCGGGGTGCCGCGCGCCGTGACCCATCCCAGCTCCTGTACCGCGCTGTCAGACATGTTGCAGGAAATCCTTCATCCGGTCGTTCGGCGGCGTGTCGATCACCTCGCGCGGATCCCCGTCCACCGCGATCTTGCCATGCTCCATGAAGATTAGCCGGGTGCCCACCTGTTTGGCAAAACCCATCTCGTGGGTGACCACGACCATGGTCATGCCTTCCTCCGCGAGCGCCCGCATCACGTTCAGAACCTCCTGCTTCAGCTCGGGGTCGAGCGCCGAGGTCGGCTCGTCGAACAGCATCACCTTGGGTTTCACCGCCAGCGCGCGGGCAATCGCCACCCGCTGCTGCTGGCCGCCCGACAGCTCCGAGGGGTAATGCCCGGCCTTGTCGCGCAGCCCGACCTTTTCCAGCAGGTCGCGGGCGACCTCCCGGGCGACCTCCCGGCTCATCCCGCGCACCTTGCGGGGGCCGAAGGCCACGTTTTCCAGCGCGGTGAGCTGCGGGAACAGGTTGAACTGCTGGAACACCATGCCCGCCTCCTGGCGGATCTCGCGCAGTTGCTTGGCGCCGCCGGTCACGCTCAGCCCGTCGACAATCAGATCGCCCGAGGTGATGCTCTCAAGCCCGTTGATACAGCGCAGCAGGGTGGATTTGCCCGAGCCCGACGGCCCCACCAGCACCACCACCTCGCCCGCCTCGATCGACAGGGTCGCCTTGTCGAGCACCTTGAGATCGCCGAAATGCTTCGAAGTGTTCTTGAATTCGATGATGCTCATAGGATCCTCATGCGTTTTTCGATGGTCCGCAGGATCAGGCTCAGCGTGCCGGTCATGATCAGGTAGATCACCGCAACCGCCGTCCAGATCTCGACCGCGCGGAAGTTGGAGGCCATGATTTCCTGCCCCGTGCGGGTCAGCTCGCCCACCCCGATCACGATGAACAGCGAGGTATCCTTGAGGCTGACGATGAACTGGTTGCCGAGCGGCGGGATCAGCCGGCGGAACGCTAGCGGCCCGACGATATAGACCAGCACCTTCCAATGCGGCAGACCGATGGCCAGCCCCGCCTCGGTCAGCCCCTTGCCGATCGACAGGAACGCGCCGCGTACGATCTCGGCGATATAGGCGCCGGCGTTCACCACGATGGCCAGCACCGCCGCCGTCATCGGGTCGATCCGCAGATCGGCCAGCACCGGCAGCGCGAAATAGAGGAACATCACCTGCACCACGATGGGGGTGCCGCGGATCACCTCGATATAGGCAAAGGCCACCCCGTTCAGCACCCGCCCGCCATAGGCGCGCATCATGCCGGCAACGGTGCCGAGGATCAGGCCGCCGACCAGCCCGGCGAGAGTAATATAGACCGTCGTCTTCGCCCCTTTGAGAAGTTCGGGCAGAAAGTCGAAGATCACGGACCAGTCCGTTTCCATGAAAGGGCTCCGCTGTCAGAAGAAAAAAGACGGCCGGACCCGATAGGCCCGGCCGCGTGGGAGATTACTTGGACGGCGCCGCGCCGAACCACTTGGCATAGATCGCGTCATAGCGGCCGTCGGCGCGCATCTTGGCCAGCGCCGCGTTGACCGGGGCCACCAGCTCGCTGCCCTTGGGGAAGCCGATGCCGTACTGATGCGCCATCATCTGCTCGCCGACCGCCTTGACCTGACCGTTGCCGGCGGTGGCGATGTAATAGAGCACGTTGGGCGTGTCGTGCATTGCCGCGTCCACACGGCCGGTGCGCAGCTCCAGATAGGCGTTGTCGATGTTGGGGAACTTGCGCAGCTCGGTCTCCGGCAGGTTCTCTTCCGCCCAGTCCGAGGCCGAGGTGCCGGTTTTCACCGCCAGCGTCTTGCCGGCCAGATCGTCCCAGCTGGTGATCCCGCTGTCGGCGGACACCATCATGCGGAACCCGCTGTCGTAATAGCCGTCGGAAAAGTCGATGACCTCCTGACGCTCGGGCTTGATGGTGATGCCGGCCAGCGCAACGTCGACCTGGCCGGTCTGCAGCGCCGGGATGATGCCGGAGAAGTCCATCGGGCGCAGCTCGAACTTAAGGTCCAGCTCGTCCGCGATGGCGTTCCACATCTCGATGTCGAAGCCGGTGTACACGCCGTCCTGCTTGAACTCGAAGGGCACGAAAGCGGTGTCGGTGGCGACGACGATCTCTTCGGCGGCGACGGCGGTCGCGCCGAGGGCAAAGGCGGCCGCGGCGGCCAGGTTGAGGATGGTTTTCATGTCAGATCCCTGTTTGGTCGGATGAATGTGCAAATTCAAAGCACTTTTGTTCGTGCTATGCAAAAATCTTTGCATACAGGCAATGCAAATGCAAATCCCGTTGCACGCGAGCGGCCACGATCGCGGCATTCCCGGGCGCCGCAGCTCGCCGGTTTGCACGAAAATCAGGCACCGCATCGCCTCCCGTCGGAGCCGTGGGAAGCGGCGTTATCGCGTTGATCGGGGACGGAAAACCGCGCCGCCCGGCACGCTCACGACGGGGCGGGCGTCATCGGACCGCGGCGTAAGCCGGAAAAAGGGATGCAAGGTCGGGGCCGGGGCGGCTGACCGCCGCGCCGGGGCGTGCATTTGCGCCGCGGGGGCGACGAATCAAGGAAGGTTTACGGGCCACGACTGGCCGGATCGCCGGGGAAAGGCGGCGTTAGCCGTCCTGCTCCGGGCCATAGACCGGGCGGTCCATCTGGAACATCTCGCCGCCCGCCTTGTACCAGCCGCTGCCATGCATCCGCGCGATCAGGTCCAGCGCCGGGGTGTCCACATGGCCGCGCTCGGGGTTCAGCATGAAGCGGTCGGCGATATGGATCGCCACCACCCGGCCGATCGCCAGCATCTGCTTCGGCCCGGTCATCACCGCCGAATGCAGCCGGCATTCGAACGACACCGGCGCATCGGCGAGCCGCGGCGGCTCGATGAGAGAGGAGGGGGCGGTTTCCAGCCTCGCCAGATCCACCTCGCTCACGCCACGCGGCGCGTTGATGGCGGTCACGTTCATCGCCTCCGCCATCTCCCGCGCCACAAGATTGACCACGAACGCCCCGGTGGCCGAGATATTCTCCGCGGTGTCCTTCAGCCCCTTGTCGGGATCGCGCAACAGCCCCAGCGCCACGGTGGGCGGCTCGTGCCCCATCATGTTGAAAAAACTGTAGGGCGCCGCGTTCACCACGCCGTCGGCCGACCGCGTGGTGACCCAGGCGATCGGCCGCGGCGTGATCGTCGCGGTCATCAGCTTGTAGACGAAGGCATCCGGATGATCCGCGCAGGCGTAGAACATCGCGCTCAGCCGCGCTGGCCGCCGGTCTCCGCCGGGCCGGCCGCGATCACCGGGTTGCGCAGCACGCCGATGCCCTCGACGCCCGCCTCGATCACATCGCCCGGCCACAGCCACTCCTGCGGATCGCGCCCCGCGCCCACGCCCTCCGGCGTGCCGGTGGCGATGATGTCGCCGGGCTCCAGCGTGATGCCCTTGCTCAGATCCGCGATCAGCGCCGGGATCTTGAAATACATGTGCCGGGTGTTCGAGCGCTGCTTTTCCACCCCGTTGACGGTCAGCCACAGGTCCAGCCCGTGCGGATCGTCGATCTCGTCGGCGGTCACGATCATCGGCCCGAAGGGGGCATAGCTGTCCATCCCCTTGGAATAGATCCACTGCCCGGCGCGGCGGTTGTCGCGGGCCGAGATGTCGATCATCACCGAATAGCCCCAGACATGGGACATGGCATCCGCTTCGCTGACCTTGGTGGCGCGGTTGCCGATGATCACCGCCAGCTCCACTTCCCAGTCGAGTTGTCGGGTCATGGTGATATCGTGCTGCACCGGCGCGCCCGGCCCGGTGACGGCAGTGGGTGGCTTGGAAAAGATCACCGGCTCGCTCGGCATCTCCTTGGCGGTATCCAGCGAGCGGCTCGATTCCTCCACGTGCTCGGCATAGTTCAGGCCGATGCCGAAGATGTTCTTGCGCGGCCGCGGGATCGGCGCCAGCAGGGTGACATTGGCCAGGGGCCGCGCCGTGCCCATCGGCCACAGGTTGCTCTGCTCGTAGATCACCGCCTGCAACGCATCGAGGCCGGGACGGCCGAGGTCGATCAGTTCCAGCATGGTGCCGGGCAGCGGCTGACCGAGCGCCGCGCCCAGGGCGGCCACATCCACCACGATATCGTCCAGAACCACACCCAGCCGGCCCGCCTCATCGGCGGCGGCGCGGAAAGTTACCAGTTTCATGTCTTGTCTTCTCCTCAGGCGGTCACGGGCTGATGCCCGTCATTCTCGGCCAATGCCTCTTCGTGATAGAGCCCCAGCGCGCGCATCACCGGCAGGTCGTTCAGGCAGAACAGGCAGGCATCCTCGCTGGCCGAGGCATTGGCATGTTCGTGCCACGCCCAGCTCGGCACGCAGAAGATGTCGCGCTCGGTCCACTCGAACCTTTGCCCGTTGATCACCGAAGACCCCGACCCCTTGCAGACCTGATAGAGGTAGCTGCCGGTATGGCGGTGCGCCCTGGTCTTCTCGCCGGGCCGCAGCATCTGCATCGAGGCGCCCAGCGTCTGCATCACCGGCCCGTTGGTCACCGGGTTCACATATTCCATCAGGATCCCGTCAAACGGCGAGCCATCGCTGACCGAGGCCAGGTTGATCAGCGCCTCATAGGTGCGGTCCCATTCGTATTTGAACAGCGGGCTGTAGCCCTTGGTCCATGTCCCGCCGCCGGGCGTCAGCCCGGGGTTGCCCCAGGTGCGCGTCATGTCGTTGACCGGATGGGTCACCGGCTGCTGCAGGTCCGGGTGCACCTCGTAGAAATTCGCCTCCATCGCGTTGACGAAGGGGATGTCCAGCCCGTCCTGCCAGATGCATTCGCTGCCGTCCTCGGCCACCGCATGTTCGTGCCAGGTGCCGTTGGGCGTCAGCACGAAATCGTTGGCCCCCAGCGTCATCTTGTGCCCGTCGACCACGGTATAGGCGCCCGATCCCTCCATGATGAAGCGGATCGCAGAGGCCGAATGTCGGTGCGCCGAGGCCCGCTCGCCCGGCCGCATCACCTGAAGGCCCGCATAGATCCAGCCCACCGCCGCGGCCACGTCCGACCGCCCCGGGTTGTCCAGATAGATCACCCGCCGCCCCGCCTTTTCCGGCGTCACCAGATCCAGCGAACGCAGCACGTCGGCGCGCAGATCCTTGTAGCGCCACAGCATCGGAACCGAGCTCGACACCGGCTCCCACGGCTCGATCTTGTTGGCGACGGTCCAGAGCGCGCCGGCGCCCTTCTTCTTCAGGTCGCCGTAATACTCGACCAGCTCGGGCGTGTCTTCGACATTGGCCCGGCCGGCCACATCCTCGCGGTATTGGTCATGCCTGGACATGGGACTCCCCTCTGCAATCGGGCAAAGCCTGTGCGAGTCGATGTTCGATGTAAAGTCATATTTTCGAAAATCTGGACAAACGCCGATAATCCGGTCAAGGATGGGTCAGCGCCCGGAAGACCCGGGACCCATGCGAGAGGCCCCATGACCCTGTCCGACACCGTCTATGAAAAGCTGCGCGCCGATATCGTGCAGGGCCGGTTCCCGCCGCTGCAGCCGCTGCGGCTGGAACAGTTGAAGCGGGAGTACGGCGTCGGCTTTTCGCCGCTGCGCGAGGCGCTGAACCGGCTGCAGGGCGAACGGCTGGTGGTCTCCGTCGCGCAGCGGGGGTTCCGTGTCCGCTCGCTCTCGGTCGAAGAGATGTGGGATGCCGTCGACAGCCGCATCTTCATCGAGGCGGAGGCGCTGCGGCGCTCGGTCCGGCAGGGCGGCGACGATTGGGAGGCGCAGCTGGTCGCCAGTTTCCACGCCTTGTCGCTGATCGTGCGGCGGCTGGAGACGGCAGAGGCCGACGAGGCCGCGATGGACGCGCTGGAGCGGCGGCACCGGGAGTTTCACCTGGCGCTGATCTCTGCCTGCGGGTCGGCCTGGCTGATGGATTTCGCCGCCAAGCTGAACACCGAAACCGAACGCTACCGGGTGCTTGCCCTGCGGTCGGCCACGCTGCGGCGCGAACGCGATGTCAGCGCCGAACACAAGGCGATCCTCGACGCCGCGCTGGACCGCGACGCGGATCGCGCCGCCGCCCTGCTGGCCGCCCATTACCGCGAGACCGGCCATTTTCTTGAGCAGGTGCTCAAGGACGCGGCTGCCGTGACGTCCTGAGCCGCGCGGGGCTTGCGCCCACCGCGCAGCGAGGTACAGATTTCAAATCGGCGGCTTCGGGTTTGAGCTAGGGCCTGAGCCTGAGTTCGGGGCGGTCTGTCGGGCGCTCGCGTCGCCTTCTGTTCGGGGCGGCCATCTGATCTGAACGGGTCCCGGGCCACCTCAGGCCAAGCGCTCCTCAAGATGAAAAATGTTCTCATCATTCCTTGACCCTCCAGTTACTGGAATCCTTATCTCTACCGTTCCTAGAAGGTTGCGGAGCCAATGGCCGGACATCGCGATATCACCTTGTCGGTCGAGAACATGTCCTGCGCCGGTTGCGTGGCGCGGGCGGACAGGGCGCTGGCGGCGCTGCCCGGTGTGCCGGAGGCCAGCGTCAACCTCGCCGCCGCCACTGCCACGGTCACTTGTCCGGGCGGCGAGATCACCCCGGCCGAAACCGGCTGCCCGGCGCCCTTGGCCGGGGCGGATATGGACCGGAAGTCAGGCGGGCGCACCCGTATAGTCCGGCGGAGTAGTAAGGAGAGTTTTGATGAATATCGGTGACGTATCGCGCCGTTCGGGCCTGCCGGCCAAGACCATTCGCTATTACGAGGATATCGGTCTGATCAAGCCTCAGCGCAGTGCCAACGGCTATCGCGATTTCCGCGACAGCGACCTGCACAAGCTGGCCTTTCTCGGCCGGGCCCGGGCGCTGGGCTTTTCCATCGAGGACTGCCGCTCGCTGCTGGCGCTCTACGAAGACGACAGGCGCGAATGCAGCCAGGTCAAGCGGATCGCCGAGGATCACCTGACCCGGGTCGACGGCAAGATCGCGCAGTTGCAGTCGATGCGCGCAACGCTGGCGCATCTGGTCTCCAGCTGCGCCGGCGACGCCCGCCCCGAATGCCCGATCCTCGAAGATCTGAGCGCCGGCGAAGAGGCCGCCTGAACGCTGCGGCCATGGATGTGCAATCGCGGCCCCCGGTGCGCCGTTTGAACAGGTTGCGCCCGCCTGCGGGGGAGGCGGGCGCAGTCATTTTTCGGCCTATGGCTGTCGGCAGCGCGCCTATTTCCTCTTGAACGCGTCCTGCAGGGCCGCCCCCAGCGCCCCGGTCTGCGCGCCTTTCTGCCCGCCCTTCGGCCCTGACGACATCGGCCCGCGCGGCTTGCCCTTGGGGCCGCCACGGCCCCGATCCGGCCCGCGCGCGGCGCGGTCGGATTTGGCGCTGGCGCCGCCGTCCTTGCGCATGGTCAGCCCGATGCGCTTGCGCGGCACATCGACCTCCACCACTGTGACCTTCACCACCTGACCGGCCTTGACCACCTCGTGCGGGTCCTTGACGAAGCGGTCGGCCAGCTGGCTGACATGCACCAGCCCGTCCTGATGCACCCCGATATCGACGAAGGCGCCGAAGGCCGCCACGTTGGTCACCGTGCCTTCCAGCACCATGCCCGGTTTCAGATCGGTGATCTCCTCGACCCCGTCCGCGAAACTCGCTGTCTTGAAGCTGGGGCGCGGGTCGCGGCCAGGTTTTTCCAGCTCGCTCAGAATATCGCGCACCGTGGGCAGGCCGAAATGCGCGTCGACGAACTGCTCGGCCCGCACGCCCTTGAGCGCGCCGTCATGCCCCATGATCTGCCGAATATCCCGGCCGCAGGCGGACACGATCCGGCGCGCCACCTCATAGGCTTCCGGGTGCACGGCGGAGGCGTCGAGCGGCTCTTCCCCGTCGCGGATGCGCAGGAAGCCCGCGCATTGCTCGAACGCCCGCGGCCCCAGCCGCGCCACCTTCAACAGCTCCTTGCGCGAGGTGAAGGCGCCGTGGATGTCGCGGTGGGTCACCACCGCCTCCGCCAGCCCCGGCCCGAGGCCGGAGACGTGGGAGAGCAGGGGGGCGGAGGCGGTGTTCAGATCGACGCCGACGGCGTTCACCACATCCTCGATCACCGCCTCCAGCGATTTGCCCAGCTTGTGCTGATCCACATCGTGCTGGTACTGGCCGACGCCGATGCTCTTCGGTTCGATCTTCACCAGTTCCGCCAGCGGGTCCTGCAGCCGCCGCGCGATCGACACCGCGCCGCGCAGGGACACGTCGAGGTCGGGAAACTCCCGCGCCGCCAGTTCCGAGGCGGAATAGACCGAGGCGCCGGCCTCGCTCACCACCACCTTGGTGGGTTTCTGCACGCCGGAGGGCAGCATCGACAGGGTATCGGCGACCAGCCGCTCGGTCTCCCGGCTGGCGGTGCCGTTGCCGATGGCAATGAGCTCGACCCCATGCTTGGCGATCATCGACATGATCGCCGCCTGCGCGCCCCGCACATCGTTCTTCGGCTGGAACGGATAGAGCGTCTCGGTCGCCACCAGCTTGCCGGTGGCATCGACCACCGCCGCCTTGACGCCGGTGCGGATGCCGGGATCGAGGCCCAGCGTCGGCCGCGCCCCGGCGGGGGCGGCAAACAGCAGGTCCTTGAGGTTGCGGGCAAAGACGGCAATCGCCTCTTCCTGCGCCCGCGCCCGCAGATCGCCCATCAGGTCGACCATCATTGTCAGGCTCAGCTTCACCCGCCAGGTCCAGCCCGCCATCTTGCGCAGCCACAGATCGCCCGGACCGTCGCCCCGCGTCTCCAGGTAAGACGCCACGATGGCCTCGGCCCGCGCCGCCCCTTCCTCGGGTTCCGGCGCGATATCGAGGGTCACGATCCCTTCCTTCTGCGCCCGCAGCATCGCCAGCGCCCGGTGCGAGGGCACCTTGGACCACAGCTCCACATGGTCGAAATAGTCGGAGAACTTGGCGCCCGCCTGCTCCTGCCCTTCGACCAGTTTCGAGGTCAGCCGCGCCTCTTTCTGCATGAACTCCCGCAGATCGCCCAGCAGCGCGGCATTCTCGGTCAGCCCCTCGGCGATGATGTCGCGCGCCCCGTTCAGCGCATCCTTCACCGTTGCCACCGCCTCGGTCACATAACCCGCCGCCAACGCCTCCGGGTCGGCATTGCGGTCGGCCAGGATCGCCTCCGCCAGCGGTTCCAGCCCGTTTTCCCGCGCGATCATCGCCTTGGTGCGCCGCTTCGGCTTGTAGGGCAGGTAGATATCCTCCAGCTGCGCCTTGGTCCCGGCCCCGGCAATCGCCTTGGCCAGATCCTCGGTCAGCTTGCCCTGATCCTTGATCGAGCCGAGGATGCTCTGCCGCCGCGCCTCCAGCTCGCGCAGGTAATCCAGCCGCTCCGACAGGGTGCGCAACTGGGTGTCGTCAAGCCCGCCGGTGACCTCTTTGCGGTAACGCGCGACAAAGGGCACCGTCGCGCCCTCGTCCAGCAGCTTGACCGCCGCGCCGACCTGCTCGGGGCGCGCGGCAATCTCGGTTGCGATGGTCCGCGCGATGCGGTCTGCGGTCTGCGGGGCAATGTCCAAGGGCGACTCCTGTTTCCTGTTCGGACAGCCTTTGTGCCCGCTTCCCGCGCCCCCGCCAAGGGCCGAATTGCCGGGGTCCTGCGGACCCGCAAAACGGTGCCGAAACGGGCAACCCGGCCGCAAAGACCCATGTTTGCGCGAACTGGGGCAAATTGCGCGGGCGGTCTCGATTGATTACCCGCGCGCGGTGGTCTAGAGGGGGCGGGAAAGCCGGGCCGCCGCGGCATTCCGCGCCGCGAACCGCCTGCAGGATTTTCGCCCCGGCGCGCAGCCCGCGCGCCCGCCAAATTCAGATCTCAAGCCGCCGAACAGGCAGAAAAGGTACGAAGACCATGGCAGATACTTCCAAGCCCGACATTGTGTATACCATTGTAGACGAAGCGCCCGAGCTCGCCTCGGCCTCCTTCCTGCCGATCATCCGGGCCTTCGCCGGCGCCGCCGGCGTCAACGTGGGCACCAAGGATATCTCGCTCGCCGGCCGCATCCTCGCCACCTTCCCGGAAAACCTGACCGAGGATCAGCGCCAGACCGACGATCTGGCCGAACTGGGCGAACTGGTGAAGACGCCGGACGCCAACGTCATCAAGCTGCCGAACATCTCCGCCTCCGTTCCGCAGCTCACCGCCGCCGTCAAGGAGCTGCAGGCGCAGGGCTTTGACATCCCCGACTACCCCGAAGAGCCCAAGACCGACGAAGAAAAGGCGATCCGCGCCCGCTACGACGGCATCAAGGGCTCGGCCGTGAACCCGGTTCTGCGCGAAGGCAACTCCGACCGCCGCGCGGCAAAAGCGGTGAAGAACTACGCCCAGAAGAACCCGCACCGCATGGGTAAATGGTCCGCCGACAGCAAGACCCGCGTGTCGTCGATGCCCGGCAACGATTTCTACGCCAACGAGGTCTCCGCCACACTGACCGCCGATCAGGCCGGTGCGGCGAAGATCGAATTCGTCGGCAAGGACGGCTCCACCACCGTGCTGAAAGACGGCTGGACGCTGATCGAGGGCGAAGTGGTCGACGCCACCTTCATGTCTGCCAGGGCGCTGGACGACTTCCTCGCCAAGGAAATCGAGGCCACCAAGGCCGAGGGCACCCTGTTCTCGATCCACCTCAAGGCCACCATGATGAAGGTCTCCGACCCGATCATCTTCGGTCACGCGGTCAAGGCCTGGCTGGCGCCGGTGTTCGAGAAATACGGCGACGAGATGAAGGCGCTGGGCGTCAACCCCAACTCCGGCATGGGCGACGTGCTGGAGCGTGTGAAGGACAACGCCGACATCATGGCCGCGATCGAGGCCTGCCGCGCCGAGCGTCCGCCGATGTACATGGTGAACTCCGACAAGGGCATCACCAACCTGCACGTGCCCTCCGACGTGATCATCGACGCCTCGATGCCCGCGCTGATCCGCGCCGGCGGCAAGGGCTGGGGGCCCGACGGCAACGAGGCCGACAGCAACTGCGTCATTCCCGACAACTGCTACGCCCCGGTCTATGACGAGGCGGTGGAATTCTTCAAAGCCAACGGCGCGCTGAACCCGGCCACCGCCGGCACGGTGCAGAACGTCGGCCTGATGGCGCAGAAGGCCGAGGAATACGGCTCGCACCCGACCACCTTCGAGGCCCCCGCCGACGGCACCATCCGCATCGTGCTGGCCAATGGCGAGGTCCTGCATTCGCTCGACGTGGAAGCGGGCGACATCTGGCGCGCCTGCACCGCCAAGAAGGCGCCGATCGAAAACTGGATCCAGCTCGCCATCGACCGCCAGCGGCTGACCGGTTTCCAGGCGATCTTCTGGCTGGACGAGAACCGCGGCCATGACGCCGAGATCATCAAATACGTGAAACCGGCGCTGGAAGCCGCCGGCGTCGCCGACAAGTTCCAGATCATGGCCCCGCGCGAAGCCACCCGCGCCTCGCTGGAGACGATCACGGCCGGCAACGACAGCATCGCCATCACCGGCAACGTGCTGCGGGATTACCTGACCGACCTGTTCCCGATCCTGGAGCTGGGCACCTCGGCCAAGATGCTGTCGATCGTCAAGCTGATGAACGGCGGCGGCATGTTCGAAACCGGCGCCGGCGGGTCTGCCCCGAAACACGTGCAGCAGCTGCTGGAAGAAAACCACCTGCGCTGGGATTCGATGGGCGAGTTCTGCGCGCTGAGCGAATCGCTGAACTTCCTCGCCGACAGCAAGGGCAACGCCAAGGCCGCCGTGCTGGGTGCGGCCGCCGAGGTGGCGACCCAGGGCATCCTCGACAACGACCGTTCGCCCTCGCGCAAGGTGGGCGAGCCGGACAACCGCGACAGCCACTACTGGTTCGCCCGCTACTGGGCCGAGGCACTGGCGGCGCAAGGCGACGACGCCGATCTGGCCGCCCATTTCGCCCCCATCGCCAAGGCGCTGGCCGAGAAAGAGGCCGAGATCACCGGCGAACTGGCCGCCGCACAGGGTCAGCCGGCCGATATCGGCGGCTACTACCACCCCAGCGTGGCGAAAAAGGCCGCGGTGATGCGCCCCAGCGCCACGCTGAACGCCATCTTCGGCTAAGCGTCTCACGCACCGGAAAACAAGACGCCCGGGGAGGACACTCCCCGGGCGTTTTCTTTGGAGCGGTGCAAAGGCGACCGAGCCCGGACTCAAGGCGCGCAGCGCCGCCGGGCAGCGCCCGACCGCCCCCATGGGCGGGCGCTTCTCTGGTCTCCGGGCACTGAAGTCATGCTCGATGTGGCCGCGGCGATAAAGTGAAGCTCTCACAGGTTGGCAGCACCACCCGCGGTCGGGCGCTGCCCTCTGTTGCGCGCTGGTGGTGAAGGCAGGATGGGCTCGAAGCTTCCGCCATCTATCAGGGACAAATGTCCCTTCGGCGCCAAAGCCGAAACCTCTGTCCCTGAAGACCTGGCGTTCGTAAAAAGTCGGGGAAAGATTTGGTGGAGCCTAGGGGAGTCGAACCCCTGACCTCTTGCATGCCATGCAAGCGCTCTCCCAACTGAGCTAAGGCCCCGTCGCCGTTACCGGCGGTGTGCGCGTCGTTTAAGGAACGCCGCTGCGATGTTCAAGCGAAAAAATCACCGCGTGCGCAGGATTTTTCACTGGCCTCTCGCGGGGGCGGGCACGGTATCGCCCGCCCGGTCGCGATCAGGACTCGTCGTCCTCCGAGGCGACGTCGGCGATCTCGTCGAGCGAGACGTTATCCTCGTCGTCGTCATCGTCCAGGACGTCATCGCCCAGGTCGACATCCACCGAGTCGTCATCGTCCAGAACCACGTCGTCCTCGTCCGTGGCCTTGCTTTTCGCCTTGGCGGTCACCGCATCCTCTGCGTCCGCGGCGATCATCCGGCTCTTGCCGGTGTCCAGTTCAACGACCTCGCCCGTATAGGGGCTGACGATCGGGCTTTTGTTCAGGTCGTAGAACCGTTTGCCGGTGGTCGGGCAAACGCGTTTTACACCCCATTCTTCCTTGGGCATGTGAAATCCCCTCGATAAAGTGCTGAGTCGTGTCGACGATTCCGTGCACGTGCCATATGAGGTGGGCACTGTCAAAGCCTTTGAGAACGGACCTGAGCGCCCATGGCCGACCATTTCCTGCCAGGCCCGCCTGCGGTGCCCCTGACCCTGCGCCGTTCGGCCCGGGCGCGGCGGATCAGTTTGCGGATCTCCCAGCTCGACGGGCGGGTCACCCTGACCCTGCCGCGCGGCGTGCCGGAGCGGCAGGCGCTGGATTTCGCCCGCGACAAGGAGCAGTGGATCCGCGCCCATCTGGAGGCCCGCCCCACCGATGTCACCGTGGTCCCCGGCGCGCTGCTGCCGGTGGAAGGGGTGGCGCGCCGGGTTACCGCCGGGCCGGGCCGCGGCGTGCGTCTCTCGGCGGAGGAAGTCGCGGTGCCGGAGGGCCAGGCGGGCCGGCGTCTGCAAGTCTGGCTGCGCGAACTGGCGCGCGACCGGCTGGCCGGGGCGGCGGACGAATACGCCCGGGCGCTGGGCCGCGACTACAGCCGTCTGACCCTGCGCGACACCCGCTCGCGCTGGGGGTCGTGTTCGTCGCAGGGGGCGCTGATGTTCTCCTGGCGGCTGGTGATGGCGCCGCCCGAGGTGCTGCGCTACGTCGCCGCCCATGAGGTCGCGCATTTGCAGGAGATGAACCATTCCGCTGCCTTCTGGGCGGTGGTCGAGCGGCTCTATGGCCCCTATGACGCCCCGCGCCGCTGGCTGCGCGACGAGGGTGGCGCGCTGCATCGGTTCCGGTTTCCGGCCTGAGGCGGCACGCCAGCGCTTGACCGCTTGCCGATTTGTGATCACATGGGGGCATGATGATCCAGCAACGCCCGCCCGCCGATCCGGCCACCGCCGCCCATGACCGCGTCTATCGCGCGCTGCGGTCGCGCATCATGCATGGCGAGATCGGCCCGGGCGAGGCGCTCACCCTGCGCGGCATCGGCCGCGAGTTCGGCGTCTCGATGACGCCTGCGCGCGAGGCGGTGCGGCGGCTGGTGGCCGAAGGGGCGCTGCAGCTGTCCAGCTCGGGCCGGGTCTCCACCCCCGATCTCGGCCAGGATCGGATCGAGGAGCTGGCGGCGCTGCGGGCCCTGCTTGAGGTCGAGCTCGCCAGCCGCGCCCTGCCGCGCGCCCACATGGCGCTGATCGACCGGCTCAACAGCATCAACTCCGCCATCGCCGAGCGGGTGCAGAAACGCGATGCGGTGGGCTACATCCGCTCCAATCTGGAGTTCCACCGCACCCTCTACCTGCGCGCCCAGGCGCCGGCGATGCTGGCCATGGCCGAAACCGTCTGGCTGCAGCTCGGCCCGACCATGCGGGCGCTCTACGGCCGCCTGCGCCGCACCGAGGCACCGCAATACCACCGGCTGATCATCGCCGCGCTGAAGGCGGGCGACGAACCCGGCCTGCGCCTCGCGGTGCGCTCCGACGTGACCCAGGGGCTGAAGCTGCTGACGCGGTAGCGGACGCCCCTGCGGGGCGTGCCTCCGGCGGGGATATTTTCCGCCAGAAAAAGAGCAGGGGCAGGGCCCGGCGGTCGATGGTTGGGCAAGCCGCTCTTTCGCGCTAGCCTGTGCCGAAACGGTGACAAGGAGGCAGGGCAAATGGTGATTTCACGGCGCATGGTGGGGCTGGGACTGGCGGCGACATATCTGACGGCCTGCACCGGCGGCCTGCCGTCCCCCTCCGCCCCCAGCCGGATGCGCGCGGTGCCCAACCCGGCCTTCGACGCCTGGGTCGGGGGCTTCCGCGCCCGCGCCGCCGCGCAGGGCATCGACCCGCAGGTCATGGCCCGCGCCTTCCGCGGCGCCGGCTACCTGCCGGGCGTGATCGAACGCGACCGTAATCAGGCCGAGTTCACCCGCAGCCTGGAGGATTACATCGCCATCGCCGCCTCAGACGAGCGGGTGGCGACCGGCCGCGCCATGCTGAACCGCCACCGCGCCCTGCTCGGCCGGATCGAGGCGCAATACGGTGTCGAGGCGCCGGTGGTCACCGCCATCTGGGGGCTGGAAAGCCGCTATGGCGCCCGGCGCGGCGACGTGCCGGTGATCTCGGCGCTGGCGACGCTGGCCTATGACGGCCGCCGCGGCGCGTTCTACGAAAAACAGCTCCTCGCCGCGCTGCGCATCCTGCAACGGGGCGATACCAGCCCCGAGGCCATGCGCGGCAGCTGGGCCGGCGCCATGGGCCATACCCAGTTCATCCCAACCACCTACCAGGCCTATGCGGTGGATTTCACCGGCGACGGGCGGCGCGATATCTGGTCCGACGATCCCGCCGACGCGCTGGCCTCGGCGGCCGCCTATCTCAACCGCTCCGGTTGGCGCCGGGGCCAGCCCTGGGGGCTGGAGGTGGCCTTGCCGCAGGGCTTCAACATGGGTCTGGCCGGGCGCGGCAGCAAACGCAGCACGGCGCAATGGGCGGCGCTGGGGGTGCGCCGGGCAGGGGGCGGCGCGCTGCCCGACCACGGCCCGGCCTCGCTGCTGGCCCCGGCGGGCGCCGGCGCCCCGGCGTTCCTGGTGTTCCGCAACTTCTCGGTGCTGCTGCGCTATAACAATGCAGAGAAATACGGCATCGGCATCGGCCACCTGTCCGACCGCATCGCCGGCGGCCCGCCGCTGCACGGGCAGTTCCCGCCCGATGCGCAGGGGATGACGCTGGCGGATCGCAAGGCGCTGCAGGCGCGGCTGACGCGGGCGGGCTACGACACCCAGGGCACCGACGGGGTGATCGGCGACAACACCCGCAAGGCCATCGCCGCCTATCAGCGCGCCAAGGGGCTGCCGGTCACCGGCGCGCCGTCGCAGGCACTGCTGCGGCGGCTCGGGGGCTAGAGCCTCTCCCGCGCGCCGGAGACGGCGTTGCCGTTGCCTGGGGTCAGGGAACTGCGGCTTACGCCGTCAGCCCTTTGGACCCCATGTTGAGGAATTTCTCGCGCCGGCTCTTGATCAGGGCGGCCGGCGTCTTGCCGTCCATCTCCGAAAGCATGGTCTTGAGCGCCGCGCCCACCGCGGCAATGCTGGCGTCGCGGTCGCGATGCGCCCCGCCCAGCGGCTCGTCGATCAGCCGGTCGACGACGCCCAGCTTCTTCAGCTCCTGCGCGGTCAGCCGCATCGCTTCGGCCGCCTCACGCATCTTCTCGGCGTCCTTCCACAGGATCGAGGCGCAGCCCTCCGGCGTGATTACCGAATAGACCGAATGCTCCAGCATCGCGACCCGGTCTGCCGTGGCCAGCGCCACCGCGCCGCCGGAGCCGCCCTCGCCGATGATGATGGAGATCACCGGCACGCCGATCTGCAGGCATTTCTCGGTCGACCGCGCAATCGCCTCGGACTGGCCGCGCTCTTCCGCGCCCTTGCCGGGATAGGCGCCGGGGGTGTCCACCAGGGTGATCACCGGCAGGCCGAACTTATCGGCCATCTCCATCAGCCGCACCGCCTTGCGATAGCCCTCGGGCCGGGCCATGCCGAAGTTGTGCAGGATGCGCGACTTGGTGTCGTTGCCCTTTTCCTGGCCGATCACCATCACGGGGCGGTCGCCCAGCCGCGCCAGCCCGCCCATCACCGCGTGATCGTCGGCGAAATTGCGGTCGCCGGCCAGCGGCGTGAACTCGGTAAAGAGCGCGTCGATGTAATCGCGGCAATGCGGCCGCTCCGGGTGCCGCGCCACCTGGCATTTCCGCCAGGCGGTCAGATCCTTGTAAAGGTCCCGCAGCAGCGCCTCGGCCTTGGCGTCCAGCGCGGCGGCCTCGTCGGCCACGTCCATCTCTTCGTTGGCACGGCCCAGGGCCCGCAGCTCCTCCGCCTTGCCTTCGATCTCGGCCAGGGGTTTTTCGAAATCCAGGTACTGGGTCATCGGGCCTCTCGTTGCGCAATCCTGCGAGGTATCACGGAGGCTATATGACGTTGCGGCGGCTCAGATGCAACTCGCCAAGAGGGAGACGCCTGTTTCGGGCCTGTGGCGAACGGCGAGGGTCCCAGGGCGCGACCGCACGCGAACCGCGTCCGACCACCCCAACGGGCGGGCGCAGCCCATGCCGCGCCAGAGACGTCACCCCGCCCAGATCACCGGATAGAGCGAGGCCACCAGCAGCGCCGCCATGGTCCAGTTGAAGGCCCGCAGATGCTTCGGCGCGCGCAACAGCCGCGCCATCTGCTGGCCCAGCACCGTCCAGCTGCTGACCGAGGGCAGGTTGATCGCCCCGAACACCGCCGCCACCAGCAGAATCGCCGCCATCGAGCGGTCGGGCGTATAGGCGCTGATCGCGGTCAGCGCCATCGCCCAGGCCTTGGGGTTCACCCATTGAAACGCCGCCGCCTGAAGAAAGGTGAACGGGCGGCCCGCATCGCCGGACGATTCGGCCGGTGCCGCATGGGCGATTTTCCACGCCAGCCACAGCAGGTAGATCACCGATCCCGCCTTCAGCACCGTGTAGCTCACCGGCCAGGCCTCGAACACCCGGATCAGCCCGGCGCCGACCATCAGCACCATGAAGGTGAACCCCAGCGCGATGCCGAGCATATGCGGCACCGTGCGGCGAAATCCGAAATTGGCGCCCGAGGCCATCAGCATCAGGTTGTTCGGCCCCGGCGTGACCGAGGAGACGAAAGCAAACAGCGCAAGCGCGAGGAGCAGATCATGTGTCATGGCCGCATCATTGGCGGCTGGGGCCCGAATGAAATTGCGTTTTGCCGCGTTCGGGATAAATATGCGCAACGAATGGCGAAGATTGGCGACATAAACCGCCGGATATTGCGCGAGCTTTCCCGCGACGGCCGCATCAGCAACCTGGAGCTGGCCGAGCGGGTGGGCCTGTCGCCCTCCGCCTGCCTGCGCCGGGTGCAGGAGCTGGAACGCACCGGCGTCATCACCGGCTATCGCGCGGTGCTGGACCCGGCCGCGCTGGGCATCGGGTTCACCGCCTATCTGGGCGTTGGGCTGGGCGAGCACACCAAGGCCGCGCAGGAGGCGTTCGAGCGCGCCGTTTCCCGTGCGCCGGAGGTGGTGGAGTGCCACAATATCACCGGCACCATCGAATATCTGCTGCGTGTCGAATGCGCCGATCTGCGCGCTTACAAGGGGTTTCACACCGACGTGCTCGGCACGCTGCCGCATGTGACCTCGATCACCAGCTACGTGGTGATGGGCTCGCCCAAGGATCTGCGTGCCTGACGGGGCGACCGGCCCGGCGCTGCGGGCTTGCCCGCCGCCGCCGCGCCGCCTAGGGTTTCCACGGCCCTGCTGTGGGGCGCCTTGCCGAAAGGAACCCATGATGAGAATCGCACTCCGCGCAACCGTGACCGCCCTGGCGCTTGCCGCCGTCCCCCTGACGGGCACCATGACGGCGGCCGAGCCGCTGAAACTGACCCCGGCCGACCCGCAGCCCGGCGGCGTGAAACAGGGGCTTTCGGTCCGCTACGGCTATAGCAGCGGCCGCGATATCCGCTCGCTGTCCGACGCCGCCTCCGCCCTGCGCAAATCCGAGGCCGGCCCGGCCCTGCGCGGGCTGGACTACGCCGACACCGAGCCGGGCGAGCCGACGCTGACCTCCAAGCGCGATGAAAACGTCGCCGCCGCGATCAGCGGCTATATCCGGTTCGATGCGCCAGGCACCTATGAGGTGGATTTCTACACCAACGACGGGCTCGACGCCCGCATCGGCGGCCAGCAGGTGGGCTACTTCGACGGGCGGCAGGCCTGCGACAGCACCTTTGTGACCGAGGTGGAGGTGCCGCAGGCCGGCTGGTACGCGTTCGAGGCGACCTATTTCAACCGCCTCAACACCTCCTGCCTGATGATGCGCCGGGCCAAGAAGGGCAAGCCGCTGAAATGGGTGTCCAACAAGGTGTTCGGCCACTAGTCAGGCAGGCGCCAGCCCCCGGTCCGGCGCTTGCGCGGCTCGCTCTGTGTGCCGGCGGGGGCTCTACTCCGCCCCCAACGCCGCCCTGAGCGCCGTCTCCGGCGAGGTCAGCACCGGCACATCGGCCTGGATAAGAGTCGCCGCCCCGGCCATCGACGCCTGCGCCAGCACCACCGCTCCGGTCTCCGGCGCCGCGCGCAGCGCATCCTCCACCCGGCCCGCGATGGCCCGCGCGAAGCCGTCGGTCTCCCCGGCCTCGAACAGCCGCCAGAGATCGCCCAGATCCAGCATCCGGATCGCGTCCCCTTTCCCCGCCGCCGCAAACGCCTCCTCCAGCAGCGCCCGCGACGCCGCCCGCGTGCTCTCCAGGCAATAGGCCAGCAGCACCGGCCCCTCGGCTCGCGCCGCCCGCGCCATCATCGGCGCGTCGATGCGTATGGCCCCCGCAGCCCCCGCCACCGGCCCCAGCGTGGTACAGCTGCACAGAACCGCGCCGGGGGCCTCGGCAACCGCCGCCCCGATCTCGGCCGCCAGATCGGCCCCGATCCCGCCCTGCGCCCGCGCCAGCCAGTCCGGCCGCACCACATGGGTCAGCCGCGCGCCCGGCGCGAGCCGCGCCGCCAGCGCGTCGAAGGTGGCGCGATGCACCTCGGCGGTATGCAAAAGGGTCAGCTCTGTCATCGTTTCCTCACGAAAAAGGGGCGCCCGAGGCGCCCCTGAAAACCGTCTCCGATCGCGGCGGGGTCAGCTGCCCGCGATCATCTCCGACTGGCGTACGATCACCTCGGCCTGCTTGATGCTGGCGATATCGACCAGACGGCCCTTGTAGACGGTCGCGCCTTCGCCCTTGGCCTTGGCCTCCTCCATCGCGGCGAGGATCTCGCGCGCCTCGGCCACGGCGGCCTCCGACGGGGTGAACACCTCGTTGGCCAGCGCCACCTGTTTGGGATGGATCGCCCATTTGCCGACCATGCCCAGCGTGGCCGAGCGCAGCGCCTGCGCGCGGAAGCCCTCGTCGTCGCTGAAATCGCCGAACGGCCCGTCCACCGGCAGCACCCCGTGGGTGCGGCAGGCGGCGACGATGGCGGCCTGCGCCCAGTGCCACGGATCCGACCAGTGCTTCTGACCCTCATGCAGCATGTAGTAGTTTTCCTGCGTGCCGCCGATGCCGGTGGTCTGCATCCCCATCGAGGCGGCGAAATCCGCCGCGCCGAGGCTCATCGCCACCAGCCGGGGCGAGGCGGCGGCAATCTCTTCCACATGGGCGATGCCGGCGGCCGATTCGATGATCACCTCGAAATTGATCTTCTTTTCGCGCCCCTTGGCGGTCTCGACCGCGGTGGCCAGCGCATCGACGGCGTAGATGTCGGCGGCACAGCCCACTTTCGGGATCATGATCTGGTCCAGCCGCTCGCCCGCCTGCTCCAGCAGGTCGACCACATCGCGGTACCAATAGGGGGTGTCGAGCCCGTTGATCCGCACCGAAAGCGTCTTGGTACCCCAGTCGATCTCGGAAATTGCCTTGATGATATTGGCGCGCGCGCTGTCCTTGTCAGTGGGGGCAACCGAATCTTCCAGGTCCAGGTTGATCACATCTGCGGCGCTGGCGGCCATCTTCTCAAAGATCGCCGGGCGCGAGCCGGGGCCGAACAGCTGGCAGCGGTTGGGGCGTGCCGGGGCGGCGGGCTGGATGCGGAAGCTCATGTCACTCTCTCCGGGTAAGGGTATTGCGAATTTTCAGTGTCAGGGCGTATTAAATTGCGCCGCACCCTGCAAGGGAATTGTGCAGTCGCAGCATTTTCCGTCTGTCCGCCCCGCCGTGCGGGATCGAAGCGCGCAAACAGCCCGCTGCGCAATTCTTCGGCACTGGGGCGTCTTTGGTGAAGAATATTCTCCCATTTCACCGAAACGCCGTGGAAAACGCGATACATTCCATCCCGCCTTCCTATAGCGTGCGCGGGAATCAAAGGAGACACGAGCGATGATCGAGACCCCGTATCTGCTGTTCCTGGGCGACGCGCCCGACCAACTGGCTGCCAAAGTGGCCCAGGGGATCAAGGACTGGCGCCCCGAAAACGCTGTCGGCCAGTTCCGCATGGACGGCTGCAAGGCCGATCTGGGCCTCACCGACATGACCCTGGAAGAGGCCAAGGCCGCCGGCGCCAAGACGCTGGTGATCGGCGTCGCCAACCGCGGCGGGCTGATCAGCCAGGAATGGAAAAAGGTGCTGGTCGCGGCGCTGGAAGAGGGCTTCGACCTCGCCTCCGGCCTGCACAACCTGCTGCGCGACGAGCCCGATCTCGTCGCCGTGGCCGAGGCCACCGGCCGCACCCTGCATGACGTGCGCATTCCCTCGGTGCAGTACCCGATCGCCAATGGCGTCAAGCGCACCGGCAAGCGCTGCCTCGCCGTCGGCACCGACTGTTCGGTGGGCAAGATGTACACCGCCCTGGCGATGGACGCCGAAATGCGCAAGCGCGGCATGAAATCCACCTTCCGCGCCACCGGCCAGACCGGCATCCTGATCACCGGCGACGGCGTGCCGCTCGACGCCGTGATCGCCGACTTCATGGCCGGTTCCATCGAATACCTGACCCCGGACAATGACCCGGACCACTGGGACCTGATCGAAGGCCAGGGCTCGCTGTTCCACGTCAGCTACTCCGGCGTGACCATGGCGCTGATCCACGGCGGCCAGCCCGATGCGCTGATCCTCTGCCACGAGCCGACCCGCCCGCACATGCGCGGCCTGCCGGGCTACACCGCCCCGACGCTTGAGGCGCTGCGCGACGTGGCCCTGACGCTGGCCCGCGTCGCCAATCCCGCCTGTGTGGTGGTTGGCGTCTCGGTCAACACCCAGCACATGTCGGACGAAGAGGCGAAGGCCTATCTCGCCAAGGTGGAGGCCGACATGGGCCTGCCCGCCACCGACCCGTTCCGCTACGGTGCGGACAAGCTGGTGGATGCGCTGGAAGAGTTCTAAGACTCCAGTCAGATATCTGCGGCGGCCGCCGGGGACCCCGGCGGACGCATTCCGAACGACAAGAAGAAGAGGGCGCCCCCGATCCGGCCGCGCGCGCCCTGAAGGGAGACAGCAATGTCCATCGACGTCACCCGCGACGTGTTCAAACTGGCGCAGGTTTTCACCATCAGCCGCGGCTCGCGCACCGAGGCGCAGGTGCTCACCGTGCGCGTCACCCGCGATGGCGTGACCGGCTGGGGCGAATGCGTGCCCTACGCCCGCTACGACGAAACCCTCGCCTCGGTTGAAGAAGAGATCCGCGGCCTGCCCGCCGATGTCACCCGCGCCGCGCTGCAGGATCTGCTGCCCGCCGGCGCCGCCCGCAACGCGGTCGATTGCGCGCTGTGGGATCTGGAGGCGAAACAGGCCGGCAAACGGGTGTGGGAACTGGCGGGCCTGCCCGCCCCGGGCCCCGAGATCACCGCCTATACCCTGTCGCTCGACACCCCCGAGGCGATGCGCGAGCAGGCGGCGAAGAACGCCCACCGGCCGCTGCTGAAGATCAAGCTCGGCACGCCGGACGACATGCCCCGGCTGGAGGCCGTGCGCGCAGGCGCGCCCGAGGCCAGGATCATCATCGACGCCAACGAAGGCTGGTCCGCCGATGTCTACGCCGACCTCGCGCCGCATCTGGTGCGCCTCGGCGTGCAACTGGTGGAACAGCCGCTGCCCGCGGGCGAGGATGACGCGCTCATTGGCATGGACCGCCCGGTCCCCGTTTGCGCGGACGAGTCCTGCCACGACCGCGCCTCGCTGCCCGGGCTCAAGGGCAAGTACGATGTGGTCAACATCAAGCTCGACAAGACCGGCGGTCTGACCGAGGCGCTGGAACTGCGCAAGGCCGCGCTGGCCGAAGGGTACGACATCATGGTCGGCTGCATGGTCGGCTCCTCGCTCGCCATGGCGCCCGCCACGCTGGTGGCCCAGGGCGCCAAGGTTGTGGACCTCGACGGCCCGCTGCTGCTGGCCGAGGACCGCGACGAGCCGCTGATTTTCGACGACAAGGGCGTGCATCCGCCCACCGCCGCGCTCTGGGGCTGATCCCCGCGCCGAGGCAGGAGACCCGGGCATGACCATGGAAAGCGCACTGGCCTTCGCCGCCACTCTGGCGCTCTGGGTGTTGCTGCCGGGGCCCGGCAACCTGATGATCGCCGGCCGCGCGCTCAGCGGCGGCATCCGCGCCACCCTCGGGCTGATCGCGGGCATGCTGCTGGGCGATGTGCTCTACATGGTGCTGGTGTTCCTCGGCCTCGCGGCGCTGGGCCAGGCGATGGGCGAGTTCTTCGTCGCCGTCCGCATCGCCGCCGGGCTCTACCTGATCTGGCTGGGGATCAAGCTCTGGCGCAGCAAACCCGAAGCGACCCTCGCCACCGGCAAGGCCCGCAGCCGCGGTGGCCTGCGCGACCTGCTGGCGGGCTTCGGCCTGACCCTGGGCAACCCCAAGGCGATCCTGTTTCACCTCGCCTTCCTGCCCACCTTCTTCGATCTGCCCAGCCTCGGGTTCTGGGACGCGCTGGCGATCATGGCGATCTTCCTGACCATGCTCGGCCTGTCCTTCCTCGGCTATGCCGGTGCCGCCGCCCAGGCGCGCGGATTTTTCCAAAGCCCGCGGCGGCTGCGGATCCTCAACCGGGCCTCCGGGTCCATCCTGATCGGCGCCGGCGGTGCCGTGATCCTGAAGCGTTAGGTCTTGACCGCCGCCGCCCGGGCGCCGATGAGACCGCAAGAGTAAGAGAAAAGGAGCGCGCGATGAGCCGCACAGTCTATGTCAACGGAACCTATATGCCGGAAGAAGAGGCCACCGTGTCGATCTTCGACCGCGGCTTTGTCATGGGCGACGCGGTCTATGAGGTGACCTGCGTGCTCGACGGCAAGCTGACCGAATTCGACGGCCACATGGCGCGGCTGAACCGCTCGCTCAGCGAGCTGGACATCCCCTGCGACATCAGCCGCGAGGAATGGCTGGAGATCCACCGCAAGCTGATCGAACTGAACGAGGTCGAAGAGGGCGGCGTTTACCTGCAGGTCTCCCGCGGCACCGCGGGCGACCGCGATTTCCACTACCCGCCCGAAGGCACCCCGCCGACCGTGGTGCTCTACACCCAGTCCAAGCCCGGCCTCTCCACCGATCCCAAGGCGGAAAAGGGCATCAAGGTGATCTCGGTCCCCGACCTGCGCTGGCATCGCCGCGACATCAAGACGGTGCAGCTGCTCTACGCCTCGATGGCCAAGATGGAAGCGGAGAAAGAGGGCAAGGACGACGCCTGGTTCGTCGAGGACGGTTTCGTCACCGAGGGCTCGTCCAACAACTGCTACATCGTCAAGAACGGCAAGATCATCACCCGTCACCTGACCAACGACATCCTGCACGGCATCACCCGCGCCTCGGTGCTGAAGATGGCGCAGGAAGCCCAGATGGAGATCGAGGAGCGCCCCTTCACCATCGAAGAGGCGCAGGCCGCCGACGAGGCCTTCTACACCTCCGCCTCCGCCTTCGTGATGCCGATCGTCGAGGTCGACGGCGTGGCGGTCGGCACCGGCAAACCCGGCCCGGTCGCCAAGCGCCTGCGCGAAATCTACATCGACGAAAGTCGCAAGTCGGCGATCTGATCCGCACTCACGGAACGAGAGAGGGGCAGGCGATACGCCTGCCCTTTTTCATTACAGTTGTATGGCAAGAGGCCGCCCCAGCCCGGAATCAAGGCGCGCAGCGCCGCCGGGCAGCGCCCGACGGCGCTCATGGGCGGGCGCTTTCGCCAGTGCTGCGCACAGAACTCACGTTCGATGTGAGGGCTGCCATAAAGTGACGCTCTCATAGCTAGTCGGCGCCCACCCGCGGCCGGGCGCTGCCCTCTGTTGCGCCTGCTGACCGCTCAGCCGAACCGGAAGCTCGACGCGGTGACGCCGCCGAAGATCCCGGTCTGGTGATAGGTGCGCGTCATCGCCCCGTCCTCCGCCGCGCCGAGGGCGGTGAACAGCGGCGCTAGGTGATCCTCCTGCGCATGGCACTTGCGGGCGTAGGGCGCGCTTTCCCAGTCCAGGATCGCCCGGCTCCGCTCCGCCGGCGGCAGCGCCAGCGCCGCGTTCAGCCATGTGTCGAATTCCTCCGACGGCACCTTCGCGCGCGGCCCGAACTCCGCCAGGTTGTGATAGCTCAGCCCGGATCCCACGATCAGCACGCCCTGCTCCCTGAGCGGCGCCAGCGCGCGGCCCAGCGCCATGTGCTGCGCCGGGTCATAGCCGTGCCGCAGCGACACCTGGAACAGCGGCATATCCGCCTCCGGGTACATCAGCGCCATCGGCACGAAGGTGCCGTGATCGTACCCCATCTCGTCGTCCAGCCGGGTCGGCAGCCCGGCGGCGGAGATCATCCCGGCCACTGTCTCGGCCAGCGCCGGCGCGCCGGGGGCGGCGTATTTGATCTCGTAGGTATGCGGCGGGAAGTTGTAATAGTCGTAGACCATCGGCGGATGGGCATTGTGCATCACCGCGAAATCGTCGGTCTCCCAATGGCCGGAGATCATCAGCACCGCCTCCGGCTTGCCCGGCAGCTCCGCCGGCATCGCCGCCAGCGATTGCGCCAGCGGTTCCAGTTGTGCGGCCATGTCGGGGATCCACGGCCAGGGGCCGCCGCCATGCGAGATGAAGTAAGTGGGCATACGGGTCATATCTGCGACCTCCGTTCCGGGGTTCGGTTGCCCCCAATGTAGCGCCCTGCGCCTGCGCACAGAAGTCGCTTATGTGAACACGCTCTGTGCGGGCGTGACGTCTTCATGCGCCAATCGCGGCCGCTGGGGCCAATCCCCAGCGCGGAATCAAGGCCGCAGGCCGCCGCGCAAGCGCCGGACCGTCCCGCGGTCTGGCGCTGCGTCGACGTAAGTGCATCGCTCAGATGTCGTCCGATTTTGTCTGCAATAAAGTGCGCCGAACTGCCGTTGCGAGCGCCAAACCCCGGTCCGGCGCTTGCGCGGCTCGTTCTCTGCCTATCACGGCACCAACACAGCCGCCCCCTGCAACCGCCCCGCGCGCAGATCGTCCAGCGCCTCATTGGCCCGTTCCAGCGGATAGGGCACCGTCTCGGTCCTCACCCCGGCCTCCGCCGCCAGGGGAAAGAACGCCTCGCCATCCGCCCGGGTCAGGTTGGCGACCGAGCGGATCTCCCGCTCCTGCCACAGGTCGGCATAGGGAAACGACGGAATATCGCTCATATGGATGCCGCCGCAGACCACCCTGCCGCCCTTGCGCACCGATTTCAGCGCCGCCGGCACCAGCGCGCCCACCGGGGCAAAAATAATCGCCGCGTCCAGCTCCTCCGGCGAAGGCTCCGACGATCCTCCGGCCCAGACCACGCCAAGCCGGCGGGCAAATTCCTGCGCCGCGGTATCTCCATCACGGGTAAAGGCCAGCACGCGGCGGCCCTGATGGAGCGCCACCTGGCACAGGATATGCGCCGCCGCGCCGAAGCCGTAGAGTCCCAGCACCTGCGCATCGCCCGCCAGCGACAGGCTGCGATAGCCGATCAGCCCGGCGCACAAGAGCGGCGCCAAAGCCACCGGATCGGCGTCCTCAGGCAGCGCAAAGGTGAAATCCGTATGCGCCACGCAGTATTCCGCATAACCGCCGTCGACGGTGTAGCCGGTGAACAGCGGATCGTCGCACAGGTTCTCCCGACCCTTGTCGCAATAGGGGCAATGGCCGCAGGCGTGGCCCAGCCAGGGCACGCCGACCCGCTGCCCCTCGCGCAGCCCGACGACGCCGGGTCCCATCGCCGCGATCCGCCCCACCACCTCGTGACCGGGCACCAGCGGCAGCTTCGGCTGGGTCAATTCGCCGTCGACGATGTGCAGATCGGTGCGGCACACCCCGCAGGCCTCGATCCGGATCAGCACCTGCCCCGGCCCGGGCTCGGGGCGGGGAATGTCCTTCAGGGCGAGCGGCTGACCGGCCCGCTCGAAAACCATCGCGCGCATATGCGGCCCTCCGTTGCAGACAGGGGCAGGGTAGCACAGCGCGCGGCGCGCAGGTTGAGGTGGATCAAGGACCGACCGGCTGGGCGAAATGGACGTTCAGGTTGTTGAAGACAATGACTGCCCCCAGCCCGATGTGGACATGTGATGGGTAGTGTTGTGAAGCAAACAAGAACTGACGCTTCTTTGAATTTGCCGGAGGAGCTTTGGAAAAACTATCCAACGGCTGGAGTTTCCCTTGAATGAAAAAATGACGCGCCCGAATAATCGAAGCGCGCCTAAGTCTTGGGAAAAAGGGAGGACTTCCCGGAGATCAACGCCCGATCCGGTTGTTAAACCGGTTCATGCTGCTTGCGTCGCCTTCCAGCTCGAGGCCTTTGTGGGTCTTGCGGACACGGACACCCGAGGATGCCGCCGCTTGTCGAACTTTACGCTCGAACTCATTGTTCAAGTCCCGTCTCATGGCGTTCGCGAGCGAGCGGCCATTGGTGAAGGTTCTGCCTTTGTACTTCATCTTGATCATTGTTCAGCCTTTCGGAGGAAAGGGATCGTTGCCGTAGCTCCAGGCTTCGCGGAACTGACCGTTCCGGCCCTGGATACGGAGCTCAGAGCCCTGATTGCGGGCGATATCGCGCCCATGGTCGATAGCTTCGCGCTGAGTGTCGAAGCTTCGGGTAAGACGTTCGTTGCCTTCGCCACGGACGCCCCACTTGTCGCCATTACGAACGACATACTGGTTCTTGGACATTGCTGTCTCCATCTAACACGGCCCCACCATAGGTGACCGATATCGTATCATATTATCTGACGGATTGATTTGTCAAGTTAACTGGCACATAATAATATCGTTGCATCTTACGACGCATTCGCGTATGTGCTGCGCCGCTTTGATTCAGGGAGAGAACCATGTCATTTGCAGTCCGTTTGAACGAACTTCGGATAAAGAAGAAAAAGTCACTGCAGGAAGTTGCCGACTCCCTCGGGGTCTCCAAAACTCATATTTGGGAGCTTGAAAAAGGCCGAACGGAGAACCCTTCGCTTGAGCTGTTGACCAAGATTGCAGACTACTTCAAGGTGTCGATCCGATATCTGGTTGGCGAAGATTTTGAGAGCGACCAGAACGATGAAATGGCACGTATGTTCAGGCAGGTCGGAGATTTGGAAGAAAACGACCGTGCGATCATTGATGATATGATCCAGTCATTGCGAAATCGTCGAAAGGGTGCAGATGGTACAAATCGACCGCATGGAAATTGACGATGCCGGGAGTGATCCGAAAAGCCTGGCGCAGGCAATATTGGATCAGCTTCCTGACGATACGGTACTGGTGCCGGTCAGGGAAATTGCGAAAGCCATCGACATCTACGAAATCCGTGAGGAAGAGTTGAGTGGTCTTGAAGGGGCACTCATCGTACCAAAAGAAAAATCTGAAGGGGCGATCTTAATCAACAAAGATCGCCATGAAAACCGAAAACGCTACACTATTGCCCATGAGCTTGGGCACTACGTACATCCGTTCCATCGAGCTAATAGCCCGGATGGGTTTCGCTGTAAGGCGAAAGACTTAGCTGTCACGAAGGCCAAGCCAAACGATCTGCACTCGCGGATGGAGCAACAAGCGAACGAATTTGCCGCTGAACTGCTTATGCCAGAGAGAGCAGTCACTGCATTTGTTCGAGATAGTGGTGAAGCCGATCTAACCAACATTCTAGAGCTGGCTCGACGTCATGATGTTAGCAGAGAAGCCGCGGCTAGACGCTACATTCCCCGAATTGGTGATCCCGCCGCTATAGTTTTTTCGAAAAACGGCGTCATTCGGTATGCGCGGTGCAATGAGTTTTTCCCTGAGTTGTCAGTTGGCCGAAGCGATCAGGTTCCGCGCCAAAGTGTTTCAGCACTCTCGAGCGCCGACATTGGAGAAGTAACCGGCTGCATTGAGGTTGGAGCGCATACTTGGCTGCAAAGTTCGGTTGGAGTCACCTTGTTCGAGCAAACGCTAGCGCAACAAAACGGCTTCCGAATGACACTGCTCACAGCTGAGATTGAGGAGGTAGAGGATGAATGGGAGGCTCTATCACTCTGATCGAAGTGCTGCAAAGCCTTCTGTCTGCGCAAAGCCGTCGTAAGAACACTGCGCAGCATCGGCCAAGTTGGGCTCGAAGCCAACGTTTGCCGGATCGTCCCGCCGCGCGGTCAGGGATCGGGCCTACCCCTTCTCCCCCACATTCTCCGCAAAGGCCTTCTTGAACGCCTCCTGCTTCTCGGCGCTGGCCTCGGTCTGGTTCAGCGCCTTCCAGTCGTCGTAAGGCATGCCGTAGAACGCCTCGCGCCCCTCCTCCTTGGTCATCTCGATGCCGCGTTCATTGGCGGCCTCCTGGTACCAGCGGCTGAGGCAGTTGCGGCAGAACCCGGCCAGATTCATCAGGTCGATGTTCTGTACATCTTTGCGATCTTCCATCAGATGCTTCTGCAGCCGGCGAAAGGCTGCGGCCTGAAGTTCGATTTCGGTCTGTTTATCCATTTGCGCGCTCCCGCTCCGTTCGGGACAGATTTAGGGGCGATTGCCGCCGCTGTCACCCGTTCGGGTAAAATGTACAAAACCGCCAGATAACTCCCCAATCGGCCTTTCCGGCCCCGTCCGGCGGGCCCCGAAACTGTACAAAAGGGCCCGAAAACTCCCCAAATCAGAGCCCGGCTTCCTCCAGCGCCCGCTCCAGCACGGGGGCCAGCCGCTCCGCCCATTCCCGCTGCCCGGCCTCGTCGGCGATCAGGTCGTTGCGCAGTTCGATCAGCACATTCGGCCGCTGATGCGGCAGCGCATGCTTGTCGATCGCATCCCCCGGCAGGTGGCCGGAGTAGGGCTGGTTGTCGCCCACCACCAGATCGCCCTCCGCCTCCAGCAGCCGGATCAGCGGCCGCGCCAGACGGTCGTCGCCGGCATAGAGCACGCCGATATGCCAGGGCCGCGGATCGCGCCCGCGCAGTTGCCGGGTGAAGGAATGGATCGACAGGATCACCGCATGCGGCAGGGCGGCAAGCCGCCCCAGCGCCTCGTGATAGGGCCGGTAGCACAGGTTCAGCCGCCGCTCCCGCTCCGCCGCGTCGGCCTCGCGGTTGGCCGGGATCACCGACCCGTCATAGAGCTTCATCAGCAGCGTCGGATCGTCCTCGCCGCGGTTCGGGTCGATCACCAGGCGGGAGAAATTCGACGCGATTACAGGACCATCCAGCAATTCGCCCAGATGCCGCGAAACGCCATAGGCGCCGACGTCATAGGCGATGTGCCGCTCCATATCCGGGCGCGGCAGGCCGAGCTCGCCACCGCCCACCTGCGGCGGCACGGTGTTGGTCGCATGGTCGCAGGTGACCAACCAGCGGCCGGGACGGGTTTCGCCATGGAGGAAATACGGGGTATATGTCATCTGCCTGTCATCGCTTTGCCGTCACCTTTAGGGCAGTTGCCCGAAAATGGGAATTGGGCAATAACCCGACAGGCAGTGTTTGCGGTAACATGCCGCGTCCGGGGCGCACTGCACCGGGCATTGATGCAAGGAGAGAGCAGTATGAGGCGCCTGCGCAACGTCAAGGTCGTGGCCACCCTGGGCCCGGCATCGGAGGATTACGACACCATCCGTGCCCTGCACGAGGCCGGCGCCGACGTGTTCCGCCTGAACATGAGCCACGGCAGCCATGACGAGATCCGCGAAAAGCACCGGATCATCCGTGAAATCGAACGCGACCTCGACAGCCCTATCGCCATCCTCGCCGACCTGCAGGGGCCGAAGCTGCGCGTAGGCACCTTTGGTGCAGGGCCGGTGGAACTGGAAGAGGGGGCGGCGTTCCGCTTCGATCTGGACGGTGCGCCGGGCGATGCGACCCGCGTCTGCCTGCCGCATCCTGAGATTTTTCAGGCGCTTGCCCCCGGCGCGACCCTTCTGGTCAACGACGGTAAGATTCGCCTGAAGGTCGAGGATTGCGGCGACGATTTCGCCGACTGCACGGTGATCGCGGGCGGTGAGATCTCCGACCGCAAGGGCGTCAACGTGCCGGACGTGATGCTGCCGCTGGCGGCGCTGTCGGAGAAGGATCGCGCGGATCTGGAGTTTGTCTGCACCCTCGGCGTGGACTGGCTGGCACTGTCCTTCGTGCAGCGGGCCGAGGATGTGGAAGAGGCGCGCGCGCTGGCCGACGGCCGCGCCGCGATCCTGGCCAAGATCGAGAAACCCTCGGCGGTGGAGCGGTTCGACGAGATCCTCGCCGCCTCCGACGGGATCATGGTGGCGCGCGGCGATCTGGGCGTGGAGCTGCCGGTGCAGAGGGTGCCGCCGATCCAGAAACGGCTGATCCGCCAGTGCCGCACGGCCGCCAAGCCGGTGATCGTGGCGACCCAGATGCTGGAAAGCATGATCGAAAGCCCGATGCCCACCCGCGCCGAGGTTTCGGACGTGGCCGCAGCGATCTACGAGGGCACCGATGCCATCATGCTCAGTGCGGAGTCGGCGGCGGGCCAGTACCCGGTCGAGGCGGTGCAGACCATGGACAAGGTCGCAACGGAGGTCGAATCCGATCCCAACTACCCCGCGATCATTGCCGCCTCGCGCCAGACCGAGGGGCATTCGATCGCCGATGCCATCGTTGCCGCCGCGCGCGAGATCGCCGAGACCACCGATATCAAGGTGATCTGCTGCTTCACCCAGTCGGGGACCACCGCGCTGCTGACCGCGCGGGAACGTCCGGGCGTGCCGATCATCGCCATGACCAGCCAGCGCGGCACCGCCCGCCGGCTGTGTCTGAGCTGGGGCTGCAACTGCGTGATGACCGCGGAGCTGGAACGCTTCAAGGGCGCCGTGGTCAATGCCGCCCGCGCCGCCCGCGCCGGCGGCTTTGCCACCGAGGAGGATCAGATCGTGGTCACCGCGGGCGTGCCCTTCAACGTGCCGGGTACCACCAACATCCTGCGCGTTGCGCCTTGCGACGAGCGGCTGATCTACAACACCGATCCGGGATAGGGCGGCATGGATACCGATCTGGTCCTGATTCTCGGCCTGCTACTGATCGTCTTTGCGATCCCCGCGGCGATGTCGGCCTATAGCGACAGCCGCCTGCCGGTTGCGCCGGCGGCAACCCTGCTGATTGCGGTGGGGATGATCGCATTTGCCTATATCAGCCACCCGGGCGGCTATGCGCCGCGCGAGGTGCCCGATGTGTTTTTCACCGTTGTCGGGCGATATTTGCCATAAGGGGCTTGCCAGCCCGCCCGGATTTTCATACACGGCCCTCCTTACCGCGCGACCGGCCCAAGAGGCATGCCGAGTCGCGTTTGCAACCGACCCGAAAGACAGGAGACGGAAATGCCCAAGATGAAGACGAAGTCGAGCGCCAAGAAGCGCTTCAAGGTGAGCGCGACCGGCAAGGTCATCACCGCCCAGGCCGGCAAGCGCCACGGCATGATCAAGCGCCACAAGAAATTCATCCGCAACGCCCGCGGCACCACCACCATGTCCGCCCCCGACGCCAAGATCGTCAAGGGCTTCATGCCCTACGACCGCTAAGAGGAGTTCGAGATATGTCCCGCGTTAAAGGTGGTACCACAACCCACGCCCGCCACAAGAAGATCACCAAGGCCGCCAAAGGTTACTATGGCCGCCGCAAGAACACCTTCAAGGTGGCGACCCAGGCCGTCGACAAGGCCAACCAGTATGCAACCCGCGACCGCAAGCAGCGCAAGCGGAACTTCCGCGCGCTGTGGATCCAGCGGATCAACGCCGCCGTGCGTGCCCATGACGAGGCGCTGACCTATTCGCGCTTCATCAACGGTCTGACCCTGGCTGGCATCGAAGTGGACCGCAAGGTTCTGGCCGACCTGGCCGTGCACGAGCCCGCAGCCTTCGGCGCCATCGTCGAGCAGGCGAAAGGCGCACTGGCCGCCTGAGCCGGTCCGGTTTCGGAATAGGAAAGGCCGCCCCGCTGGGGCGGCCTTTTTCGGTGTTGGGGAAGAGCAGGTGAGAAGGGGCGCGGCCCGGCCTGCGGCCGGGCGACAGGGGAGCTTTGGTGCGCCTTTTCCCTCAGTCGCCAATCTGCCGCTGCATCAGCGCCACCAGCGCCCCCGTCGCGAGGATGCCTGCTGCCGCCAGCAGCCCATTGCCGATATCGCCGGAGCGGTCGCCGAGCCAGCCTGCCGCCACCGGCCCGATGGTCTGGGAGACCGCGAAGACCACGGTATAGAGGCTGATCGCCGCGCCCCAGCTTGCCATCGGCAGGTTGTGGCGAGTGAAATTGGTCACCGCCCCCGGCGCCATGAACACCGAGAGGCCAAAGATCATGGCCGAGACCACCAGTCCGGGGCCTGAGGGAAACACCACCGCCAGCGCCGATCCCAGGGCGATGCAGCCCAGGATCATCGCCAGTGGCAGGCCGGTGGCAAAGCGCGCGAACACCGGCCGCCAGACGAACGGCGACAGGCACAGGCACACGCCCAGCAGCGTCCAGACCGCGGCGATCAGCACGCCGCCCGATCCCTGCTCGGTCATCCAGGCGCTGAGGAAGGTCATGTAGACGATGTAACCCAGCCCGAAGGCGGCGTAGCCCGCGATCTCCGGCAGCATGCGCAGCAGCGGCAGGGCAGGGTGGCGCGCGGCGCGCCCCTGACGCGGCGGCCGCAGGCTTTCCGAGGCCCAGAGGCTGAGCGGGGCGAAGACCACGCAGGCGATGCCCACCAGGTACCAGCCCATCGGCCAGGAGGCGGGCCCGTACCATTCCAGCATCAGCGGCAGCGCACCGCCGGCGAGTACGATCCCCGATCCGCCGCCGAAGCCGAACAGAAAGGCAATCGCCAGCGCGTTCTTGCGCGGGTTGTCGGGGAACAGTTGCGCCGCCAGTGCCCCGCCGGAGGAAAACGACAGTGCGCCGAAGACGCCGGCCAGCACCCGCCAGAGCGTCTGCCACCAGAGCGCCGGGTCATATCCGGTGACCAGCAGCGCCAGCGTGGTGGTGATCAGGCCGAAGCTGAACAGCCGCGACGGGCTGATGCGCGAGATCAGCAGCATGGTCAGCACCGCACCGGCCAGATATCCAAGCGCGTTGGCGGTGTTGAGCCAGCCTGCCTGCGCGTAGCTCCAGCCCAGTTCGGATTTCATCGCCGGCAGCAGCAGCCCATAGGCGAAGCGGGCGAACCCGTTGGTGATGCAAAGCCCCAGCGCGAGGCCCAGCAACACCAGCCAGGGCCGCCGTTCGGCTGCCGGGACGGCGCGGGTCTCTTCCCTGCTCACGGTCGTCCTCCGAGGTCAAATCCCGGCATAGACCGCCCTTTCGAAGGCGTCGTAAGTCTCGACCATCGGCGGCTCCATGAAGGGCAGCGATTGGGTCATCAGCACCGCCGCCAGATCGCGCGCCGGGTCGATCCAGTAGTGCGTGTTGCAGACCCCGGCCCAGCCCAGCGACCCGGCGCTGCGTTTGCCGGGGATATCGGCGTCGTTGCGCAGGAAGGCCAGCGAATGGCCCGCGCGGGTGCCGGGGAACATGTCGACATCGGCGCTGACCGGCGGCGCGACGGTGGTCATCTTCTCGAAGCTCACCCCGTCGGGCATCTGGTCCTGCATCATCAGCTCCATCGCCTGCGGCGTGAGGATCCGGGTGCCGTCCAATTCGCCGCCGTTCAGCACCATGCGCAGGAACCGCAGGTAGTCGGGCGCGGTGGAATAGAGCGCATGGCCCATGCCGTAGACCTCCGGCCGGGCGGGCGGCGACAGGCGGGTGGGGCGGAACCCGTCGCCCTTGCGCATCTTCACCTCGGCCAGCCGGTCGGTGAGCCCATCGGGCTCAAACACGGTGTCGTGCATCCCCAGCGGCGCGAAGATCTCGTCCCGGCAGAAGGCGTCGATGCGGCGGCCGTCGGCGGCCTCGACCATGCGCCCCAGCCAGTCCAGGGCGAGGCCATAGCTCCAGCGTGTGCCGGGATCGGAGGTCAGCGGATAGTTCAGCGCCGCCTTCAACCCGGAGAGCGCCGGCGGATGGTTCTGGGTCTGCAGGTATTTCGCTACATCGGCATTCCAGAACTCATACTCGATCCCGGCGGTATGGGTGGCCAGGTGGCGCAGCGTGGCCGCGGTGCGCTGCGGCCTCAGGCGCGGCGTGTCGCCGTCCCAGCCGTCCAGCACCTGCAGGTCGTTCCATTCCGGCAACAGTTCGGCCACCGGCGTTTCGGGGCTGAGCGTGCCGCGGTCGATCAGGATCAGCGCGGCGAGCGAGCCGATCGCCTTTGACATCGAAAAGATGCGGAATACCGTGTCTTCCGCCGCCGCGCGGCCCTCGGCGGCCTCTCCTGCTGCGGTGCTGAGGGTCGTGCCCTGCGATGTGCCCGTCATCGCCACCGCGAAGGGCAGCTTGCCCTCCGCCACCGCGTCGCGCAGCACCCGTTCCGCTTCCGTCATGCGCTCCTCCCTCGCAGTCTGTCGCGGCGGAGCCTAGCGGCGGCCCCGGCGGAAAGTCCATCGCGCCGTTGCGTGACTTGCATTCAGGGGGCGGCAGGGCTAGCAGGACGTGACCAAGTATCGGGGGACCGTCATGGACGATCTTAAGGCAAAATATCTGGCGCAGATCGCGGATGCCGGCGACGAGGCCGCGCTGGAGACGATCCGCGTCTCCGCGGTGGGCAAGAAGGGCGAGATCAGCCTGAAGATGCGCGAACTGGGCAAGATGACCCCGGAAGAGCGCCAGGTCGCGGGCCCGGCGCTGAACGCGCTGAAGGACGAGATCAACAGCGCGCTGGCCGCCAAGAAGGCGGCGCTGGCCGACAAGGCGCTGGACGAACGGCTGCGCAGCGAATGGCTGGACGTGACCCTGCCGTCGCGGCCGCAGCGGGTGGGCACGCTGCACCCGGTCAGCCAGGCCACCGAAGAGGTCACCGCGATCTTTGCCGAGATGGGGTTCTCCGTTGCCGAGGGGCCGCGGATCGAGACCGACTGGCACAATTTCGACGCGCTGAACATTCCCGGCCACCACCCCGCGCGGGCCGAGATGGACACGTTTTACATGCACCGCGCCGAGGGCGACGAGCGCCCGCCGCATGTGCTGCGCACCCATACCAGCCCGGTGCAGATCCGCACCATGGAGCAGGCCGGCGCGCCGCTGCGCATCATCTGCCCCGGCGGTGTGTATCGCGCCGACTACGACCAGACCCACACGCCGATGTTCCATCAGGTCGAGGGGCTGGCCATCGACAAGGATATCTCGATGGCCAACCTGAAATGGGTGCTGGAAGAGTTCTTTTCCGCCTTCTTCGAGATCGACGGTATCAAGACCCGGTTCCGCGCCTCGCATTTCCCCTTCACCGAGCCGTCGGCCGAGGTGGATATCCAGTGTTCCTGGAAGGACGGGCAGCTGAAGATCGGCGAGGGCGACGACTGGCTGGAGGTTCTGGGCTCCGGCATGGTGCACCCGAAGGTGCTGGAAGCGGGCGGCATCGACCCCTACGAATACCAGGGCTTTGCCTTCGGCATGGGGATCGACCGGATCGCGATGCTGAAATACGGCATTCCGGACCTGCGGGCGTTCTTCGACAGCGACCTGCGCTGGCTGCGGCACTACGGCTTCAGCGCGCTGGACGTGCCGACGCTGCATGGCGGGTTGAGTAGGTGACTATCGTCGACCTAATTGCACGAAACTCCTTTGGCTGGACGGTTGGGGTTTTTGTGGTTGAAGGTTTGATATGGATTGGGATTTCTGGTGACTTTCCTGTTCGGAAGGATCATCGATGGAATCAGTTGCGGTTACGCCTCCGTGGGTATGCGAAATTAACAGCGGTATCGGGAGGGCAGGGGGGACTTTCTGATTTTGGATATTTATCAAAAGATCCGCACGAAATACTTTTGGGGACTCTTAAGAAGGTTGAGCAAAAGAACGCCGTGCTTGTAACGATAATTGTATTTGCGTTGTCTGTAATGGCAGGCTCGTTGCTTGCTCCAGGCGATTACACGAAATATGATTACGTTATTACAGTCTTTGTGGCGTCCCTCATTCCACCTCTGTTTTTCAGTTTTCAAGGTATAAGGCAGCTTGATCAACGTAATTTTCGCCACCTTCAAGTGAAAGCCAGTGAGGAAATTGCAGCCAAACTTCTTCAAGATGCCTTGGTTTCCGATTTGATGAAAAAGGAGCGTGCATTTCGATTCGGTCGGATCTGTGCTCAGTATGCGGTCGTCGGTTTCTTGTCGATCGTTGTGCTCAATACTATTCAGGCCCAAGTTTTCTAGTTTTCCGGCAAGTGTATGCCGGAATATGAATGTTCGCAATGTGCAGACTGTGAGCCTTGAAATCTGACGCTATTTCTGTGGGATCAGATTGGGGAACGTTCGCACCGTTGCAGTCCGCAAAAAGCTAAACTCTTGCACCTGCCTTCCGCCCGGTCCAGCCTTGGTCCAACCCCGGATCGAGGAGGCCCCGATGGCGTTTTTCACCAATGAAAGCCGGCAGCACAGCGAAGACACCAAACGTGTCTACGCCGCTTATGAGATCGCCCATACCGCCGTCGATTTCGTCGCGGCGATCAGCTTTCTGCTGGGCTCGATCCTGTTTTTCTCCGACGACACCCAATACCCGGCGACCTGGCTGTTCGTCATCGGCTCGGTGTTCTTCTGCCTGAAACCCACGCTGCGGCTGGCGCGGGAAATCCATCTGTGGCGCATGGGGCGGATGGAAACGTTGGCGCGCCGGGCGCAGGATTAGGAGGGCTGGGCACCTTCTTTTTGCGGGGTGCCGAAAAGAGCGAGCCGCGCATGGGGGTCTTGCTCCCCCCCTGCAAGAAGACCGCATCCACACCTTTGGCGCGTTTGCGACCCCGTCTGCCGCAAACCGCCTTGCCTCGGCCCCGCGCCCCTCGCATTTTGCCGGCACCGCACCCGACCGGAGGCCCCATGTCGCGCATCCTCACCCTTGCCGCCGCGCAATTCGCCAGCCGTATCGGCGATCTCGACGCCAATTTCGCCGAACACCACAGCTGGGTGGAGAGGGCGCGCGCGACCAATGCCGACCTGCTGGTGTTCCCCGAGCTGTCGCTGGTCGGCCATTACGGCGCGGAAAACCTGCTGGACGTGACCATGAACAGCCGCGATCCCCGCCTGCTGGAGCTCAGCCGGGTGGCCGGCGACATGATCCTGGTGCTGGGCTTTGTCGAGGAGGGGCCGGCGGCGCAGTTCTATAACGCCGCAGGCGTCTACAAGGACGGGCGGCTGATCTATATCCACCGCAAGATCAATCTGCCCTCCTATGGCAAGCTGATCGAGACCAAGTATTACGCCCAGGGCCGCTTCGTCGACACCCATGCGATCTGCGACGACTGGCGGCTGGGGTTGCTGATCTGCGCCGATCTGTGGAACCCGGCGCTGACTCATCTGGCGTTCCTGCACGGGGCGACGCTGCTGGTGGCGCCGATCAGCTCGGGCGTGGAGGCGGTGGGCGGCGATTTCGACAACCCCGCCGGCTGGGCCGCGACGATGCATTTCTATTCGATGATGTACGGGGCGCCCTCGGTGATGGTGAACCGGGTGGGGGTGGAGGAGGACCTGACCTTCTGGGGCGGCTCGCGCATCCTCGATGCCTTCGGCAAGCCGCTGGCGGTGGCCGGCACCGGGCCGGAGCTGATCACGGCGCAGGTGGATTTCGCCCAGGTGCGCAAGGCCCGCGCGCTGCTGCCCACGGTGCGCGACAGCAATATCGCGCTGGTCGAGCGGGAGACCAACCGGCTGATCGAACGGCTGGGGGTGCCCGATATCATTCGGGACGACGATTAGGGTCGTTCGGAAGCCTACTGCGCTGGCCTGAATAAACCTCTGAGCCCCCCACGGCGCGGAATCAAGCCCGTAGGGCGCCGCGCAAGCGCCGGACCGTCCCGGCGGGCCGGCGCTTGGTCGACGCAGGCGCGCCGTTCGGATCTCGCCCGAATTGGGCCGCCATAAAGTGCGCCGATCATCCGTTGCTGCGCCGCCCCACGGTCCGGCGCTTGCGCGGCTTGTTCCGTGGGGTGGGCGGGGTGTCGAAAGCACAGTCGCCAACGGCTTCTGCCCCGGCCGCGCCCTGAATGCCCCGGCCGCCTCTTTCCCCCTCCGCCCACATGGGATATGGACAGCGCGATCCAGAAATAACCCACGGGCGCGGACCGATGAAATTCACTCTTTCCTGGCTGAAAGACCACCTCGACACCACCGCCACGGTGGATGAGATCGCCGAGGCGCTGACCGATCTGGGCCTTGAGGTCGAAGAGATCAGCAACCCTGCCGACCGGCTGAAGAATTTCACCCTGGCCAAGGTCAAACACGCCGAACAGCACCCCGACGCCGACCGGCTGCGGGTCTGCACGGTGGAAACCGACGAGGGCGACAAGCAGATCGTCTGCGGCGCGCCCAACGCCCGCGAAGGCATCACCGTGGTGCTGTGCAAACCCGGCGATTACGTGCCCGGCATCGACGTGACCCTCTCGGTCGGCAAGATCCGCGGCGTGGAGAGCCACGGCATGATGGCCTCGGAGCGCGAACTGGAGCTGTCCGACGAGCACAACGGCATTATCGAGCTGCCCTCGGGCGAGGTCGGCGAGCGGTTCACCGACTGGCTGGCCGAGAACGATCCGGCCAAGGTCGACCCGGTGATCGAGATCGCCATCACCCCGAACCGCCCCGATGCGCTGGGCGTGCGCGGCATCGCCCGCGACCTGGCCGCCCGTGGTCTCGGCACGCTGAAGCCGCGCGAGACGGTTCCGGTGCCGGGCGAGTTTCCCTGTCCGATCAATGTCACCATCGACGAGGATACCCGCGACGGCTGTCCGGTCTATGCCGGCCGCCTGATCCGCGGCGTCAAGAACGGCCCTTCGCCGCAATGGCTGCAGGATCAGCTGCGCGCCATCGGGCTGCGGCCGATCTCGGCGCTGGTCGATATCACCAATTTCTTCACCTTCGACCGCAACCGTCCGCTGCACGTGTTCGACGCCGACAAGGTGGCGGGCGACCTGCGGGTGCACCGCGCCAAGGGCGGCGAGACGCTGCTGGCGCTGGACGAGAAGGAATACACCTTTGCCCCGGGGATGATGGTCATCTCCGACGACCGCGCCGCCGAAAGCATCGCCGGCATCATGGGCGGCGAGGAAAGCGGCTGCACCGAGGACACCGTGAATGTCTTTGTCGAGAGCGCCTATTGGGATCACGTGCAGATCGCGCTGACCGGGCGGGCGCTGAAGATCAACTCCGACGCGCGCTATCGGTTCGAGCGCGGGGTGGATCCGGAGTTCACCGTCGAGGGGCTGGAGCTGGCGACGCAGATGATCCTCGATCTCTGCGGCGGCGAAGCGTCCGAACTGGTGGTCGCGGGCGAGATCCCCGATTACTCCCGCGCCTACAAGCTGGATCCGGCACGGGTGCAGTCGCTGGTCGGCATGGAAATCCCGGAAAGCGAACAGCGCCAGACGCTGACCCGCCTTGGCTTCCGGCTGGAGGGCAACATCGCCCATGTGCCCAGCTGGCGCCCCGATGTGCAGGGCGAGGCCGATCTGGTCGAAGAGGTGGCGCGCATCGCCTCGCTGACCGGGCTCGAAGGCAAGCCGCTGCCGCGGATCAGCGACGGCGTGCCGAAGCCGGTGATGACGCCGATGCAGCGCCGGCAACAGGCGGCGCGGCGGACCTCTGCCGCTCTCGGCTATAACGAATGCGTCACCTATACCTTCATCGACCAGGCCTCGGCAGCGCTGTTCGGCGGCGGTGACGAGGAGACGATGCTGGAAAACCCGATCAGCTCGGAGATGAGCCATATGCGCCCGGCGCTGCTGCCGGGGCTGCTGCTGGCCGCGGCCCGCAACCAGGCGCGCGGCTACATGGATCTGGCGCTGTTCGAGGTGGGTCCGGCCTTCCACGGTGGCGAACCGCAGCAGCAGCACGAGTTGATCACCGGCCTTCTGGTCGGCCGCACCGGGCCGAAGGACGTGCATGGCGCGACCCGGCCGGTCGATGTCTATGACGCCAAGGCGGATGCCGAGGCGGTGCTCGCCGCGATGGGGGCACCTGCCAAGGTGCAGATCCTGCGCGGGGCTGAGGGATGGTGGCATCCGGGCCGGCACGGCAAGATCTGCCTCGGGCCGAAAAAGGTGCTGGGCGTGTTCGGAGAGCTGCATCCCAAGGTGCTCGACGCGATGGACGTGAAGGGGCCGGCGGTGGCCTTCGCCCTGTTCCCCGAGGAAATCCCGATGCCGCGCAAATCGGGTGCCACCCGCGCCGCGCTGGAGCTGCGCGACCTGCAGGCGGTGGAACGCGACTTCGCCTTTGTCGTCGATGCGGATGTGGAGGCGCTGACGCTGGTCAATGCCGCCGCCGGCGCCGACAAGGCGCTGATCGAAGAGGTCCGGGTGTTCGACGAGTTCATCGGCGGCTCGCTGGGCGAGGGCAAGAAATCGCTGGCGCTGAGCGTGCGGATGCAACCCAGCGCCAAGACCCTGACCGAGGCCGAGATCGAAGCCGTCGGCCAGAAGATCGTCGAGAAGGTCGCCAAGGCCACCGGCGGCGTGTTGCGCGGCTGACGCAGGGTCCCCTCGGGGCAGGTCTTTGGAGTGAAACGAAAGGGGCGCGCTGGCGCCCCTTTTTGCATGCGGCGGTGCGGGGGCTGGCCGGGGCACAGCGGGCGCGGCATAGTGGCCCTAAGCGTGAGAGGAGGTTTGCCGCATGTTCCAGGATCGTGACGACGCAGGGAAACAGCTGGCTGAGGCCGTGGCCAAGGCTGCACCCGAAGATCCGGTGGTGCTGGCGCTGCCGCGTGGCGGGGTGCCGCTGGCGGCGGAGGTGGCCGCGGCGCTTTCGGCGCCGCTCGATCTGGTGCTGGTGCGCAAGATCGGGATGCCGGGCCATGCGGAACTGGCCGCGGGCGCCATCGTCGACGGGCCGGCGCCAGTCACGCTGTTCAATTCCGAGATCCTGCGCGTGGCGGGGTTGAGCGAGGCGGATTTTTCCGGCCGCATCGAAGAGCTGCAGGCGGAGATCGAGGCGCGCCGCGCCCGCTACCTGCCCGGGCGCGCGCCGGTCCCGGTGGCGGGAAAGACGGCGATTCTGGTCGATGACGGCATTGCCACCGGCGCCACCATCCGGGTGGCGGTCAAGGCGCTCCGGGCGCAGAAGCCGGCGGCTGTCTGGATCGCGGTGCCGGTGGCGCCCACCGATATCATTCCAAGGCTGGAGGCGGAGGCCGACAAGGTGATCTGCCTGGAGGTCCCGCGGGAGTTCTGGGCGGTGGGGGCCCATTACCGTGAATTCGGTCAGGTCGAAGATGCGGAAGTGATCGCCTGTCTTGAGCGGTTCGACCGGGGCTAGTGGCCTTGGGCGCTTGGCCGCGCTATGTCGGGGCAACAGCAACCCCGAGGAGACCCGCATGACCCTGAGTGTTTATCTTTCCGGCGAAATCCACACCGACTGGCGCGAACAGATCATCGCGGGGGCCGAGGGGCTCGACGTGACCTTTGCTGCGCCGGTGACCGACCACGCCGCCAGCGACGATTGCGGTGTGGCGATCCTGGGGGGCGAGGACAACAAGTTCTGGCATGATCACAAGGGGGCGATGGTCAACGCGATCCGTACCCGCAAGGGGATCGAGGATGCCGATGTGGTGGTGGTGCGCTTCGGCGAGAAATACAAACAGTGGAACGCCGCCTTCGACGCGGGTTATGCCGCCGCGCTGGGCAAGTCGATCATCGTGTTGAACCCGCCGGAGCATCAGCACGCGCTGAAAGAGGTGCATGCCGCCGCGCTGGCAGTGGCCGAGGAGCCGCGCCAGGTGGTGGAAATTCTGCGCTACGTGCTGACCGGCGTTCTGCCCGGCTAAACCTTTAGCGCGCGGGCGAGGCGTTCCACCGCGCCCTCCAGCGCTTCGGGCGCAAACCCGGCATAGCCGAGGATCAATCCCTGCGGTCCGCCATCCTCCGGCCAATAGGCGGAGAGCGCGCGAAGGCTGACCCCCGCCCCGGCGGCGCGGGCGGCGATCTCGGTATCGCGGATACCGTGCAGGGCGGGGCCGATGCCGCAGAGCAGGTGCATCCCCGAGGGATCCGGCGACGCGGTCAGGTGGTCGGGCAGGTGGCGGGCGAGGGCCGTGCGCAACACGGTTTGCCGCTGGCCGTAGAGGCGGCGCATGCGGCGCAGGTGGGTGGCGAATTCGCCGCTGCCCATGAACCGCGCCAGCGCCGGTTGCGGCACCAGCGAGGCGCGCGGGCCGGTTTCGGCCAGCGCCGCCCGCACCGGGGCCAACAGCGTTGGCGGCACCACGAAGTAGCCCAGCCGCAGGGCGGGGGAGAGCAGTTTGGAGAAGCTGCCCACATAGATCACCCGCTCCGCCGCCAGCGAGGCCAGCGCGGGCAGCGGCGCGCCGGTATAGCGGAACTCGCTGTCGTAGTCGTCTTCGATCACCCAGGCCTGCGACCGCTGCGCCCAGTCGAGCAGTGCCAGGCGGCGCGGCAGCGGCATGGTGGCGCCGGTCGGATGGTGGCGCGAGGGGGTGACGATGGCACCGCGGGCCGTGCTCGCCGCGGGCAGGATGGCGCCGTCGTGGTCCACCGGCATCGGCCGCGTCTCCAGCCCGGCCCGCAGCAGCGCCCGCCGCATGGGGGCATAGCCCGGCTCTTCGGTCAGCACCGCCTCTCCCGGGCGGAAGGCGGCGCGCGCCAGCAATTCGAAGGTCTCCACCGCGCCGGAGGTGATCACCACCTGACCCGCGGCGCAGGCGATGCCGCGCCAGGCGGCCAGGTGGGCAGCGATGGCGGCGCGCAGCGGCGGCCAGCCCAGCGGATCGGGACGGTCGAGCAGCGCGGGATCAGGTCGGCGCCAGGCGCGGTCCAGATGCCGCGCCCAGGCGGCATGAGGAAAGAGCGTCATGTCGGGAATGCCCGGCTCGAACGGGCGGAAGGGCCTCGGGCCCTCCGGCGCGGGGCCGGCGGGCTCCGGCGCGGTGGGCGGGGCCAGATGCGGCAGGTCGCGCGCCACGAAAGTGCCGGCGCCGGGGCGGGCCTCCAGGTATCCCTCGGCGATCAACTGGTCGAGGGCGGTGAGCGCGGTTTGCCGCGACACCGACAGATCCTGTGCCAGTTGGCGGCTGGCGGGGAGACGTGCGCCGGGGGCGGCCCGACCGATCAGGATCAGGCGCCGCAGCGCTTCGGTCAGCTGCGCATGCAGCGGCTCCGCGCCAGCGCGGTCGAGGCTAAGCGCCAGCAGCGCAGCCTGCAGATTGGTCCGTTCTGAATTTTCCAAACTGGTCATTTCATGAATACCAATCGCATGACAGAGAGGCGGCAACAAGCCAGCCTGCCACACAGGATCAAAGATGCAGCTCGACAAGACCGACCGCACCCGCCTGCGCCGTTCGCATGAACGCGGGGACTACGACCGTGCCACCGTCAACGCCATTCTCGACGCCCAGCCGATGTGCAGCGTGGGCTACGTGATCGACGGCAAACCCTATGTCACGCCCACCCTGCAATGGCGCGAGGGCGATCATGTCTACTGGCACGGCTCCAGCGCCAGCCGGGCGTTGCGCGCCAGCAAGGGGGCGGAGGTTTGTCTGACGGTGGCGATCCTCGACGGCTTCGTTATGGCGCGCTCGGGGATGCATCATTCGGTCAACTCCCGCTCGGTGATGCTGTTCGGGACCGCCTTCGTGGTGCCGGACGCGGAAAAGGAGGAACGGCTGTCGACCTTCATCGACGGGCTCTGGCCGGGGCGGGCGGCGCATCTGCGGCCCAATTCAGCGCAGGAGCTGAAGGCGACTATGGTGCTGGGGATGAAGATCAAGGAAGGCAGCGCCAAGGTCCGCAGCGGCGGGCCGATCGACGATGACGAGGATTATGCCCTGCCGATCTGGGCCGGGGTGATCCCGGTGGAGACGCGGGTGGGGGCCTTGCAGCCCGATCCGCGCAACCTGGACGGCATCGCGCCGCCGGAGCATCTGACCGGTTTCCGCTGGCCGGGCTGAGCGCAGCCTCGCCGCGCGCGGTTAGTCGCGTGGCGGGGTCACCACGCCTTTTTGCACCGCCGGGCGGTCGAGGAAGCGGTCGAGATAGGCCACCACGCGGGGATATTCCGTCCAGCCCACGACCTCGCGCGCCTCGTAGCGGTCCAGCGCGCGCAGCCAGGGGGCAATGGCGATATCGGCGATGGAGTAGCCGTCGCAGACCCAGTCGCGCCCGTCCAGCCGCCCCTCCAGCACGGACAGCAGCCGGCGCGTTTCCGCGATGTAGCGCTCGCGCGGGCGCGGATCCTCGATATCGGCGCCGCCGAAGGCGTAGAAAAAGCCGAGCTGGCCGAACATCGGGCCGACGCCGCCCATCTGCCACATCAGCCACTGGATGATCTGCATCCGCTCGGTGGTCGTCTCGCCCAGCAGCATGCCGGTCTTTTCCGCCAGGTAGATCAGGATCGCGCCACTCTCGAACAGGCCCATCGGCGCGCCGTCCGGCCCATGCGGGTCGATGATCGCGGGGATCTTGTTGTTGGGGTTCAGGGACAGGAACTCCGCGCTTTTGACATCCGCATCGGCCAGCGTGACCTTGTGCGCCTCGTAGGGCAGCCCGGTCTCTTCCAGCATGATCGAGGCCTTGACCCCGTTGGGTGTGGGAAAGGAATAGAGCTGGATCACATCCGGGTCCTGCGGCGGCCATCTGCGGGTGATCGGAAAGGCGGAGAGATCGGACATGGGCGCTCCTTTTCTGTCCCCTGTCGGATAGCGGATTTTGCAGTGAGATGACAGAGGCGGGACCGGCCCCGGTCGCGGTCTCCGCCACGGCAGGCGTTCACAGCGAGGCCAAGCTGGATTATTCTCGTCCCATCGCGCGGCGACAGCGCACCGGTTTTTCATAAGGATCAAGGGACATGATTAAGGAATTTCGCGATTTCATCGCCAAGGGCAATGTGATGGACATGGCTGTCGGCATCATCATCGGCGCCGCCTTCACCGCCATCGTCAAATCGGTGGTGGGGGATCTGATCAACCCGATCGTCGGCCTGTTCCTCGGCGGGGTGGATTTCACCAACCTCTATGTGGTGCTGTCGGGCGAGGTCGCCCCGGGCACCAGCCTTGAGGCCGCGCGCGAAGCCGGCGCCGCGATCTTCGCCTATGGCGCCTTCCTGATGGCGGTGATCAACTTCCTGATCATCGCCTTCGTCGTCTTCATGCTGGTGCGCTACGTCAACAAGGTGAAGGACATGGCGACGCGAGAAGAGGAAGAAGCGGCCGCAGAAGAACCCGCGCCCGAGGGGCCGAGCGAGCTGGACATCCTGATCGAGATCCGCGACGCGCTGAAGCGCGACTGATGTCGCGGACCGACGCGAACGATAAAAGAGAGGCATCATGCAGGAAACAATCGCGCAGTTGAGCGGCGACCTTGGCACGGGGATCGGGGTGCTGGCCCCGCTGATCATCAATGCGGTCAAGGCGCTGGTGGTCCTGATCCTTGGCTGGATCGCCGCCGGATCGATCGGCGGGATGGTACGGCGGCGGATCAACAGAACGCCGCAGATCGATCCGACGCTGGGCAATTTCGTGGCCAGCACGGTCAAATGGGTGATCCTGGCCATCGTGCTGGTTGCGGTGCTGGGCATCTTCGGGATCCAGGCCACCAGTATCGTCGCCATCCTCGGCGCCGCCTCGCTGGCCATCGGTCTGGCGCTGCAGGGCACGCTGAGCGATCTGGCCGCGGGGGTGATGCTGGTGATCTTCAGGCCCTACAAGCTGGGCCAGTTCGTCGATATCGGCGGCACCGCCGGGACGGTGAAGGACCTGAACCTGTTCACCACGGAACTGGCGACGGCGGATAACGTGCAGATCATCGTGCCCAACGGTCAGGCCTGGGGCGCGATCATCACCAACTACTCGGCGCATGACACCCGGCGGGTCGATCTGACCTTTGGCATCGATTACAGCGACGATATCGACAAGGCGATGGAGATCATCCTGGCAACGGCCGGGGCCGACGGCCGCGTGCACGACGATCCGGAACCCTGGGTGCGGGTGACCAACCTGGGCGACAGCTCGGTCGATATCACCACGCGGCTGTGGTGCAATGCCGCCGATTACTGGGATCTGAAATTCACTCTGACCAAGGCGGTGAAAGAGGCCTTCGACAAGGGCGGTATCTCGATCCCTTATCCGCATCAGGTGGAGATCCAGAAACAGGGGTGAATCGCCCCCGTTTTGTACAGTTTGGACCGGCCGGATTTTCCGGCCGGTTTTTTTGAGGGCGCGGCGTGTATTCGACGCGCCTCACAAAAAAGCCGGCCGGGCGAACCCGACCGGCGCGCCAGGGGGGAAGGGGGCACCCCCGGCGTAAGCGATGGATCAGGACTTCACCACCAGCTGCGGCGAGACCACGTCGATCCCCAGCGCCTTGCCCACGGCGTAATAGGTGAGCTGGCCGGCATGCACGTTCAGCCCCTCCAGCAGGTGCGGATCGTCGGTGCAGGCCTGTTTCCAGCCCTTGTCGGCCAGCGCCAGCATGAAGGGCATGGTCGCGTTGCCCAACGCGATGGTCGCGGTGCGGGCCACCGCGCCCGGCATGTTGGCGACGCAGTAGTGGACGATCCCGTCGACGTCGTAGATCGGGTCATCATGGGTGGTCGCGCGCGAGGTCTCAAAGCAGCCGCCCTGGTCGATCGCCACATCGACGATGGCCGCACCGGGCTTCATGGTGGAAAGCTGCGCGCGGGAGATCAGCTTGGGCGCCGCCGCGCCGGGGATCAGCACCGCGCCCACCACCATGTCGGCGCTGGCCACCAGTTCGGCATTGTTGCCGGCGCTGGCGTAGGCCGTCTTGAACAGCCCCGAGAAGGCATCGTCGAGATAGCGCAGCCGCTCCAGCGAGCGGTCGAGCACGGTGACATCCGCGCCCATGCCGGCCGCCACCCGGGCGGCGTGGGTGCCCACATGGCCACCGCCGATCACCGTGACCTTGGCCGGGCCGACACCGGGGACGCCGCCCAGCAGCACACCGCGCCCGCCATTGGCCTTTTGCAGCGCCCAGGCGCCGACCTGGGGCGCCAGCTTGCCCGCGACCTCGGACATCGGCGCCAGAAGGGGCAGGCCGCCGCGGGCGTCGGTCACCGTTTCATAGGCGATGGCGGTGCAGCCGGAGGCGAGCAGATCCTTGGTCTGGTCCGGATCGGGGGCCAGGTGCAGATAGGTGAACAGCAGATGCTTGTCGGTCAGCATCTTGCGCTCCACCGCTTGCGGCTCCTTCACCTTGACGATCATTTCGGCGCTGGCAAAGACCTCCTCGGCGGTCTGCAGGATCGTCGCGCCGGCGGCCTCGTAGGCGGCGTCATCGAACCCGGCCCCGATCCCGGCGCCGGCCTGGATGAACACCTGATGGCCGTGGACCACCGCCTCGCGGGCGGCGTGCGGCGTTATGCCGACGCGAAATTCCTGTGGCTTGATTTCTTTCGGGCAACCGATCTTCATGGGGCGTCCTCCCTTGAGGCTTGGATTATGCTCAATAAATAGGCGAAGCCGCACGCAATTTCCGTGAAATCTTGCCTCACCATTGGGGGTTATTGTCGAATAGTCTTCGATAAATGATAACTATTCCGCAAAAGGTGTGCGCCGATGACGCTTGATACAACGGATCGCCGGATTCTGGGTGCGCTCCAGAAAAAGGGGCGGATGTCCAATGCGGAACTGTCCGAACAGGTCAACCTGTCGCCCTCGGCCTGTCACCGCCGGGTGCAGCGGCTGGAAACCGAGGGGTATATCCGTGATTACGTCGCGCTGCTGGACGAGCGCAAGATGGGCGTGCCGACCACGGTCTTCGTCGAGATCACATTGCAGGCCCAGGCCGACGAGGTGCTGGATGCCTTCGAACGCGCGGTAGCGAAAATCCCGGCGGTGCTGGAATGCCACCTGATGGCGGGGACGGCCGATTACATCCTCAAGATCGTGGCCGAAAATACCGAGGATTTCGCCCGCATCCACCGCCAGTACCTGTCGCGCCTGCCGCGGGTGGCACAGATGCAGTCAAGCTTTGCGTTGCGCACCGTCTGCCGCACCACCGCCCTGCCGGTTTGATCCGCCTCCCGCCGGGGTGAGGGCTCAGTGCTGCGGACGGCCTTTGTTGTAGGGGTGCGCCACTTCTCCGAAGCCATCTTCGTGCTCCGCCGGCAGCAGCCCCAGCGCGATCCCCACCTCCTGTGCGGCACTGTGTTTCCCGAGTTCGGCCAGCGCCGATTGGCACTCCTGCAAGGCCAGCCGCACCGTTGCAATCTGGATCGGCGCAACGCGTGGGGTGTGCCCGGTATCGGCCCGCTGCACCTCTCTGAGCGCGGCGCTCAGACGCTTGCTGACCGAATAGAGCTTTTGCTCATGGTGTGGTGGATCAGTTCAGTCAGGGTTTCCTGCGGTCAGGCATATTGCAAATCAGACATTGAAACGGCCTCTTGTATCCCGCAGGCAGTGACACCTAAAATTTACATCGGCGGGATAGCCCGCGGTGCGTGGTTCTAGAAGAGGAGCAGATCTTGACCGACGACAGTGAAAACTATTCGCTCGACTGGCTTGAGGCCGAACTTCAGGACACGTTCGATGAGGATATCGAGATCGAGTTCGCCGAACCGATGCTGTCGCTCGAGATCCGCAAGATCTACAAGGAAGCGCATCCCGAGATGCTGGACCGCAAGGTCTATTTCCGAAACCTGCTGCGGTTGCAGTCGGAACTGATCAAGATGCACGACTGGGTGCAGGAGACCGGCGCCAAGGTCTGCATCCTGTTCGAGGGCCGCGACAGCGCCGGCAAGGGCGGGGTGATCAAGCGGATCACCCAGCGTCTGAACCCGCGCGTGGCCCGTGTCGTGGCGCTGCCCGCGCCCTCGCGCCGGGAACAGAGCCAGTGGTATTTCCAGCGTTACGTGCCGCATCTGCCGGCGGCGGGCGAGATCGTGCTGTTCGACCGGTCCTGGTACAACCGCGCAGGGGTCGAGCGGGTGATGGGCTTTGCCTCCGACGATCAGGTCGAGCAGTTTTTCCAGGACGTTCCGGAATTCGAGCGCATGCTGGTCCGGTCCGGCATCATCCTGCTGAAATACTGGTTCTCGATCACCGACGAGGAACAGCAACTCCGCTTCCTCATGCGTATCCACGATCCGATGAAACAGTGGAAGCTGTCGCCGATGGACCTGGAATCCCGCATCCGCTGGGAGGACTACACCAAGGCCAAGGAAGACATGTTCGCCCGCACCAACATCCCCGAGGCGCCTTGGTATATCGTCGAGGGCAACGACAAGAAGCGCGAGCGGCTGAACTGCATCGAGCACCTGCTGACCAAGATCCCCTACGAGGATGTGCCGCACGAAAAGGTCGAGCTGCCCGAGCGGGTCTATAACCCCGATTACGAGCGGCGGGTCCTGCCGGACGAGCTCTACGTGCCCAAGATCTACTGACCGCGCGATCCCTCGGGGTCTTCGGCGAAGGCCCCGTCGATATTGTCGAGGATGCGCGCCAGATAGCCGGTCAGCGCGCGGACCTCATCGGCCGAGAACCCCGCCAGCAGCCGTTTCTGCCGGGTCAGGGCATGGGTCAGGATTTCGGCATGCAGCGCGCGGCCTTCATCCGTCAGCGTCCAGCTTTTGCGGCGGTCGTCGCGGCCCTCGGCCTCCGGCAGGGCCAGCCCGGTGTTCTGCAACCGCCGCAGGCTGCGGCTGACCGCGGCCTTGTCGATGCCGATGGTGCGCGCCGCGTGGCTGACCGTGCTGCCCGGCTCGCGCGTCAGCATCACCAGCATCCGCCAGTCCATCGCCCCGATCCCGAACCGCGCCTGGTAATCCCGCGCGGCGGCGCGGGTGAAGCGGTTGGCGGCAAAGGTCAGCGCCACGGTGGGCGAGCGGGAAAAGCTGAGCGTCGGCTGCTCCGGCCCTTCGGCGGTGTCGCCGGGGGCGATCAGGAACAGATCGTCGGTCAGCGTATTGGGGCTGTCGGTCATGCGGCGAGTCTAGGGGTTGTGTGTTGACATGACAACAGATCATGTGTTGACCTGACAACAGGTGCCGGCAGAGGGAGGAGAGCCGCCATGTCCAACGCCCCCGTCTATGAGATCGACCCGCAGGCATTCTGGGCGGATCCTTATCCCGATCTGAAGCGGATGCGCGCGCAGGCGCCGGTGGTGCAGGTGCCGCAACTGGGGGCCACGCTGCTGGTCCGGCGCGACGACATCTTCGACAACGAGAAAAAGATCGAGGTGTTTTCCTCCGACCAGCCGGGCGGGCTGATGACGGTGCTGATGGGACAGAACATGATGCGCAAGGACGGCGCGGCGCATATGGCGGAGCGCCGCGCGATCTTTCCCACCGTTTCGCCCAAGACCGTCAAACAGGTCTGGACCGATCAGTTCCGCGCCCATGCGGCCCGCATCCTCGACGATCTGGCGGCGAGGGGCGGCTGCGATCTGGTGTCCGACTACGCCATGCCGGTTTCGGGCGAGGCGCTGAAATGCATCACCGGGCTCACCAACATGACGGCGCATGAGATGAACCGGGTCAGTCAGGGCATGATCGACGGCTGCGCCAACTACGCGGGCGACCCGGCGGTGGAGGCCAATTGCCACGATTGCACCGCCTCGATCGACCGCCATATCGACGGCATGATCCCGGTTCTGGATGCGGAGCCCGATCATTCGCTGCTGTCGGTGCAGCGGCGCGCAGGCCTGCCCGACGATCAGGTGCGGGCGAACATCAAGCTGGCGATCTCCGGCGGCCAGAACGAGCCGCGCGATGCCATCGCCGGCACCGTCTGGGCGCTGCTGACCCACCCGGAGCAACTGGAACAGGTTCGGTCGGGGCAGCACGGCTGGCTCAAGGCATTCGAGGAATACGCCCGCTGGATTTCGCCCATCGGCATGTCGCCGCGCCGGGTGGCGCAGCGCCATGAGCTGCATGGCGTGACGCTGGAGCCGGAGGACCGGGTGTTCCTGATGTTCGGCTCCGGCAACCGCGACGAACAGGTGTTCGCCAATCCCGACGCCTTCGATCCGGGTCAGGATATCAGCGCCTCGATCTCCTTTGGCGCGGGGCCGCATTTCTGCGCCGGGGCCTGGGCCTCCCGCGCGCTGATCGCCGATGTGGCGCTGCCGATGCTGTTCGAGCGGTTTCCGGACCTGCGGCTTGCCGGTCCGGCGCGGTTCGGCGGCTGGGCCTTCCGCGGCCCGCTCACGATGCCGGTGCAATGGGGCTGAGTCGTCTCAGCCGGCCTCTTTCAGAAACGCCTCGAAGGCCGACAGCGTGATGTCGGACACATGGTGTTCCATCCCCTCGGCATCGAGTTCGGCTGTCTCGGGCGGCACGCCGAGTGCCACCAGAACCTCCACGACCGTGCGATGCCGGGCGCGCACCCGGTCGGCCAGTGCCAGCCCCTCGTCGGTCAGGAACACGCCGCGATAGGGGCGTGAGACCGCCAGCCCTTCGCGCTTGAGCCGCGCCACGGCCTTGGTCGCGGTGGGATGGGTCACCCCCATGCGTTTGGCGATATCGGTAATGCGGGCCTCGCCCATTTCCTCCATCAGATCGCCGATCATCTCGGCATAATCCTCAAGGATCGCCATCGATTGCGCCGCCCGCGCCTGGGTGAAGCGGTCGGACTGCGCCGCCGCCTCGGCGTCGGTCTCTGCTGTCTGAGGGTGCGGCACGACCGGCCTCCTCCGCTGTCGCTCGAAAGGGAAGGCACAGATTACAGACGATGCTTCAATTTGCAAAGCAGCTTTCAAATTAGAGGAAAGGCCGGGCATCATTACGTTGCCTCTTGATAAAAGTGTAGCCATGGCTTTATTTGACGGCAGCCATGCCGCACGGGCGGCCAGCCAAAGGATGTTTGAGATATGGATTCGAGCTCGACCGGATCGAGCGGACGCACCCGTCTGGGCATGACGGAGGTCATGGAGGGCCGCCGCCGGGGACCGCGCGCGGCGCTGCTGTTTGCCGGGCCCGCGATCATCGCCTCGGTCGCCTATATGGACCCGGGCAACTACGCCACCAATATTCAGGCGGGCGCCGGGTACGGATATACGCTGCTGTGGGTGGTGCTGGTCGCCAACCTGATCGCCATGCTGTTCCAGGCGCTGTCGGCGCGGCTGGGCATTGTCACCGGCAAGAACCTGGCCGAGCTCTGCCGCGATCATTTCCCGCGCCCGGTGGTCTGGGTCATGTGGGCGGTAAGCGAGGTCGCCGCAATGGCCACCGACCTGGCCGAATTCCTCGGCGGCGCCATCGGTCTGGCGCTGTTGTTCGACATGCCGCTGATGGCGGGGATGGGTGTGACCGCCGTGGTCACCTACGGCATCCTGCTGTTCGAGGCGCGCGGCTTCCGCCCGATGGAGCTGATCATCGGGGCGCTCGTGGCCGTGATCGGCCTGTGTTACCTGGTGGAAATCTTCATCGCCCCGATTGCCTGGGGCGACGCGGGAACCGGGCTGGTCACCCCCGATCTGCCCGATCTGGCGGCGCTGACCATCGCCGTGGGCATCATTGGCGCCACGGTGATGCCGCATGCGATCTACCTGCACTCCGGCCTGACCCAGAACCGGGCCCTGGTGCGCCACGATGCCGACCGCCGCACGGTGCTGAGGTTCTCCAATATCGAGGTGGTGCTGGCGCTGGCCGCCGCCGGGCTGGTGAACATGGCGATGGTGATGATGGCCGCCAGCGCCTTTCATGCGGGCTACAGCGAGGTGGCCGAGATCGAGACCGCCTATCACATGCTGACGCCGCTCCTGGGCGGGGCGGCGGCGGCGGTGTTCCTGATCTCGCTGATCGCCTCGGGCATCTCCAGCTCGGTGGTCGGCACCATGGCGGGCCAGCTCATCATGCAGGGCTTCCTGCGCATCCGCCTGCCGATCTGGTTCCGCCGCGCGGTGACGATGGTGCCGGCCTTTGCCGTGGTGGCGATGGGCGTCAATGCGACCGAGGCGCTGGTGATTTCCCAGGTGATCCTGTCGATCGCGCTGCCGGTGCCGATGGTGGCGCTGATCATCTTCGCCTCGCGGGCGGATATCATGGGCGGGTTCCGCATCGGCTGGCCGCTGCGGGTACTGGCGATCCTCGGTGCGGGGCTGGTGCTGACGCTGAATGCGGTGCTGCTGCTGCAGACTTTCGGCGTCAGTATTCCGGGCCTGGGCTGAGGCCGCCGATCGGAAACCATACCCCCAAGAAGCGACAAACCCCCGGGCATGGCCACGGGGGTCGTCTGAAAAAGCGCCAGAATAGGCTGCTTGAAGGGGTGCTTAGAGCAGACCTTCGCGCTGAGCTTTTTTGCGTGCCAGCTTGCGGGCACGGCGGATCGCTTCAGCTTTTTCGCGCGCTTTTTTCTCGGACGGTTTCTCGAAATGTTGCTTGAGCTTCATTTCACGGAACACGCCTTCGCGCTGCAGCTTCTTCTTCAGGGCACGAAGCGCCTGATCGACATTGTTGTCGCGAACACTAACCTGCATGTGGTTGTCACCACCTTTCTAGATTCGAGTTGCAAGGAATTGCAGGAGGTGGCCGTATAGCAAGCCAAGCCTATCTTGTCTAGGGTGCCGGACGAATGGCGAAGGAGGCCACGATCATGCAACAGGACGACATCAAAGACCGGCTGCTGGACGCGGCGCTGAACCATGTGGTGTTCGACGGCTGGTCCGAGGCCACCTTCAACGCCGCCGTCGCGGAGGCCGGGATCGACCCGGCGCTGGCGCGGGCGTTGTGCCCGCGCGGGGCGGTCGATCTGGCGCTGGCCTTTCATGCCCGCGGCGATGCCATGATGCTGGAGCTTCTGGGCGCGGCGCATCTCGACGGCATGCGGTTCCGCGACAGGATCGCGCTTGCGGTACGCTTCCGGCTGGAGGCGGTTCCGGACCGCGAGGCGGTGCGCCGTGGTGTGGCCCTGTTCGCGCTGCCGCAATATGCCGCCGACGGGGCCAGGGCGATCTGGGGCACCTGTGACCTGATCTGGAATACGCTGGGCGACACCTCGCGCGATGTGAACTGGTACACCAAGCGGGCGACGTTGTCGGCGGTCTATTCCTCCACCGTGCTCTACTGGCTGGGCGACGACAGCCCGGGGCACGAGGCGACATGGGCCTTTCTCGACAGGCGGATCGACGGGGTGATGCAGTTCGAGGGATTCAAGGCGAAGGTCCGCAAGAACCCGCTGCTGAAACCGCTGCTGGTCGGGCCGGAGTGGCTGGCGTCGCAGATCCACGCGCCGAAAGACGCGCGCGACGACCTGCCGGGGTCGGTGAACGGCAGCCGCTAAAGCACCACGCTCAACGTCAGCCCGTGCACCGCGCTGAGCGCGACGCCGCCCCAGATCAACCGGTTGCGGGGCAGCGCCAGCAGGCTCATCCCGGTCCAGATGATCTGGGTCGGCAGCAACCCCAGCAGCACCGCCATGGCGGTTTCGTCGTGGCCGGTGGGCCAGGCATAGAGCCCCAGCAGGCTCAGGAGTGCGAAGGTGGCGAAGAGGCAGCCCAGCAGCCGGCGCGACGGGGAGTTCGGGCCCAGAACTGTACAAAGTACCGGGCTGCCGGACAGGGCCAGCCAGGCGAGCGGCAGGGCGACGGCGACATTGGCGCCCAGCGACAGGTAAAGCATCAGCGGGAACATGGGGCCGAACTCTAGCCGATTGCCGTGGCGGCGCAACCGGCAGCGCCATCTCGCCCAAGTGGAGATTTCCGTGTATGCCGGAGGCCATAGCGAACAGGGCGTGAAAGTGCGCCGCGGGAAAGGAGTGCCAGATGTCTGAGACCATGCAAGCCGTCGAGATCAGCGAACCGGGCGGGCCGGAGGTCCTGAAACTGGTCGAGCGCCCGGTGCCGGTGCCGGGCCACGGCCAGGTGGTGATCAAAGTGGCCTATGCCGGGGTCAACCGCCCGGACGCGCTGCAACGGGCCGGGGCGTATGCGCCGCCGCCGGGGGCGAGCGACCTGCCGGGGCTGGAGGCCTCGGGCGAGGTGGTGGCGCTGGGCGCCGGGGTCAGCGAATGGGCGATCGGCGATCAGGTGTGTGCATTGCTGCCGGGCGGCGGCTATGCCGAGTACGTGGCGACGCCTGCCGCCCATTGCCTGCGCCTCCCCGAGGGGATGGGTCTGAAAGAGGCCGCCTGCCTGCCGGAGACCTATTTCACCGTCTGGACCAATGTGTTCGGCCGCGGCCGGCTGAAGGGGGGCGAGCGGTTCCTGGTGCATGGCGGCACCTCCGGCATCGGCACGACCGCGATCCAGCTGGCCAATGCCTTTGGCGCGCGGGTCTTTGCCACCGCCGGGTCGGACGAGAAATGCAAGGTCTGCAGCGATCTGGGCGCCGAGCGGGCGATCAATTACCGCGAGGAGGATTTCGTCGAGGTGCTGCGCGACGCCGGCGGCGCCGACCTGATCCTCGACATGGTCGGCGGCGATTACATCCCGCGCAACGTCAAGGCGCTGGCCGATGACGGGCGGCTGGTTCAGATCGCCTTTCTCAGCGGCCCGAAGGTGGAGCTGAACTTCGCCCAGGTGATGGCGCGGCGGCTGACGATCACCGGCTCGACCCTGCGGCCGCAGAGCGATCTGGCCAAGGCGCGGATCGCGCAGGATCTGGCCGAGAAGGTCTGGCCGCTGCTGGACGCGGGCCGGGTGGCGCCGGTGATGGACAGCGAGTTCCCGCTGGCGGAGGCCGCGGCGGCCCATGCCCGGCTGGAGAGCGCGGGCCATATCGGCAAGGTGGTGATGAAGGTGGGGTGATGCCGTCCTGCCACCCCCTCCCTCTGGTACAGGGAGGGGACGCCATGGGCGTCAGATGTTCTGGAGTGTTGAGGGCAGCGCCCGACCTGGTGGGCGCTTTGACCATTCGGCGAAGGTGGCGCGCCGCTATCTCCAAGGACCGACGGTCGCGCCAGAGCGACGGCTGAAAGCGCCCGCCGGGGGGAGGGCGGGCGCTGCCCGGCCTGCGGCCGGGCGGAAGGCTTGAATGGCAGCCTTAGCATTCAGACGGCCTTAGCCCCTCACACCACCGCGCGGCGATAGAGGTGCCAGCTCGCGTGGCCGAGGACCGGCAGCACCACCACCAGCCCCAGCAGCATCGGGATCGCCCCAAGAGCCAGCATCACGGCGATCAGCGCGCCCCAGCTCAGCACCACGCGCGGGTTCCGGCGCAGCAGACGCGCCGAAGTCGCCACCGCCACCGGCACGCTCACGTTGCGGTCCAGCAGCATCGGGAAGGACACCACGCTTGCCGCCAGTGCCGCCAGCGCGAAGCAGGCCCCCACCAGCGTTCCGGCGATCGCCATGGTCCAGCCCTCGGGCGTTGTCGCCACATCGCGCAGGAAGGCGGAGAACGAAGCCGGCATCTCCGGCCCCACCGTCAGTGCGTAGATCCAATGCGCCGTCAGCATCCACAGTGCGAACAGCGCCGCCAGATAGAGCCCGAGCACCAGCACCGCGCCGAACTGCGGCCTGCGGACCACGCCCAGCCCGTCGAGCCAGCTGGCGCTCTGCCCGGCCTCGCGCCTGCGGCTCATCTCGTAGAGCCCCACGGCGGCGACCGGCCCCAGCAGGGCAAAGCCCATCACCAGCGGCACCAGATGCGGCAGAAGCTGCATATGCAGCGCAAAGGCGACCAGCACCATCCCGGCCACCGGGTAGACCAACACCAGGAACATCACGTCCGACCGACCGGCGAGGAAATCGCGCCATCCGGCGCGCAGGGCATGGGCGATATCGGCCATTTCCAGCCGGCGGGTCTGCGGCATGGCGACGGTGTGATCGCCGCCCAGCCGCTCCGTTGCCTCGCCCAGGTGCCGCCCCGCCGCGCCAAGATGCTGCGCGGTCCAGGACAGCGGGTTTCCGATTGTCTGTGCCATATCTCATCCTCCATGGCAGGTATCCTTGCCGTGGACCCGGACTCTGGCCTGACGTTGCCGACGGCCAGACCGGACGGCAACTTCTTCATTTAGTCTAGCACAAAGCGGCCCGCGGCGCAGTCACGCCTTCGGGAGCGGCGGCGTGAGCGGCCCGAGGGCCATGGACTCGGGCGCGGATTGCGGCATGATCGGCGCGACCAACAAGGATCGAAGAGGGGAGGGATCGGGATGACCGAAACCGCACGCACCGTCATGTTCTACCAGGCCGGCGGGCCCGAGGTGATGCAGATCGAGGACCGCCCGCTGGGCGAGCCCGGACCGGGCGAGGTGCGCATTCGCCACCGCGCCTGCGGACTGAATTTCATCGATGTCTACCAGCGTTCGGGCCTCTACCCGATGGAGCTGCCGCATGCGCTGGGGATGGAGGCCGCGGGCGTGATCGAGGCGGTGGGCGAGGGGGTGACCCACCTCAAGCGCGGCGACCGGGCGGCCTACGCCGCGATGCCGCCGGGCGCCTATGCCGAGGCGCGGGTGATGCCGGCGGCCCAGGTCTGCCCCTTGCCCGATGCCATCGGGTTCGACACCGCCGCGGCGATGATGCTCAAGGGGATGACGGTGGAGTACCTGTTCCACCGCACCACGCCGCTGAAGCGTGGCGATACCGTGCTGTTCCATGCCGCCGCCGGCGGCGTCGGGCTGATCGCCTGCCAATGGGCGCGGTCGGAGGGGATCACCTTGATCGGCACCGCCGGGACGGATGACAAGTGCCGCCTGGCGCTGGATCACGGCGCCAGCCATTGCATCAACTACCGCCGCGAGGATTTCACCGCCCGGGTGCGCGAGCTGACCGGCGGCGCGGGCGTGGACGCGGTGATGGATTCGGTGGGCAAAGATACCTTCGAGGGGTCGCTCGACTGCCTGAAACCGCTGGGCATGATGATTTCCTTCGGCAATGCCTCGGGCCCGGTGCCGCCGTTCAACCTCGGCGTTCTGGGGCAGAAAGGGTCGCTGAAGATCACGCGGCCGGTGCTGTTCACCCATACCGCCGATCACGACACCTGCCAGGCGATGGCGCGGCACCTGTTCCGCAAGGTGCTGGACGGTGACGTGGAGATCCGGATCGACCAGCGCTTCCCGCTCGATCAGGTGGTGGAGGCGCACCGGGCGCTGGAGGCGCGGGCGACGACGGGGAGCACGGTGCTGGAGCTGTGAGGCGGCCAAGCGGCCTTGTATTGACCGGCGGCGCTCACCCGCGGTCGGGCGCTGCCCTCTGTTGTGCGTGATGAGACCCGCCACAGGCGGTGTCTGCTCTCACCGCACCGGCGCGAACACCGCGTCCTTCAGCGGGCAATCGGCAATCACGTCGCGGCCGCAGGGCACCGGCTTTAACTCCCGCGACAGGCACAGCCGGGCCTCCTGGATATGGCCGTCCTTGCAGGTGATGGTCAGCATATCCCGGCTCCAGCCCGGGTTGGCTTGCAGAAACGCCTGTTCCACCACGCTGGCGGGCAGTTTCACAGTCCGGTCCAGCTTGCGGAAGATCTCCGGCCGGTTCACCGCCTCATAGGCCCGCCGCGCCAGCGCGTAATAGGCCGGCGCCGACAGCCCCGAGCAGGTGCCGTGTTTCTTCCACTGATGCCAGGCCAGCCCGGCGCTGCCCATGATATCGGCCATCCCGGCGGTCATGCCGCGGCTGGGCGGCGCCTCCACCGTGTGGCAGAACGCCGGCCAGCCGCGATGGTATTGCGGCCACAGCCCGTGCAGCACCCAGCCGTGGTCGTGGCGCGGGTGGCATTGGTCGGATCCGCGCCCGTCGCCCTCGGTTGCGCACCAGTTCGGCGACCAGCTCAGGCTGAGGACGTAATAGTCGAATTCGCCCGCCTTTTCGCCGTCGGCCAGGGCAGGCCCCGGGGCGGGCAGGGCGGTCAGGCTGACCAGCAGCCACAGGAGGATCCAGCGCATTCACTCTTCCCTTATGCGTCTTGCGCCCCTATATAGGCGCCAAGTTCCCCGACAACGGAAACCCGTCCCGGCACCCCGGGACCGCCGATTTCAGGCGACGGGGAAGGTTTGTTTAAAGGAGATGTACACATGGCAAAACCCCTGATGGCCAAAGCAACCGCCGTGTGGCTGGTGGACAATACGACGATCAGTTTCAAGCAGATCGCAGATTTCACCGGCATGCATGAGCTGGAAATCCAGGGCATCGCCGATGGCGACGTGGCCGCCGGCGTCAAGGGTTTCGACCCGATCGCCAACAACCAGCTGACCCAGGAAGATATCGACAAGGCACAGGCCGATCCGCTCTTTAAGCTGAAGCTGAAATTCAACCCTGCCGCGGTGGGCGAGGAAAAGCGCCGCGGGCCGCGTTACACCCCGCTGTCCAAGCGGCAGGACCGCCCGGCGGCGATCCTCTGGCTGGTGAAGTTCCACCCCGAACTGAGCGACGGCCAGGTCTCCAAGCTGGTCGGCACCACCAAGCCGACGATCCAGGCGATCCGCGAGCGGACCCACTGGAATATCGCCAACATCCAGCCGATCGACCCGGTGGCGCTGGGGCTGTGCAAACAGTCCGAGCTTGACGCCGCGGTGCAGAAGGCCGCCGCCAAGCAGGCCGCCGAAGGCGCGGTGATGAGCGATGACGAGCGCCGCAAGCTGGTCAGCACCGAACAGTCGCTGGAGATGGAGGCCGAGCCGAAGATCCCGACCGCGATCGAAGGGCTGGAGACCTTCACCCTGTCCGGTTCCACCCCGGATGAGGAGGAAGAGGACAAAGGCGATCTGGCCGACGCCGACAGCTTCTTCAACCTGCCAGCCGGCAACGACGAGGATGACGAGGACGACGAAGAGTTCGGCAACCGCTGAGCGGTGCGCAGGCGGCGTGAGCCGCGCGGATGAAAGCGCCATGGGCCCCCGGAGCTGTTGCTTCCGAGGGCCTTTTTCTGTCCGGCGATCCGCTGCGGCAGCGGCAGGAACCGTTTTGACAGCCTCGCTGCGATGCGGCACCTTGCGCCGGATTACGCCTCCAGCCCCCGGGAAAACCTGCCATGCGACCTCAGTTCCAGGACATGTCCGTCCACGCCGTCACATCGGGGCTGCTGTCCTCCTTCGTCGGCTTTTCCAGCTCTTTCGCGGTGGTGGTGCAGGGGTTGGTGGCGGTCGGCGCCTCGCCGGCGCAGGCGGCCTCGGGGCTGATGCTGGCGGCGCTGGCGATGGGGCTGGGCGGGATCATCCTGAGCCTGCGCTACCGGATGCCGCTCTCGGTGGCCTGGACCACGCCCGGGGCGGCCTTTCTCGCCACGCTGGCGGTGCCCGAGGGCGGCTTTGCGGTGGCCGTCGGTGCCTTCATGCTGGCCTCGGCGCTGATCGTGGTGGCCGGGCTGTGGCGGCCGCTGGGGCAGATGGCCGAGGCGATCCCGATGCCGCTGGCCAATGCGATGCTGGCGGGCATCCTGCTGCCGCTGTGCCTGGCGCCGTTCCGAGCGATGGGCGAGCTGCCGCAGATCGCGCTGCCGGTTTTTGCCGTCTGGGCGGTGATGGCGCGGCTGAACCGGCTGCTGGCGGTGCCCTCGGCGGTGGCGCTGGCCGCCGTGCTGGTCTGGCAGGGGTTGGAGCCGGGGGCCTTCGCGATGGACCGCCTGTGGTCGGGGCCGGTCTTCGTGATGCCGCAACTGACGCTGTCGGGCGTGGTGGGGATCGCGCTGCCGCTGTTCATCCTGACCATGGCGTCGCAGAACGTGACCGGCATCGCGGTGCTGCGGTCGTTCGGCTACGCGCCCAAGGCCGGGCCGCTGATCTCCTTTACCGGGGTGATGGGGGTGCTGGCGGCGCCCTTCGGTTCGCCCGGAGTGAACCTGGCCGCGATCACCGCGGCGCTCTGCGCGGGGCCCGAGGCGCACCCCGATCCCGACCGCCGATACTGGTCGGCGGTGGTGGCGGGCGCGGGATATGCCGTGATGGGGCTGGGCGCGGCGATGGCGGTGGCATTGATGGCGGTGGCGCCGCCGGCGGTGATCGCCACCGTGGCCGGGCTGGCGCTGCTGGGGGCGCTGGCCAGCGCGCTCGCAGCCTCGGTGGCCGAGCCGGTGGCGCGGGAGGCCTCGCTGGTTACCATCCTGATGACCGCCTCGGGGGTGTCGTTCTTCGGCATCGGCGCTGCCTTCTGGGGGCTGCTGGCAGGGGCGGCCTTCTATGCCTGGGACACGCGCAAGCTGCGCAAGGCGGCTATGGAGGCCGAGGCGCAGGAGGCTTAAGGCGCCCCTGCGCGGAACAAGGCCGAAGGCCGCCGCGCAAGCGTCGGACCGTCCCCGCGGTTCGGCGCTTGGCCGACGAAAGCGCTTTGATCAGAAGTCGTCCGGATTTGGCTGGGATAAAGCGCGCCGAAAAGAGGTCGCTGCGCCAAACCACGGTCCGGCGCTTGCGCGGCTTTCTCTGTGGGGTGAGGGTGGAAGAAAGGCTGAGCGTTTTGGCTCAGAGCTCCTTACGCGCCCGCAGCGCGGCGCTGATGGTGCCGTCGTCGAGGTAGTCCAGCTCGCCGCCGATCGGCACGCCCTGGGCCAGTGAGGTCAGCCGCACCTGCCCCTCCAGCTGATCGGCGATGTAATGTGCCGTGGTCTGCCCCTCCACCGTGGCATTCAGCGCAAGGATCACCTCGGTGATGTTCTCCGCCGCGACCCTGTCGACCAGCCGGGGAATGCGCAGCTCTTCGGGGCCCACGGCATCCAGCGCCGAAAGCGTACCGCCGAGGACGTGGTAGCGGCCCTTGAACACGCCGGCGCGTTCCATCGCCCAGAGATCGGCCACGTCCTCGACCACGCAGAGCTCGCCGGTGGCGCGTTTCTCGCTGCTGCAGATGTCGCAGATGTCGGCGGTGCCCACGTTGCCGCAGTTGAGGCATTCGCGGGCGGTAGCGGCGACCTCCTGCATGGCGTCGGCCAGCGGCGTCAGCAGCAGCGCGCGCTTGCGGATCAGGTGCAGCACCGCGCGCCGGGCCGAGCGCGGACCCAGCCCCGGCAGCTTGGCCATGAGCTCGATCAGATTTTCGATCTCGCGGTTGGAGGACATGGGGCGGGTCTGTGGATTGAGGGGGCGGGAAAGGGTCCTGGATTGTTGGGGTGCGCGACTCCGCAGGAATTCTACGAATTCCCGCTCGGTCGCGCCGCTCCCGTTCTGACTGTGTCAGAACGGGAGCTTGATATCCTTCGGCAGGCCCATGCTTTCGGTCAGCGCGGCCATCTCGTCCTGCGCCTTTTGCGCGGCCTTGGCCTGGGCGTCCTTGACGGCGGCGAGGATCAGGTCTTCGACCACTTCTTTGTCGTCGCCGTTGAAGATCGACGGGTCGATGTCCAGCCCGGTCAGCTCGCCCTTGGCGGTGGCGGTGGCCTTGACCAGCCCGGCGCCGGATTCGCCGGTGACGGTCAGATTGGCCAGATCGTCCTGCATCTGGGCCATCTTGGTCTGCAGTTCCTGTGCGGATTTCATCATCTTGGCCATGTCGCCAAGCCCGCCCAAACCTTTCAGCATTGCTGTCTCCTGAGGGATTGCTCCTGTTGCCCTCTAAATACGAGGGTCGGGCGGTTGGTACAAGGCCGCCGCGTCGCCGCGCCGGGGCGCCACGCGGAACCGCGCGCGATAGGCGCCGGGGGTCAGCCCGGTGATGGATTTGAAGGCGCGGGCAAAGGCCGAGGCGTCGCGATAGCCCACCGACCAGGCGATCTCGGCGGTATTCTCCGCGCCGCGTTCCAGCGCGCCGCGTGCCTTTTCCACCCTGAGGCGCTGCAGGTAGGCCGCCGGGGTCATGCCGGTGGCGGCTTGGAACCGGCGCAGGAAGGTGCGCTCGCTCAGCCCCGCGTGGGCGGCGAGAGCTGCAACGCCCAGCGGCTCGGCAAAGCCGGTCTCCATCCGCCGCTGGGCGCGCAGCACTGGGCCGTCGCCATGGCCGCGCGCCGGACGGAAGCCGGAGTAATGCCGCTGTTCGCGCCCGGCCGGGTCGACCAGCAGGTGGCGGGCGAGGCGGGACACCATGTCAGGCCCGGCCCAGAGCCCGGTCAGGTGCAGTCCGAGGTCGAGCCAGGCCATCAGCCCGCCTGCGGTGACGATGTCGAGATCGTCGACGAGGATATGTTCGGGCTGCAGGTGGACCTGCGGGAAGGCGGTGCGAAAGGCCGGCTCCAGTGCCCAGTGAGTGGTGGCAGGACGGTTGTCGAGAAGGCCTGCATGGCCCAGCCAGAAGGCCCCGGCGCAGACCGAGCAGGCTAGCGCGCCGGCCTCGTGCTGCGTCTTGGCCCAATGCGCCAGCGGATGGTCGGGGCGGGCCTGGTTCGGCTCCAGCGAGGGCGGGAACACGAAGGCGTCGACCGGGGCGTCGGCACGCTCGGCCCCGGTGATACGGAGGATCTCGATCTGCGGCACCGGGTCCTCGCCCCGGGCGAGGCGGGGTAGCAGCGCGAAGAGGTCGGCGAGCCCCTCCAGCGCGGCGCGCTGGGCGCCGGGATAGGCGACGAGGGCAAGGCGGATCGGGGCGTTTGGCGGTTTCTGCATTTTATTTGTCATATCCGCCAATTCCCGAGGCGGTCAAGTTTGGGCAGTTTGGGGGCCGGATTGTACAGAACGCGAAAGGGCGGACGAGATGGCGAAACAGGCGCTGATCCTGGTGGATATCCAGAACGATTATTTCGAGGGCGGGCTCTGGCCGGTGGCGAAGATGGACACGGTGGCGGCCAATGCCGCGCGGCTGCTGGCGGCGGCGCGGGCGGCGGGCGATCTGGTGATCCATATCCGCCACGAGATGCCCTCGGAGCAGGCGCCGTTCTTTCGCCCCGGCAGCGCGGGGGCGGAGATCAACCCGGCGGTGGCACCTGAAGCGGGTGAGGCGGTGATCACCAAGGGGCGGCCGAACAGCTTTCAGGGAACTGACTTGTTGGAGCGTCTGCAAGGGGCTGGCGTCGAGGCGGTGACGATCTGTGGCGCGATGAGCCAGATGTGCATCGACGCCACCACCCGCGCGGCGGTGGACCACGGTTTTGCCGTCACGCTGGCCGAGGACGCCTGCGGCGCCAAGGAGGCGGAGTTCGGCGGCGTCAGGCTGAGTGCCGAGCAGGTGCACGCGGCCTTCATGGCGCCGCTGGCGATGAGCTATGCCAAGGTGATGACCACGGATGAGGTTCTGGCGGGGTAGGAGACCGCCGGTTCGGCATTTGGCCCGGCCGTCGGGCCGGGCCACCTGTCAGGCGTATGCGGAAGCTTGGTTATTGGGGCCTGCGCCCGGACTACGACCGGGCGCGACTCCGCGAAAACGTGGTTTTCGCTCTGTCGCGCTCGGGCGATTTGCTTTGCAGATCACCCGTCCTCAAACGGATCCCATTCATCCTCGACCTCGGGCAACGCCTCGGTCTCGGCGCTGGCGGCGATCTGCTCGGGGGTGCGGATCTCGGTGATCCTGGCCTTGGGGAACTTGGCCAGCACCGCCTGCACCATCGGGTGTTCGCCTGCCTCCGCGCGCAGGGCGTTTTCGGCGGCGTCTCGGTCCTCGGCGATGGTCGGTGCGCCGCCTTCGTTCACCACGGTCACCGCCCAGCGGTTGCCGGTCCAGGCCTGCAGCCTTTGCCCCAGTTGCTGGGCCAGATCGCGGGCGGCGTTGGGGGCCGGTTCGAACTCGATCCGGCCGGGCTGATAGCTGACCAGACGCACGCCGGTTTCGACCTCGATCAGCAGTTTGCCGTCGCGGTTGGCGCGGATCAGTTCGACCACGTGGTCGAAGCTGGGGTAATGCGCCAGCGCCTGCGCCGGATCCTGCGCCAGCGCCGCCTGTGGGCCGCCGCCCATGCTGCCGGCGCTCATGCTGCCCGGGCCGCCCTGTAGGGGGGCGCCGGTCTGTGCCATCGCGGGGCTGCCGACAGGCATGCCACCGCCGGGACCACCGGGGCCGGGGGCGGGCGGCGGCGGGCTGTCCTGCAGCTTGCGCACCAGTTCGCCCGGCGAGGGCAGGTCGGCCACATGGGTCAGGCGGATCACCGCCATCTCGGCGGCCATCATCGAATTGGGGGCGGCGGCGACCTCGTCCAATGCCTTGAGCAGCATTTGCCACATCCGGCTGAGCACCCGCATCGGCAGGTTTTGCGCCATCGCCTGGCCGCGGGCGCGCTCGTCGGGGCCGATGGTGGGGTCTTCGGCGGCGTCGGGGGTGATCTTCACGACGCTGACCCAATGGGTGATCTCGGCCAGATCGCGAAGCACGGCGAGCGGGTCGGCGCCCTCGGCGTATTGCGACGACAGTTCGGTCAGCGCGCCGGCGGCGTCGCCTTTCAGGATCATGTCGAGCAGGTCGAGCACGCGGCCGCGATCCGCCAGCCCCAGCATGGCGCGGACCTGATCGGCGGTGGTTTCGCCGGCGCCGTGGGAGATCGCCTGATCCAGCAGCGAGGTGGCGTCGCGGGCGGAGCCTTCGGCGGCGCGGGTGATCAGCGCCAGCGCGTCTTCGGCGATCTCGGCGCTTTCGGCGGTGGCGATCCTGCGCAGCAGGCCGATCATATCCTCGGGTTCGATCCGGCGCAGGTCGAAGCGCTGGCAGCGCGACAGCACCGTGACCGGGACCTTGCGGATCTCGGTGGTGGCGAAGATGAATTTGACGTGCGCGGGGGGCTCTTCCAGCGTCTTGAGCAGCGCGTTGAAGGCGCTGGTCGAGAGCATGTGAACCTCGTCGATGATGAAGATCTTATAGCGGGCGCTGGCGGCGCGGTACTGCACCGAATCGATGATCTCGCGGATGTCGTTGACGCCGGTTCTGCTGGCGGCGTCCATTTCCATCACGTCGACGTGGCGGCCTTCCATGATGGCCTGGCAGTGTTCGCATTGCCCACAGGGTTCGGTGGTGGGGCCGCCGGTGCCGGCGGGGCCGATGCAGTTCATCCCCTTGGCGATGATCCGCGCGGTGGTGGTTTTGCCGGTGCCGCGGATACCGGTCATGATGAAGGCCTGGGCGATGCGGTCGGCGGCGAAGGCGTTTTTCAGCGTCCGCACCATGGCGTCCTGGCCGACCAGATCGGCAAAGGTCTCGGGGCGGTATTTGCGGGCGAGAACCTGATAGGCGGGGGTGTCGGACAAGAGGGGACCTATGGGTGGGGGATTCTGTTCTTTGAACCTATTGTTTGGGCGGCGTGAGGTCCAGTGGCGGGAATGGATGCGAGGAGGGTAGCGCCCGCCGGGGGGAGGGCGGGCGCTGCGCGGCGTAAACGCCGGGCGAGGCGGTGATTCAGTGCGCCTCTTAAAGAAAAGCCCCGCGCCGGGTGAGCAGCGCGGGGGGAAGGGGCTTAGTAGCCCTTGCGGCCCTTGAGGTCGGATTTCACCCGGCGGATCATCTTGCCGAAATCCTTGTCGCGGGCGCGGGACTGCGCCAGTGTTTCGCTGTTGCGCGCGTTCTCCCGATGCAGTTTGCGCCAGCGGTCAAGCCGCTTTGGATCGAGGCTGCCGTCGTCGATGGCCGTTTGCACGGCGCAGCCCGGTTCGCCCTCGTGGCTGCAATCGGAGAACCGGCAGGTGTGCGCCAGTTCCTCGATATCCGCGAACACTGCCTCGATGCCCTCTTCGGCATCGGTCAGCCGTAGCGCCCGCATTCCCGGCGTGTCGATCAGCCAGCCGCCGTTACTCATCCGCCGCAGCGCCCGCGCGGTGGTGGTGTGGCGGCCCTTGGCATCGTCCTCGCGAATGCCCCGGGTCGGGGCGGCGACGCCGGTGAGCCCAGTGAGCAGGGTGGATTTGCCCACGCCCGAAGAGCCCAAGAGCGCCGCCGTCTGGCCCGGCCGCACCCAGGCGGCAAGTTGCGCCAGATCGGCGGGGTCGCGGGCATCCAGCGTCAGCACCGGCAGCATCGGATCGAGCCGCTCGGCCCGGCGGGCGTAGGCGCGGGGATCCTCGCTGAGGTCCGCCTTGGTCAGCACCACCACCGGAAAGGCGCCGGCACTGCGGGCCAGTGCCAGGTAGCGTTCCAGCCGCGCCGGGTTGAAATCGGCGTTGCACGACGAGGTGAGGAACAGCACGTCGACATTGGCCGCGATCAGCTGCGCCTGCGCGCTGGTGCCGGCGGCGCGGCGCTTGATCTCGCTCTGCCGGTCGAGGCAGCGGGTGATCCGGCCGGTCTCGTCGGCCAGCACCCAGTCGCCCACGGCGATCTCGCCGGTGGTGAGGGTGGGGCCGCAGGTGAGCGTGGCCTCGCCGTCGGGCGAGAGGGCGGTCAGCCGGTCGCGGTGGACCTCGGCGATGCGAAACGGGTGGCCGGTGGTCTCTGTTGAGTCGTCAGGGCACTGGCTTTGGAAGAAAGAGGACCATCCCAGGTCCGTAAGGGTAAATGACATTGGTCTGTCTGCCTTGTCCGTAAACAGCACGAACCATCGCGCCGCGATCGCGGGCGAAACGGTTGGCGGGTCAGGCAGAGAAGAGTGTCTGGGACGCTCAGGAACGCTCTGCCCGGCGGGACGTGATGACAGTCATTAACAGTCCTCCTCGGGCAGCTTGGGGCGCGGGATGCGCGGTGGCGTTAGGTGAGAGGCTGGACAACGACCCAAGCGGGGCTCGTTACGGCTGCTTCCTTCCGGACCTGACCGGGTTGGCGAGGCGCTCGCCCGCGCCAACCTCTCGACGCCGATATAGGACAGGGCGGCAGCGATGACAAGGGATCCGCTGGGGATCGGCCGGGGGCTCGTCCGGGCATCGGTCGCCGGGGCGGGTCAGCCCAGCGGGATGCGCAGTTGCAGGAAACCGTCGGGGTCGAGGCCTTCGTCGCAGATGCCGCGCCCGGCGAGCTCGTCGAGGTAGGCGCGGGCGCCGGGGCCGGTGCGGGCGATCGCTTCGGTCCCGGGCAACGGCGCGAAGCGCCAGGGCGGCGGGGCGTCCTGCAGCGGATCGCGGGGCAACTCGCCGCTGAGGTACCGGCGCAGCGCCTCGCTGATTCGCAGGTCGGGCAGCGGCAGCGGCGTGGCACCCCTAAGTGCGGCCACCTGGCAGCCGCCGGCGGCGCGGTAGCTGCTGAGCGCGACGGCGAAGCGCAGGCCCGGCGCCAGCGGCTGGCCCTGCCAGGCGACGTTGCGGATGCGGCGCCCGTCGCCGAGCCGGTTGCCATCGGGGCCGAAGCGGGCCGGCGCGCTCGGGTCGATCTCGTAGCTCAGCCCGTGCAGCAGGTCGAAGCCGTGGCCGGGTTGCGCCGGGTCGATCAGCGCGCCGTCGCGGCTGCCCGGGGCGATTCGGTGGAAGCGGCTGGCGGCCTGTTCCAGCCAGTCGAGGATCTGCGCGGTATCGAGCACCACGGCGCTGAGCGCGTTGGGAAACGGGTAGAGGTCGCCCAGGTGGCGCAGTTGCAGCGGCCCGGCGGGGACATCGGTGAAATGACCGGGGCCGCCGCGCCCGCCGGTCTTGCTGGGCGCGGTGGCGGAGAGCAGCGGCAGCCCCTCGGCCCCGGTCCCGGCCAGCAGCGGGCGCAGGGCCGCGGCCTGCGCGCCGGCGATCAGTGCCTGGGCGCGGTCAGGGGCGAAGAAGCTGAAATAGCTGTGCAGCGGATACGCGCTGTGCCCCATCGGCGCGCGCAGGGCGGTGCGGGTGGCCTCATGGGCGGGGGCCAGCAGGCGGAGCAGGGCGGCATCCTCTTGGGCCAGCGGCGTGAGCTGGCCCTCGGCGTCGCGCTCGGCCACCGGCCAGAGCGCGGTGGCGGTGCCGGTGACACCCCAGCGCCCGGCCGGGTCCTGCGCCAGATCGAGGTCGATCACCCCGAGGTGCGAGCCCGCGTCGCCCGGCATCACCACCGGTGGGCCGGGCCGGGTCCAGGCCAGCTGCTCGTGGGTATGGCCGCCCAGCACCGCGTTCACCCCGGGCAGGGCGGCGATGGCGCGCAGGGCGTTTTCGGCGCCGGGCGGCGGGGGCGCGTCGTCGCCTTCCGGGCCGGTATGGGCCAGCGCGATCACCAGATCGCAGTCCTCAGCGCGCAGCGCGGCTACCGCGCGTGCGGCAGCGGCGACCATATCGTCGAAGCCGACCCGTCCGGCCAGCAGGTGCCGGTTCCAGATGCCGGTCTGTGGCGGCAGCACCGACAGCACCCCGATGCGCAGGGTCTGGCCGCCGGGCAGGGTGCGGTCCAGAACGGTGTGGGCGCGCAGCGGGGCGGGCAGCGGATCGGCCCCGGAGCGCAGATTGGCGCAGAGCACCGGGCAGGGGGCGGCGTCAAGCGCGCGGCCCAGGGCCTCCAGCCCGAAATCGAAGTCGTGATTGCCGAGTCCGATGGCATCGTAGCCCAGATAGCCGAAGGCCTGCATCAGCGGGTGCGGCCGGGGCTGGGGCGTGGCGGCCAGATCGCCCATCGGCGTGCCCTGCATCCCGTCGCCGTTGTCGAACAGCAGAACCGCCGCGCCGTCCTGCGCCGCCTGTTGCCGCGCGGTGGCGATCAGGGTGGAGAGCCGCACCAGCCCGACGGAGGGATCAGACCGCTCGGTGCTGTAGTCGAAGCCGCTCAGGTGCATGTGCAGATCGCTGGTCGCGAGGATCCGCAGGCGCGGCGATGCGCCGGTCATGGGGGCTTCCTTTTCACGTGGGGGCCTTGCAATGGCTGTCGGGGGCGACCCTGCCGGGCCGGGGCGGGGGGTGTCAAACAGGAACCGGGCGCAGGGGGAACCTGCCGGAGCGGTGTTTCGCCGCTGCACCACGCCCGGTGCGGCCTGCCGCGCAGACCAGGCGCGCAGATGACGTGACGCCCCGGCGGAAATCGGTTGAGTTGCGCGGCGCCGCGTGGCAGCCCGGAATCGTTGGTGGACGAACGGATAAGAGGTCGGGCATGAAAAACGCAGAACAGGTCACCTTCGGCGGCTCCGGCCTGAACCGGGCGGCGGAGATCCGCGGCGACGACGCGGCGCTGGCGCGGGCGATGGCCGACCCGGCGGCGCGCTGCCTGCCGATGTGGCGCGGCAAGCCGCTGACGCAGGGTGATCGGCTGGATGCGCTGGGCTGGGTGGGGCTGGATCATCCGGTGCTGAGCGCGGGCTACGGCAAGGCGATCCGCGCGCCGGTGCTGCTGGGGCTGGAGGAGGGGCGCGCGCCGCTGTTCGCCCATGACATCTCCGGCTGGGAGCCGGAGGTGCTGGACTACGGCGCGCTGGGCAGTTTCGTCGACCGCAGCGAACAGCGCCATCCCGATCTGCCCGATGACATGGGTTTTGCCGAACTCAGGCGGGTGATGACCCGGCTGAGCCCGCGCGACGCGGAGCTGGCCGCGACGGCCAAGGCGATCATCGGCTGGCATGCGACACACAGATTCTGCGCCCGATGCGGCGCCGAGAGCGTGATCGGACAGGCGGGATGGCAGCGCGACTGCCCGTCCTGCGGCGCGCATCATTTTCCGCGCACCGATCCGGTCGTGATCATGCTGATCACCCATGGTGACGCGGTGCTGATGGGCCGCTCGCCGGGCTGGCCGGAGGGGATGTATTCGCTGCTGGCCGGTTTCGTCGAGCCGGGCGAGACGCTGGAGGCGGCGGTTCGCCGCGAGGTGATGGAGGAGGCCGGCGTGCCGGTGGGTGCGGTCAGCTACCTGGCCAGCCAGCCGTGGCCGTTCCCGGCCTCGCTGATGTTCGGCTGCGCCGGCGAGGCGCTGGGCCGCGAGATCACCATCGACGCCAATGAAATCGAGGATGCGATCTGGGTCAGCCGCGCCGATATGATGGCCGCCTTTGCCGGTGAACACCCGATCCTGATGCCGGCCCGAAAAGGTGCAATTGCGCATTTTCTCCTGCAAAACTGGCTTGCGGATAGCCTGGATTGAAGGGACACTTGGCCAAAGTCATTTCATTTGGACGGATCAATGCAGTTTTCGAGCAAGGAAGATATCGAGGCGCCGATCGAGGCAGTCTTTGAAGCGATCAGCGATTTCGACCTGTTCGAACGGTCGTCGATCCGTCGCGGGATCGAGGTGCATCGGGTCGATGACGCGGCCCCGGTCGCGCCGGGCCTGGCCTGGGACGCAGCTTTCGATCTGCGCGGCAAGCGGCGCCAGCTGCACCTGACCCTGACCCGTCTAGATCCGCCGGAGGCGATGGAAATCACCTCGGAAAGCTCGGGGCTGTGCGGCGATATGACAGTGGATCTGGTGGCGCTGTCGCCGCGCCGCACCCGGCTGGAGATCGCGCTGAAACTGACGCCGCGGACGCTGTCGGCGCGGCTGTTCCTGCAATCGCTGAAACTGGCCAAGGCGAATCTGACCCGGCGGTTCAAGCACCGGGTCGCCGATTTCGCCAAAACGGTCGAAGAGCGGCAGGTGCGCAGCGCCTGAGGGGCCGCGGGCAACCGCCGGCGGCCTGGGCCGCGCCGGCGGCATGACCGGCGGGATCAGCCGCGGTCGGCGGCCGCCGGGTAGACACCGAGGATTTCCACATTGGTGGTGAAATAGTTGAGTTCGTCCAGCGCCAGCCTGACGTTGGGATCATCCGGGTGGCCCTCGATATCGGCATAGAAGCGGGTCGCGGTGAAGGAGCCGTCGACCATGTAGCTTTCCAGCTTGGTCATGTTGATGCCGTTGGTGGCGAAGCCGCCCATCGCCTTGTAGAGCGCGGCGGGGATGTTGCGGACCTGGAAGACGAAGGTGGTGATCATCCCGTGCTTGCCGCGGCGCGACAGGTCGGCGTCGCGGGACATGATCAGGAAACGGGTGGTATTGGTCGATTGGTCCTCGATATGGCGGGCCAGCAGGTCGAGCCCGTAGATTTCGCCCGCCAGTTCGCTGGCCAGGGCCGCGGTTTCGCGTTTGCCCAGTTCCGACACCTGCCGGGCGGAGCCGGCGGTATCGGCGCCGGTGATGCGGTGGATGTCGTGTTGTTGCAGGAAGGTCTTGCACTGGCCCAGGAGCACCGTGTGGCTCATCGCGTGGGTGATGTCGGAGAGTTTCGCCCCGGGCACGCCGAGCAGGTTGATATGCACCCGCACGAAAGCCTCTTCGATGATGTGCAGCCCCGATTGCGGCAGCAGCGTGTGGATGTCCGCCACCCGTCCGTAGGTGGAGTTTTCGACCGGCAGCATCGCCAGGTCGGCCTGGCCCGAGCGCACCGCCTCGATCGCGTCTTCGAAGGTGCGGCAGGGCAGCGCCTCCATCTCAGGGCGGGCCTTGCGGCAGGCTTCGTGACTGTAGGCGCCGGGTTCCCCCTGGAAGGCGATGCGGTTCGTCATAGGTTCGGATTCCGTGCAACAATGGCGATTTGGTGGACTGGTGGCGCTGTCTATACCTTGCCACGAGCAAGGGGAAGCCTTAGACAACGCGGCAAACAGCTAGAATGGACGTGCGATCAATGTTTGACACGATGACAGTAACCAAAGCCGCCGCCGGGTTCCTGGGTGCATTCCTGGTGCTCCTTCTGGCGAAATGGGCGGCCGAGGGTATCTATCACATGGGGGGCCACGGTGGCGAAGCGTCCTACGTGATCGAGATTGAAGATGAAGGCGCCACCGAGGAGGTTGCCGAGGTCAGCTTTGACGAGCTGATGGCCGCGGCAGATCCCGGCAAGGGCGCAAAGGTGTTCAAGAAGTGCCAGGCCTGCCACAAGGTGGAGCCGGGCGTGAACGCCACCGGCCCGTCGCTCTATGGTGTTGTCGGCCGCACGGTCGCGGCAGAAGAGGGCTTCGGCTATTCCGGCAGCATGCAGGAGCATGGCGGCGACTGGACGCCCGAGGCGCTGGACGAATTCCTGACCAAGCCGTCGGCCGTGGTGCCGGGCACCGCGATGAGCTTTGCCGGGCTTAAGAAACAGAGCGACCGGGTCAACCTGATCGCCTATCTCGACAGCCTGGACGACTGATCCGGTCCGACCGGACCGTGTTTGGGAAAGCCGCTGCAACGCTGCAGCGGCTTTCTTCGTTTCGGGGGACGGTTTCGAGGGGTGTTTCGGCGGCTTTCCGCGACCGGGGGTCACGGAATCGCAACTTGAATATTGGCGGCGCGGACCATTAGCTTACATCGCAAGCCAAAGAGGCAGAGCTGCCCGTTCCGACCGGACCCGATTCAACAGAGCCCGACTCAACAGAGGATGCACCCGATGACCCGACCCCGTGCCGCCACGGATGCCGCCCGCGTGACGCCCGGCGCGCAACAGCGCCACCGCGACTGCGCCCGTGCCATTGCCCGGCCGATGCCCGATCGTGTCCTGCCCGCGCTGGCGCTGGCGTTGCTGATCGTGCTGGGCTGGGCCGGGCTGCTGGCGGCCGAAGGCGAGAAGATCATCAAGAGCCACGGGTATTCCTATTTCGGGGATCTGAAATACGGGGCCGATTTCGAGCATTACGATTACGTCAACCCGGACGCGCCCAAGGGCGGCGAGATCTCTTTTGCGCAGCTCGGCACCTTCGATTCGATGAATCCCTACACCATCAAGGGGCGGGCCGGCGCGCTGAGCTCGATCATGTATGAAAGCCTGCTGGGCGACATGCCGGCGGATGCCTATGCCGAGGGCTACGGGCTGCTGGCCGAGAGCGTGGAATATCCCGAAAGCAAGGATTGGGTGATCTTTCACATGCGGCCCGAGGCGCGGTTCTCGGACGGGACGCCGGTGACGGCGCATGATGTGCTGTTCAGTCATAACCTGCTGCTGGAGCAGGGGCTGCCGTCCTATGCCGCGGCGGTGAAAAAGCGGATCCCCAAGGCCGAGGTGATCGACGATCTCACCATCAAGTTCTATTTCACTCCCGGCATCTCGCGCCGCAGCCTGATCGATCAGGTGGGCGGTGTGCCGGTATGGTCGAAGGCGTGGTTCGAGAAGACCGGCGCGCGGCTGGACGAGACGCGGCTGGAAACCTCGCCCGGCTCCGGCCCGTATGTGGTGGACACCGTCGATGTGAACAACCGCATCACCTATCGCCGCAATCCCGACTACTGGGGCTGGGATCTGCCGATCAACAAGGGGCGGCATAATTTCGATACCATCCGGGTGGAGTATTTCACCGACGACACTCCGGCGTTCGAGGCATTCACGGCGGGCGATGTAACCTTCCGTCGGGAAGGCGATTCCAAGAAATGGGCCAGCCAGTACGATTTCCCCAAGATCCGCGACGGTCAGGTGATCAAGACCGAGCTGCCCGACGGCACGCCGCCCACGCCGACCGGGATCGTCTTCAACCTGCGCCACGAGATACTGCAGGACATCCGGGTACGCGAGGCGCTGGCGCTGGGCTATAACTTCGAGTGGACCAATGAATCGCTGCAGTACGGGTTGTTCCAGCAGCGCGCGTCGTTCACCCAGGACACGCCGCTGATGGCCACCGGCGCGCCCGAAGGGGCGGAACTGGAGTTCCTGAAATCTCTGGGCGATCTGGTGCCGCCCGAGATGCTGACCGAACCGGCGCGGATGCCGCATAGCTCGAACTCGGAGAAGCTGAATGATCGCCGAAACCTGCGAAAGGCGATGAAGCTGCTGGACGAGGCCGGCTGGCCGGTGGGCACCGACGGCATGCGCCACAACGCCAAGGGCGAGCCGCTGCGCATCACCTTTCTGTTCAACACTTCCGACGAGGGCACTTTGAGCGCGGTGATCGAAAACTATGTCGCCAACCTTGCCAAGATGGGCGTCGACGTGCGGCTGGAAAAGGTCGATCCGTCGCAATACACCCAGCGCCGGCGCAATTTCGACTATGACATGGTGTTCGATGCCTACGTATCCTTCCTCGGCACCGGCACTGGGCTGCTGCAGCGCTATGGCTCAGAGGATGCGGCGTATTCGACCTTCAACCCTGCCGGCCTTGCCAGCCCGCTGGTCGACGCGATCATCGAGGCCTCGCTGCGGACCACCAACAAGGCGGATCAGGATGCCACGCTGATGGCGCTGGACCGGGCGCTGCGGCATGAGTTCTTCATGGTGCCTGTCTGGTACAAGGACAGCTACTGGGTGTCCTACTACGACCAGTACGAACACCCCGAGACGCTGCCGCCGTTTGATCTGGGGTATCTGGATTTCTGGTGGTACAACGCCGACAAGGCCGCGGCGCTGAAAGCCTCCGGCGCGCTGCGATAATAAGAAGAGGTCTGCCGCCCCGATGGGAGCCTATATCCTCCGCCGCCTGCTGTTGGTGATCCCGACGCTGCTGGGCATCATGATCATCAACTTCGCGCTGGTGCAGTTCGTGCCCGGCGGGCCGGTGGAACAGGCCATCGCCCGGGCGCAGGGGCAGGGCGACGTGTTCGGCAGTTTCGCCGGCGGCGGCCAGACCGAGACCACCGATCTGGGCGATGTGAGCGCGGCGAGCGAGCGCTACGTGGGGGCGCGGGGGCTGCCGCCGGAGTTCATCGCAGAGCTGGAAAAGGAATTCGGCTTCGACAAGCCGCCGCTGGAACGGTTCCTGGGCATGATGTGGAACTACATGCGGCTGGACTTCGGGCAGAGCTATTTCCGCTCGATCGGGGTGATCGACCTGGTGCTGGAGAAGATGCCGGTATCGATCAGCCTTGGCCTGTGGTCCACGATCATCGCCTATCTGGTGTCGATCCCGCTGGGTATCCGCAAGGCGGTGCGGGACGGGACAAGTTTCGACACCTGGACCAGCGGGCTGATCATCGTGGCCTATGCGATCCCCGGGTTTCTGTTCGCGATCCTGCTGCTGGTGCTGTTCGCGGGCGGGTCCTACTGGCAGATCTTTCCGCTCAGGGGGCTGACCTCGGACAACTGGTCGGACCTGAGCCTGATCGGCAAGGCGGCGGATTACTTCTGGCATATCGCGCTGCCGGTGATTGCCTCGACCATCTCGGCCTTTGCGACGCTGACGCTGTTGACCAAGAACAGTTTTCTGGACGAGATCAAGAAACACTACGTGATGACCGCGCGGGCCAAGGGGCTGTCGGAGAGCCGGGTTCTTTACGGCCATGTGTTCCGCAACGCGATGCTGATCGTGATCGCGGGGTTCCCGTCGGTGTTCATCAGCATCTTCTTCTCCGGCTCGCTGATCATCGAGACGATCTTTTCGCTCGACGGTCTCGGGCGGCTGGGGTTCGAGGCGGCGGTGGCGCGGGATTATCCGGTGATCTTCGGCACGCTGTTCATCTTCGGGCTTATGAGCCTGGTGGTGGGGATCCTGAGCGACCTGATGTACGTGCTGGTCGATCCGCGGATCGATTTCGAGAAGCGGGAGGGCTGAGGAATGGCGCTTTCTCCCCTCAACCAGCGCCGCTGGCGCAACTTCAAGCGCAACCGCCGGGCGTTCTGGTCGCTGATCGTGTTCTCGGTGCTGTTCGGCCTTTCGCTGTTTGCCGAGTTCCTGGCCAACGACAAGCCGATCCTGGTGCAGTACCGCGGCGACTACTACATGCCGATCTTCCGGTTCTATCCGGAGACCGAGTTCGGCGGCGATTTCCAGACCGAGGCGATCTATCGCGACCCGGAGGTGCAGTGCCTGATCGCCTCGGGCGGGCTGGACATCTGTTTCGACGACCCCGAGGGGGTGATCGAGGACGCCGCCGACGGCATCGTCGAGGGTGAGGCGATCCGGAAAGGCTGGGCAATCTGGCCGCCGATCCCCTATTCGTTCAACACTGCGGTGGACCGCCCCGGCGCGGCGCCGCTGCCGCCCAATGGCGAGAACCTGTTGGGCACCGACGATACCAAGCGGGACGTGCTGGCGCGGGTGATCTATGGCTTCCGGCTGTCGATCCTGTTCACCCTGCTGGTGACCGGGGCGGCCAGCCTGATCGGCGTTTTTGCCGGGGCGATACAGGGCTTCTTCGGCGGCTGGCTCGACCTGGTGTTCCAGCGGCTGATCGAGATCTGGAGCGCGACGCCGTCGCTTTACGTCATCATCATCATGTTCGCGATCCTGGGGCGCAGTTTCTGGCTGCTGGTAGCATTGATGGTGCTGTTTTCCTGGACCGCGCTGGTGGGCGTCGTGCGGGCGGAGTTCCTGCGCGCGCGCAACCTTGAATACGTGCGCGCGGCCAAGGCGTTGGGCGTGGGGAACCTGACCATCATGTTCCGCCACATGCTGCCCAATGCGATGGTGGCGACGCTGACCATGCTGCCCTTCATCGTTACCGGCACCATCGGCGCGCTGGCGTCGCTCGATTTCCTCGGGTTCGGCCTGCCGTCCTCGGCGCCGTCGCTGGGCGAGCTGACGTTGCAGGCGAAACAGAATCTGCAGGCGCCCTGGCTGGCCTTCACCGCGTTTTTCACCTTTGCCATCATGCTGTCGCTGCTCGTCTTCATCTTCGAAGGGGTGCGCGATGCCTTTGACCCGAGGAAGACTTTTCAATGAGCGCGCCTGTCTGCTCCTCCCGGTTTCAGTGCCGGCTGAACGGGGTGTTCGGAACCGCCGTGGCCCTGTCGGCGCTGATGCTGCTGTGGCGCGGGGCTGAGCTGTTGTCCGGCCGCGCGGCGCCTGGTGCGGCGCTGCTGGGCCTGCTGCCGCTGGTTCTGGCCGTCGCGCTCTGGGCCGGGGTACGCCTCAGCACCCGGCAACCGGGCTGGGCGAGCGTGGCGATCGCGAGCGCCTGCGCCGCCTGGGGTGTCATGCTGCTGAACGGGGGGGCGCAACTATGAGCCTTCTGGAGGTCAAAGACCTGAGCGTGTCGTTCCGCCAGGACGGGCAGAGTGTGCCGGCGGTGCGCGGCATCTCCTTTACCGTCGACAGGGGCGAGACGGTGGCGCTGGTGGGCGAGAGCGGCTCGGGCAAATCCGTCTCGGCGCTGTCCACCGTGTCGCTGTTGGGAGAGAGTGCGCAGGTCGAGGGATCGGTCACCTATCAGGGTCAGCAGATGATCGGCGCACCCGAGGCGCGGTTGCGGCAGGTGCGCGGCAATGACATCAGCTTCATCTTCCAGGAGCCGATGACCTCGCTCAACCCGCTGCACACCATCGAAAAACAGCTTGCCGAGAGCCTCGCGCTGCACCAGGGGCTGGTGGGCGATGCGGCGCGGGAGCGCATTCTCGACCTGCTGACCAAGGTCGGCATCCGCGACCCCGAGACCCGGCTGGGCGCCTATCCGCACCAGTTGTCGGGCGGGCAGAGGCAGCGGGTGATGATCGCCATGGCGTTGGCCAACAAGCCCGATATCCTGATCGCGGACGAGCCCACCACGGCGCTGGATGTGACCATCCAGGCGCAGATCCTGGAGCTGCTCGCCGGGCTCAAGAAGGAAGAGGGGATGGGGTTGCTCTTCATCACCCATGACCTCGGCATCGTGCGGCGGATCGCCGACCGGGTCTGCGTGATGAAGGACGGCGAGATCGTCGAGACCGGCCCCACCGCGGAGATCTTCGACGACCCGCAGCATCCCTATACCCGCAAGCTGCTGGCGGCGGAGCCTTCGGGCCGGCCCGATCCGGTGGCGGAGGCGGCGGAGGAGATCCTGCGCTCGGACCATCTGAAGGTCTGGTTTCCGATCCAGCGCGGGCTGATGCGCAAGACGGTGGATTACGTGCGGGCGGTCAACGACGCCTCGATCTCTGTGCGGGCGGGCGAGACGCTGGGCATTGTCGGCGAAAGCGGCTCTGGCAAGACCACGCTGGCGCTGGCGCTGATGCGGCTGATCGCGTCGGAGGGGGGGATCACCTTCGAAGGGCGCGATATACGGAAATGGTCGACCCGCGATCTGCGGCGGCTGCGCAAGGATATGCAGATCGTGTTCCAGGACCCGTTCGGTTCGCTTTCCCCGCGGATGACCTGCGCCCAGATCATCGCCGAGGGGCTGGGCATCCATAGGGTCAATCAGCACCGGCCCCGGCGCGAGCTGGTGGCCGAGGTGATGGAGGAGACCGGGCTGGATCCGGCGGCGATGGACCGGTACCCGCACGAGTTTTCCGGCGGCCAGCGGCAGCGGATCGCGATTGCGCGGGCGATGGTGCTGCGGCCGCGGCTGCTGGTGCTGGACGAGCCGACCTCGGCGCTGGACATGACGGTGCAGGTGCAGATCGTGAACCTGCTGCGCGAGCTGCAGCGCAAGCACGGGCTGGCCTATCTGTTCATCAGTCACGACCTGAAGGTGGTGCGTGCGATGTCGCACCAGGTGCTGGTGATGAAACAGGGCGATGTGGTGGAAAGCGGTCCGGCCGACCGGCTGTTCGATGCACCGCAGACGGAGTATACCCGGACGCTGGTGGCGGCAGCGGGGTAGGCGCGGGCGTCGGCGCCCCCCTCTCCGGCCCTCCTCCTTGCAGGGGGCGAGCCGGCGAGGGGGCGACCGCTCAAATCGCCGAGCTGTGCCCGGCCTTGCTGAGGTCGTAGGCGTCGAAGCTGCGGGCGATCATCCGGGCCAGCGGCCGCGCCTCGGGCTTGATCGCCAGCGCCTCGTCGCTGATCGAAAGCATGTTGGGGAAGGCGCGTTCGGTGGATTTGAACATCGCCTGCAGCCGCTCGGCGGAGATGCCGAACCGCTCGCGGATTTCCCCGGCATTGATGCGGAACTCGCACATCAGCATCTCGATCATCCGCCCGCGCATCGCATCCTCGCCGGCGAAGACATGGCCGCGCGCGGTGGAGAAGCGTCCTTCGCGGATCGCGGCGGTATGGGCCGAGGTGGCGGCGGCATTCTGCGCGTAGCCCTGCGGGAAGCGCGAGATCGAGGAGGCGCCGACACCGATCAGAACCTCGGCCTGATCGTCGGTGTAGCCCTGGAAATTGCGTTTCAGCGTGCCGGCCTTCAGCGCCTTGGTCAGCCCGTCTTCGGGGCGGGCGAAATGGTCGATCCCGATCTCGGCGTAGCCATCCCACAGGAACAGCCGCCGGGCGGTGTCGAACAGCGCCAGCCGTGCCTCGGGCGTGGGCAGCGCGTCAGAGGGAATCAGCTGCTGGCGCTTGGCCATCCAGGGCACATGGGCATAACCGTAGAGCGCCACCCGGTCGGGGTTGAGCGACAGCAGCTTCTGCACGCTTTCGGTCATCCGCGCCTTGGTCTGATGCGGCAGGCCAAACAGGATATCGGCATTCAGGCTGTCGATGCCATGGGCCCGAATCTTTTCCACCGCCTGGCGGGTGACGTCGTAGCCCTGGATCCGGCCGATGGTCTGCTGGATCTCGTCGTCGAAATCCTGCACCCCGATCGAGGCCCGGTTCATGCCCATGGCCGCCAGGGTGTCGAGCCGGGCCGCGTCGATCTCGTTCGGGTCGATCTCGACCGAGAACTCGGCCCCCGGGCCCATCGGCGCCACGTCGAAGACGGCGCGGGCCAGATCCTCCATCATCGCCGGTTGCAGCAGGGTGGGGGTGCCGCCGCCCCAGTGCAGCCGCGACAGCGTGACGCCCTCGGGCAGGTGCTGGCCCAACAGCGCCAGTTCCTGCTTCAGCGTCTCGACATAGGCGGCGACGGGGGCGTCGGATTTGGTGCCCTGGGTGCGGCAGGCGCAGAACCAGCACAGCCTGCGGCAGAACGGCACATGGATGTAGAGTGAGATTGACCCGCCCGCCGGAACGGCGGAAATCCAGCCGGCAAACTGGTCTGCGCCGACATCGGGGCTGAAATGTGGAGCGGTGGGATAGCTGGTGTAACGCGGGACTTTCGCGTCAAATAATCCCAGCTTCGCCAATTGAGATTTTTCAGACATATGTTTAAATTAAGCGTAGCATCGGAAATTATTCTTTGACGCAGATCAACTGAGGGTTCGTCTTATGTCCGTGCAAACGCAATTTTCCGCAGGAGCCTGCTCGGATTGTCCGATCCGCCACCGCGCGGTGTGTGCGCATTGCGAGAAGGACGAACTCGATGAGCTGGAAAGCGTCAAGTATTACCGCAACTTCGAGGCCGGGCAGACCATCATCTGGTCGGGCGACAAGATGGCCTTTGTCGGGTCGGTGGTGTCTGGTATCGCCTCGCTGACGCAGACGATGGAAGACGGGCGCACCCAGATGGTGGGGTTGCTGCTGCCCAGCGATTTCGTCGGCCGTCCGGGGCGCGAAGGGTCGGCCTATGACGTGACGGCGACCACCGATGTGGTGATGTGCTGTTTCCGCAAGCGCCCGTTCGAGGAACTGATGGCGCGCACCCCGCATATCGCCCACCGGCTGTTGGAAATGACGCTGGACGAGCTGGACGCGGCGCGCGAATGGATGCTGGTGCTGGGCCGCAAGACCGCGCGGGAAAAGATCGCCAGCCTGCTGTCGATCATCGCCCGGCGCGATGCCTCGCTCAGCCCCAACGGCCCCGCCGGTCCGATGGTGTTCGATCTGCCGCTGACGCGGGAGGCGATGGCCGATTACCTCGGTCTGACACTGGAGACGGTCAGCCGCCAGATGTCGGCGCTGAAGAAGGACGGGGTGATCCAGCTGGAAGGCAAGCGCCACGTCACCATTCCCGACATGGGCCGGCTGATGGAAGAGGCCGGCGACGACGCCGACGGCGGCCTGCTGGGGTAAGGGCGCAAGCCGAAGACCCTACTGTCCTGACCTGAGGCAATTCTTCTGAACCCATTCCCTTGGCGCGGCGTGTTCCCCGGGGCGGATAGTGTCGTATCACCCGTTGTCCTGCAGCCATTGCGCCACCTTTGCGGCAGCGCTGCCCTTGCGCCGGGGGCCGAGGCTCCAGAGCCGCAGCGGTTGCGGCAACTCCACCTGGGTTTCGAACGGCGCCACCAGGCGGCCGCTCTCCAGCAGCGGCGCCAGCAGGGCGGCATGACCCATCAGCACGCCGGCGCCGTTCACCGTTTCCTCCACCGCCAGCGCGTAGAGCGAATGGACCGGGCCGCGCGGGGTGATCTGGGCCCCGGGACAGGCCGCCGCGAGCCAGAGCGGCCAGTCCCGGCCCCAGGTCGAATCGCTGAGGCAGGGGACATTCCGCAGGTCCTCCGGCCGCTTCAGTCGCGTCGCCAGCGCCGGGGCGCAGACCGGGAAGATCGCGTCGCGCGCCACCGGGGTGCCCGGGCCGTCACCGTAGAACAGGCAGAGGTCGTAGGGCGTGCGCTTGAGGTTGGGCGGCGCTTCCAGCGCGGTGATCGAGACCTCGGTCTCGGGCATCGCCGCGCGCAGGGCGGGCAGGCGAGGCGAGAGCCAGAATTGCGCCACCGCCGGCAGGCAGGCGATATGCACCACCTGCGGCGCGGCCTCGTCGCGCAGGCTTTGAACCGCCTGGCCGAGGCTGTCGAAGGCCGCGGTGAATTCCGGCAGCACCCGGGCGCCGAGCGGTGTCAGCGCCACGCCCTTGGCACCGCGTTCGAACAGCGGCGCGCGCAGCTCCTCCTCCAGCGCCTTCACATGGGCGGAGACGGCGCCGGGGGTCACGCCCAGCTCCTGCGCGGCGGCGGCGAACCCGCCCAGCCGCGCGGCAGCCTCGAAGGCGCGCAGCGCGGTCAGCGGCAGCGATTTCGGGCGGGGCGGGGCGACGGACATGGGATAAGCCTTAATTTTTCTGACCCTAATTTTTCGCAATTCTGATTTGCGGGCAAGGGGCGGGCTGGGGTTGGATGGGCCAGACCCTGCAATGGAGTGCACGTCATGACCCATCTTGCCCGCCGGCCCTGGGTGCCGGAGTTTTCCGAAGACTACGTCCAGCATATCGCCGCCAGTCTGGAGGGCGATTCGTCGGACCAGATCGGCGAGCGCATTGCGGCGCTGATAGACGACAACCGGCGCATCCATGACGAGGATTGTTTCAACCTCAACCCCGCCACCAACGTGATGAACCCGCGCGCCGAGGCGGCGCTGGCCTCGGGCCTCGGCAGCCGGCCGTCGCTGGGCTATCCCGGTGCCAAATACGAGATGGGGCTGGAGGCGATCGAGGAGATCGAGGTGATCGCCGCCGAACTGTCGGCGCGGGTGTTCAACGCGCGTTATGCCGAGATCCGGGTGGGCTCCGGCGCGCTGGCCAATCTCTATGGCTTCATGGCGCTGGCGAAACCGGGCGATGCGATCATCGCGCCGCCGCCGTCGATCGGCGGCCATGTCACCCATCACCGTGACGGCTGTGCCGGGCTCTACGGGCTGACGACTCACTCCGCGCCGGTCAATGCCGATGGCTACACCGTTGATCTGGGGGCGCTGCGCGATCTGGCGCGCAAGGTGCAGCCGAAGGTGATCACCGTGGGCGGCAGCCTGAACCTCTACCCGCATCCGGTGCACAAGGTGCGCGAGATCGCCGATGAGGTGGGGGCCGCTGTGCTGTTCGACGCGGCGCATCAATGCGGGATGATCGCCGGGGGGCTCTGGGCCAACCCGCTGGCGGAGGGGGCGCATCTGATGACGATGAGCACCTACAAGAGCCTCGGCGGCCCGGCGGGCGGGCTGATCGTGACCGATGAGGCCGATATCGCGCAGCGGCTGGATGCCATCGCCTTTCCCGGCATGACGGCGAATTTCGATGCGGCGAAATCGGCGGCGCTGGCGATTTCCCTGTTGGACTGGGTGGAGTACGGGCCGGAGTATGCCCAGGCGATGGTCGATCTGGCACAGGCGCTGGCGGGCGCGCTGGAGGACGAGGATCTGCCGGTGTTCCACGGCGTCGGCGGGCCGACCCAGTCGCATCAGTTCGCGGTGGAGGCGGCGGCGTTCGGCGGCGGCCAGGCGGCGTCGAAGACATTGCGCAAGGCCGGGTTCCTTGCCTGCGGCATCGGGTTGCCGATCGCGCCGGTAGAGGGGGACATGAACGGGCTGCGTATCGGCACGCCGGAGCTGGTGCGCCGCGGGGTGACGCCGGAGGATGCGGCGGACCTTGCCGGGCTGATCGCCAAGGCGCTGCGCAGCAACGATCCGGGGGCGTTGGCCACCGATACCGCCGCGCTGCGGGGCCGGTTCCAGGGGATGCATTACGTGCGGGGGTGAGAGGCAGGGACAGGGCCGGCGCCCGGGGCGTGATTCCCGTTATTCGCCGCGGCGGCCCTTGGCCTCCTGCCCGGCACCCCAACGCATGATCCCGACCCCGGCCAGCAGCAGGCCGAGGCCGCCGAACAAGAGCAGGAAGAACAAGCCCAACTGAACCAAAACGTGCATCCTGTCCTCCTGCGGATGCCGGGGCCGCCGGAAGGGCCGGCCCCGGGACGGTGATCAATGCGCCATGAACACCGGGATCTTGGCCTTTTCCAGCATGCTGCGGGTGGCGCCGCCGAGAATCGCCTCGCGGAAGCGCGAGTGGCCATAGGCGCCCATAACGATCATGTCGGCGCCGGTGTCTTCGGCGTGGCGGTTCAGCACGTCGGAAACCCGCGTCATGGTCTTGGACAGCACGTCGATCTCGCAGGCCACGCCGTGGCGCGACAGCATCTGCGACAGCAGCCCGCCGGGGTCGGAGCGTTCCGGCCCATGCTGCGGCGGGTCGATCACCACGATGCGCACCTGTTCGGCGGCCTGCAGGAAGGGCATCGCTTTGCGGATCGCGGCCAGCGCCTCGACGCTTTCGTTCCAGCCGACCAGAACGGTCTTGGGCTGGCCCATCGGCTTATTGTCGTCGGGCACGACCAGCACCGGGGCGCGTCCTTCGAACAGGGCGGCCTCGATAATCGGCTCGGCCTCGGCGCCATGGCCCTCGCCATAGGGGCGCGGCAGCACCACCAGGTCGGAGAACCGGGCGCGATAGGCGACGTGGCGGCCCAGATCGGCGATCTGCGCCACGCCATCCTCGGCCGACCAGCGCACGCCGGACTTGCCCAGCTTGTCCTTGGCATAGGCCAGCGTCGCCTCTGCCTCGCTGGTGGCTCGCTCCAGCGTTTCCTGAAGGATCATCGCATTGGCGCCGGCGTAATAGTAGCCGGTCTGCGTCCGGTCCACGCCCAGGCAGAGCGCCTCGGCGTGGGCATCCTGCGCTTCGGCGAGTGCGACAAGTTGCGCCACCGCCGCATCCGAGACCTTGGGATCGGTCAAAACGGTCAGCAGGGATTTGTAAGCCATTGGAACCTCGTTCTTTTTCATATGGCCCCGGCACTTTCCCGAAGCCTATCCGGGTATAGTCGATCCGTGTCATAGAATTGACAAGCCTGTCTTGATGCAGATCAAAGCGTTTCAAGGTGTGCTCCTGCATCACATCATCGGTCTAATCCGTCTGGCGCGGCGTCAAGAAACGCGCGGGACAAGGAAAAGGGACGTAACATGTCTAATACTCTCAAGCTTATCGCGCTTGGCTTGATTGCGTTGTTTTCGGCAATGGCGATCAACTTTGCGCGTGACACGGCTTACATGGTGCACGCGGCGATTATCCTGCTGGTGTCCGGTGGGCTGTTTCTCTACACGCTGCGCAGAACCGGCGAGCCGGTGGTCGCTGCGCCGCAAAACGAATATTTCGACGGTGTTGTGCGCGCCGGCGTGATTGCGACGGTGTTCTGGGGCGTTGTCGGCTTTCTGGTCGGCACCTTCATCGCCTTCCAGCTCGCTTTTCCGCAGCTCAATTTCGATTTTCTTCAAGGCTATGGCAATTTCGGCCGGTTGCGTCCGCTGCACACCAGTGCGGTGATCTTCGCCTTTGGCGGCAACGCGCTTATCGCCACCTCCTTCTACGTCGTGCAGCGCACCAGCGCGGCGCGTCTCTGGGGCGGCAATCTGGGCTGGTTCGTGTTCTGGGGATATCAGCTCTTCATCGTGCTGGCAGCGACCGGCTATCTGCTTGGTGCCACTCAATCCAAAGAATATGCCGAACCGGAATGGTACGTTGACCTGTGGCTGACCATTGTCTGGGTGGCCTATCTGGCGGCCTTCCTGGGCACCATCATCAAACGGAAAGAGCCGCATATCTATGTGGCCAACTGGTTCTACCTGTCCTTCATCGTCACCGTGGCGATGCTGCACGTGGTCAACAACCTGTCGATCCCGGTCTCGATCTGGGGCTCGCGCTCGGTGCAGGTGATGTCGGGCGTGCAGGACGCGATGACGCAATGGTGGTACGGCCACAACGCGGTGGGCTTCTTCCTGACCGCGGGCTTCCTGGGCATGATGTACTACTTCATCCCGAAACAGGCCGAACGTCCGGTGTTCAGCTACAAGCTGTCGATCATCCACTTCTGGGCGCTGATCTTCATCTACATCTGGGCCGGTCCGCACCACCTGCATTACACCGCGCTGCCCGACTGGGCCTCGACCCTGGGCATGGTGTTCTCGATCGTGCTGTGGATGCCCTCCTGGGGTGGCATGATCAACGGGCTGATGACCCTGTCGGGCGCCTGGGACAAGCTGCGCACCGACCCGATCATCCGGATGATGGTGATTTCGGTCGGCTTCTACGGCATGTCCACCTTCGAAGGTCCGATGATGTCGATCCGCGCGGTGAACTCGCTGTCGCATTACACCGACTGGACCATCGGCCACGTGCACTCCGGCGCGCTGGGCTGGAACGGCATGATCACCTTCGGCGCGCTGTACTTCCTGGTGCCGGTGCTGTGGAAGCGTGAGCGGCTCTACTCGATCCAGATGGTGTCCTGGCACTTCTGGCTCGCCACGATCGGCATCGTGCTCTACGCCGCGTCGATGTGGGTGAGCGGCATCATGGAGGGCCTGATGTGGCGCGAAGTGGATGCCAACGGCTTCCTGGTGAACTCCTTCGCCGATACCGTGGCGGCCAAGTACCCGATGTATGTGGTGCGCGGTCTGGGCGGGGTCCTGTACCTCACCGGCGGTCTCATCATGGCCTATAACCTGTGGATGACCGTCAAGCGGGCGCCGGCTAAGGAAAGCCTCGCCACCGCGGTCCCGGCTGAATAAGGAGGGTCGGAGCAATGGCAATTCTCGACAAACATAAAATCATCGAGACCAACGCGACCCTCCTGCTGGTGTTCAGCTTCCTGGTCGTGACCGTGGGCGGCATCGTGCAGATCGCACCGCTGTTCTGGCTGGAAAACACCATCGAGGAGGTGGACGGCATGCGTCCGTACACCCCGCTCGAGCTGGCCGGGCGCGAGATCTACGTGCGCGAAGGCTGCTATGTGTGCCACAGCCAGATGATCCGCCCGATGCGGGACGAGGTCGAACGCTATGGCCACTACAGCCTGGCGGCGGAGTCGATGTACGACCACCCGTTCCAGTGGGGGTCGAAGCGGACCGGGCCGGACCTGGCCCGGGTCGGTGGCCGCTACTCGGACGAGTGGCACGTGGATCACCTGCGCAACCCGCAGTCGGTGGTGCCGGAATCGGTGATGCCGAAATACGGCTTCCTCGAAAACACGATGATCGACGGCAAGTACATCGAGGACGTGATGAAGACCCATAGCGTCGTCGGCGTGCCCTATACCGAGGAGATGCTTGAAAACGGCCAGGTCGACTTCCTGGCCCAGGCGGATCCGGACAGCGACTATGACGGTCTGCTGGAACGCTACGGCGAAGAAAGCGTCACCGTGCGTAACTTCGACGGGCAGCCCGGTATTTCGGAAATGGATGCGGTCATCGCCTATCTGCAGATGCTCGGGACGCTGGTCGATTTCTCGACCTTCACCCCCGACGCAAGCCGCTGAGGAGCGCCATCATGGAAATCTATACGCTCCTGAGGCAATTCGCGGATAGCTGGGTGTTGCTTGCGCTGTTCCTCTTCTTCATCGGCGTGATTGTCTGGGTGTTCCGCCCGGGCAGCACCAAGACCTACAGCGATACTGCGGGCATCCCGTTTCGGCACGATGACAAACCCGCGACGGACAAGGAGGCGCGGTCATGAGCAACGCACCTAACAACAAGCAAAAGGGCGATCCGGAAACCACCGGCCACAGCTGGGACGGCATCGAAGAGTTCAACAACCCGCTGCCGCGGTGGTGGCTGTGGACCTTCTACGCCTGTATCGTCTGGGCGATCGGCTACACCATCGCCTATCCGGCCTGGCCGGGCGTCAAATCGGCGACCGCCGGTATGCTGGGCTGGTCCACCCGGGCCAATGTCCAGAAAGAGATCGACGCCGTGGCCGAGGCCAATGCCGCGATCAACGCGCGGCTGGTGTCGGCAGAGCTGACCGAGGTCTCCGGCGATCCGGAACTCAACAGCTATGCGGTGTCCGCCGGGTCGGCCGTGTTCAAGACCTGGTGCGCCCAGTGTCACGGCTCCGGCGCGGCCGGTGCCAAGGGCTATCCCAACCTGCTGGACGACGACTGGCTCTGGGGCGGCGACATCGAGGAAATCCACTACACCATCTCGCACGGCATCCGGAACGAGGATGACGAGGATGCACGGTATTCCGCGATGCCCGCCTTTGGTCGGGACGAGTTGCTCGAACCCGAGCAGATCGACCAGGTGGCGAACTTTGTCATGTCGCTGTCGGGTACGCCGATGGACGCATCGCAGGTCGATGCGGGCGCGGTGGTGTTCGAGGAAAACTGCGCGGCCTGTCACATGGAAGACGGCACCGGCGACCGTATGCAGGGTGCGCCGAACCTGACCGACGCGATCTGGCTCTACGGCGGGGATTTCGACACCATCAAGGAGACGGTGACCAACAGCCGTTTCGGTGTGATGCCGGCCTGGACCGAGCGTCTGAGCGAAGACCAAATTCGCGCGGCCGCACTCTATGTCCACCAGCTTGGTGGCGGCGAGTGAGACTGAGCTAAGAGACACCTTCGGATCGTCCCTGCGGTCCGGAGGCGCGGCGCCGGCTTTTCGATCTGTTCGCGCGTTTCCTGAAAAGCCGGCGCCGACCTGTTAGCGAGTGCAATTATAAGCGTGTTCCTGAGCCCGTCCATATCCTCGGATATGGGCGGGTTCTTCCGTTCTGGCGCACACGTTACAGCAGGCTGGGATCCTTGCAGCGCGATTTCGACAGCCACCAGTGCCCCAGCGGCAGCCAGCGCCGGCGCGGGGTGGCGGGTTTGGCAGGCGGCGTGTCCTTCATCCGGACACAGCCGGTACGTGTGGCGGTCATGAAACTCTGAGCATAGACGTTGATCATGGGTGCGTCCTCCGGTTGCGGGTTGATCCATGCGTTCATGCTTGACGCAGGCGGGGTTTGAATGCGACTCAATTGGAGAAGCATTTTGTAAGTCAGGCTTACATATGGACTGGATGTCGATGCCGCCGCTGGCGGCGCTGCGGGCCTTTGCGGCCTTTGCCGAAACGGGGAATCTGGCGCAGGCGGGTGCGGCGCTGAATATCAGCCATGCCGCCGTCAGCCAGCAGTTGCGGGCGCTCGAATCGCATCTGGGCGTGGCGCTGTTGGACCGGTCGGGGCGGGCGCTGCAGCTGACCGGAGAGGGCCGGCAACTGGCCGATTCGCTGGTGCTGGGGTTCGGCACCATTGCCGCCACGGTGCAGGAGCTGTCGGGCCGCAGTGCCGACCGGCCGCTGCATGTGTCGGTGACGCCCAGCCTGGCCGGGTACTGGCTGCTGCCGCGGCTGGCCGGTTTCTCGCAGGCGCATCCGGAGATCAGCCTGCGGGTGGATCCCTCGCCGCAGCTCAGCGACATGACGCCGGGGGGTATCGACCTGGCACTGCGCCACGGAGCGGGCGACTGGCCGGGGCTGGAGAGCGAGCCGCTGCTGCCGGCGCCGCTGGTGATCGTCGCGGCGCCGTCGCTTTTGGAGGGCCGGCGTATCGACAGTCCCGCCGATCTGGCCGATCTGCCCTGGATCGAGGAACTGGGCACCAATGAGGCCAGCGCCTGGCTGGCCACCCAGGGCGCCGCGCCCGAGACCGGGCGCCACCGCAGCACGCAGTTGCCCGGGAACCTGACGCTGGAAAGCGCCCGGCAGGGGCAGGGGGTGCTGCTGATCGTGCGGCTGTTCGTGGAGGCGGATCTGGCCGCCGGGCGGCTGGTCGAGCTGTTCGAGACCCGCACCGACAGCCATTATCACATCGTCACCCGCCCCGGGCCGATGCGCCCCGCCGCCCGCGCCTTTGTCGCCTGGCTGCGGCGCGAGGCGCAGCGGTCAGCGCCTGTCTAGACCGGCCCGGACCGACGCGGGCCTGCGGCGGTGACGTGGGACAAACTGGCGCGGCGCATCCGCCGTGCATTGGGCGTAGGAGGGGGCAATTGGCAGGGCCGGAACGGCAACGGCAAAGGTATTTGCCCGATGCTATTTTTGACCCAAATCAATGTCATCTGCCGGCCCGGATGGGACAAGGCACAAACCTCTGATCAAGTAGCCGGAGTATGTCCGTGAGCGAATCCAACCCCGCCCCCAGCCTTTATGCCGCCAGGGAGCCGATCTATCCGCGCCGTGTGTCGGGCAAGTTCCGCAACCTGAAGTGGGTTCTGCTCACCCTGATGCTGGGTGTCTATTACATCACCCCCTGGTTCCGCTGGGACCGGGGTCCGTCGCTGCCCGATCAGGCGGTGCTGCTGGATCTGGCCAACCGCCGGTTCTATTTCTTCTGGATCGAGATCTGGCCGCATGAATTCTATTTCGTCGCCGGTCTGCTGATCATGGCCGGGCTGGGGCTGTTTCTGTTCACCTCGGCCCTGGGCCGGGTGTGGTGCGGCTATGCCTGTCCGCAGACGGTCTGGACCGACCTCTTTATCCTGGTGGAACGCTGGATCGAGGGCGACCGCAACGCGCGGCTGCGCCTGCACCGGCAGAAAAAGCTCGATTTCCGCAAGGCGCGGCTGCGGCTGACCAAATGGATAGCCTGGCTGCTGATCGCGATGGCCACCGGCGGCGCCTGGGTGTTCTATTTCACCGATGCACCGACGCTGTTCGTCGATCTCTTTACGCTGAACGCGCACCCGATCGCCTATACCACAATCGCCGTGCTGACCGGCACGACCTTTTTCTTCGGCGGTTTCGCCCGGGAACAGATCTGCATCTATGCCTGCCCCTGGCCGCGTATCCAGGCCGCGATGATGGACGAGGACACCATCACCATCGGTTACCGCGAATGGCGCGGCGAGCCGCGCGGCAAGCACCGCAAGGCAGAGGGCGCCGAGAAGCTGGGCGATTGCATCGACTGCATGGCCTGCGTCAACGTTTGCCCGATGGGGATCGATATCCGCGACGGTCAGCAACTGGCCTGCATCACCTGCGGCCTGTGCATCGACGCCTGCGATGACATGATGGCCAAGATCGGCAAGCCGCGCGGTCTGGTCGACTACATGGCGCTCAGCGACGAGCCGGCCGAACGCGCCGGCACCCCGCCGCGGAGCATCTGGAAACATATCCTGCGGCCGCGCACCATCCTCTATACCACGCTGTGGTCTTTGGTGGGTGTCGGGCTGGTCTTCGCGCTGTTCATCCGCCCGGATATCGACCTGACCGTGGCGCCGGTGCGCAACCCGACCTTCGTCACCCTGTCGGACGGCTCGATCCGCAACACCTATGACATGCGGCTGCGCAACAAGCATGGCGAGGCGCGCCCGTTCAAGCTGTCGGTTGTGGGCGATCCGACCCTGCGCATCCAGCTTGAGGGCACGCCCTACGACTCGGTCCGGGTTCCCGCCGATACCGCCTATCTTCAGCGGGTCTATGTGGTCTCTCCCAAGGGGTCTGACCCATCGAACGCCGAGGCGACCGACATCCGCTTCTGGGTGGAGGATCTGGCCAGCGGCGAGCGCGCCTATAAAGACAGCACCTTCAACGGACGGGCGAACTGACCATGACGGAACGTAAATTCACCGGGCGCCACGCGCTGGCCGTTTTCGTCGGCGCCTTCGGGGTGATCATCGCGGTGAACCTCGCGCTGGCCTACAGCGCGATCAGCACCTTCCCCGGGCTCGAGGTCAAGAACTCCTACGTCGCCAGCCAGGAGTTCGACGAGCGCCGCGCCGCGCAGGAGGCCCTGGGCTGGACCGTGGGGGTGAAACACACCGGCGGGCTGATGATCATGGCGATCACCGACAGCGCCGGTGCGCCGGTGCGCGCGGCCGAGATCGACGCGACCATCGGGCGCGCCACCGAGCGCAAGGACGACGTGACCCCCGCCTTTGAATTTGACGGCACCGCCTATGTCGCGCCGCTGGAGCTGCGGCCGGGCAAATGGGACCTGCGCCTGAAGGCATATGCCGATGACGGCACCGAGTTCATCCAGCGCCTGGTATTTTACGTGAAAGGCTGAGATGCGCGCATTCCTCTCCTCCCGCGCGGGCCTGAGCGCCCGGTCGGCCGCCGCCCCGGTGCGGCGGATGGGGGAGCGTGCCGCCATCGGGCCGACATCCGGGCGCGGCCCGTCCCGCGCCCCTAACCCCCGGTATTGCCATGACCGCTGAACTCCGCCCCCCGTCGGCCGCCGCCTGTCCCGGCTGCCTCGCCGCCCCGGCCCAGCCGGTGGAAGAGGCGCCCAAGGACGCCCGTATCGCCCTGTCGCTGCCCGGCATCCACTGCCAGGCCTGTATCTCCACCGTTGAGCGGGAGCTGGCCGCGACGCCGGGGGTACAGTCAGCGCGGGTGAACCTGACGCTGAAACGCGCGATGATCGAGGCCGATCCGGAGCTGCGCGCTGCCGATCTGATACCGGTGCTGGAGCGGGCGGGTTACGAGGCGCATGAGCTGGACGCCGGCACCCTGCAGGCGACCCAGACCGACCGCGCCGGGCGGGATCTGCTGATGCGGCTGGCGGTGGCCGGGTTCGCCTCGATGAACGTGATGCTGTTGTCCGTCTCGGTCTGGTCCGGGGCGACCGATGCGACGCGCGACATGTTCCACTGGATCTCCGCGGCGATCACCCTGCCGGCGATTGCCTTTTCGGCGCAGCCGTTTTTCCGCAACGCCTGGGCGGCGCTGTCGGTGCGGCGGCTCAACATGGATGTGCCCATCGTGTTGGCGATCCTGCTGGCGCTGGTCACCTCGCTGTGGGAGACCACGCTGTCGGGCGAGCACGCCTATTTCGACGCCGCGCTTACGCTGACCTTCTTCCTGCTGGCAGGCCGTTACCTCGACTACCGCACCCGCGCCGTGGCGCGCTCTGCCGCCGAGGAGCTGACTGCGCTGGAAGTGCCGCGCGCGTTGCGGCTGACCGAGAACGGTGAGGAAGAAGAGGTTTCGGTCGCCGAGCTGCGGATCGGCGATCTGATCCGGGTCCGTCCCGGCGGGCGGATGCCGGTCGATGGCGAGATTACCGAGGGGCGGTCAGAGCTGGACCGGTCGCTGCTCACCGGCGAGACGGTGCCGGTCTATGCCGAACCGGGGATCGGGGTGTCGGCGGGTGAGGTCAACCTGACCGGGCCGCTGACCGTGCGCGCCTCTGCGGTGGGCGAGGATACCTCGCTGCACCGGATCGCCGATCTGGTGGCGATCGCGGAATCGGGGCGCTCGCGCTACACCTCGCTGGCCGACAAGGCGGCGAAACTCTATGCGCCCGGTGTGCATATCCTCTCGGCGCTCAGTTTCGTTGGCTGGTTCCTCTACACCTGGGATCTGCGCACCGCGCTCAATATTGCTGCGGCGGTGCTGATCATCACCTGCCCCTGTGCGCTGGGCCTCGCAGTGCCGGCGGTGACCACGGCGGCCTCCGGGCGGCTCTTCCGCAAGGGGATGCTGATCAAGCATTCGACCGCGCTGGAACGGCTGGCGCAGGTCGATACCGTGGTGTTCGACAAGACCGGCACGCTGACCGCCGGCACGCCGGAGCTGACCAACCTGGGCGATCACACCAGCGCCGATCTGCAGATCGCGCTGGCGCTGGCCGAAGGGTCGTCGCACCCGCTCTCCGCCGCGCTGGTCAAATCCGCGCGGGAGGCGGGGATCAAGCCGGCGAAAGTGACCGATCTGGCCGAGGTGCCCGGGTTCGGGACCGGAGGCATCTGGCGCGGTCGCCGGGTGCGGCTGGGCCGGGCGGCCTGGGTCGGCGCCGAGCAGGGCGCGCGCACCGCCGCCTGGCTCTCGGTCGGAGAGGGCGAGGCGCGGCCGTTCTATTTCTCCGATGCTTTGCGCCCCGGCGCGGCCGAGGCGGTGTCGGCGCTGCGCGCGGCGGGCAAGGAGGTGCTGCTCATCTCCGGCGATACCGCCGGTGCGGTGGAGGCGCTGGCGGACCGGCTGGGCATCGACAAATGGGTGGCCGAGGCGCTGCCGCAGGACAAGGCGGCGCGCATCGCCGGGATGACCGACGAGGGCAGACGCGTGCTGATGGTGGGTGACGGGCTGAACGATACCGCAGCGCTCGCCGCCGCCCATGTTTCGATCTCGCCCGCCTCGGCGCTGGATGCCGCCCGCGTGGCCTCCGACATCGTGCTGTTGGGGCAGGACCTGTCGCCGATTGCGGATGCCTGCGATACCGCCCGCAAGGCGACCCGGCGGATCCGCGAGAACTTCCGCATCGCCACGGTTTACAACCTGATCGCGGTGCCGCTGGCGGTCGCCGGGCTGGCGACGCCGCTGATTGCCGCATTGGCGATGTCGTCCTCGTCGATTACGGTATCGCTGAACGCGCTGCGCCTGAGGTGACCCGATGGAAATGCTGACCTACCTGATCCCGATCTCCCTCGTCATGGGGGGCGTGGGGCTGGTGGCCTTCATCTACACCGTACGCAGCGGCCAGTATGACGACCCGGAGGGCGACAGCCGCCGCATCCTCAGCGACGAATGGGACGACCATCCGAAGCCGTAGGCGGCCCGGCACCGGGTGCCAAACCGTAGCGTTATCGCCTCAGAGTGTACGGACCAGCCGCAGCGCGTCGTAGATCGCCGCGTGGGTGTTCCGCGCCGAGACGGCATCGCCGATCCGGTAGAGCAGGAAATCGCCCTCGGCCCCTTCGCACTCCGGCTGCGGCGCCCCGTCGATCAGTGCCTGGTAATTCACCGCGCCCTTGTTGCGCGACCGCGGCTTGAGGTCGAAATAGAGCTCGTCCAGCGGCAGGGTGCCGTGGTTGACCACCACCTGATCGAAGCTGCGTTCTTCCCGGTGGGCGGAGTAATCGGTGCCGATCACGGCGCGTAGCGCGTTGCCGTCGCGGCACAGCGATTTCAGCCGGTAGGTGACGGTGAAGCGCACGTCCTTGTCCTGCAGGGCGCGCATGTAGGGCACGAGGTTCATGCCCATGATCTCGGGCGAGAAGCTGCGGTCCGGGGTCATGATTTCCACATGGGCGCCGGTTTCGGCGATGATCTCGGCGGCTTGCAGGGCGGGCGGATCGCCCGCGTCGTCGTAGATCAGCACGCGGGAGCCGGGCGCCACGTCGCCGGCAATGATGTCCCAGGCGGAGACCACCAGATCGTTGCCCTCCTCCAGCACTTCGGTATCGGGCAGCCCGCCGGTGGCGACAATGGCGATGTCCGGGGCGAGGGCCGCGATGTCTTCGGCCTCGGCGAAGGTGTTGAAGCGGAAGGCCACGTTGAGGGCGGCGCATTGCGCCATGCGCCAGTCGACGATGCCGATCATCTCGCGCCGCCGCGGGCTTTGCGCGGTGAGGCGGAGCTGGCCGCCGGGATCGGGGGCGGCCTCGAACACCACCACCTCATGGCCGCGCAGCGCCGCGACGCGGGCGGCCTCCAGCCCCGCCGGGCCGGCGCCGGCGATCACCACGCGCTTGCGTTTGGAGGCCGGGGAAATGGCATGGGGCACGGTCAGCTCGCGCCCCGTGGAGGGGTTGTGGATGCAAAGCGCCTCGCCGCCCTGATAGATGCGGTCGAGGCAATAGGTGGCGCCGACGCAGGGGCGGATATCGTCCTCCTGTCCCGCCATGATCTTCTGCACGATATGCGGGTCGGCGATGTGGGCGCGGGTCATGCCGACCATGTCGAGGAGGCCTTCGGCGACGGCGTGCCGCGCGGTGGCCACGTCGGGGATGCGGGCGGCGTGGAAGGTGGGCAGGCCGACCTCGGCCCGCACCCGACCCGCGAAATCCAGATGCGGCGCGCTGCGCATCCCCTGCACCGGGATCACGTCGGTGAGATCGGCGTCGGTTTCCACCCGGCCCTTGATGATGTTGAGGAAATCGACGGTGCCGCTGTCGCGCAGCCGCTTGCCGATCTCCAGCCCGTCCTCTTGGGTGATGCCGTTCGGGGCCAGATCGTCGGCGGTGTAGCGGACGCCGACGATGAATTCCGGCCCCACCCGCTCGCGGATCGCGCTGAGCACGTCGAGGGAGAATTTCATTCGCGCCGAGAGGTCGCCGTTCCAGGGCGCGTCGAGGGTGTTCTGGCGCGGGGCCCAGAAGGCGTCCATCAGGTGGCCATAGGCCTCCAGCTCGATGCCGTCGAGGCCGGCCTGCTGCATCCGCTCCGCCGCATCAGCATAATCGGCGATGATGCGGGCGATGTCCCAATCCTCCATCACCTTGGGAAAGGCGCGGTGGGCGGGTTCGCGCAGGCCGGAGGGCGCCACCACCGGCAGCCAGTCGCCGTTGTTCCAGCCGGTGCGCCAGCCCAGGTGGGTGAGCTGGATCATCACCGCGCAGCCGTATTCGTGGCATTCCTCGGTCAGTTTGCCCATCCACGGCACGATTTCGTCGCGATAGGCCTGCAGGTTGCCGAAGGCGGCCGGGCTGTCGCGCGAGACCAGCGCCGAGCCTGCCGTCATCACCATCGCCACCCCGCCCCTGGCGCGCTCCACGTGATAGGCGCGGTAGCGGTCCTTGGGCATGCCGTCCTCGCCATAGGCGGGCTCATGCGCGGTGGTCATGATCCGGTTCTTAAGGGTGAGATGTCTGAGCTGGTAGGGCTGGAGCAGCGGATCGGTGGTCATGGCGGTCCTGTCGGTCTGGCGGTTTGGTTTTTGCGTCGAGCCTAACAGCGGGCGGCCATGGGTCGAGGTCGAAAACGACATCAGCCGGCGTTTGTGACCGGTTGCCGGTCGCGGCTGCGCCGAGGTGCCTCCGGCGGGGATACTTGCGGTCAGAAAAAGAGCGGGCGGGGGCCGCGGATTGCAATGGGAGGCTGTTTCGGCCACAGAAGAGGCTGAAACAGCCGGGAACCCGAGGCGGGAGATGCAGGTGGATTGGCGCGAACGCATGGAGCTGGCCCTGGCGGGGCTGGCGGCGGAACGGCCCTTGCGGCCGGCGATTTTCGTGGCGCTGTTCGCGCTGGTGATGTTCCTGCCGGGTTTTTTTACCCTGCCGCCGATTGACCGCGACGAGACGCGGTTTGCCCAGGCCTCCCGCCAAATGGTGGAGAGCGGCGATTACATCGATATCCGGCTGGGCGAGGGCACGCGGTACAAGAAACCGGTGGGGATTCATTGGCTGCAATCGGCGGCGGTGGCGCTGGTGGGGATGGATCACGCGCGGGAGATCTGGGTCTATCGGCTGCCGTCTTTGGCGATGGGCGTGGCGGCCTGTCTGTTGACCTATCTGATCGCGCTGTCGCTGGTGGGCGCGCAGGGGGCGCTGTTGGCCGGGCTGTTGATAGCCGCCTGCTTCGTGCTGGGGGCGGAGGCGCGGCTGGCCAAGACCGATGCGACCTTGCTGGCGACGGTATTGGCGGCGCAGCTTGTGCTGGCGCGGTTGCATATGCGCGGAGCGGAGGCCGCCCGCGGCGGCTGGCCCTGGTTGTTCTGGGGGGCGATGGGTGTCTCCATGCTGGTCAAGGGGCCGATCGGGCCGATGGTGGTTGGCCTGACCTTGCTGGCGCTGATCGTTTCGCGGCGCGAGGTGCGCTGGCTGGCGCCGCTGCGATGGGGCTGGGGGCTGTTGCTGTTCGTGGCGATCGTGCTGCCCTGGTATGTGGCGATCACGGTGAAATCCGGCGATGCCTTCTGGGCCGAGGCGCTGGGCCGCGACCTGATCGGCAAGATCGGCGAGGGGCAGGAGAGCCATGGCGCGCCCTTCGGCACCTATATGCTGGCGGTCTGGGTGACCTTCTGGCCGGCCTCGATCCTGTTGCCGTTTGGGCTGTGGTACGGCTGGACCGCGCGGCGGGAGCCGGCGGTGCTGTTCTGTCTGGCCTGGCTGGTCCCCACCTGGCTGGTGTTCGAGATCACCGCGACCAAGCTCATTCACTACGTTCTGCCGGTCTATCCGGCGCTGGCGGTTCTCAGCGCGGCGGGCTGGCTGGCGCGGCCGGAGGGGGCGCTGCGCTGGCCGTACCGGCTGTTCGCGGTGCTGTTCCTGTTGCTGGGGCTGCTGCTGGGGGCGGTGCCGGTGATCTTTTCGCTGCAATACGGCATGCGGCCGGGCGTGGTCTGGGGCGTGGGCATCGTTCTGACGCTGATCGGCATCTGGTGGGTCTGGACGGCGATGCGCGCGGACAGGCGGCTGAGCCCGGTTGTGGGCCTCGGGGCGCTGTCGCTGGGGCTGGCGCTGAGCCTCTTTGGCCATCTGGCGCGGTTCGAGCATATCTGGCCTTCCAACGCGCTGGCGGCGCTCCATGCGCAGGCGCAGGAGATGTGCGAGAATCCCGCGTTCCTGTCGGTGGGGTATGACGAGCCGTCGCTGATGCTGCTGACGACGCAATTGCCGCGGTTTGCCGGGCCGGAGGCGGCGGCAGAGGCGGTGGGGGCGGCGGGCTGCGCGCTGGTCTTTGTCGAGGATCGGCGGCGGGCGGATTTCGACATTGCCGTGTCGCGGCCGGGCGAGGTGATCGGGCGCGTGGAGGGCTTCGGGCTGGGCGGGGCGGATGAGCTGGGGATTACGGCGTATCTGTTCCGGTGACTGGGGGGAATAGTGCAAGCCGCGCGAGCGCCGGACCGGGGGCTGGCGCAGCGACGGTAGTTCGGCGCACTTTATGGCAGCCAAGTTCGGGCTAGCTTCGAGCGGTGCGCTTACGTCGATCAAGCGCCAGACCGAAGGGACGGTCCGGCGCTCGCGCGGCGCCCTTCGGGCTCGTTCCGCGCAGAGGGAATTGGCTCGGAGGTTTCTTTAGTCTGCTGCGGCGGGCCAGCAGGTTCCTTCGCGCACATACATCGACAGGACTGCCTTTGCATAGGTGCCGGGCCCGGGTTTCCAGGTGGCCACCGGCAGCGGGCCGGGGCAGGGCGGCGCATCGCCCAGCGTGGCGAAGAGGTAGGGGCCCTGACGGTCGGCCGGGAAGGGATGCTGCTGGGCGTAGAAATGCGGCGGGTGCTCGGGGGCGGGCACGGCGTAGACCTCGATCCCGCTGCCCTTGGCGGCGTGGAACAGCCCGGCCAGCAGGTGGCGGTTGCCGGAGACCACGGCGGTGACACCCTGCCGGCGCGCCTCTTCCAGGATACGGTCGCTCATCGCCTGCTGGCCGACATAGCGGCGCATCAGCAGGCGGCCGTCGCTTTCGCGGGTCCAGTTGGTGGCCTGGGTGGCTGCGAACGGCAGGAAGGCGGTGACGGCGAGGTTCAGCGCCAGCGTCACCCAGAGCCACATGCGCCCCCGGTGCCAGAGCACCGGCACCACCAGCAGCAGGATGGCGGCGACGGCGGTGACCGCCCAGTTGGCATAGGCCTTGGACAGAAGCGCCTGCAGCGTCACCAGTGCCAGCGTCGGCAGCGACATCCAGACCAGCCAGCGCGGCTGCCAGTCCGGGCGGCGCAGCGCGCGGGGGGCGATGATCAGCCAGGCGGCGAACAGAACCGGGCCGATCACGCCGAATTGCGACAGCAGGAACTCCACCGCGCCCTGCGGGTTCAGGTGGATGCCGGGGCGGCGGACCCAGTCGACGTTGTCGGCGGTGTGCGAAAGGGTGGTGAAATCGTGCTGCAGGTTCCAGATCAGGTTGGGCGAGACCACCAGCAGGAAGCCGAGCGCGGCCAGCGCCGCGTCGCGCCATCTGATCCGCGCGGCGGGGACCAGGGCCGCGCCGATGACCGCACCGATCACGAAGTAGATCGCGGCGTATTTCGCCAGCATGCCGACCCCGAGGCAGAGCCCGAGCGCCAGCGCGCGCCGGCCCGAGGGGCTGCGCGTCAGCGTCAGGTAGAGCCAGATGGAGCCGGCGAAGAACGGCAGCAGGATGGTGTCGGTCGAGACCAGCAGCGCGCCCACCGCCACCACCGGCAGGGTCACATAGGTGACGCCGACCATCATCGCCGCGCGGCGGTCGGTCACCTCGCGCGCGGCGCCCATCAGGATCAGCGCGGTGGCGGCCTGAAACAGCGGCCCGGGCAGACGGATCCAGAAGGTCGCGTCGCTGCCCGCCAGCTCGGTCACCGCGCGCAGCACCCAGCCGATCAGCGGCGGCTTGGAGTAGTAGCCCCAGTCGAGCTCCTGCCCCCATTGCCAGTACTGCGATTCGTCGACGAAGAGCTCGGCGGTGGAGAACGCCAGCATCCCCACGCGGTAGAGCGTGATCGCGGCGATGACCGCGAGACCGATCCGCAGCGGATCAGGAGCTTTGGCTTGTGCGGCGCTTTTCGGCATAGATCAGCCAGAGATTGCGAAGATAGATCACCACGCCCAGGGCCTGGCCGAGGATAAACACCGGGTCGGCCCGGTGGATCGCATAGGCCAGCAGCGTCACGCCGCCGGTGATCGAGAACCACCAGAACAGCTCCGGCACCACCGAGCGGCGCTGTTTCTCGGACGCGATCCACTGGATGATGAAGCGCATCGAAAACAGCAGTTGCGCGCCGATGCCGACGACGACCCAGATCAGCTCGGCCCGTGTATCGACCTTGAAGAAGCTCAGCAGCGTCTCGATCACGCGGCGGTCCCCTTGTCCTGATCCGGGGTTTCGGCGGTCACCGGGCGCACGGTCTTGGCGCGGCGGATCAGCCAGGCGACGCCGATCAGGTCGTAGATGCCGACCAGCGCGCGTTGCAGGTTGTTGTATTTCGAGGTGCCGCCGCCACGTTCGCGGTGCGAGACGTCCACATGGGCCACCGACCAGCCGTCGCGGGCAAAGAGCGCGGGCAGGTAGCGGTGCATGTGGTTGAAGAACGGTAGCTGCAGGAAGGCATCGCGTCGAAACGCCTTCAGCCCGCAGCCGGTGTCGCGGGTGCGGTCGTTGAGCATCCAGGCGCGCAACCCGTTGGCCAGCCGCGAGGCGATCTTCTTCGACCAGGTGTCCTGCCGTTTCACCCGCTGGCCGGCGACGAGGCCCAGATCGGCGGGCGCGTCGGGAGCAAGCAGCGGTGCCACCAGTTTCGGGATTTCCGACGGCGGGTTCTGCATGTCGCCGTCGAGCGTGCAGATCACCCGGCCACGGGCGGCCTGGACGCCGCTGTGCACCGCCGCCGACTGGCCGCCGGCGCGCGGGTGCTGCACCAGCCGCAGCCAGGGATAGTCGGCCTGCATCTCGCGGATCAGTTTCGCGGTGTCGTCGGAGGACCCGTCGTCGACCAGGATCAGCTCCTTGTCGGGCAGGCTGGCGCAGGCGCTGTCGATCTCGCGCACCAGGGGGATGACGTTCTCCGCCTCGTTATGCATCGGGATGACGATAGAAAGCTGCATGGTCACGGGTCCGCCGCGTCGGGTTTCATTTCTTCGGCCGAGTATAGCGGGCGGGAGGAGCGATTGCACGGAGGTGCCCGGCGCCCGGGGCGCCCCGGCTGCGCCTCAATACACCTTCGCGGCGATTGTTCAAGCCCGGGGCACGTGGCGCAGGGTGCGACGTGTCAGGCGGTGCCGCCATGCCCGGCCCGGGCGCGGCGGCCCGGAAAACGCAGCGGGCGGCCGGCGAGACGCAGGAACAGGGCGGCCAGCGCCAGCCCCGCCAGGCTGGGGATGTAGAGCAGCCACCACATCTGCGGCCGCTCCACCACCATCGGGGTGGCCAGCCCGCGCAGGGCCTCGAGGCACAGCAGGATGGCGAAGGCGCCGAGCACCTGCGGCCAGAGGCCGAAGCGGGAAAACCCGCCCAGCATCAGTGTGGCGTAGCCCACCAGCGGGGTGGCAATGCATATCAGGATCCAGGCCAGGCGTTCGTGCAGTTCTTCGGCGATCTGGCCCCTGGAATACCCGTCTTCCTGCATGAGCCGCGCGCGCGGGTCGGGGCCGATCAACTGGGCCGTGGGGACACCGCGGATATTGCGGGCAAGCTCGCCGCTTTGTTCGGCCATGGCGCTGATGTCGTATGAGAAATCCTCGAATACAGTGGTCGAGAGCGTCTTGCCCGCCGCATCGAAACGCAGCGCCATGCCCTGGATCATCACCAGGTTGATCTGCGCCCCGTCGCGCACCAGGAAGGCCCTTGCGCCGGTATAGGTGATCGGATGCGCCGGGTCGCGCCGGTCGGACAGGAACACGTCGTTGAGGGTGCCGTCGGTGTCGATCCGGCCGATGTAGAAGGTCACCCCCTCGGCCGGGTGCATGAAGCTGCCCTCGTTCAGGAGCTGGGCGGTGATGTCGCGCGACACCTCGGCCTGGCGCTGCTCCAGCTGCTGGATCGAGGCCGGGCGCAGGTAGGTGGTGAGCACCGCCATCATCAGCGCGGCGACCAGCCCGAAATAGAACACCGGACGGCCCAGCCGCAGCGGGCTCGACCCGGTGGCGAGCATCACCGTCATCTCGCTGTCGCGGCTGAAGCGGTTGGTGGCATAGACCGCCGCGCCGAAGGCGGCCATCGGCATCACCGTGCGGATGAGCGTGGGCAGCGACAGGGTGGTGAATTCGAGGAATACCAGCCCCGACTGGCCGCCGCCGATCAGCTTGTCGAACAGGCTGACCGAGCGGGAAATCCACAGCACCCCCACCAGCACCAGCAGGAAGAAGGAGAACAGCACCAGCATCTGGCGCAGCGCGTATCCGTCAAATCTCGACATGTCTCTCCCACGGGGCGGTGCGCCGGGGACCATATGGCAGTTGCGGAGCCGTTGGAACCGCAATCTGCCGGCCCGCTCTGGACCCCGGCGGCATTGTGGCACAGGATCGCTGAAAAGCGCATCCGAGGGAGAGATACGGGATATGAGCGGGCAGGACTACGACTACATCATCGTCGGCGGCGGCAGCGCCGGCTGCGTGCTGGCCAACCGGCTGAGCGAGGATCGCGATGTGCGGGTGCTGCTGCTGGAGGCGGGCGGGCGCGACAATTACCACTGGATCCATATCCCGGTGGGCTACCTCTACTGCATCGGCAACCCGCGCACCGACTGGTGCTTCAAGACGCGGGCCGAGCCGGGGCTGAACGGGCGCAGCCTGGGCTATCCGCGCGGCAAGGTGCTGGGCGGCTGTTCGTCGATCAACGGGATGCTGTATCTGCGCGGGCAGGCGCGGGACTACGACACCTGGCGGCAGCTGGGTTGTACCGGCTGGGGCTGGGACGATGTGCTGCCCTATTTCCTCAAGTCCGAGGATCACCATGCCGGCGGCTCCGACGACCACGGCACCGGCGGCGAGTGGCGGGTGGAGAAGCAGCGGCTGCGCTGGGAGGTGCTCGACGATATCGCCGATGCCTTCGAGGCGACCGGCATCCCCAAGCGCGAGGATTTCAACACCGGCGACAATTTCGGGGTGAATTACTTCGAGGTGAACCAGCGCAAGGGTTGGCGCTGGAACACGTCGAAGGGGTTTCTGTCGCCGGTGCGCGACCGCGCCAACCTGACGGTGCGCACCCGGGCGCAATGCGCCCGGGTGACCTTCGAGGGGCGGCGGGCGACCGGGGTGGAGTTGATCGGCGGCGAACGGTTGGGCGCCCGGCGCGAGGTGATCCTGTCGGCCGGCGCCATCGGCTCGCCGCAGCTCCTCCAGCTCTCCGGCGTGGGCCCGGGGGATCTGTTGCAGCAACACGGCATCGGGATGGTGCATGAGGCGCCCGAGGTGGGGCGCAACCTGCAGGACCACCTGCAACTGCGCTGCGCCTACAAGGTGACCGGGGCGAAGACGCTCAACACACTGTCGGCCACCGCCTGGGGCAAGGCCAGGATCGGGCTGGAATATGCCCTCTTCCGCTCCGGCCCGATGTCGATGGCGCCAAGCCAGCTGGGCGGGTTCGCCTATTCCTCGCCGGATGTGGAGACGCCGGATCTGGAGTATCACGTGCAGCCCTTGTCGCTGCCCGCCTTCGGCCAGGACCTGGACGATTTCCCGGCGGTGACGGCCTCTGTCTGTCATCTGCGCCCCGAGAGCCGGGGCCATGTCTCGATCGTCTCGCAGGACCCCAATGCGGCGCCGGAGATCGCGCCGAATTACCTGTCGGTCGAGGCCGACCGGCAGGTCGCGGCGCGGGCGATCCGTCTGACGCGGCAGGTGATGGCGGCCGAGCCTTTGACGAAATACCGGCCGGAAGAGTTCCGACCGGGGCCGGAGTATCAGAGCGACGAGGATCTGATGCGCGCGGCGGGCGATGTGGGCACGACGATCTTCCACCCCGTGGGCACCGCGCGGATGGGGGCGGACGCGCGGGCGGTGGTGGATCCGCAATGCCGGGTCAACGGGATCGAGGGGCTGCGGGTGGTGGACGCCTCGGTGATGCCGCGGATCACGTCTGGCAACACCAATTCGCCGACCATCATGATCGCCGAGAAGGCCGCCGACATGATCCGCGCCGGGGCTTAGGCCGGGCGCGTCTGCACGGGGCGGCGCAGCGGACTGCGCGCCGCCCGCTGGCCCAGCCAGACCGAGCCCAGCACCGTCGCCGCGCCCGCCATCTGCATCGGGCTCAGGGCTTGCTCCAGCAGGCCCCAGCCCAGCAGCACGGCGGTGACCGGGCTCATCATCCCCAGCATGGAGATCGCGCCGGGCTCGATCCGGGCGATGCCGCGGAACCACAGCAGATAGGTCAGCGCGGCGCCGATCAGGCCGAGGTAGAGCAGGCCGCCGATGTTCTGCGGCTCCAGCGCGGGCAGCGCGGGTTCGCTGAGCAGCGCCACGGGGATCAGCAGCAGACCCCCGGCGGTGAGCTGCCAGGCGGTGAAGGTGAGCGGTGGAACGGGGGGCTGCCATTTGCGGCTGAACACCGTGCCCGCGGCCATGGAGGCGGCACCGCCGAGGCCCGCGGCGATGCCCAGCGGGTCGAGCGCGGCACCCGGTTGCAGCACCAGCAGCGCCACGCCGCCGAGGCCCGCCAGCGCCGCCAGCACGGAGAGGGCGCGTATCGGATGGCCCATCGCCAGCCGGGCCAGCCCCAGCACGATCAGCGGTTGCGTGGCCCCCAGCGTGGCCGCCACCCCGCCGGGCAGCCGGTAGGCGGCGACGAACAGCAGCACCCAGAAAATGGCGAAGTTGAAGGCGCCGAGCAGCAGCACCCGGCCCCACCATGCGCGCGGCGGCAGGTGGCGCACCACCAGCAGCAGGAGCAACCCGGCGGGCAGCGCGCGCAGCACCGCCAGCGTCACCGGATAGCCCTGCGGCAGAAACTCGGTGGTCACGAAATAGGTGCTGCCCCAGATCGCCGGGGCCAGCGCGGTGAGGATCAGGTCGGTGCTGCGGGGCATCGGAGAACTCCTGCGAAGAAAGGGAGGGGCGGGGCGCAGAACGCCCCGCCGGGCCGCGCTCAGGCGGCTTCGGTTCCGAGGGCAGGCGCGCTTGCCAGCCGGGCGGCGATCTGGGCCACGTGGCGGCCCTGGAACCGGGCGCCGTCGAGCTCGGTCGCGCTGGGCTGACGCGATCCGTCGCCGCCCGCCACGGTGCCGGCGCCATAGGGCGAGCCGCCGACGATTTCGTCCATCCGGGTCTGGCCGGCGAAGGTATAGGGCAGCCCGGTCACCAGCATGCCGAAGTGCATCAGCGGCAGTTGAGTGGAGAGTACGGCGGCCTCATGCCCGCCATGCTGCGAGCCGGTGGAGGTGAACACGCCGCCGACCTTGCCCACCAGCGCGTTCTGCGCCCAGAGGCCGCCGGCCATGTCGAAGAACTGTTTCATCTGCGCCGCCATATTGCCGAAGCGGGTGGGGGTGCCGACGATGATGGCATCGTAATCCGGCAGGTCGGAGACCTTGGCCTCCGGCGTGTCATCCTCGACGAAACCGGCCTGGACGCGGATCTCGGCCGGGACGGTTTCGGGCACACGGCGGAGATCGACCTCGACACCCGGCACGCTGCGAGCGCCGTCGGCTTCGGCCTCGGCCATCTGACGGATGTGGCCATAGCTGGAATAGTAGAGAACGAGAACTTTGGTCATCGGAGGGGTCCTTTCGGGGGGAGAGGGTTATTTGATGGGCAGCGCCACGGGGCGCATCGGGGCGGCATCGGCGCCGCGCAGCTTCAGCGAGCCGCCGATGAAGGCGAATTCGTGCAGCCCTTCGGCGGCGAGCTCTTCGAGGTAGACAAGTTCCATGATCGGCACGCCCTGCTGCGCCAGCAGGTAGGTGTGGACCGGCACGTAGTTGCCTTCGATTTCGGAGGGGAAGGCCTCGAAGCTGAGGTTGTCGGCGCCGACGATCATCGCGCCGGCTTCCTCGGCGAGGAAACGTGCCGCTTCGATGCCCAGACCCGGCGGATTGTGCATATAGGCGCCGGCATCCTCGTAATCGGCCATCCGCCCGGTGCGGATCAGCGCCACGTCGCCCCGGTGCAGCTCGGTTCCCTGGGCGGCCAGCGTTTCGATCAGGTCGTCGCGGGTGATGCGGTAGCCTTCGGGCAGCATGGCCAGCCCCTTCGCGCCCGCCACGTCGATCAGCACCCCGCGCGCCACGATCGGCGGGATGGTCTCGGCGCCGGTCACTGTCCAGCCGGTGTCGCCCAGGTGATCGTCCGCGGCGAAATTGTTGTAGATCCTGCCGTTAAGGCCGAAGTGGTTGAGTGCGTCGATATGGGTACCGGTGTGGGTGTACATGGAAATCGCCGAGCCGGTGTAGCTGACATGCGCGCCGACCTCCTCTCCGACGCCGAGCGGATCGGAGATCGCGGCGCCGCGCGGCGTGTGGGTCATCCAGAACTGGTAGCGGGGATCGCCGGCGGCGTGCCAGCCGGGCATGCCGATGAAGTATTCCACCGACAGGTCATAGGCGCGGCCGCCGTCGATGCGGGCGAGGATCGCCGCGCGCGAGGCCTCGGTCATCAGGTTAAGCGCCCCGAGCTGGTCGTCGGGGCCCCAGGGGCTTTGGCCCACGGTGGCGGTATCGGCGGCGGCGGGTGCGGCCAGTGTCAGAGCCAGAAGGGCGGCGGAGAGGGGCTTTGCAGTCATGGCATCGGTCCGGTTCAGTTTGGCGATGCCGGGAAGATGCGCGGAGACAGGCCCGGGAATAACCGGTCCGGGCGCAAGTCACTCTTAACCAGGGTTGAAGAATGTCAGCGCGGGCTGCGCAGCGCGCTCTGCAGGAAATCGAGGAAGGCGGCGGTTTTCGCGTCCGCCGCGAGGCGGGAGGCGGTGACGGCGTAGATCTGGCGCGGTGGCAGCGCGTGATCGGGCAGCACGCGGATCAGATCGCGCGCCGCCTCCGGGCCGTTGGAGATGAAATCGGGCAGCGAGCCGATCCCCATGCCGGCGATCAGCATGTCGCGCAGGATCAGGCTGGACCCGATCTTGTGGCGCGCATGCAGCGGGATAGGGGTGACGCCCTCGGGGCCGGTCAGCTCCCACTGGCCGGTTTCGGAGGACAGCAGAAATTCCAGCGTCTGGTGATCGGTCAGATCCTGCGGGCTCTGCGGGGTGCCGTGCGCCTCAAGATAAGCGGGCGCGGCGAACAGGGCCTGTCGCACGGGCGCGATGGGCCGCGCGATCAGCCCTGAATCGGGCAGGTCGGGGCGCACCCGGATCGACAGGTCGAAGCCGCCCTCGATCATGTCGACCACCCGGTCGTCCAGCGACAGGGTCAGGTTCAGGTCGGGGTATTGCGCCAGAAACTTGGGCAGAATCGGCGCCAGAACGGTGGCGCCGAACGAATGCGGCGCGTTGACCCTCAGCCGTCCGGCGACGCTGCCCGCGCCCATCCGCACCCGGTCCTCCATCTGGTCCATCTGGTCGAGCAGGCGGCGCGCCTCGTCATAGTAGAGCCGGCCGTTGCCGGTGAGCGACATGGTCCGCGTGGTCCGGGTGAGCAGGGTGCAGCCGAGGCTTTGCTCCAGTAATTTCACGTCGCGGCTGAGCAGGGCGGCGGATACGCCCAGATCCTCGGCGGCGCGGGTGAAACTGCCGCGTTCGACGATGCGGCAAAAGGCTTTCATCACCGAGAGTTTGTCCATCTCGCGTCCTCCGCGGCGGGGTCTCCGGCTTCTCGCTAGCAGGTTTTCGGGCCGGGCGACAGCGGGCATTCCTCAACCGGCGTTAAGAGTGAGTTGCGCGTGCCGCGGTTATTCGCGGGCCGGAAACGGATCATCTTCTGCCGTGGTTTTCAGGATAAGGACAGATGACATGACCCGGCTGACCCTCGATTTCTACCACGACGTGGTGTGTGGGTGGTGCTTCAATATCTCGCCGCGGCTGCGCCGGCTGGCAGAGGAATTCGATCTGCAAGTGCGGCACCGGACCTTCGTGCTGCAGGACACTCCGCGGCAGATGGTGGCGGTGTTCGGCTCGATGCCGCAGGCCAAGGCCACCATTCTGGGTCATTGGGTGGCCTGTCGGGCGGCCAGCGACACGCCCGAGGCGTTCAATATCGACGGCATGGCGGCGGCGCGGTTCGACTATCCGCACGGGTTGCCGGCGGCGCTGGCCTGCAAGGCGGCGGAGCGGCTGGACGGGCAGGCGGGCCATTGGCGGATGTTCGATGCGCTGCAGCGGGCGCATATCACGCAGGCGCGCGATGTGGCCAATGGGGGCGTGCTGATGGCGGTGGCCGGGGAGGCCGGGTTCGATGCGGTGAAGCTCGGTCACCTGATGGCGGAGGAGGCCACCCGTTCGCAGGTGGAGGCAGACCGCAAGCTGGCGCGGCGGCATCAGGTCTCGTCCGTGCCGACGGTGATCGTGGAAGACACCGGGGCGCGGCTGGTCAATGGGCCGCTGGAGGATCTGCGGGTGCAGATCCGGGCGAACCTGCGGTTGGTAAAGGCGTGAGGTCAGGAGGCTCTGACATGCCCGGGACCAAGGCGCGAAGCGCTGCCCTGTGTTGCGCTCGGCGGGCGACAGCACGCAAAAGGGGCGGACCCTGAGGCCCGCCCCCGAAGCAAACGGATTGGCTGAACGCCGCACCGTCATCTCTGTCGGCTCAGCTTGCGTTGCTGAGCTGAAACTCGGTCTCCGGCGCCTGTTTCGGCGGCTCTTTCCGCTTCAGATGGATCGGATCCTTGCCGCCGGACTTGGCCTGTTCGATCAGCGCCCGGTGCAGCGCCTTGATCGCCTTGTCGCGGTCGTCCTTGGCCACCAGGAACTGCACATCCACGCTGCCCGGCAGGTGTTGCACCGCCAGCGGCGTGATCTGCGCCGACTGCAGCGCGGCCAGCCCCGATTGCGCGGCGTTCAGCCCGCTCAGGTCGCGGCCGATCACCGAGACCAGCGCCAGCCCCTGCACCGTGACATCGGCATTGGGGAAGCGTTCGAGCAGGTCGCGTTCGGTCCGGCGCACGGCCTTGAGCGGCGCGGCCAGGTAGTGGGTGATCGTATTGGCGTTGGTCGCCTTGGATACGATGTGCACCTTGTGCCGCGCCAGGATCTCCAGCACGCTCTGGTCGTAGCCTTTGACGCCAACCATGTCCTGTTCGAACAGCGTCAGCGCATAGGTGTCCAGCCCGGTGACGATTTCGGCCGCCGGCCGGTCCGCCGGGGCGTCGTCGATCAGCGTGCCCGGATCGCCCGGGTCGAAGGCATTGGTGACCCGCAGCGGGATCCCGGCCTTGCGCAGGGTCTTGGCCGCGTTGGGGTGGATCGCCTCCATGCCGAGGTTCGACAGCTGGTCGGCCACGTCGTAATTGGTATGGCCCAGCTTGCGCACGGCCTCCTCGCCCACCAGCATCGGGTCGGCGGAGGAGAGGTGGAATTCCTTGTGGATGATCGCCTCGTCCGCCTGCGTCAGCGCGGCGATGTTGGAGAAGGTCACCTCGGAATAGCCGCGGTCGAACGCGCGCATCAGCCCCTCGGTGCACTGGGCATAGCCGGTGACGATCGGCAGCTCTGCGGTCAGGTCGACCTGTTCCAGACCGGCCAGGATCCGCTCTTCGAGGCTGTGTTCCTCCTCGTCGCGCCAGCCGCTGAGATCGACGAACCGCGCGTTGACGCCGGCCCGCTGCAGCAGCAGCGCGGTGGTGAAGGCAGAATGCGCCTCGCCCAGGCCGGACAGCAGCTCGCGGATCACCATCATGTGGTTCGACAGCCGGAAGTGCCCGTAGGAGCACAGCCGGCGCAGGTCGAACAGGCAGGAGCGCGCGCCCTCGATCCGCTCGCGGACGAATTCGTCGGCGGCAGTCAGGTCGGCGGGATGCTCCAGCACGGCGCTGTGCGCTTCGCGCATGGCGTCGCCGACCTTGGTCAGCCCGTCCAGCCAGTCGTGGCCGTTGTCGTCATTGGCAAACAGGGCATAAACGCCCGGCGTGCCGGTTTTCTTGTGTTCCAGCAGCAGGTTGGTGATGCCGCCGAAGGCGGAGACCACGAAGATGCGGCGATAAAGCTCGCTCTCGTCGCGGTCGCCGATGAAAAGCGTATCGCGCAGGTCGCGGATCCGGCTCATGGAGGTGCCGCCGATTTTCTCGACGGTATGTTTAGGAAAGGTCATGGGGATCGCCCGGCGGGTTGCGCCGGGCCTCCTGTATTGTCCTTGTTGGGTGGCTCGACCGTTGGCTGCTGCCCTCGGCTCAGGCCGTTTCCGTTTCCGGCAGCGCGTAGGAGCCGTCGGCCTGGTGCACTTCGTTGCCGGTCACCGGCGGGTTGAAGCAGCAGGCCATGACCAGCTCTTCTTCGGCGCGCAGGGTGTGCTTGTCGTGCTCGTTCAGAGCATACATCACGCCCGGCTTGATCTCGTAGGTCTCGCCGGTGGCCAGATCGGTGATCGAGCCCTTGCCCTGCATGCAGTAGACGCTCTCGAAGTGGTTCTTGTAATGGAACGTGTGCTCCGACCCGGCCTCGAGAAAGGTGATGTGGAAGGAAAAGCCCATGCCGTCGTCGGCCAGCAGCATACGCACGCTGGACCACTGGGCATCCGACACCACGCGCTGGGGTTCGTTTTTGGTGATTTCGTTGAAGTCGCGAACGATCATCGGTTGTTACTCCGCTGCAATGCTATTGGGTTCTTCGGACAGGGTCTCGCGGGCGGCTTCCAGCAGGATGTTCAGCCCCTTGCGGAACACATCGTCCGGCGTGGTGAGGGGCGCGAGAACCTTGACCACCTGATCTTCGGGGCCGGAGGTCTCGATGACAAGCCCCTTGCCGAAGGCGGCGGCGCAGATCCGGCCGGCCAGATCGCCGGAGCCGACATCGACGCCCTGCATCAGGCCGCGCCCCTTGAGGAACGCGCCGGGGATCATCTCGGCCAGCTCGCCAAGCGCGGTGGTCAGGATCACGGATTTCTCTGCCAGGCTCTTCTGGAAGTTGTCGTCGGTCCAGAATTTCTCGATCGCCACGCGGGCGGTGACAAAGGCGTGGGTGTTGCCGCGGAAGGTGCCGTTGTGCTCGGCCGGGCCGAACACGTCATGCTCCGGGCGCACCAGCGTCAGTGCCATCGGCAGGCCGAAGCCCGACACCGATTTCGCCATGGTGACGATATCGGGCGTGATCCCCATCTCTTCGAACGAGAAGAACGTCCCGGTGCGGCCGCAACCGGCCTGGATGTCGTCGACGATCAGCAGCGCGCCGTGCTCTTTCGCCAGCTCGGCCACCCGCTTGACCCATTCGGGGCGCGCGGCGTTCAGCCCGCCTTCGCCCTGCACGGTTTCCAGCAGGATCGCCGCCGGGGCGTCCATGCCGCTGGACCGGTCGGTCAGCATCGCTTCGAGAAACGCGGTGGTGTCGTTGTTGTCGCCGAAATAGCCGTCGAACGGCATCCGGGTGACGCCGTGCAGGTCGATGCCCGCACCGCCGCGATGATAGCCGTTGCCGGTCGCCGCCAGCGCGCCGAGGGTGACGCCGTGGAAGCCGTTGGTGAAGGCGATGATATTGGTCCGGCCGGTCACCTTGCGCGCAAGCTTCATCGCCGCCTCGACGGCGTTGGCGCCGGTCGGGCCGGTGAACATTACCCGGTGATCCATTCCGCGCGGCTTGAGGATGTTCTTTTCGAACGTCTCCAGGAACGCGGCCTTGGCATCGGTGTGCAGGTCCAGCGCATGGGCCAGCCCGTCATCGGTCAGATGCTCGATCAGGGCGATCTTCATGTCCGGATCGTTGTGGCCGTAGTTCAGCGACGAACAGCCGGCGAGAAAGTCGATATAGGTGCGACCCTTGGCGTCGGTCATTTCCGAACCGCGGGCCGAGGTGAACACGGTGTCGAAGCCGCGGCAGTAGCTGCGGGCCTCGGATTCGCGGCGCTCAAAGATTTTGATTTCGGCTGATGTGTCAGTCGACATAGGGAATTCCTTCCAGAAATAGCTTGGGGATAGGGGCGGGCGCAGTCTGGATCAGGCCGCTTTCTTCATCCGCTCCGGCAGTTCGATGGTGACCATGTATTCGGTCGAGTGCAGCCCCATGAAGTGATCGTCCCGGGTGAAATGCGGCTGCGACGAGAGACGGCCGAACCGGCGCTCGCTGAAGCGGCGGAACAGCGACCAGGACGCGTCGTTATCGCGGGTGATCGTGGTTTGCAGGCGGCTCACGTCTTCGCATTCGTCGCGGTCGAGGATGTGACCGAGCAGCTTGGTGCCCAGCCCCATGCCGCGTGCGTCGGGCGAGACGGCGACCTGCCAGACGAACAGCGTGTCCGGCGCGCTGGGCATGACATAGGCCGAAACCCAGCCCAGCACCTTGCCGTCCAGCTCGGCCACGACGCAGGTGTCGCGGAAGTGATCGCACTGGATCAGGTTGCAATACATGGAATTCTCATCGAGCGGCTTGCATGCGCGGACAAGATCCCAGATCGCGCCGCCGTCTTCGGCGACGGGCTTGCGCAGAGTGGGCTGGGTCTTTTGCGGCATGTGTGTTGCCTGTGACATGACGAGTTCAAGTCCTCCGTTTGCTTCGACTGTCAAAGTAACGTTTCCGGCAAAAACTTCAACATGTAAAAGCAAATATGCGCTCATAGCGTGAAGTGAGCCTTATTTTTATGGTGATCGCTAAGGGTTTTTGTGAGAAATACTTTGCCTATATAAATAATGGGCAGGATTGCATGGGCCGGAAACCATCGCTATTGCGGCGGTATTGAAGCGCGGCTAAGGCTCTGCCATCATTACACATACGCCAGTCAGGAGAGCGGATGGACCGGACCGATGTCAGCTTGATCGCCTTGCGGCGGATTCTCAGGGCGACCGAGCTTTACGGTCGCGAACTGGCGCAGGCGGCCGGGTTGACCGCCGTACAGTTCCGGGTGTTGCAGCTTGTCAGCGAGCGCGGCCATTGCACCGCGACCGAGATCTCCCATCGCATGGGGGTGTCGCAGGCCACCGTCACTTCGCTGGTGGACAAGCTGGTCCGTCAGGGCATGGTCGAGCGTCAGCGTTCGGAACGGGACCGGCGGCAGACCAATATCGTGATGACGGACAAGGGGCACGCGGCGATCGTGCGGGCCCCCGACGCGCTGCAGCAGCGCTACGTGCGCAAGTTCGAGGCGCTGGAGGACTGGGAGCAGTCGATGCTGGTCGCCGCGCTGGAGCGGGTGGCCTCGATGCTGGACGCCGAGGATATCGACGCCTCGCCGGTTCTGGATACCGGTGACCTGGCCAACATCGGCTGAGGCCGCGCCGCGGCCTCAGGGGCGGGCGGCGTGCAGCCGGCCCGCGCCGAGGGCGCTGAGCGCGACCATCACCGCCGCCGTCCCCAGACAGAGCGCGACACCGCCAAGCTGGTAGCTCAGCCCCGACAGCAGGGTCCCCAGCAGCCGGCCGGTGGCGTTGGCCATGTAGTAGAACCCCACATCCATGGTGACGCGGCTGTCCTCGGTGAACGCCAGGATCAGGTAGGAATGCAGCGCAGAGTTCACCGCGAAGACCGCGCCGAACGCCAGCAACCCGGCGATCAGCGCGCCGGTGAGCCAGGGCGCGGGCGCGCCGGCGGCAAGGGTGAGGATGGCCAGCAGCGCCGGGATCGCGATCAGCGCCGTGACCCAGTGGCGGGCGCTTTCCACCATCGCCGCCTCGCCCCGCGCGGCGGCGCGCAGCAGCCGCGGCGCGCTGGCCTGCACCGCGCCGTACAGGATGATCCAGATCGCCATGAAGGTGCCGATGATGAAAAACGCCGCGCGGTCGCCGGCCTCCGACCCGTCGGAGAGCACGGCATAGAAATAGACCGGGATGCCCACCACGAACCACACGTCGCGCGCGCCGAACAGGAAGACACGGGCGAAGCTCAGCCAGTTGATGTTGTGGTTCCTGGAAAAGACCTCGCGGAACTTGGCGTCCTTGCGTCCGGCGGGCAGGCCCGCCGGCATGCCGATCAGCACCGCCACCAGGATCACGGCCAGCACGCCGGCCATGCCGAGCACCGCCGCGTGGAACCCCGCCAGCGCCAGCAACGCGGCGCCGAGCAGGAAGCCCAGCCCCTTCACCGCGTTCTTCGACCCGGTCAGCAGCGCCACCCAGCGAAACAGCGCGCCTTCCTCGCCCTTTGGCGCCAGCAGCTTCACGGCCGATTTGGAGCTCATCTTGGCCAGGTCCTTGGCCACGCCCGAGGCGCCCTGCACCAGCATCACATAGACGACCGAGAGCGACACCGCCCAGCCGGGATCGAGCTGCGCCAGCGCCAAGAGCGCCACGACCTGCAGCGCAAGGCCCGCGTAGAGCGTCGAGGTCAGCCCGAAGCGTGCGGCGATCCAGCCGGCCGACAGATTGGTCACAATCCCGGCGATTTCGTACAGAACGAACAGATAGGCGAGCTGCACCGGCGAAAACCCCAGCGTGTGGAAGTGCAGCAGCACCAGCATCCTGAGCGCGCCGTCGGTCAGCATGAAGGCCCAATAGGCCGCCGTCACCGCGATATAGGCGGCCAGCCCCCGGTCGGTCGCGGTCAGGTTCACAGGCTGTCCCCGACCATCAGGGCGACATCGACCAGCCGGTTGGCATAGCCCCATTCGTTGTCGTACCAGGCATAGATCTTCACCTGGGTGCCGTTGATGACCATGGTGGAGGGGGCATCGACGATCGAGGACCGCGGATCGTTGGTGTAATCGGCGCTGACCAGCGGCCGGGTCTCATAGCCGAGGATGCCGGAAAGCTCGCCTTCCGCAGCGGCCTGGAACAGGGCGTTGACCTCTTCCGCCGTGGTCTCCCGCTCCACTTCGAACACGCAATCGGTGATCGAGGCGTTGAGGAGCGGCACGCGCACCGCGTGGCCGTTCAGCTTGCCGGTCAGTTCGGGATAGATCAGCGTGATCGCAGTGGCGCTGCCGGTGGTGGTGGGGATCAGCGAGTTCAGCGCCGAGCGGGCGCGGCGCAGATCCTTGGCCGGGCGGTCGACGATGGTCTGGGTATTGGTGACATCGTGGATCGTGGTGATCGAGCCATGCTTGATGCCCAGATTCTCGTGGATCACCTTGACCACCGGGGCGAGGCAGTTGGTGGTGCAGCTTGCGGCGGTGACGATCTGGTGTGCCTCCGGATCGTAGATGCCCTCGTTGACGCCATAGACGATATTGGCGGTGGGCCCGTCCTTGACCGGGGCGGAGACCACCGCCTTTTTCACACCTGCGGCGAAATAGGGGGCGAGCTTGGCTTCGGTCTTGAAGGCGCCGGTGCAGTCGATCACCACATCGACCCCGTCGAGCGGCAGGTCTTCCAGACGGGCGCTCTGATGCACCGGCAGGCGGGTGCCGTCGATGGTGACGCTATCGTCGTCGTGGGAAAAATCGGCGGGCCAGCGGCCGTGCACGGAATCGAACTCCAGCAGGTGGGCGTGCATTTCCGCATTCCCCACCTTGTCGTTGATCCAGGCGATCTCGGCGCCGCGCTCCAGCAGCGGGCGCAGCGCCAGCTTGCCCATCCGGCCCAGCCCGTTCAGCGCATAGGTGGTCATGCCTCGTCCCCTTCCAGCGCGCCGGCGCCGATTTCATCCACCGCGGTCTGCAGCGAGATGCGGTCGAGCGTGTCGATCGGCAGCGCGGCGAAGGCGGTGATCCGGTTTTTCAGCGCGCCATAGGCCTGCTGGAACGCCAGCTTTTTCTCGGCATCGGTGCCGGTCGCCTTGACCGGGTCGGGCATGCCCCAATGGGCGCTGACCGGCTGGCCTTCCCAGCTTGGGCATTCCTCGTTGGCGGCCTGGTTGCAGACGGTAAAGACGAAATCCATCACCGGCGCGCCGGGCCCCTGGAACTCCGACACGTTCTTGGCGCGCAGCGGCGAGATATCGTGCCCCTTGGCCGCCAGCAGGCTGACCGCATAGGGGTTCAGCTCGGAATAGGGATGGGTCCCGGCGGAATAGACGTTGAACCGGTCGCCGGCCAGGTCGCGCAGCAGTGCCTCGGAAAAGATCGAGCGGGCGGAGTTCCCGGTGCAGATGAAGAGGACGTTGTATTTCCGGTCGGCCATGTTCTGAGCTCCATATGGCAGAGAGGACGGGGGCGGGCAGAGGTCGGGCCGCCCGCGGCAGCAGTCGTTGAAAAGAAAACCCATCAGCGCCTGAACCGCCTCCATGTTGGCGCGGTAACGCAGCGAGGTTCCCTGGCGTTGCTGTTCGGCCAGCCCGGCCTCCAGCAGGGCCGAGAGGTAGACGGAGTTGGTGCTGGCCTTGTAACCCAGCACGGAGGCGATCTCGCCCGCCGGAACGGCATCGGGATAGCGCCGCATCAGCAGGCGGAAGACCTGCATCCGCTGCGGGTGACTGAGCGTGGCGAGCTGGGTGAGCGATTCTTTTTCCATATTTCATGAATTAATGAAATAATGGCGGCGCGCAAGTGCGAAATTGCCGCGGCGTTGACAGGCTGGGCCTGCCTGCCCCCAAGTGTAGGGGGGCGATGTGACGGGGATGCGACAGGGCCATGGGCACCGGCATGAGGAGCGGAGAGATTGCGGAGGCGGGCGCCCGGCTGCTGGGGGCGGCGCTGGCGGATTGCCGTGCGGTGGCGGGCGGCGACCTGAGCGCGGTGGTGTGGCTGCGGCTGGCCACCGGTGACGCCGCCATCGCCAAGACCGGCCCGGACCCGCGCGCCGAGGCGGCGATGCTCGACGCGATCCGCACCGCCGGGGTGCCGGCGCCGCAGGTTCTGGCGGTGTCCGACCGGGTTCTGGTTCTGGAGGAGCTGCCGGACCGTGGCGGGCTGGACGATGCCGGTTGGCGGGAGCTTGGGGTGGCGTTGCGCTGCCTGCATGGGGCCGAGGGCGAGGATTACGGCTGGCCCGTGGACTACGCCTTTGGCGCGGTGACGATCCGCAATGCCCCCGGCGCGGACTGGCCTTCGTTCTGGGCGGAGCAGCGGTTGCTGTCCGAGGTGGCGGCGATGCCCGCCGAATTTGCCCGGAGGCTGGAGGCGCTGGCGCGCGATCTGCCCAACCGTCTGCCGGCGCGCCCCGCGCCCGCGCTGCTGCATGGTGATCTCTGGGCCGGCAACCTGCTGGCCGCCGATGGGCGGCTTTCCGGCCTGATCGACCCGGCCTGTTACTTCGGTCACGGCGAGGTCGATCTGGCGATGCTGCACTTGTTCGGCAGCCCCGGCGCGCGGTTTGCCGCGGGCTATGGCGCGTTGGCCCCGGGGGCGGCGGAGCGGCGGGCGATTTATCAGCTCTGGCCCGCCATCGTGCATCTGCGCCTGTTCGGGGCCGGCTACGCGGGCATGCTGGACCGGCTGCTGGATCGCGCCGGGGCATAGCGGCGGAACCCTACGGCTGAAAGATATTCCCTATCGCTTTTGCCTGTGGCAATTTGCATTCATGATCGCAAAACTTGAAATGCTCATCGCGCTGGCCAAGGAACAGCACTTCGGCCGCGCCGCCACCAGCCTCGGCATTACCCAGCCCACGCTGTCCACGGGCATCCGCCAGTTGGAGGACCAGCTTGGCGTCAAGCTGGTGCAGCGCGGCTCGCGCTATGGCGGGCTGACGCCGGAGGGGCAGCGCACGCTGGTCTGGGCGCGCCAGATCGTCGGCGACACGCGGCGGCTGCGCGAAGAGATGCGGTTCACCCGCGAGGGGCTGTCGGGGCATTTGCGCATCGCGGTGATCCCCACCGCGCTGACCGCCGCCTCGCGGCTGGCGGCGGCGTTCAAGGCGGAACATCCCAACGTGGGGTTCACCATCCGCTCCACCACTTCCGCCGATCTGCTGCAGATGCTGGAGAACCTCGATATAGACGCCGGCATCTCCTACCTCGATAACGAGCCGCTGGGGCGGGTCTCTACCGCCTTGCTCTACCGCGAGACCTATTCGCTGGTCTGTGCCGAGGGGCACCGGCTGGCATCGCAGGCGGCGGTGGACTGGACCGATCTGGCGCAGGAACGGCTGAGCCTTCTGACGCCGGACATGCAGAACCGCCGGATCATCAACACCTTTTTCATGGAGGCCGGAATCACCCCGGCGGCGCAACTGGAGTCGAACTCCACCGTCGTTCTGGTCTCGCAGGTGCTCTATGGCGACACCGTAACCGTGCTGCCCGAGGATATCGCGGAGTTCCTGACCGCCGGGAAAGGGCTGCGTGTGGTGCCGATCCGGGGCCAGGGCGAGGGGCACGCGGTGGGTCTCGTCGCGCCTTATCAGGAGCCGCATACGCCGGTTCTGCGGTCGCTGCTGGACATGGCGGGCAAGCTGGCGGCGGGCCCCTCCGGCAAGCGCCGGTTGACGGCGGGCCGGGCGGATTCCCGGTCTGGCTGATTTGATCGATAGAGATTTTCAATCGCTTGACGAAATAGCGATATTGATTGGAAATAAAGAATCCTCCACCTCTTCGGCAAATAAGCTACGGGAGGAGCTATGCCCCAGAGCCAGCCACAGCCGGGTGCGGAGGAGATTGCGGCGCTGATCGACAGCCAATTGGCGCTGGAGGGGCCGTTGCTGCCGATCCTGCATTCGATCCAGTCCGCCTTTGGTCATGTTCCGCAAAGCGCGGTGCCGATGATCGCCAAGGCGCTGAACATCACCGCCGCCGAGGTGCATGGGGTGATGTCCTTCTATCACGATTTCCGCGAGGTTCCCGCCGGGCGCCATGTGGTGAAGATCTGCCGCGCCGAGGCCTGCCAGGCGATGGGCGGCGCGGCGCTGGCCGATGCGACGCTGGAAAAGCTCGGGCTGGAATGGCACGGCACCACCGCCAACGGCGCGGTGACGATCGAGCCGGTCTATTGCCTGGGTCTTTGCGCCTGCGCGCCGGCGGCGATGGTCGATGACCGGGTGATCGGCCGCGTCGATGCCGCGCGGATGGATGAACTTCTGACGGAGGCGGGCGCATGAAGGTCTATGTTCCCCGCGACAGCGCCGCCAAGGCGCTGGGCGCCGATGCGGTTGCCGTGGCGATTGCGGCTGAGGCCGAGAAGCGCGGTCTTGAGATCGAGCTCATTCGCAACGGCACCCGCGGCATGGTCTGGCTGGAACCGCTGGTGGAAATCGACCGTGGCGCGGGCCGCGAGGGCTTTGGCCCGGTTTCCGTGGCCGATGTGCCTGCGCTGCTCGACGGCACGCTGGAGGGGCTGGGGCCGGTCGAAGAGATCCCGTTCTTTGCCCGCCAGACCCGTCTGACCTTTGCCCGTTGTGGCCTCACCGATCCGCTGAGCCTCACCGACTACGAGGCGCATGGCGGGCTTGCGGGCCTGCGCCGGGCGTTGGGCATGAGTGCCGAGGCGATTGTCGATGAGGTCAAGCAATCCGGCCTGCGCGGCCGCGGCGGCGCGGGTTTCCCCACCGGCATCAAGTGGGACACCGTGCGCCTCGCCAAGGCGGAGCAGAAATACATCGTCTGCAACGCGGACGAGGGCGACAGCGGCACATTCGCCGACCGGATGATCATGGAGGGCGATCCCTTCTGCCTGATCGAGGGGATGGCGATTGCCGGGCTCGGCGTCGGCGCGACCATGGGCTATGTTTACCTGCGCTCTGAGTATCCCGATGCCATCGCGGTGATGCGGCAGGCGGTGGAGATCGCGCGCACGGCCGGGGTTCTCGGGCCGGATGTGCTGGGCTCGGGCCATGCCTTCGACATGGAGATCCGCGTCGGCGCGGGCGCCTATGTCTGCGGCGAGGAGACCTCTTTGCTGAACTCCCTCGAAGGCAAGCGCGGCATCGTGCGGGCCAAGCCGCCGCTGCCGGCGCTGGAGGGGTTCATGGGCCGTCCCACGGTGGTCAATAACGTGCTGTCGCTGGCGACTGTGCCGGTGATCTTCGAGAAAGGGGCGGAGTTCTATGCCGGGTTCGGGCTGGGCCGCTCCAAGGGGACCATGCCGATCCAGATCGCCGGCAATGTGAAACACGGCGGGCTTTACGAGACCGCCTTTGGCATGCCTTTGGGCGAGCTGGTGCTGGATATCGCCGGCGGCACCGCCAGCGGGCTGCCGGTGAAGGCGGTGCAGGTGGGCGGCCCGCTGGGCGCCTATTTCGCGCCGTCGCAGTTCGACACGCCCTTCGGTTACGAGGAATTCGACGGCGCCGGCGGGCTGATCGGCCATGCCGGGATTGTGGTGTTCGACGACAGCGCCGACATGCTGAAGATGGCGCGGTTCGCCATGGAATTCTGTGCGGTGGAAAGCTGCGGCAAGTGCACCCCCTGCCGGATCGGTGCAGTGCGCGGGGTCGAGACGCTCGACCGGATCGCGGCGGGCGACGGCGCGGCGGTGCCGCTCTTGACCGATCTTTGCGAGACGATGAAAGACGGCTCGCTCTGTGCGCTGGGCGGCTTCACGCCCTATCCGGTGATGTCGGCGCTGACGCTGTTCCCCGACGATTTCGCCACGACGAAGGAGGCGGCGGAATGAGCGTCTCTTCGAACAAGCATTCTGTCGGACGCGGCTTCGCCGACACCGTTCAATTCCAGTTTCGCCAAGACATCCGTCTGGAGGTCACGCCATGAAAGATTTCATCATCCCCTGGGACGACGACCGCGACATGGGCACGCCCGCCAAATCGGGCAAGCCAGTCACCCTGACCATCGACGGCTTCGAGGTGACGGTGCCCGAGGGGACCTCGGTCATGCGCGCTGCCGCCGAGGCCGGGATGCAGATCCCCAAGCTCTGCGCCACCGACAGCCTTGACGCCTTCGGTTCCTGCCGTCTCTGCATGGTCGAGATCGAGGGGCGGCGCGGCACGCCCGCCTCCTGCACCACGCCGGTGCATCCGGGCATGGTGGTTCACACCCAGTCCGAGAAGGTGCGCAAAATCCGCAAGGGAGTGATGGAGCTCTATATCTCCGATCACCCGCTGGATTGCCTGACCTGCGCCGCCAACGGCGATTGCGAGTTGCAGGATATGGCCGGCGCCGTCGGCCTGCGCGACGTGCGCTACGAGGCGCCGGAAAACGCGCCGCTGGCCAACCATTTCGCGGCGCGCAACACCTCCGGCGAGGCCAACCCTGAGTGGCTGCCGAAGGACGACAGCAATCCCTATTTCACCTACGATCCCTCCAAATGCATCGTCTGCTCCCGCTGCGTCCGCGCCTGTGAAGAGGTGCAGGGCACCTTCGCGCTGACCATCGAGGGGCGCGGCTTCGGCAGCCGGGTCTCCCCCGGCGCGGCAGGCGACGATTTCCTGTCGTCCGATTGCGTCAGCTGCGGCGCCTGCGTGCAGGCCTGCCCCACCGCGACGCTGCAGGAGAAATCCGTCATCGAGATGGGCACGCCGGACCGCTCGGTTGTGACCACCTGCGCCTATTGCGGTGTCGGCTGTTCGTTCAAGGCCGAGATGCAGGGCGACGAACTGGTGCGCATGGTTCCCTACAAGCACGGCAAGGCCAACCGCGGTCACAGCTGCGTCAAGGGCCGCTTTGCCTATGGCTATGCCAGCCACAAGGACCGCATCCTCAACCCGATGATCCGCGATACGATCGACGAGCCTTGGCGCGAAGTGAGCTGGGAGGAGGCGCTGAGCTTTGCCGCCACCCGCATGCGCGGGCTGCAGGAACAATACGGCCGCCGTGCCATCGGCGTGATCACGTCGAGCCGCTGCACCAACGAGGAGACCTTCCTGGTGCAGAAACTGGCCCGCGCGGTGTTCCACAACAACAACACCGACACCTGCGCCCGGGTCTGCCATTCGCCGACCGGCTATGGCCTCGGCCAGACCTTCGGCACCTCCGCCGGCACGCAGGATTTCGACTCGGTCGAAAAGACCGACGTGGTGATCGTGATCGGCGCCAACCCGACCGACGCGCATCCGGTGTTCGGCAGCCGGCTGAAGAAACGGCTGCGGCAGGGCGCCAAGCTGATCGTGATCGACCCGCGCCGCACCGACCTGGTGAAATCGGCGCATATCGAGGCCGCCCATCACCTGGCGCTGCGGCCCGGCACCAATGTGGCGGTGGTCACCGCGCTGGCGCATGTGATCGTGACCGAGGGCCTGATGGACGAGGCCTATATCCGCGAACGTTGCGACTGGGATGAGTTCCAGACCTATGCCGAATTCGTCTCCGACCCGCGCCACAGCCCCGAGGCGACCGAGATGCTCACCGGCGTCCCGGCGGACGAGCTGCGCAAGGCGGCGCGCCTGTTTGCCACCGGCGGCAACGGATCGATCTACTACGGGCTGGGGGTGACCGAGCACAGCCAGGGCTCCACCACCGTGATCGGCATCGCCAACCTCGCCATGCTGACCGGCAACATCGGCCGCGAGGGCGTGGGCGTGAACCCGCTGCGCGGTCAGAACAACGTGCAGGGCTCCTGCGACATGGGCTCTTTCCCGCATGAGCTGCCCGGCTATCGCCATCTGAAGAACGACGATGTGCGGGCGCTGTTCGAAGGGATCTGGGGTGTCGATCTGGACCCGGAGCCGGGTCTGCGCATCAACAACATGCTGGACGCCGCCGTAGATGGGACCTTCAAGGGGCTCTATTGCCAGGGCGAGGATATCCTGCAGTCCGATCCGGATACCAAACACGTGGCCGCCGGTCTCAAGGCGATGGAATGCGTCATCGTCCACGACCTGTTCCTGAACGAGACGGCGAATTACGCCCATGTCTTCCTGCCCGGTTCCACATTCCTCGAAAAGGACGGCACCTTCACCAACGCCGAACGCCGGATCAACCGGGTGCGCAAGGTGATGGCGCCGAAGAACGGATATGCCGACTGGGAAGTGACCCAGTTGCTGGCCAATGCGATGGGGGCAGGCTGGTCCTATACCCATCCCGGCCAGATCATGGACGAGATCGCGGCGACGACGCCCAGCTTCGCGGGCGTCACCTATGACCTGCTGGAGGAAAAGGGCTCGATCCAGTGGCCCTGCAACGAGGCGCATCCCGACGGCACGCCGCTGATGCATGTGGACGGCTTCGTGCGCGGGAAGGGGCGGTTCATCGTCACCGAATACGTGGCGACCGACGAAAAGACCGGCCCGCGCTTCCCGCTGCTGCTGACCACCGGCCGGATCCTGAGCCAGTACAACGTCGGCGCCCAGACCCGGCGCACCGACAACGTGGTCTGGCACGATCAGGACCTGCTGGAGATCCACCCGCATGACGCCGAGGTGCGCGGCATCAACGACGGAGACTGGATCAAGCTGGCCAGCCGCTGCGGCGAGACCTCGCTCAGGGCGCATATCACCGACCGGGTTAGCCCCGGCGTGGTCTACACCACCTTCCACCACCCCGACACCCAGGCCAATGTGGTCACCACCGATTTCAGCGACTGGGCGACCAACTGCCCGGAATACAAGGTGACCGCGGTGCAGGTCAGCGCCTCCAACGGGCCGACCGAATGGCAGGTGGATTACGCGACCCAGGCCGCGCATTCGCGCCGTATCCTGCCGGCGGCGGAATAGGCCATGGGGGTGCGTGCCGCCCATAGCCTGCCGGGCCTGTCGGTCCGGCGCGACGGGGTCCGAACCGTCAGCCGCAGCCTGCCGGAGGAATGGCCGGTGGCGCTGGTCTATGACGGCTCCACCCAGGCGGTGATGATGGCGAGCCCCGCCGATCTGGAGGATTTCGCGCTGGGCTTCTCGCTGACAGAGGGGCTGATCGAGACCCCGGAGCAGATCGAGAGCTTCGAGCTGGTGAACCACGAGACCGGCAGCGAGGCGCGGTTCTGGCTGGGGTCAGAGCCGGGCGAGGCGTTGAAAAGCCGTCGCCGCAGCATGGCCGGGCCGGTCGGTTGCGGCCTCTGCGGCATCGACAGCCTGGAGCAGGCGATCCGGTCGCTGCCGCGGGTGGAGCATGACCTGCGGCTGGAGCAGGGCGAGCTGACCCGGGCCACCGACGCCCTGCGTGCCCATCAGCCGCTGCACGACCAGACCCACGCGGTGCATGCGGCGGGGTTCCTGCGCCCGGGTGAGGGCATCGTGCTGGCGCGCGAGGACGTCGGCCGGCACAACGCGCTCGACAAGCTGATCGGCGCCATGGCGCGGCAGCAGATCGACCCGCGCGCGGGCGCCATCGTGATGACCAGCCGGCTGTCGGTGGAACTGGTGCAGAAATGCGCCATGGCGGGCTGTGGCGTGCTGATCGCCGTCTCCGCCCCCACCGCGCATGCGGTGCGGCTGGCCGAGGGGGCGGGCATCACCCTCGCCGCCTTCGCCCGCAGCGGCGCCTTCGATCTTTATTCCCATCCCGACCGTATCCAGACAGGAGCCAGCGATGTCGCCTGACAAGATGATCTATATGGCCAACCAGATCGCCACCTTCTTCAACAGCCAGCCGGATGCGGACAAGGCGGAGAAGGTGGCGGGGCACCTCAATGATTTCTGGGACCCGCGGATGCGCCAGCAATTGCTGGACCATGTGGCGCGGGGCGGCGACGGGCTCGATCCGGTGGTGATCGAGGCTGCGAAGAAGGTGCACGAACCGGTCGACTGAGCCCGGTCGCGGGGACGTCGAAACGACGGCGTCACGGAACAGGCCGTGCTGAGAACGGCCCCCGAATGTCAATCGGCTCGTTCGCGGGATAGCACGGCGTCGGCCGGCCGCTTGCCGTCCGATGCGCGTTGGAGTAGGCCGGAGGGGCATGCAGGCGCCGGTTGCGGGCCTGCCAGGATGTCCCGATGATACCGGCTGCGCCCACCACCTGGATCACCTCTTGTCTTCTGGTCGCCCTGACCGGGCTGGTCGCGCTCACCGAATGGGGGGCGGCGTGGCCGAGGGCGCTGGTCCCGGCGGTGGTTCTGGCCATCGTGGCGCTTCTGGCCCTGCGCGTGCGCCCCTCGCGCAAGGCCTTTGTCGCTGTCGGCGCCTTGCTGACCCTGTGGCTGGTGCGGAGCGATCCCGACTGGCAGGCGGTGGCGCTGCGCGGCTGTTATTCCGCGGGCTTCATCGGCGCCTTCTTCACCGCGCTTTCCACCCTGCGCAACGTGGCCGAGACCTCGCCCGCGATCGGCAAGGCCGGCCGTTTCCTGGCCGGACAGCCGCCGGGGCGCCGCTATGCCGCGCTGACGCTGGGCGGGCAGTTGTTCGCACTGTTGCTGAATTACGGCGTGATCCCGCTGCTGGGCAGTCTGGCCAGCACCAGCGCCGCGGCCGAGCCCGACCCGGTGATCCGCGACCACCGGCGGCGGCGGATGCTTCTGGCGATCCAGCGCGGCTTCATCGCCTCGCTCACCTGGTCGCCGCTGGCCTTCGCCATGGCGATCACCACCGCCGTGGTGCCGGGGGCGAGCTGGTCGGCGGCGGTGGCGCCGGGGCTGGGCTCTGCCGCGATCCTCGCCGGGACCGGCTGGGCGCTGGACACGATCTTCAAGCCCCGGGTGACGGTGCAGCGCAGGGCGGAGAACGGCGGCGGCGGCTCCTGGTGGGCGATCTCGCCGCTGCTTGTGCTGCTGGCGCTGTTCGGGATCACCGTGGGCGGGCTGCACGAGCTGACCGGCATCCGCATCGTCGGCGTCGTCATGGTGGTGGTGCCGGTGATCGCCGCGCTGTGGGCGGCGATCCAGCATGCCGGCAGCGGGCTGGAGCTGAGCCCGGCGCGGCGGCTGCGCGATTACCTGGTGCAGGACCTGGCGGGCTATCGCGGCGAGATCACGCTGCTGATGATGGCGGGCTATATCGGCACCGTCGGTGCGCCGCTGCTGGTGCCGCTGGTGGCGCGGTCGGGGCTGGATCCGGCGCTGCTGCCGGGCTGGGCGGTGCTGGTGGTGCTGGTCTGGATCGTGCCGCTGCTGGGCCAGCTTGGCATGAACCCGATCCTGGCGGTGACCCTGATCGCGCCGCTGATCCCCGGGGCCGAGGCGCTGGGGGTGACGCCGGCGGCCATCGTCACCGCGATCGCGGCGGGCTGGGCGATGAGCGGGGCAACCTCGCCCTTTACCGCGACGACGCTGCTGATCGGGTCCTTCGGTCACGTCAGCGCGCCGCATGTGGGGCTGCGCTGGAACGGCGGCTACCTGCTGGTGGCGGGGGCGCTGCTGACCGGCTGGGTTCTGCTCTACGGTTTTGTGCTGGGGGCGTAAGGGGGCGCTCACCCGCAGCCGGGCTTTGCCCTGCGTTGCGCATCTTGAGGCCGGGCCTCGCCCTAGCGGAACAACCGCGTCTTGTCGAACAGCGCATCCAGCCGTTCATACCGATCCCGCGTCTGCGGCCAGCATTCCTCCTGCGTGGCGGCGATCAGCGCCTCCAGCAGCATCATCGTGGCGATGTTGGAATCCCAGGCCGAGGGTGCCTCGACCCAGCAGTTGAAACTGTAGCGTGCCACCCGCGCGATCGGGCTGCTCCACTGATCGGTGATCAGGATCACCGTCACGCCGCGCTCGGCGGCCAACTCGGCCAGATGCTCCAGATTGGCCTCGTAGCGGCGCACGTCGAACAGCAGCAGCGTGTCGCCCTCGACCATATCCAGCACGTAATGCGGCCAGGTGGCGGAGGAGGCGGTCATATAGGTCACCCGCGGCCGCACCGCCTGGAAATGGGTAAAGGCATAGTCGGCCAGCGCCCGGGTGATCCGCCCGCCCACGACGTAAAGCTGCCGGTCGGTGCCGGCCAGTTGCTTGGCGGCGGCGTCGAAGCTTTCGGTGTCGATATTGGAAAACGTCTGCTCGATGTTGCGGGTCACGCTCTGGGCGAAGCGGTTGAGCAGATGCGATTCGGGCGCCTCCGAGGCCCATTTGGCGCGCCGCTGGGTGGGACCGGAAACCTTGGCCTCCAGCTCGGTCAGCAGCGCCTTGTGGAACTGCGGATAGCCCTTGAAGCCCAGCTTCTGCACCATTCGCGCCACCGTGGGGGTGGACACGTCTGCGTTACCCGCGACGATGGTGATCGAGGCCAGCCCCGCCGCCGGGTAGTTCTCCAGCAGCGCCTGCGCGAATTTGCGCTCTGACTGGGTCAGGGCGCCGTAATGCTCGCGGATCAGTTCGCGTACGGAGGGGGTGGGCTTCGTCACGGGGCCATCCTGTATCTGCTGCACGGTTTTCGGGCAATCCGGTTGCCGCATGGCGGGGCGGGGTATTTCCCGCGCTCCTCGTGCTGAACATATATTGACACATTGCTGACCCATGTGAAAAGATTTTTCCAAAACGGGGAGCGCCAATGCCGAACGGCAAGCCGAGAAACAGCTCAGACGCCGTCGAGGTGATCAATCCGCAAGGCGCCGGAGGGGTGGTCTTGCTGTGCGAGCATGCGGCGAACCACATCCCGGCCCGCTATGACGGGCTGGGCCTGGATGCGCCGGCTCGGGTCAGCCACGCGGCCTGGGATCCCGGTGCGCGGGCGGTGGCGCTGCACCTGTCGCAGGCGCTGGATGCGCCGCTGGTGGCCGGGCGAATCTCGCGGCTGGTCTACGACTGCAACCGCCCGCCCGAGGCGGCGAGCGCGATGCCCGAGGCATCGGAGAGAATCGCGGTGCCTGGCAATCGCGGCCTGACGCCGGAACAGCGGGCGGAACGGGTCGAGACGGTCTATCGCCCGTTCTGTGCGGCGGTGACCGGGCTAATCGCGGCACGGCAGGCGCGCGGGCAATCCACCGCGCTGATCACCCTGCACAGTTTCACCCCCATCTATTTCGACCAGACGCGCGAGACCGAGATCGGCATCCTGCACGACAGCGACAGCCGTCTGGCCGACGCGATGCTGGCCGCGGCGCCGCGGCTGCCGCACCGGCGCATCGCCCGCAACGATCCCTACGGGCCGGAGGACGGGGTGACCCATTCGCTGAAACTGTACGGAATCGCCCGCGGACTCCCCAATGTGATGATCGAGCTGCGCAACGACCTGTTGACCGACGCCGCCGGGGTCGAGACGATGGCCGCGGAACTGATGACCCTGATCGCCCCGGCGCTCGACGCCGTCTCGGCCCAGGGCGGGGAGGCGGCCCATGCCTAAGGTGATCCGCGGCTACGTCCGGACCGTCGACCGGCTCAACCGCTTCATCGGGCGCATCGCGATGTACCTGATCTTTGCGCTGGTGGGGGTGCTGGTGTGGTCTTCGGTGTCGAAGACCTTCTTCACGCCCACGATGTGGACGCTGGAGACCGCGCAATTCGTCATGGTCGCCTATTACGTGCTGGGCGGGCCGTATTCGATCCAGCTCGGCTCCAACGTGCGGATGGATCTGTTCTACGGCAACTGGTCGATCACCACCAAGGCCTGGGTCGACAGTTTCACCGTGCTGTTCCTGATGACCTACCTCGGCATCCTGCTTTACGGCGCGGTGGGCTCCACCGCCTATTCGCTGGGTTATTTCGGGACCGAGCCGTTCAGTTTCTTCTGGGACCTTCTGAAAACGCTGGTGACCGGCGGTTTCGACGCTGCGGGTGAAAAACTGGGCTACCTCGAACGCAGCCCGACGGCCTGGCGGCCCTATATCTGGCCGGTCAAGACGCTGCTGTGCCTCGGCGTTACGCTTATGCTGCTGCAAAGCCTGGCCGAGCTGTTCCGCGATATCGCGATCATCCGCGGGGAAGAAATCTGATGTCTTATGAAATGATCGGCCTGCTGATGTTCAGCTCGATGATGCTGATGCTGCTGACCGGGCAGCGCGTCTTCGGGGCGATCGGTTTTGTCGGCGCGGCGGCCTCGGTGCTGCTCTGGGGCACAGGCGGTGCGGATATGCCGTTTTCGGCGGCGATGAAGCTGATGAAATGGTATCCGCTTCTGACCCTGCCGATGTTCATCTTCATGGGCTATGTGCTGTCGGAATCGAAGATCGCCGACGACCTCTACAAGATGTTCCACGTCTGGATGGGGCCGGTGAAGGGCGGGCTTGCCATCGGCACCATCGGGCTGATGGTGCTGATCTCGGCGATGAACGGGCTGAGCGTGGCCGGCATGGCCATCGGCGCCACCATCGCGCTGCCGGAGCTGCTGAAGCGCGGCTATGACAAGATCATGGTGACCGGCGTGATCCAGGCGGGCTCCTCGTTGGGCATCCTGGTGCCGCCTTCGGTGGTGCTGGTGCTTTACGCGATGATCGCGCGCCAGCCGGTCGGGCAGCTCTGGCTCGCGGGTGTGATCCCCGGGCTGATGATGGCGGCGCTCTTCATCATCTACATCTACGTCCGCTGCCGGATGCAGCCGCATCTGGGCCCGGCCCTGTCGGAGGAGGAGCGCGACGTCTCCATGGCCGAAAAGCTGCGGCTGCTGCGCGCCGGCATCCTGCCGCTGGTGATCTTCGCGGTGATGATGGTGCCCTTCGTCAACGGCTGGACCTCGCTGGTCGAAAGCTCGGCCATCGGCGCGATGGCGGCCTTCCTTGCCGCCGTGATCAAGGGGCGGATGACCAAAGAGGTGTTCGAGACCTCGGTGCGCGAAACGCTGGCGATCTCCTGCATGTTCATGTGGATCATCCTGGCGGCGCTGGCCTTTGGCGCGGTGTTCGACGGTCTGGGCGCGGTCAAGGCAATCGAGAACCTGTTCACCGATCAGCTTGGCCTCAGCCCCTGGATGATCCTGATCCTGATGCAGCTCAGCTTCATCGTCATGGGCACCTTTCTGGACGATACCGCGATGCTGGTCATCGTGGCGCCGCTCTACGTGCCGCTGGTCGGCGCGATGGGCTTCGACCTGATCTGGTACGGGGTGCTTTACACGATCACCTGCCAGATCGCCTATATGACGCCGCCGTTCGGCTATAACCTGTTCCTGATGCGTGCCATGGCCCCGCCCGAGATCGGCATGCGCGACATCTACATCTCGATCATCCCCTTCGTGATCGTGATGGCCTTTGCCCTGGCAATCGTGATGATTTTTCCGGAAATCGCGCTTTGGCTGCCGGATCTGGTCTATGACAAATAACCCACAGAACTCCGCCAATGGAGCATTTTACATAACCCTCAACAGGAGAGTGACATGACTTCCAGACGTTCTTTTCTAAGCGTTGCAGCCCTTGGCGGCGCAGCGACTCTGGCCTCGCCGGCCATCGTCAAGGCTCAGGCCCCGATCAAATGGCGGTTCCAGACCTATGCCGGCGCCGCGCTGGGTGAGTTCGTGACCAAGCCCGTGGTCGATTACATCAACACCGCCGCCAACGGCGAGATGGAGATCGAGCTCTACTATGCCGACCAGATCGTCCCCACCGGCGAGCTGTTCCAGGCCCTGCAGCGCGGCACCATCGACGCGGTGCATTCGGACGACGACTCGATGGCGTCGCCGACCCCGCTGCAGGTGTTCGGCGGTTACTTCCCGCTGGCCACCAAGCATTCGCTCGACGTGCCGGTGCTGTTCGAACAATACGGGCTGGCCGATATCTGGCGCAGCGAATACGAAAAGGTCGGCGTGACCTGGCTGTCGGCCGCCGGTCAGGACCCCTGCAACTTCAACACCAAGAAAGAGGTCACCTCGCTGGCCGATCTCGACGGTCTGAAGCTCTATACCTTCCCCACCGCAGGCCGGTTCCTGTCGCAGTTCGGCGTGGTGCCGGTGACCATTCCTTACGAGGATGCCGAAGTTGCCGTTCAGACCGGCGAGCTGGACGGCATGGCATGGTCGGGCATCACCGAAGACTACACCGTCGGCTGGGCCAACGTGACCGACTACTTCCTGACCAACAACATCTCCGGCGCGTGGATCGGGTCGTTCTTCGTCAACCAGCGGCAATGGGCGGACCTGCCGGAGCACCTCAAGGCCATCGTGATGGCGGGCATCGAGGCCGGCCACACCTATCGCAACCAGTGGTACTGGGGCGGCGAGGCACGGCTGCGGGCGCAGGGCGACAAGCTGAAGCTGCGTTCGATCCCGCAGGAAGAATGGAAGGCCGTTGAAGATGCGGCTGTGAAATTCTGGGATGAGATCGCGCAGGAAGGCGAAGTTCACGCCAAGATCGTCAAGATCTTCCGCGACTATAACGACGTGATCAGCAAAGCCGGTCCGCCGTACACCTTCGGCTGAGGCCGGTATAAACGCATGCAAAGGGCCCCGGCGGTTCCGCCGGGGTCAACCAATCGAAAACAGGATAGTTGCCGATGTCTGCACCAATGAGTTTCGAGGATCTGAAGGCCCGGGTCGAGGCCGGCGAGGTGGACACCGTTCTGGCCTGTCTGGTGGATATGCAGGGCCGGCTGATGGGCAAGCGGTTCCACGCCGAGCATTTCATCGCCAGCGCCTGGGAAGAGACCCATTGCTGCAATTACCTGCTGGCCACCGATCTGGCGATGGCCACGCCGGAGGGCTATGCCTCCACCTCCTGGAGCGCGGGCTACGGCGACTACGTGATGAAGCCGGATCTCTCCACCCTGCGGCCGATGCCCTGGCTGGAGGGCACGGTGATGGTGCTTTGCGATATACTCGATCACCACACCCATGAGGAAATCACCCATTCGCCCCGCGCGATCCTGAAGAAGCAGGTCAAACGGCTGGAGGCGATGGGCTATGACGCGATGATGGCCTCGGAGCTGGAATTCTTCCTGTTCGAGAAAAGCTTCGATGAGCTGCGCAAGGGTGGCTACCGCGAGCTGGAGCCGCTGTCGGGATTCAACGAGGATTACCACATCCTGCAGACCACCAAGGAAGAGCACGTGATGCGCCCGCTGCGCAATCACCTGTGGGATGCGGGCATCCCGGTGGAGAACACCAAGGGCGAGGCGGAGACCGGGCAGGAAGAGCTCAACATCAAGTACGCCCCCGCGATGGCGACGGCCGAGTATCACACCATCGCCAAGCACGCGACCAAGGAGATTGCCTGGCAACAGGGCCGCGCGGTGACCTTCCTGCCGAAATGGCATCACGACAAGGTCGGTTCGTCCAGCCACGTGCACCAGTCGCTGTGGAAGGACGGCAAGCCCGCCTTCTTTGACCCCGACGACAAACTCGGCATGTCGGCGCTGATGAAAAGCTATGTCGCGGGGCTGCTGAAATACGCCGCCGATTACACCTATTTCCTGGCGCCCTACATCAACAGCTACAAACGCTTTCAGAAAGGCAGCTTTGCCCCCACCCGCATCATCTGGTCGATCGACAACCGCACCGCCGGCTTCCGCCTGTGCGGTGATGGCACCAAGGCGGTGCGGATCGAATGCCGGGTGGGCGGCTCGGACATCAACCCCTACCTGGCGATGGCCGCGATGCTGGCCGCCGGGATCAAGGGCATCGAGGAAGGGCTGGAACTGGAGCCGCCATTCAGCGGTGACGCCTACGAGGGCGAAAGCGGCCACATCCCCCACACCCTGCGCGACGCGCGTGAGGCGCTGCTGGCCTCCGACATGCTGCGCGCGGCGCTGGGCGAGGATGTGGTGACCCATTACGCCCGCGCGGCGGAATGCGAGATCGAGGATTTCAACCGCGTGGTTACCGATTACGAGGTGGCGCGCGGGTTCGAACTGGTCTGAGGACAATAATGACCCAAACACTCACATGCATCTCGCCGATCGACGGATCGGTTTTTGCGACCCGGGAAACCCTCTCGCCCGAGGCCGCGCGCGCCGCGGCCGACCGGGCGCGGGCGGCGCAGGCCGACTGGGCCGCGCGACCGCTGCAGGAGCGGATCGACCTGGTGATGGCGGGCGTCGCCGCGGTGGGCGATCTGAACGAAGAGATCGTGCCGGAGTTGGCCCATATGATGGGCCGTCCCATCCGCTACGGCGGCGAATTCGGCGGGTTCGAGGAACGTGCCTCTTACATGGCCGCGATTGCCCGCGAGGGGCTGGCCCCCATCGCGGTGGGCGAGGACGACACCTTCAAACGCTATATCAAGCGGGTGCCGCTGGGCGTGGTGCTGGTGGTGGCGCCGTGGAACTATCCCTATATGACCGCGATCAACACGGTGGCGCCGGCGCTGATCGCCGGCAACACGGTGATGCTGAAACACGCCACCCAGACCCTGCTGGTGGGCGAGCGGATGGCGCAGGCCTTCCACTCCGTCGGCGTGCCGGAGGAGGTGTTCCAGAACGTCTTCCTCGATCACGACACCACCTCGGCGCTGATCGCCGGGCGCGCCTTCGACTTCGTCAATTTCACCGGCTCGGTCGGCGGCGGCAAGGCGATGGAACGCGCCGCTGCCGGCACCTTCACCGGTGTCGGTCTGGAGCTGGGCGGCAAGGACCCGGGCTATGTGATGGAAGACGCCGATCTGGACGCGGCGGTCGAGACCCTGATCGATGCGGCGATGTTCAACTCCGGCCAGTGCTGCTGCGGGATGGAGCGGCTCTATGTTCATGAAAGCCTGTTCGACGCCTTCGTGGAAAAGGCGGTGGCGATCGTGAAAGGCTACAAGCTCGGCAACCCGCTCGACCCGGAAACTTCCATCGGGCCGATGGCCAATATCCGCTTTGCCCGCGAAGTACGCGCCCAGATCGACGAGGCGCTGGCCGCTGGCGCCGTGGCGCATATCGAGACCATGGAGGCCGATGACGGCGGTGCCTATCTCACCCCGCAGATCCTGACCAATGTCACCCACGAGATGCGGGTGATGCGTGACGAAAGCTTCGGCCCCGTGGTGGGCATCATGCCGGTGAAAGACGACGAGGAAGCCATCGCGCTCATGAACGACAGCGACTTCGGCCTGACCGCCAGCCTCTGGACAAAGGATCTGGACCGCGCCGAACGGGTCGGCGACCGGATCGAGACCGGTACGGTGTTCATGAACCGCGCCGATTACCTCGACCCCGGCCTGTGCTGGACCGGCTGCAAGCAGACCGGGCGCGGCGGCGGGCTGTCGGTGATCGGCTATCACAACCTGACCCGGCCGAAATCCTATCACCTGAAAAAGGTGACCGGGTGACGATCATTCGCCTGCCGCTCGTCCCTGACGGCAGGAGCGCGACCGCCCGGGCCCACTGCGGCTCGGGCGGATTGTTTGTAACGCTTTGCCGGTGTTGACCGGCAGAAACCTGGAAAGGCAAACCCATGTCTCTCGTTGGAAACTGGTCCTACCCGACCGCAATCAAATTCGGCGCCGGCCGCATCAAGGAACTGCCCGAGGCTTGCGCCGCCGCCGGCATCAAGAAGCCGCTGCTGGTCACCGACCGCGGGCTGGCGGAGCTGCCGGTGACGCAATCCACGCTCGACGTGCTGGAGGCCGCGGGCCTCGGCCGTGGCCTCTTTGCCGATGTCGATCCCAACCCGAACGAGAAAAACCTCGGCGCCGGGGTCGCGGCCTATAACGCCGGCGGCCATGACGGCGTGATCGCCTTCGGCGGCGGCTCCGGGCTGGACCTGGGCAAGATGGTGGCTTTCATGGCGGGGCAAACCCGCCCGGTGTGGGATTTCGAGGATATCGGCGACTGGTGGACCCGCGCCGATGCCGATGTGATCGCGCCGATCATCGCCGTGCCGACCACCGCAGGCACCGGCTCCGAGGTGGGCCGCGCCAGCGTCATCACCAATTCCGAGACCCACGCGAAAAAGATCATCTTCCACCCCAAGGTGCTGCCGACCGTGGTGATCTGCGATCCCGAGCTGACCGTGGGCATGCCGAAGTTCATCACCGCCGGCACTGGCCTCGACGCCTTCGCCCATTGCGTCGAGGCGTTTTCCTCGCCGCACTACCACCCGATGAGCCAGGGCATCGCGCTGGAAGGCATGCGGCTGGTCAAGGACTACCTGCCGCGCGCCTATGCCGATGGCACCGATATCGAGGCGCGCGCCCAGATGATGAGCGCCGCGGCGATGGGGGCGACCGCCTTCCAGAAAGGGCTGGGCGCGATCCACGCCATGAGCCATCCCGTGGGCGCGCATTTCAATACCCACCACGGCACCACCAACGCGGTCTGCATGCCCGCCGTGCTGGAGTTCAACGCGCCGGTGATCGCCGCGCGGTTCGATCAGGCGGCGGCCTATCTGGGCATCGAGGGCGGCTTCGACGGCTTCCGCGCCTTCGTTCAGGACTTCAACGACAGCCTGGGCATCCCGCGCAAGCTGTCTGATCTGGGCGTGACGGCGGAAAGCATCCCGGAGCTGGTCAAGGGCGCCATCATCGATCCGTCCTGCGGCGGCAACCCGGTGGAACTGACCGAAGAGAACCTGACCCAGCTCTTCAACGCGGCGCTCTGAAGCCCGTCAATCCATCACGCCGCGGTCTGCCCCCGGGCGGGCCGCGGCGTTTGTCGTTTTGGGGTAGGGGGCAGGAGCGAGGCAGTGGTTCCGGCTACTGCGGCCCCAAGCAGGGGCATTGCCCATAAGCCTCTGGCGCCGTCAGTCGGTCGGGACAAATTCGAAACTCCGCCGATAGGGAGGACCGGCTTGTTGGATGAGGCTGGTCAGTCCCTGTCGTGATTGCACGATTTCCTTTGCCTGGGCGCAAAAGGTCCTGAACGCGTTCGCGGCCGAGCCTTCCGCCGGCGACCTTCGGGCGGGTCCGCCGGGAGGGGTGTCAAGCCAAACTGGCCGGGCGCTGGCGGCTAGACAGACGGCTCCTGAAGATCCAGCCATATCTTCCCGGACGCGTAACCACCACGGATCAGGTGGCCGGGCCGGTGCACCTCCGGATGCTGGTCGGCCCAGTCACGGAAACGATCATTCGTCACGATCTTTGCCCCCAGATCGCGCGCGGCGGCGAGGATCATCGGGTCTGCGGGAGTGCCCTTCGGAACCACCATTACGCGCTCTTTCGGCAGGCCCAGGGCTTTTGCAAAGGCTCCGTCATGCTGGTACTTCCCGGTCAGAAGATACCCGGCGTTGGCGTCGAACATGACGCCGGGCGTGTAGCCGAGCGCCGACAGATGGCCTATCGCGTCCTTCACGGTCTTGATCTGCGGCGTTCCTTCGCGCCAGTGCATGACATTCGATCCGTCGACGATGACCCATTGATCCTTCCGTTGTTTGGCGCGCCCTGTGACCGCGCGGACAAGCAGGAAAAGACTTGCCAGAAAGCAGGGGCCGGCAAAGATCAGGAAATCGGACCAGTCCGGAACGAGCAGGGTCGCCGCCACAGCAATGCTGGAAGCCAGGAACAAAACAATCTGAGTTATCATAAAGACTTCGTACCCTGCTTGCCGCGATACCGCTAGCGCTCTCCAGCGGGCCACCCCCAGCCCCCGTCAGCGGTTCAGTGCCGATCATTGAGCCCGCGGAACATACCTCAGAACGACAGCCGGGAATCGTGCTATCATCCGGTCAGCCAAGGGAGGCCCTCCCGTGCCTATCGTGTCCCGTCCTATCGGCCTCGTCCAGATCGTCGTCAATGCTGCTCGCCGCTGCTACCTGCAGTGCCGCCGGATGCAGCGCCGGGTGAACCGCCTCCACTAACCTCAGCATACGTCAGCGGCTGTCTCATGGTGCCGGCGGGTTCGGCGCCAGGGCGGTGAGCCATCCCGGGCACCTGGCTGAAGCCTCCTGCACCAGCGCGGTTCGGGTGGACGGCCGGATGATCGTCAAACCCCACGCGCGCGGCACAGGCATTCCGGCCTCCGCGAGGCCGTGGAATTGAGGGCCCATGGCCAGCAGGCCGTTGTGCGCGATCGCGGTCGTCAGGGGGAGGGCCAACAGAATTCGCCGTTGAGAACAACGCATGATGCAAATCAAGGTGATGTTAAGGTCATAGGCGCATCGTTGAGTCTGCGAGCCAGACGACGGAGGAGACGATGGCAGATTCAGTACTTTCAACGGCTGCCGCCAAAGGCGGCACCGGGGGCACCGGGGGCAGCGACGGTCACGGTGATCTTTACGGCGACCTGTGGGTCGTGGTGCGGGATCTCGACGCGTCCGATGGCAACGGCAACGGGGAACCGCTGCTGGACGACAATGGCCAGATCATACCGATCGGCTACAACGAAGAGACGGGCGAGACCTTCCCGATCTATCTCGTCGCGGGGGACGCAGTGGAAGGGGAGGAGCCGGACTATGAGGTTCCTGAAGACCTGCTGCCGTACGTTCAGGAGGTCGAACTCGAACGGGCGAATATCATTCGCGCGCCGGATCGTGTCATCGCCAATGCGCTGAAAGAGGCGCTGGGCAAGATTGAAGGCGGCACCGAACTGACGGTCGAGGCATCTGGTCGCATCATGGTCGACGGCGTGCTGATCGACTCCCCACGCGAGAACCTCGCGCTGTACGACCTGATCATGAAGGCCGGCGGCGCCACCAGTTGGTCCGAGGTGCAGGCCAACGCCGAGGCCGAACTGCCGCAGCCGCTCGCCGATCTGATCGCGGGGGGATGGGACCCGACGGGCCTGCTCGCCGGGGTCTTTTCCAAGTTCCACGAAATCAGCATGGACGCCGTGATCACCGCGCATACGCTGATGGATGTGAACACGGTGACCGGCTCGGGCGATACGCTGAACATCGACTACTTCGGCTTCACCGACGGCGGCGTTGAGACCTTTGATTACGACCGCGCGGCGACCTACGGCGATGTCTGGGTGCAGTGGTATCAGGACATGGACGGTGATCCGACCGACCTCGAGCGCGTGCAAGGCAGGATGCTGGACGTGATCTGGGGCCGGGACGTGAACGGTGACGGCGTCAACGACCCCGGCACTGGCGAAGGCTGGACCGACCAGTACAGGAAGCTGTCGGGCGACGGCATGGGGTTCGAGTGGGCCGGCGGGTCCAGCTCCGGCATCAATGACTGGGCGCAGTCGGTGGAGGATGCCCGCAAAGCGATCTACGTTCTGCACGAGTATATCGGCGCCTCGGAGATTTCGCCGCCGGTTGCCTCGGCCGATGTGCTCGACGGCAGTTCGGCATCGGACTACCTCGCCGCCTGGGCGGGCGATGACACGCTGACCGGCCGCCGGGGCGACGACATCCTGGACGGCGGCGAGGGCGATGATGTTCTCAAAGGCAACCTCGGCAACGACCGGCTGGACGGCGGTGCCGGCGACGACACGCTGCGCGGTGGCAACGGCAACGATGTGCTGATCCGGGGCGGTGGTGCCGACCGGCTGTTCGGCGGCGCGGACGATGACCGGCTGGCCGGCGGTGCGGGCGATGACCGGCTGTTCGGCGGCGATGGCGATGACCGGCTGAACGGGGGGCGCGGCGACGATACGCTGACCGGCGGCGACGGCGCCGACAGCTTCATCTTCGGGCCGGCAAGCCTGGGGGACGTCGACACGATCACCGACTTCTCCAGCGCCGAGGGCGACGTCATCAGACTCAACCGCATCGATGCCGGCGCGGCGACAGAGGAGGACGACGCATTCACCTTTGTTGGCTACGTCGACTTCTCCGGAACTGCCGGGGAACTGCGCGCCACCGACCTGGGTGACACGCAGCGGATCGAGGGCGACACAGATGGCGACGGCGTGGCCGATTTCACCATCGACGTCGTCGGGGCCACGCTGGCGGAGGCCGACTGGTTCGTTCTCTGAGGCTGAAAGACACCGGTCTTCCCCCACTGAAGTGATCCGCCGTTATGTCTGAACAACGGCGGATCACCTACGGGATTTACTCCGCAGGCAGCTCGGACGCGCAGAGGCGGTCGATCGTGGATCGGATAAGACTGCCGCTGCCGGGTAAACTGTTCCCGACATTGACGACTTCGGGGGGAGGGCCGCTATCGCTGAATAAGATGGCGGTCTTTCTCGTCGGGCGGCTGAAGATCTGGCGACCCGGTCACAGGGGTTCGACGATGCCGACGCCTACTGGCGCTGGCTGGCCGAATACGTGCTGACCCGGAAGATACCATGAACCTAACCTCGGCGGGCTCGCCGGGGCGTCTATTTTTCTTTTCTTATGCTGGCCTAGGTCAGCGTTGTACTGCCGAGGGCTCTTGCGAGCAGTAGAGCACGCTGAAGTTAGCCGTAAAGAAAATCGTCGCTCGTCAGGTCAGACGCGCTGATGCCGAGCAGGACAATCTCGCCACCCCAATATGTGTGGAACGTGGCGTCGGTGCCCCCTTCAATAGTAAGGTCATCGAAATGCAACCTTGTGGCAAGGAGGTCGACCCCCAGTTCGAAATCCGTGATCACATGGTGTCCGTCGGTCCTGAGGTGAAACACATCGCTTCCCGCTCCTCCGGTCAGCGTGCTGCCGTCATCGCCAATCTTGCCGACTATGAAAAGCTCGTCATCGCCATCGCCGCCTTCAAGGATGTCTCCCGCTCCATCGGTCCTTAGCTCGTCATTTCCGGCGCCGCCAACCAGCCTGTCTTCGCCGAAACGGCCGTCTAACGTGTCATTGCCAGCGCCACCGAACAGCTTGTCGTTGCCCTCTCCGCCATCGAGTTCGTCATTTCCCCGTCCGCCGAACAGCCTGTCATTGCCGTTGCTGGCGAATATCGTGTCGTCACCTCCGCCACCGAACAGCTTGTCGCGGCCAGCCAGGTCGTAGCCCAAAGCGTCAAATTCACGGATACGATCGTCACCTCCGCCACCGCGAACGATATCGTTTCCGTTGCCGCTCCGGATCTCGTCGTTTCCGGCACCGCCCAAGATGCGATCCCTGCCATTCCCACCATAGAGTTCGTCATCGCCGCCCCGACCGACGATCTCATCGCCTCCCTTGCCGCCGGTGATCACGTTCGCATCGTCGTTGCCAAAAAGGTGGCTGCCTTTGCGACCGCCGGTGAGGTTCTCGATCTCGACAAGCTTGTCCCTGCCGGCCCCGGTCGACTGGCGGACGGTCACGGCCAGATCGACGGTGACCGTGCCGTGAGAGGAGTAGTCGGCAAGGTCCTGCCCCTCGCCGCCATTGAGGATGTCGTTGCCCCGGCCACCGATCAATATGTCGTCCCCGACGCCGCCTTTCAGCTTGTCTGCGCCGCCGCCGCCGTCGAGCAGGTCATTGCCCTCCGATCCGGACAGGACATCTTTCCCTGCCTTGCCGTAGACTTCGTCGTCGCCAGCAAGCGCGTCGAACACATCGGCGCCAGGCGTCCCCGTAACGATATCCGCTGCGTAGCTAAACCGTTCGGGCACCAGCACCAATGGATCGACGCTGTTGATCAGACCTTCAACCGTGATCTCATAGGGGAAAAAGGTGGTGCCGAGATCGCCCTCTTCGTCAAGGAAAGTTGTGTGGTCCTGAAATAAGGAAAGGTCGGCATAAATCCCGATATCGATCAAGGCCGAGGCGAGTGCCGTGAGTATTTCTTTTTCCGATAATTCGACGACGTAAGCCGTCGGATAATCCGCTTCCACGTAGTCTAGGAAAGATGCGTCTGCCCCCAGCTTTTTTCCGGCAAACGCCGAGGCCGGATCTGCGCCGTCCAAGGCATCAAGAAAGGACAAGAAATAGTATCGCGACATTGGCTTCCCCTACTGAACTGGCTCATTCACCGGGGGGCGTGAACGAGCTATAGCGTTTCAAAACGTAATGCCTGCCTCCACAGGCTGCTCCACACTCTTTCTTCCGATCCCCCCGGGACCAAGTGGACCGTCAGCCAGGCAACCGGCAGCGGTCCAGCCCAACGACCAACGCTCCCTATGGAAAGGCACAGACCATTGGCTCTAGAACTCCAAGAAATCGATTGCTCCGGCCAGGGCGTCAGGGTCGACATCGCGCCCAAAGACAATTTCCAAATCATATTCCATGTCGAGCTTGACGACCAACCCGTGGCGAATGACCCCGTATTCCTCGACCAGTTCCTCGCCAGTCATTGAGCCGCCATCATGCACAGCCAACGTGAGCAGGAGCTTGTCGCCCTGCTCTGGCTTGAAATCCCTTATCTTGTCGCGCCCGAATTCCGGATAAAAGACGAAGGTATCGGCGCCCCTTCCGCCGACCAGCACATCGTTACCTTCGCGCCCGTCCAGCCGGTCAGCCCCTGCGCCGCCCTTCAATAGGTCGTTGCCAGCGGTGCTTTGGATAGAGTCGCGCCCTTTGCCCCCCATCGCCACGTTGCGCCCAATGCCATGTTGGGCAACATTGGCTGCGAGAAGGATTTCATCTGCACCGCCACCGCCCAATACGGTGTTGTCATAGCCCAGCGTCGAGATGTAATCGGCCCCGCGTCCTCCATCGAAATAGCCAGAGCCGTGAACCCCCATCCCCATCAGGGTGTCGTTGCCGGCGCCGCCATAGAGCTTGTCCGCGCCGGTATCGTGCCCTCGGCCCGAGGTGAGGATGTCCGCACCCCGACCGCCGTAGAGGATGTCGTCACCCTCTTCGCCGTCAAGCCCGTCGGCGCCAGCAAAGCCATAGATGACATCGTTGCCCAGATCACCGTATCCGATGTCGCCGAATTCGGTGCCTTTCAGAATATCGTCACCAGTCGTACTCGGTAAATTGGCCATCGAAAATCCTCACTATCCATACGGGCATCTCCCCATCGGACGGCCTGCATTGTAAGGCTACCGTCGGCATTTCTTCCCGATCAACCCCCCGATTCGAATGATCCACCATCCCTCTATTGGGCCCATTGGCGGCGGTCCGAGGCCCGTCTTAGGCCGGATTACCGGCTGTAGAAAACCATCCCGCACGCCCCGGGCGGTGGCTGCAACGGGCGCTCCGCATCGGGCTCGCCTGGCAGATCGTCTCCGGCGAAGATCTGCACCTCAGGCCTGTCGCCTCTGCGCATGAAACTCACGAAGCATGCCGGCATCTCGCTGCAGGTCAGTTGCCGCGCACCAGCCGAACGGCCAGCAACCCGGAACACCCGCCACCAACGCGAAGAGGCTCGATCGCGTATCGCCCGCCCGCTCCGAAGCCAGCGAGCCCTGCCGACCATGTGAACCCGCCGCGGCTGGCCGTATCGCTCAACTGGTTCCAGTGACCGGCCATGTAATCGAACACAGGCCCTGGACCCATCGGATCGGTAACGGGATCCCGCCAGCCCCCAGAAAGCGTGAGATCCGACAGGGGCACTAAACGGGGGCGTTTCTCCGCCGACGGGTGCCGCAGGCGCTTAGTCTACTGATCTTCAGGAAGATGGCTGGGGTGGTAGGAGACCTTGCCGCTCGATGGTCTTTATCGGCTTTTCCCGACCACTAGCAGAACTGGGGCAGAAGCTGGGGCGGTTTGGTGGGGCGGGGGGCTAGATACGAGCATCCT